>Ga0307378_10000055_pt1 | contig 212710 bp, 192 predicted proteins | sample UN1MG_FD_202238 | JGI IMG/M metagenome (GOLD analysis project Ga0307378, IMG submission 202238) | Soil microbial communities from Risofladan, Vaasa, Finland - UN-1 | ecosystem: Environmental > Terrestrial > Soil > Coastal area > Acid sulfate soil | place: Finland: Risofladan, Vaasa... | reverse complement strand
CTTTAAACCGGTTTACCCAGTGCCGCAGAACATTAGGATGAATCCCAAGGTTCCGGGCAGCTTCTGCGGCCTTGTAACCTTGCTCGGTTACCAGTTTAACAGCATCAATTTTAAATTGTTTCGAGTAGCTCTTTTTCTTCGTTGTCATTTTGCACCTCCAAAAGTTTTATCCTTATAACACACTTTTCGAGGTGTCCACTATAACTGTACCACTTCATTATCCACTTTAGGTTATACTTTAATTTTCAACCAACCGGTTCCTGTTCATCTGTGCAACAACTCTCTTAACCAGCATTCCTCGATCTCTTTTGCTTAACCCGATAAACCACATTAACCCAAAAGTTACGCATCCGAATGGAGCAGCGGTCAGAAGAAAAGACAACCACGTTTCCGGATTCAAAAATGAAGAAATACAATACGCGCCCGTAAGGAGTAAAAATGAAACAACAATAGGCCGATATAGAGAATCAAAATTCCCAATCGCTTTGCACTTTAGTTTATGTCTGATTAAAACCTGAAAATATAATAGCACAACGATATAGCCACACAACATACCAGATGCCATACCGGTTGTTCCCCATACGGAAGAAAGCAACGCACCTGAAGTTACTGCGACCAGCCCGCTTACAAGCATAGCAACCGCCCTTTCCCGAAATAACAGCATACTGTCTATAACAACGCCATCTATTCTAAAAAATATCATCGTGAATCCGATTAACACAAGTAGCAGGTTTGTCAAATCACCCGCATAAAAACCTTCTCCAAGCCATAGTTTAAGGAATGAGCTATTCAATGCCAGGATACCGGCGCCGATAACAGTCATCAGTGTAATGCCAATAACATACATCTCTTTCCGCACCGCAGCCACACGCCGCCAGTCTTTTTCTCCACAAAGGCCCGCAATACCGGGACCGCCCGAACCAAGCAACTGTACCAGGGGACCTGCCAACATACGTATCACAGCGCCCGTAGTTGCATAAACGGCTGTCACTGATGGCCCCAGGGCAATACCCAAGACTAAAAGGTCACTCGCACTGAACAATGTGAATGCCAAACCGGAAAACATCAGCCAGCCGCTCAATTTACCAAAGGTGAAAAGTTCTTCACGCTTGGGACGCGCTGCACCGAACCATGGAAGCACACGCTTTGCAACAATAAACCGGACGCTTCCTACGCCAGCTGATGCTACGATTCCGCCTGCGGCCACACCCGGTAAACCCCATCCCATCCAGATAGCAACAGCGCTTAAAAATCCCCCGCAAAATACCATTACAGCGTTAATTCCCATTGCCTTGTAGTGCAGATTCATGCCGCGCAATACATTATCCGGCAAGGTCAAAATCCTGTTCATAGCCAGATGAAGTATTACCAAAGCCATTGCAACACGGATGATTAATATATGTTCATCAGAGACATGAATAAAGGAAGGTGCGGCCCACAACAGCCCGGCTCCCAGCGTGAAAATTATTGGCAATGTTAATCCCCATATAAGGATTGCAGCGCCAATCTGCCGTCGTTTCTGGTGCTTATCTTTAACATGCTGAGTTACGGCGAGTGTAAATTTAAGCGTACCCATCGGACGTAAATCAGCCTGCGCTGTATATCCAGCGGCCTGCTTAATCATCATCCATGCACCGTAAAGTTCCACACCCAGGCCATGAATAACAATTGGGGTAACTATAAATCCAACGATAAATTGAGCGCCCTGTTGTAGTAGGCTACTCGCAAAAGTCAAACCTGCGCGATGCGTAAGATTACCTTCGCTTCTTTTAACAAGTGTTTCTTTTTTCATAGGGGGGCTTGCGGGATGTCCATAAATAAGTGACTTTGGGGACGTCCTATAATCCTTCTGTCAAGCATAAAGTGGACATTTCCGGGACATCTTCAGTTTATAAGTTTCTCATTTTTTATTAGACCCCAGAGGGATGAAGTTTTGGGTTTTGGGTTTTGGGTTTTGAGTTAAGGGCTTGGAATAAAGTTTTGGGTTTTGGGTTTTGAGTTTTGAGTTAAGGGCTTGGAAGAAAGTTTTGGGTTTTGAGTTTTGAGTTTTGAGTTAAGGGCTTGGAAGAAAGTTTTGGGTTTTGAGTTTTGAGTTTTGAGTTAAGGGTTAAAGAAAGTTTTGAGTTTTGAGTTAAGGGCTTGGAATAAAGTTTTGGGTTTTGGGTTTTGAGTTTTGAGTTTTGGGTTTTGGGTTGAGAAAGTTAAAACAAAGGAAACAAGGGGTTATTTTCTGTTTACCAGATAGTAGCAACTTTTTTGGATTGTCTTAATTTTTTGTCAGCAGTAACCAGTTCGGCATTTTCGATGATTGAAGTTGCAGCGATGATTCTATCAGCAGGATCCTTGTTGTTGTCCGAAAATAAATCCGTGGAAAGCTCCGCTATTTCCGGCGTAATTCCCAGAAAAACGTATTCATTGGATTCTAATATCAGTTTTATGAATTCCAAATATTCGACATCTATACTGAGTCTTCCTTTGTGCATCAGCATTGCTATTTCCCACAGCGAGATTTCACAAAATATTATTCCATCCGAATTATTGGCTGCTGAAATGGCTTTTTCTGCTTTTTTGGAGAGCATCTCTGGCTTCAAAGCATTCCAAATGATTATGTGGGTATCTACAACAATCATTTCATAGCCTCCCACTCTTCATCAATTGGGGATAGGATATCACCAATAGTGGCATTCTTGCCCAGTTTCCGCAAAAGTTCTCTTGACTTCTCCCTCTTATCTTCCACAGGGACAAGTCTCGCCATTTCATGACCGCGTGAAGTAATTGTAACAACCTGCCCTTTCTGAACCTTTTTCAGAAATATTGACAGATTTTCTCTCAGCGTACTGATACCTATTTTTTCCATATTTTTGTCACCCCCTTTTTTTTGTATAAATTAATTATACAATTCAATCCAGAGAAAAACAATGGGAAATCTTGGGGACATTCTATACTATCATTTACGGAACGTCTTCTAAACGCTGGGGGACGCTGGCAGGTTTGTAAGGTTATTCACGTTTCTGCCCCCAGAAGGGCGTACTCGGCACATAGTGTCTTACCCCTTATTACGGCCTCGTGAACGCTCATTCGTTTAACACCCAAAAACCTTGCCACATCGGCTGCCGGGTACCCTGTTTCCTCAACAGCCAAGTAGGAAAAAATAGCTCTTGCTTCAGATGGTTTTCTTTGTCTACTTCGTGAGCAAATCAATTCCGGAGAGATTCCAACTTTGTCGGCTACCACAGCTATCAAATCATCAATGGTTTGTTTGGGCTTATATTTCTTTTCAAGTATTCTCTCGGATTGTTGAAGTGTTGTGCTGACAAAACTACCGCTACCGAGTATTCTTTGATCAGATTTTTCTCTGTTTTCCTTTTTCAACCCCAACAACCCTGCCTTGTCACCCCCGCTGCTGCGAACAAGACCTCCTCCTTGCAATTCCGGCCGCCTGCCCTGCTTTATTCCTTTTTCCACAAATGCCCGATAATGTTGCCGAGCGTTATTTAGAGCGCTTCCAAAATGGCATAAAACCTCGTCAATCGTCTTTTCGGCAAGAGACTTTTCTTTTTTGACAGGATTAACAGGATTTGCAGGATTTATTTTTGTTTTCACAGTTTCCGGACGAAACTGTGAAAAAGCAATCCGCTTGTCAGCGGAAGAAACTTCTTTTTCTAATTTTGGGATGAGTGGGTTTTGTAATTTGCCCATCAGTACACTGTGACCCGACCAAGGATATTTATCCAGTGCATTCAGGTCTTCCACAAGGCCGGCACGCAACGGATTTAGATGAATATACCGAGTCAATTCCAGCAGATATGCATCTTCTTCGCAGATGACCGACTTGTAACGATTCTGGAAAAGGTGTCCGCTTCGCTTGTGACGTATATTGAATGTTACTGCATATCCGGTCATAAGGCGGCGCATTACTGTGCTGAGAGATATTGGCCCGGTACGTAAAAGCAGATGAAAATGATTTGGGATCAGCGCCCACGCGTAGCATTGAGTTTGGGTTTCCTCAAGGATGATGGCCAAGCGTTCAAGAAAGGAAGCGCGATCTTTATCGTCCCAAAAGATTTTTCGGCGTTCGATCCCCCGGGCCATTATGTGTTGCAAGACACAGGGAGCATCAAGTCTGGCTTGGCGTGGCATAGGGTTGTTACTTTTCTAAAAAATCTTCAAGTATCACCACTCTGATATCATTTACTTTCTTCAGGCTGGAATCATTGGTCAAAAATGCATCAGCGCCATATATTATCCCAACAGCTATCTGGATTGCATCAGGAGTTCTGATTGAATGTTTTGCTCTAAGCTTCGATGACAATTCTGAAACTTCATGAAAAATCTCAAAAGTTGTTAATCCCTCAGCGTACAGTAATATATCACGGTATTTTTCGGCCAAAGATTCATTTTTCGTCTTGAATGGAAGGACTAATACCTCCAATAATGTGATCGTTGATGTTAACGCATCAATTTTCCCAGCATTGATTTCAGCAAAAAACGGTCGCAACATGCTCAGATATTTAGGATTTTTTTCAATGAAATATATAAATGGAGCAGTATCGATACAAATCCTCAACCCTCGTAATTCATCGACTAATCCCATGATTCTCTCTCCTTATGAACATAATCCTGAGCATCAATACCTTTCCATATATTGGCTCCCAGTCCCTCAAGCTCCATAATACTGCTTTTTTTTCTTCTTTTCCCGATGGATTTTTTGAGCCTGGTTGATATGATTTCCAAGAGGGTCAATTGTTCATCTATGCTTAAACACTTAATTCCTCTTGCATAGTCACTATAGGAAAGTGATGTTCTTCTTGTTTCCATTTTGTCACATCCTTTCATTTGTGTTGTGGTCAAGTAAAAACGGACATTTTATTTAAAGCCGCCTTGCGGGCATTTCCGGAACATCCTTCAGTTTATAAGTTTCTCATTTTTATTTTAATTTCTCACAAAAGGCACAAAAAAGCAAGAGGGCACTTCCGGGTTTTGGGCATGGAAGAAAGTGTTGAGTTTTGGGTTTTGAGTTTTGGGTTAAGGGTTAAAGAAAGTTTTGAGTTTTGGGTTTTGGGTTTTGGGTTAAGGGCTTGGAAGAAAGTTTTGGGTTTTGAGTTTTGAGTTTTGAGTGAAAAAACGCTCTTGAACCACTAAGAGCAGACTACGTCGAAAAAAGAAATTTTTGGCGTGGCATAAAATTATCTATCAAAAACGTCTGCGGGCAGATCAAATTTTTCTATCAGATCATCAAGTGCATATGACAAAACAAGCGTCTTTTTGCCATGCGACTTGATGGGGTAAGACTTATGTGTCTCAGGATCATAAAATTTGGGGTGTCTGCCTTTGCCTGTCACATAAATAATGCTGTACATCTTGAGCGTTTTTATTACTTTCCTTAATTCTAACGGCTTAGGCATAGTTTATTTCGGTAGTTGATTGCTGGAGATTATCATTGGGAATAGACATTAATGATTTTTTTATAGACATCTTCAGACTCCTGGAAGACTGTTTAGCTTCTAATTCGTTATATAGCCTCCAATATTTACCATGCGCTGTGTCGAAAATTGTATTAATCGCATCGTTTTCTACCGCAGTCAAAACATATTCCTTTATAGAATCAGCTAATGCTTTTAAAGCGGCTTTCTCATCTTTAGCATGGGAAGAAACTGTAAAATCCAAACAGCGGGCAACGATTACATCGTTTTCTTTGGTTAATAATATATGTAGCGCTGGACTTTCCCATAAACTACCGATCTTAAATCTTATTCTCTTTGCTTTCATGCCTTTCATGGTTCACTCTCCCTAAATTATGAAAGAATAATGTTGGTATTATATTATACAAATCATCTTTTTTGTCAACAGTCGTCATAGGAGCCTCAGGGGGACATCCAGGATAATTTTGAGTTTTTAATTTTTAATTTTGAATGAAAAAACGCTCTTGAACCACTAAGAGCAGGATACAGGATAATTTTGAGTTTTGGGTTTTGGGTTTTGAGTTAAGGGTTAAAGAAAGTTTTGAGTTTTGAGTTTTGGGTTTTGAGTGATTACTTTTGCGTTTCAGAGGATGTTTTTACTATTTTTGTTATGATGTTGATTATTGAATCTACTTCGGCAAGTGTTTCAGCTTTTCTCGAATATCCATTAAGATAGTCGGATTTGGATAGGAGACGAAGCCAATATTTTGTCTCTCTTGCCTCTTTTGAAGCGATTGACATTTTAGAAATAAAATCAGCTTTGCTTTGAGCTGCTTGAGCCTCTTGAATGTTTGCTCCTATTGATGTCCCAGATCTTAACATCTGCCTTGAAAGAACATACTCTTTGTTCCCTGTTAAATATTTATAAAGATCAACGACTTTCAACGCAAAATCAAATGTCCTTTCATCTATCTTCTTTTCCATAATTTATAATTATCCAGAGGAAGAAAGTGTTGAGTTTTGGGCTTTGAGTTTTGGGTTAAGGGCTTGGAAGAAAGTGTTGAGTTTTGGGTTTTGAGTTTTGGGTTAAGGGCTTGGAAGAAAGTGTTGAGTTTTGGGTTTTGAGTTTTGGGTTAAGGGCTTGGAAGAAAGTGTTGAGTTTTGGGTTTTGAGTTTTGGGTTAAGGGCTTGGAAGAAAGTGTTGAGTTTTGGGTTTTGAGTTTTGAGTTAAGGGTTAAAGAAAGTTTTGGGTTAGAGGTGTAGCTCATTGTCCATTGTCGATGGGGAGCGGCGCTGCTACAAGGGCGGCCAGGACGGTAAAAAGCAGCGCGTTGGCCGGGATGTGCAGGTTGAAGTCGCTGATGCTGTGCGCAAGTATTGCCGTTATCCCGGACATGGCGCCGATGGTAATCCCCCGAACCAGACGGCTGGGGTTTTGCATCTTCCTGAATCCCTTTCGGTAAAGGGCGATAATCATCCAGATTATGATGGCGATCAATGGAAGGCCTGCCTCTGAAATAAAGTGGAGATAATCGTTGTGCGCCATGGTAAAGCGACTTGACAATCCCGGCGGCTGATATTGTGTAAAGACGGTTGAAAAGGTGCCGGGGCCTGTTCCCAGCAGGGGATAATCTTCTATCATCTCCATGACCCCTCCCCAAACCATCATTCGGGAATGAAAGCTGGTCTCTTCTTCTTTTTCCATGACGGTCCGGATACGTTCCACTACCGGAGTGCTTGCCAGAACAATGAAAGCCGCCGCTAAAAATCCGCCTGCCAGCACCGCGATTAATTTCTTTCCGGTGAAATATTGGTTTGTCAGGAGAACAATACCCATAAAGGTCAGGCCCAGGAGTAAACCGATCCACCCCCCGCGGGATAAACTGAGGATTAAAGCAGTAAGGGTCAGGAGGGTTAAGTAAGAAAGGATAAAAACCTTTCCGGTTCTATAACCCAACAGGAAGAGGCCCAGTATGAGGGGAATCGCCATTTCCATATATCCGGCCAGGTGATTGTGGTTGCCGTAGGTGGCTGACACCCAATCAGGGATGTATTTGAGATCGCCATAGTCCCACCAGGGGAAGGGATTGGCACCGAATTTCTTAAACAGGCCGAACACGGAAAGAAATGTCGCCACTCCGACAATCAGATATATAATCTGTTTGAACTGGGACCGGGTACGGATCAGGTGTATGGTTAAATAGAAAATAGTTAAATAGTTGAGTAGTTGAATAAAGGACCAGATGCTGATGCCTCTATTTTGTGAGAAAATAGTGGCAAGGATTACAAGGATTAGAAGGATTAAGAGGGGTAAGTCCAATGGGGTTTTTATCCATTTCCAGTTCCATGTCAGACTCTTTTCGAGCAGAAAGAGGCTCAGGGCTATCAAGGTGACCATCTGGATAATGGTTACGGCCCAGCCCTGCACAGACCCTCGTGCAAGCGGGGTAAAGATGAGCAAAACAAATATTGCGTAACGCGTGACGCGTGGCGCATACCGGGATATAGCCGACAGGTTATAGTTCATAATTGAGAATTATTAATTTTAAATATTGCATTTTGGATTAAAACCGGTCAAGAATGTTTCACTTTTTCATTGACATAATATCTTACTGTTTGTATTTATTATAATAATCGCTGGATTTCATTAAATCTTCTATAAGCATATGGAGAGATATAACATGAAAAACCTACGAACTTCACGGAATTTTTTTTTCGCCATTCTGCTTTCTGGTCTAAGCCTGATGATTTTTTATGGCTGCGCCCCCAAGATCTATATATCCTCTTATGTTGATCCGCAATTCAATTTTGACGAAATCAAGACGGTAGTCGTCGTGTCGAAAGATAGCAACGCGAATGGTCTTCTTTTTGCTGAAATATTCACACAAATCTCCCTTGAGAGAAAAAAATTTTTCCTGGTTCAAAAAGACTATACCTCGAAAAAGAAAATATCAAAATTAGAACTCCAGACCCAGGCGGATGCCTTTCTCGAGATTGCCGTGACCCACGCTTATCTCGGAAATCGAACACGCTTCTTGCCCACCTCAATTGGCGCTTATGCCAAGCTGATACAACCCGAAACAAACAAAATGCTTTGGAATATGAATTATACCTATTCATCCGCGAAAACAGGGCCTTCCGCCCCGGCGATCGAAGAGGTAATGGAAATTGTAGTCAGGAAGATAATTGATGACGTTCCCCTGAAATACACCGTCCCCGTTCTCGCCGTCACGGAACAACCTGAAGATATCAAGCCTGAAGTTGTTTTGGAACAACCTGAAGATATCAAGCCTGAAGTTGTTTTGGAACAACCGGCCCCAGCCAAAGAGAAATTCACGATAATTGAAGTAGTCCCTTTTGAAAACAGTCCGTATCTCATTCACGCTGCATCAGTCCGGATCCAAAACAGTAATAGCGCCGAGAGATTTATTGATAAAAAAACGGATGACGGCACCATTCGTCTGGCCACATTGGTAGACCTGGGCTCAAAAGGTCTTTGGTATCGGCTCATGATTGGACGATTTAAATCCCTCAATGCCTGTCGGTCTTATCTCAAGAATTTGGAACAAAGCCATGATATCCACAAAGACGCGCGCCCTGTAAAACTCCTGTTTTCACTGTTGATCAACTCCGGGCAGGGATTAACTTCTTCTCAAAAGATAATCGATGCCCTGAGAAAAAACCATTTCTTAGCCATTCTTTCTCCCTCATCCGGGGAAGCGGAGACCTACAATATCATGTTAGGAGCCTATGCATCCGAAGAAGAGGCGGCCATACAGGAACAGAAAGTCCGGGAGGTTCTCAACTTTGCGCTCGCCCCATACAGCTCCGCCCCTTAAGTTACACGCGCGAATCATTTATAACCAATAGTATTTATTGATAATATTGCTGATATTTCAGCTTTCAGCTTCCTGCTTTGAGATCCTGGTATCTCTTCCGGTATAGCTTGTTTCCGGAATCGAGTTTAAGAGCCTTCTGATAGTAGTCCATTGCCTGTCGCCAGTCTCCCATTTTTATACAGACCTCGGCAACCTGCGCATAAAAAGAGGCCCTGTCCGGTTTCAGAACTATTGCGAATCTCCAGTCCCTGAAAGCCCCCATGTAGTCCTTCATGGACCACCTTACCTCTGCCCTGTGATTATATAGCCATGGAGACGGTTTGGCCGCCTGGTGTTTAATGGCGAGACCCGCCTCCTTTTCAGCGCCTTCCAGTTTGTTACGCTTTTTGAGCACCTGAGAAAAAATCAGGTGATATTGGCTGTTGGAGGGATCAAGCATTGTTGCCTTCTGTATGGACAGCTCCATTCTGTCCCGGTCATTTTCTGTTTCCGCGATGCGGGCCAGCCAGTAATAAGCCTCTGCCGAAGGTTCTTTCCGGTTAATTTCGTCAAGTATGTGCTGTGCCTCTCTGTACTGTTTCAGATCGATCAGCGATCGGGCGAGAAGCGTCTGCATTTTTGAAGAACCGGAATAACGGTTGCCGGCTTCCCGGCAGAGCCCGCAAAATTCCTCGAGCCGGCCTTCTTTCTTATAGACACTGAAAAGTCTTTCCAGATCTTTTTCCTTTGCCTTGCTTAGCTCCAGGCCTTTCAGAAAACTGCTTTCCGCATCCTTGCTCTGTCTGTTCTTAAGATAGAGTCGGCCAAGGTGCATATAATCCCCGGCGGAATTGTTAAATGCGCCATAGCTGAGAGCCTGTCTGTAATGGGATATGGCGCTGTCTAATTCTTTTTCTTCAGCCAGTATATGAGACATGTTCTTATGAGCATCCCTGAGAGATGTTTTTCTGTCTATGGCCTGTTGAAGCCCGCTTTTGCATGCTTCCCTGACCGATGGAGACCAGAAATCCTCCTTTTTCAAATAATTACAGGATGGTGGATAAATACGGGTGAGAGCGCCTGCAACCGAAACAAGTTCATCATTCTTCCCCTGGCGGTAAAGGTAGCGTGCCAGACCGTAGTGATAGAGTATTCCATTGGGTCTCAGGCGGATGGCCTCTTTAAAGTAACGCGTGGGATTGTATTTATTGTTTTTCTCTTCAGGATGGAGGCGTCGATCCAGGCGTTCCAATCGTTCCTCACCCCTGGCCAACGCATAGGCGGCTTCCGCGTCGAGCGGGTTGAGCCGTAATGTTTCAAGATAGCGCTCTTTTGCCTTATTTATAAAGAAAAATACCCCCTTAATTTCCGGCTGCAAATCCGCCAGTTTATAGTATATTTTCCCCAGTTCTTTTTGTATCCTGTAATCGCGGGGCTGGTAATGATCCGCCTTTTTGAGGTGGTTGAGAGTCAGGCCGTAATATCCTTGCCTGAAAAGATTTCCGGCCCGATGTATGTGCGTTTCCGAGATAAGCCGGAAGGTAAGTTTGTAAAACGCAAACAGGGTCAAAACGCATAGCGCGTAGCGCATAAGGCATAGCGCATAGTGCTTGGCGCTATGCTTCGTGCCCATAATATTTTGAATAATATTTGTGGTAATTTTTATAGTAGCCCTCCCTTTTTATATCCACCGAGTTGAGAGCTACACCGAGCAGGTTGGCCTGTGAAAGCCGGAGTTGATCCACCGTTTTTTTTACCAGTTCACGATTTATCAGACCTGCCTTGACTACCATAACGACACCATCTGTCTGAGGCACCAGAAGAAGGGCGTCACTTGCCGGCAGAATGGGAGATGAATCGATGATCAGGGCGTCGAACCTTTTCTTCAGATTGGAGATCAGAAAAGACATCCGCTTTGAACCCAGAAGCTCGGACGGGTTAGGGGGGGTCTTTCCAGCGGGCAGCAGGAAAAGATTCGCCACATCGGTCTTTAGAATGGCTGAATCGATTTTTTTCTGCAGATAAGAAAGTTCCTCTTCCCCGTTAACCACCTGTCTGTATAACTGATAGAAATCGACCGGCTTAAAAGAGGCTTGTTTAAAATCGGATTCCGGAAGCTTTTTGAATGAAAATGTTCCTTTTTTAAACTGCAGCGCTATCTGGAGACCCTCAATCATGTGGATGGTCAGATATATAGTCAGATCATCTCTGCTCAAAAGCCCCATGCTGACAAGAATGAAACCGAGTTTATATCCGGTATCCTTCTGACGATCAATGGCCAGTTTGGCGTGTTCCCTGGTAATTAAATTATTTTTGAGCAGGACAGCGGACAATTTTTTTTCATCCGGCCGGGTCGGCCAGTTTAGATCCATTATCTCACCATGCAAAAAGAAAAGCTCTATTTTTTCCTTTCCATCGGAAAGATATAAAAGACCGGTACTTTTCTTAAGGGACAGCAGCTTTAAAAGATCGTGTATCCCGTATTCATCAAGCGAGCCATCCCGGACATCGGCGCCAAAGACGTCGGATAGCAACCCGCTAAGGCCCTGGGACGCATAGGAGGGAATCAGACGGCTGAGTAAAGGTTTTCTCATGTCAGCATCAATCATCAAGACGGATTTTCCGGCCTGAGCCATGGTATAGGCCAGATTGGCAACCGTACTGGTCTTTCCCTCACCTTCACCGGCGCTGGTTATCAAAAGAGTTTGAAAATCTTTTTCCATAAAGGAAAAATGGATATTGGTCCGCAGGGTACGGTATGCTTCGGCATATCGGGATTTTGCCGGATAATTATCCATGAACAGCCGTGAAAGATTAAGTGATTTGCAGGATAAGGATTTTTTTGACTTCATTGCTTTCAGCTTTGAACTCCCGATCTTGAGATTTCTTTTAGCTTTGAACTTTCATCTGCCATCGGAATGATGGAGAGTACCGGTAAATCGAGATACCTCCGGACATCTTCCTCGGTTCGCAGGGAACGATCCAGGTATTCCCATAAAAAAGCGATACCGACACCGGTCATCAGGCCGAAAATAATGCTCAGGATCAGATTAAGTTTTTTGTTTGGTTTGATAGGCGCCTGGGGTATCACCGCCTCTTCCGTGATTCGTATATTTGAAACGCTGATATTACCGGTTATGTTGGATTCTTTTATCTTGGAAAGCAGGGTTTCATAGAGCTTCTGGTTTGTTCCCAAATTTCTTTCAAGGATCGTATATTTAAATTCCTTTTTATTTGTTTCCAGGCCTTCGTTTTCAAAATCGGCTATGGTCTTCTCCATGACTTTTTCTCTTGACAGTAATACCGACCGCTCAGCCTTCAGGTTTTCCATCTCTTTTTTTAATTCTTCATTGAGCTTTCTTCTGGTTTTATCTATTTTGGATTTGACATGGATTATTTTAGGATGTTTGGATTTGTAAGTGTTGCTGAGGTGAGAAAATTCCATTTCCGACTCAAGCATCTGGCTGTAAAGATTATCAATGAGAGCGTTGTCAATCAGGAAACGAACACGAAAAACATCCCCCTTTGATTCGAGCTCGTCTAATTGTTTCAGTTTGGCATCCAGTTCAAGCCGTTTATTCCTGGCCTGAAGATAGGCATCGTTAAATTCCTGTATCTTCTGCGAAATGACTTTCTGCTTGCCCTCAACGGAAAACAGTTTTGCCTGCTGTTTATAGGCTAAAAATTGCTCTTCAGCGTCTTCCAGTTTTTTCTTTGTCTCGTACAACTGATCAGTCATCCAGCTCATGGTGTTCTGGGAGGACTTAAGGCGGCCATCAATGTTGAAAATGATATAAGAATCGGCCAGGGTATTAGCGATATCCCTGGCCATCACAGGATCATGATCTTCCACGCTTATCTTCAAAAGGCGGGTATCCCTTACCTCTTCGATATCTATCTTTGCTTTCAGTTTTTCCGTGAGTTCAGCCAGCTTTTCCTGGGGTGTAAGAGGTTTTTCCTCTCTCTCGAACAGGAGATGGATATTCTTTTTGAATTGTGTCAGAAGTTCCTTCCAGGGGCTGACCTCTATACCCTCTTTAATGTCAAGCTGTTCCAGTTTAAGGGTTTTGACCACCTTTTGCAGGAGAGAATAGGAAGTGATCAGCTTGAAATGTGTGTTGAAGGTCAGGGATTGAGAAGCATAGCTTTCGTAATCTATCCTCTCGCCGGTCAGGGGCGATGCGCTCTGCTCTGTGTCGATAATTAAGATCGCTGTGGCGCGATAGACCGGTTTCATCTGAAAGGTAAAGAGCATGGTCAGGGTCACCAGCAGAATCAAAGAGGCTATTACAACCCGTTTGTGCTTTGTTAGTATGTAGTAATATTCGGTGAGGTGGACGGTTTGTTCTGGTTCTCGATTAAGCATTGTTACTCCAAATTCAGCAAACGCCATGCTCTACGCTCCATGCTCTACGCTCTCACAGCCATGTTTCCGGTATAAGAATAAGGTCTCCGGGCTTCAACTCGATATCCGGGATTTTTCCCTCTTTAACGTCGTTGAGGTTGATTTTAATGATAACCTGTTCGTCATTCTCTTTACGTATAATCCTGGCGCGGTTTGGCGCGGCGAATTTATCGAAACCACCCGCCACGATACAGGCGTTAAGAGCCGTTATTCCCCGCTGATAGTCATAAACTCCGGGTTTTTTTACTTGTCCTTCCACTGATATAAAGTTACTGAGACTGTGGTACCCTTTGATAAATATATGCACCTGAGGATCGACAAAATAATCCTTTTTAAGGGTCTCGACAATCCGCGCTTCCAGTTCACTGATTGTAAGCTTCTCCGCCTTAATCGAACCGATGAAGGGTACATTGACCATGTTCTCGTCTGAAACGGTCAGATCAACTTCCTGCTGCAGCTCTCCGGCGGCATATATACTAAGCGTAAGCACATCCTGGGAACCGATGAGATGCGCCTTGTCTTGACACCACGTCTGGGCGGGTAATAATATAAGGAAAATCAACAAATATTGAACATTTTTCAAAACTATCTCCATGTGAACCTATAAAATCCCAAATTCCAATATTCAATCACCAAAACATCTAACGAAAAGCCCAGGCAACTTTAGCGAATTGAAATGTTCTTTCTTCAAGATCATATACGGGTTTGGAATTTTGGTCGTTGTAATTTATTTGATATTTGTGATTTGTTATTTCATGAAAGGAAATTCCTATACTATTAAATTAAAAAAGCATGGCGCATAAATATCGCACCATGCTCTATGCGCCATGTTCTACACTCAACGCGCTCTATCTGCGGCCTATATCATAACCGAAATCGAGTGTGGCCATAACAGATTTGTTGTCATAATCATAGCCGCTCAGATTGGAATTCCGATCCTCATAATTAGCGCTAACAGACAATGTAAGATAATCGGCGAAAATATATCCGATGCTTCCTGAAATAAAGTAGGTATCATCATCCCGAAATTCTGTAGTCCCTTCCGGGGTAAGTCCGGTAGTTCTTTCGTAATCAGAATTCTGGTAGTATCCTCCGACATCCAACTTTAACTTTTCCAGAAAAATGTGCCCCGCATCCACGGAAAACCGGTGAGCCTTGTAATAACTGTCTGCAACGCCCTGATCGTTAAAGTTCAGTTCACTAGAAAGCTCCAAATAGCTCCTCGGTCTGGTCTCAGGAGCAGGCGGATTCTGAGCTCTGACACTAATAGTGTAAGCCATGGTATCAATACTATTCAGAGTGGGATCATCAAAATCACGTTCGTGGTATCCGCCCCCTGCTTTAATTTCAATATAGTTGAACTGTTTTTTGAAAATCATTTGAATTTGATCCGAAGTGTAATCGGAGGTGGTTTTATCGTAATCCTTCTTCCAGTGCTGATACTCAAGATCAAGTGATGTTTTGCGTGTAAAATTGTAAATCAGATCGAACATGCCCCGATGTTCAATGGAATCCTCGTTGTCATTCTTTGAATAGTCGATTGTTGTATTTCGATAACGGAGGCCTGCTGTGAATTTTGCCCCAAAATCGTAAAAAAACGAGGGGGTCAAGCGGTTGACTTCGTACTTATCCCTGTCCGTGGCGTTGCTTAATCTGTCCGAATTCGCGGAATCACGTGTCTTGTTATAAGAATCATCCAGCCCTATCAGCAAACGATCAAAAGCCCGGTATCTGGAATTAAAAACGACCGTGTGCCCGACATAATCGTCATCATTCGCCTTCAGCTGACCTGACGGAACCGTATCCCTGTCATCATAGTAATATGCGTTAAGGGTATAGTTAAGAAGTACTTTTGTTCTGGGTGTTTCAAAACCAAGATCAATCCCCGGTTGAACGAGGTATGTATCTACCTTTCTTTCACCGGTCTCTGCCTTAAAAAAATTATCGTCCGTTTTCCAGCTTGTCGCTATTCTTGGCTTGATTGTTATATCCGCGGCCTTCAGGCTGGTCGCGGAAAAAAATAATAGCAACGGTATCAATACAATCAGAACGACCAGCCTTTTTTGAAGCTCCCCGCAACAAGCTGCCTGGAATCTTCGACCGTAAGAAAGTTTGCTGTTTTTAGATTCGCTCGCTAACTCCACAGCCCCGACAGGACGGGATTTCCGCCTTGCTTCAACAAACTGCGGGGAATGAGCCCGCTTTTGCGGTTCAAATTTCATAAGAGTCCTCCTGAGTATAGCGCTTATATCGGACTTGCCGCCGTTATATCCTGAATGGGGGGTTCCTCATCGACCGGAACTTCAAAGCCGGGAGGTGGTTCGTATGCTTCAGCCAGTCCTGGAACAGCGCCAGAGGCAATGAGTATCGCCATGGTGTTGTTGTTTAAATTTTGAGTCTCTTCGGCCTTTGCTAAAATCTCGTTAGCAGCGTCAACGGTACCCGGGTCTGTACTGGTCTGAGCAATATATTGAGCTGCCGCCCTGATCTGATTGATAGCCGCGTCGAGATTACTGGTCATGTTCATCGCTGCCTGTGCCAGTTCCGCGTTGCCGGTTTCGCCGGCATAAGAGGCTACATCGGCGATAAGCCTTGAGGCCTCACTTGCAATGGCCAGGGCTTCTTTTGCCAGTTCAACAGCCCCGGTCTCTTGCGCCTTGATCGCCATTTCATAAGCTTGTGTGGATAATTCCATGGCTTTCGCAAGCTTTTCTTCCGCGGACATCTCCTGGGCCAGAACCGGGACAACAAGAAACATTATAGCCAGGAAACCGACGATGAATATTTTTAATTTGTCTTTTGCATGGTGGGTTTTCAGAAATTTTTTCATATCAAGCACCTCCTGTAAAAAAATACCGCGTTGAGAGACACCCAGTTTTTACAACTTTTTTATGCATAATATCACTTGTCTTTATGCTGTCAAGAAAAAAACGCCCGGAGTTCCTTCCCCTCCAGAACCGCTTGAGGGGCTTCAAACACGATCCTTTCTGCCCGGATCTTTCCAGCAAGATAAGAAAGATTTTTAAAAGCCGCGCGCAGGTTGGGAGGTCTTGCTTCAGGAGAATGAGCGTCCGAAGCCATAAAATGGACTATTTGCAGCTTAATTATCCTTTGGCAACATTTTAAAGTCTGTTGTCCGAATCCTCCTGTGAGGCTGCCCGCGGTTATCTGGGAAAGGGCGCCGGCAGAGATAAGATCGGATAATAACTTAACATCGTGCTGAATGGCCGGATTTCTTTCAGGATGGGTTATAACAGGCGTTATATTTCTATTTTTGAGGCGGTTGATAAAACCGATGATCGCCTTGGGGATGAATTGATCCGGAAGTTCTAAAGAAATATATCGTCCCATGTCATTCATGGTCATCAATCGGCCTTTATCAAGTGCATCCATGATTTCCGGGCTCAGGCGGACCTCTGAACCAGGCAACACAGCCAGGAGGATGTTGTGCTTCTTTAGCGCCGAGTTCAATTCCGTACAGGCAGACAAGATATCCTTTCGCCAGTTGACGTACACGCCGTTCAGGCAGTGGGGGGTGGAAATCATGATCCGCGTGCCATTTTCCACGGCTATACGGGCCATTTCCAGGGATTCCTTGAGTGTGGATGGACCATCATCAATCCCCGGCAAAATATGGACGTGAATATCAATCATAGTAATGGGCGTGGCGCATGGGGCTTAGTCAAAAAGATGGCTGTCGACATAACGGGCCAGAATTTCGGCCGTGACTCTTGGCGGCCGAACTGTTAAATACTGGTCGATAATCGAATGGGCCATCTCGTGGGCTAATATACCTTCGTTTATATCATCGGAGTTTACGTATATAACGTGATATTCATATATATACCAGGCTTTGTATTGATAGTTTTTTTTATAAATGTCAAAATATGCGGCATGCAATTGTTCCTTGTTATTATAGATATTAATGGTGACTTTTTTCATTTTCTTGCGCATATCCAGTATTTCCTGCACCCTCTCATATAAGGCATCCACCTTCTTTTTCAGGTTATTTATGAGATCGTTGGAATCCGAACTGGGAAATAGCTGTTTAATCCCCCACTCCCCCGGGTAATAATCCACATGCTTGCTGAATTCTTTCAGGTCTTCCTGTGTCTGATAACATATAATGGTGTATTTGGTCACAATCTTCTGCCAGATGATATCTTTCGCTGTTTCACCACGCACCGACCCGTACGGGAAGAGGAGAAAAAAGCTTACCCATATTATGATCAACAAAAGGGTTTTGGAAAGATTTCTAAACGGCATGAAGATGACATCCCGATGTTAGATTTTAAAGTTCATTTCGATCGTTTGGCGTAGATGATTCAACTCTTCAATTAACTCTTGCGGTGCGTTTTGTTTGGATGCCGATTCAATGAGATTTTCCACCCCGGTCCGGATATCCAGAACCTTTTCATGCAGACCTGCTGTCATTGTGTTTAAACTGCCGGACAAGTCGGCTATTTGATCCTTTTTTCTGAGTTTTATGCTTTTGGTTAAATCTCCTTTCTCTATTTCTTTCAGTTCTTTTTCAAAACGGAGCAAAGGGCCTGCTATCTTGTGAGAAACAAAAAGGGTGACTACTATCGTGGCCAGGGTTATCAGCCCGAGTGTGATTAGATTGGTATAAATAAGAGAGGGAAGAATGGCCAAGGATGTATTCTTTATGACCAGTCTCGATTGCTCAAATGAAGAGGTTAATGTGCCCTGAGAAAAAAGAAAAAGCAGACCCGTGGATAAAATTGTTCCGATTAAGAGAATGAGACAGAACTTCAGGATAAATTTAGACTGAAAATCTCTTTTAATAAAATAGTTCTTTCTTTTATAAATTCGCTCTTGTTGAGACATGTCCCCTCCTTTTTGAAGCCTCCCCGTCATTGCCGGCAAGGGTTCTGCCTGACGGCAGTGCTTCGCGGCCAGGTAAGGAAAACGGCCATTTTGTTATAGCACCCCTTGGCCCCGTCCTTCCGGGCAGGGCTTGCGGGAAGCATGCCGGTTAATCTTTATAGAGAAGTTTCTCGTTAATTTCGATTTTTGAATTTTTTCTTAAATCGTTAATCCACTCTTTTAACATTTCTGTCTTTTTCTTTTCCTTGAGTTCTTCGACAATCTTTTCCCGTAATCCATCAAGGGGAGGAAGTTTCTTTCCCGGCTTTTTCATATCATTATAACGGGTCTTGATCTCCTCTTCGGAAATCAAAATTCTATTACTGATTTCTTCACCTTTCATTTCCACCAAGTCTCTTATAAGCGTGCTTTCCCAGTAACGTTCGATTGCCCTGATGAATTTTTTCTTTCTGTCTAATTTTAACTTTTTGGCCTCCTGGATAAGAAGCTCTTTTCTTATAAGTTCTTCCAAAAATTCCTTTTTGACTTCTTTGGTCAATTTACAGGCTTCATCCATCTCCAGCTCTGCCGCCAGTTGAGATTGAAATTCATCAATGGTTAGTTTGCGATCATTTATTCCAGCCAGTATTTTATCTTCCTTTTCCTGCTCCTGAGTACAGGAAAAAAGGTGCAGGAATAAAACGAGCAAAAGCAAATAAATAAAACTTTTTTTCATGATAGCAGCTACCTCCTTGTTTAACACCTCATGCTAAGGGGCTCTCGCTCAAAGCTCCCTGAAAGAGTATTCAATAGCTCTACAAACCTAAATTCCTCAGGACGGACGATACACGCGGAAAGTAAAGTTCAAAGAGAAAATGGAAATTTGTATAATATATTAGAACCATTTTGACAGCTGGAATGCAAGCGCAAAATATATAAAGCTATATTATGCCGCCTGCGACACTGTAACCTGAAACAACTTGTCGATCATATCAAAAGGTTATGATCGACACCGTCATTCCCACTCTGTTTGTCATTTAAGTACTGCTCCCATTCCATGGGAAGAAGCTGTTTTTTTTTGTTGTTGCAGCCCTTGCACGATGGAACCACGTTGCTTTTTGTGCTCCTGCCGCCACGTCCTATTGGAACAATATGGTCCATGGTAAGCTCTTTTGGTGAAACAGCGCGATCGCAATAATAACATATACCCTTCGCGCAGCGGCGTTTCCACCATTGAGACACCCTGAGCTCTCTTGCTTTGCGGCGTTCCTTTTTTATGTCCGCCTCGTCTAAATCGTATGCAAACGGTTTCACAGGCTCTCTATCCATCCTCTTATTTCCGGCACCAGCAACTCATAATATTTTTCAGATCCGCCAAGGCCCTGCCTGCCGAAAAAATAATTTATCTCAAGAAAAAGCGGCTCTTTTATTGCAGCATCTGATGAAAATAAAATATCAATGCCGGCAAGGTTTATTCCCGTCTGTTTGCAGAAATTTTTTACCGAAAAACCGGCCGTCTCCTGCAAGTCCGGATCTGAATCAAAATCTATAACAGCCCCTTTTGAGAGATTGGAGCAAAATTCTTCTTTGTTTTTCAAAACACGCCAGTAGGTAATTATCTTCCGGTTTATGACGACGACTCTTAATGACCTGTTTTGAGATGGAATATACTCCTGTATTAAAAAACCCGCCTGACCTGAGTTTTCATATATTGAGGCTTTTTGCAAAACCTCCTGAAGATCTTCAACCGACTTTATTAAATAAATATTTTCCCCTTCTCCACCCCAGTCGAACTTGAATACAAAAGGAAAATCAAGAGATAGTCGCTCTGAAGATTCGCCATAATGATTGATAAAAGAATCTGTATCGCGAAATACCACTGTTTCCGGAAGTAAAAACCCTTTATTCTGAAACAGCTTTGTCTGGCCGATTTTGCCTGGATATTTAAACCTTGCATCATAATTGGGGAAGATATTCGCGCAATTGTCGCGGGCCATATTGTACAGGGATTTATAGCATCCCTGGGGCAGGATTACCGCATCAGCGGCTTTTATGGCGGCAAGATCCCCGCTATCCGGGTTTCTGCCGGCACATATAATATTTTTATCTGCTTCAAACAATGGATGAAAGGACACAATCATCAGTAACCAAAATTCCTGAGCGCTATGGTGTCTTTACTCCAGTCTTTTTGCACACGCACAAAAAGCTTAAGAAACACCTTTGACCCAACCATTTTTTCTATATCTTTGCGCGCCTGTTCGCCGATCGTTTTCAGCTTACTGCCGCCTTTCCCAATTATAATTCCTTTCTGGGATGCCTGCTCCACATGAATAGTAGCATTAATAGTTACAAGCTCTCCCTTTTTTTTTGTTACAAAAGAATCTATTGTAACTGCTGTAGAATAAGGTATTTCCTGACCTGTTAGACGGAAAATCTTTTCCCGAATCATTTCTGCGGCAATAAACCGCTGCGGCATATCTGTTAAAGTATCTTCCGGAAAAAAAGGCGGGCCCTCCGGCAAAAGGCTTTCCATAAAATCAAGAAGCGCTTCAACCTGATCTCCGCGTTTTGCTGAAACAGGCACTATAGCCTCAAAAGCATGTGCTTTTGACCATTTGTCTATGACGGCAAGAAGCATGGATTTATCCACAAGGTCTATCTTATTAAGCACAAGGATAACCCTTGTTTGCTTTTTTTTAAGCTGCTTAACAATAAAGTCCTCTGAAATTGGGTCCCGATTCGACACATCCACTAATACAAGCACTATATCAACATCGCCTAAGGATGAAAGGGCTACATCCACGATTCTGACGTTCAGCTTTCCTTTTGCCATGTGCATGCCCGGTGTATCGATAAAAACAATCTGCGAGCAGGGCCTGTGCACAACCCCGATTATCCGGTTACGTGTAGTCTGGGGCTTTTTTGATGTTATGGAAACCTTTTCGCCAAGCATCTGGTTTAAAAGGGTGGATTTTCCCGCGTTAGGAGCGCCTACAATTGCTACAAACCCGGATTTAAAGTCATCAGGGCTATTATTTGTATTTTTCATTCTTCACTTTGCAAGGCGTTTACTTCACTTGGTTGTAAATTCCTCAATCCCTCAATCCTTATCAAACTCTTAATCGCATTCCAGATATCGATTTTCCCGAGACCTGTTTTTATAGAAAAAAGGATCAGATTATCTTTATCCACATTAAGTGTTTCCGCTATAATAATCTTCTGCTTTATCTGTTTTGTCTTTGAAAGCTTGTCCGCCTTTGTCAGTACCAGGATGGGTGGAATATCAAAGCTGTTGAGCCAGGCAATAAATTCCAGTTCTTTCATGCCCGGTGTGCGCCGAACATCCATGATCAGCACAACCCCTTTTAATGTCCTCCTGGTCAAAAGGTATGTTTCAATCATCGGGCCCCATTTTTTTTGCACGGATGCCGGGACCCTGGCATACCCGTATCCAGGGAGATCAACAAAACAAAAAGCGCTGTTTATTAAAAAAAAGTTGATAAGCTGGGTGCGCCCGGGTGTAGAGCTGGTTTTTACCAGATGTTTCCGGTTTAAGAGTGTATTAATCAGAGAAGATTTACCCACATTGGAACGTCCTGAAAAAGCTATTTCAGGAAAATCGGCTGCAGGATACTTGGATGGTTCAACAGCACTTTTAACAAATTCAGCAGACTTTATTTTCATATTAAGTAACAGTTCAGCCACTAAGACACAAAGGCACAAAGATCAGCGATCAGGTTAAAGTAATTGTCTATTTTATCAAGCTCTTAACACCTAACACTTAGCACCTAACACGTTTCCTGAAAAATCACAAAAACTTGTCATTTCGAGTCCCTCCGTAGCAAGGCAACCTATTGAAAAGATAAAATTTCTCCTTGCGTTAGATATTTCTCCAGCCTGTTCATTCCTTCGGTAATGTTTTCCATGGAATTTGCATATGAAAATCTGAGATATCCTTCACCATTTTCGCCGAAATCAATCCCTGGAGTCACGCCCACATGCGCCTTTTCCAGTATATCAAAGGCAAGTTTATATGAATCGCCGGAAATGTGCTTTGCGTTGACAAAAACATAAAAGGCTCCGGTTGGTTCCACGCTTATATGAAAGCCCATCTCTCTCAGGCGGGCAATCATATATTTTCTTCTCTTATTATAGGTCTCTTTCATATACGCTATATCATCTCCCGCCTCTTTAAGCGCGACAATTCCCGCTCTCTGAATCATTGAATTGGCGGAAATAAAAAAGTTCTGCTGCACCTTTTGAATGGGCCTCATGAAAAGCTTCGGCGCGATCAGATATCCAAGCCTGAGACCTGTCATGGCATAGAGCTTTGAAAAACCGTTTAACACAAAGGCATTATCCGTGAATTCCAAAATAGAATGCTCCTTTCCCTCGTAAACCAGGCCATGATATATTTCATCCGAAATAATACAGGATGATCCGGGCGTTACAAGAGAAGAAATATCCTTCATACGGCTTTCAGATAGAAGATTGCCGGTTGGATTTGACGGGGAATTTATAAATATCGCCCGCGTCCTTTCTGTGATTTTTTCTTTTATAGCTTCCGGTCTGAGCTGAAAACCATCTTCTTCATATACAGGTATCATTACAGGCTCACCCTGCACAAACCTGATAAAATTAGGATAACATGCATAATGCGGATCTGAAATAATGACCTGATCGCCGGGTTCTAAAAGAACTGAAAACATAATAAACATGGCGGGAGATGTCCCGGAAGATACCAGTACCTGGCCCGGGTCTATGGACACGTTGTATTCATTGAAATAGTGCTCACAAATTGCTTCTCTGAGCTCAATAAGACCAAGACTGTGCGTATAATGAGTATGGCCGTCATCAAGAGCTTTGCAGGCGGCTTTCTTGATGCACTCGGGGGTATCAAAGTCAGGCTCTCCAACCTCCAGGTGAATTATATGAATCCCGTTGCGCTCCATGTCGCCGGCTTTTTCGAGAACATCCATAACAATAAAGGAGGTCATCTCATTTGTCCGCTTTGACATCATTTTAACCTGATCCCCTAATCCTTAATCCTCTAATCCTCTAATCCCTATACAACCTTATTTAGCGGATATTCTATTATACCTTCGGCTCCGCTTTTTAACAGTTTTGGTATAAGCTCCCTTACTTTATCCGAGCTAACCACTGTCTCAACCGAAAACCATTTTGACTTGTAAAGAGGAGAGACCGTTGGAGCATTAAGACTCGGCAGCAACAATACAACATCTTCAAGAAGTGTTTCAGGAACATTCATCTTAAGTCCGACTAGTTTTTCACCTAAAAGAGCTCCTTTTAGCAAAAGAGCAATCTGTTCGAGCTTTTCTCTCTTTTCAGGGTTCTTCCAAACATTGTGATTTGCTATCAACCGGGTATTGGTCTGCATCAATTCGTGGATAATTTGAAGACCATGCGCCTTTATGGTGGTTTCGGTTTCCGTAACCTCTACAATGGCATCCGCAAGCCCTGAAACAACCTTTGCCTCGGTCGCCCCCCACGAAAATTCAACGATTACATCGATCCCACGCTCGGCAAAATATCTTCTTGTAAATTCCACCAGCTCGGTCGCGATCTTCTTTCCTTGAAGATCCTCGATTTTCTTGATCGGAGAATCATAAGGAACCGCGAGAACCCATCGCGCGGGCCGCGCGCTAACCTTGGAATAAACAAGGTCGCTTATAACATGAACATCGGAACTGTTTTCAGCTATCCAGTCCTTGCCTGTAAGCCCTGCATCAAGAGTTCCACTCTCAACATAACGTGACATTTCCTGAGCCCTGCATATGGTGCATTCTATTGTATCGTCGTTGATTTCAGGAAAGTAACTTCTGCCGTTGACATTAATCGTCCACCCTGAGCGCTTGAACAGCGCGATTGTAGCGTTTTGCAGACTTCCCTTGGGAATTCCCAGTTTTAATTTTGTTTTCATTTTTTATATATCTCCTCAGGGTCAAACACGGGTTTCCCAATAACCTTGATCGACCCATGTTCAATTTTTTTAAAAAAACAGCTCTTATATCCCATGTGACACGCGGCTCCGCCGATCTGCTCAACTTTCAAAAGCACAGTGTCATTATCACAATCAATTCTGATTTCCTTTACAATCTGCATATTTCCTGATGTTTTGCCTTTTACCCATAATTCCTTGCGGGTGCGGCTATAATAGGTGGCTTTGCCCGTGGAAAGCGTGGCCGCCCATGCTTCTTCATTCATAAAAGCAAGCATCAGCACTTCGTTGCTTTGATAATCCTGGACTATGGCCGGCAAAAGACCGCCCAGCTTACTGAAATCAAGTTTGATCATAATATATTTTCCTCTTTAAAAAGCTAAACTGTTACAAAAATCAAATTTTTAAAGTAACTTCGATATGAAACAATGTCAATAGCATCAAAATAAAATCAGCGATTACAGCCCGAATATTCTGCGATAGATACTATTATGGTAATTAAAAAGGCTTGAACCACGAGGGGCACGCCATCTGTTGGCCTTGGTTGTGACGCTGATACCAAGTGTCGCGCATAAAAAAAATAAAACCGCGTGAGCATGGCTATGAAAGCTTTCTAAGTCCATTTTATACTTTTAACACAGGTGTCCGGACTTAATCAATCACCTAAAAGAAAATTCATATAATCTGTGCTGAATATCCCTTGCTTAAGAGGTAGCCATTTGTTAGTAATAATAGTTTAAGGGGTTTCTTGACACCTAATACCTGACACATTTCATAAAAGTAGTTTTTTCACTTTTTACGATACAATCGGTGATTTGCAATAGATTATGACAAAACTTAAAAACGCCTCACAGATATTAAAAAAACGCGCCAGAGAGGAACAGGACAGCTATTTCTTAAAAATTGTCAGATTCCTTTTATGGTCAATACTTTTCCTTATAATATTCGGAGGATTTTCAGCTGCCGGCATTTATTTTTACCTGTGTAAAGATCTTCCTCAAATATCTTCTCTGGCAGATTACCGTCCTCCTTTGATCACAACGGTCTTTTCCGACAACAGCACAAAGATTGCCGAGTTTTATAAAGAACGCAGAATTGTGGTTCCTTTGCCTGATATCCCGCAGGTAATGATTGACGCCTTTATCGCCGCAGAGGACGCGAGATTCTTAAAACACAAAGGAATAGATTTTTCCAGCATTGTCAGAGCTTTTTTAAAAAATATCGAAGCAGGAACCATTGTTCAGGGCGGCAGCACTATTACGCAACAGGTTACAAAGTCCTTTTTTTTAACACCGGAAAGAAGTTACAGCCGGAAAATAAAAGAGGCTATCCTGGCATATAGAATAGACAAAACATTTACTAAAGAAGAAATACTTTTTTTGTATCTGAATCAAATATACTTAGGGCATGGGGCATATGGAGTAGAAGCGGCTTCCGAAAATTATTTCAATAAACCGGTCAAAGAGCTTAACCTTGCCGAATGCTCTGTTTTGGCAGGATTACCCCAGGCTCCCAGCCGATATTCCCCTTTCAGATATCCTGAAAGAGCAAAACAGCGCCAGATATATGTTTTAAATCGAATGGTTGCCGAAGGCTATATAACCAATATTCAAGCCGCGGAGGCCATAAATGCAAAGCTTGATATAAAGCCCAAACGTAACTGGTTTATTAATGAAGCTCCTTTTTACACGGAACATATAAGACGTTACATTGAAAAAAAATATGGCCCTGACACCTTATACAGGGAGGGGCTAAAAATTTATACGGCCATAAATATTGATACGCAAAAAACAGCCCGGGCAGAAATAGAAAAAGGCTTGATAGCTCTTGATAAACGTCAGGGTTACCGGGGGCCTTTAAAGCATATTGCCGTGGAAGAAATCGAAGCCTTTTCACAAGAAATTCAAAATGAGCTGGATAAAGAAAAAGACCTTGTTGCTGAAGAAAAAATCGTCACAGGCGTTGTAATCTCAATTGACAACATTAATAATACCGCGACTGTTCGCATTGGAAATGCCCGGGGTATAATAAAAATTGCCGATATGCGCTGGGCAAGAAAACCAGACCCCGAGGTCCCCCACTATGAATGCAGGCTCGAACATCCAGGAGATGCTCTAAAAACAGGAGATATTATTCTGGCCAGAATTAAAGGTAAAACAGAAAATTCAGATATATGGGAGCTTGCCCTTGAGCAGAAAGCAAATGCCCAGGCTGCCTTGCTGTGTGTTGAAAATGAAACAGGTCTTGTAAAGGCAATGATAGGGGGGCTGGGTTTCCGGGAAAGCCAGTTTAACAGAGCCACGCAATCAAGACGACAGCCTGGATCGGCTTTTAAACCGATAATATATGCGGCAGCGCTTGACAAGGGATATACACCTGCAAGCATAATAATTGATTCACCCATTGTTTTCCAGGACACGGAGCGTGACTTCACCTGGAAACCTAAGAACTATGGAGAAAAATTTTACGGCCCCACCCTTTTACGCGATGCTCTTGCAAAATCGCGCAATGTTATAACTATTAAGATTCTAAGAGATATTGGCATTGACTATGCCATAGATTACGCCAGGAAGCTCGGTATTACCTCGAATTTAAACAGAGATCTTTCATTAGCCCTTGGTTCTTCAGGAGTATCTTTGTTCGAGATAGTCAGGGCATATTCGGTTTTTGCCAATCTCGGTTATCTTGTGGAACCTGTCTTTATTACGAAAATTGTTGACAGAGATGGAAATGTTATAGAACAAATAAAACCTGAAAAGAAAAAGGTAATAGAAGCGAACACGGCCTATATCATGACAAGCCTTCTTGAAAGTGCGGTCAATAATGGAACCGGCCGCAGGGTGCGGGCATTAAACAGACCGGCTGCAGGCAAAACCGGCACAACTAACAATCTGCATGATGCCTGGTTTGTTGGATATACGCCGCGTTATATTACAGGCGTCTGGGTGGGTTTTGATGATGAAAACTGCCTTGGTAAGGCGGAAACAGGTTCCAGAGCGGCAAGCCCTATATGGCTTGGTTTTATGAAAAAAATTCTTAAAGATAAACCTGTCAGAATTTTTAATGTGCCGGAAGGGATTGTTTTCTCAAAAATTGATGCTGAAACAGGTCTGCTGCCTGCTGTTGAGTCTAAAAAGACAATTTTTGAATGCTTCAAGGAAGGAACCGTTCCAACAGAATATACAAAAAAATCGGATTCTATAACAGAACCTGAACAGTTTTATAAATCAGACATGTGAGTCGAATTCATAATGATTACCCTCAATCAATCTCCAGCATGTTCTCTGAAAGCGTCATATCAGGTATAATCTCAACCGATCTGACGTGAAATTTTTGTTTTAGTATTTTGATATTCCTGTTTTTTAAGCCCCTCATTTTGGAAATATTTTTCGGATTAACCTTTATTGAAATTATATCATGTAATTTTTCTTTTGATTCCAGTATAGATTCAGCCTTATCAAGAAAGATTTCAGAATATACAAGGTCACCAAAGGCTGGATGATATGGCCCTGCCAGCATTGTTGACCTCTTGTCAAGGCCCTCCGACGCCTGAAGCCCCATGCGTATTACATTAATCCTGTTTTTTTTAAACAATAAATAAAGATTCTTTACAAGGGTTACGCATTGTTCAAGGGGCAACGGAACATATTCACCCTTTTTATACCAATCGGCAAGAACACTGCCGACAAGGACGACAGTGGGATAAATCCTGACAAAACCAGGCTTCATCTCTGCAATCCTGCGGCCTGTTTCAAGAGCCCCTGTTTCGTCATCACCGGGCAGCCCCACCATCATCTGCAGTCCGATCTCATAATTTCGTTCTTTTAACAAACAAACAGCTTTTTCCGTGTCAACAGAGCTGTGTCCCCGCATGGCCATTGTCAACACACGGTCATCCATGGACTGAACACCAAGTTCAATGGTTGCAACCGGAAAATCCTTTATAGAATCAAGCCGCTCATTGTTTACAGTATCAGGCCTGGTGGAAAACCTTATGCTGTCAACCTTTCCCTGGCTTACAAACTTTGATGCCTCGTTAAGTAATGAGCCGGCATAATCACTTTTCAGCCCTAAAAAATTTCCGCCGTAGAATGCGATCTGGACCCCTTTCCTACAGGGTCTTCTGTAATTCAGAAACTCATTAATGTACGAGCCAAGCTTTTCAGCGGAAATTGTTTTTCGCTTTTTACCTGTTATTGCGGTCTGATTGCAAAAAGCACACTGGTGAGGACATCCGACATTGGGAAGAAAAACAGGAATAATAAAAGGCTTATGTGTTATTGTCATTTTTCATTAAAATTTCAAGCGCTTTTTTAGCTGCATCCTGCTCGGCGATCTTTTTACTTTTGCCGCTACCATCTACAACTACTTCGTAAACCTTAAGTTGCACATTGAATGTCTTGTCATGATCCGGTCCGCTTGCACTTATGACACTGTAAACAGGTGCTTCATTATGGGCTTCCTGGACAAGTTCCTGTATCCGGCTTTTGTAATCATGATCCGCTGCAGGGGCTGAAACAAGATGAAAGAGGGATGAAAAATGAGCGTCTATAATTTTAAATGCCGCGTCAAACCCGCCATCCAGATATACAGCAGCAATAACGGCCTCAAACGTATCAGCCAGAATTGATTTCTTTTCCTTGCCGTTTGTCTGAATCTCTCCCTTGCCTAATTTAATATATCGACCCAACTCTATTTTATCCGCAATGGTTGCAAGCTGAGATTCATTAACAAGGATAGCGCGCATTCTGGACAGATCACCCTCATCTATATCCGGATATCGCCGCATGAGAATATGCCCAATAACAAGGTCTAATACGGCGTCTCCCAAAAATTCAAGCCGTTCGTTATCTTTCATGTCTGTGCCAGGCTGTTCATTGACAAACGAACTGTGGCTGAGAGCTTCATCAAGGATATTGATATCATTAAATTTATATAGAAATTTTTGTTCAAATTCAGAAAGATCTATCTGTTTCATTTCATTTCCTGATGACTAGAAGTGCCTAAACTAAAAGTTACAAGTGCCTAAAGTTAAGGAATGCGCCTTCGGCGCTGCCAATTTTGACTTTTGTTCAGTTACTTGAAACCCTGCCGGACACTGGCATGTACGCTTGACAAGCTGATTCAAGTGCATAACGTCAAAACAAACAGGATTCCTTAACTTTAGGCACTTTAGGCACTTTAGCTCACTTTATTAATTTCTCATAAAGTTCATAAGGTACAAAAAGATCGCCCCTGCCTGATCCTATTTTTATATCAGGTTTAATAGAACCGTGAAAATCGGTCCCTCCGGTCATCAACAGGTCATAACGTTTTGCAATTTCAACATAAAAGGCGGTTAGATCAGGCGAGTGAGCGGGATAATAGGTCTCTATCCCCTTAAGGCCTAATTCCTTCAGGTTTACAATAAAATCTTCAAAGAGGTTTTTATTTTCAATGTGCATAAAAAAGGGATGAGCCAGTACGGGAATACCTCCTGCAGCAAGTATAATCTCAATTGCCTGTCCGCAGTCAAGGCGATATTTATCAATATATGCCGGCCTGCCGGCCCCAAGATATTTATCAAATGCTTCATTAAACGATTTCACGAAACCTCTTTTTACCATAAGCTGGGCAATATGAGGTCTTCCAAGTTGGCCTTCGCCAAATTCATCCGCAACATCTTTTAAAGAAAAATTTATCCCCAGATTATTAAGACACTTAACAATTCTTGGGTTCCGATTTCTCCTGGCCTCCTGAAGCATATCAAGCGTCCGGTTCAAAGCCGGATCATCAAGCCTGATAGAATAGCCCAACATGTGGAAGCTTCCTGTATAGGGAAGCCGCGAATTGGAAGATACACTAATTTCAACACCAGCTAAAAGTTTCAAGGAAGGGGGTATGTCAAGGGCAAACGCCTCTTTTGAGCCGTCAATAGTATCGTGATCCGTTATTGAAATAGCGCCCATGTTAAGACTATGGGCAAGGGAAATGATTTCCGGGGGAGAGAGTGTTCCGTCCGAAGCTGTAGAGTGGATGTGAAGATCTATCCCCACATACTTTTTATAATCCAAGAGCTTTTTCCAGAGACTCCTCTTCGGTTTTGCATCCAATACATTGTGTGGTAACGGGTCTGGCCTTAAGACGTTTAACAGAAATATCTTCTCCGCACTTTTCACAAATTCCGAAGGTGCCGTCATCAATGCGATCAAGGGCTTTTTTAATCTTCTTTATCAGCTTGCTTTCCCTGTCTCTTATACGAAGCATAAAATTGCGGTTCTCCTCAAGGGAGGCGCGATCCGTTGGATCCGGATAATTCTCTTTCTGAACGGTCATGCCGGAAACAGCATCATCCGCGTGGTTCAAAAGCTCTTCCAGCCGACAGGTTAGAAATTCTTTAAAAAATTCTACATCATTCTTTTTCATAGTCAATCTCTCAAAAAATTATAATGATTTTAAAAAATTAATCTTTAAACATAATTTAATCTATTAGTAAAGATAAAATTTGATGATGTCGTAAAAAGTCGAATTCAGAGTGCTAAGTAATCTCTTTAAGAAAAGCTTCAAGAGTCTTCATGTTGTTTATATTATAGATTTTGCAGGGATAATTTTCCGGCAAAATCTTTTTTAACAAACCGGCAAGCACCTTCCCCGGGCCGATCTCTGCAAAAATTTCTACCTTTTCATCCATCAGCCTGCGCATTGAATCATACCACCTGACAGGGCTGCAAAACTGTTTTGCCATAACTTCCTTAATTTCATCCGAATTCATTGCAAAGTCCGCAGTAACATTATGTACTATGGGTATCTCAGGCGCATTAAAGGGAACGGTTTCAAGAAATCCCTTGAATTCATCTTCAGCCCCTTTTATCAATTCGCTGTGCCATGCCCCGCTTACCTTTAAAGGGATTGTTTTTGCTCCCTGTAAGGAAGCAAGCGAGGAAACCTTCTCAACCTGAGCAGGAGCGCCGGTTATAACGATTTGATATGCAGTATTGTGATTTGCCACAGCCACAACCCCTTCTGCCCGGACCTCTTTAACAAGTTTATCAACAGCATCTATCGAAAGTCCAATGATTGCATGCATAGCCCCTTTATGCCTGGTAGATTCCCTGTGCATCAACTCTCCCCGCTTTAAAACAAGGCTGCACACATCCTCTTTTGAAACAGCCCCCGATGCATACAGCGCGCTATATTCGCCGAGACTGTGACCAGCCGTAATATCAGCTTTTACCCCCTCCTTTTTCACTGCGGCAAGACAGGCAAGGTTCACGGCAGTTACAGCGGGTTGAAGGTTAACGGTTTGGGTAAGATCTTCCATGGGGCCATTAAAGCAGAGTCTTGATAAATGTATCTTCGTGATCTCTTCTGCCATGTCAAAAACTTCCCGCACAAAATCGTATTCCTGATAAAGCTCAAGACCCATGCCGATTGACTGAGACCCCTGGCCTGGAAAAAGAAATGCTGTTTTTTTTACCATAATCCTCTAATCCTGCCCTCTGTTACTCATCAAGTTTAAAAAGTTTACGAGTTATATCAATGTATGCCGACTTGTTCCCATGACGACCATTCATTTTTAAAAAAAGGGTTGGATCATGCAAAATTTTGTTTATCAGCGCATCCGTCATCCTGCAGATAGCCTGACAATCGGCATCTGTCAGGTGGTTTAAATTTTGCAGCGTTTTCTTTATCTCTGTTTTTGCAATAGCATCCATTTTATCCCTTAACGCAACAATTGTAGGCACAGCATCCAGACTTTCATACCATTGCCGGAACCGGATTACAGCCTCATCAACAATTCTTTCCCCCTTGCAAGCCTCTTTATTACGATCCCCGATGTTTTCATCAATAACCCCTTTTAAATCATCAATGTCATAAACATAGGAATTGGTAAGGTCGTTGATTTCAGGGTCAATATCACGCGGGACTGCGATATCTATAAAGAAAATAGGACGGTTTCGCCTGCTGCGCATAACCCCTTTGACCTGGTTGCGCTTGATAATGAAATCAGGCGAGCCTGTTGAACTTATTATAATGTCCACGGTTTCTAAACAATCTGTAATCTCCTCAAACCGTATTGCCTTGCCCTTGAAATTTTTTGCCAGTTCAACGCCCCGTTCAAAGGTTCTGTTTGCGACAACAATATCACCTACCCTGTTTCTAATTAAATGCTCAATCGCGAGCTCCGCCATTTCACCAGCTCCGATAAGGAGTACTTTTTTGCCTTCAAGACTGCCGAATATTTTCCGTCCAAGCTCGATTGCCGCATAGCTTATCGATACCGCATGATTACCTATTCCTGTTTCAGTTCGAACACGTTTTGCCACAAAAAAGCTTCTGTGTAACAACCTGTTAAGAATGACCCCTGATGATTTTTTCGAGGTGGCTGTCAGATATGCTTCCTTTATCTGCCCTAAAATCTGAGGCTCTCCGACCATCATCGAATCCAGGCTTGATGCAACCCTGAAAATATGGCGCACAGCCTCATCGCCATGATGAATATAAAGAGCATCTTCAAAACCGGCAACCGGAATGTTCTTAAATTCTGAAATAAACATCTTAGCGGCTTTCAAAGCATCTGAACGGTTGTCTGTAGCTAATAGAATTTCAACACGATTACACGTGGAAAAAAGTACAGACTCAATAATTGCCGGATCCTTTTGAAAAATTTCCAGAGCAGCAGCAATCTCATCTTTAGAAAAAGCAAGACGCTCCCTGAGTTCAATCGGAGCTGTTTTATGATTTATTCCAAGTAATATAATATCAAGCATAGGTGATTATGTAGCGGTTTACAGTTTACGGTTTACAGGTTACGTTTATGCCATACGGAGTTGTTTTAAAAGATGAACGTCCAACATCGAACATTGAACATCGAACGTCGAATAATGATGTCGCTCCGCTTCTCAAATTATTTTAAAATCGAATAAAAAACCAATACCTAACATTAAACAGCTATTTCTCTTTCTTCATCTTTTCCCGTTCAACATTCGATGTTGGACGTTCGATGTTCGATGTTCATTTTTTCAGTCCATCCTGGGCAAAGCCAACTCGGCGCTTATGTGGCTTTACATCCTTGTAAACACCTCGTGGTGCCCTTTTAAAAAGAAATTTACCCCCAAAAAAGTAAATAACAGGACCGCAAATCCAATAATGGCCATTATTGCCGAACGCCGGCCGCGCCATCCAACGGTCAAACGCTCATGGAGCAGCACCGCATATAATATCCATGTTATACCTGACCAGACCTCCTTCGGGTCCCAGCTCCACAATTTACCCCAGACCAATTTTGCATAAACAAAACCCGCGGCAAGACCGATACTAAGAAAGGTAAATCCAACAGCAATACAGACATATCCTGTATAATCAAGCAGTTCCAGCGAGGGAAGACGCTTGAAAAAAAAGCCGTGGCGCTTTGTTTTGATGGCGCGCTCCTGCATGAGATATAAAATGCCAAGGCCGCATGCCAGAGCAAAGGATGCCTCGCCGATAAATATTGTAAGGATATGAAGCACCAGCCAAAAGTTGTTAAAAACATTCTTGGTTTCCGCAGATTCCGCCGGCAATTGGGAAGCAATAAGCATTACAATGGCTGCAAGCGGCGCAGCATATATGCCAAGTATCTTGAGATTGAATTTATACTGGAATACAATAAAAACACCGGCAACAGCCCACCCTGCTATAGTAACGGTTTCGCGAAGATTATGAACAGGTATGGTCCCTGTTTGAATAAACCAATAGACTATTGCGGCTGAATGCCACAAAAAACCGGTAATCAGCAGATAGCGTCCTGTTTGATGCAGATAATTTTTTTGAATAAAAAGATATAACAGGTATCCTGCGGTACTGAGCAAATAGAATAACACCGTAATATAAATTACAATATTCATATTAACCTTAGAGTTACAAGTGACTAAAATGCCTGTTTATAAGTCTTCAAACTCATATCCTTGACCAAGGATATCAAAAAACAGGGAATTTATATCTTCTTTTCTATTGGTCCTTATCATTTCAACAAGGTCGCTGCTTATTAATCGTTCAAAAATATGTTTATGGGCTTCCGGCTCATGTTTTTCGCTTAACAGTTTTTCCCGTATCGCTCCCATTAACCGGAGAAATTCGATATACTCAACGCCGAACTGTTTCTCAAGCTCTTTCCGAAGTTTTTTTGCAAAAGCAGGACTTTTCCCTGAAGTAGAGATGGAAATCACAAGATCCCCTCTGTTCACGATAGACGGAAGTATGAAGTTGCACACCTCGGGGCGGTCGGCAATATTGCACAGCATATTAAGTTTTTCCGCATCAGCGCTGATTTGACGGTTTAATTCTTCGTCATTGGTTGCGCCGATGACAAGAAATGTCCCGTCAAGATCAGAGGCCAGATAAGACCGCTTTTCCCATCTAATCAAACCATTATCTACAAGCTCCAGCAGTTTTTCGGTAGCATCAGGGCTGACAAGAGTTACTTTTGCGCCACAATCCAGAAGTGTTAAAACCTTGCGAGTGCCGACAGGGCCGCCCCCTGCAACCAGACATTTTCTATTCAGAATATCAAGACTTACCGGATAATATCTCATAAAAACCAATCTGTTATATAAAAAATCAACCTATCAATTTTTCTTGTCATACATCAACCCTTTTCACACACAACTATCGCGAAACATTACTACGTATCGAAATGATCTTTACATCTTCAACCGGCTTGCTTCCGACGTCAACATTAACAGCTCCTATTTTATCGACCACATCCATGCCCTTTATCACCCTGCCGAATACAGTGTGTTTGCCGGTAAGCCAGTCAGTATCTACGAGATTAATAAAAAACTGCGAGCCGTTGGTGTCAGGCCCTGAATTAGCCATGGCCAGCGAGCCGCGGACCGGGGAATGAGGCGATCCTTTGTCGGAATATGAATAGCCCATGTTTTCATAAATCTCCTTGACGGTAAAGGAGTTAAGCTTGTCTTTAACTTCATGCCGTCTCTGATCAAGCTCTTTCTGGGAAGTAATACCCATCTTTTGAAACAGCGGCGCAAGAATGATATTCTGATATTCCTCCTGGCTGCGAATCATAAGAAAAGGATGCGGGCCCTTTTTAGAATCCACTGCGTTTAACTTGTCGAGACCCAGAGCTGCAGCGTTGATCTCATCAGCAAAAGAGTAGCCCGGCCCTCCTCTGCCGTCGCCCATCGGGCAACCGCCCTGAATCATGAAATCCTTGATTGCTCTGTGAAAAATCAGGCCGTCATAAAAAGGCTTTTTGACTTTTTCGCCGGTCCGGGCATCTTTAAATTCCTTTGTGCCTTCAGCCAGGCCGATAAAATTAGCGACAGTTTCAGGCGCATCGTTTTGAAACAGTTCCACTTCAATATCACCTAAATTTGTTTGAATGATATACACAAAATTCTCCTTTTCTTTTAGCTCACCGCTCCACACGGTTGCCGCTAAAACGATTAAAATCAGCCCTGCTGTGATTAACCCTTTTTTCATTATATCACCCAACTTTTCTAATCCTGATATTTCACAAATAATACTTGATACTGCTTAAGCAAGTTCTATCTTCATCATGTCCTCAGCTAAAATCAAAGGGCCCGGCCAGGTCTTGCGGCACTGCTTTTCAATATCCACCTGATCGCATTCAGGATAAAAGTGGGTCAAAACCAGTTTTTTGACATTTGCCTGTCTCGCAATTCGGCCTGCAAGTGATGGGGTCAGATGGCCTGCAACCTTTAATTCGTCAGGAAGAGCAGATTCGCAAATAAGAATATCCGCATTTTTTGCCAGAGTAACAAGGTTATCGGAAAAATCAGTATCACCTGAATAGACAACCGATTTTCCACCTGAACCGGTTATTCGATAGGCTATGCTTTCATCACTATGCTCTACCGGAATCGACTTCACGGTAAAATCGCCGAAATCGATGGAATCCTTTGCCTTGTTATCCATCTCAACAATATTAAGCAGCCCCGGCTTAAGCTCTATCCATTCTCCATAGACATTTTTAAGCCTGGTGTAAAACTCAGAGAACCCACTCCCCGCCACGATCGTAAGCGGTTTTTGACGGCGCTCTATCTCCGGGTACTTTGTGGCAAACAGGAAGGAAACCAGCTCTCCTGTATGATCAGGATGTAAGTGGCTGAAAAAAATAAAGGAAATGTCGAAAATTTTTGTGCCGGCCTCAAGAAGCCTTCTCATTGTGCCGGGCCCGCAATCAAACAGCAACTTTGTCCCCCCTGTTTCCATCAAAACAGAGCATGAACTTCTCTTAAGGGAAGGCACGCATGTGCCTGAGCCCAGTATGGTCACAGATATATCCAAGTTATTAAAAAACCTTATTTATAAATTCATAAATGAATTCGTAAAAAGTCCAAAAATCACTTTTTGCGAACCGTGTTAAGTGTCACTAACCCACAACTTTTTTTTCGATTTTTCTGATGATCCATGTTAATAATTTCTCATCATCCTCAATGCTTACAATTCCATTTAAATCAGCGATCGGAATCTCGGCACGGGCCATGCTTTTATGCCCCCCGGCCAAACCAATGGCGCCAAAACTCTTTTTTGCCACATCTCCGGCATTCTTGCATATACCATCATTTCTAAAAACTATTACCAGCTTTCCCCCGCAACTACCTGAAATAATGCTCCATTTGACGGAATTTACACGCATAAAAAAATCCGCGATAAGCACGCATAGATCCGGACTTACAACCGGGCCAAGATGAACATATACCCTGTCTTTATGCCTGTGCATGTTCTCAAGAGCAATTTTGAAATATTTAAGAAAATCGAAACGCATCTCTGTCTGCTCGATCTTTCGCACAAGGTGAACATTGACATAGCGAAAAAGAAACTGAAATGCCCGGACATCCTCAAATGAAGTCTCCCTGATAAAGTTGTTTGTATCTGTCTTTATGGCAAAAAACAGTCCGGTAGCAAGTTTGGCGGAGGGTTTTATTTTGGCTGCCCTCAAATATTCGGTCAAAATACTGGCAGCAGCGCCGTATTGGGGACAGATATCCATAAAAGAGGCCTGTGCGCCTGTTTCAGGATGATGGTCAATTATTACATCAGGATTTATTCCTGAAAAGGCATCATTGTGTTCCGGCTGGGAATCAACCATGACAAAACGGTTAAACCCGGCGCTGTCAATCTTTGATATATGCGTTAGATCGACCCCCAAAAGCCGGATCATGACCAGGTTGTCCGGACGTTCGATTATATTGATATTTGAAATATCCACACTTGCCACTTTGTGCCACAGCAGCCTTTTAACGGCCATGGCGCTGGCGATCGAATCCGGATCAGCATTAATTACTACAAGAACATGATCATCGCTGGAAAATTGATCATAGAAACGGCGCAACTTTTCTGGAACAGAAAGACTCATATAAAAATTTTACGATGAATTATAACAAATTTCAATAAGTTTTATAACTATTCAACAGGTGATAACTGACGGAAAACAATTTGATCCTTTTCCCCTTCGGCTTCCGCACTAACACTACTTCCTTCTAAAATATTTCCTTTTAAAATCTCCATGGCCAGGGGATTTTCAATATACTTTTGTATTGCCCGCTTTAATGGTCGAGCGCCGTATATCGGATCATAACCTTTATCCGCAAGAAACGATATTGCACTATCTGAAACAGCAAGATTAATATTCTTTTCAGAAAGTCTTGAGCTTAGTCTTTTTATCTGAATTTCAACGATATTACGAATCTGCTCAGGCGCCAGGTTATGGAAAATTATTATGTCATCTATTCTGTTTAAAAATTCAGGCTTAAAATTTGCGTGAAGCGCTTCGGTCACCCTTGATTCCATCTCTTCCCGTCTTGAAGCGCCAAGCTCCTGAATCCACTGGCTGCCGACGTTTGACGTCATGACGATTATACTGTTTTTAAAATCGACCGTTCTTCCGTGGCCGTCTGTCATGCGTCCGTCATCTAAAATCTGGAGCAGGACATTAAAAACTTCTGGATGTGCCTTTTCAATTTCGTCAAAGAGCACTACCGAATAGGGCCTCCTGCGAACAGCCTCCGTTAAGTAGCCCCCCTCTTCATATCCCACATAACCGGGCGGCGCCCCTATAAGCCTTGATACAGAATGTTTTTCCATATATTCAGACATGTCGATCCTTACCATTGCCTGTTCACTGTCAAAAATAAATTCCGCCAGCGCCTTGGCAAGCTCGGTTTTCCCTACGCCTGTCGGCCCCATAAAAATAAAGGATCCTATAGGACGGTTTTGATCCTGAATGCCCGAGCGAGCGCGTCGAACAGCATTTGACACGGCCTCGACCGCCTCCTCCTGTCCGATAACCCTGAGCCTCAGGCGATCCTCCATATGCACAAGTTTTTCCCTTTCGCCCTCAAGCATTTTGCTCACGGGAATCCCGGTCCACCTGAATATCACACCGGCAATATCCTCATCATCAACCTCCTCTTTCAGCATTTTACCATCTTTCTGAAGGTTAGACAGTTTTAGCCTTGCCCCATCCAGGCCTTTTCTCAGATCAACCGCCTTTCCGTATCTGATTTCAGCAACCTTTGCCAGGTTTCCATCCCTCTCAGCCTGCTGCTCTTCAATTCCGAGCTGCTCAATCTTTTCCTTGATCTCTCTTATTGTTTTAATGGCCTCTTTTTCACCGCGCCAGTGGTCTTTCATTTTATAGAGCTCACCCTGCATGGTCTCCAGCTCCTTTTCAAGCTTTACAAGCCTCTCCTTTGAAGCTGGATCAGATTCCTTTTTCAAGGCTTCGCGTTCAATTTCAGCCTGGGTTATTTTATGCTGAATCTCATCTATTTCCACAGGCATGCTGTCTATTTCCATCCTGAGCTTTGAGGCGCATTCATCCACCAGATCAATCGCCTTGTCCGGAAGAAAGCGATCTGAAATATAACGGTTTGAAAGAGCTGCGGCAGCTACAATGGCTGAATCCTTAATCCGCACCCCGTGATGCACTTCGTATTTTTCCTTTAAACCGCGAAGAATGGAAATCGTATCCTCAACGCTCGGCTCACGCACCATTACAGGTTGAAACCGCCTTTCAAGTGCAGCGTCCTTTTCAATATATTTTCTATATTCTTTCAATGTAGTCGCGCCCACGCACCGCAATGTTCCCCTGGCAAGAGCGGGCTTTAACATGTTTGACGCATCCATGGATCCTTCGCTTGCGCCTGCGCCGACGAGGGTATGAAGCTCATCTATGAAAAGTATTACCTCCCCCTCCGCGCGTTCCACCTCTTTTAAAACCGCCTTTAAGCGATCCTCAAATTCGCCCCTGTACTTGGCCCCTGCAATCAGCGCCCCCATATCCAGGGACACAACCCGACGATTTTTCAGGCTCTCGGATACATCCCCTTCAATTATGCGCTGGGCAAGGCCTTCAACAATCGCTGTCTTTCCGACCCCTGGCTCGCCTATGAGAACAGGATTGTTCTTGGTGCGTCTCGAAAGCACCTGGGCGATACGCCTGATTTCATCATCACGGCCGATAACCGGGTCAAGCTTCCCAAGGCGGGCAAGATCGGTAAGATCCCGGCTGAACCTGTCAAGGGCCTGATATTTTTCTTCAGGATTAGGGTCGGTTATCCTCTGCGATCCTCGGATATCCATAAGAACCTTCAGGAGAGATTCCCTTTTTATCCCGTAAGTGCTTAAAATCTCTGTTGCCTTACAATCCTTTTTATCTGAAATCGCCAGGAAGATATGCTCAATGCTTACATATTGATCCTTCATTTTATCTGCTTCAACAAAAGCCGCCTCAAGCACATCACTGGTTGTCTGAGAAACATGAACGTCACCCATTCCGGTTCCGCCTATCTTTGGAAGCTTATCAACGGCAAACGCCATATCCCGGGCAACGCCGCCTGGAGAAACTCCAAGCTTGCGGAGCATTGCCTTTGCGATCCCTTCCTCCTCTGCCAACATTGCGCCCATTAAATGTTCAGGCTCGATCTGCTGATTATTATGCTGTGAGGCCAGGGTATGGGCATTTTGAATAAGTTCCTGTGATTTTATTGTTAATTTATCAAAACGCATAATGCCTCCTGATTAGTGCCTGAACCAAAAGACCGTTCAGTCACAATTGTGAATTTGAAATTGTGAATTTTGAATTTCATAACTTAAAAAATAAACACCGGCTGTTTGATGTCAAACCGGGGTTAGGGGTCAGAAGTCAGGAGTCGGAGGTCAGGGCATCTGTTTGCCGCAAAAGGGACAGAACTTGAAATCCTTATGCAGAGCTCTGCCGCAATTACTGCACCTTAAGTCCTTTTTGCCCTGCCATAGATTATCATCCATGCCGAAATCATGTATATTTCTTTCACAATTATCACACATGATAAAAGGCTCGCCTTTTTTCACCCTTAAAATCGGAATGAAAAATATGTTAAAGTAATGGTCAACCCTTTTAAAATAGGCACGAGCCAGCCCGCATACAGGACATAGCCTCGGGTTTTCATCAAGTATCTTTGTTTTTGGGGAAACCCCTGCAATCAGAAACATTTATTAGAACCATTCACAGAATGTTGAAACTGGAAAATAGAAATTGGAAATTTGGCCTTCATACTTTTGTACTATTGATAAACGCATTCAATTTTGGGCCAAGTTTTTCAACTATTGCCTTGTATTCTGTTGCGGTTGACTCAGATAAAACTTTTCTTCTGATGAGTTTTCGCAACCATGATTTGGTTTCTTTAAGTGAACCTCTTGAATATAGATAAAACTTTTTCCTGTCAGCGGGAGTATATCGACCATAGCCTTCCGCTATATTTGCGGCTATGCTGTCGGATGATCGTATAATCTGATAGCCCACAGTGTTCTGAACTTTTTTGTTCCACTTATCAAAGTCATTCCAGACCATATCTGACAACTCTTCCGCAAGTTTGTAGACATCCAACTCGTAAACTCGTTTCATCTTTTCCTAATTTCTACTTTCCAGTTTCCAATTTCAAGCCGTGAAGGCTATCGTTATCCTTTATTATAACTGCGAAATCTTGAGGCCAGCCCTTTTAGAGCTGTTGCCATAATATAGGCCAGCCCGGCAACAACTATAATTGTAGCCCCTGAAGGAAGGTCCTGCTTATATGAAATAACAAGTCCGGATGTTGTAAATACCGCTCCAAACAGCGAGGCAAGAATCATCATTTTCCCGAGGCTTGACGCAAAATAACGCGCTGTTGCGGCAGGAAGTGTCAGAAGCGCTATCACAAGTATAATCCCCACCACCTGGATAAGCATTACAACTGTCACGGCAACGAGGCAAAGCAAAAGCAAATATGTGCTTTCCACGCTGACACCCTGCAGCCGGCTATACTCCTCATCAAAGCATACGGCTAAAAAACGTTTGTAAAAAACTATCACCAGCGAAATAACAACCAGATCAAGACAGGCCACAAACAATATGCTTTCTCTTTTCACCATCAGAATGTTGCCGAACAGATAACTCATAAGATCTACATTATAGCCCGGTGTTTTATAGATAAATAATATCCCGACAGCCATGCCAACAGCCCACAAAGCCCCTATCAGTGTGTCCTCGTGCTGGTGATAACGAAGACTTACAAATCCGATTAAAAGTGCGGAAATAATTGCCAGCACAAAGGCTCCATGTATGGGATTAAAACCATAGTAATACGCCGCTCCCATACCGCCAAGAACCGCGTGAGATATTCCTCCGCTGATGAAAACTATCCGTCTGGTCACAACATATGTTCCCATAACCCCGCATGCCACACTGGCCAGCAGGCCGACAATAAAGGCGTTTTGCATAAAAGTCTGGCTTTGAAGCACATGAATAAATTCAAACATAATTATATTGGGTGTTAAGTGTTAAGTGTTAAGAAAACTTCTGACTTTTAATCCTAAATCCAATAGTAAGCGTTCATATAACGTTGAAATTAGAAAATAGAAATTGGAAATTTGGCCTTCATATTAGAATTTTCGCAACCATTCTCCCTAATTTCTACTTTCCAATTTCAAGTTTCAAGCAGTAGTAAACGGCTGCGAAAATCTTTAATCCTCTAATCCCTTAATATTATAATTCGCATTTATGCTTTATCATATGAACCGGCCCTCCATAGCACGCCTCGATCACATTCGACGTAACATGCTCTATTGGGTTGCAGACAAGGCTCCGGTTAACACATGCCACCTGATTCACATATGTGGAAATAAAACCAAGGTCGTGAGAAACAAGAATTATGGTTGCTTTTTTATTAAGCCTTTTCAACAGTTCATAAATATCCTGTTCCACCCTTCCGTCTATGCTTGCTGTCGGCTCATCAAGAAGGAGCATTTCAGGTCTTCCCACCAATGCCCTTGCCATAAGGACCCGCTGTCTCTGCCCTCCGGACAGGGTTCCGAAGCGGTGATCGCGGAATTCATAAATTTCCACCTCTTTCAAAGCCTCTTCAGCCATCTCCCTGTCAATTTTCCGGTACCTTCCAATCAACGGAGCCTTTCCCAGCCGGCCTATCAGAACCACATCCATTACACTGATTGGAAAGCCGGAGTCAATTTCCGCATACTGCGGCACATAGCCGATGGAAGGCCTTGCCCGTTCAGGCGCCTGGCCAAATACCCGAACACTGCCCCTTAAAGGATGAATCAGGCCGAGAATTAATTTCAAAAGCGTGGTTTTGCCGCTCCCGTTAGGACCTACTATCCCTAAAAAATTACCCTCTTCAACAGTCAGCGTGATATCCTTTAGCACAAGAATATCATCATAGGCAAAATCTACATTTCTGATTTCCACAACCGTTTTATTCATGGTCATTGTATTGCCCTGCAAAATGTCTCGACAATCATCTTCATATTATTAAGATAATCTTTTGCCAATGGATCAATCTGAATTATCCTTCCCTTAATAGCGGCAGCTATGGCTTCAGCGCTTTTTTCGCTGAACTGTTTTTGCACAAAGATTATCTTTATTCCATTATTTTTTGCCTCTTCAATGAGATCGGCAAGCTCTTTTGCCCCTGGATCTTTCCCTCCGATTTCAACCGGTATCTGTTCCAGCCCGTAATCACGGGCAAAGTATCCCCAGGCAGGGTGAAAAACCATAAATTTCCGGACGCCGGGACCTTTCAGGCTTTGCTCTATTTCCATATCCAGTTTATCAAGGTCATCGTGAAAGGCTTTTAAGTTTTTCCGATAATACTCCGTGCAAACATCATCCACAGAGATCAGGGCATCGCATATATTTTTGGCCTGAATCTTAACCAGCTTCAAACTTAACCAGATGTGAGGATCCTTTCGGCCTCTATATTCTTCAGCATGTTGCGTGTCTTCATGATGGTGATGGGTCTTTATGGGAAAAAGCCGTACACCGCGTCTGGTATCTATCACCTTCAGCTTCGGATGCGCACTGCTTATCCGATCCATCCACACATCCTCAAAAGGCGCTCCGATGCTAAAGAAAAGCTTTGCCTTGCCGAGTTCAACCATCTGTCTGGGCATAGGCTCATAAGTGGCGGGACTCTGGCCAGGCCCAACCATAACGGAAACATCCACCCTGTCGCCCCCGACGCGCTCCACAAAGTATGCCTGCGGCAGGATACTGACAAAAACCTTAATCTTTTCCGTATCGCTTTTTTTCGATTTTGCACAAACATTGCCGCTGCTAAGGCAAAAAAGCAAAAATACAGCACAGAATATACAGGCGGATATATTTTTCATAATCCTTAATCCCTGATCCCTTCTTTCACCGCTTTTATTATCCATTCGGCAGCCTGATCAACTTCATCCTGAGTAGTCGGGCGGCCAAGGGTAAGGCGAACCGCCCCTGTTGCCGATTCACGGGAGACCCCCATTGCCGCCAGAACATGAGAAATAGTCGTTGAACGGTCCTTGCAGGCAGCGCCGGTGGATGCGCAAAGATTTGGGATTCTTTTCAGAATTTTTTCCCCTGTCTGCCCTGGAAAGGAAAGATTTAATGTATTGGGAAGTCGATTGTCAAGGTGGCCGTTTAATGCCGCCTCAGGTATGGCTGACACTATCTTATCAAGCAGCCTGTCTCTAAGGCCGACGATGCGCGGTGTGTCATCCTTCATATTCTTTGCCGCCGACTTGCAGGCAGCCCCCAAACCTACATTAAGAATTACATTTTCGGTGCCTGCTCTGCGGCCCGACTCCTGACCACCACCATGAATCAAGGGAACCATCTCTATGCCGTCTCGGATATAGAGCGCACCCACCCCCTTAGGAGCATATAATTTATGACCGGCCACTGATAAAAAATCCACGCACAGATCGCTTACATCGGTTTTCACCTTGCCGACAGACTGGGCGGCGTCTGTATGAAATAAAATGCCGTGTTCCCTTGAAATCCGGCCGATTTTCTGAACAGGCTGCAAGGTGCCTGTTTCATTGTTCGCATGCATAACGGAAATTAATACAGTATCTTTTTTGATAGCATTTTTTATATCGTCCGGATCAACAGAGCCATAGCTGTCCACATGAAGAAAGGTAACATCCCAGCCGTTTTCCATTAGAAAGATAGCAGGATTGAATATGGCAGGGTGCTCGATCTCGGTTGTAATGATATGACGTCCTTTATCACGCAGGCTCAATGCCACACCCTTTAATACCATATTGTTTGATTCGCTCCCTCCGCTGGTAAAGACGATTTCTCCGGATTCACACCCGAGAAGTCTTGCCACCTGGCCACGCGCCTTTTCCAGCGCCTGCTTTGCCCTTATCCCCGGAGAATATGAGCTGCTGGGATTCCCGAATTCTTCCTTGATAAAAGGCATCATAGCTTCAGCAACCTCCGGAGCTATCGGAGTTGTAGCATTATAATCAAGATAGATCATCTGTTTGCTCCCTGAAAATTGATGGCTTTCGTAAAAAGTCTAATTTATCAGGTTCCAAATTTCACGGATAGAAACTCAAAGGCTTAGGGATTCGAGGCTTAGGGATTAATAATTTTCTTAACACCTAACACCTAACACTTAACACCTAACACTTTTCTTCACGCTCCTGCATGGGAATGCATACCTATTTTAACCGTGAACCGATAACTGTAAACCGTAAACAATTACAAAGCTTTAATACTACGAATTTTTTTAACTCACAACATTTTTTCCATTCATATTTTTCCCTTCTCGCCTCTTTGATCAACTACGGCCTGGCAAAAACATTTCGCCCGGCTCTAACTGGTCAAACCCGGGAACAAATGGAGTCAAGTCTACTATTGACCCATATAAGATAAAATATTATATGGGTCAATATGTCACGTCCATTTAGAATAGAATATTCTGCTAATTGAACCGCAAAAGCGAGCGCACTCCTCTCTGCTTGCGGCGGGGAGCTTCAAATATCTGAAATGTATAATGCAAATGTAGCCGCATAGAAATATTTCAAGATGCATGAGGTATCTGAACAGCGTGTACACACAGAGATATATGGAGTAGGTCTCTATTTGGCTGAATTCGGGAAAATGTCGCATTTCTCCATCTTTCATACAACAAACACGAATTGACCTGGATTTCTCTTAATGTTTCTTCCCACAACTAAAAATGAGCTGAATGCTCTTGGCTGGAAGTCTCCGGACGTCATACTGGTAACAGGAGACACTTATGTGGATTCTCCGTTTATCGGCGTCGCGATCATTGGAAAGGTACTGTTAGATGCCGGTTACACGGTAGGCATAATAGCGCAGCCCGATATCTTCAGTGGAAAAGATATCGAGCGGCTGGGGGAACCGAATCTTTTCTGGGGAATTACTTCGGGATGCATGGACTCCATGATATCCAATTATACTCCGACGAATAAACGGCGAAAGCGAGATGATCTGACCGGCGGCGGTCTAAATATCAGACGTCCGGACATGGCGGTTATCGCGTATGCCAATCTTGTTCGCCGCTATTTCAAAAAGACAAAACCGATTGTTATCGGCGGGATTGAAGCAAGCCTGAGACGCATCTCCCATTATCATTACTGGTCCGACAGTATACGGCGGTCCATCCTTTTTGACGCCAAGGCCGATGTTCTGGTTTATGGGATGGGGGAAAAAACAACTCTCGAACTGGCAGAAAACATCCGGCACCACCGACCGGTTACAGATGTCCGCGGAATCTGCTATATTGCCCCGGAAAAAGAAGAAGGTTACATAGAGCTCCCGTCCCATGCGGAAGTTGCGGTGGACAACACCAGGTTCATTGAAATGTTTAAGGTTTTTTATAAAAACAATGACCCAATAACCGGAAAAGGTCTTTGCCAGAAACAGGACAGCCGGTATCTGATCCAGAATCCTCCTCAGTTTCCGCTCACGAACGAGGAACTGGACCATGTTCATGATCTAGACTATGAACGGAACGTCCACCCGTATTATGCGGCATGGGGGCCTGTGCGAGCACTTGAAACCATCCGTTTTTCAATCACTACTCACAGAGGATGTTATGGCGACTGTAACTTCTGCGCCATATCAGCACATCAGGGGCAAAGGGTTGTGGATCGGAGCGAAGCGTCCATTCTGAAGGAAGCGTCGATTTTAATCAACCATCCTGAATTTAAAGGATACATTCACGATGTCGGAGGCCCCACCGCCAATATGTACGGCATCGAATGCGAGCGAAAAAAAACCAAGGGCAGATGCCGCAACAAGCGCTGCCTGACTCCTGTCATCTGCAATAAGCTGGAAATCAGCCATCTCCCCCAGATTACCCTGCTGAAAAAAATCAGGCTGCTGCCGAAGGTTAAAAAGGTTTTCATCGGTTCCGGAATACGCCATGATCTGGTGCTGAAAGATCAAACATACGGCCTTCAATATCTTAAAGAGATTATACAGCATCATATTTCCGGACAACTGAAGGTCGCGCCCGAGCATTCCGAAGATCATATACTTGCGCTCATGGGAAAACCCCCCATCGAGAGCTTTGTGGAATTCTTCCGCTGGTTTCAGAAAATCAACCGGCAGATGGGGAAAAAACAGTTCTTAACCTGTTATTTTATCGCTGCTTATCCGGGATGTACATACCAGGACATGGAGCGTTTAAACCGCTTCAACCACAGGGTACTCAAGTTCAAACCCAGGCAGATTCAGATTTTTACGCCCTCTCCGTCGACGCCGGCAACCCTGATGTACTATACGGGAAAAGCCTATGACAGCGGAAAATCGATTTTTGTTGAGAAGGACAAACAGAACAAAGAAAAACAAAAAAACCTGCTCCTCAAAGGACTTTCCGGGTAACGAAACGGTTTTTTTAAAGGGGTATGTTGGACTTTTTATGAATTTAACTCACAACAATTCTTTCTTTTGGTTCCGTCAGCACCTCTCCGATAACTGCGGCAGCATCTATCCCTTTTTTCTTTAATTCATCTACCAGATCGCCTGCGCTTTCTTTCTCCACGCTAATCAGCAATCCCCCGGATGTCTGGGGATCATAAAGAATATCCAGAACAGCCTGTTTTACAGAAGGAGAAATATCGACCATACCCTCACGAAACTTCCTGTTATTATAAGCTCCGGCAGGCACAAACCCCATTGCCGCGTAATCAAGGGCTTCAGGGATTATCGGTATCTTCTCGGACCAGAGGCTGATTCCAAATCCGGAATCTACAACCATTTCAGCAACATGACCTAACAGGCCAAAACCGGTAATATCGGTGCAGGCGTGAACAGGAAACCCCTTCATCACCTGAGCCGCATCCCGGTTAAGCGTAGCCATAAGATGTGTAACAAATTCTATGAGTTGAGTGGAAGCGATGCCCCCTTTAATGGCTGTGTTAATAATACCGGTGCCAAGCGGCTTGGTAAGTATTAAACGATCTCCGGCATTAAGAGCCTTTTTTGTAAGGATATGATCCGGGTGGACAAAACCGGTAACCGAAAGGCCGTATTTCAGCTCCTTGTCCTCCACGCTGTGTCCTCCCACAAGAACCACACCCGCCTCCTTCATCTTGTCCAGTCCCCCCTGGATAATCTGACGGAGTACAGACATCTCCATCTGTTTGACTGGAAAGGCTACAATGTTCATGGCTGTTTTGGGAATACCTCCCATGGCATAGACATCGCTTAAGGCATTGGCAGCGGCAATCTGTCCGAACCAGTAAGGATCATCAACAATCGGCGTGAAAAAATCAACGGTCTGAATCATGGCGATATCATCCGTGATCTTATAAACTCCTGCGTCGTCCGCGCGGTCCAAACCAACAATAAGATTTGAATCAGTCGGAAACTCCAACCCGCATAATGCCCTCTCCAGGTCCCCTGGAGGTAATTTAGAAGCTCAGCCAGAGCCTGTAACCGTCTCAGTAAGACGAAGCGCTTTTTTTTCTGTCATGGTGTTTCCCTCCTCAGAATCTCCTCCAGTGCTGCGGGTATGTGGCGTATAATCTCCATTACCTGGGTCGCCGGCGTTGGCCGGGCATAATAGCCGGCTAATCGATTCACCTTTGCGGCAATAATTGCGGCTTTGCTTATTTCCATTCCGGATTCAATCAAGGCTGCGACAATGCCGGTAATTGTATCCCCTGTGCCGCCCATAGCCTCCATGGCTTCACAGGCAGGGCTGTCGATTATTGCCTTAATCCCATCCTGGTCGGCCAGGTAATCCTTTTCACCCTTAACAAGAACAAAGCGCGAAGCATTTTCATGTGCATATGCACGTTTAATCAGATCCGGCACACGCTTTTCATCCTGAAAAATAAAACCCCGTGTGTAAAACGGGTGCGGCGCAGTTTCATCGGCCAGAAAGGCCAGTTCGCCTATATCCGGTGTAAACAGATCATATGCAGCGGCCTGACCGCTCATCTTGGCTGCATACATAAATCCGGCATCCGCAATCAGGACAGGCTGCTTTGCCATCTCTTCTATAGCAAATAAAACACGGTTATGCCAGTCTACATCCGGCTGAAGATAATGAAATGTAATGCCGGAAAACCCGGATTGGTCAAGATTATTAGTCAGATATTCATAAAGTTTCCGGCTGCCGCCTCCGAGGCCGATGTCGCCGACCAGATAGCCGAAAAGTTCTGATTTGCCCATAACCTGCCCGGCTTTGACAGCCGCGGCCAGCAGGGCCGGAGTCCCGCGGTTAACATGGACCCGCCTTCCCTGGATGCAGATTTCATCGTCTTTCATGCTGACTTCCCCTGTTATCAGGGGAAACTTTTGATCAGGAACGGTTCCCACTATGGCGAGCATTGACGTTTCATCTCCTCATAAGCCAGTTGCAGTGCATATCCGCAGAGAGTATGACCTATTTCCCTGGGGCTTGGCGCTTCGGACAACGATTTTCCAACCATTTCCTGTGCCAGATACGGAACATCCGGGCAGCCGCCGCCTGATATGTTTACTATCTTCAGGGTCTTTTTCTCAACAGTTAATTTCATATTAGCCGCTCGAACCATCAAGTATTGACCAAAATCCTTAATCTGGAAGAGATCAACAGGCCGCAACAGAGGACCGCTGACAGGGACTATTTCCCTTGGAACAACCCCTGCCTCCTCAAGAGTTCTTATAATATTAAGTTCTTCTATAAGCGGAAACTCTATAACCAGATCGCATCCGTTTTGAATTTCAGGCGGCGGCCCCATAACCCTGATTTTCCACCCTGATGCCTTAAGAACGCTTTCAGCACGGATCACCTCGCTGGTATGTTCAAATACCAATATACCCCTGTCCTGATCAGACTTTAGTGTTTTTTTTTCTTTTTTCTTTTTTAAAAATTCAAAAAATGACAATTCTCATTCCCCCACTTTGAATTGATGATTGTTGATCGTTGATTATTGATTATTGGAATAGCTTCGCTCTATCTTTTTAATCGATAACCTAATCCCTTAATCCCCTAATCCCTCTTAATAGTAAGCTGATACCCTCCCTCTTTCTCCTGAATATCAGCAATCTCCCACCCCTGGCTTTGGGCGACCCGGCTGACATTCTCTTTGGAAGTATCTGTATCTACCTTTATTATGATTTCCCCTTTTTTAATCTCTTTGATTTTATTTAAAGTCATCAAGACCGGTTGAGGACAGGAGAGCCCTTTGGCATCAACAATTATACTCATAATTTTACCCCCCTTAACTTACCCTTTTTCTCATTGTAAATCCTATAAACAAACAGACAATAAGCCCGATAATAACAGCGGCAATGCCGTGAGGCCCCACCCCGTTCGGCGAGCTTGCCAGGCCGAAATTATGGGCGAATCCAGCTCCGACTATCATACCCATTACAAAGACAGCAGCATCACCGTCACCTTCACCTGCCAGAAAAAGCTGCCGCCCGGGACATCCACCGGCCAAGGCAAAAGCAAGACCGGCAAGTACCATTCCGCCAAAGTTCCAGATTTGCATGGTATGGGCAACCGGTTGTTTCACAAATCCGGGATGAAACTGCTGGAGAAGCAAATTTGCAATAAATGCCGACGCTACAAGCGCTATAACACCGGATAAAAGATGGGCCTGTCGAAACAGAATCAAATCCCTAAAGGCGCCCATAGTACAGAAACGGCTCCTCTGCGCTAAAAATCCTATTGCAAGTCCTGTTGCCAGAGAGACAGGCAAAAAAGCATGCATGGCGCCAGGGCCTTTTACACTATAAAACAGAATCCCGCTTTTAGCCTCCCCCTTAATTTGTGGAAACATGAGCATCAGTATTAGAAAACCGAGCATGGTCAAGGGGAGCAACCAGCCCACCGAGGTATAGGTTTTCTGAACGCGCCCAAGATTATATCCGCCTTTTAGAAAAAGGGTGCCTGTCCAGATACCGCCTATGAGTCCGAGCAATCCAAAGATTGCATTCCCGTCTCCAGCGGCTAAGCGCAGCATTGCCCGCCAGGGACATCCCAGAAAAACAAGAGCCCCTATCATGGCAAAAACACCAAGTACAAATCTTGCAATGGGCGCAGAACCCGCCCTTGCCCGAAATTCCTTAAAAATATAGGCGGCAAGCAATGAGCCTAAAACAAAACCGATAATCTCCGGCCGCATGTACTGGACCACACCTGCTTGATGGAATCCGATTGCTCCTGCTATATCCCTTCCAAAACATGCAACGCAAACACCCATGTTGCCGGGATTTCCCAGCTTTTGTAAAAGCGCGGCAAGTACACCGATAAATGCCCCTACGCTTATAATTCCCCAGCGAGTTGCAAAAATGTTTTTTTTCATTTTACTTCAGTCCTTTCTTTTTATGAGTTTTACATATTCCCGCATTGATTCTTTAATGAAATATTCGGGCTAAAAGGCACGTTATGAAATCTGATCGATTTGGAAAAAAAAGAAAGGCTATAAGTGAAAAAATAGACTCGATTTTTCAGCTAACGACAGTGCCTACCGAACCCGGGCAGAATTGCTTATAATAACTCAGGTAAAGCCGAAAAATTGATACATGGATGAACCCCTTGCTGGAATGTTGATTGGCACAGTATAGAGGATGCGCCGATTTGTCAAACTGGATTTTCCGATAACAGGACGGCTTTTTCATGAAAAAAACCGATCAGCCTCCTTCGAAGCCTTGTTTTTTCTTAAAGCCTAGAATTTCATTTTTTGCATTAATATTTTTCATTAACAACTTGACTTTAGATAAAAATAGATTATTATCTGATGCGTCAATAAATATTCACATTTATAGGCATGCAGGTTTCGTTCCGAAGGAAATATCCATTTTTCAAAAGTGGCGACCTGAAGTTTGGAACCATGAAAAATTTTTGAAAGGAGGATGTCACGATGACTAATGGAATTGTAAAATGGTTTAGCGATAAAAAAGGTTATGGCTTCATCGAGCAGGAAGATGGTCCGGATGTATTTGTTCATCATTCAGGAATCGATAGCGAAGGCTTTAAAACTCTTAATGACGGCGACAAGGTTACATTTGACATAGAACAGGGGCAAAAAGGTCCCGCAGCAGTAAACGTTAAGGTAGTCTAAACCATCATTTCAAACATATAAAGGGCACTCCATTATTTTATTCAATGGAGCGCCCTTTCTTATCAGGTCTCTCTGCAAGCATCCATTAAAAAATCAAGCATGGCACGGCATATTGGAGAAACGGTTCTCCTTTTATCCATGATCAGATAAAATTTTCGCAATATGGAAATCCCTTTTATATGTACGGCCTTAAGCGATCCTGTTTCAAGCTCGGTCTCAATAGCTCTTGAAGATATAATAGACACACCGAGACCCGCCTTAATGCCTTCTTTGACCGCTGTAGAAGATCCAAGCCGGGCAACAACATGGAGTGAATCAATAATCTTTGATGCAGAGGAGCCAAGATACTCTTCTATTATCCTCAGGGTTCCTGAACCGACCTCTCTTAATATAAACGGCTCGTCAGAAAGCTCTTTAATATCTATCTGTTTCTTTTGGGCCCAGCAGTGATCCCGGGGTACAGCTAAAACCAGTTCGTCGTTCCACAACTCCTTGAATATAAGTTCCCTGTTCGAACTCTTTGATCCGACCACACCGAGCTCAAAATCTCCATTAAGAATGCGACGCTCGATTTCATCTGTATCTGCAATGGTCATTACAACCGATATTGATGGGTATTTTTTATTAAAAAGTCCGATAGATTTTGGAAGGATGTATTCGCCGGGTATTGTGCTCGCCCCTATATGCACATCCCCTTTTTTAATGCCAAGAAAGTTTTCCATATCAAGACAGGCTCTTGTTTTCATGTCCAGCAGCTCATTTGCGTGCCTATAAAGAAGTTTGCCTGCCATGGTCGGAACAACCTGCCGGCCCAATCTATCAAGCAGTTTTACCCCGACCATGCTTTCCAGGGAGGCGATTCTCTCGCTGACAGAGGCCTGGGCCAGAAAAACAGCTTCGGCTGCTTTTGAAAAACTTTTTAATTCAACCACTTTGCAAAAAATCTCCAACTGCCGGAGGTCGAAATCTATCGACGTTTTTTTAATGGATTTCTGTTTCATTGTATTTTTTCCCTGCTTCCGCTTCGGCAAGCTACGGGGAACGCGCTCGCTTTTGCGGTTCAAAACGATCTTGGCTTGCAGATAATCTCCCTGATGCACATATCGAAAAGATTAGACTGGTTTGCGGGTTTGATTATAAGAGCTGCATCTGCTCCACCTGATGTCCCTCCAATGGAAACAATATCGTTTCCTGTAAGAGTTCCGGCGTCAGCCGCCATAATCGACACCTCCACAGCGACCTTTGTGCCCTGGCCAAAAAGCCTTAAAGTATCGGCAATAAGGAGCACGGGATAGCTTCCCCCGTATTTTTTCGCGATGGATCGTTCAACGCCTGACAGGGCATGGGTTGCCGAAACAATTGTCGCTCCATGTTTTTTTAAATCTTCGCAAACTTTATCAGGCATCACCTTTTTAAAAGGCGCTTTAAAGCCGCAGTGGTATGTCACCACAACAATCCGGAAACCCTGAAATATTTCCAGCGCCTTATAGGCTGTATCCCCTTCGGAGGAAGCCAGCACAACCTCGTCTAAACCTAATTCTTTTCCCCTTTCATATGCCAGCTCCAGAGTCTTGTTTGTATTAACCTTTCCTGCTTTATCAAAATACATAATATCCTCCTGTATGCTATAAATAACTTCTTGTATTACATAATATTTTTTAGTAGAGTCAACTCTATTTAAATTTTGAGGAGAAGTATATGAATGAAGGTCAGGAAAAATTAACCGGACTTTTGCAGGACCTTATAAAAATCAATTCCATAATAGCCACCGAATTAATCCAGCTTGTAGAAAATTCCAGCAGACAGATACGCGGCGACATACCCGAGTCATGCATAAAAGCACATGCGGGATTAAGAAAAGAAATTATAGAGATCGCTGAAAAATGGCACAAGGATTGCGCCCTTTTAAGGGAGCATAATCTAAAGCATGATTAAATAACACGTTTTGTAAAAAGTGGTTTTTGACTTTTTACGAGTTTGTCAAATAAAAATGAATTCATAAATAAAGGTTGAAGCTATGTTTAATTTTCTTTTCAAAAAAGAGAACCGTGTTGAAGTATTAATTTTTGAATACATGGACACATTGAAACTTACCCAGGAAAGCTTTTTAAATGCAATAAATAGCTGCCTTGAAGACCAAAAGTGTGATGAGTTTGAGTTTCTTATCACTCAGACCCACAAGTACGAGTCCAAAGCAGACGATATCCGTGACGAGATAAACAATATGATGTACAGCAAGGCGCTGATTCCTGATTCGCGCGGAGATATAATGCGGCTTATTGAGTCAATAGATCTGATCCCGCATCTTTTTGAACGTGTTCTGTTTGTTATGCAAACTGAAAAACTAAGCATACCCGAGTTCATTGCCTTAGATGTCAAGGACCTCATACGCATCAGTCTTGAATGCTGTGATCTTTTATCCAGGCAGTTAGCTCTTCATTTGAAGCAAAAGCATGGAATACGCGCCATCCTCGGCACTATTGACACAAACGAAAGCCACTGCGACCATATTGAACGGCGTATTATCAGTAAAATTTTTGATTCAGATCTGGATCCGTTCCTTAAACTCCAGCTAAAGGAACTAATCGTAATTATGGGGGAAATTTCAGATCAGGCAGACCGGGTGTCCAAGCGGATTAATATTATCAATATGAAGAGGCGGGTATAATGTTTTCTCTTTTAGGCGGAGTTTTTTTAGGATGGTCCCTTGGAAGCAACGACGCGTCTAATGTGTTCGGCGCCGCGGTTTCCTCCAGAATGATAAAGTTCTGGACAGCAGTTGTTGTTGCGTCGGTTTTTGTCGTGACAGGGGCGATTGTCGGAGGACAGCCGGGTATAGAAACTCTCAAGGGGCTGACCAGTATCAGGCTTGATCAGGCCGTGATTTCCTCTGTGGCGGCGGCTTTGACCGTAACCATAATGACGGTTCTGGGGCTGCCTGTCTCAGCATCACAAGCGGTTGTCGGAGCGATCATGGGAATCGGAATCCTGAATAACCAGATTAATTTAGGGGGCCTCGGGAAGGTAGTGGCATGCTGGGTCGGAACTCCCACAGGCGCAATGATTATATCCATCCCTCTCTACTATGTGATGGCGGCAATATATAATAAACTTAACCTGAGTGTCTTCAGGTCGGACAGCCTGCTTCGCATCGGCCTGATTGCTGCCGGGTCATATGGGGCCTATGCCCTTGGAGCAAATAGTGCCGCCAATGTAACAGCGGTTTTTGTTGGTGCCGGACTTATAACAGTATCCCTTGCCACCATTATCGGTGGGACCAGCATTGCCCTTGGTATTCTAACAAACAGCAGGTCGGTTATGGAGACGGTCGGCAAAAAACTTGTGAAGCTTGATCCGTTCTCGGCTTTTGTAGTAGCCTTGGCCCAGGCCATTACCGTGCATGTCTATACCCTAATCGGTGTTCCTGTCTCAACCTCCCAGGCTGTGGTCGGAGCTGTAATCGGCATCGGTATTGTAAAGGGCGCTCAAACGGTCAAAAAGAAAACCCTGCGAAATATTCTCCTGGCCTGGGTTTTAACGCCGGTTGTATCCTGCTTTATTGCTCTAATTATCGATTTTGCATATAATTTACATTACATTCCGCCTCAATAAAAATGGGTGTTAGGTGTTAAGGGTTAAGCAACAAAATCAGTATAAAACAAGATGATTATAGATTTTCATACACACATTTTCCCAAAAGAGATACGTGAAAACAGGGAAAAATATTTTCCGTCCGAACCTGGTTTCGAGCTTTTGTATGGCAGGCATGGATCAAAACTGGTAGGAGCCGGTGAACTAATTGATTCCATGGACAGCCATGGGGTGGACAGGTCTGTAATCTTCGGGTTTCCCTGGAAAAATTCAGACACATTTAAAAAGCATAATGATTATATAATTAAATCAACTAAAAGATACCCCGGCCGTCTTACAGGTTTCTGCTGTATTGATATATTCAGCAGGGAAGCTGTCGCCGAAATTATGCGGTGCTGTGAAAGCGGGCTTTCGGGCGTAGGAGAGCTTGCCCTTTATGAATCCGGCATTGATGAAGAATCCATAAACAGGCTGGAACCTGTAATGGGAATCTGCCTTGATAAAAACCTTCCTGTTTTGATTCATACAAATGAGCCTGTAGGCCATCAATATCCCGGCAAAACTCCAAACACTTTCAGGCAGATTTACAGACTGATAACAAAGTTTCCGGAAAACAAGATTGTTTTAGCCCACTGGGGCGGAGGCATATTCTTTTTTAATCTTCTTAAAAAAGAAGTAAAAAAGAGCTTTAACAACATATATTTTGACACAGCAGCATCCCCTTTTCTTTATGATGCAAAGATATACAGAATTGCAATTAATATCCTGGGACAAGACAGGATTATCTTTGGAAGCGACTTTCCGCTTTTAACACCTGCAAAATATTTCAAGGAGTTTGATCAAGCCGGACTTACAAAAAGCGAAATCGACTCTATTTGCGGGAAAAACACGGCAAGGTTGCTTGGTTTATAAGCTTAGAATCGCCTGCAGGATCGGTTGGATTTTAAGCCGGTGTTCAGGGGGTATCATAAAGGCAGGCATGGACCGGTTTGAGACCAGTGTGTTTTCCGCGCAATCGACTAAACCTTCTCTGTAGTTCCGGCGGACTTCGCCTGATTCTAAAAAAAGCAGCACATCGGTAAAGTTCCCGGAACAACCCTGCGAATCAACATGTTCAATATACTGTAAAAATATATTATTTACAGTAAGAATAAATTCATCAACCTCGGCATAACCTTTTTCCCGGCAGTTGTGTTTTGAAACAAAGCATCTGCATCCAAACGGCCTGACCTTATAAACCGGGCATTGTCTGTCTGTTAAAATCGGGCACTCTTCCTGAAAATAACGGCTATCTTCATCAGGGATATCCTCTCCTGCAACGGATAATTCAGCAAGCCTGTTTGTGGTTATGGCCGGCTGAAATCGCTTTTTATGCAAATCCTTCCGAATACCATTAAACAAATCCGCTTTCCCGTCCAATATTAAATACTCAACAATTTTGTACCCCTCAAGGGTCGTTAATGTGACATTCCGTGTGCAACAGCTGGCGCAGCATCTTTTGCATACCACATCCAGGTCGCGGGCAAAATCATCATAAACCTTATAAATCCTGTCCAAGACATCTAATTTTGAATTTAAGTTCATTTGCAGCCCTGTAAAATACTCTGTTTAAACAGCTTGACTTAAGATGAGCCAATAAGTAATTTTGATGACATCTTAAAAAATCTAATTCGTCCTCTTAACACCTGACACTTAACACTTTTTTAAAACATTATACGAGGGATATTATGAAAAGCAAAGTCTATTTTATCGACCTCAGGGCTACTTATAAGGAAAATCTGCCCCAAAAGATCGCAAGGCTTCTTAAAACAGCCGGTATTTCAAAAATTATCAAAGAAAGAGACCTTGTCGCAGTCAAGCTCCATTTCGGAGAATTGGGCAATACAGCCTTTATCCGTCCCGTATATATTCGAAAGATAGTGGAAACCTTAAAAGAGATCAACAGCATACCGTTTCTGACAGATTGCAACACACTTTATGCCGGCACGCGAAGCCATGCTCCTGATCATCATGCAACAGCTGTTTACAACGGCTTTGCCTATTCTGTGATAAATGCTCCTGTTATTATTGCAGATGGCTTAAGAGGGCAAAGTGAGACCTGTGTTACCATAGATCAGAAGAATTTTAATAAGGTTTATATCGGGTCTGAAATTATCCATGCGGATTCTCTGTTATCGGCAGCCCATTTCAAGGGTCATGAACTTTCCGGTTTTGGAGGAACCATAAAAAACCTGGGCATGGGATGCGCCTCACGAAGGGGAAAGCTGGCCCAGCATTCAACGGTAGCGCCAAAAGTAAAAAGAAAAAAATGTGCCGGCTGCGGGGAATGCACAGCTCACTGCTCGCAACAGGCCATTTCTCTAATCAAAGAAAAGGCGGTTATTAGCCCCAAAAAATGTATAGGATGCGGAGAATGCATCATTATCTGTCCAAATAAAGCAATACAGATCCAGTGGAATCAGGATATACCTGTTTTTATGGAAAACATGGTCGAATATGCGATGGGTGTTTTAAAAAACAAGAAAGGCAGAGCATTGTTTCTTAATTTCATTACAGATGTGTCCCCTGCCTGTGATTGCATAGCCCATAATGATGCGCCGATTATAAGAGATATCGGGATAGTTGCATCAAAAGACCCTGTTGCCATTGACCAGGCATCGGCAGACCTTGTGAACAAAGAGTATGCCCTTCCGGGATCATGCCTTAAAACAAACACAAAACCAGGCGAGGATAAATTCAGGGCTTTATATCCTGAAGTTGACTGGGAGATCCAGCTCGATTATGCTGAAAAGATTAAACTTGGAAGCCGCGCTTACGAGATGGTCTCACTTTAAACCAATAATTTCCAAATTACGTTTAACCTGATTTATAAACAGATCATAATTATAAAACAAAGCGCTTATGTTTAGGTTGACAGGCTGATTTAAAATTATATATAAAATGACATTGGCTGTTGCCGTCGATTTAATGTTTTATTTTTGTACAGGTTTGATGAATTCGTAAAAATACAATATGTTACTTTAACCAGCCGGATACAAGAGAGTACGAGGGAGAAAAAAGATGGTAGAAAAACATGATGATGCTTTAATTCTCTGGTTTGATAATATTTCCATCAATGACATTCCCATGGTTGGCGGGAAAAACGCTTCACTTGGGGAGATGTATCAAAAACTTACCTCCAAAGGAGTGGCTGTGCCGCACGGCTTTGCAATCACCGCGTATGCATATCAGTACCTTCTTAAATCAGCAGGCATTGAAGATGCCATAAAAGATGCGCTGGCCGGACTGGATACACATAACATGAAAAATCTCCAGGAGCGGGGCAAAAAAGCCAGAAATATCATACGCACTGCCGAGTTCCCGGACGATCTCAAGCAGGCTATTATTGAAGCATACAAAAAAATGGAAGAAGAATACGGCGACAATGTAGACGTGGCTGTCCGGTCATCCGCTACCGCAGAGGATCTGCCTGACGCGTCCTTTGCCGGCCAGCAGGAAACCTTCCTTAATATCCAGGGCACTGACAATCTCATTGACAATTGCAAAAAATGCTTTGCCAGCCTGTTTACAAACCGCGCCATTTCATACAGACATGATAAAGGATTCGGCCAGTTTGACGTATATCTCTCTATTGCGGTTCAAAAGATGATCCGAAGCGATTCCGCCTCTTCCGGAGTTATATTCTCCATTGACACGGAAACCGGTTTTAAGGACGCGGTTTTTATTACCGCTTCATGGGGCCTTGGCGAAAATGTTGTGCAGGGCGCTGTCAATCCGGATGAATATTATGTGTTTAAGCCGACTTTAAAACAAGGCAAAAGACCTATAGTCGGTAAAAGGGTGGGAAGTAAAGAAATCAAGATGATATATAATACATCCGGTGATGGCGGGGAGCCGGTCAGGAATATTGATACCACACCTGAAGAACAGGGAAGTTATGTAATAAATGATGATGAAATCATCCATCTCGCCAAATGGGCCTGCATTATCGAAGATCATTATGGGAAAGCCATGGACATTGAATGGGCCAAAGACGGTGATGGCGTTAATGTCGGCACAGGCAAACTTTTTATCCTCCAGGCAAGGCCGGAAACCGTTCATTCACAAAACACAAAAAGGGTCATGGAAACTTATGTGCTCAAAGAAACCGGCAATGTTCTTGTAACCGGACAGGCTGTGGGAGCCAAGATCGGCCAGGGCTGTGCCCATATTATTAAAGATACGGCCCATATAGATGAATTTAAGAAAGGTGAAATTCTGGTTACCGACATGACGGATCCTGACTGGGAGCCGATAATGAAAATAGCCGGCGCTATTGTAACCAACCGTGGCGGACGAACCTGCCATGCGGCGATCATCTCCCGTGAGCTGGGAATCCCGTGCGTAATAGGCACTGTGAACGGATCGGAGATTATCAAAACCGGCGCAGAGATTACCGTTTCCTGCGCGGAAGGTGAAACAGCCAAAATATATGAGGGGCTTTTAAAATTCGAAATAGATAAAATCGATCTTGATTCAGTGCCTGCAACCAGGACCATGATCATGATGAATGTCGGAATCCCGGAAAAGGCCTTCACCGAATGCCAGATCCCCAATGAAGGGGTGGGGCTTGCCAGAGAGGAATTCATTATTAATTCACATATCGGAATTCATCCGCTGGCTCTGTATTACTTTGATGATCTCAAAGCCAAAGCCGAGAAAGGCGACAGTGAACTAACAGAAATTGTAAAAAAGATCGAAGCTAAAACCACGGCTTACCCGGACGACAAGAAACAGTTTTTTATAGATAAACTTTCTGAGGGTGTCAGCCGCATAGGAGCGGGCTTCTATCCAAAGGACGTAATTGTCCGGCTGTCTGATTTTAAAAGCAATGAGTACGCCAATCTGATCGGCGGCACCTTATATGAACCCGTAGAAAGCAATCCCATGATCGGCTGGAGAGGGGCATCCCGTTATTATGACAAGAAATACAAACCAGCCTTTGAGCTTGAATGCAAAGCTCTGATCAAGGCGCGCAACGATATGGGCCTGACCAACATTAAATTGATGGTGCCGTTCTGCAGGACGCCTGAAGAAGGACGCAGGGTAATTGAGGTTATGAAGGAATTCGGTCTTGTTCAGGGTGAAAATGGTCTTGAAGTATATGTGATGTGCGAGATACCCAGCAACGTAATCTCAGCAGATGCCTTCTGTGATGTCTTTGACGGGTTCTCTATCGGCTCCAACGACTTAACCCAGCTTACCCTGGGTCTGGATCGCGATTCAGACCTTGTCGCCCATATATTTGACGAACGTAACGAAGCCGTTAAAACCATGGTGCGCATGGTCATTGATGTTGCCAAACGACGCGGCAAAAAGATCGGGATATGCGGCCAGGCTCCAAGTGATTTCCCTGAATTTGCCACATTCCTCGTTGAATGCGGCATAGATTCCATGAGCCTTATTCCTGACACTGTTATTAAAACAAGGCTGGCTGTGGCAGCAAAAGAAAAAGAATTAGGCATCAAGGCCGATTAGCTGTTAATACCGCTTTACCCGTTATGATATCTATAATATGCCGCGCATGTTCCTTCGCTGGACACCATGCACGGGCCTACGGGATCCATGGGTGTGCAGACCTTCTTATATAAAGGGCACTCGGGGGGTAACTTCAGGCCTGTAAGAATCTCACCGCAAGCACATGCCTTTGGATCTTTTGATTCAGGCGCTGAAAATTCAATCATCTCTGCTGCATCAAATGAAGAAAACCTTTTTCTGATTTTTAAACCGCTTTTTGGTATTACCCCTATACCGCGCCATTTAACGTCAACTGTTTCAAAAACATCCTCCATGATTTTCTGCGCTTTTTTGTTTCCATCAAATGTCACCGCCCTGGGGTATCCATTGATAAGTTCCGGAGTGTTTGATTCTATCTGTTCAACCAGTATCGATATGGACTGCAATATATCCGACGGTTCAAAACCGGCAATAACGCATGGCATTTTATGCTTTTCAAAAAATGGAAGATAAGCCTTTGTGCCGATAATTACGGAAACATGTCCGGGCAGAATAAAGCCGTCTATTTTCACCCCTTTTGTCTGCATCAAGGCGTCAAGAGCAGGAGGAACTATTTTGTGGGCTGAAAAAACAAAAAAGTTATCAAGATTTGCCTCCTTTGCTGAAATTATGGTGGCCGCTATGGTCGGGGCTGTTGTTTCAAAGCCCACGCCTAAGAAAACCACCTTTTTATCGGGATTTTTCCTTGCGATTTCAAGAGAGTCAAATGTGGAATATACAACACGGATATCCCTGCCGTTTGCCAGCTCCTTTTGAAGGGATGAATCTGTCCCGGGAACTCTTATAAGGTCACCAAAGGTCGCGATAATAACATCATCCGCCCTGGCAAGCCCTATAAAGGCATCTATCTCCTTCTGGTCGGTAACACATACAGGACAGCCTGGACCTGAAAGAAGAGAAATTGAATCAGGCAACAGAGCCCTGATGCCATTTCTAAAAATAGACATCGTATGAGTGCCGCAAACCTCCATCAAGCGTATCTTTCTTTGGCTTATCTTTTTTATCCTGTTAATAATTGCCCTGGAAATTTCCGGGTCTCTATATTCTTCAACATGTTTTATTGTCATTTTAATTTCCGTTAATATGTAGTTGTTTAGTAATAAATTAAAAAATAATCACAAAAACAGATTACCGAACGTCATTTTCTTTGTCAACAAGAGTGGCTGCCTAAAACCCTGTATGTTTCCGCACCGTTATGAAATATCTTAACCTCGACTTGTTGAAGCTACCTGCAGCCCGGATGGAACGGGGCGGGGGAATGCGCTCGCTTTTAAGAATTTGGATTTATTTCGGACAATAATGGCACGCTATATGCTTTTAAGAAAATAAAAGAAAATAAACCGTTTAATCGCTTGAGAGTAATTTTGTCATGCCGGCACAAATTTATATTTATTTCAAGAAAAGGTTTATCTGAATATTGCAAAAACTTGAAGAACCCTGTAGCAAGCTACGGGGTGGGTTAGCGCTCGCTTTTGCGGCTCACAAATATAGTAATCAAGATTACAATGTTTGATCTTTTGATTCTTAATTATGATTTCCGGTCTTTATGGTTTTTTACAAGTAAAACTTAAATAAAAAGAATTTTTTGCCGATATACCAGTAAAATTTTCCTGCTTTTCAGATAGAGGCAAGTAAACTGTAAGAAAGGATGCTGCAACATGAAAATAATACCGCATGAGATTTTAGAAATCGCCAATGATCAAAAAACCAACAAACTCACAAAAACTACAGGGGATAAATTTGAGGACATTCTTCAACAAACGATTAACAAATCGTCGTCTTCCGAGGATCAGACCATGGCACTGCCGCCGCTTCAAAACATATCAAATATAAGATTTGATCTCATTTCCAACATTGACAGAACCGAAAACATAAAAAGGGTGGAAAAGTTCCTGGATGTTCTCGAAAATTACCAGAAGAAACTTAAAGATCCGTCCGTCAACTTAAAGGATATGCATCCTCTTGTCACCCAAATGGAAAGTGAAGCAGAAAATATGTTACCACTTTTAAATTCACTGCCCGATGAAGATGGAATAAAGGATATCCTCAACAGAGCCCTCGTTACCTCCACTGTCGAGGCAATAAAGTTCAACAAGGGGGATTACATCTAAATATTTTACCGGATTTCATATCTTTTATGGAGCATCAACGCTTGCTTTCCTTTTCCGAACCGTTTCTGCCGGACAGATATTCTGCCAGACCTGAAACACTGTCCTGAATATCGAGAAAGCAGAAACGATAAGCATCATAATTTAAGCCATAAGGATCCGCGATCCCCCGATCTTTAGAACCAAAGCAGGCAAAGCGCCTGATTAAAAAAACCTTGTCTTCAGCTTCCGGGAAGTCATACAAAAGGTTTTTTACATGGGAATTTTCCATTGCCAATATAAGATCGCTTCTATTTATAATATCCTGTTTTGCGGATTTTGCCATATGGCGCGACAGATCAACATCATATTCCGCCGCAACTTTCTGTGCAAGGCTGGTGGCGCTATTGCCGGAAAGCGCAAGCAACCCCGCTGAATCAGCGACTATGTCATCAAGTCCATTTTTTTGCGCGAGCTTTTTTAGTAAACCTTCAGCAAATGGGCTTCTACATATATTACCCGTACAAACAAACAGGATATGTTTTATCCGATCCGACATTGGCCCTTTATGTGAAGCTCCTAGCCCACAGGGCGGAGCTTGCGCCCTTGGTCAAATTTTACATGAAGCGATTATATAATGACATACTTATCATCATGAAGAAGGCAGGTACAGTTTTTTCTGGTCTTAGCCAGATACATGGCCTGATCTGCAAGCTTAATATATTCATCCACTGATGTGAACTTGTTGAACGTTGAAGCAACGCCTATACTTGCCGTCACACATTCCAGGGCATCCACGCTTTCTCCGTTGCTGTTAATTACAGCCATTTTGAGTCGGCTGATTCCGGAACCGATCTCCCCTGCCAGCTCAACTGCCTCGGTTTGTTCTATCTCTGGAATAAAGACTTCGTATTCATCGCCGCCATAACGTGCTGTCAACCCTTTTCTTTCATACCTGTCAAAAATGTATTTGCCAAGAAAGTCGGCCACCAGGACGATTGCCTTGCTTCCCGTACTATGACCAAAGGTATCGGGAACCGTCTTGAAAAAATCTAAATCTATGAAATATAAATAGCCTTTTTTGTTTTTGGCTCTTAAATATTCGAGATTGTCTCCAAGGCGGGACTCAAAGCTTCTTTGATTATATAACCCCGTAAGGTAATCTTTGTTGAATTCTATGGTACGGATAATATTGGTGACGATATGGCGTTTACAAAAGTAGTCCACAAGCTCAAGGTCATATTTTGAATAAGTACCTTTCCCCTTCTTGTTAATTAGTTGAAGAACGCCCAATGTCGTGGTTCCAACGGTTAAGGGAACGGTTAGCATATTGTCTGAAGCCACCCCGAGTTCATCGCCGACCTCGTGGTTAAAAAACGGATTGTTGACAGCATCTTTAACCAGCAGGGCCTGGCCGGTTCTGTAAACATATCCCACTATACCTTTGTCGGCAGGGATAGTACGACCAATCAGGCTTTCCGACTTGTCACCAAAACATGCGGCAAAAACGAGTCTCGCTGCCCCATAATCGAGGTTTCCATTTTCATCATAGACGCGTGTTGACGGGTCATCTATGTAGATCGTACCCGCGCGGGAAGGGGCTATAAATTTATTGACAAACTCGAGAACCTCCCTGATTATTTCACGGAAATTGATAGGGGATTGTCCCCCTCCATGCCTGTGCCGATCTAAGATTTCATCGACCGTTTTATTTTCTACACAATATACTTTTTGCATGCGATCTAATCCTAAGTTGTCAATCATTCTGCTTCGTCCTTCTCTCTTTGATGGACAGACACACGCAACAGTTTGCCGAGGCCTGCGAAAGGGGTGTGATTAGCCGCCGGTCTTTCTTCGGTATCAGAATCCGGAGTGTTCTGCCATTCGGCCTCCAGGAAGCGAGAGTGCTCATTGTCGTGGCAGTAGATGCACAACAGTTCCCAGTTGCTGCCGTCGGGCGGATTGTTCCCGTGATTATGGTCTCTGTGATGGACCGTCAACTCGCGCAGTTTTTTGCCGGAAAACTCCCTGCCGCATTTTCCGCAGACCCACGGGAAAATTTTCAGCGCTTTATTTCGAAACTCTTCTTTTTTCATTCTCTTTTCTCTTATTTGAACATAGACTTGACCTGGTTCCTCATCACCCAAAAGCCACGTCAAGAATCATCATTACCGAAAAACCGATCATTGTTGTCATTGTTACCAGATCGATGTTTTTATAATTTTTTTGAGATTCCGGGATAAGTTCCTCCACCACGACAAAAATCATGGCTCCTGCAGCAAAACAGAGAGCATATGGTAGAATGTTTTGCATTTTCATGACAAATAAAGCTCCGATAACTCCAGCAATGGGTCCAACCATACCGGAAGCTTGCCCTATGAAAAAACTTTTCCCTTTAGTCATCCCTTCTCTTCTCAATGGTATTGATACAGCGGCACCTTCAGGAAAGTTTTGAATCCCAATGCCGATTGCCAAAGCAATTGCTCCTCCAATTGTTGCAGAAGGAAGATTAGCCGCTACAGCTCCAAAAGCGACACCGACAGCCAGACCCTCAGGTATATTGTGGAGGGTTATGGCAAGTACCAGAAGGGTACTTCGTTGCCATGAAGTCTTCACCCCTTCACTTTTATCAACACTGAGGCCTGGATGAAGGTGGGGCAGGAATTTATCAGTCAGTCTCATAAAAACCCCGCCACCCATAAATCCGATGACCGCGGTCAGCCATGGGGTATGCCCCAACTGTTCCGCCATCTCTATGCCTGGTGCGAGAAGAGACCAGAAGCTCGCAGCAATCATTACGCCGGCAGCAAAGCCAAGCATTGAATCCATAACTTTTTGGTCTACAGCTCTGGTAAAGAAAACAAGCGCCGCCCCTGCGGCAGTCACACCCCAGGTAAAGAGTGTGGCAATGAACGCCTGCGTAACAGGATCGAATTGTTGAAAGAAATAGCTCATTTTTAGTTCATAGCAAACCTCTGCCCAGTCTAAAATCAATCTATCACTCTGATTTCTCAGGATCAACGAGGTTTTTTATTTTTTTGATGGTGAATCAGGACTTGCTTACAATTGGCTTGAAGCAAATTCCTTAAACCTTTCCAGCTCCTCTTCAATCTCTTGATAGATCTTATCTATGCCTTCCATGTTTTCCGTTTTACCCATCTTTTCTATCTCAAAAGCAAGTTCATAAACACGTGTAAGCCCCAGGTTGCCGGATGCCCCTTTCAGGCTGTGTGCGGTTTTATCAAGAACTTTAAAATCCTTATCTTCCATGGCTCTGGAAATCCCGGCTAATTTCTGAGGATAGTCGGCATTAAACAAGTCTGCCAGCTCTTTTAAGAATTCCGTATCCCCGTCGGTTATTTCTAATGCATAATCTCTGTCAAATACCGGCCTGGACTTTTCTTCGTTCATATTCACCTCAGCCCTTTTTACTTTTCCGGTTGTCTCTTGATAAAGAGTAACTATTTAACTCCAAGCGCTCTTTCAACCCTCTTCAGCAATATTTCCTTTTGGATCGGTTTTTTAATATAGTCCATGGCTCCCAGCTTGAATCCCATTGCCTCATCCTCGGGATCGATTCTGGATGTCATAAATATTACAGGCGCTTTGATCCCTTTTTGACCAATCATCTCAAGCAGTTTAAACCCATCCAGGTTAGGCATGTTTACATCAGAGATAACAAGATCAAACTCTTCTTTGCCGAGATAAAGAAGAGCTTCTATGCCGTCTCCTGCGATTGTAACCCTGTAGCCGCGGTTTTCAAGCAAACGGGCAATAAGTTTTTGCGTCAGACCGTCATCCTCAACAATAAGGATCAGGGGCGATGCTTTGGTTTTTAATTTTGGAGGCTGCGTGATCTTTGCCGGGTCTTTTTCCAAAACCAACTTTCCAAAATCTATCTCTTCCGCCAGCACCTTATCATAAATATCTTTTGGAGCAAAAATATGATTTCTCATCTTTTCCAGCGCATGATCGGTTATCAGATAGTCTCCTCGTTGATGCGCAAATGCTCTTATTTCGGCAATAGAAAAACCATCTCGTACCATTTCAGAAATTTTCGGGTCAAAGGAGAGAACTTCATAGAAGGCTTCACGTCCATAATAGCCTGTGTTATTGCATTTTGGACAACCCACGGGATGTGCAACCTTAGATGGGATATCGTCTGTAAAGGGGGACAGCATTTCCGTCTCTTTCTCTGAGATCAACACCACCTCTTTGCAATGTTGACATAGTTTTTTTAACAATCCCTGGGCCACAACAGCAAGGATGGTATCTGCCATTGTTCCCCTGTCAACTCCCAGTCTCTCCATCCTAAAAATAGCGGTAGTGGCGTTTGATGTATGCAGAGTCGTAATGGTCAGATGTCCCGTGCTTGCAAAGTTAACAGCCATTTTTGCAGAATAGTTATCCCTTATCTCTCCCATGTAGAGTATGTCAGGATCCTGCCTGACCGAAGCCTTTAAAAGAGCATCAAATGTAACGCCCGCTTTTTCATTTACCTGCTGTTGATTGGCTAATGGTATGCGGTATTCAACAGGATCTTCAATAGACATGAGGCTCCTTATTTGGGTGTCTATCCTGCTTAAAAGGCTGTAAACCGTTGTAGTCTTCCCTGACCCTGTGCCGCCCACCATCAGGATCAGTCCTGTATTTCGATTGGCACAGGCAACCAGTGTGTCAACCTGCCTCTCTGTCATGCCGAGTTCGGTTAAAGCTTTTGGCTTAGCGTATGGATTAAGCATCCGCATAACAAGGCTTTCGCCGTTTGGAGTGGAAGTAGTGGATACTCTGAAGTTGAATGTCTGCTTATCTATTACTGCAGCAAATGCCCCGTCCTGCGGCCTCCTTTTTTCCGCTATGTCAAGACCCCCGATTACCTTGTAACGGGATATTAGTTTAACGCCTGTCTCCTTCTTTAGATTAAGGATGTCTTTTAAATCCCCATCGATCCGGAAACGGACCACGGTATCGACCTCCTTGGGTTCTATATGAATGTCGCTGGCCCTTTCTTTTGCCGCCCTGTCAAGAAGTATATTGGAAATATGGATAACCGGTTTTTCTTTTATCTCCGATTCCGAAAGCTTTGCGGCTTTCTGTATTTCTTTAACCGTAGGAATTGTTATTGGTTGTATTGGTTCGCCATGTTCAAACAACAGGTCAATATTGTCGGGTTCCGTTATCATGAGACCGGATCTTTTATCAAGACCGGACAATTTAATCAAATTGTCCATGAGGTCCCAGTCAAAAGGGTTGCTGAGCACAAAGGCATCTTTCCCGGATACATCGCTTACAGGCACAACATGGTTCGACCTGCAATATGTTGTTGGAAGCACACCCAGCCGGATATCATCATGGTTGACATAAAAAATATATGGGAGTTTGAGAAACTCTGCAATATATTGAGCGATCCTGCTGTTATTAATTCCCGCAGCCTTGGATATAGAATAGATCTTTTGTGGTGAAATACTGGAAAATTTGTACCTTTTTTCAGGATCCAGGCCTATTTGTGCAAAAAGAAATTCCTTGAATTGAATAAATTCAGACGGCAGCAACCTTTCATACCATGTTCTTGTATCTTCCTTTAGTTCTTTCCACTGTATATCCGTCTTTATATGTTTACGGATCTTCTGCATAAGGTCATCTTTTTTAATCGGTTTCACAATATAGTCTGCAGCACCCACGGAAAATGCCTTTGCCTTGTCCTGCTTATCTCCAAGAGCGGTAACAAATATTACAGGAATATAAGAAGTTTCATTATTTTCCTGCAATCTCGAGCAGACCTCGTAACCATCCATCTCCGGCATCATAATGTCTAACAGGATAATATCAGGCTTCCTCTTGTTGACTTTAACAAGAGCCTCTTCGCCGTTTTTTGCTGTGAGCGTATCAAAACCTGCATTCTCAAGCAGACGTTCCAGCAACCTTCGCGTAACCTCATCGTCGTCAACACACAGGATCAAAGGTTTTACTGCGCTATCCATAAACTAAGCCTCCTTCAAAATCTCTTCTATTGTCGCAAAAAGCTCCTGAATCTTGATCGGTTTTGTGGCATATCTGTCCATCCCCGCGGCAAGGCATCTTTTTTTATCCTCCTCAAAGGCATGAGCGGTAAGAGCTATAATCGGAATATGCCTGTCTGTTCCCTCTTCTCTCTTTCTTATCCGGGTTGTTGCCTCAAGCCCGTCCATCTCCGGCATCTGGACATCCATGAGAATCAGGTCAAATTCGCTCTTCGCGGAAATTTCAACAACCTCTTTGCCGTTGTTGGCAATAAATACCTGCCAGCCCTGTTTTTCAAGGATTCTTGTTGCAACCTTTTGATTTATTATATTATCCTCAGCCAGAAGAATTCTTAATGGCTTGCCTTTAAGCGCAAATTCAATTTTCTGCTTTTCCGGCACCTCTTTTTTATTTATGCTCAATACATTCAAAATAGAATTGTAAAGTTTTGAACGTGTTACAGGTTTCAGCAAAACATTCGAAATCCCAAGTTCTTTTGCTCTTGTTCTATCACCTTTCTCTTCACTTGAAGTCAGAAGGATGATGGATATGTCGGCATATCCAGGCAATTGTCTTGTCTTTTCCGCTGTTTCAAATCCATCCATTTCCGGCATATTTTTATCCAGAAGGATAAGCTGATAAGGATAACCTTTTTGTCTTGCCAGCTCTAATGCCTTTAAAGCAGAGGGACCATCTTTGGCTTCCGCGGGCAAAAGCCCCCAGGCAGAAATTGTCTCCCTCAAAATCAGACGATTTGTAGCATTATCATCTATAATTAAAACTCTAAGATGCTCTACCTCCTTTGGAACAATCTCTTCTTTTTTCTCTTCCGGTCTTTCAATCGCCATGGAGCGGATTGTAAAATGAAAAGTACTCCCCTTCCCAATTTCGCTTTCAACCCAGATTTTACCTTCCATTTTTTCGACCAGTTGTTTTGAAATAGTAAGGCCGAGCCCTGTACCGCCGTATTTTCGCGTGGTAGAGGAGTCTGCCTGTGTAAAGCTTTCAAATATCTTTGACAGTCTTTCCCTTGGAATGCCAATACCTGTATCCTTCACGCTGAAATGAAGGACCATGTCATCACCATCTCTTTCAAGTATCTCTACGTTTACGAGTATTTCCCCTTTTTCAGTAAATTTTATTGAGTTGCCTGCAAGATTAATAAGAATCTGGTGTAATCTTGTTGAATCACCGATTATATATCGCGGCACATCGGATTCTATCCTGCATAACAGCTCAAGACCTTTTTTGGAGGCCTTGGCTCCCAAGCCAAGGCCTATCAACTCTACAACATCCCTTAGATCAAACTCTGTTTTCTCGATTTCAAGATGACCGGCTTCAATCTTGGACATATCAAGGATATCATTTATTACATTTAAAAGATTGTTTGCTGAAACAGTAAGCATCTCCAGATACTCCTCCTGCATATCCGTAAGCGGGGTATCTGAAAGAAGATCAGCCATGCCGATAACCGCATTCATCGGTGTCCTGATTTCATGACTCATGGTGGCAAGAAAGGAGCTTTTGGCGCGGTTTGCATCCTCAGCCTCTTTCTTGGCCTTTTGCAGCTCTTCTTCGACCTGCCTGCGAACAGCGATCTCTTTATTAAGTTCTTCTATGGATGTTGTACTGTTTTTCAAATCCTCAGTCATATTGTTAAATGCCTGAGAGAGTTGACCGATCTCATCCTTTGTATCTATAGCTATCTTGTAGTCCAGATTCCCCTGACCTATTATCTCGGCTCCTTTACGCAGCTTGAGGATCGGCCTGGTTATAACTCTTGAAAGAAAAGCGCCTATAATCCACGCTGTTATCAGAGTAAAAAACATTGTAATAATAAAAACGGCTTTTAGTTTAATCAGGGGAGCAAGCGCTTCAGACGCATCAATTTCCGCCATAAGGCCCCATTGCATTTCTGATATGTGGTCGTGTATTCCAAGAACCTTGACGCCTCTGTAATCGGCAAATATAAAAGAATCTCGTCCATGTAACTCAGAGGCGAAATTTTTTACATCCTCAAAATATTTTCTTGTGTTTATGGTATCAACCTTTAATTTGAGAAAGCTATCTTTCGCAAACCTGGAAGGGGTTATCATCAGACCCTGTTTGTTTATCAGATAGACCTCTCCTGTTTTGCCGAGACCGGTTCTATCGGTGGTTATTTTATTAAGTTCATTCAGGCTAAGCCTGGCAACAACTACTCCCAAAAACTTTTTTGTTTCTATGTTTATAATTGGAGCTGAAAAAGCAAACGACGGCGCCCCTGTTATTTTAGAATAGTAAGCATCTTTAATATAAGCCCTTGATCTTGCGTCTAAAAAATAAGGATCAGAGCTTCTGTCTAAACCGATTTTGCGCCTATCGCTGGAGGCAACAGCTATGCCTTTTTCATTTAAAACAAAAACTTCATGGATAGATTCACCTGCTTTTTCTGCTCTGCTTAGTCTCGTTATAACAATATCGACTTTATCTGTATAATCCGGATCCTGTTTATTCGCGCTCAACAGGTTCTCAAAAATCATGTCCTGTGACAACTGTATCACAGAGTTTTTTTCCATCTTTAAAAATGTTTTTATATGGTTTGCTCTTGTGCGGGCTGTTGTGTCCAGGTGCGCGAATATGGCACCTTTCATATCATTACTGGCTATATAATAGACAATCGGCATTATAATGCCCGCAAGTATCAACACGGCTGTAAAGAATGAGAGGCTTATTTTGTTGGCTATCTTCATTTTCCTTCTCTCACATGGTGCGCGCGGGGTGTGTTTGGAAAGGCCTAAATCCTGTAAAGCCTTAGCTGACTGTGATCAGGCAATTTTTCATTTGCCTCCTTTAATTTCTGCTCGCCGGATATAACCGCCACAGAGCGCTCGCTCTTGTTTGGATCAAAATATTTTTCAGCAACCTCTACGACCTTATTTCTGGTTAACGAAAGAAGCCTCTCTTTAAAAGCCTTGCGTGCCTCATCCGATAATGAAACAATTTTTCTGTAAAATGCCTTTTGAGCCGCTACCGCCGGTGGATCGGGCCTGTCGATTCCGGAACATACCTGCAAAATAGCTTCCTTGACATCTTCGTCAACAAAGTGGCCGGAATTTATGAAATCTACAGCGCCATCGTACACCTTAAGGGTAGCAGATATGTGTGGATCCCTGTAAGAGCCGAAATTAAATATGCCGTCCTCGGAATTATATATCGCGAATCCGCCGTATGCTCCGCCTTTTTCCCGAATCTCACGATGAAGATACATTGAGCGAAGCATTTTACTTATAACAGATAAGGCAGGAGCATCTTCATGCCCCATCCGCACTGTCTTAAATGCCTGGGCCACAAATGAAACCGCGGAAGATGTGCTCCAGCCTTCCATGATAATTTTATCATCAAATTCGATTTCCGGGCTCGCAAAACCGTTTGTCTGCCCATCTTCCAGATTGTTTTGCACAGATGTTGCCAGGGAAGATGCTGTTGACAGGGGACGGTCTTCGCCGATCAGCGCCATTTTAAAATTGCTTCGCATAAAAAGGTTTTTGCCGATTGATAATAAATCGCCGGATATGGACTTTAGTTTATCTTCCGTAAGATCATCGGTTAAGCCCTTTATGGTTTGCAGATGATGAATGCCATGCCATATTTCGCTGAGTGCGCAGGTGGTTGATAGGTTTCTCGAAGCAAGCGACATTGCCAGCATATGCCCATTTTGCACGACCATTGATTCCAAGTCAGCCCTGTATTCATACAAAAGGCTCTTTAAGCGGACAAAATCTGAAAAATCCAGTTTGCATAAAAGCTCCTGAATAATTTCAAACATCCTGCTCTGATTTCTGACAAGGCATTTTCCGCCAAAGGAGATAAACGGCAAACAAAGGCCCTTTTCTTCAAAACTGGTGCAGGAATGAGAAGACAACCCGATGCCGCCTGTATATGCATCAATGAGCTGCGCCATTTCCGTATAATCATGTACGGCTGTTCCTATTCCAGGAAGAGCAAAGCAGAAAAAAGGGATAAGTGGAATCAACTGTTTTCTGAAAGATCCGGCTCCTACAGCCGCCTCAAAGTAAAAGATGCCGGAGGTTGGTTGATTATAGCACGCAGCCGCTACATTGTACCCGGTTGTCTCCTTTACGCTTTTAACAGATGGAGGAATATCTTCAAGCTCAAGTGTGGGAAGGCAGGAAACATCCTCTATGCTTTCCTGGAGTTGCCTTAAAGTTTTAGCATCCTCCTGTATTTTTGTTATATCGGATCCGCTCAATGAGGCACTGACACCATCAAGTTCCGCCGCAACCCTGTTGTTTTCTTTACGCTCCATCAATTGATCAGGAGCCAGCGTAAAAAGCACCCTGTGGAAATTATCCAGAAAATAGCTTTTTATTCTGTTTTCAAAAAATGAGCCCACGGAAAGCTCTTTTTTAAGCCTGTCAAGATCCGCGTCAAGCTGTAAAATTCTTTCAGGATCGCCACCGTGAAACCAGCATTCTGAAATGGTTAAAAGCAGTTTTATGCCGTATGGATATGGTGTGTTTGTTACTTCCTTGCGATGAAATTCTATCTGATGGATGGCCGACTCGATCAATGTTTTGTCAACACCTTTATCAACAAGGCTTTTTAAGGTATCAAAAACAATGGTTTCAATTTTTCCTGCGGAAGACGCCTCCACATCTTTGAGCCCGCATACGAACATGGTGTCCCTGTTATCGGCATGAAAACCTGTCCCGTCGGATAGATCGGTTCCAAGCTCCGAATCTATCAATGCTTTGCGCAAGGGAGAGGCTGAATTTCCGAGAAGAATCTGCTCAAGCAGTATAAGGGCCAGAATTTCAAAAAAATCCTTGATATCCGCGGTCAGCCACGCCACGCAAACCTGGCATTTTTTTGATGGATCTTCGTTGTCTCCAAGCGGATATTTATTTATTATCTTTCTGGGCTTGTTCCAGCGGGGTTGAGAAAGAACATCGGTTTTGGGATCGATCCGCTCAAATTTTTTTAAGATTTTTTCCTGTATGAAATTAAGATGCTCCTTTAACGGCATATCCCCGTATGTATAAAAAAAAGAGTTGCTTGGATGATAATGCCGACTGTGAAAAACCTTTAATTGATCATATGTCAAACCTGGAATTACAACAGGGTCTCCGCCTGAGTTGTGGCTGTATGTTGTGTCCGGGTAGAGGGCTTTTAAAAGAAATCGCATCAGCACCTGATCCGGCGATGACATGGCGCCCTTCATCTCGTTATATACAACACCTTTATAAACAAGCTTCATGGAACCGTCATCTTTTAAATCATCTTCGATTTCCAGGCGATGGCCCTCCTGCTTGAAGCTGAGCTTATCTATTTTTGGAAAAAATGCCGCGTCAAGATAAACATCCATAAGGTTGTAAAAGTCTTTCCTGTTCTGGGTGGAAAAAGGATACATGGTCCAGTCCGATGAGGTAAAGGCGTTCATGAATGTGCTCAAACTTCTCTTTAACATGGAAAAAAACGGATCGCGTACAGGAAATCTGCTTGAACCGCATAAAACAGTATGTTCCAGAATATGCGCGACACCGGTTGAATCAACCGGAACAGTCTTAAAAGCTACGCCGAATGTGTTTTCTTCGTCATTTTTACTGATATGGATATGCCTGGTGCCTGTAAGGGTATGCTCAAGCTCATAAAAAACCGAATTTATTTCCTCAAGCCTTGCAACTTTCTTAATAAAATAACCGGACATATTGTCGCCCTGTTTTAGCCCGGGGTTGTTTTGATCCAAAATTTCATTCATATACACTGCCTTTTAAGTTGACTATCTCAGATTGGGACCTCAGATTATAAACCAGCCCGTTAAGAGCTAATGCCAGCCCGTTAAGAGCTAATATAAATGCCGCGACTCTTGCGTTTAATATTATTTATATTATTTAATCGGAAAATAATATTGCGAAGTTTTTTCTCGCCAAAGCCTGTCTGGGCCTGGATCTGGGCAAAACCTGCTCCGTTTCTGCATGTCTTTATAATATTCAAGACAATATCTGACGCTGTGACAGAAGATTTGCCGGACAAGGCTTTGCCTTTACTGGAAACATGTCCGCTTTTGGCTGGACGGGCTATAGCTTTAATTAACTTCTCCAGACCGTCAAGCCTGGCCATAAGATTGTTTATATCCCTTTTTGTCGGGACATCATACTGCCGCATGAAAAATTTAACCATTGCATCGAAACTTACCTGTTTACTCTTTTTTTTATTCATAAGAACCTCCTTATAGTGGTTGACGGTTTTGCAAAAAAGCAGTTCAATAACTACTTAATAATGCGGGAAAAGTCAAGCAGTCTTATCTCAACCTGAGAAGAGAGTAAAATCAAAAAATGATTCATTGAAAATAATAAGAAACCATGTTAGTTTTTAAGTTTATGAAAGAAAATAACTTGGGTAAAATATGGCAATGGGGTATGAGGTTTAAAGAAAATATCCGGCAGGTTATCACCCGCTTTAAACAGCTTCAGGGTAACCCCCATAATATTGCCATGGGAATGGGGCTCGGCATCTTTGTTTGCGCAACACCGACATTTCCATTCCAAACCTTTTTAGCAATAGCCCTTGCCTTTATTTTTCGCGGCAGCAAAGCAGCCGCTATAATTGGATCGTGGCTTGCCGCCCCTGCGATACCATTTTTTTATATCGGGAGTTACAAACTGGGAACATTTATCCTCGGTTATTCAATCTCCATTGCCCCGGATTCATTGTCGATTTCAAAACTTATAAACATGGGATGGACCGTGGCATTCGCCATGATAACCGGCGGAATCATAATAGGACTTTTACCAGGGATTGCCGGCTATTTAATCACATACAATGTTTTTAAAAAAATACGCTCAAGAATGTCGCAATCTGAGCCAACATGAAGAGTTCGTAATATCATGACATCACCAAGAACACTTCTTGCAGCCTATGATCTGCATCCTAAAAAGCAGTTTGGTCAGAATTTTTTATCTGATCCATCTACTGCTGAAAAGATAGCAGGCCTTTCTAAAATTACCTCGGAGGATGTTATTCTGGAACTTGGCGCAGGCCTTGGCGCTCTTACTATACCAGCCGCAAAATCAGCAAAAAGACTTTACGCGATCGAAAAGGACCACCGGTTAATCGATATTTTGAAAACAGAACTTCTTGCAAACAGGCTTTCAAATGTTGAATTAATAGAAGAGGATATGCTGAAATTTGACATTAAGAATCTGGCGGAAAATGCCGGTCAAAAAATAATAATTATCGGGAATCTTCCCTACAACATTTCTTCTCAGATCATTATCAAGCTTATTGAATCCAGAGCTTATGTGATCAGGGCTGTTCTTATGTTTCAGAAAGAACTGGCCATGCGCATCACCGCTCAGCCTGGTGGCAAGGATTACGGCCGGCTCGCAGTCATGCTTGGGTACTGCGCAAAAATAAAAAAACTCGCGGATGTTAAGGCGCATCAATTTTTTCCAAAACCAAAGATAGATTCACAGATCCTTGAAATAAAATTTTTAGAAACCATAAAATATCCGGCAAATGATGAAGCATTACTTTTCAGGATCATAAAAGGGGCCTTTTGCCAGAGGAGAAAAACCCTCAGAAATGCTCTTGCGGGAAGCGAACTGGATATTGACACAAAAACAGCGCAAAACATGCTGGACAAGGCAGGCATTGATTCTTCCCTGCGTGCCGAGGCTCTGACAATATCTCAGTTTGTAACATTAAGTAATGCATTTAAGAACCTGCAAAGCTCTAACGCGAATATGTTTTGAGCATAAGCTAATAACCAGCGAACTTAAAACAAGAGGCAGCTATCATGGATGAAAAGAATCTTCAGGATATATTTTATGATACAGTATATGGCAGAAAGATTTTGAAATGTATACAATGCGGCACATGCAGCGCCTCTTGTCCACTGACAGGTCTTATGGAACATGGCCCCAGGGAGCTTTTTGCTCTAATTCGTGACGGAGATATGGAAAAGGCTCTGCGATCCGAGACCCCATGGTATTGCGTTTCCTGCTATCAGTGCGTGGCCCGCTGTCCGCAGGAAATTCCTGTAATAGACCTGATGTACTGCCTGAAGCGCATGTCAAAGGAGCACGGCCTGGTTCCGGGTTCGCACAAGATGCCTGACCTTTACCAGGCATTTTCTCAGGCAGTGTATAGTCATGGAAGGATTTCCGAGGCTATGGTGATGGCTCATTATGGAATACTGCATCCTGTTGATGCTTTCAAAAACATATCCGTAGCTCTGCAACTTCTAAAAAGGAAGCGGCTTGAATTTTTTCCCCGGCAGATAATTGGACGAAGGTGGATTGCGCAGCTTCCTGCCGGTGAGAAAGTGAGAAAGGATATACAGTGAAATACGGTTTTTTCCCGGGATGTTCTTATAATTCTGCCGCCGGATACAGGCAGTCGGTGGATGCGATAAACCGTTTAATGGAAATAGATCTGATTGAAATTCCGGATTGGAACTGTTGCGGTGCAACGGCTTTCTTCAGTCTTGACGAATTCAAGGCTCTGGCGCTCACCGCAAGGCTCTTTGCCTTGGCACAGGCAAGCGGGTTTCGAGAAATTGTTACGGTTTGCAATGCCTGTTATACCACCCTCCGCAAGGCAAACCAGATTCTAAGCAGCAATCCCGAAACTGTCTCCAGAATCAATAAAGAGCTTTCAAAAGAGGGTCTTTTGATGGAAGGAAATTTTACAGTCCGTCATTATCTTGAGGTTCTTTATAATGATGTGCCTGCAGAAAAATGGTCAAAAAATCTGACCGAAAAATTCAAGAATTATAAGGTGGCATGCTATTATGGCTGCCAGCTTACCAGGCCCTGGGGTGATCTTGATCATATGGAGCAACCCACAATTCTTGACCGTTTTATTGAGAGACTTGGTTTTCTGCCTGTTGATCATTCAGCCAGGACAATTTGCTGCGGGGCATCCCATACGGTTTCCTATGCAGATGAATGCGGTTTGCTTGTCTCCCGTATTATCCGTGAAGTCCACGCCAAGGGTGGGCATATGATAACAACCTTATGCCCCCTGTGTCAGTTCAACCTCGATTCGTGGCAGAAAAATTTAACTCATCCAATTCCCGTCCCCTTTTTTACGCAGCTTGCCGGTCTTGCCCTTGGCCTTAATCCGACAGAGCTGGGGCTGAATAAACTGCTCGTACCGATTAACAAGGTTTTAAGCCGGGAATTATGAAATATAAAAAACCAAAAATCGGGGTATATATTTGCCATTGTGGAATGAACATAGCGTCAAAGGTTGACGTTGAGTCGGTGGTTGAATTTGCCGGGAAGCTGGATCATGTTGCTGTAGCCCGTGAGTATAAGTTTATGTGCTCCAGTCCAGGGCAGCAAATGATTGACAACGACATCAAAAAACTCGGACTAAACCGAGTAGTGGTGGCATCATGCTCCCCCAGAATGCATGAGTTGACCTTTAAAAAAGCTTGTGAAAAAGCAGGCATAAATCCTCATTATTTCCAGATGGCAAACATTCGTGAGCAGTCCTCATGGGTAACCAGGGACCCGGAAGAAGCCACGGCCAAGGCAAAGGATCTTGTTGCCGCCGCAGTTGCAAGGGTTGCCTTCCACCGTCCTTTACAGAGCCGTGAAGTGGCTGTAAAAAAGTCCATTCTTGTCATAGGCGGAGGTATTGCAGGCATGCAGTCCGCACTTTCAGCTGCCGAATCCGGCTACAGGGTTTATCTTGTTGAGCGTGAACCATCAATCGGCGGCCACATGGCCAAGTTTGACAAAACATTCCCTACCCTTGACTGTGCTGCATGCATAATGACTCCTAAAATGGTCGCTGTTGATCAGCATGAAAACATTGAGCTCCTTACTTACAGTGAAGTAGTTTCTATCGAAGGTTTTATCGGAAATTTTAAAGCAAAAATACTTAAAAAACCACGTTATGTTAATGAAGATAAATGTACGGGCTGCGGCGTGTGTATGGAAAAATGCCCTGCAAGGAAGATCCCCAGTGAATTCAATGAACGACTTACCACCAGAACGGCTATCTATTCTCCATTTCCCCAGGCGGTTCCAAGGACGCCGGTAATTGATCCTGAACAATGCCGCGTCCTTGCAAAGAATAAACGCTGCGGAGTCTGCCGGAAATTCTGTGAAGCCGGTGCCATAGACCTTGAGCAAAAGCCTCGGTATCTGGATATAGAGGTCGGGGCAGTAATTGTTGCCACAGGATTTAAGGCGTTTGATCCCACACCTCTGACAAATTACGGATATGGGCGTTTCCCTGAAGTTTATACCAGCCTTGAATTTGAGCGGCTCAACAATGCTACAGGTCCTACTTCCGGCAAAATCCTTATGAAAAACGGTCAGGCTCCAAAAAAAGTAGCTATAATTCACTGTGTAGGATCGCGCGATGTAAGATACCGTAAATATTGTTCTCGAGTCTGCTGCATGTATTCAATGAAGTTCGCCCATCTTTTAAGAGAAAAAACAGACGCGGAAGTTTGGGAATTTTATATAGATATACGGTCTCCGGGTAAACTGTATGAGGAATTTTACAACCGTGTTCAGGAAGAAGGGGTTCACCTTGTCCGCGGCAGGGTGGCTGAGGTGACAGATATACCCGACAATCAGGAAGATTTTGGTCGTCTGACTGTTATTGCAGAGAACACCCTGACACGGCAGGCAAAAAGGCTGCTGGTTGACATGGTGATCCTTAGCGTTGGCCTGGAGCCCGCCGAAGGCTCGAAAGATGTTGCAAGGCTTGTCGGCATATCAACAGATGGAGACGGGTGGATGACCGAGCTGCACGCAAAACTTGCACCGGTCGCCACACCGGTCGGCGGAATTTTTCTTGCGGGGTGCTGCCAGGGGCCTAAAGATATTCCAGATACTGTGGCACAGGCTATGGCAGCGGCAGGAGAGGCTACGTCCCTGCTGTCCAAAGGCACGGTCAGTACGAAAACCGAGATATCTTATATTGATCCCGACCTATGTGCGGGCTGCCAGACATGTTTGCAGGTCTGCGCATATTCTGCGATACAATTTGATGCTGGACGCTGTGTTTCAGTTGTAAATGACGCATTGTGCCAGGGATGCGGCAGCTGTTCCGTTGCTTGCCCCAGCGGTGCTGCCGGAGTCAAGCATTTTACAGATAAACAGGTAATGGAAGAGATGGAGGCTATTCTTATTCAGGAGTGTATATATGACAGATGATTTTGAACCTAAAATAATTGTTCTGGTTTGTAACTGGTGCACCTATACAGCCGCGGACCTTGCCGGCACCTCAAGACTTGCCTATCCGGCGAATATACGCATAATACGGCTTATGTGCACCGGCATGATAGATTCAAAATATATTTTAAAGGCATTTCTTGATGGAGCGGACGGAGTATTTATAGGTGGTTGTCATCCCGGAGACTGTCACTATATCAATGGGAATCTCAAGGCTAAAAAGCGGATTTCCGGGATTAGAAAAATCGTGGAACAGTTCGGGTTCGATCCCAAGCGTCTCAGGCTTCGCTGGATAGGAGCCAGCGAAGGACCGGAGTTTCAACAAAACATGACCGAATTTGTTGAGTCAATAAAGGCCCTCGGGCCCACAAGTGTGAAAGACCGTATGATCCTTTAATAAAGAGGTAAACATGACAATGTACGCCATTTTGGAAACAAATAATAACCCTTCGGCGGCTGTTAGAACTATTCTGCAAAAAATGCTTTCAGAAAAGATAGTGGATTCTGTGCTGGTGCTATCCAAAACACCGTATTCATCTTTACCGATGCCGACTTTAATCACGGATACTGAAAAGATGGAGCAGGCAGAGCCTCTGGCGCCTGCAGCTCCTTTCAATGCCGCACGCCAGGCTGCTTCTGTTTTAAGATATCCTACAGGGGGGAAAAAGGCGGTTGTCCTCAGACCTTGTGAAATCAGGGCATTGATTGAACTTGCAAAGCTGAAACAATGCGTGCTTGACGAAGCAATAATCATTGGAATTGATTGTCTGGGACGTATTGAAAACAATATTTATCTGGAGCTTGCTGCACAGAAAGAGGATATTTCTTCCGCATTTTACAATGATTCGGCTTTGCAGAACCGCATTACCGGTATTTGCAAGGCCTGTGAGCATTTCAGGCCTGAAGGGGCCGATCTTACAGTCTGTCTTCTGGGTACACCGGTAATGGAGAAGATCGGACTGCTGGCAGGAACCAGGGCAGGCGAAAACATTATAAAAAGCCTCGGGCTTTCAGCCGTGGAACAGCCGGTTAAACGGGAGAATGCAATAAATGAGCTTCTTAAGAAAAGGATTGAGGCAAGGGATGCCCTTTTTAGCGAGACAACGGAAAAGATAAAAGATATTGAAAAATTTCAGAAGATGATAGCCAATTGCCTTAACTGCTATAACTGCAGAACAGCCTGTCCTGTCTGTTATTGCAAGGAGTGTGTATTCCTTACCGATGTATTTGTTCACGAGCCGGAAGTTTTGCAAAGGCGCGCTGCCAAAAAAGGGGCTGTAAAATTGCCTGCAGATACTACAATGTTTCATATGACCAGGCTTGCTCATATGAGCCATGCATGTGTAGGTTGTGGACAATGCAGCAGCGTTTGTCCCAGCAGCATTCCGGTTGCCGACATATTTAAGACCGTGTCTGCAAAGGTTCAGGAATTATATGACTACGTGCCGGGCCGTGATATTTCAGAATCAATACCATACCTGGTTTTTGAAAAAGAGTCTTCCGATGGATAATCAAACAGCTAAAATACTGGTTGTTGGTGCTGGAATAAGCGGAATCCGTGCAGCGCTCGATTTTGCAAATATGGGCTATCATGTGTGTATCATTGAAAAATCACCGGGCGTTGGAGGAATTCTTACGCAACTTGATTACCAATTCCCTGATAATCATTGCGGAATGTGTCGTATGCTTCCAATGATTGATCGTGATATTTGCTCTCAATTCTGCTTAAGAAAAGGCCTTTTTCACGACAACATCACTGTTCTTACTTCAACTGAAATGGTTTCGATAGAGGGCAATCCAGGTCATTTGAAAGTAGTTCTTTCCAGACAACCAGGGGGAGTTGACCCTGAGTTATGCTCTAACTGCGGAGCCTGCGAGAAAGTCTGCCCGGTGACGGTTCCAGATACCTTCAACGCTGGTTTAGTAGAACGCAGGGCTATTTGTCTTCCTGTACCGCATCAGACAATAAGCGCTTATTCAATAGACTGGGATGCATGCACAAAGTGCGGCGAATGTGAGAAAGCATGCCCTGCCGGCGCGATAAAAATGGATAGCGAAACTGAAGTCTTTGAAATGGAAGATGTGGCAGTAGTTATTCTTGCAACAGGCACAAAGCTGTTCAATCCGGATTCTGTGGATCTCTATGGCTACGGGGGTTTCCCGAACGTTGTTACTTCTACTGCCTTTGAGAGGATACTGAGCAGCAGCGGCCCATATAAAGGGCGGTTTGTAAGACCTTCCGATGGAAGAGAGATAAAAAGGGTTGCATGGATTCAATGCGTTGGGTCCAGAAATGTTATGACAGGCGCTGATTATTGCTCCAACGCCTGTTGTATGTTTGCAATCAAAGAGGCCCTCCTTGCGCGCGAGAAAATGGCAAAAGATGCTGAGACAATAATTTTTTATATGGATATGCGGACTTTTGGGCGCGATTTCCAGCGATATCGTGACAGAGCAGAAAAGGAATCCGGCGTACGTTTTGTCCGATGCCGCCCGCACAGCATTGAGCCTGGAGATAATCCAGGCGACCTCCGGCTAAGATATGTGGATTCAAAACAGAGGCCGATAGAAGAGGACTTTGATATGGTAGTCCTTTCAACCGGCAAGGAACCGGAACAAAAGTTGCCTGATTATGCGCAGCATGAAGGGGTTTTTGTAGTTGAATCGGCTCGGAATCTCAAGGATATCTCAGGGTCTGTTATAGGAGCAGAAGTTGCTGCAGGCAGAGCATTCCGAATGTTAAAGAAACTGGGAGTTACGCCCCCTGATGCCGGCACACAAGAGAAGATGGCCGGACATGCAAAAGCATTTGAAGACAGGCCTCTGGTTCAGGTGGTTTTGTGTGAATGTGACCGAATTCCTGATATTGGTTCGCTGATGGACCGGTTGAAGCCGGAGCTGGAGAAATTTCCCGGCAGGTTGAATATTGTCAGGATAAAACCGCTTTGCAACGACAAAGGATTGGACGAGGTAAAGCGAATAACAGGCGAAAATGCTGCAAACAGGCTGCTTTTTGCAGCATGCAATAAATACGTTTTAAGGCCAGGGTTAAAAAAACTTGAGGAAGATACCGGGCTTTTCCCGTCACTTGTGGAAGTAGTTGATATTCAGCCATATAAAGAACGCGGTTTTGATTCTCTGATCAAAGAGCTGGAAATGGCAATTAGTAGATTACGATCGAGAAGAGTACTGAATGAAAACTCGCGCGCTGTTGAAGGCAGGGCTCTGGTTGTTGGAAGTGGTCCCGCTGGTTTATCTGCTGCTTTAGCTCTGGCGGATAATAACATTAAGGTAGTTCTGGTTGAAAAGTCCGAAACCCTTGGCGGAAACCTGAAATATATCCACGATGATGAACTGAAACAATCTATTGAGGCGATTTTAAATGAAGTAGAAAATAACTCGGCAATTAAAATTCTTAAAGGTGCTGAGCTGATGAGTAGTTTCGGCATACCAGGTCAATTCACTTCAAAAATAAGCCGGAGATCAGGGGGCGAGAAAACAATACATCACGGCGTGACAATACTTGCGACAGGAGGTAAACCAGCTCAAACAGATTCTTACAATATTGCTAATCATAAGCGGGTTGTGACCCTTTTTGAGATGGAAAAAATCATAAATGACCCTTCTTTTGCAAAGCAGCCTGTGAAGTCCGTGGTTATGATTCAATGCGCAGGGACAAGGGAGGAACCCCGAAACTATTGCAGCAGAATATGCTGTATTAGTGCTCTTAATAATGCCATGAAGATTAAACAGATTCATCCTGAATCCGAGGTTTACATCTTCTACAGGGACATGATGACCTATGGAGATTCGGAAAGTATATATACTGAAGCGCGAACAAAGGGGATTATGTTTATACCTTTTGATTTGAACTCAAAGCCGGAAGTGGTTATTGAGTCTGATGGGCCGGTAGTGAAAGGATTTGATCCTTTTCTTGGAGTTCAGGTAAATCTTAAACCGGACTGGATATCTCTTGCAGTTGGAGTTGTTCCGAATCCTGCCGAAGATCTGGTAAAGATTTTTGGTATTGAAATAACACAGGACGGTTTCATCAAAGAGGCTGACAGCAAGTGGAGGCCTGTGGATACAGGTCAAGAGGGGGTTTTTGTGTGTGGGCTGGCAAGGGCACCTGCAAGAGCGGAAGAAGCCATGCAGGAAGGAGAGGCGGCGGCGCAACGGGCATTACGCATATTGTCCAGGAATGAAATCACTCCCCAGCGGCTTACAGCACGTGTCCGTCATTCTATCTGTTCTGCATGCGGGTTATGCATAGAGGTCTGTCCTTTTAATGCGCGTTATATGGATATAGAGGAAGGAAAGATCATGGTGGACATTGCTTCGTGCCAGGGATGCGGAGCATGTGCTGCAATATGCCCGAACAGCGCTACATTAATGGTTGATTTTGAAGATGATGGAATAATGAATGTCATAGAGGCTGCGTTATAATATGGAAGCAATCACATCAAGAAACAGATCTGAAATAAAGGATAAAGCTCCTCTGCGTCCAATAAATAATGTTACTGATATGTGTATGGCCTGCGGGACATGTTCTGCAGGATGCCCCATTACGGGCGTTGAAGGGTTTGATCCCAGAAAGATAGTTCGAATGGTACTTATGGGTATGGATAAAGAGCTTGTAGAATCCAAACTTCCGTGGCTCTGCACCATGTGTGGAAAATGCGAATATGCCTGCCCAATGGGAATAAACATTGTAAACCTTATTCGCACGGCACGCGGAATGGTCAAAAGAGAGAATGTGCCGGGAATGATTCATAAGGGAGTTGAACTCGACCTTAAGACCGGAAACAATCTTGGTCTTCCAAAGGAAGATTTTGTTTTTATAATTGAAGACGTTGGAGAGGAGCTGGCTGGAGAGCCTGGATTTTCTGATTTTAAAGTTCTTTTTGACAAAAAGGGGGCTAATCTTCTGCACACTCTGCACAACAAACTAGTGAACACTCAGAATGAAGACCTGAAACACTGGTGGAAAATTTTCCATATAGCAAAGGAAGACTGGACAATACCAAGCCGGAACTGGGAAGGCGTGAACTGGGGCCTTTTTTCCGGTGACGATGAAGCAATGAAGTGTTTTGTCGGCCGTATTGTGGAAAACATGGAGAAACTTGAGATTACCAATCTCATGTATCCGGAATGAGGGCACGCATACATGGCAACCCGGTACGGGCTGCAAAAATGGTATCCGGACTTTTTTGACCGGTTTGGAGCTTTAACGGTATTTGATCTTTTGATGGAGTATATTAAGTCTGGCAGGATAAAACTCGATAAATCAAAGATTACACAGCGTGTTGCCTATCACGATCCGTGCAACTATGGCCGCAAGTCTGAAGAACTTTTTGGTCATGGATATTATGAAGAGCCACGGTGGATTCTTGATCGGTGTGTTTCCGACTGGGTAGATCTTTATCCCTCAAAAGGCAATCAGTATTGCTGTGGCGGCGGCGGCGGCACTCTGCTTACACCGTACCGTGAGGAGCGGCTTTACTATGGCCGCAAAAAAATAGAACAGATAAAAAGAAGCGGCGCTGAGATGGTGGTTTTGCCGTGCCACAGTTGTCACGGGCAGATAAAAGCAGCTTTAGAGAATAATGGCATGTCTGATATACCGGTAAAATATCTCTGGGAAGTTGTTGCCGATGTTCTAATTGTTGGTTGACAGGAATGACGGCTTCGCGCTGAGCGTGAGCTCCGCTATTGATTCAGATGTTACCTCAGCGCCATGTTGTTTGTTTACATAGTCTTTGACAAACCGGTTAATCTGTCTCCGGATATAATCTGTAATAGAATCGGCATCATCTTTTGAAATTATTTTAATGTCCCTTGAAAGGCCTTCTATCTTATCTTCATCAATACCGGTTGTTTTGTTTATAAGGAAAGTGTCAACCTCCCCGTCTTCAATTAAAAGCCCGCAGGCTCCAACCGAGCCTATAAATTCATCCCCTGCAAATATGGGGACGGCAATTTTAATCAGGCCTGCGTCACATTCTTCTATAACAGGCTTTCCTGTATTCATGGCCTGAGAAGCTAAATTCATGTTTGCAACAGCACAAATAAAGCTTTGTCCCTTGTCAGTTGCCTTAATAGCAGGACAAAGCCTGTTTGCCCAGTTTTTATTGTCTGTTATCCTGATACCATCGGTTCCATAAACATTAGCATCAAGACCTGACCTTCTGTTGATTTCATTTTCAAATTCAACCCATTTTTCAAGAGGCAGTATGTCTGTTAAACTCATTTTAACTCCTTTTAAGGTAACCGTTCTTTAACCAGAGTTCAAGACGTCGCAACCCTTCCTCCGTGGAACGCTTTGGGATGTATCCTAAATCATTTTTAGCGGCGCTTATGTCGAACCAGTGCGCTGTAGCCAGCTCCTCTGCTACAAAACGCGTCATCTGCGGCTCACCTGACAGTTTGAAAAATTTGAAGCAGGCTTCAAGCATGGCCCCTATCACCCAGGCCGTTCTCCGTGATATTGAACGCTTTACAGGACCAAGCCCTGCTGCTTTTAAAATATTGTTTATCATTTCCCACAAAAAAACAGGTTCTCCCTGGCTTATAAAATAGACATTGCCTGAAAGTTTGTGGTTTTCTTGTAATCTGTCCGCCGCCAGAATATGGGCATCAGCAGCATTGTCTATGTAGATTGTATCCACAAGGTTTTTGCCGTCCCCGACCCTTACAAGCCTTTTTGCTCTTGCAATAATTCCAGGGACAAGATGGTTATCTTCCGGCCCCCATATTAAATGAGGTCTTAATATAATCGTCATCAAATCATCTCTTGCGGCATTTATAACATTTTGTTCGGCAATTGCTTTTGTTTTAGGATAATGAGCATGAAACTTATTTGCATAAGGAATTGATTCATCTACCCCCTCCATGTCTGTTCCGTTAAAGATAACACTCGGCGAACTTGTATGGACAAGTCTTGGAACCTTATGCTTAATGCAGGCGGCAACAACGTTTTCAGTTCCAATAACATTTGTATTATAATATTCAAAATAATCGCCCCAGACTCCCGCCTTTGCCGCAACATGAAAAACAAGATCCATGCCTTTGCATGCCCCTTCAACAGCATCTTTGTCGCCTATATCGCCTCGAACCTGCTCAACCCCCAGAGAGGCAAGCTCCTGGTAAAAGCCGCGCGAAAAGCTGCGGACATGATCGCCCCTTTCCACAAGACGCCTTACTATCGCGCTGCCCAGAAAACCTCCGCCTCCTGTAACCAGAACTTTCTGCGCCGCTTTTTTTGTCATATATTTTTCCTAAAAAAGGATACTAATTTTTCTTATGAAGACTTTCGGCTATTGCCATTGCATTGATATTGACAACAAATTCAATAAAATATACTATAATCAGAAAAAAAAATAAAGTAAAAAACAAGACTATAAAAAAGATAACAAATCAGGACGACTGTTGGATGGGTGACATTTCTTTCTTATATGCTTTTCATAAAAGATTAGCATGGCTTTTTTACATTTTAAGTTGAAGACGAAAAACGGACTTTGGGTCGTGTTTTGATAGTTGATGTGTCGAAACATTATGAATGAGGTGTTATGGCTGAATATCAACCATTCGTTAATCTTGGACCTGGCGACTCCATAAAAGAGGAATTGGCATATTATGGATGAAATCAATATTACGAAATATTTTTACAAATACAAACCGCTAAGGAGTCTTGGAGAAATCCGGGCGGATATTCTTGAACTTGAAATGCAAACCGAGGGGCTGATCAGCGAGGTTGTCGAAATATGAGAAAGGAAAGAGGGAAGCAGGTTATAGAAACAGGCAACAAGTCCATTTCCGGCGATCTTATCGGTGATATCCATTCGCTCATTGAAACCGCCAGGCATAATGTTGCCATTACGGTTAACGCAGGCTTGACCATTCTTTACTGGCAGATCGGCAACCGTATCCGCCAGGATATTTTGAAGGAAAAGCGAGCGGAGTACGGACAGGAAATTGTCGTGACGCTGTCGAGACAATTAACCGACGATTATGGCAATAATTTTTCTGAAAAAAATCTACGCAGGATGATTCAATTTGCCGAGGTCTTTCCAGATAAAAAAATTGTCGTATCACTGATACGACAATTGAGTTGGACCCATTTTATCGCACTTATCCCTCTCAAAGATGCCCTCCAACGTGATTTCTATGCCAAAACTGTCGGGTGGAACGGTGGAGTGTCCGCACTTTGCGGAAGAAAATTGATGGGATGCTTTACGAGCGTACCGCCATATCAAAGAAGCCTGAGAAATTGGTAATCAAAGTGGCCGAATACATGACCGAACTACCGAAACGCGAACTGCTGGAGCATAAGCTTCACAAAGCGGTTGAATCGGCGCGAAAACGGCTGGAGGCAAAACCTGCGTAGTGCATGGAATGATATGCCTATCCTTACTCACAAACCTTCTGAATATTCTCCCACATTTGCAGCTCCAGTATTTCCGCTTTCCCCTATCTCGCATAGGATTATATAATTCTTGCTTTTGCATTAAAAACAATGTAATATTAGAATATTATAACAATCAAGAAACGACCTGTTAATATCAAATATCACTGATTTATTTCTTAACATTTAATATTGGGCGTAAAAAATAATGGGTGAAAGGTATTAAATTATGACTGATTCAATTCTTCAATCTTTTCTCGATAAACGATTTATTAAAACTGATGAATCTGAAAACATTGCTAATCTAAATAAGGCCGTTGCGGAACTTCAAAAACGGCTCAGTAAAAACAAGGAAAAGATAATTACCTATACGTTGGTGGCTCTTGATCCTACTATTTCTGATGACGAACCTATTGTTCAAGAAGTAGAAGCTTTAATCATAAAAAAATGGTCAGCCTTTCGAAACAGCGTCGCTAAAACAAAGGATATACCAATTACCTATGTCCAAGCAGTTATCCTCGAAGCATTAAATAACCTCAGCAAAGATGAAAATTTGGCTGCCATTATTTGGCATACAGGATGCAATATCATCAGCCATTACAAACTGGCAGGACAGGAAGAAGTGTTAACTCATTTTTTATTGGAAATTGGAAATAAGGTCGAAGAAGTTGCCCGGAATAATTGGAGTATTTTGGAAAATGCTAAAATTGATGCCATTGCCCCAATTGAACTTACTCTACCAAAAGTTAGCCAAGGAAGGGTTGGTGAAGCTGAGTTGCAAGGCCATTTAATAGCTGCGGCAGTTCATTCTCCCTGGGCGCCACAAGCAGGTGGAGGTGAAAATCCCAGTCCTCAATCAACTGGTAATTTTCATTGGCCGAAATTTTTTGCTGAAAGAGCTGCAAAAGGACTTTCTGAAGTAATTAATGCCGCCTTATCCACCCAAAACAATTCACTAAAATCTATTTCGGATTCTATTCAGGAATCTATAGGTTCATACCTTGCTAACCTAAAACCGCATCTGGAACAGGTATCTTCTTCCATATTGCGGAGTTCTCAATCATTAAACAAACGCAGTGATCTGATTTGGTGGAAACAAGCGCTTTATTCTCACAGATTAGATTCCGGTTACCGAGCATTAGACCCGTTAGCTCTGGCCATGTCTATGGCAGTTGATCTGGCTGATAACGTTTCTCCAATTCATCCCAAAAGCGTTGATTTTTTCTTGAAAGAAGCATTACGCGATGTGCTGAGCGATGAAACGGACAAGGAAGTTGCGGTAACTGAACTGTTGGAGCAACTGCAACAACTTTCTGATGCTGAAAAGCAGTTGCTGGAAGATTTGTGCAATGAAAGTGAAAGTCGAAAATCATTAGGAGCTTGTATGGCAGATATGATGAAGAAAAAAATGAACGCTGATGAGTTTTTTAAACGTACCGGTTTAGTAAAAAGAGCCAAAATATCTTTAGGAGAACTCACTGTCTGGTTGTTTCACGATCTCCAAGCCAGCACACTTGCTAATACGAAATAATGAAGATGAGAATTGAAATAGATGAGAAATAAATGTAGTAAACCAGATTGCCCTGCCCCTAGAGGTCTTTGCCTTGAACACGTCAGTCCTGATCATCAAAAATGTAATTATTGGCTGGGAAACAAAACGGGTCAGTCAGTAGAAAAGCAAAAAGAGGCCAAAAAAGAAGCGCAAGCCTTACCTTGGACAGGTGAGCCGTTTCAACCAACCGACATCGAGATAGTCAGTCAACGATCTGCCCCATTGATCATTGGAATGGTAGGAGCCGCGGCTGCTGGGAAAACCTCCTATCTCGGAATGCTCTATACCCTATTATTTAATGGAAATAAGTTTGAGCGCTGGTCGTTTGCTGGAAGTTGTACATTAGCCGCATGGGAAACGCTTGCACAATATTTAAAAATTCAACCTGACGGAAATGTTGAGTTTGCTCCGCCAACGCCATCGAATCCTGATTTTTACAGCCTTTACCATTTAACTTTGAAAAGAGAAGAATTGTTCAGAGATGTGTTGTTTGCAGATTCATCCGGGGAAGTTTTCAACTACTGGTCTGAGGATATCCACGATCCGAATGCTGAGAATGCTCGCTGGATATATGAAAATTCTAATGCTTTCATTTTTATGGTCGACTCTGTTGCTTTAATAAATGAAAGAGGAGCAGCGAAGACCGAAATTGTACAAATGGCCGAACAATTGACAGCTAATTTGAAAGGTCGGCCTGTGGCAGTGGTTTGGTCAAAGGCTGATGAAATTGGAAATATCCGAGAGAACATAAAAAGGGCTTTGGAGGAAGACTTAGCACAAGTATTTGCCAATTCACAGGTTTTTGAAGTCAGCAATTTCCCCAAATCTGTTCCCGATAGATTATGCCATAAAAATAACTCTGCCGTTGTCGAATACTTGCTGGAAAAATTAAACGAGCCAAAAATCATTAGACTTATGCCGCAAGTCAGCACTTCTGATGATCTGTTTTTTAATTATAAAGGAATGTATGGCAGTGAATGATTCAATCCTCATAGTTGGACAACCTGATTCTGGTAAGACAACTTTTATTGCTCAGTTCCTTACTAGAGTTAAGAAAAGGAAAAGTAGCATAAAACTTATCAAAACTCCTGAGAATATTAAGGCTATAACACATGCCATAAAGAGACTCTCTATGGGTGAAGAACCGATAACCACTCCTGCGAATGAAAATGTAGAGTTGGTTCTGCCGATCAATGTAGATGGAAAAAATATCGACATAGTTTTCCCTGATTATGGGGGGGAACAGGTCAATGCCCTGATTGAACTGATGGAGGTTAATGAAAATTGGCAGAAATTGGTGACATATAGTGACCGATGGATACTGTTTATTCGGCCACACGAGATTACACCTGAGTATGACCTGAGCATCAGCAGTTATGATGAAATAGAAACAAGAAAAAGTACAGCCTTTAAAAGCCCCGGGCTATCTGATCAGAGTAAATTTATCGAATTGCTACAGTCATTGTTGTACATAAAAGATAAAGGTGTAAAAAATCCAATTTCCGTACCCAAGTTATCCATTGTTCTTACATGTTGGGACGAGTTGAATACTAACAAGAAACCTGTTAAGGTTTTGCGGGAAAAACTACCGATGTTTCTCCATTTTGTTGAGACAGTATGGGAAAAAGAGGCTTTTGAAATATTAGGGCTCTCAGCACAGGAGTTTCCATTGAATTCGCAGGAGGCAAAGGACAAATACCAAGATGAGCTGCCAGAAAATTTTGGATACATGATCGATCAGGAAGGGGTGAAGGATACAGATATTACCAAGCTTGTAAAAATAGCTCTTCAATTATGATAGTTCATCAAGCAATATATGGGGATAAATCCGGTTCTTACGCTCTGCTCAAAACAAGCTTAACCGATATAGAACTCGCAAAACGAATATGCAATGTTACCGATCTTCTAGATCGACCTTCAAGCGGCCAGTTAACTCAACCAGTTTTCCGTGGGTTCGCCTTTAATGACTCCTATATTTTCATTAAAACTTTTCCTGATAACGCCCCTTTGGTCAGAAAGGGGAGAGTGCTGTCACATACTTTGATCGTTGAGAAAGATGATTTACATCAACTGAATGATCTGGAAAAGTTGTTTTCTCACTTCCTTTCTGAGCCAGACAAAGACCGTGAACTCCATGAGATATTGTTTGATGATATGAATCAAGTTCCGGCTCAGATTATAAACCCTACATCCCGTGAAGCAGCAGCCATCAATGGCTTGCTTGATCTTTCGGACTATGAAAATACCTTGGTTTGGATCGGGGAAGAGGGTTATCTTTCTTTTATTACACATGCTTGGTCACAGCTAAAAGGAAATCTCAGGGCAACTGTAAAATTGGGAATAGGCTTCAGTCCGCAAAAAGTAGGCACTCAGCACCTCAGCATACTCTATGTGCAGGAAGAATACGCGAACAAATGGCAGACTGGCAATTATTGTATAGTTGGCAAAACAGACACTGGCACATTGGAATCGATAGCTTCATTTTTGCTTGCCGGAAATAGAGATAAAGCAAAGCCGCTTAACGATTTGATCGATGTTTTCGGTATCATACCCGACAAAATTGAAGATTTGGCCTATTTAGAGAAAGTAGTCAGTACGTACAAGAATTTATCTACAATTACAGATCTTAATAGGCTGATCGTATTTTGTGATCTTATATCTAAATACAGCCCTGATGAACGTGTGGCCAAAACCGAGAAAAAACGGCTTCTGATCCAGATAACGTCGTGTATAGCAAACGCAACAAGCAAGCAGATTATTGCTCTTAAAGATGCAGAATGGTCAGGGTTCTCTAATGCACAACAATTAATCGGCAATCAAGTAGCTTATTGGGTAGAAAAAAATCTGTTTAATTCAAGAGTTAATGAATCTATTACAAGTGTTTTTGCCAAAGCTTTCGACCCGGAGAATAAGGTTCAATGGTGGAAAAAAGCGGTTACTGATAGCTTAAAAACCGTACTAGAAAACTGGAAACCAGCTTACGCCATAGCCATATGGAATTGGTTCGTTGCAGATCATGGTTTAGTAAAAACATTGGGAAGCCTTATCCCAACTACTATTGATGTGGAAACCCATCTCGTAGATATTTGGCCGAAACCTGGACCGGAATTAGCTCAGGAAATTAAGTCAGTTGCCACAGATCGAAAATGGCTTACCCTCCACGGCTTATCGGCTTTGCAACTTTACAGTCCCGAAGAGAGTATTATTCACCAGTTAAAAATAGATATTGTACCAGGGCATACTTCAGCCTTGCAAAAAATGGGCGAATTAATAGATGATGAAGATTTTATTCAACTTACTGTAAACATAGGGGAAAGCAGACTTATCGAAATTTCGGGACTTAAAGTGGCTAATAATGCTTCTTTGTTAAGCCGGATTGATGTGAAAAACGCAATTTGGAGACAAATCTGGTTGAGTAGTATAGAGCAAGGCAATCAACCTTGGAAAGGTATTAGCAAACCAATTAGCGTACTATTTGATCTTTTTGAAGAAATGCTGAAGGGTGCAATAATAGATCCTCAATTACTGTCTGTACTATGTAATTCAGATTTCAATGATCTTTCTGATTTCAAACAAAGAGCAGAAGTATGGAAACACATTAGCGGAGACGTAAAAAACGGCTTCCTTAATGGAACTGCATTAGGATGTGTGAAACTGCTAGACAATAAAAAGATTAGCTTAGATAATTTTGAAGAAGAAATTCGGATTCGTTTAACCAGCACAGCATTTATAAAGCAGGTTATTGAGGACCAAACGATAAAGATATCTACAAAAATATTTCTTTTTGAAGAGCTGTCAACCCTTGGTGAGGCAGAGTTTTTTCTACTCTTGAATAAAGGCCCTTTCAGTGCAGCAGAATCTACACGTATAGGGAAATTGGTGCTTCGTAATAATTGGAGGAAAATCACTGATACTATAGCTGATAAAATATCTACAAGAACAGATTTGGAACCAGCTTTAGCGGAGTGTCAATCTCTTTTGGGCTTTTTTAAAAGGTTGAGCTTGTCACTCTCAGGCCATCTTTCTGAATCCATTTCAAAAGAAGAATGGTGGTCTGCATTTACAGAACTATGCTACACCCTATATTCAAATGGTCCAACAGATATGGGATTGTGGGGAAGAGCTGGTGGCAAAAACTATGACTTGCCCACAAAAGTTACAGGACGGGAAATTTGGGTAAATACTATAAATAAGATGCGAAATGGAATTGCCGATGTTGATGCCCAGAAACTGTTACAAGAGATGCTAAAGGACTACCCTTCTAACGCTGAATTGAGACAACTAAATAAAACCAGTAGGTAAATTATGAAAAATAGCAATTGTATACTAGTGCTCACAGCGCTCTCGATAGAAAGAGATGCTGTAATCAGTCACTTAGCTGATGTTAAATTAGAAAAGCACCCTGAAGTTGGTACGGATTACCATCGTGGATTTTATGCAAGCCCATCGGGTAATATCGATGTGGTTGTAGGACGAACAGATCAAACCAACATCAATGCAGCATTGGAAACTGAAAGGGGCCTTCAATACTACAAACCATCCCATGCCTTTTATGTCGGTGTTGCCGGCGGTTTAAAGGATGTAAAAGTGGGCGACATAGTTATAGGCTCTGACGTTATCGGTTACGAACGCGGTAGAGCGGAGGATGATGAATTCAAGCCAAGACCGCAGTTCGGAGCATCTTCTTATGATCTCGATCGTGCTGCAAACTCTTTTGCAAGCAGTAGTTCATGGAAAGCAATTGCAACCTCATTGGTAGATACTCGGTTCGCACCAGAAATTTCGATTTTCTCAGGCACAATTGCTTCGGGCGAAAAAGTGGATGCATCCTATAAATCTAGCCTACATAAGCATATTAAGGTAAATGCAAGTCATGCACTTGCGATTGAAATGGAGGGATTAGGTTTTCTGAGAGTTTGCATGACACGTCCAGCTGTAAAAAGCTTATTGCTAAGAGGGATTTCTGACTTAGTGAATGACAAAGGAGAAATGGATGGTAAGGGCTCTCAGACTTACGCTTCTAAAAATGTTGCAGCGTTCTTTTTTGGCCTGATCTCAGAACTTGATCTTATCGATGTTAAAAAGGAAATTTCAAAAACTCAACAGTTATTCGAAATCGCGTGCAAGCTTTACCCCAGAGGAATTGAAGATAGAAAAATATGGGAAAGAGCCGAGGGGGATCTCTCACTGGTGAATCTGAATGCACAGGGAAAAGGGCAATGGTTTGAAGCTATCAAGTTGATTGAACTAGGTGGTGGTGGAACTGAGATTACACTAAATAGTCTTATTAAAGTGATGCTGGAAGATTTTAACCAGAATAAAGATTTGCTGAGAATTTTAAGCCCTGCACTGCATTTCCGCCAGTGAGCTGACCGGATTGAACACTTTAAACCATTATTGCAACAAATGTATGAAAAGACCATCACCAATTGCATTGAGCCCATCAAAAAGCAGCAAATCTGCCATGCCAGAGTGTGTTGCTTGTGTCTTCAGCAACTTGGGGGAAAATTATCTCCCAGTGAAGGAAAACATTGAATTGCTTTTCACGCACGGATTCTCGATATTCTTACTTATGGGAAGCTGATAGAGGAAAAAGCCATTAAGGAAAAATAAAAAAGCACTCTAAGCATAGGGTTTATGGGTTATATTTTTTAACACGCACATACACTGAAGAAAATTTATGGGCAGAAAGATATGAAAAGGAACTGAGAAGGCAGGCAGATGAAACTGACGGATAATGAGATAAGAGATATTAATCGGTATCTGGAGGAAGGCAAAGCGCTGCCGGAGAAGTATCGGTTTTTGCTGTTTGAGGATAAGCGGGAAGTGGAGCTTGTTTGGAATGGCAAGACCAGTGAGGTTTGCAATGTGGTTTTGCCGTTTCAGGTGATCGAGCAGGTTGATGAGCCGCGTGAGGAGAAAGCCGTCAAATTGCAGATGGACCTTTTTGACATGCAGACCGGCAGGCAGATCAAGGGTTGGAACAATAAGTTGATCTGGGGCGATAACAAGCTGATTCTGTCCTCGCTGAAAAACGGGCCGCTTAGAGAAGAGATCGAAGCCCAGGATGGTATCAAGCTGATCTATATTGACCCGCCCTTTGATGTGGGGGCGGATTTTTCAATGGATATCGAGATCGGCGGCGAAACCCTGACCAAAAAACCAGGAATACTGGAAGAAATCGCCTACCGCGACACCTGGGGCAAAGGCGCGGATTCTTTTATTGCTATGATTTATGAGAGGCTGGTGCTGATGCGGGATCTGCTGGCGGAAGATGGTAGTATTTATGTGCATTGTGACTGGAGAGTCACTGCTTATGTTAGAAATGTAATGGATGAAATTTTTGGGTTAACAAATTTTAAGAATGAGATTATTTGGAAACGAGGAACTGTAAAAGGGGCAAAAGCAACAGGTAACCAATTGGCTCGTAATCATGACTCTATAATTTATTTCAGCAAGTCTGATAAATATATATATAACAGACAATATTTAGATTTTAATGAAGAATATAAATCACGTTTTAATAAAAATGATAATGATGGCAAAGGTCCGTACAGGGATGACCAACCTATAGGAACTCGTTCTGTTAAATCAATTGAAGATATGAAAAAAACAGGGAAAGTTTTTATAGGAAAAAATGGAAAGTTAAAAATTAAAACTTACCTTAATGACCTTGCAGGAGTTGTTTTGGATGACAATTGGTTGGATGTTTCCGAAGTTAACGTAATGTCAAATGAAAGAGTTTTTTACCCTACTCAAAAACCAGAAAAATTATTAGAACGCATTATCGAAGCCTCATCTAATGAAGGCGATATCATCGCCGACTTCTTCTGCGGCTCCGGCACCACCATGGCCGTTGCCGAAAAACTGAACCGCAAATGGATCGGCACCGACCTTGGCAAATTTGCTATCCATACTACCAGAAAGCGCATGATCGGCGTACAGCGGCAGCTCAAAAAAGAGGACAAAAGCTGGCGCGCTTTTGAAATCCTCAACCTGGGAAAATATGAACGCCAGCATTATATCGGCGTTAACCCCAATCTCAGAGAACAGGAAAAGCAGAAACAATTGGAAGCCAAAGAAAAAGATTTCCTCAATCTTATCCTCCACGCCTACCGTGCCGAAGCGGTCAGTCAGTTCAAAACCTTTCAGGGCAAAAAGGCAGGGCGTTTGGTAGCGGTGGGTCCTGTAAATCTGCCAGTTACCCGCCTGTTTGTGGAAGAAATCATTCTTGAATGCCGTCAAAAGCATATTACCCGGGTGGATATTCTCGGCTTTGAGTTCGAAATGGGGTTGTTCCCTAATATCCTGGACGAAGCCAAAACCAAGGGGATTGATCTGGCTATGAAATACATTCCACGGGATGTATTTGACAAGCGGGCAGTGGAGAAGAATCAGGTGGTGTTTCATGATGTGTCGTTTATTGAAGTTAAACCACATTTTGGCAAGGGTAAAAACAAACACAGCATTGCCGTGGAATTGACCGATTTTTCCGTCTTTTATTCGCAGGATGCTAAAGGCGCTGATGAAAGCCTGCAGAAAGGCAAGAGCAAGGTGATTGTGGACAAGGGGCAGGTGGTCAAGATCAGCAAAGACAAAAACGGCGTTGTCAGCCGCGAGGTGTTGACGCAGAATTGGACAGACTGGATCGATTACTGGGCTGTTGACTTTAATTTTGAGAGTAAAAAGGAAATAGTGCGGGTAAAAAGAGAACCCGATGCGCAGATACATCTTGACGGCAGTGCAGATCCGGTTCAACTGAAGTTTGGCGATCATGAAGAAGTCTGGACAGGCGATTATGTGTTTGAAAATGAGTGGCAGACCTTCCGCACCAAAAAAGACCGTTCTCTGGAACTGAAAAGCGTGTTCCGGGAATGCCCGCTAGGGAGGCGCAAGATCGCAGTCAAGGTGGTGGACATCTTCGGCAATGACACCATGAAGATAGTGGAAGTGACAGTGGGAGGGAAATAGTCATGACAAAAAAGATAAATGTTAAAAATACGGAGATAACCATCATTTCCGTAAATGATGAAGATTATATTTCTCTGACAGATATGCTCAAAGCGAAAGATGGGGATTTTTTTATATCAGATTGGCTTAGAAATAGAAATACCGTTGAGTTTTTAGGTATATGGGAGCGTATATATAATCCCAATTTTAATTATGGCGAATATGCCATAATTAAAAATCAGGCCGGCTTAAATAACTATAAAATTAGCGTAAAAGAATGGGCAGCCAAAACAAATGCAATTGGACTGACGGCAAAAGCGGGCAGATATGGAGGAACATATGCTCATAAAGACATTGCATTTGAATTTGGAATGTGGATTAGCGCTGAGTTCAAAATATACCTGATCAAGGAATTCCAGCGGCTTAAAGACGAAGAACAAAAGCAGCTTGGATGGGATATCAAACGGAACCTGACTAAAATTAACTACCGGATTCATACCGATGCCATCAAAAAGAATCTCATTCCACCGGAGCTGACAAGCCGGCAGATTAATCTTGTTTATGCATCTGAAGCAGATATTTTGAATATGGCATTGTTTGGTATGACTTCAGGACAGTGGCGGGACGCGAATCCGGATAAGAAAGGAAATATTCGTGATTATGCCAATGTATCACAACTGGTTTGTCTGTCTAATCTGGAAAATCTGAATGCGCTGTTTATTAATGAGGGAATTTCACAATCCAAACGGCTTGCCAAACTCAACCAGGTTGCCATTCAGCAAATGAGGCTGCTTATTGATGATAGTGGCGTGAGAAAGCTGGAAGGGGGTAAATAATGGCATTGCATCCGGATTTTCCGACCTCCCCTTACAGCATACTTGAGCCTGATGTCCGCTGGTTCCCCGCGGATGAAGCTCTTCGGGAATCAAGCTATGAAAAGCTGTTGCCGCCCCTGGTGCATGAACTGCGTAAAAAGGTAAAAGCGTGGCGGAATAACGGCTATGAAGGGGCGACAGACACAAGCATCGCCTTGCTGAACTGGTGGTTTAACCAAGAGCATATGCTGCCCAAAGCAGGCGGCGCGATGACAAAGTTTGAATACTACTTTGCCCAGCAAGAGGCGGTTGAAAGCATCATCTACCTTTACGATGTGGTTAAGGTAAAGGACAAATATGACCTGCTCCGTTTTGATTCATCCGGCGCTGTTTCTCCAAATATGTTTGATGAATCATGGCTTCGTTTTGTCATCAAGATGGCAACCGGCACAGGCAAGACCAAGGTGATGAGCCTGGTTCTGGCGTGGTGCTATTTTCACAAACTTTATGAGCCGGATTCTGACCTGGCGCGTAACTTTCTGCTGATTACGCCTAATATCATTGTGCTGGATCGGATCAGAACGGATTTCGACGGGTTGCGAATATTCTTTGATGACCCTGTGTTGCCGCCCAATGGATATTCAGGCGGTTTTGAGGGGCGCAATTGGCACGATGATTTTCAACTGACTCTGCACATTCAGGATGAGGTTAATGTTACCCGCAAGACCGGCAATATATTTTTAACCAATATTCACCGTGTCTATTCCGGCAATAATGTTGAGCCGTCAGCCGATGATGAAGATACCATGAATTATTTTCTGGGCAAGCGTCCCACGGGCGCTACCACTGATTCCAAAGTCGATCTTGGTGATATTGTCCGCGACATTGATGAACTGGTGGTGCTGAATGACGAGGCGCACCATATTCATGATCCCAAAATGGCGTGGTTCAAGTCGATTGAGGATATTCACAACCGGCTGAAACACAAGGACAAGTTTCTCTCCCTGCAAGTGGACATGACTGCTACACCCAAGCACAACAATGGCGCGATTTTTGTGCAGACCATTTCGGATTATCCTTTGGTAGAGGCCATTTCGCAGAATGTTGTAAAACACCCGGTACTTCCCGATTCCGCAAGCCGTGCTAAACTCAGCGAGCGGCAAAGTTCCAAATACACGGAAAAATATGCCGATTACCTGAATCTCGGCATAGAGGAGTGGCGTAAAGCATACAAAGAACATGAAAAGATGGACAAAAAAGCCATTCTCTTTGTGATGACCGACGATACCAGAAACTGTGATGATGTAGCTGAATATCTGGAGGCTACCTATCCTGATTTTAAAGATGCGGTGCTGGTGATTCATACCAAAAACAACGGTGAGATCAGCGAGGCGGCAAGCGGCAAGAATAAGGAGGATTTGGAAAAGCTTCGCAAAGAGTCCAATAAAATTGATAGCTGGGACAGTCCTTTTAAGGCTATTGTCTCGGTGATGATGCTCAAAGAGGGGTGGGATGTGAAAAACGTGACCACTATCGTGGGATTACGTCCCTATTCTGCCCAAAGCAATATTTTACCTGAGCAGACTTTGGGCAGGGGTTTGCGAAAAATGTATCCCGGCTATGATGTGGAAGAATACGTCAGCGTTGTGGGAACCGATGCTTTTATGGATTTTGTAGAGTCTATTCAGTCCGAAGGTGTTGAGCTTGAGCGCAAGGCAATGGGTGAAGGCACCAAGCCAAAAACACCGATTATCGTTGAAATTGATAATGAAAATACAAAAAAGGATATCGATAATCTTGATATCGAGATTCCGGTATTAACCCCGAGGGTATATCGGGAGTACAAGAATCTCAGCAGTCTGGATACAGGGCATTTTGGCCATAAAAAAGTAGAATACAAGACGTTCAGCATCGAAGAACAGCGTGAGATCGTATTTAAGGATATAACTACAGGCGAGATCAATCATACAACCATCCTGGATTCAGGAGCGGTTACCGACTACCGCTCTGTGGTGGGATATTTCACCCGGGTTATTATGAAGGATTTAAGACTGGTAAGCGGCTATGATGTGCTGTACGGGAAAGTAAAATATTTTATTCGGGATGAATTGTTTGAAAAACCGGTTGACCTTGACAGCCTGAACACCTTGCGAAATCTGTCCGAACTTGAAGCAAACAAAACTCTGGTGGAAACATTTAAGAAGCAGATTAACGCCTTGACTGTTCAGGACAAGGGAGACGCAAAAATCCATGATACGATTAAGTTGAGGAAAACACGCCCGTTTGTTGTTAAAGAGCAGGGATATATCATACCGAAGAAAAGTATTTTTAATAAAATTATCGGAGACAGTAACCTGGAATTACAGTTTGCCGCCTATCTTGAAGACTGCGACGATATTATTTCCTATGTGAAGAACTACATGGCTGTTCACTTCAAGATTGATTACGTCAACGCAAAGGGTGAGATATCCAACTATTACCCTGACTTTATTGTTAAAAAGTCAAAGAAAGAGGTCTTTGTTGTTGAAACCAAAGGGCTGGAAGACCTTGACGTGCCCTTGAAAATGGAAAGGTTGAAGCAGTGGTGTGTTGATATTAACAAGATTCAAGCTAATATCAAATATGATTATGTTTTTGTGGATGAGGAAAGTTTCGATAAGTTCAAGCCAAAAAATTTTGAGGAATTAATTAGAAGTTTTACAAAATATAGGGACTTGCTGGGCGTACATTAGTTCATAAGTTGACGTGGTAATTGAACTGAAGAAGGTGGTTGACCCCGGTTAAATAAAAGCAAACATGATTTCACAGGCTATGTTGAATAATTGTAAGGATAAAGGGCATAACGATCGGCGCTTTTCACAACAAGAAGGCAGGATTGTCTGAAACATGAATGTCCAAGGAAATAAAGGCGAGATAGTCATATATCAGATGGAAGACGGACAAGCGTCTTTAGAAGTTAGTTTGATTGAGGATACTGTCTGGCTGGATACCCATCAGATGGCTAATCTTTTTCAACGAGACAGAACCGTTGTTGTCAGGCACATAAGCAATATCTATAAAACCGGTGAATTGTTGCCGGATTCAACCTGTGCAAAAATTGCACAGGTTGCTAAGGATGGTAAAAAAAGGGTGATGGATTTCTATAGCCTGGACATGATTATTTCTGTAGGATACCGTGTAAATTCATTACGCGGCACCCAATTCCGTATCTGGGCAAATAAAATATTAAAAGACTACCTTGTCAAAGGTTATGCTCTAAATGAAAAGAGATTGCAGTCACAGATTGAAAAATATGAGGCGCTTAAACAGTCAATTAAGCTTATCGATAATATAATTGATCGTAAATTGCTCTCCACGTCTGAATCTGAAGGCCTGCTGAAGGTTATTAGTGATTTCAGCTATGCTCTGGATACACTTGATCGATATGATTATGGAAAGCTGGAATTGGCTCATATATCTGACCGGGCAGTAAAGCGAATTTCATATGAAGAAGCCAAAGGCGCAATTAAGATAATGCAGGGAAGATTGAGTGATTCCAACTTGTTTGGACATGAAAAAGATAATTCGTTCGGCAGCTCTCTGGATACAATTTGCCAGACTTTCGACGGCAAAGATCTCTACCCCAGTATCGAAGAAAAAGCAGCGCATCTTCTTTATTTCATTGTAAAAGATCATTCATTTGTAGACGGAAACAAGCGTATCGCCGCAGCTATCTTTACCTGGTTTATGGAACGGAACGGTTTGCTCTATAAATCTGACGAAACAAAACGCCTGGCGGATAACGCACTTGTTGCATTGACATTGATGATTGCCATGAGTGATCCGAAGGAAAAAGACATCATAACAAAAATAATCGTTAATCTTATAAACAAGGACAACTGATTAAAAGAAATCAGGAAATCATAAACGGGTAGAAAATTATCTGAAAGCTTATGCTGCCATTATGAATAAGCAAAACTTTCGGTTTGCTTATATTGATGCCTTTGGCTGGTAATAATGTCAAAAAACTCATCTATTGAATGGACAGAATCCACCTGGAATCCCATTACGGGGTGTTCTAAAATAAGTCCGGGATGTAAAAACTGCTATGCCGAAAGAATGGCTAAAAGATTAAAGGCTATGGGGCAAGCAAATTATCGTAATGGTTTTGAAATAACTACTCACCCACTTGCAACTGAGCTGCCATTGAAATGGAAAAAACCTCAAACCATCTTCGTAAATTCCATGAGTGACCTTTTTCACGAATCAGTTCAGAAAGCATTTATTCTTAACTTGTTTGATGTAATGAATAAAGCAGACTGGCACTTATACCAAATATTAACCAAACGATCCGAGAGAATGCTTGAACTGAATTCGGAAATCCCATGGTCAAAACATATCTGGATGGGAGTAACTGTTGAAAATGCAGATTATAAATTCAGAATAGACGATTTACGAAAAGCAAAAGCAAACGTAAAATTTTTATCATTTGAGCCATTAATTGGGAATATTGGAAAAGTTAATCTTAAAGGAATAGATTGGGTTATTGTTGGCGGAGAATCCGGTCCTGGCGCAAGACCAATGAAGGAAGAATGGGTGCTTGAAATAAAAAGACAATGCGTAAAATACAATGTTCCGTTCTTTTTTAAACAATGGGGCGGTGTGCGTAAGAAGAAAAACGGCCGGACTCTTTTAAACAAAACATGGAATGAAATGCCTGTTTATGCGCTGTCATAAATGACACAGGCGGACTTGCGGGGCATTAGTTTATAAGTTGACGGGTAATTGAACTGAAGAAGGTGGTTGACCCCGGTTAAATAAAAGCAAACATGATTTCACAGGGCTATGTTGAATAATTGTAAGGAGAAAGTTTAACCAATCGTTTGCACAACTGACCGGCTATAGCGTGCGGTTTAATCAAGTCTTTTGCTATTTCATATTTTAGGTAATGGAATCGCGATCAAGGAAAACAAAGAAAAAATGAGCCAAGACAGGATCAAAAAACTGATTCATGAAGGGGAAGGCATCTCCGTTGAATTCAAGGAATGCCGGAACAAACTGAACAAAACCGTTTTTGAAAGTATCTGCGCGTTTTTGAACCGCAACGGCGGGGATTTACTACTTGGCGTCAATGACAAAGGAAACATAACCGGCATTGCCCCCGAAGCGGTGGAGCAGGTCAAAAAAGAGCTGGTAACCGCCCTGAACAATCCGCAGAAGCTAAATCCGCCGTGTTATCTGATGCCAGAGGATTGGGTTATTGAAGAAAAACGGATCATCCGCCTCTTTGTCCCTGAAAGCTCCCAGGTTCACCGCTGCAATGGTAAAATCTATGACCGCAATGAAGACGGAGATTTTGATATCACCAGCAACACCAATCTGGTCACCGCGCTTTATATTCGAAAGCAGACCGGCTATTCGGAAAATCGTATTTATCCTTATGTGTCTATTAAAGATCTGCGACCGGATCTTGTTTCCAAGGCAAGAAAACTGGCGGTCAATCAAAGGCCCGGGCATCCCTGGGCCGGCATGTCTGACATGGAGCTGCTTCAAAGCGCCCAGCTTTTTCAAAGGGACTATCAAAGCGGCAAGGAAGGGTTTACGCTGGCCGCAGTCCTTCTTCTGGGAGACGATCAGGTCATTTTGTCTGTGCTGCCCCATCACCGCACCGATGCCCTGCTCCGGCGGGAGAACATAGACAGGTACGACGATCGCGATGACATCCGGACCAACCTGATTGAAAGTTATGACCGCCTGATGGCATTTGTGGCCAAACATCTGCCGGACAAATTTTTCCTGGAAAAGGACCAGCGGATCAGCCTGAGAGACCATATATTCAGGGAAGTGGCGGCAAACATTCTAATCCACCGTGAATTTTTAAATCCTTACCCTGCAAAGTTTATTATTGAAACGCATCGGTTGTTTGCTGAAAACAGCAACAAGCCCCATGGGCAGGGTTTGATCAATCCCGCCAATTTTTCGCCCTTTCCCAAGAACCCGGTTATTGCCCGTTTCTTCAAGGAAATCGGCCTTGCGGATGAGCTCGGTTCCGGGGTAAGAAATCTTTTCAAATACTGCCGGCATTATTCTGGTGGTGGCGTACCTGTACTGGTGGAGGAAGATGTTTTTAAGTGTATTGTACCTCTTACCCCGGAAGCTACCGAGCAAGTTACCGAGCAAGTTACCGAGCAAGTTACCGAGCAAGTCGAGAAGAGCGAAAAAATTATTGAGTTTTGTAAGAGCTCAAAATCAACTTCTGAAATAATGGACTTTCTGGGATTGAAGCATCGAGAGCATTTTCGAGCAACAATTCTTCAGCCTTTATTGGAACAAGGCCTTTTGAAGCCGACTATTCCGGATAAACCGACAAGCTCAAAACAGAAATACTATTCAACCAAAGAGAAAAAATAAATCTATGGGACATTCTTCAGTTTATAAGTTAAGGTGGTAATTTAACTGAAGAAGGTAGTTAACCCCGGTTAAATAAAAGCAAACAGATTCCACCTCAGCACCATCTGTCGGAGCTACGGGGCACCGCACGGCGGCATCTTCGACAGGCAGGGCCCCGATAGCGGGATCTATGCTATGCTTTGACAGGCTATGTTGGATAATTGTAAGGATAAATACAAAAAAGAGGTGAGGAAATGCAGAATGTAAAATATGAAGTTAAAGACGATAAACTGATTATTGAGATAGATTTAACAAAAGAGTTCGGACCCTCAAAATCCGGCAAAACAATAACAGTCGCGAGCACACGGGGTAACCAGAAAATCGAGGGCACTGATGTTGTAATTGGTTTGAACGTTTACAAATATCCGGAGAATGGATAACATCCACTAAATGCCCCCGATGGATCGGATTTGTTTGACAATATTAGGGGGACTTGCGGGGCATTGGAAATCTATGGGGGGAACTTACGGGACGTCTCAACTTTTAAACTTGGACGGGATTGCAAAACATCTATTATTGTTTGAAAACTGGCTTTCCCGACCCCCTTTCCGAAATGTAGCTTTGTAAGGATAAGGGTTTTAACTACACAGACCCTTTACTTTGCTTCTCGTGGGGGTCGGGCCATGGGCAACAGCCAGTCAAGACCTTACACCATAGTTGAATTACCACCCTGCACCAGGGCAGGTCCAGTCCTGATCGCCAAACTCCTGTCGACATTGAATAAGGTATTTGTCACTTTTCTTCAGAAGTTGGGCGTGAATCTCCGCTACTTCGTCGGAAAGCTTTTTGACCTTACTCTCGTCCACTTTTGGTTGAGCCCACAAGGTTTTTAGTTCCAGTTGTTTCACAGTCTGTTGCTTTCTTAGCTCCAGGGTATCCATCAGGTACGTTGCACGCATTTTCTCCCATTTTTCCTGCTGCTCAGGTTTCATCGACGGCCAGGCGCTTGTTCTATTACCCCATCCCCATCCATGCATACCCCTGTACTGAGGACCCATGTCCATCATGTGGCCAGTACCCCAACCGTAGCCCGGACCCATCATATTGTACCCGTAATCCTCATCGCAGAAGGCTACCTGTGGAACCAAACACATCGTCAATCCCATGATCATAAGAACTACAAAAAATCTTTTCATCTTTATTCCCTCCTTTCTGATTGTTAAAAAGTGTTTTTGTATTTGTTCACGATTTTTGATGTTCACTCCCAAACCAGATTACACTCAGTGGGAAAACCTTGAACCGCAAAAGCGAGCGCATTCCCCGTAGCCTGTCGGAGCATAGCGGAGATCCCGTTTCAGCGGGGCGGCGGAGTTAGCGAGCGAATACAAAAATAGCAAACTTCCTTACGGTCGAATCCCGCCTAAAGCGAGACCGTTGCTTGCAGCGGGGAGCTTCAATTTGCCTGTTCAGGAGTAGAACGGTAATAATTCAGGATTTTTTAGCGTCGACCTGAATAAGACCAATAGTTCAAATGAAGAAGTGCAACCAATTAATGATTGAAATTAGATTACGAGATTAGATTATTAATTTCTTAAATGTTCGAATTTTTAAATTATAAATTCTTTTGTTTTAAAGAAGTTACAGATATTAATAAACTAAAATGTCAAAATTTGATGTTTAAAGATAGAAATATTATATTTAATTATATTATTAATTAATAAAAATGAAGAAGTCAAAAACTATTTTTCGAAAAGTCAACTAAATATATAAAATCCTGGGACAGACTTGCGGGATGTCCATTGGATTATTGGAATGTGGCTGGATTAATTACGCTGTTTTCAGATCAGGAACTTTAGTTTACTTTTACCTTCTTCTCCGCCCACAGCGCCAGCTTTTCGCGGAAAATCTTTGAATTATGGCGTATGTCAACAGGGAATGCTTTCTTAAATAAAATTGTATCAATATCCTTTGTTAAAGCGCATTTCTTTGCCAGCGCAAAAAGCTCCCCCATAAGCTGCTTTTTTTTACCCCGGCCATGCCGTGGTTCCAGCTCTATGCATATCACAGGCTTTTGTTCTGGCGGAGTTCCTACTCCTACAAGGGCGCTTCGAAACACCCTTGGGTGATTGTTAAAGATTGCCTCGCACGGAATGGTAAAAAGCGTGCCCTTTTCAGTAATCACGCGATGATCTTTGCGGCCGCAAAACCAGATTCTCCCCTTTTTATCCATCCAGCCAAGGTCTCCCATCCTGTGCCAAATTTTGTCATCGTCTGCTATCTTTGAAAGCGCGTCTGCACGAGTGTTGTTAAAATATTGTCTTGTGACAAGATCCCCTTTAACCGCAATCTCACCGATCTCATTGTTGGGAACCACAAGGCTGTCCGACCATTTTTCAATTGGTTCGTCGCTTATCTTAATAATACGAACATCTATTCCATCAAGCACGTAACCAACGCACATGCCATATCCCTGCTCACTCAGCTTTCTGGTCTGAGACAGAATTTCATTGCTGCCGATTGATATTATGGGCACTGCCTCGGTTGCCCCGTAAGGTGTATGAATCTGCGCATCATCACGCAACATGGAGGAAAACCGCTCAATGTTTGATGGAGACACAGGCGCTCCGGCTGAAACAACCCTTTTCAAAGACGAAAGTTTTATCCCTTTGGTTTTCCCATAGCATCCCACACGATTAAGCAGAGCAGGCGAAGCAAACATGTTTGTCACCCCCTGGTTTATTATCGCCTCGATGATTTTTTCAGGATTTACGAGCGCCGGTTTTATAGGGTCCATATCAGGTATTATTGCAGTCATTCCCAGCGCTGGATCAAACAGGGCAAAAAGCGGAAAGGTGGGAAGATCGATTTCATCCTCTGTTATGTTGAAGTGGGATTTTATATGACGTATCTGGGCATCAAACATGCCGTGAGTATATACTACCCCTTTTGCAGGGCCTGTGCTTCCGGTTGTAAACAGGATGGCCGCTGTTTCATCACGGGCGGTTTCAGCCGCGGCATACGATTGCCATGGAATCTGCCGGATATGCCGCAGAGTAAGCCCTCCCCAGAACCAGCGCCTGCCTATTGTAATGCTTGTTTTTATTGTCCTGAAATATTTTGGGAACAGAACTCGAAGTGCGTGTGCAGCCGGAATACCGATAAAAGCATCTGGTTCGCTTTCTTTAAGGCACAGAAGCATGCGGCCTATTCCCATTCCCGGATCAACTATAACAGGTATTGCGCCTGCCTTGAATATCGCAAATGTTAAGGAAAAAAATTCCGGGCCCGGTTTTACCATTAAAACGGTTCTTGTCCCGCGCGTAATCCCGGCCTTTTCCAGCCCGTGCGCCAGACAGTCGGATTCCCTGTCAAGCTGCTGAAATGTAAGATGACAGTATGCAACCCTTTTGTATCCATCCCGCCCCACAGGATAGACAACAGCCCTTTTATACGGCTGCACCTCGGCCATGCTTTTCAAATAAGAGGAAATATTTACAATTTTGTTGTCATTTTTCAATTGCATTTTTTTACTCACCGCAAAGCCGCAAAGGACGCAAAGAAGTTTATTTTTTAAAATATAAGATTTTTAATAAAAAACCAAATTACTATACATGATGCCTGGTTAAAAAATCTTTGACAAGCAGACAGATCTTTTCAGGTTCATCTTCCAGAACATAATGGCCTGCATCTGAAAGCAGGTTGACCTCTGCTTCCGGAAAACGGCGCTGCCATTCGGCAAGGTATGACATATCAAAAACAAAGTCGTGTTTGCCCCAGCATATTAGCATCGGGATGCCCCCAAGTTTATGCAGGTTTTCATCCACATATTTTACAAGGCCATAGCTTGGATCATTTTCGCACACAGGAATATCCCTGACAAAACAAAGGGTCGCCATCCTGTTTTTCCAGCAGTTGTATGGAGCAATGAGCCCTGATTTTACATCCCTGGAAAGCCCTTTGTGTGACGCCATAAACAGAGCGCTGTATGCAAAGAGGTTAAAACCGAGAACCGCAAGAGTTGCAAACGGCCTTATATTCCGCACAAGCCGCAGCCTGAAAGGAAGCCTCTTTTTGCCCGGCGGGAAAAAACCGGAGGTATTCATTATCACTATGCGGCTTATCCTTTCCGGATGCCTCAAAGCATAGGCCATGCCGATCATCCCGCCCCAATCATGGAGTATAAGCGTAACCCTTTCTGATAATTCAAGGTGGTCAAACAGGGCTTCAATATCATCTACACGGCTCTTGAGGCTGTAATCGTATTTATTTTTATCCGGTTTGTCGGAAAGGCCGCATCCAATATGATCGACCGCAATTGCGCGAAAATGTGTTGAAAGCTCTTTAACCAGTTCGCGATAATAAAAAGACCATGTAGGATTTCCGTGTATCATCACAACAGGATCGCCGGCTCCCTCGTCAATAAAATGATACTTCAAACCCTTTATGTCCATGTAATGGGATTTAAACGGGTATAGGTGTTTAAAAGAGGATATATCAATTTTTTTTGACACGGAAAACAGCCCCCTGACCTACTACCACTTTACTCCCAGCATAATGCAGTTAAGACCGCTGCCTATTCCGAAAAATCCAACCAGATCATCAGGCATAAGAAACTCACGTTCTGATGCTATTGCAGCGGTAATTGGAAGAGACACGGTGCCGATATTTCCAAGAAACTCAAAGGTGGTAAAATCCTTTTCTTTTGAAATCCCTATGGATTCAAGCATGGTTCTCTGGTGGGTTGCTCCCACCTGATGACAAATAATTTTATCCGGCTTATCATCAGGCAGTGACAGCTCTTTTCTAAAGTCATTGAACGTTTCTATCCCCAGAGGCACGCCGTTTTGCAACACACCGACAGAATCTGTTTCCATGGTATTAGGCCAGCCGGCAGGTATGCCTGTGTCCGGCCCCCAGCGACACAATTTATAGTGCTCCGCGGCGCTTCTTATTACCCCTCCAACAAGAGCATGACTGCCCCGGCCTGCGATAGACTCATCCGTTAAAAGCACGGCCACAGCCCCTGAGCCACCGGTCAGAGTAGCGATTTTTTTCTTAAAACTATCCATATCCCCTGCTTTAAGAAGCTGCTCAATAGTAGTGTCGATTATTTCTCGTGAAGACTCGCAGGCTGTTACAAGGCCGGCCTTGATCTGGCCAAGCTCAATTGCATTAGCCACCTGCACCATTCCGTTTAAAACTCCAAGGCATGCATTTGACACATCACAAATCAGGGTTTCAGGACTCAGGCCAAGGCCATGTGATACAACGCACGCGGTTGCAGGCTCTAAATTATCCCTGCAGACTCCGCCGTAAATGAGCATGCCGATATCCTCAGGGGAAACGCCTGAGGCTTTGATAGCCTTTTGTGCCGCCTTTATTGCCCCTTTAGACATTTTATAACCCGGGTCCCAGAATCTGCGTTCGGAAATTCCTGTTATAACCTCTAATTGCCCCTTCTGGAAATGGAGAGTTTCATAAAGCAACTCCAAACGCTTTTCAAGATCATCTGATGTCACTATGTTGGGAGCAAGCTCATAGCCAAAAGACTCTATATAAACATTAGAATATCGCATTCGCATTATATTTACTTGATTATATATTACAATTTAATTAAATTTGATGAATTCGTAAAAACTCGAAAAGGTCTCTTTTCCGTCATTTTACGAATTTAACTCCAACAGGTTCTTGCCTTACCAGAACCCGGGTAAAAGGCAAGAACTATTTGATTTGATTCTTACGGATAATAGCTTATAACATATTGAAATGAAAGCAATGATATTAAACAAAATCTGTAGTATTGAAAAAAATATGGCCCCGCTGGAGTTTAAAAACCTGCCTGATCCGGTTCCCGGAAAAAAGGAGATTTTGGTGAAAATTCCGGCCTGCGGGGTTTGCCATACAGAACTGGATGAAATTGAAGGCAGAGCACTTCCACCACGGCTGCCTGTTGTGCCCGGTCATCAGGTTGTCGGGGTAGTTTGCGGTTTTAACGCTTCTCAGTAAATCTCGTATTTAACCAGCCTGCCGTCAAGCCCGCCGGCCTTGACCGGTTTTTTCCATGATGCTTTCAGCCCGATTTGTTTGATATACTCCCGTTCTCCGAAATAAACAAAAGCGGCCGAGCCCTTGCATTTCTGTTTCAAAAAATCGCCGAGATTTTTATAAAACATTTCAAGGTTCTCGTCTCCCCCCATACGGATGCCATAAGGCGGATTGGTTACAATTACATGTCCTTCAAAGGCGGGCAGCTCTCTGAAGTCCGCTTTTTCAACACTTACGTTATTTCCATAATGGAGTCCCATCAGGTTTATCCGCGCCGCTCTGACAGCCTCCGCAGACACATCACTGCCCGCAATCAGCCCTTTCGGCAGTTCCCGGATGTGTCCGTCGGCCTCTTTTTTTACCTGCTTCCAGACAGCGCCGTCAAAGTCGGGCAGAAATTCAAAACCGAATCGATTTCTGAAAACACCCGCAGGAATATTGCTATACCGCATGAGCGCTTCACACAAAAGGGTTCCCGAACCGCACAAAGGATCATATAGGGGAACAGAACCGTCCCATTCGCTGAAGCGGATAATCGCGGCAGCCACGGTTTCCTGCATCGGCGCCGAAACAGTCTCCTCTCTGTATCCTCTCCGGTGAAGCGCGCCGCCTGAAGTGTCGAGGCTTATTACCGCCTTATCGTGCCTGATATGAAGGTTCAGCAGGATATCCGGACTCCTTACCGACACATCCGGACGCTGACCGGTTTTTTCTTTGAAATAGTCGGCAACCGCGTCTTTAAGGCGGAGGGCAGCGTACTTTGAATGCGAAATCTCGCTGTCGGAAACATTCCCCGACACAGCAAAGGTATTGCCTTCTGCAAAAAAATCTTCCCACTCGATCTGTTTGGCCTTCTGATACAGCGTATCGGTATCATGACAATCAAATGATATTAACGGCGCAAGGCACCGTGAAAGAAGCCTGGTCAGATAATTAATTCGATACAGGGTTGATTTGTCCGCCCTGAAATGAATTCCGCTGAATTCCGGCCTGACATCTTCGGCGCCAAGTTCAGCTAATTCCTCTGCGCCGGCTTCTTTTAAACCATCGGCTACCATGGCAAAATAACGGCAATCCTCCTGATACTGATATGCCGCCGCTTTCCGCTTTTCTCTTCTACGACGTTTGACAAAATCTGCTGATACCATTTTTCACCACTTTCGTTTTAATCTGAGCCGTAAAGAACGGTCGAGATATTGCTTGATCATTTCAAACCTTTTGCAGTATTAAAAGAAAATTTTAACAGGTATTGATGTTGAATAAACCAAAAGGGAGAGTCCCGCAAAATGGATACGGATTATAAAAGCAGAACCCGGAAAAAAAATGAAGACCGAGCCCTGCAGCGCCTGGGCGAACAGTTGGTTGCCCTGCCGTTTGTCCGGCTTAAGACCATGGATCTGCCGGATGAGCTTCTGGCGGCCATCGAATTAGCATGTAAAATAAAGAGCCATGGCGCCCGGCGCAGGCAGATTCAGCACATCGGCGCCCTCATGCGGCATATCGACCCCCAACCCGTCAAAAACGCCCTCGAGCGCATCCGCGCGGGAAACTCACGGGAATAACCCGGTGCCCGCCGGAAAAGCGCAATTTCATTTAATCAATATCTCCCGCATAAATTATGATTTCTTTTTGTGATTTTGAAAGTTTTTTAATTTTTTGTTCCATCTTTAATGCCGACGATTTGCTCCCTGTTTTTTTTTGAAACACCAGCTCAAGGGGGCCCCTGCCACGAAGATATTTCGCTCCTTGTTTTCCCATTTCCCGATGTTCTTCAAAACGCCGGGGAACATCATTTGATATGCCTGTATAAAGTGAACCATCTTTGCATCTGATCATGTATAAATACCACTCAGCTCTCTCCGCTTCCAACAGGGCCATCCATAGTTTTAAAGCTTTCCTGACTTTTTGATCTAAAAAGGAAAAAATACGTTGAACAGTATTGCGGGAATGAGAACGTGTGTGGCCTGCCACCTTTGTAACCTCAAACCTTAACCGGTCATGAAATTCGTAATATTTGCCGTATAAAGATGCGTTTTTTAACAGACGATTACCTCCCCTGCAATGGAAACCGTTGCTTTCCAGCCGGGCCCTTCTTGATAAAAGCCCTTCAACACACTGGGAATCGGAATAAATATGGAGTTTCCCTGGCCCGGAGATGGTTGATCCAACACAATATTCTTCCAAGGCCCACAAAACTGTTTGGACCTCAAGTTTTGTAGAAGAAGTGTTTTCAAATCTTCTTAACACCGGAATTTCGTTCAGTTCCGATATTTTGATCAGGTTTGATGGGGTTTTAATAAACGATTCCGGAACGACAAGATAACCGCCCACGCCAATTTTGAGCTCAGGGTTCAGACTTACATCGGTAAAGAGAGAATAATTGTTCATTTCATAATTTTTCTATCTTATGATAAAAATCAGAAGCAGTAAAGCGCCCGGCCGGTCAAATGCTTACAGCGTAGCGGGCATTTAGGACATCCTGTTAATATCGTCAAAAAAAGGCGCTGCCCCACAGACTATCCTTGCAATACGTTTATTTCGACAGCCTTTACAGCATCAGCGGCAGAACTCGTTATACCGCCTGTATAGCCTGAACCTTCGCCTATCGGATACAAATTTTTGATATTTACTGATTCAAATTTTTCATTGCGCTTAATCCGTACGGGAGATGAGGTTCTTGTTTCCGCACCTAACAATATCGCATTATTTGAAACAAATAATGGAACCTCCTCTTTCCATTTATTAAACGCGGCCGACAGCTCCTCTACCACAAATCCCGGGAAAATGTCTTTCATATCAGCAGAAACAGCCCCCATCTTATACGAGTTTTTATTTAAGCAAGCAGAGCTGCTCTCACCTAAAAAATCCATCAGATTCTGCGCGGGGACTTCCCATCTTCCTCCTCCTGCGTTAAAAGCCTTTCGCTCAATATCCCTTTGAAACTCTAACCCAGCCAATGGACTATTTGATTTATAATCATCCGCATGACAACTTACAACCAGCGCTGCATTTGAAAATGGTGATGACCTGCGTGAGTAGCTCATCCCGTTTAAAACCAGCATGCCTTGATCAGATGAAGCATTAATTACCTCACCTCCAGGGCACATGCAGAATGTATAAACCCCCCTTTGAATTTTTCGATCAGTATAATTCAAAGAATAGGCGGCAGCCCCTAAGCCGGGAAAATCCTTATATTTATCGCCATATCGCATAAGATTAACAGTTTCAACAGGATGCTCAATTCTCACACCGACAGAAATCAGCCTCTGCTCAATAGCAACCCCTTTTTCATGCATCATCTCAAAGGTATCGCGCGCGGAATGTCCCAGGGCAATATAGATACTTGAAGAAAGATATTCCTTTTCACCATTTATTATAATACCTGAGGCCTTACCCTCTGATATCAGGATGTCCGTCATTTTTGAGCCATAATATATCTCCCCGCCTCTCTCCAGGATATAGATCCTTATATTACGAACTATCGCGCACAACACATCGGTCCCCAAATGTGGCTTGCTGATGTACCCTATTTCTTCAGGCGCACCAAATTTAATAAAAGTCTGCAACACCCGGTTTACATAGCTCGAATTATTATTTCTCCTGGAAAACAGCTTCCCGTCCGAGTATGAACCGGCGCCTCCTTCACCAAATTGAATATTTGATTCAGGGTCCAGCTCCCTTTTTTTTATAAATCTTTGAACATCAACGGAGCGTTCTTCTATGTTTTTACCTCTTTCAAATATTAAAGGTTTAAGCCCGTAATCAATAAGTTCAAGAGCAGCAAACATGCCGGCCGGACCAAAACCTACTATGACAGGCCTGTCTTTAATGCTGGTTGTTTTCCTGTTTGCTTTTATTGGTTCGATGTAGACCGGGAAGTTTTGCTTGTTTTCAAAGCCATCAGGAGCCCTGACAACCAGTGAAATTTTGTAATAAAACTGTTCTTTACTGCGCGCATCAAGGGATTTACTCAGAATTTTAGCGATGAATATATCCCCTGCCCCGATTTCCAGCTGTTGGGCAGCGGCTTTTACGTATTCATCCATCCCGTCTTTTTCAATGGGAATTTGCAAATCGCTAAGTATTAGCTCCAAAGGAACACTCCTGTCTCTAACGCAAGCCTGATAATGATTACCGATCCGGGCTTAGCCGCCCAGGGCCGGGAAAAGCTGTTTGAGGCCGTTGGCAATGAACTCCACGCCCACCGCGGCCATGATCAGGCCCATGAGCCGGGTTACCACGTTGATGCCTGTTTTGCCAAGCAAACGGGCAATGGCTGGGGCCAGTCGGAACGAAAGAAAGGTCAGACATATCAGGAGCACTATGACACCGAGCAGATAAAGATAGTGTGTAACAGATGTATAGCGCTGGGCGTAGAGGATAACAGTGCTGATCGCCCCGGGCCCGGCCAGGAGCGGGGTGCCCAGGGGTACCACGGCCACGCTCTCGCGCTCGGCCAAGTCAAGCCCCTCCACTTCCGTTTGCTTGACATGGCTCATCTTGGCTTGCAGCATGGAGATGGACATGAGCAGGATCAGGATACCGCCGCCGACCCGGAAGGAACCCACCGATATCCCGAAAAAGCGAAGGATGGCGTCGCCGCTGAACAGGACAACAATGAGAATTATCCCCATGGAGATAGAAGCCATGAAGCTGTTTTTGTTGCGAACCCCTTTATTCTGATCCGCTGTCAGATTAATGAAGATCGGGATGGCCCCCACCGGGTTGACAATAGCCAGCAGGGCGGCAAAGAATTTGAGGTATTCGCTGATATTTCCTGTTTCCATATATAAAACCTTTTTTTAATCTTGGAATAACATCTCATCCACCTTTAAATGATTCTGTTCACAATATCAATATATTCCTATGGCGCGGCCCCCAAGGACCGGAAGAATTAAAATTTGAGCTTGACGCCGACACGCAGTGACACGCAGTGACACGCAGTGACACGCAGTGACACGCAGTGACACGCAGTGACACGCAGTGAAGCATCAGCGCTAACCATCAGCGCTCAATTGGACAAAATGGGATGTTTTGCAAAGGTCTCGTAAATATTGCAGGAGTTTGGGTGCAAAATCAACTGAATTGTGAGAAAGTCCGCACGGGAAGCTTACGGAAATAACCTTATCGCCCGCCGGAAACGCGCAATTTCAAACGGAATGCAGGCCAGTGCCTTCAAAATCGGAAACAGGGTCGGCATCGGCCGGGGCTATTCATCCTTAGGAAAATGCAACTTCTGCCTGAAAGGAACGGGGAATTTATGCCCTGATTTCATGGCCACCGGCAGAGATGCTAACTAATCATTTTTCTGTGTATGGCAGGTAAAACAACCACCGGAACCACCACCCCCTGCGTTCATGGTGGTATAATCCCACCTGAGCAAATCAGGATAATTGCTGGCGTGAGCCTTGTGGCAGGAGAGGCAGGTTACGACATCGGTTCCTGGTGTTACAATATTGCTTATTGAATCAGGCACTGTGGTTCTTCCGACAGGCGCCTCAACGCTATAAGTTGTATATGCAGCATATTCGCCGCTTGATGGTAGAACGATATCGGTTGGATGCCTTGTGAAGGGCCCTGAGGTGCTCCCCCCTATCCCGCTTAACACATGAAAAGTGCTATGGCAGGTAGCGCAGAACCCGCTTATTGTGTTGTTAAGTGGAAGTATATGCATGTCCATCGGGCCGCTTGTGTCATGACAGTTAGTGCAACCGTATTCTGTGGGGCTGGTTGTACCAAAGTACTCGTTATGATTAGTAGCATTCAGGTTCTGATACTTATTCGCGCCCATGTTTTCAAAACCTTTGACTCCAAGCAAGAATCGATAGGATTTTGCTGTCGTAGTGCCATCGCACTGGCCGTCAGTATTCTGGTGGTGGGCGCCTTTTATTGCGGCTATGCCGGAAATGCCGCTGCCGTGCTGGCGCCAGCCGTGACAACCGCCGGTTCCCGCGCAAGTGAACTCTGCAGGTGTGGGGGAACCTCCAACGCCATGAGTATGTCCCGGCGCTAGTTCCAATGTGCCTTCAATATTTTCGAGATCTGCGTTAACATTATGACCCCTGTTGTCATCGACATCAATATACTTAAAGTTCCCCCCTGCCAAATCTGTACCGTTAGTATGATAAACCTGCGGTATCTCGCTTCCGCCTATGTTTTCAATATTATTGCCGGTGCCCATACCGTGGCAGCCAAGACATGTACTGCGAAGCAGGACAGGTTGTACCGTATCAGTTTTCCACGGTTTGCCGTCAGCGCCATATGTGGCCATCTCTGTCCCACCCTGGCTGTTGTGCATGGTGTGGCAGTTTACGCATGGACCGGTGACTTTGGCAGAAGATATTCCTGGTATTATCAGAGCAAAGAAAAGAAATGCGACCAAAATAGCTGGGATTGCGAATCTTTTTGATATTTTTTTCTCGAATCTATTGGGCAGCATATTATACCTCCACTTCGACTGTTGAAGGCAATCCTATGGTTAAATGCAAATCTTTTTCTATTTATTATCGATCTTTTTTGATTGCTTGTGTAGAGCTGAAAACATGAAGTCCATGTAAAGCTTTTTGCCGATTATTTGTAGCTAGATTACTACAGCAAGGGATGGGGTCAGCCCACAAGGCCGTTCTCAAGGGCAAATCGTATAAGATCTCCAGTGGTCTTGAGTTGCAGCTTTTCCAAAAGTCGGCTGCGATATGTGCTGGCCGTGCTGTCACCGATATTCATGCATTTCGCGCACTCACGAAGGGGCTTGCCGGAACCCAGGTGGCAGAGGAGATCAAACTCCCTGGGGGAAAGGATGTCGAGCCCCACTTTGGCCTGCTTATTCTGCCTCAAGCGGGCGGTCAGTTTTTCCATGATTTTAGGAGAGATCGGTATTTTCCCGACCTTCACATCCCGAATTGCTGCAATAAGTTCGCCCGGCGCCTCTTCCTTGAGCAAAAAACCGTGGGCTCCTGCTTCAAGGATTCTGATCGCAAACTGGATATTATCGTGAACGGTAAGTATGAGAATCTTTGTATTTGGCAGGAGCATCCTGATCCTCTCGGTAGCACCCATGCCATCCAGTTCAGGCATGGTGTAGTCCAGGACCACCACGTCAGGTTCAACCTTTTCGGCAAGGTTCACTGCATCAAGTCCATTATCTGCCTGGCCGACCACTGAAATGTCATCGGTCTCCTCCAAGATCCTGCACAGGCCCTCACGCACCATGTCGTGATCATCCGCCAGAAGGACTCTAATTTTTTCTTCCATTTACAACCTCCGATCTGCAAAAATTATATCGCCAATTTCTCAGGCGATAAAGGGATTTCTACATAAATCGTCGCGCCCTGTCCGGGGATCCCCCTGACAATGGTATGATGCAAAGTTCCCGGAGCATCGATTCGTGATTTTCTCGGCATGCAATTCAAATAACATATCCCCTGCATGAATCAAGTTAAATGGTTTGCTACGTTCCCTATATTCCCAGACATACCTGCCTGAGCTGTCAGCCCTGTTGTGTTTTTTTTCAGGTTCATACTTGAAAGGAAGAATGCTTTGTGACATGCTTACACCCTATCACCCTTATTCCTCAGGATCAACGAGGTTTTTTACTTTTTTTGATGGTGAATTAAGGTTGCAAAGAGCGGCCTTTAAAAATACGGGAGGAAAAAATGAACAGAAGAATAATAAGCTTGATTGTAGCCTTTCTGATGGGATTTTTTACGGTTAATGGATATGCGGAAGAAAAAACAAAAATACTAAGGATAGGCGTTCAACCCACCACTAAGCCGATTGTTATATTAGAGCGATATCAGCCTGTTGTAGATTATCTAAAAGAAGCAACTGGATTAAATATGGAACTTGCCATCTCAGGGAGTTACGAGGATTTTGCTTTTTTACAGAAAAGCGGCGGTTTGGATTTTGTCATACAAGATTCTTTCTCCGCTTATTTAATGAGCCGACACATATCACTTGTCCCAATAGCGAATGTAATATCCCCGGCAGGGAAATTGTATGATACCGGTTATTTTGTTGTCAGGGCAGACAGCGATATTAACGATCTGAACGACTTAAAGGGGAAGAAAATCATATTTGGAGCCAAGGCAGATGCCGCAAAGTTTCTCGCACCTTATATCCACTTGAAACAATCAGGAATTGATGCGAGAAAAGATTTATCATACGAATTTGGGGGCATGTGTCCTGATAATGCAATGGCAGTGTTCCTCAAAGAGTTTGATGCCGGTCTAGTTTGCGGGCTCTATATGGCGCAAAAAAACAAGAAATTCAATTTTCAAACCGATCTAAGAATTCTTGCTATAACAGGGGATTGGGCGCCCTACTGGATTGTTTCGGCCTTAAGTGATATTGATGAAGCAACAACAAATAAAGTGAAACAGGCATTGCTTGAGTTGAACAAAAATAATCCCAAAACAAATCAGGTATTGAGCATTTGTGGATGGAAGGGATTTGCAGAATATTCAGGTGAAATAAATAAGATCGGCGAGTTGGTTAAGAGGTATGCAGTACCAAATTAGAACATAGAGAAATTTAGCCAGGGACAAGACATGAAACTTTGGGTAAAATTGGCCCTATCGTTTGCGGTGATAATCGTCGTGATTTCCGCTACGATTGCTGTTTTTTCAATTCAGCATGAAATCAGAAATTTTGAAGAAGAGCTGAAAAAGCAGGGCGCTTTATTGGTAAATACCTTGGCCGATGAATCTAAGGATTCCTTTATTATAGATAAATTTGTTCGTGTCATGGATTATATCTATACGGTTTCGAAACAGGAATACGTTGTGTATGCTTTGGTTGCTGATATGCAGGGCAAGATAAGAGCTCATAGCGAGATGGACAAAATCGGCCGGATTATTCCAAATCCCCTCTTCCATGGTGCCCTCAAAAGCGAAGCATTCATCAAAGCTGTTCAATCTGATGAAGGGAAACACATATATGATATTGCTGTGCCCGTTATAATCAGAGGGGACATGGTCGGCACCGCTCAAATCGGTTATTCTATGAGAAGCATTCAAATTTCTACGGCAAGAGCGAAAAGACAGATCATTGTAATCACGATCATATGTATTGTTTTTGGGATACTCTTTGCTTTTATTTTGTCTCGAAGGCTGGTGAAGCCTATCATAAAACTGAAAGAAGGGGCTCATGCAATTGCAAAAGGCAATTTTGACATAACAATAGACGTTAAATCAAAAGACGAAATCGGAGAACTTTCCAAGGCTTTCAACAAGATGGCCATTGACTTGAAAACCTTTCGTGCCGACTTGAAAAGATCCAAGGATTATACGGACAGTATCCTGAAATCAATGGCCGAGATCTTAATAGTAGTAGACCATAAAAATAAAATAAAGGGGTTTAATGAAGCTGCTCTGAATTTACTGGGATATACGGAAGACGAATTAATAGAACAGCCCTTGGAAAAGGTATTGCCTGAGCGAGGTAAAGCAAAACTTGAGGAGTTGATTGATAAAAACGAAGCCATTAATTATGAAACATACTATGAGACCAAGACCGGCAAGAAAGTTCACGTTCTTCTCAGCGCCGCAGGAACCCCTGACATCGATGGCGTCTTAACGGATGTAATATTGACGGCCGCAGACATTACTAAGCAAAAGCGACTGCAAGACTCTCTCGTCAAATCACAGGAACAGCTACGCACTCTCTCATCAAACATTCTGGCGACTCAAGAACAGGAACGCAAAAAGATTTCCATGGGAATACACGATGATCTTGGCCAGATACTCACTGCTATTTTACTCGATATTGCGCAAGCAAGGAAGTCATTATCAACGAACGAATCAAAGACACAAGGCTTTCTTGATCGAATTCAGGTCGAAACCAAAAAAGTGCTTCAGCGAGCGAGAAGCATTTCAGCCGTCTTAAGGCCAGGGGTACTAGACCATCTGGGCCTTAAAGCTGCTGTCGAGTCCTTTCTTGACGACATAAGGGAACGTACAGGCATGGAGATTGTTGAAGAGATTGAAGTCGGCGATCAAAATATCTCCGAGCCCCTTACAATTGCCGTTTATCGGATATTGCAGGAGGCCGTGACCAACATAATCAAGTACTCAAAAGCCAATAAGGTAATCGTAATATTACAATCCGACAATAAAACCCTTGTACTGTGCATAACCGATGACGGAGTAGGGTTCGATCCTAAATCGCCGATCGTGAATAAGGGGATCGGGCTATTGGGAATAAAGGAAAGGACTGAATGGCTGGAAGGTACTTTCAGGGTTGAGTCCGCCCCCGGACAAGGCACGAAAATTTTCGTGGAAATTCCCCTGACCGAAAGATTAGGGGTCACCCATTAAAGGACCGGTCCAGCAGGCTTAATGCCAGCGCTTCGGCGACCTTAATTCCATCCACGGCCGAGGATAAGATCCCTCCCGCATAGCCCGCGCCTTCCCCTGTGGGATACAACCCTTTAGTGTTGATGCTTTGCAGGTCAGAGTCGTTGCGTTTGATGCGGACTGGCGATGAGGTGCGCGTTTCCACCGCGGTCAGCACGGCATCAGCCAGATCAAAGCCTTTAATTTGTCTGGCAAAGGCGGGCAGGGCCTCGCGGATGGCATTGATGGCGTAATCCGGCAAGGCGGTGCTAAGATCGCATAAGTGGACGCCGGGGGTATAGGAGGGCTGCACCGAGCCGAACGCGGTGGAAGGTCTGCCGGCCAGGAAATCGCCCACCAGCTGCACCGGCGCATGATAGTTTCCGCCGCCCAGCTCAAAGGCCCGTGACTCCCAAAATCGTTGAAACTCCATGCCTGCCAGCGGGCCATCAGGGTAGTCAGCCGGAGAAACACCCACCACGATACCGCTGTTGGCGTTACGATCTTTGCGCGAATATTGGCTCATGCCATTGGTCACGACCCGCCCTGGTTCGGAAGCGGCAGCAACCACGGTGCCTCCCGGGCACATGCAGAAGCTGTACACCGACCGGCCATTGCCGGCATGATGGACCAGTTTGTAGTCGGCGGCGCCGAGCAGCGGGTTGTCGGCGTTTTTTCCATGGCGGCTGAGGTCAATAAGCGATTGGGGGTGCTCAATTCGAAAGCCGATGGAAAAAGGCTTCGCCTCCATGAAGATGCCGCGTTTGTGGATCATCTCAAAGGTGTCGCGAGCGCTGTGGCCGATAGCCACGATAAGATGGCTGGCGACAATGCGTTCACCGCTTGCCAGCACGACACAGCTCACCTGGCCATCCTCGATCTGAATATCATCCACCCGGCTCTGGAATCGAATCTCTCCCCCCAACGATTGGATCGTGGCGCGCATTTTTTCGACTATTCCGACCAGTCGGTATGTCCCGATGTGTGGTTTGCTGACATACAGAATTTCCGGCGGCGCCCCGGCTGTAACAAATTCTTCCAGCACTTTTCTGCCATAATGTTTGGGATCTTTGATCTGAGTGTGCAGCTTGCCATCGGAAAATGCCCCGGCCCCGCCTTCTCCGAACTGCACATTTGATTCCGGATCGAGGATTCCTTTGCGCCACAGACCAAAGGTGTCCCTGGTGCGTTCCCGCACAGCCTTGCCACGCTCCAGAATCAGCGGGCGAAATCCAGACTGGGCAAGGATCAGCCCGGCAAAGAGGCCGGAGGGTCCCATGCCAACAATAACAGGCCGCGTGGGGAGCGCCTTCTTGGGAGCGCGGGCAACAAAATGGTAGGAGGTGTCAGGCGCGGGCCTGAGGTGAAGGTCGTCCTCGAATCGCGATAGAACATTGGTCTCATGCGCTACCTCAATATCAAGCGTATAGATAAACACAATGGCGTGTGATTTTCGAGCATCAATGCCGCGACGAAAAATAGTGTAACTGATGAGGTCGTTTGCTTGCAGACCAAGCTGTTTGATGATTGCCGCCCTGAGGTCAGCTTCACTATGGTCGAGGGGGAGTTTAAGTTCTGTCAGTCTCAGCATGGCATGAATCAAGTTAAGTGACCAACGCTGAAATGGTTTTGTGGCGCCTGGACTGTTGGCGGCGTTGGCGAATGAGTTGTTCCCTTTTGCAGATCGGATAGATTCCGTAGCCCAGGGTTTTTACGTTCACGGCAGGAATTTTTTGCTTTGTCCATGGCACCTGCCGCCTTTTTCCGTGTCAGAAACCTCTCTTGAGCCTGGCCCGTTTAGAAATTTATTATAGACAATATCGAGGACTGTCAACACCAAAACTTGATCCATCTGACATTTATGGGTTAACCTCCCAAACATAAGTATTTTTAGCTCTTAAAACGCTATTTTCAATTGCAACCATCGGCGTCGATCTCCGGCAAATTTTAGCAAAAATTCTTTACAAAAATACCCTTTTAAGGCCTTATATGATGCTACATTTAAATCGTTTGTTCACAATATCAACAGGCTTTTATGGCCCGACCCCCAGGGTGTTTTTTCAAACCGGTCTGTTTTTTCTTCGTATGTTATGCAATTGCATTGCCGTTATGAATGCTGTCAGCTTGCGAGTGTCGTCAGATGCCATTTTGGTGAATCTAATTCCGATAAACCCGTTTTTTTCGCTATGATAAAAGTTAACTCTATTTATTTCTGCTTTAGCTGTCACTGCAGTTTTCATTACCTTCTCTTCTTTATCATTATTTTCGGATAATTCCATCTTGATTGTTATTTTTTTTTCTTTTTCCCAATCCAACAGAGAAGCCCCCTTTCCTTTTTTCTGCACGATTATCCCGGCTCCTGTCAGCGAAATATTGTCAAATAGAAAACATTCTTCTCCTGAGTGGTGTTCGTCATTGATACTTCCTTCGATTCCGAATTGATAATTGGGTTGCATCCGAAATGCTTCCCGAAGAGTGGTTTTTTCCAGAGGCGGAGTGTATTTGACTTGGAGAGCAGCTACTTTTTCGCCACCTTGAAGTTCATAATTTTCTATAATCTTTTCAATTTCGACCCTTACTCCGAATCTGGCATTTAACTCAATTTCAGAATTTACCAGAGTCGTTAAAAATATTTTTTGCTTCTTCCTGTCATGAGTTATCATCGGCTCTCCTGAAGAGACAATGATCTCTTGCTTACTGTGATCACAATCATAAATCACAGCATTTCTTGCGGTACAGCTCAGGAAGTTTTGTTCAATCATCAACACAACTTGTGTACCAGGCTTAAAAATATTTTTAATTTGATCGTTTTTTTCAGGAGCCATAACTTCTTATTTAACCTACTATAAATATTTCTTAGTATATCGTGGAATGGGGGTCGGGCCACGCTATCCGTCTGATATTTACAGGTTAACCTCCCAGACAAAAGTGTTTTTAGCTCTTAAAACGGTCCCCTATACCGCCGTAGTTTGAAGCTTCCCAGCCAAGCAGCGGGGAGCTTCGACCGTTTTTGTATTCGCTCGCTATTGCGGTTCAGGTCCAGGCCTGCATAAGCAAAAAGCCCCATCCTTCATGTGGGTGAAGAAACGGGGCTTTATTTTTTTGTAATCCTTGGTCACCTGCTCCTCCTGCTTCCACTAATGCGTCGATCAAAATTTGACACCAAGCCCTACAGTTGAAATTAGACCGGAATCTCCCTCGCTTTTGCAGTTTAAGACTTAACGAGTTTGCGACATTTGGGCAGTTTGGAAAGTATATCCTTTCTTATTTTTGGAAATGGTTCGCTCGGATACGCAAAAACGAACCCCTGTCCCAAAGCTATGCCCATATCCAACAATGTTCTTAACTCAGCTTTGGTTTCAATTCCCTCAGCTATCACACCTACGCCTGTTTCATGGCCAAATCTGTTTAAGGCCTTTACCAGTTGCTGTTTTACATTGTCCGTGTCTATGCCGCGAATAAGGGACATATCAATTTTCAAGAAATCCGGTTTTAACTCAATTATGGATTGCAGAGTCGCATAACCCGCCCCTGCATCATCGATCGCTATTTTAAAACCTAAAGCTCTAAAGTATTCAAGGACACTTCTAAAGGCTGAAAAATCGATTATGGCCGATCGTTCTGTAATTTCCAGAACGATTTGATCCGGGGTTAACTTTGAATCAAGCAAGAGGGTAGAGGCTGCTATTTGTCTTAAGTCCGGATCATTTACCGAGCTCGGCTCAACATTCAAAAAAAGCATGCGTCCCGGAGCAATATCACACGCTGCAGCTAAGGCTTTTTTTCTACAGAGTCGGTCAAGTTCGATGATCAGGTCGCTTTTATAGGCCATCTTGAACAGTTTATCGGGCCTTTCAAATTCCCCTTGGCCCGTTCCCCTGCTTAAGGCTTCATATCCAATGATCTTATAGTCCGGAAGCCTTACTATGGGGTGAAAAAGGGTATGGACTTCTTCCTCTTTGATTACCTTTTTAAGTGCGTCAAGCCTTTTTTTAGCATCTTTGTCTTTTTCAGATGCCGAATCTTGAAGGGCCTCCTCCAGGACTGTGTAAATTTGACGCTCGAAGCGGATTTCTTTATCGTAATTCAGGATCGCACTTCCAACGTAGCAACCAAATTTTTTAAACAATGCATAATCAAGGGAGTCGCGAATGGCATCGGTAATTTTAGAATTTATCCTCTTTTTAATCTTTAGGAGGTCTTCTTCTCTAAGTTCGGATTGCTTGCGAGGCGGCGAAAGGAGGATGGCAAAAGTGTTGCCGCTTATCATAAGCTGTGATATAACATCAGCGCCTCTAAGCGCTCCTCCGATTAGTGAATTAAGGATATCAGCTACCATTGCCATTACCTTGTCGAAAATTTTAAAGCCATAAATCTCCTCAATTCTGCTGTACTTCACCACATCTATGCAGAGCAGGCCCACTTTGTTGTTGCTTTGCAGTATTTTTTCAATATCCTTTAAAAGGAGAGGAATAGTTGGAAGACCTGTAACCCTGTCGTAGAGTAATTCCTCCAAATTCTTTTTTTCTTTTACGAGCTTGTTTAACTCAATCCATGATTTTAAAGTTGTAGAATCTTCTTTTTTCAATACCGCCTCCTTTTTTGGGATGAGGCCTAAAAATGTTAACAGTTAATTAAGCCGCTTTCTTTCATCTCAATACATTCACACTTCTCAGGCGAACAATAATGCATATACCGCTCAAATCGGCCACCCAATCGGAGCAAAGCAACGCCGGTTTTTTTACTAAAGGTAATGTCTTTTTGCTCTTGCCATCCTCTTATATGCTTTTCCCCTTAAAAAGGTGTTTTACATCACAAAAACACCCTTATTAAGGCCTTATATGACGCTACATTTAAATGATTTGTCCACAATATCAATAGGTTCTCATGGCCCGACTCCCATGAATACAATTAAGCGAATATACAAGTCAATTTAATTTGTTATCTTTTCGATAAGTTACCTTATTAATTGCCACGAAAAACATGAAGAATTTTTCTTTATCTTCGCGTCCTTCGTGTTCTTGGTGGTAAAAAATATCGCTGTAAGTGCCTCTGAGTTTCCTTAACTCATCTTAAACTTATTTTATCCTTTACAGGCCGCTGCCGCAATCATTGCCTGGCCAAGAGAAATCCCCCCGTCATTAGCCGGGACAAGGCTGTGTGTTATAACCTGAAAACCTCTTTGCTTAAGCCCTTTTATTAAACCTGATAAAAGTATCGAGTTCTGAAATACCCCGCCACTTAACGCAACACGATTCAAACCGTTTTCCTTTCTTATAACTTCACACAGTTCTGAAAACAAGGCAATAATGGTATTATGAAATTTGCCGCTTATTGTTGAGGGACTTATTCCCCTTTCCATGTCATTAACTATTCCGGATATTATGGGCTGAAGGAAAATCCTGTGAATCTCCCCTGATGCCCATTCAAAGCTATAGATCCCTTTTGCCTTTTTATCAGCCAGCATTTCAAGTTCCATAGCAGCCTGGCCTTCAAAAAAAACAGTATTTCTGATGCCGACAATTGCTGCTACTCCGTCAAAAAAACGCCCAAGGCTTGAAGTAATGGGAGAATTTATCCTTTTTGAAATCATCTCAACAATAAATTTTACCTTGCTGTCATCAAGTTGCCCAAACAAAGGAAGATTATGACAGGCAAAATCTTTTCCAAAAGCATCGTAAAGATAACTTACGGCCATACGCCACGGCTCTTTTATCGCTGCCCCGCCTCCGGGCATTGGAACGTATGACAGGTGCGCCGCCCTTCTGAATTCATTATCTTCGACAACGAGTATCTCCCCCCCCCATATATTGCCGTCGGTTCCATAACCTGTGCCGTCAAAGGAAAGCCCTATTACCGGACCATCCAGCCGGTTTTCCGCCATGCAGCTGACTATATGTGCGTGGTGATGTTGAACAGGAACCTTTTCAACATCCTCCTGTTCAAGCGCGTATATTGTGCTCAAATAATCAGGATGAAGATCATGGGCAATAATCTTGGGATTAATATCAAGTATCTGTTTCATGTGATTAATGGTTAATTGAAAAAACTCATATGTTGCCTGATTCTCAAGATCCCCGATATGCTGGCTTATAAAGGCATTATCCCCTTTTGTAAGGCAAACAGTACTTTTTAACCCCCCACCGCAGGCAAGTATCTGGCCAACCTTTTTCTTCAAAAAAACAGGAACAGGAATATATCCCCTTGATCGACGCATAAACCTGGTCTGGCCGGCCGTATGTTTTACTATTGAATCATCGCTTCTCAGGTATATGTCTCTATTATGTACGAGGAAATAATCCGCGATTTCTAAAAGCCGCTTAAAAGCATCTTCATTATCAATACAAATCGGCTCTTCGCTCATATTCCCGCTGGTCATAACCAGAGCAGTAAAATCGTGGCTTAATAAAAGGTAATGAAGAGGTGTATAAGGAAGCATCACTCCAAAATATCTGTTTCCCGGTGAAACATTTTTTGCCGGTGAAACGTTTTTTGTTGATAGAGGATTGGGCCTCTTTTTTTTAAGGATGACAATAGGGCGATGTGACGATTTAAGAAGAGCCTTCTCCTTAGCTTGCACATGTGCATATTCGCGGATATGTTCAATATCGCATGACATTATTGCAAGCGGCTTTTCCTCGCGATGTTTTCTGCTTCTGAGCGTGCCGACAGCATCATTGTTTGCGGCATCAACTGCAAGATGGAATCCTCCCAGGCCTTTTATCGCAACAACATAACCCTGCTTTAAAAGCTGTGCGGCTTTCTCAATCGGATTTTGAGAAATTATTTTTTTTCTTTTATTATCAAAAAGATCGACATGAGGTCCGCACTTTTCACAGGCATTTGGCTGTGCGTGAAATCTTCTGTTGCCTGGATCATCATATTCAGCCTCACACATTTTGCACATTTTAAAATGTTTCATCGATGTTTTTGGACGGTCATAGGGAATATCTGAAATAATGGTATATCTGGGACCGCAGTTTGTACAGTTTATGAATGGATAGTGGAAACGACGATCCTCCGGGTCGAACAGCTCTGTGAGGCAGTCGTCGCAAATAGACACATCAGGCGAAATAAGGGTTGAGCAGGCTGACCGGCCGATGCTCTTCGCAATGGAAAATTCCTTGAAACCTTTAACAGGTTCAGGATGAATCAAAGTATCTGTGATATGGGATAGAGGCGGGCTTTTTTCAGTAAGATCGCGGCAAAATGATTCAATATTATCTTTAGTGCCTTCTATATGTATAACCACACCGGATGAGGTGTTTGCGACATTACCTTTTATTTCATATTGGCTTGCCAGTTGATAAACAAATGGCCGAAAACCAACGCCCTGTACTATTCCGTTAATATTAAGTCTGTTAGCAATATAATTGTATGTCATGACATTCTTATAGTCCATAGAACCTGCTGCGCAAAAGAATATAAGGCATTTCCTGCTTATAATTCCATGGAGCTGTTAAGCGTCTCCGTAGCCCTGGCAAGCAGATCCAACCCTGTTTTATCAGTTTCACACACAAGTCCGACCAGGCTAAGGGTGATCTTCAGGCGGACTTCATTTGTCTCAAAAAGCCTCTTCTTTAATAGATCCTGCAAGCGATTAGAGACTGCCCGGGCCTTTTGAATTGGGATTTGAGGCATAAGCATGACAAATGTCCGGGAATCAAGCCGGCCCAGTGTATCGCCATTTCGTACTTGGCCGGAGAGGATTTTACCAATGAAATAAAAGACCTGCCTTTTGGCATTGTAGACCGAATCGTAGTTCGTCATATCAAATTCGACCCTCATGAGATAAAGTGAGAGGTCGCCACCGTATCGTCGTACTCGTTGGGTTTCCATCTCCAGTATTGCCAGAAATCCATTTTTGTGATAGAAGCCTGTCAGGTCGTCCAGAAGAGTTTCCTCTAAAAGGGAGTAATTTGCTCTTTCCAATCGGTCGCAAAGGATAGCCAAAAAATTTAAGAAAAATTTATTGGCGGTGGGTGGATATAACCATTGCAGCCTGTGGATCATCTTCCAATTGATCTGCAAAAGCTCCACCGGTTCGGTTGCAATCACCGTGCTCGATCGCCGGATAGAGCGGAGAAATCCCTTTTCACCTACTACATCACCGACTCTTATGCGGTTGACCACTTTCTGCATGCTAAGTTTGCGTTCTTGATGTTCATTAATTAAAGGAATAATCTCATTCATTGCGCCGGAAATGACCGCATACATGGAATCGCTGGAATCTCCTTTATAAAACAGCACCTCTCCGGAGTCGATCTTTTTAATAGCTCCGGCCATAAATACATAATGAACCTGTGTAGGAGACATACCTTTGAAAAGCGAAATTCCATGATGGGGATCCTTTCCGAGTTTCAATCGTACCAGATCCCACAAAGTCACCAGGTTTACGTGCAGCATTAAAGAAGGGAGAAGGATCATATCTCCAACCAGGGCCGAAATCATGGTGATCATCATCATGACGCCAAAAATCGAGGTGGGATTGAAGCTTGAATAAGCGAGGATGGAAAAACCCACGCTAATGGCAAGTGTGGTGAAAATAATCGGCCGCCCCATCTGTTTTAGTGTTTCTTTGAGCGCTCGTTTTTTATCCAAATCCTTTTTAAACTCTCGGTTGTAACGAACAAGATAGTGAATCGTGTCGTCCACCGCTAATCCTATGGCAATACTGGCTATAAGGCTGGTTGCCATGGAAAGATCGATTCCGAACCAGCCCATTATCCCGAAACAGACAATAATCGGAAAAAGATTTGCAGCAATAGCAATAAGCCCCACTTTAATCGACAGAAAGAGAACAAACATGATTCCGAAGACAAGAATAATTGTGAGAGAAAGACTCTTGATCTGCCCCATGGTCAAAAGCTGGTTGCTTGCGGAAACAACAACACCAAGGCCGGTTACATCCCACGCAAGATCCCCTGAAAAATTTTGTTGGACGTGTGCAAGAATCCTCTCCCGTGTGCGAAGAAAATCCCGGGAACTCGAAATATGGGTCAACAGAAGAATATTTGTCTTTGAAAGGTCTGCATCCATGAAGTGTGAAAGCATGTCCTCTCCTAACATGATTTTATAGTTATTGATCAACATGCTTACCTCAAAAGCCTCTTCAGGGATGGTGTAGTACTTGGGGTCGAATTGGTTGAGGGCATAGTTGACCAGCTTTATGTAGTCGGCAAATGATACGGTTTTGTCTACTCCTGGAAGTGTTTCAAGAAATTTCTGGACGTTTGCAATTTCAATAAGGCTTAAGGGGTCTTCGAAATAATCTTCATTTTTGCTTTCCATAACTAAATTAATCGGAAAGCTTCCGGACATATCCTGGTAGATGTCATGAAAGTGGCGGCTTACAGGGATATCTTTCTTAAAATATTCCATTGGATTTGTCTCAACCCGTATACGAAAGATGCCGACAATACAAAAAACAACCAGAACTGCGATAAGAGGCAGGGTGATTTTCTGATGATTAAGGTTAAGGCTTATAATTCTGTCAATAAAACGATCAAAGAAACGATCGGTTCTATTGAGGTCCGTCTTCCTCTTCCCTGGCAAAGGGATGAGAGCCAGCGCCGCCGGGAAGAAGGTAAGGAGAATAACCATGAGACTGAACATGCCAAAGCAGGAAAAGATGGCAAACTCGCGGATGGCGGTGATTCTGTTGACAAAAAGAGAGCCTATTCCAATAGCCGTAGTAAAGATGGCCATAATGGTTGGAAATGTTATGTTGTAAAAGGTTGAAAACACCGCATCTGTCTGGGAATCGGCATGCTGTGCGCAGACTAAATACTCGGAAACGATATAAAGACAATAAGCCGCCCCAATGGCGATAAGAAATACCGGAACGATCATGGTCAGCATGGACAAAGGGATATGGATCAAGGCCATGAAGCCAAATGTCCATACAAGCGCGAGCATCACACATGTGATAGGAAGAAGAACGCCCCGAACATTCCGGAGCACAAAGAAAAGAATTATGGTGATGAGCAGTAAGGTAATTGGAGTGAGCCGGAAAAAGTCCTTTTCAGTGAACTCGGCAAGAGCCATGGAAACCAGCGGCATGCCGATCTGGTAAACGGAAAGGTCCCTGGGCGCGCCTGCGATTATCTTCTCTACGTCCTTGATAACAATTTCGTTTCGGGCTTCCTTTTTCAAAACCAGGGTCAGAACGGTTGTCCTACGATCCGCTGAAATAAGGTTTTTTTGAAACAGGTCTACCGGAGCTATCAGATCTGCGAATTTTTCCGGACTCCACCTTCGGGTAATATCTATGTCATTCTTGATGCCGGGAAGACTGATTACCCTTCTCACCCCTTTGATTCCGGAAGCAGCCTCCGCAAGATATTCAATCTTGCGAAAGGTGGAAGGATCAAACACGTTCTTGCTTTTGACCACGACCTGGATAATTTCGTCGGAACCGAATATCTTTTTGAATGCCTCATACCGGGATGTTTCAGGAATATCTTTAATTACCAGGTCATAGACAGAAGTACGAAAAGACAGCCGGGGGATATGCAATGCAAAAAAGAGAGTGACAGCCAAAATAACCAGGATAATCGTCAATGGCCGGTTAAGCACCCTTTTCAGCATCTCATTAAAAGAAAAATATTTTGAAAACCGGTTTGGCGGTGGCTTACGATGATCCATATAAGATCCCGACAGCAGCTTTTATGTTGGATTTAGCCTACTCTGCATCCATTAGAGCGGCTGCTTCTTTGAGCAGTTGTAAAGTTTCCATAGCAACAGTTTCATCAATTTTATGCAAAGCAAAGCCGGCATGAACGATAACGTAATCTCCAACCTTTGCATCCTCAAGGAGAAGGAGGCTGACCTTTCTTTGAACGCCATCAACATCTATCGTTCCTATATTATTTTCAATTTTTATGATTTTAGATGGGATTGCAAGGCACATATACATTGCTCCTTTTTTGATACGATACCCCCAAAGGATCAAGCTCTGCAAGAATCATTTCTATCATTTGATCAACTTTTGTCTGGACTGCTGGAGTCAATTCAATACTAAGAGTGTCGATATCCTCCGGCTCTACACCAAGTATTACAGTTTTCGGAACCTTATCAAGCGCCTGACACATGGTTAAGGCTTCTAAAAAATCCACCTGGTGAAGCGAATTCTTTGCCCGAATGCGCTCCGTAATTGCATTTCCTTCCAGACGATACAAAGAACCGGGAAGCCCTTTATTCCGAATAGCATCGACAACAATAAGATGATCAGCCTCGGAGATTACTCCCAGAAGATTTAGCCCAAGAACGCCTCCATCAACAACCGAAACATTATCCGGGAATTCGTAACGCTCTTGAAGCCTTTCGATAACACGCACGCCGAATCCTTCATCAGTAAAAAGAATGCAGCCCACGCCTAAGATCATAATATGCTGTGAGTTCTTTTTTGTTATCTTTCCCATAAGTTATTTATCCTGTCAAGTTAAGGAACAGCTTTTCTGTAATTATAGCAAAATCGGTTTTTTCAGGCAACAAGTAATCAAAGGCGAGATCTCAATAAAAGGCAGGGATGAAGAGTTAACCTCCCAAAGCCTCGCATTCAAGCAAGGCCCTGGGAGGGAAATAGTTAAGTTGTTAGCTTATAGTACCTTAATCTTGTATACCTGGTTGGACTCAGGATCAATTATATGAACTCCACAGGCTATGCAGGGATCAAAGGAATGAATGGTTCGCAAGACTTCAATCGGACGCTGTGGATCCGCAACCGGCGTACCGATAAGAGCCTCTTCAACCGGTCCTAACTTGCCTTTTTCGCACCTTGGTCCAAGATTCCAGGTCGAAGGCACCACGTACTGGTAGTTTTCGATCTTCTTGTTTTTGATCTCAATCCAGTGCCCTAAAGACCCTCTGGAAACATCATTTAATCCTACGCCCATAGCCTTGTCCGGCATTTCCCATGGCTGATATGTCTTAGTATCGCCATTTTTAATATTTTCGACCAGCTTCATAACCCATCCAGGCATGGCATCGCCGATAACTATTGTCTCAAGTCCTCTTGCCGCCGTTCTTCCAAGGGTTGAGAAGAGCGCTGTTACCGGAATATCGAGTTTCTTCAATGTGCTGTCAACCACGGCTTTTATATCTTTATGTCCTTTTGCATAAGCAACGAGCACCCTTGCCAGAGGACCTACCTCGCATGGCTCGCCATCATAGCGAGGCGCTTTTAACCATGAATATTTACCGCTATCCGGTTTATATTTGGGATCTTCCTTGAGCGGTTTTGTTTCGCCTTTATAAGGATGTTTTGGGCTGCCTTTCTCATACCATGCACGGGCAACATGTTCTGTAACCTTTTCCTGCATTGCCATTTTTACACCGGCAAGATCCCGTTTCATGATCACGCCCCTCGGCATCAACAGGCTTTCAGGTTCCTCATCGCTTTCAGGAAGGTCTCCCCATGCCAGAAAATTTGTGGTTCCGCCGATTGCTCCCCACTCCTTGTAAAATGAGGCAACAGCCAGCAGATCAGGAATATAGACATCCTTGATAAACTTCTGGGTCTCTTTTGCAATATACAGAAATTCAGCTATACGATCAGGAGTTAAGTCCTTTACACACGTTACGCCTCCGACAACAAGCGACTGTAAATGCGGATTCTTTCCGCCGAATATAGCATGCATTCTGGCTGCTCTGGCCTGGACACGAAGCGCTTCAAAATAGTGCGCTGTAGCCATCAAATTCGCCTCAGGCGGCATTTTATATGCCGGATGTCCCCAGTAAGCATTATTCAGTGGACCGAGTTGACCGCTATCAACAAAGGTTTTAAGCCGCTGCTGGATATTTTTATAATAAACCGTGCCGCCAAACGGAGCGTTGCTCACATTATCGGCAAGCGCGGCTGTTTTGGCCGGATCGGCTTTTGTAACTGCGCTTACAACATCTACCCAATCCAGAGCATGGAGATGATAAAAATGAACAATGTGGTCATGCTGGAACTGTGCTCCGTGAAGAAGGTTTCTGATTATACGCGCATTTTCAGGTATTTTGACGCCCACCGCATCTTCAACCGCTCTTACTGAAGAAAGAGCATGCGTATAAGTGCAGACTCCGCATGAGCGCTGGACAAAATGTTGAGCGTCCCGTGGATCTCGCCCTTTGAGAATCATCTCGATTCCCCTGAACATCTGACCTGAACTCCAGGTGTTTACAACTTTGCCTCCCGCCACCTCTACTTCAATACGAAGATGGCCTTCTATCCTGGTAATTGGATCTATTGTTATTCTTTTACCCATATTATCTCCTCCCTTTTTTTCTTAAAAAGGATTATTATTTGTTTTTCTGACTACATTTCCTCATAAAACGGGCTCATCTTGTCCCAGAAATCAGGTTCACTGCATCCAATGCAGGGATGCCCTGCTTCAACAGGCCAGCTCGTGCCGTCATTGAATTTTGCAGTTGGACAATTGTTAAAGGTTTCCGGCCCCTTGCAGCCCACTTTGTAAAGGCAATAGCCCATGGCCGCCTCTTCTGAACCAAACTCGGTAACAAATTCGCCGTTTTCAAAATGTGATCTTCTCGGGCACTGATCGTGGATGGTTTTACCATAAGCAAAGAGCGGCCTGCCCAGATCGTCAAGAGCCGGAAGTTTGCCAAGGAGGAGATAATTAACCACTGTGCCGACAAGATTAATCGGATTTGGAGGGCATCCTGGAATGTTCAATGTTTTAATGCCAAGAGCATCTCCAACACCTTTGTATCCGCCTGGATTAGGTTTTGCCGCCTGGACGCCACCATATGAGGAACAGGTTCCCATACAGATAACGGCAGCAGCCTTTGGGCAGACATCTTTTGCAATTTCCAGAAATGTCCGGCCACCAATTTTTCCATAAGCTCCATTGTATTTTGTAGCAATCGCTCCCTCAACAACGCATATGAACTTTCCATTGTATTTTTTAACTGCTGCGCGAAGATTCTGTTCTGCCTGGTGTCCTGCGGCAGCCATGATGGTTTCATGATATTCTACGGAAAGAATTTCAAGAACCAGATCGTCCGGATATGGATAAGTGGATCTTAAGAACCCTTCGGAACACCCTGTACATTCACCGAAATGAAGCCAGATTACAGGCGGACGCTGTGCCGGGTCCGCAAATACCTCTGCTACCTTTGGAACAAATGATGATGAAAGCCCCATGGTAGCTGTAAGAAAGGTACAGTACTTCATGAAGTCTCTTCTTGAGACCCCTTTCTTTTCCAGCCTTTTATAAAATTCACTTGTTTCCTTTTTCATTGGCACCTCCTTGATGCTATTATAAGGTTACAATAAATACTGTCAATAAGTTGATAATAGTTAAAGCCCTCTCAATATCTACGGCATTAAAAAAGACATGTAATAATGGCTGAAGTAATTTAATTTATTGAATAAAAATTTTTAACTCAACTCATAATATAAGTCAAGAAAAATAATTTGTTGCTTTGAGGAAAGGTATTGCATTTTTCAGGGACAACTTTACTTTTATCAGCCACCTAAAAAGCTCCATAAAATTGCCGCCGCAATTGCTGAACCAATAACACCTGATATGTTTGGAGCCATGGCATGCATCAAAAGAAAATTTGAAGGGTCTTCTTTCTGACCGACTATCTGAACTACGCGGGCGGAATTAGGAACAGCCGATACGCCGGCCGCACCTATAAGCGGATTTATCTTTTGACGCAGGAAAAGGTTCATGAATTTTGCGAAGATAACACCCGCTGCCGTTGCCACGGCAAAGGCTGAAGCGCCAAGGATAAAAATACCTATAGACTTGCCGGTCAAAAAAACATCGCCCTGTGTGCTCGCTCCAACAGCTATGCCCAGCAATATAGTTACTGAATCAATAATAGAAGAGCGGGCTGCCCTGGCAAGACGTTCCGCCACTATACTTTCCTTTAAAAGATTCCCGAAAAAGAGCATGCCGAGAAGAGGAAGCGCGCCCGGAGCTATGAAACAGCAGAGCAAAAATCCAACTATGGGAAAAATCAACTTTTCTTTCTTTGAAACCTTGCGAGATTCTTCCATCCTTATAAGCCGTTCTTTGCGTGTGGTAAGCAGCCTCATGATGGGTGGTTGGATTACAGGGACCAGCGCCATGTATGAATAAGCTGCGATTGCAATAGGACCTATCAGCCGCGGAGCAAGCACGGCTGTAAGAAAAATAGCCGTAGGCCCGTCAGCCCCTCCAATAATGCCTATTGATGCAGCCTCATTCGGAGCAAAGCCAAGTGCAAGAGCCCCTAAAAAAGTTGCAAAAATTCCCAGCTGGGCTGCTGCTCCCAAAAGGATCAACGATGGACGCGCAAGCATTGCAGAAAAATCAGTAAGAGCTCCTACACCTAAAAAGATTAATGGCGGATAAATATCATGCATAACGCCATAATACATGTAATTTAAAAAACTGCCCTTTTCATAAATTCCGAGTCCAAAATCCCTGATCACAGGAATATTACCCATCAAAATACCAAAACCGATCGGTATCAGAAGAAACGGCTCATAACCTTTTGCTATTCCCAAATAAATAAGCACAATACCCACTAAAATCATTATAATATTCTGATAGCCGGCAAGCGCGAAACCTGTATTGGACAAAAATTCTATTAACAGATTTACCATTGATTAAATCTTGCTCCTCTCTTTCATTCGCAAAAAGTGGTTTTTCGACTTTTTACGAGCTTGTCTTCGTTGAGATTTTAATATTTTTTTCAACATCATGATTCCAAAAGAAATAGCCATTTCCGTCAGGAATTATCAGTTTTGCCTGAAGTAAATCGTTAACACTTGAGTGTGAGTGCAGGAGTCCGCATTTTTTAGAAAAATCAAGAAGCTTTGGCAACGAAAACGGTTCGCCCATCTGATCAATTAAAAGTTTAAACTGCCGGGCAGACTCTTTAACATTCTTTGGCAAAACCGGATCAGACACAGTTGCTTCTGATCTGTGTTTTATCTGCATAAATTTTTTTATTCGTTGATAATAAGCATATCTCTCATCCCATAATTCAAGAACTTTATGGATTTGGGAAATAGCAAGAGAAAGTATTATAAGCCCTGTAAAGACTATTGAAGTCCCTAAAGCAGCCAACTGCCAGCCGTTATGTGCTGATATTGCATCTAAACCGTACAATTAACACCTCCCTGTGACAAAAGGCTGTCTTGCTGAAATAATTTGATTGATTTTTTTCATAATCTTACCGCCCAGGGCCGAATTACTCTCTATAAGACGCAATAATTCCTGTCCGGGTATTGATATAACATCCCCATCTGTCAACGCAACCGCTGTCCCGGTATAATAAAAAGGGAGGATCAGTGTTGATAATCCTATAATATCACCCTTATTATGTAAAGTATATGATCTGCCCTCTTTAAAGAAGACCATAAAATTACCTGATAAGAGAATGAAAATACTATTAGCCGTATTGCCTTGACGCGTTATAACCTCCCCTTCTGTTACCCTGATCCGGCGCATCAAGGAGGCAACCTCTTCCAGCTCGGCATGTGAAATATCCTCAAAAAGATTCAAAGAGTCGATTATATTAATATCAACAGACATTATTTCATCCTTATAGTAACTGTTTAGGTAGCCACAAAAAGAACACTGCCCTAATCTTTATGAATTCGTAAAAAAACTAATTCATCAATTTTGGCGCCTTAGTGCCCTGGTATCTTGTGGTTATCTTTTTTAAAGAAAAAAGGCTCTGTGGAAAAACAGGCAAAAACCGGGAGATGATCCGAGTACCCTTTTCCAAGATGCCTGCCCCTGCCTTTCTTAGCCCTCTGCCATTGATAAATAGCTTTCCCCTTAAAAAGGTAATCAGGGTCAAACTTGTCAAAGGAATTATCTATATATGAGATTCCCTTTTCATCATAAAGCCCTTTGGACACGATAATACTGTCTGGACTGTTTTTATCACCAAAAAAATTATATGACCAGCATCTTTTTTTATCGATTTCAAGCCACAGATTATACAGATATTCATTATCTGTCTGTTCCAGCAGGATCTTTTCATCGACCAATACAGAATCCATGTTGGTTCTTAAAATATGATTAATCCCGCTAATGCCGCCGGTATCATTTAATTTAGCAGAATTTCTAAAGGTTTTGTATTCATTGTAATTTGAATTAAAATCACCTGTTAAAATAAAGTCAACATTATCTTCTAATTTATCAAGCTCCTCCTTAAGCGCTTTAGCATAAACTATTCTGCTGCTTTCAGGGTCTTGTTTTGATTTCCAGTGATTGACATACAAAATCAGGTGATTACCTTCAACATCAAGAGTAACTTTCAAAATATTTCTTGCAAATTTATTATCAACTATTATTTCCTCTTTCTTAACAACAGGGAACTTGGATATTACAGCACATTTAACTGTTGTGGCCTTTAAATCAGCAATTGCAAGATATGGATAATCAACGCCGAGATCCATTAGTCTGCTGCGCAGATAAATAAGAGATTTTTTTGACTCGACCTCCTGTAATGCAACAATATCAGCCTTCAGGTCGTTTATTACCCTGGCAATATTACGAGCCTTAATATCGAGCATATCCCTGTTCCAACCATAATCGGTATTCGGTATATACCCGGCATATTCGGTCCCGTTATTGGCAATATCAAAAAGATTTTGCACATTATAACTTGCGATCTTAAAGTTTTTTGCCTCTATTGAATTGACAAAACTAAATAAGATAACAAATATTGATAAAATTGTTGTTTTCATATATTAAAATACGTTTAAAGGTTCTCAAAAAGGTGAACCGCAACAGCAAGTGCATTCCCCACAGCTTGTTGCGGGGAATCTTAAAATAATATAGCTATTTTGTTGTATGTTTCAATAGTTTTTTTGCTGAGCATAACTGCTGATTGTTTTTTAGCATTTAAAATACATATTTTCTCTCACCTGATACGAGGGAATTAATTAGGAGGCGGAAAGATGATGAAAGTTTTGGTAAGCGATAATCTCGGAGAAATCGGGGTTCAAATGTTTCAGGATGCCGAGGGAATCGAAGTCGATGTCAATGTGGGATTATCTCCGGAAGAGCTGAAAAATATTATTGGAAATTATCACGCCCTGGTTATCCGTAGCGCTACCAGGGTAACCGAAGATCTTCTCGAAGCAGCGACACAGCTTAAAGTCATTGGTCGTGCCGGGATAGGCCTTGACAATGTGGATATACCGGCGGCCACAAAACGGGGTATTGTTGTAATGAATACTCCTGAGGGCAATGTTGTGACTACTGCTGAACATACTATTGCTCTGATGCTGTCATTAACACGCAACATCCCGCTGGGCACATCATCATTGAAATCCGGACGCTGGGACAAGAAAAAACTGCAGGGAAAAGAGCTTTACAAAAAGGTTTTAGGTGTTATTGGTTTTGGAAAAATCGGCTCCATTGTAGCTGATCGCGCACAGGGCCTGAAAATGCAGGTAATTGTTCACGATCCATTTATTACACCCGAACGCATTGAAAAGGCCGGTTATAAAAGTGTTTCTCTGCCTGAATTGTACCAACAGGCCGATTATATCACGGTGCATGTCCCCAAGCTGAAGGATACAGCCGGTTTTATAAATAAGGAGGCCTTTGAGCAGATGAAACAAGGGGTTATGATTATTAATTGCGCTCGAGGCGGTATAATTAACGAGACTGATCTATATGATGCCATGAATTCAGGCAAAGTTGCAGGGGCGGCATTAGATGTTTTCGCGACCGAGCCCCCTGTTGACTCACCTCTTCTTACACTTGACAGGCTTGTTTGCACCCCACATCTTGGAGCTTCCACACGCGAGGCCCAGACAAATGTAGCTGTTGCAGTGGCCGGCCAGATAATTGACTATCTAAAAAATGGAACTATTGTTAATGCTGTGAATGTTTCATCTGTTACAGGTGAACTTCTTATAAAGCTTGGACCGTTTTTGTCGCTTGCGGACCGTATGGGTTGTCTGCAGGCTCAGCTTGCCAGGGGCCCTGTAAAGGAGGTTCTTATTGAGTATACAGGGGATTTTCAGGACATTGATCTGTCGCCTGTCTCTACCGCGGTGTTAAAAGGTCTCCTCACCCCTATGCTTACGGATAATGTGAATTTTGTTAATGCACCGGTTATTGCAAAGGAAAGGGATATTAAGGTTAAAGAGACTTTCAGTTCCGAGTCTGAGGATTATCAGAACCTTATTACTATACGGGTAGTTACTACGGAAATGACAAGCACTGTAGCAGGCACTATATTTGGCAAAAAAAATGCCAGGGTTGTAAAAATAGATAATTTCCGTCTCGAGATGATCCCATACGGCCACCTGACCCTGATAAATAATGTTGACAGGCCGGGTGTTATAGGCAGTATTGCATCTGTTCTTGGCAAGCATGACATCAATATCGCCCAGATGCAGGTTGGTCAGGAAAAGGATGGTGAAAAGAATATTGTATTTCTTAGAACCGACACGCCAATTTCGGAGGAAGTACTTGAAAAGCTTAGTGCTTTGGAGATGGTTAACTCGGTAAGACATTTCGAGCTTTAGTTTAACGTCTCGGAACTTTTAAAACAGCTTGCTTATAAAGGAGATCAGGTATGACCGAAAAAGATAACAATAAAGGATTTATTATTAAAGACCGCAGGGCTTTTGCTGAAGGGAATCAAGAAATAGAGGATAAGAAGGAATCTTCCAGTGAAGAAGTTAAAGATCAGGCGCAAAAAGAGAGTGCTCCGAAGGATAAACAGGAGCCGGAAATCCATCTGCCGGTGATAAATTTTGCCACTTTTATTATTTCTTTGAATGCATCTGCATTAGTACACCTTGGCGTTATTGAGGATCCTGCCTCAGGTAAAAAGGTTCAAAACCTGGTGATGGGGAAACAAACAATAGATATTTTGAGCATGCTGGAGGAAAAAACCAGTGGGAATTTAGCAAAGGAAGAAGAGAGTATGCTCAAAAATATCCTCTATGATTTGAGGATAACCTACGTGAAACAAAAAGGATAACAATTTAGCTACTAAGGTGGAAATGGTTGGAAATGGTCGAGTAGTCGAGTGGATGATTGGATTGACAAACAGAATCTTTAACTAATCTGCGGAAATCTGTGGAATCTGCGGATGGAATTTAGAAATTGAGGATTATTTTTATGAAGTTTATTAAAAAGACAAAAAATCTATCAGGGAGAAAAGCATTTTTTGTCATGGCATTCATGACAGTAGTGCTTTTTCTTGTTTCAAGTTTTTATCAGGAACCTGACGCTGAGGCAAAATCAGACAATTATCTTACAGTGCCTGAAAGCTTCAGCAGTCTGGCCGAATCGGTCAGCCCGGCCGTAGTCAACATCAGGACTGTTAAAACCATTAAGGGCGGCAGCCAGGTATTCCGTCATTTTTCAAAAGGTCCTTTTGGCGATGATGATTCCATGAACGACTTTTTTGAAAAATTTTTTGGTGAACAATCTCCTCGAGATTTCAAACAGAGAAGTCTTGGATCTGGATTCATTATTGATAAAGACGGTTATATTGTAACAAACAATCATGTTGTTGAAAACGCTGACAAGATTAAAGTGAAGCTTAATAATGGCAAGGAATTTGAGGCAGAGATTGTGGGGCGTGATTCCAATACGGACATTGCGCTTATCAAAATCAAATCACGGCGGGATCTCCCTGTTGCCATTATAGGAGATTCAGACTCGCTGAAGGTCGGCCAGTGGGTTGTGGCAATAGGCAGCCCTTTTGGTCTGGAGCACACTATAACCGCCGGGATTGTGAGCGCCAAAGGGCGAGTTATCGGATCAGGACCATATGATGATTTCATACAGACAGATGCTTCAATAAATCCAGGCAACAGTGGAGGTCCGCTTGTCAACATAAAAGGAGAGGTTATTGGAATAAACACAGCCATTATAGCCAGCGGCCAGGGAATAGGATTTGCCATCCCGATTAACCTTGCCAAAGGGATCATTGAGCAGCTTAAGCAAAGCGGAGAGGTAACACGGGGATGGCTTGGCGTGGCCATCCAGGATCTTAACGAAGATCTGGCAAAATATTATGGTGTTAAAGGTGAAAATGGAGTTCTTGTTGCCGAAGTTTTCCCCGGTGACCCTGCCGATAAAGCGGGAATCAAGCCCAATGATATTATACTTGAAATTAATAATATGAGGGTAGAAACAGGCCGGGAGCTGACTACAATAATCGCAAACATCGGTGTTGGAAAACTTGTTAAAATAAAACTGTTACATAATGGCGCAGAAAAAACAGTTGAAGTAAAGATTGCCAAAAGGGATGCTTCAAAAGTCTATGCCGATAAATCAAAAAAAGGGGCGGAAGATGAACTCGGAATCCGTGTATCAAATATAACGCCGGAAATAGCCCGTCAATTTAATATAACATCAGAATCAAAAGGGATAATCGTGGCCGCCATCAAGCCGAACAGCAAAGCTTCTGAAGCAGGATTGACCCCGGGCGATATTATTAAGGAAATAAACCGTGCGGGAATAAATACCGATGATGAATATCATAGTCAGATCGAAAAAATCAAAAAGGGCGAACCCATAGAAATTCTGATTAAACGGAAGGACCTGGGGTTCCTGGTTGTCAAGCTGATAAAGTAAGGGGAAATTAAATCACAAAGGACGCTAAGATTAGAATTGATAAAGAAAACAGCTCATGAAACTTCTTTCTCCGGCAAAGATTAATCTTTTTTTGCACATAATGGGAAAAAGGCAAAACGGCTATCACGATCTGTTTACGCTTATGTGCTGTATAAGTCTTTATGACACGGTTTCACTCTCTTTCGGCACAAAACATACAACTGTATCCTGCGATAACCCGGAAGTGCCTGAAGATGAAAGCAATCTTGCCGTAAAAGCAGCAAATCTTTTTTTCAAGACCATCCATAAGAACGAAGGTGTGAAAATAGGGATTGAAAAAAAGATACCTGTCGCAGCCGGTCTTGGCGGTGGAAGCAGTAATGCGGCCAGTGTTCTTTTAGGTTTAAACCGCTACTACGGCCGACCTCTCCCCCAAGACAAGCTAATGTCTATAGGACTTTCAATCGGGACAGATATCCCGTTTTTTATTTTCAGGAAACCTGCGATAGTCTCAGGTATCGGCGAAAAAATGGAAGCTTATGAAGGATTGAAACCGTTTCAAATATTGTTGGTTTGCCCAAAATTTGCTGTTTCAACAAAAGAGATATATGAAAACCTTAATTTAGAATTGACAGAATGCGACAAAAAGCTTAGAAATACAGTTTTTAAAAAAAAGATATTTGATATTAAAAAACATTTGTGCAATGATCTTAAAAATGTAGCCGCATCAATATGTCCTGATGTTAATAGGGCAAAAGAGGCTCTTTTAAGCTACGGAGCAACAGGCGCTCTAATGTCAGGAAGTGGTCCGGCCGTATTCGGCATCTTTCCTGATTTTAACAAAGCTCTAATTGCCTATAATGCTATTTTAAACAAACATGACTGGGGGCTGTTTCAGGCTGAAATACTGGTTTAGTCGACCATTCTTGGGGCGTCGTCAAGCGGTAAGACACAGGACTTTGGTTCCTGCATTCGGAGGTTCGAATCCTCCCGCCCCAGCCAAAATTTAAGACCTTTTGAGACGGTAGATAAAATGAAAGATTTTGCACTATTTACAGGAAATTCAAATCCAGCTCTTGCAAGGAAAATATGCGATTACCTTAATGTTCCTCTTGGTGGAGCCAAGGTAAGCAGGTTTAGCGATGGAGAGATACAGATTGAAGTTGATGAAAATGTAAGATCAAAGGATGTTTTTCTGATTCAGTCAACATGTTCGCCTGTAAACGATAACCTTGTTGAGATGCTTCTAATGATCGATGCCTTTAAGCGTTCTTCGGCCAAAAGAATAACTGCGGTAATACCATATTACGGCTATGCGCGCCAGGATAAAAAGGTAGCACCACGTGTTCCCATCAGCGCAAAACTTGTTGCCGATCTTTTGACGGTTGCCGGTACAAACAGGATAATTACAATGGATTTACACGCTGTTCAGATCCAGGGTTTTTTCAACATTCCTGTGGATAATCTTTTTGCCGCCCCTGTTATTCTTGATTATATTAAAGCCAATTTTAAAAATAATCTTGTCATTGTTTCTCCGGACGCGGGTGGGGCTGAAAGGGCGAGAGCGTTTGCAAAACGCCTGCATGCCGATCTTGCCGTCATTGATAAGCGCAGAGAGGCTCCCAATAAAGCCAGGGCCATGGCAGTAATAGGAGATGTCGCTAAAAAGACGGCAATTATTCTTGACGATATGGTTGACACGTCAGGCACCTTAACCGAGGCAGCGGATGCTATTGCTGAAAACGGAGCAAATGAGATCCACGCCTGCTGCTCACATGCGGTGCTATCCGGTCCTGCAATCGACCGGATCATGAAATCTGCTTTAAAAAGCCTTATTGTGACAGATACAATACCATTAAACGACAAGGCTAAGGCATGTAATAAAATAAAGGTGCTTTCTATTTCACAATTATTTGGAGAAGCGATAATTCGAAGCTATAAAGGTGATTCGGTTAACTCTCTTTTTGTATAATAACTACTGATTTTTAAGGAGGTTTTTTTGGAATTAATTGAACTTAAAACAAATATCAGGACATCTGTCGGAAATAGCCAGGCCCGCGCTCTTCGGCGCCAAAAACAGATACCTGCGGTGCTTTATGGCCGCGGTCAAAAAAGCGTCTTGCTTTCAGTTTATCTTAACGATCTTGAACTGGCTCTCAAAAAAACCAGGAACAATCAGGCTCTATTAAATCTTGTAGTTCAAGACCATGAAACATACACCAAACCAGCCATTATCAAGGAATTGCAAAGGCATCCTGCTGGACGGAATATTCTTCATGTGGATTTTTATGAAATTGATATGAATCGCAAGATAAAGGTCAGGGTACCTGTTGTAACCAAGGGAAAATCAAAGGGTGTTGAGCTGGGAGGCATGTTGCAGATCATAAGACGTGAACTGGAGGTATTATGCCTGCCATTGGAAATTCCAAAATCCTTTGAAATCGATATTACCGACCTTGATATTGGTGATTCCGTGCATGTTAAAAGTATTCCTCTGAAAGATAACATTGAGATCCCTGCAGATGTTAATTTTACAGTACTAACAATAATCAGTCCAAAGGCTGTAGAAGAAGCTGTGCCTGAAGAAGCCGAACAAGAAATCGAAGCTGAAAAGGCTGCTGCCGAAAAAGAGGTATCTAAGGCTGAAAGTTAAATATGCCCCAAAAGAAAGTATTCCTTGTAGTCGGGCTGGGAAATCCGGGCAAAACATATGCAGCGACCCGTCATAATTCCGGATTTATGGTTCTTGATAAGATTGCGGATTCCTTTTCTATCCCGGTCGGCAAAAAAAAGTTTGATTCACTGCTTGGCCGCGGCATTATTGAAGACCTCGATGTTATCCTCGCTAAGCCCATGGGCTTTATGAACAGAAGCGGCCCCCCTATTCATAAAATAAAAGAATATTTTAAGATTTCCTGTAAGGATATTCTGGTTGTTCATGACGATATTGACCTTGCCTTTGGGACATTGCGAATAAAAGAAAAAGGAGGGTCAGGGGGGCACAACGGCGTAGAGTCATTAATTGAATTTTTAGGGTCCAACGATTTTCCACGTCTTCGTATCGGCATTGGACGCAGCGCCGTATTTTCGAGAAAGGATATTGATATTACCGATTACGTCCTAAGTGAATTCAGTTATAATGAAAAAAAGAATCTGGATCAGGTAATCACAAAAGCTCAGGATGCAATAATAACGATCCTTTGCAAAGGTATAAAACATGCAATGAACTGTTTTAACAACAAAAAAATCTTGCTTGATTTAAAATAAATATAAGTGTCGGAGTTTAAAACGTCGATCCTTTCTTTGTTGATTATTAAATTGATCAATGTTATATATAAGACAAAAATATTAATGTATCAAAGATACGAGAAAATGCAAAAAAAAATAGATGACATAAAAGACAAGAAAGTTCGCAAATTTAAAGTTGGTGACCTTGCGGTTTACCCTGCACACGGAGTCGGCCGTATTGAAGCAATCGAAAGCAGAGTGGTAAACGATGAAACACATGATTTCTACATCATGAAGGTGGTTGAAAACAATATGCTTATCATGATCCCTACCTGGAATGTAGAATCCGTCAGGTTAAGAGATATTATCAGTAAACATGAAATTTCAAAGGTATATGATGTTATTAGGCGGAATCAAGACTCGCTGATTAACAACCAGACCTGGAACCGGCGATACAGGGAGTATATGGACAAAATTAAAACCGGATCTATTTATGACGTGGCGGAAGTGTTTAGAGATCTTTATTTTATTAAAATAACAAAAGATCTGTCCTTTGGGGAACGCAAGCTTTTTGATACCGCAACAAACCTGCTGGTAAGTGAACTTTCGATCGCCGCAAACACTAACGAAGAGACTATGATGTCAAAGATAGAGTCTCTATTTGATGAGCCAGAATAAATATTCCCCTCATAATCACCCCAGGCAGAAATGCTTTACAATCCTTGTTAATGAACACGATGCCGGCAAACGGCTTGATATGGTTGTTGCATCCTGCATTTCCGATTGTTCACGCTCTTTTTCTGCAAATTTGATCCGCAATGGGAAGATACTTGTTCATGGAACGCTAAAAAAGCCGGGATACCATGTAAGGGAAGGTGATGAAATATGCGGTCTTATTCCGTCTCCCAAACCGGTTTTGTTTGAACCCGAACCTGTTGAAATCGATATTATATATGAAGATGAGCATCTTGTGGTGATTAACAAGCAGCCCGGACTCGTTGTTCATCCAGCGCCCGGCCACCATAGAGGAACTCTGGTAAATGGACTTCTTTATCATTGCCCCGGCCTTAAAGAGATGGGAGAAAAACTAAGGCATGGAATTGTACACAGGCTTGACAAGAATACATCAGGGGTACTGGTTGTCGCAAAAAACGAGGTCGCTCATAATAATCTGGCATTGCAATTTAAATCAAGAAAGATTAAAAAAAGGTACCTGGCAATTGTTCGCGGCAAAACAGGATCTGATTCAGGCGCAATTTCACTTCCGATCGGCAGACATCCCATTAACAGGAAGAAGATGTCAACAATAAGTCGAAAAACGCGTTCCGCCGAAACATCATGGAAGGTCATGGAGCGTTTTTGTAAGGCAACATTGCTTGAGATTAATTTAAAAACAGGACGCACACACCAGATTCGAGTTCATTGCAATGCAATCAACCATCCTGTTTTGGGCGATTCCGTTTATTGTGGTCGCAAAACATTGAAAAACATTAAAGCTCCAAGACAAATGCTTCATGCATGGCAAATTGAATTCACTCATCCTGTTACAAAAATCAGTATGTCCTTTGAGGCGCCTGTCCCGCAGGATATGAAAGAACTGATAAAAGCCTTGCGGCTATCGCAGCAACCGGAGGTGGTTAATGCTAAAAGTGAATTTTAAGTTTTCTTCTTTTAAATTCTTATTGCTCTTATGGTCGACACTGCTTATTTCGTATTCAACTGCCCTGGCCGGCGATACCGGAGAAAATAAAATCTCATCGCCTGTTCCGGTTCAGGTTGCCGTTGTGCAGAAAAAGATGGTTTCAGAGCAGATATCTTTAGTGGGAACTACAGAAGCGATAGCCGGCAGTACTGTTGCTGCGGAAGTATCCGGCGTTGTGGAGTATTATCCTGTAAAAGAGGGTGATTTTGTCAAAAAGGGACAACTGCTTGCAAGGTTAAGATCTACAGATTCGGAAATTCGTCTTAAAGGCGCTATGGCTGCAAGAGAGAAGATCAGAGCAAACCTTCAAAATGCCGAAAAGGAGCTTGCAAGGTTTAGCAGACTTAAAGATGCAGACAGTATCGCTGCAAGGCAATATGATGAGGCTCTATATAATCATAACAGCATTTTGCAGGAATTTTTGCAAACCAAGGCAGAAGTAGAGCGTCTTTGTTATGAGATAAAACAAAAAGAGGTTTTTGCTCCTTTTTCAGGCTTTATTGTCAAGGAATATGCCCAGATTGGTGAATGGATTAATTTCGGCGGACCTGTAGTTACCATGCTTGATCTTAACCAAATTCGTATAAGTGTGGATGTGCCTGAGCGTTATGCGGTTATGCTTTCTCCTCAAAGCAAGGTCGGTATAATTGTAAAAAGCATCTCAAACGATCCTCTTTGGGGCAGGATCTATGCAGTGCTTCCTCAAGGGGACCAAAATTCCAGGACCTTTCCTGTAAGGATAAATCTTCCAAATCCGGATGTTAAGATCAAAAGCGGGATGGAGGCAATAGTTACCTTTAACCTGCCGGGCCTGGAAAGCGTTCTGCTTATACCAAAAGATGCGGTGGTTGTCGAGGGAAACAAGAGGCTGATTTTTTCTGTAACAGAGGGAAAAGCCATGCCTGTATATGTAAAAGTCATCGGCTATTATGATGGAAATGCGGGCGTTCAAGGGGATTTAAAACCCGGAGATCAGGTTGTGATACGCGGAAATGAACGCCTCAGGCCTGGTCAGAACGTAAGGATTGAGTAATCCCTGTATAAAACCATGAAACTGATAGATACTGCCATAAAAAAACCTGTCACCGTTACTGTAGGAGTAATATTTCTCGTACTCTTCGGTCTTATTTCACTTTTCAGAATACCTATTCAACTGACACCCAATGTTGATCTTCCCGAGATTTCCGTTGAAACCAAATGGAACGGCGCCAGTCCTCTGGAAGTTGAGCGTGAGATCGTCGATGTTCAGGAAGAAGAGCTCAAAAACTTAGAGGGGCTCGATGAGATAAAAAGCGAAAGCCGTGACGGCATGGCTTATATTAACCTTATGTTCGAGATAGGTACGGATACGGATGAAGCCTTGCTCAAGGTATCCAACAAGCTGGATCAGGTAAAGAAATATCCGGACAATGCTGAAAAGCCCTTAATAAAGTCGGGAGGAAGACATGAAAATGCCATAGCGTGGATGATCCTGCGCTCTCTTGATGGATATAAAGGGTCATTAAAACAGGAATACGATTTTATCGACAAGCATGTAAAGCCCCGCCTTGAGAGGATTTCCGGAGTGGCATCTGCCAATATTTATGGAGGGCTGGAGCAGGAGCTTCAGGTAATTGTTGATCCGGAAGCGCTTGCTGCGCGTAAAATAACTATTCCGGAGCTAATGCGAGCCCTGGATATAGAAAATAATAATATCAGCGCCGGAAACTTTGATGAGGGCAAACGGCGGTATATCGCCCGTACGGTCGGAGAGTATAAAAGCATTGAGGATGTCTCAAAAGTCATAATAAAAAGGGTAAATGGTATTCCTGTGGCTGTTGGCGATATTGCCGGAGTACAGCTCGGTTATAAAGATATGGACGTGGTTGTAAGGCATGAAGGCGTTCCTACCATAGTCATGAACGCTGTTCGTGAACCAGGTTCCAATGTCCTGATTGTAATGGAAAAGATTAAGGAAGTTCTCAAGGATCTGAATGCCGGCATATTAAAAGAAAGAGGGCTTGGGATTGTTCAGGCATACGACGAAACAGGCTATATCTACAGCGCCATCAATATAGTAAAGAAGAATATTTTTTTAGGCGGCGGCCTTGCGATTATCGTTCTTCTGTTGTTTTTGAGAAGTTTTGCCAGCACCGTTATTGTGTCGATTGCTATCCCGATAAGCGTGATAGGGACTTTTCTCATCATGACACTTTTTGGAAGAAATATTAATGTGGTCAGCCTGGCTGGTTTGAGTTTTGCTGTTGGAATGGTAGTTGATAACTCAATCGTGGTTTTTGAAAATATATTTCGCCACAGAGAGATGGGCAAACCCCGCGTACAGGCTGCCTATGACGGCACGATTGAAGTGTGGGGGGCTGTTCTAGCAAGCACTCTGACCACTGTTGCTGTTTTTTTCCCAATCATCTTTATAGAGGAGGAAGCCGGCCAACTGTTTCGTGATATTGCGATAGCCGTCAGCAGCGCTGTTGTATTGAGCCTGATTATTTCCATTACAGTCATTCCCACACTTTCTGCAAAAATACTTGGAAAAGTTGCTCGCGAGGACCAATCGCCTGAAAAATTCCAGGTTTTTTCAGCGATTGCCAGAGGATTTGTCAATGTTATCACTAATTTTGTGTACTGGATGTGCGGACGTGTGTCAGCCCGCCTGGGCCTGGTTGTTCTCATGGTATTTCTGGCAATAGGTATTTCCTGGGCGCTGCTTCCAAAGACAGAGTACCTGCCTGAGGGAAATCGTGAAATGTTGTTCGGTATTCTTCTGCCGCCACCTGGATACAATTTAGGTGAACTCGAAAATATAGCGGAAACTGTAGAAGCAGGCATTCTTCCATTAATTGAACATGACGGAAAAAGTGAGGCTGCAGAGAAGCTTAATCTTCCTCCGTTAAAAAATTTTTTCTATGTGGCATGGGGGCAGAATGTATTTATGGGGATTATTTCAAAGGTTCAGGAAAGGACCCGTGAGCTGCTTCCCTATATATATAGTGTGCTTGGGAAAATTCCGGGCATGATAGCAATTGTTCAGCAACCCGGCCTGTTTTCACGCGGCATAGGCGAAGGAAGATCTATTGAGATAGAAATAAAAGGGCCTGATCTTTCTCAGCTGATAAACCTCGGAAAACAGATATTCGGGAATGTAGCCCGGGTACTGCCGGGCGCACAAATACGCCCGATACCCGGCCTGGATCTTGGAAATCCTGAGATGCGCCTTGTTCCGAACCGGGACAGGTTAACCCGTATCGGAATGACCACTTATGATTTCGGCTTAACTTTAGATGTACTTGTGGATGGTGCCAAAGCCAGTAATTACCGCCTTTACGGTGATGAAATAGACCTGGTTGTAAAAAACAAGGGTGGAAAGCTTGAGCGTACTCAAGACATTGCCGGCATGCCGGTAATGTCTCCCACAGGGGAAAAGGTAATTATAGGATCTCTGGCTGATATAGGCCTTGAAGAAGGGCCTGTCCAGATTAACCACATAGACTCACAGCGGGCTATAACAATCATGGTTATACCCCCAAGAGAGATGCCGCTGGAAACAGCTATGGAAACTGTGAGGGAAAAGGTTGTCGGGCCGATCAAGGCAGGCGGCAGACTTTCCAACCTCGATAGCATTAATCTCGCAGGCACTGCCGATGATTTAACACGCACAAGAAAGGCCCTTATGTGGAATTTTATCCTTGCGATAATTATCAGCTACCTGCTTATGTCGGCTCTGTTTGAAAATTTTTTCTATCCTTTTATCATTCTGTTTAGTGTGCCTCTGGCAGCAGCCGGCGGGTTTGCGGGCCTCTTACTGGTAAATCTTTTTATCACCTATCAACCGCTCGACATAATTACAATGCTCGGTTTTGTAATGCTGGTCGGTATTGTGGTAAACAATGCTATCCTCATTGTCCATCAGACCTTAAATAATATTCGGGAAGGGAATATGACATCGCGCAATGCAATTGTAGAATCTGTGCGTACACGTATAAGACCGATATATATGAGCAGTATAACTACCGTATTCGCAATGTTTCCTTTGATTTTGTTTCCAGGTGCCGGCTCTGAGTTTTATCGGGGACTCGGGAGTGTAGTAGCAGGAGGCCTTCTGGTTTCAACGGTTTTTACTATATTTCTGATACCTGCTCTGCTCAGCCTTACGCTGGATTCAGCCGACGCTGTCAAAAAAAAGTTTAGTCGAATAGTTAAATAGTCGAGTTGTAAGAGTCCTTGAACTACTCGACTACTCAACCAATTTCGAGCGAAGCGAACTAAGTTAATATGCCTACATTCACTTACAAAGCTATAACAGAAGATGGATCCTCCGTAAAAGGAACCATGGAAGCTGATTCCGAAGCCATTGCAGTCATGCAGTTGGACGGAATAGGATATACTCTTGTCTCTATCGCTGAGAAAAAAACATCCATTTTTGATGATCTTGGTTCCAGATTTGAAAAGGTTAAGATAGATGATTTAATATTTTTTACAAGGCAGTTATACACTATCATAAAAGCAGGTATAAGCCTGTTATCAGGACTTAAAGCGCTCGAAGAACAGACTGAAAACAAAAAACTGAAAAATGTTCTCTCAATGGTTTCAAAAGATATTGATCGAGGCAAGAGCTTTTCTAATTCTCTTTCCGCCCACCCGAAGGTTTTTAATGAACTTTACGTCAATATGATTGAAGCCGGTGAAATAGGAGGAGGCCTTGATGAGATCTTAAAACGATTGATTGTTATGCTTGAATTCAGCAGGAAGACCAGTGCTAATCTTAAGGCGGCTGTGCGCTATCCGATTATGGTCGTGGTTTCACTTTTAGTTGCGTTCGGAGTCATAATTACATTTGTCATACCTAAATTTGCGGTTATTTTTGAGGCATCTACCGTAGAGCTTCCCATCCCAACGCGCATAATGATGTTTATAAATTTCCTGGTGCATAACTATTGGTATTACGGGCTGTTTATAACAGGCGCCCTTGTTACGGCCTTTTACTTATATACAGGTCGAGAGTCAGGAAGACTTAAATTCGACTATCTAAAATTAAAAATACCTATCTTGGGCGATGTTTTTCTTAAAATTTACATGTCAAGATTTTCAAGTATGCTTGAGACTTTATCCAGAAGTGGGACATCAATCGTTATGTCATTGGGGATTGTTTCAAGAACTATCGGAAATGCATATATCGCCAATAAAATCAAGGACATTGCTGAACATGTAAGGACAGGAAAAGGCATCACTGTTTCTTTAAAAGAAAGTAAGATTTTCCCGCCTCTGGTGATTCATATGGTTCTAACCGGTGAGGAAACAGGCTCCCTGGATGAAATGCTGGCGGAAATCACCAGCTATTACGAAAGGGAAATAGACTATAGTGTCAGCCGCATGTCTTCCTATATAGAGCCGATCCTGACTGTAGGTTTAGGGGTTATGGTTCTTTTTATAGCCCTGGCCATCTTCCTCCCATGGTGGGATATGATGGAAGCTTTTAAGGGATAGAAGGTAACAGTTCACGGTTCAACGCTTGCCTCTGGAGGGTTAATCCTGTCAAAAAAGTCTCTTTGAACGACCTGAATTGTTACAAAAAATGCTATTGACATAGAAAGCATCAAGGTGCTACGAATTAATCAATTAATTAACCACTCGACCATTTAACCAGACAGTCAGGGAGCGCCAAAAATGAAAAAAGAGAAAAATGGTTTATTGAGGAATAACAAGGGCTTCACATTAATAGAGCTTATCATGGTCATCGTAATTCTGGGAATACTGGCGGCAGTTGCCATTCCGAAATATGTTTCTATGAAAGGTGATGCGGCTGATGCAACCGCCAGGGGTATTACGGCAGGACTGAGAGGAGCTCTGAGCATACTTTATGCCAAGGGTGTGCTCGATGGTAGCTCTGGTCTTGGCATCTATACCATGGGAAACATAGTTGAAAACGCACAGATATCAGGAGTAGAGGCCTCAGCATCAGGTGCAACTACATTTACGGCTAAGATAGGAGGCTCTGACTACAGCTGGACACTCGACCCTGTATCTAACTTACCTGAAACGGCAGGTGCCATAGTAGCACAGGTGGCAACCTGGTAAATATGATACTTTTATATCCTTTTTCCGTGTCCTGTTCACGGAAAAAGGATTTTTTCAAATGAACATTGCCAAAAAACTACTTGTCCCAAGCCTCTTTTGCGTTGTCTGCCTGATCTACTTTCATGATATTCTAACAAGCAGATTTCTTTTCACAGAAAGAGACCTGTCTATCTTCTTTCTACCCCCAAGAGCATGCTGGGTGGATATGATTAGTGATGCTCAGATCCCTTTGTGGAACCCCTATTTTTACTGTGGCCAGCCGTTACTTGCCAGTCTTCAGCCAGGTGTTCTTTATCCTTTAAATCTTCTTCTCTTGCTTTCCTTTGATTCAGGTTTTAATCTAATCATCATTATCCATTATTTTTTAGCAGGGGTATTTACTTACTTTTTTATAAAAACACTTAAGGGAAGCGATATCGGCGCCTTAATCGGGGCGCTCACTTTTATGTTGAGCGGCTATCTCCTTTCCGTTCATAACCTGCTTACGCATCTCCTTTCCGTAACATGGCTTCCTCTAATTCTCCTTTGTTATCACAATTACCTGATAAAAGGATCATTAAGAGCTTTGGTCTTTACTTCGGTTTGTTTGGCAATGATGTTTTTTGGCGGGGCAGTGGAGATATTATATGGCACCTTTATCTTGATCTTTATCCTTCTGTTTTTTCCAGACCCTTTCGGCATTGGGATAACACCGCCGCCTCTCAAAAAAAGAGTTTTTTCCTTTGGGCTGGTTTTAATCCTTTTTTTATTGCTCTCCGCTGTTCAATTGCTCCCTTTCCTGGAGCTTCTATTTAAGTCCATCCGCTCAGGTGGCTTGAGTTATCAGGAGGCAATCACATGGTCTCTGGATTTTCAAGATCTGCTGCAGTTTTTTCTTCCTGATCCTTATGGGTACGGCTCTTCCATGGAAAAATACTGGGGTAATCAGAGCTGGTTAAAGACAATATATCTTGGCATTATTCCATTTGCGCTTTCTATTTTCTTTATTATAGAAAAGAGAAGAAAAGCTATTCCTTTTTTAATTATAATATTAGGCTCTCTCACACTTTCTTTTGGTGGCAATACTCCGATTTACAAGTTTCTGTATAACTATTTTCCCTTTTTAAGCAGCATCCGTTATCCGGTTAAGTTTCTATTTATATTCACCTTTCTTGTTTCCATAATGGCAGGGACAGGGTTTGACGGTCTTTGCAAACAGATTGTTGACAGAAACAAAGAAACCAAAAGAATTATCCGCTCTTTTCTTGTTTTCAGCGTGCTGGCTGCCTTTATATGGGGCATACTAAATTTTTATGGAATCCAAATTCAAGAATTTCTGCAAGCCAACGGGTTTGCCCCGCCCGATTATAACTATCCACAGATAAATCTGCATAATATGAAAAGGTTTTTGCTCTTCTGTTTATTATTCGGGCCGATCTTAGTCTTTGGCTGGAGGTATCCAAAGAGGAGAATGCTCTTTTCTCTTGCTCTCCTTTCTTTATTAACTCTTGATCTTTTTTTCGCCAATAAAGGATACTACCAGAAATATGATTCAAAAACCTTCCACGAGCCTTCCGAAAGCATGAGGTTTTTAAAAAATGACCCTTCTCTTTTCCGAATATTCACGAGCCCAAAGACAGAAAAAGAGACGATGAAATATTCAGACATTTTTTCCGATCAGATCAAGGTGACCAAAGAGAAGGTTTTGCCGGGCTTAAATATTGAACATGGTCTTTACAGTATAGTCGGGGCTGAGGTAATACGTCTTGGAGATTATGATAAAGTTATGTCGTTGTTAGTGAGTTCGCCTCAGCCTGACACCAACAACCTTTTAAGTTTATTAAACGTCAAGTATCTAATTTCCAAGTTTGAGATAGACTCAAAGGAATTTGAGCTGGCCAAGATTATCGGAGATAAAGATGATCCTGAAAGCTCTTTGAGGATTTACAAAAACTTAAATGTTCTCCCAAGGGCTTTTTTAGTTGAAGAATACAAGGTGGTTAATTCAGAAAAAGATTGCAGGGATACATTAGCAAGCAAAGCCTTTGATCCGCGTAAATTGGTCCTTTTGGATAAGGACCCATACCCCCCCCTCTCCACCCTCCGGGGCGATAGGGCCTGGGTTGAAAATGAAAACGTCATAATAACAGATTATAAACCCAATAAAATAGAACTGGCGGTTTCCTTGACCAAGCCGAAAATGCTGTTTATGAGCGAGACCTATTATCCTGGCTGGAAGGTCTATATAGATGGGAATGAGGGTACGATATACAAGGCTAACTACGCCTTTCGGGCTGTGCCCCTTAACCCTGGAAATCACAGGGTCATCTTTGCATACAAGCCTTTGAGCATCATTCTGGGCGGGATCATTACGTTAGCAGGAATTGTTGTGACGATTTTGATTGGGATTCTTTTTCCCAACAGCTATAATCGACTGCCCGGGCCAGGGCAGAACAGGATCTATTAATTTCCAAAACCACACAAACCAATCATAAATTTTTAGCTGTATTTTACTGAAATGAGTTCTTTTAAGTAAAGTTCCATTTAAAAACCAGCCAAGGATACCAACCCTGTTAAAAGATTTTAAGTACTCGATTTTATAACCGGAACTTGTCAATAAATTTTCTATATCCTTTATTTTATATCTCTTTATGTGTCCAAGCGCCATGTCAAGCGAATTGTATAGTTTTGGACAATTTGGGACAACCAATAAAAGCCTGCCCCCCTCGACAAGCAATTCATTCATATTTTTTAGCGCCTCACAATCATCTTGCAAATGCTCTAATACATTAAGGCACAATATTGTATCGTATGATCTGCTTAGGCTTCTTATTGCTTTTATGTCTTCAATATTTAAGTTAAATACATCGACATCGGGTTTGTTCATAAACATATTTTTAAGATTAATTATATGCAGAGGGTCTATTTCCAGACAAGTATAGTGATCTCTTGGCAAAAATTCTTGCGTCATGGTTCCAATACCTGCCCCGACCTCCAATACGTTGTTTCCCAAATAAGGCCTCAAACTTGAAGCAAGCCATTTGTTAAAATGATGGGTATTGGACATTGCAAGAAGGATGTTTTTATCTTCATCCTTATAAAGGTCATCAATAAGCCAGAATTTTAATATAACCCATATTGCGGCAAGACCGTCTCTCCAGGTAATCTTCTTCCCCTCACGGTAAGTCCGCCCGAAATAGGAAACAGGTACTTCAAAAATTCTCAGATTTCTTTTTGCGATCTTTGCCGTAATTTCCGGCTCAAAGCCAAACCTTTTTGACCTGAGCGGCAAACTCTTTAATATTGATGCCCTGAAAACTTTATAGCATGTTTCCACATCGGTTAAATTCAAGTCAGTAAAACAGTTCGACAAGAAGGTTAAGAATTTATTTCCTAAGGAATGTTTAAAGTAGAGCACACGCCTTATTTCAGAGAAACCGAAACGAGAGCCGTAAACTACATCGGCGTCGCCGTTTAAGACAGGTTTTATCAGCTTATAATAATTATCCGGATGGTACTCAAGGTCGGCATCCTGAATAATAACGATATCACCGGATACTTCATCAACAGCTTTTTTTATGGCAGCGCCCTTTCCCTGATTTGTTTTCTGTCTTATTATTTTTATATTATCATGCGGTTTTACCGAATCCCTAATTATTTCCCAGGTCCCATCATCTGAACAATCATCAACTATTATCAGCTCCCGTGTCATATTTTCAGGCAGCTCTGCGTTTAATACTCTTTTTACACACTCTCTGATGGTATAACGCTCATTATAAGCAGGTATGATAATAGATAATTTCATTACTTGGTTCGCTTCGCTCACAATTGGTCGAGTGGTCAAGTGGTTGATTGGTCGAGTGGTTCAATCACCCTTACGACTCAAGGACTCGACTATTTAACTACTATCAGAGTTATTCAACAGGGTCAACCAGACCTTTATCCCTGACCCCTGATGTTGTATAATATTGACATCGATTAGTGCTTGTGGCAAATAGAAATTATGCGAAATGAAGGCGGATTTACCTTAATCGAGCTTATTATGGTTATCGTTATCATCGGTATCCTGGCCTTTGTTGCCATACAAAAATATCCTGCCACGGCAATCTCACTTGAAACAGCAGCAGCTATGATAAGATCGGATATTCGATCTGTCCAGGCTTTGGCGATGGCCAAGCATGCAAGTAAAACTCTCACATTCAGTTCAACTGAATACGAATTCCCGGTGATAGGAGAAGGTAATAAAACCAGGAGGTTCGCTGATATCTTCAAAGGAGGAATTAGTCTCAGCGCTTATCCGGCTTCAATTTCATTTAATTCTCTCGGAGAACCGACCGCAACACAGGACGATTCAATTACAATAACAACCGGAAGTGCATCAAAGACACTGAAGGTATTGCGATACACTGGAAGGGTCGAGTAAAATTAGTTACTCAATGAAAAATCAAAAAGGGATAACCCTTATAGAAATGATCGTCTTTATCGTTGTGGCGGCAGTGGTTATGCCTGTAATTATCAGTCCGGTTTTAACTCTTCTGAAAGACAGCACAAAGCCGGAAAAAGCGATTACAGCTAATTTTTTGGCTCAGCAAAAGTTGGAAGAAATAACTAAAGATGATTATCCCACCATCACAACCAACATGCCTTCCAGTGCTTATGTGGCTGTAGCTGGCTTTTCTGGCTATCAATGGTACTGGGATACAGAATATGTTGATTCCAACCTCGATTCTTCGGGCTTAGGCGTCGGTTATATAAAGATAACTGTAAAAGTAAAAGATCCTTATAATACTGAATATGTTTATTACACTTTAGCAACCAAGCGAAAGAACGATAACCCGGCGGAATAAGTGATTGATAATGTTTAAAATAGCAAACAATAAAGGCTTCACCCTTATAGAAATAATAATAGTTATTATCGTGCTTGGCGTCTTAAGCGTTTTCGGCTTTAGTTTTATTTCGACGGCTGTTCATACTTATTCCATGATGGAAAAACAAAAAAGTCTTTTTGATCAGGCTGCAATGGCTATGGAAAGAATCAGCAGGGAATTGAGGGATGCAAAGTCTATTTCGTCTCCGGCATCCGGAAATTCAGGCTCCACCCTAACCTTCACAAAAAGCAATGGAACTCTACAAGACAGCGACACCAATATATCATTTCGGCTTCCCGGCACCAGTACTGTTTTGGAAAGGAACAGTACTGGTGCCGGCGGCGGCGGCGGCGGTGGCGGTGGCAGCGGCGGCGGCGGTAATACAGTGGACCTTGCCGATAATGTTTCCGCATTTACTGTAACCAATAGTTCCAATGAAATAACCATCACCCTTACATTAGAATCAGGTGAAGCAAGTATTACTCTACAAAGCTATATTTATCCCAAAAATCTGCCTTTTGATGGTGATGATTATTCTGGAAGAAATTTTGCAGGTTTTTGGAAGGAAGATATACAATAATGAGAAGAATTTTATCAGGTCATTTGAATAATAAGGGCGTTACCCTTATTACACTCATTATAGCCATAACGATATTCGCTATTTTTATAACGGTTTTTTCCTATGTTATGGTTGCCAAACACGGGTCTTCAGCCCTCTACGTGCAGTCAACACAGGCTTATGCTGTTGCGCAGGCAGGAATAGAATATGGCATTCGGTGTGCACAGGATAGTAGTTGTTGGGATTATACCACTACTGCTACTCTTGAAAAAGACTTTGGCGACGGAAGCTTCACCCTCTTTTACGATGATAATACACTGACATCAACAGGGACGGTCGGTGTAGCAAAGAGGGCTATCATATTATCTTCATTTAACGAGATAGTGACAGGTGTTAGTGATGATGGTGGTGGTGGTGGTGGTCCACCAGATGATGGTGGTGGTGGTGGTGGCCCAGGTGGTGGTGGCCCAGGTGGTGGTGGCCCAGGTGGTGGTTAAGCAAATAACATCTCTGTTCCTCTCATGAACAATTACAACTGCAACATCTACATTTACGAGATAGAGTTGGCCAAGGAAGGAAGCAAAAGGCCTGCGATAAGAGCTTTGCACAACCCTCATTTTGGTCGATTACGGTCATTGCGAGGAGCAAAGTAACTTGGCAATCTTGTGGCTTATCAATTTTTCTTGACAACTCAACCCTGTTTTTTGATATTATTATAATAACAAATGACCTTCGCGTTGCCGCAGGGCAAGCAGGAATGCCTTTTGAGTAAAGGAAGAGATTATGCAAACCGGCGATTCTGATATTAATAGAAGACAATATGTCCGCTTAGACAGGAGTGTGATGATCAGCTATAAAAAAGCGGGATCTTCTGAGGAATACGATATGACAAACACCAAAGATATCAGTAAGGCTGGAATGTTTTTCTTTTCTCATATAAATTACCCTGTCGGAACAAATCTGGAGCTGCTTGTCAGGTTTCCCTTTAGAATTGGAAAGGAGCGCGTTAAGGTAATTTCTAAGGTTCAGAATGTAAGAAAAAAAGAAAAGCTTTACGGTATTGGTGCGGTATTTATTAAGATGGATAAAACTGTTTTATCTGAACTTTATTCATTTATTGATAATATTAAGAAAAAAAATGGATTAGTGTAACCTAGGTTGAGCGATTTATTGCGAAGATATGTGCCGAGATCTTGATGCATAAGGGTTTGCGAAAACCGCAGGCATACCCGTGGATATGTCGAGGATTTTCGCGAATCCTTGATGCGCAAGAGATCGGGGCAGGTTGAGTAAAAAATCGCTCAATTTAGGTGTAATGAGGGCTGCTATGCAATACATTCCAATCACAAGTGCAAAAAATCTACTGCCGGACCTTGTCAAAAAAATTAAAGCCTCTGATAATACTATTGCTATCACTAAAAATGGGATGCCGGAGGCCGTGCTGATCAGCATGAAAAGGTTCGAGGAGCTGTTGCAGGCATCGGATGCTCTGACTAATAATTTTTCCGGCACTGAAAAAAGACAATGTGTCCGTTTAGACGAGCATTTCGTGATCAGCTATAAGAGAGAATTGGGTTCTGATGGATACGATATCACAAGCATAAATAATATCAGTAAGGGCGGGTTGTCTTTCATTTCTCATGTGAATTATCCAATCGGAATAACGCTGGAGTTAATTATTGCTTTTCCCTTTAGAAAGGGAAAGGAGCGTGCTAAGATAATTTCTAAAGTTGTGAATGTAAGAAAAAAAGGAAAGCTTTACGGTATTGGCGTGGTATTTATTAAAATAGATAAAACTGTTTTATCTGAACTTTATTTATTTATTGATAATATTAAAAAAAAATCGACTGTTCGACAAGTTAGACCATAACTACCGAAGCCGCTTCCTCAAGCGTAGTTATTCCCCGAAGGACCTTATCGGCAGCATCATCTCGCAACGTTCTGAAGCTACCTGCTTCTTTAGCAGCTCTGGAAATTTCCTGGGCTGATTTTTTTTTCAAAATCATCTCCTGTACCATCTCATCGATGACCAGAACCTCATATACGCCGGTTCGCCCCTTGTAACCTGTATTCATACAACTTGTGCATCCTTTTCCGCGCTGGAAATCAGCGTCCTTTACCCTGTCCAGCAGCCCCCATGCGGCAAGCGCCGGTTCAGGCGGAATGTAAGGCTCTTTGCAGTTAGGGCAAATGGTTCGCATCAGACGTTGCGCAAACGATACCAGCACAACAGATGAAACAAGAAAAGTTTCTACATCCAGAACCATAAGCCGAGTAATTGCCGAAGCAGCGTCATTTGTATGTATTGTGCTCAAAACACGGTGTCCGGTCAGCGCCGCCCGGATAGCAATGCCGGCTGTCTCTTCATCCCGTATCTCCCCTACCATAATGATGTCAGGATCCTGCCGGAGGATGGATCGGAGGCTGCTGGCAAAGGTCATACCCGCCTTGATGTTCAACTGTACCTGGCGCACCCCTTCCATCTGGTATTCAACCGGATCTTCAACGGTAATAATGTTGACATCAGGTTTGTTCAGTTCTTTTAGTATTGAATAAAGACTTGTGCTTTTGCCGCTTCCGGTCGGCCCGGTACTCAGAATCATTCCATAAGGCTTTTTCATGACAGCCTCTATTTTTTTTCTGTCCTCTTCGGACATACCAAGACGTTCCAGAGTATAGACACCTGTGCTCGTGTCCAGGAGACGCATGACCAGATTTTCTCCGAAAATAGTCGGTATGACGGAGGCCCTGATGTTAATTTCCTTGTTCCCCATCTTAACCGTAAATCGTCCATCCTGTGGCACTCTCGATTTGGCCACGTCCATATTTGACAGGATCTTTATCCTGGAAACGATGGGCAGCATCATAGATTTGGCTGGAGCGGGAACATCGTGAAGCCTGCCGTCAACACGAAACCTGACATGGGCATAATCTTTTTCCGGGCTGATATGTATATCACTTGCCCCATGCTGCACTGCGTTTGAGATAATTGAATTGACCAGGCGAACAACAGGTTCCTGTTCAGCCATATCCTGAAGAGAGTTTACCTCCATATATGTGGTCGGTTCCACATCCCTCGTGGAATCAACATCATATTGCACCTCCTCAATATCGTCCACAACGCCGCCAAGGGCCGAATATGTTCCGTAAAGCCTGCTGATTAATTCAGTTAATTCCTTCTCAGCGCAAATTACGGGTTCCACCTCGGTATCTGTAAGAACTTCAGCGGTATCCAGCGCTTCTATGTCCAAAGGATCTATCATAGCTATCGTAAGGAGACGGCCTTTTTTCCTTAAAGGAACCAGTTGATGTTTCCGGGCTATGGCCGCGGGAATAAGGTCTTTTAAGCCGGTATCTTCCGGATAATCATCAGAATTGTATTTTGCTAAATGTAACTGCCGGCAGAGTACATCTACGATCTGAAAATCAGTAATAATCCCCTTCTGGATCAAATACTGTCCCAGCTTGATACCCGCCCTTTTCTGACCGAGCAAGGCCTCCATGAGCTGGTCTTCGGTTACCAGCCCGGCCTCTAAAAGCATATCGCCAAGTCTCTTTTTTGTTCTCAAATTTTGTCCTTTAAGTTAGTCGAGTATTTCCTCTTTGGAACATTGGAAAAAAAGAGAGTATCATCATCCCATCCGGTTACGATCTTTGCTCCTGAGAAAAGCACTGCCGGCAGCATATCGAGACTGTCTCTCGCTGATTCTTCATTAGCGAAACAATTCCTGAGAAGAACAGCAAATTTCCTGCCCTCCCGGCTATTCCTGTAAGGGAGCATCCTGAGAGAAAACGCCGAATCAGCATATAACCTTGTAAATTCATAGGCCTCTTCAAGCGTGTCTTTCATGGCCAGTTGCACCCACCAGCCGATTGCCAAAGGATTATCCTGCGCAGGAACAGCTGGAAAATTGATCACATCTCCAACAACTATACCATTAAGATCTTTAATCTCCGGGTTAAGCGGGGCCAGGGATGACAGTATCCTGTCCAGGCAATCAGAATCCGGAAGACCATACACCTTATAAACTATCGCCAAAACTGTTTCCCCGCTGTTTACTCTTATCTGCCCCAATACTTCAGGAAAGTTTTTTGCCTCTGCAAACACTTCCGGCTTGACTTTATTTACGCTCTCATGCGCTGCAAGATGAGTAGCGCCTGCCAAAAGATGCGGTTGAGGCACCAAAGGACGGACGGAATTTGATGCGGATAAGTTGGTTGGGATATCTGCTTTTAGTCGCTCAGGCTTTGGATTCAATATCAATACCGCGGCTATCAGGCAGCTTAAGGCAGCAGCCGCAGCCCACTGCCATCTTCTTGACTGCTCATGAGGAATTCTCTTAGCACATGCACGTACAAGGGAGCGGCTTACCCTGAACCTGTTCTGAATAATCAGCGTAAGTATAATCTGATGACATAAATTTATTATTTTTCTGGGATAACCACCGGTAGCCCTGTATATAGCCCACAAAGCCGGATAACTGAACATAACCGAAATTTTGTTGCCGCCACTTGCTGCTTTGTCCAGGCGAAATTTTATCATCAACCTGCTTTCGCGGAAGCTCAGCGGACCCAAAAAGAGACGGATATTTATCCTGTCGGCAAAATTTGCATGCTCTTTCAATATGTGCTGAAATTCTTTTTGCGCAAAAATAACTATTTGCAGCAACTTATATTCATTGGTTTCATAATTAAGAAATTCACGGAGAATTTCGAGACAAAAGAGAGGTATTTTCTGTCCTTCGTCAATAATCAGAACAACCCTCTTGTCCTCATCCACGCCTTTGCGAAAGAGATACTGCTTTATAAGCTCTTTTATCCGCCGCTCATCGGCATTGCTTGCAAGTTCAGCAGCTCCTAACATTTCAGCGAATGTATTCAAAAATTCATGAGGGTTGTTAAAATTAGGATCCAGTATAAGATGGGTTTCAGTTGCTTCTTCAGCGGCAAATCTGCGGATAATCTGGCGGCAGAGCGTGGTTTTCCCTGTTCCCACATCACCGATAACCACATTTAAACCCCTTCGCAGGCGTACAGAAAGTTCTAATTTTTGCAAACATGCAAGGTGCTGCCATGACTGAAAAAAAAACTCAGGATCAGGTGAGTTGGAAAAGGGTTCCTTCTTTAAATTTAGGATGCTGAAGTAATCCATTTAGCTCCGCTTTGCCACGCAATTAGTTGAATAGTCGGGTTTGGAAAACGGTCGCCTACTCCTCACCGATTATTGCCTGTTCAAGAATATGCGGGGTAATAAATATCAGTATTTCTTCCATATCCTTACTCTTAGACGCACCTTTGAAAAGATATCCCAATACAGGGATGTCTTTTAGCCATGGAACTCCATATTCGCCCTGGCTCATTGTTTCCTTGCTTAGGCCCCCGATAACTGTGGTTTGTCCGTTAAATAGTATAACAGAAGTTTCAGCGCTTTTAGTTATAATTGTTGGATTGCCATCTACTTTATTGATAAAATCAGGCTCATCTTTATTTATTTTGATTTCTATTTTAATAGTTTTATCGTCAATAACATGCGGTGTAACTTTCAAGCTGAGTGTCGCTTTTTTATACTCTATATCGCCTATATTTTCACCCGATGTAACCTTAAAAGGGATATCCCTGCCGCTTTCTATTACAGCTTTCTGATTATCAAGCGTTGTAATGGAAGGACTTGACAGGATATTTAGTTTACCTTCTTCCTCTAAAGCGGAAAGCTGGACATTAAGGACATGTTCGCCTAATTTTCCAGCTACATAACCCAAAGTCATACCTGCTCCCAGTGTCGGAAAATCTGTCGGAAAATCAACGGCAAGACCTGAAGTCGGATTTAATGCGGTGCCTAAAGCGCCCCCTAAAACCCCCTCTGAGTTTGAACCGGAAGTAACCCATTCGGTTTGACCGCCGCCCATATCGCGTTTATATAATCCCCCCCATTGAACCCCAAGCTCTCTGGCTGTATCCTTGCTTGTCTCAACTATATTTGCCTCTATCAGGACTTGAGAAATCGGCCTGTCAAGCTCTTCAATTAATGGGAGCATTCTTTCAATATCATTCCTGGTTGCCTGCAGAATAAGCGCGTTGGTATGTTTATCAACCATCACAGAACCATGAGTCTTCCCATCTGTCTTTTCTGCAAGAAATTTTTCCAGATTTTTTTTAAGATCTTCTGAATCAGCAAAACTGATCTGAATGACTTTGGTCAAAAGTGGCTCAACTCTTTCCAGCGCTCTTTTCTGGGTTTCCCGTGTTATGTCCTGCTGCATATCTTCCAGGGTTAAAATGCGGATCAAATCCCCTTCCCATGCATAGGTAAGTCCGTGTGAACGCAAAATACCTTCAAATACCTGGGCCCAGGAAGCATCTTCAACATTTATATTAACTTTACCGCTTACTTTCTCATTGATAATAATATTCTGATTTACTGCTTTTGCCAAAGTCCTGAGAAGCACAGAGAGTTCTATCTCTCTCATTTTCAAGCTTATTTTACCGGAAGGAAGAGACTTTTCAGGCTCAGGCACCACGCTTTCTTGTTTTACTTTCTCTTCCATTGCCATTTTCGGCAGGTCAACAGCGCGTTTTCTGGCCGAAGGGGAAAAGCCCTTAGACTGTTCAGCCTTTATCTTCCACGTCTCAAAGAAAGTATCTTTTTTTTCACTCTTTTTACCGGCACAACCGGCAACAATAGTGATAATTAAAATAGAAAAAACAAACCTGATCGCGATCTTATAAATCAGAGCGACACCTTTAAGATTATAATTTTTTTTCATATCCGACTCTGTCTACCTGGTTTTGTCTAATAAAGGGACGTTAACCTCTTCCAGTGGAAGTATGATAACATTTTTACCACCTGTCAGTTCAAGCGCTACCCGTGTCGGAGAAATACTACCGACAATATATCCGCCGCCATTGACTATAATTTCGCCTGCTTTATATTCTATACCATTAATGATGGCCAGTTTCTTATCAGCCATCTCTAAATATCCTGAATAGGTAAAACGCGCTTTCTCGGCTGAGACTTCAGCCCGACCGCTCTCCGGCTCGAATTTTACAGGCAGTCCGGGCTTTAAAAAAGGATCTCTCTTCCATTCAGCCCCAGCCTGTCCTATAATAAAGGCTTCGGTCTTTGTCAATACTGCCCTGCTCACCTCTTCGACAACATCGGCTGTGAGTTTTTTTAAGTTGGTCAATTCATCTTCCGTCTCAACATGGACTATCTTTGGAGTAGCCGCTAAAAAGTTGTATGCAGCATATCCGACAGCAAGTATAACAAAACAGAGTATAATTTTTTCTCGTGTTGACATATATATCTCTTGCAAGTGTTCAAAGGTTCAAAAATTCACCGTTCAGGGTTATAAGAAACTTAACCGTTGCACTAATCCTTACCCCTTAATCCTTAATCCTAAGCATCGTGAATGGTTACTATTACCTTTGTTTTTGATTTAAACTGAGAGCAAGCCACATTTTCACCTTTAATTCCTTTCCTTCCGTTGTTCTTTGAATATGAACTCTTTCTATATGTTCCAGGAAAGGAACTCTTCCAAGCTCAGTCAAGAATTTGCGGAAATTAAAAAAATCCCCTTTTACAAAAGCATTGACCAATAAAAGTCCGGAATCACGATCCAGAGATATGACATCCGGAATGACGGAAACGACTTCCAGGTTGCATTTTCCGGCTATTTCAGCAAATATCACTGGTATCCCTTCTATTTTATCTTCTGAGAGTCTAACCTTGGCTGGAAAGGTCAAAACTTCCGGACCGCCGGCCTGCATCTTACCCAAGATGTCTCTATACACAGGGAAAAGCACCTTCTGCCTATCTATCCGGCAGCTAAGCGCTTTAATTTCTTGATCCTTAATTTCAGAAAACTTATTGTATGAGTATATCCCTATAACAACAAGAATCAAAACACCCGCCCCGAATGCTGAAAAATAGATCGATCCCCTTCCCGGTAATTTTATAAATTGTTTTAGTTCCATTTTTAAACCAGTTTTAATTCTATAGTAAAATAAAGGGCATCTCCTTCTTCTCCGTATGATTCAACAGCGCCTTTATTAACCGCAGGAGCGCTGAAGATAGGTGAGCCTTCCAGCCTCATAGCATATGCTACTAAATAGGTTTCAAGCATATCGCTTTCCCCAAGTATAATGCCCTCCAGCACCAATCTTTTTTCAACATTCATGCTCTTATTTGCTGAAACGCTTCCCAGATCAACCGTTATGCTAAGCAAACGTATGTTTGAAGAAGCCAGGGCTGACAGCTCGCCGATAGCCGCATTTAGCAGTAATTTCTCGCTATATTTCTTAAACCCCTGCTGTTTCTTCTTGAGCCTGGTCGCCGCCTGCAAGATTAAGTCCTTATTCACACATGGACTATATTGATCCAATTGCTGATTAAGCCGGGCCAATTCCACTTTCTTCTGCTCACCGGAACTCGCCAGCCACCCAAAAAATCCAACAGAAGCAATTATAAGTAGCATAAAAGCCACAGAAATACACTGTTTTATAAGCGTAATTTTTGCATGATTCTTCTTGTCTTTGTGTGTAAAAATAAAATTAGGGGTACGGATATTGTCGGACAAAGCCATACCCACGGCCAGAGCAAACGGAGCCCTGCTGGAAACTGACTCGGGAGGAGCCACAGCGCCTAAAAAAGGAGTTTTGGCAGAATCAAAGGGATCGTTGATCTCCATATCGACTCCCAGTTTCTGAGCGATATAATCAATTAATGGGCCGTAAAAATGGACCCCTCCGGAGTTGTAAACCTTTCCGACACTTTCAACTTTAAAGGTCGTGGTGTAATGTTTAAATGTCCTTTCCACCTGTCTGGCCAATCTGTCGACAGCAGGACTGATCATCCCAAGTATTTCCTCTTTTTTGAGATGAAAGCCGATATCTTCTTCGGACAGAGGAGGAGAATCCGGGTTGAGGCTGAAAAGCACCTTTTGAGCCTGCCCGATATTCATGGCGGCTCCTGAATCAAAACCCCCTGAAAGAGGCTGCTCTTTTTCCCCAGTTAATTTTCCAGGTAATTCCAAAGAAAATTCTTTTTTGCTATCATTAAACCTTTCCATTAGGGATTCAATCATGCTGTTCACCCCGGTCTTGATGCCGCGGGTTAAGACAAGATTCCCCTTGAAAAAGATATCAATGCGTGACCAGCTATGGGCGATATGAAGATTAGTGACTGTTTGATCAGAGGTCGGCATCCAGCCGCTTTTTAATAGGTTTTGAATTGCAAATGGAGCAATTGATATGCCGGTAAGAGGAAAGCCGATCCTTAAAAAAAGATTTTTTGCTTCCTCTACCTCTCGCTTGGGAGCGGTATAAGCTATAACTACTATCTTGGAGACACCTTTTTCGACAACTTCATCCTGCACTCTAAAATCAAATATGGTCTCTTTTTCATCAAAGCCGGCTTCTTTTTTAAGTTTCCAATAAACTGTCTTTTCAATCTGCTTTTTCGCTGCCTTAGGTATCATAAAATGCCGTACATCAGCCCGGGCAGCCGACATAATACTCCATATTTTAAGCTCTTTCAAAGGACCGCAAAATTCGGTCAGCGCCGATTTCAGGAAATCGTCGAACTCAGGAGTATCTTCAGACAGGTCGTTATTAAATGACACACGCTTGAAATCCAGTAATTGCCATTTCAGGTCGGGAAGCTGTTTGATCTTAACCAGCCTGATATCGGCATAGCCGATATCAATCCCTACTGTAATCGATTCTTTAGAAGGAATAATTCCGGCCAAATAAGATTTAAAGCCACTGGTAATCGGAGAAAGAGTAGAGATAGCCAGGGTCTTGCCTGGTTGAGGATCATTACCGCGAATTGCATCAAGCAACTTTTCGGTAGAAGATATTTCATCGTTTTTCGACAGCATGGCAATATCTCAAAAACTCCTTAATATTAATTACTTGTAAAAACATTAACTGATTATTTAGCTCATATAGTATAATTTTGTCCAGAATTAACAGCTCACAACTCATCATATAAATACCCTGTCTATATCCCCCAACAACTATCAATTGAACTTTTCACACAATTGAAGTGTTACTTTTTCTTACAAACTCCGCATATAGTGCACGATTCAACCTTGCATGGTTCAGAGATTTTACCCTGCAGCGCCTTTTTGTATTCTCCCTTTAGATATGTTTTTCTGATTCCATGATCAATAAAATCCCAGGGGAGTAATTCATCTAAGGCCCGATCCCTCAGTGCATAAAAATCAGGATTTAAATCAGTTGATTTTAATGTTTTAGCCCAGTTGCCATGATTATTATTAGCCATGGATAAAATATTTGCGACCTTGCGATCTCCTCGCGAAAACAAAGCCTGAATGTAAGTATGACGCGGAATCTCTGCATTAACTCTTATATTAGCGACCTTTTTCAAACCATCCTTTACCATCTTTATCTTCTTTTTTAATGTATGTTCATCATCCATGGCAACCCACTGAAAGGGGGTAAACGGTTTTGGCACAAAAGGATTAAGGCTTACGGTTATTTGTCCTATATGTTTCTTTATCCTGCTCGACTTTAGAAACCGTTGTTTTATCTTTATGCATAATTTTATTATCTCTTCAACATCATCATCGGTTTCAGTCGGAAGTCCTATCATGAAATATAGCTTTAAATTTGGAATGCCGCTTAAAACAAGGGCTTCAGCAGCCTCAAGTATATCTTCTTCGGTAATATTTTTATTGATTACTCTACGCATCAGTTCGGAACCTGCATCAGGCGCGATAGTTACGGTTTTGACCTTACTTTGCATGAGCGCCGATATCAGTTCAGGAGCCAAAGCATCAGCCCTGAGAGAGCTGAAAGATATTCTGACATTTGTTTGTTTAAGCACTCTGCACAAATCTACAATTCCGGGATGATCTGAAACCGCTGCTCCGACAAAGCCGATCCTGTCTGTAAGCGAAGCCCCATGTTCCAAACATTTTTTCAGGAGATAAGGGGATCTTAATCGTGGAGGCCTGTAAATATATCCTGCGGTGCAAAAGCGGCATCCATGCGGACAGCCCCTGCTTACCTCGATTAAAAATGTTCGCTGAAATGTTGTATTTGGAGTCAAAATGGCGCTACAGGTGGGGATATGGGAAATGTCTTCAATAAAAAGGCGCTTGATTTTATCAGGCACGTCACATGTCGGCTCAAAAGAGCAAATAGTTCCATCCATATTGTATGTAGTTTTATAAAAACAAGGAACATATACTCCTGGAACGTTTCCGGCAAGATATTTAAGATGCGACTTTTTGTCTGCCTTCAATAGTTCGGGCTGAAAAACTTCAAAAAATCGAGGAAGCATTGCCTCTGCTTCCCCAATAAAAAAACAATCTATAAAACAGGCTATAGGTTCAGGATTTAAAAAACACGCAACCCCTCCTGCTACAATTAAAGGATGGACATCTTTTCTGTGGCTGGATTGCAGAGGTATGCCCGCTCTTTCGAGAATTGTCAGAACATTCAAGTAGTCGTTTTCAAACGAAAGAGAAAAGGCTATTATGTCAAAATCTGAAATAGGCCTTCCCGACTCTATCGTAGTTATGCGATCTGTTGCGCATCCGTTTTTCTCCGGCAGGAAAGCCCTTTCGCATAATACATGATCTATCTGATTGAGCAAATGATATACTGTCTGAAAACCAAGGTTGGACATTCCAACATAATATCTGTTGGGATATACAAGCGCTACCCTGATCCGCTCTTTCCAATCTTTTCGTATTGCGCCGATCTCTAATTCGGCAAATTTACGATGTGATTTATCTGTTTCATGCACCATCTTTTCAGCGTTGTATTTTCTTTGCTTTGCTAAGATTAAACTAATCCGCCTTCTTTCTTAAAAAGGTGGGGACATCAAAATCATTGTCAATTATTGTTCCCTTATACCCTCTGTATACGGCACCGGAGGATTCACCAACCGCCTCTTTCTGTCTTATAAATGTCGGCGCATCATAGTCTACAACATTTTGCAAATCAGCAGGGGTTATATCTCTGATCCTGCCTCTCAGACAATGCTGGGCAAGACTATTTTTCCGTGTTGATGATTTAGAACTATCGCCTATTCCTGTCGCAATGACTGTTACGCTCAACTCATCAGCAAGCGCGTCATCAATTACCGCACCCCATATAATATCCGCATCTTCACCAACTTCACGATATATCCGTTCTGAAGCTTCTGCCATCTCTTCCATTGTTAAATCACTGGGGCATGTTATATTCATTAATACACCCTTAGCGCCGGCAATGGAAATATCTTCCAGCAGAGGATGAGATATTGCCCGTTCAGCAGCCTCGGTTGCTCGGTTTTCACCACTTGCGACGCCAATACCCATGATGGCCAGACCAGCCTTTGACATAATTGTTCTTATATCGGCAAAGTCAAGGTTTACCAGGCCGGGCATCATGATAAGATCGGTAATCCCCTTGACTGAATGAAGCAACACTTCATCTGCTCTCTTAAACATTTCAATCATTTTGGCATTTTTGGATGCCAGGCCTCTTAGCCTGTCGTTGGGTATTGTAATCACGGTATCGGCAACATCCTTTAACATTTCAATCCCTTCTTCCGCCTGCATAGCTCTTTTTTTTCCTTCAAACGAAAAAGGTTTGGACACAACCGCAACCGTCAGCGCCTTAATATCTTTACAAATTTCAGCAATAACCGGCGCAGCGCCGGTGCCGGTGCCACCTCCAAATCCTGCGGTAATAAATACCATATGGCTGTCTTCAAGGGCCTCTCTTATTGCGTCCGCACTTTCCAGGGCTGCGTCTCTGCCTACCTGGGGGTTAGCGCCGGCGCCAAGGCCCTCTGTGATTTTATCTCCTATCTGGATCTTGGTCGGCGCCCTTGAGATATCAAGAGCCTGGGAATCTGTATTGACTGCTATAAATTTTACCCCCTGAAGCCTGGAATCAATCATGTTGTTGATTGCATTTCCTCCGGCCCCTCCTACGCCAATAACCTTGATCTTTGCAGATTTATTATTTTCCACAAATGTAAACATAATCCCCCTCCCTATATATAAGTTGATTGTAACCGTTTATGGTTGTCGGTTCACAGTTCACACTGTTTTTTCAATGAACCATGCAAGGATTGAAGCGTTTTGTATATTGATTTCAAGTCTTGAATTAATTCCTTTGCATCTAAATCAGAAAATATATTAAGCTCTCGTGAAATATAAATCTGTGCTCTCAGATCCACGGCCGATTTTTTTGCAATATTTATAAACCTTTGAAAATCCGGAATACTCTTTCTTTCGCTTCCTTCCGCAATATTTGATGGAATAGATATAGATGAGCGCAATATTTGATCTTTCATTCCATAATCACGGCAATTTCTTAATAATTTATAAAGACGTACCGACAACCTGCAAGATTTTTCCCGAACTTCTAAATCTTCAAAAGATGTTCCCATAATTATACCTCCTGTTTTTTTCAACTGTGAACGGTTACAGATTAAATTACATCTTTAAACCATCTTTTCATCCTGGTCATAATATTATTAAATATATTTCCGTCACGGATTCTGAATTTCTTTATGCTCTGATTCCTGGCGCCATATATAACGAGTCCGACACCTGTAGCATACATGGAATTATTCACTATATCGACAAGACCTATGATTCCCCTGGGTTTGCCAAGGCGTGTTGGAAGTTGCAATATAGATTCCGCAACATCAGCGGCTCCATTCAGAAGGGCTGAACCTCCTGTTATAACCACTCCTGATGAAATAATATTCTCCATGCCAGCCCTGTATATTTCTCTTTTTATCAGTGTAAATATCTCTTCCATACGTGGTTCTAAAATCTCTCCCAGTATCTGTATCGGGAGTTTTCTGGGATTACGCCCACCCATGCCCGGCACTTCGATTGTTTCTTCACCATGTATATTGCGGGTAATACAGGTCCCGTATTTCTTCTTTATCTTTTCTGCTTCAGCATGTGGTGTCCGCAGCCCGATTGCCAGATCATTCGTAAGATTGTTACCTCCAATGCCAAGTACAAATGTATGTCTGATATTGCCACCTGAAAAAATAGCCAGATCCGAAGTGCCGCCGCCGAGGTCGATAATGGCCGCTCCCAATTCCTTTTCTTCATCGGTCAAAACCGCTTCACTTGAAGCAAGAGACTCCAGAACAATATCACATACATCAAGACCTGACCGATTTGCACATTTTATAATGTTATGGGCAGATGTTACAGCTCCTGTAACAATATGAATCTTTGCCTCCAATCGCACACCGGCCATGCCGACAGGATTCTGGATGCCGGCTTCGTCATCTACAATGAACTCCTGCGGAAGCACATGTATTACTTCGCGATCCATGGGAATAGCAACTGCCCGCGCCGCATCAATTACACGTTCCACGTCTTGTTTTGTGATTTCCGAACCCTTTATTGCTACAATCCCGCGGCTGTTAAAACCGGTTATATGTCCTCCGGCGATTCCGGCATAAACAGATGAAATTTCACATCCAGCCATAAGTTCAGCCTCTTCAACAGCCTTTTTTATCGATTCTACTGTTGATTCAATATTAACCACCACCCCTTTTCGAAGCCCGATTGAGGGATGAGTGCCGATCCCGATGATGCTTATTTTATCCCCTGACAATTCACCGACCACGGCACAAATCTTGGTAGTTCCGATATCAAGGCCGACAATTATCTTTCCCTGTCCCTCCATCTTAAGCCTCCTTATAATCCATAGCCGGTGATTCAATTTTAACCGGATTTACCACAATGCGATCCAAATTGTTCAAGTCTATAGTATCAAAATCTGAAAACATCAGTCCTTTCTCCATATAGAAAAGAACGTTTTTAAGTCTTTCATACTTGCCTGGATAGTTATTATATCCAAGGCTTATAGCTTTGATACCGTTAAACGCATAAAGTGTAATGCCTATTTCCCTGTCAACACTGATTACTTTTAATAATTTGTTTGGAATAATTGATCCCGGTCTTTGCCCGAGTTGCAATACATCCATTACTGCATTAAAAGGTATGTTGCGGAATTTTCCGGAAACATCCAGACCAGAAACATCCAGATCAGAAAACTCAAGACCGATAATAATCGGCAAATTGTCGGGATCTGAGGCTGCTAACTCTTTAAATATCTCTCCATGATCGTTTATCAGAAATTTGCGGCCAAGGTCTATGATGGCAAGAGGTTTATGCTCCTTTATCCTTATATTTATTCCATCCGGCAGTTCCCTCATTACTTCGGCATCGTCGATCCATGGATGTGCCAACAATCTTTTTCTTGTTGCAAAAAGATTTACAGAAAAAATATTTATTCCAGCATCAATACCGGCATGCTTAATTATCTGATTTTGGGAAAGTCTGTTCGTTCCCTTAACGATTATGCTGTTTGCCCTGAAATAATCACACTGAGTCAACAGGTCATAACCAAAAATGAAAACAATGCTCATAGCCGTGACCAGGGAAACCGCAGCCATAATTTTGAAACAGGCAATAATGCGCCGAATAACTTTAGCGCGCCTTTTTGCCAGGCTGTTTTTATAATAGTTTTGTCGCATATACTTATCCCCCGGCTATTGTAATTTCCGATTCAAGCTCTATGTTAAAAATTTTCAACACTTCCCCCTGAATGAGTTCCATCAGCGCGAGCATATCTGCTGCCGATGCATTACCTTTATTAATGATAAAATTTGCATGTTTTGATGATATCTTTGCGCCCCCGATCGATTTCCCTTTAAGCCCTGCCAGATCAATAAGCTCCCCTGCTGTTTTGCCGAATGCAGGATTTTTAAAAAAACATCCAGCGCTTGGAAAGCCCGAAGGCTGTGTTTTTTTGCGTGCCTTCAAGATTTCCATAGCCTGCTTTTTCAACCCTTGCGGGTCCGAAGGACGCAGAGAAAAACAGCCGCTTAATATAATCGGTTGCCCGTTATCAATATCTGTTATCTTCCTGTCCCATGAGAGTTTTCTGTAAGCAAACCGCAAATTTTGCCTTAAAATAACTCTGGTTTCCCCTGCGGGCAGTAAAACCTTTATGGAATCAATAGCATCGGCCGTTGCTCCGTAAGCAGTGCCGGCATTCATTATAATGGCGCCTCCGACGGTTCCGGGAATGCCAAGAGCAAAATTCATTCCTTCAAAACCGTTGTCTATGGCAAAAGAACAAAGGGTATGAAGCCTTGTGCCGGCCATGGCTGTTACAATTACAGAGCCCTTTCCGCCGCCTGTTACGGCAATGCCGTCGAGACACTTATTAAGAACAACCACAATCCCGTTTATGCCGCTGTCCTTTACAAGAAGATTTGTGCCGCCGCCGATTACCATGCAGTAAATCCCCTTTTTCTCAGACCATTTGATAAGCTCCAAAAATTTTTCAAAACTTTCAGGGGTTACAAAAGCCCAGGCAGGCCCGCCAACCCGTAAAGAGGTGTGCCTGGACATAGGTTCGTTGAATTTGACGTTTTTGCCAAAAAGCTTTGCGAGCCATTTTTTTGAGTCAGGATTAAGCATTACTAGTTGCTTTCAGCTCTTCAAGTATTTCTTCCCCTGCTTTCCATACATCCCCTGCGCCAAGAGTAAGCAGAATATCCCCTTGCCTTAATGTTTCTTTTAAATAAAAGACAGATTCGGAAACACTGTCTGCATATATGGCATCTCTGTGGCCATGGGCCTTGATCCCCTCACATAACAACAGGCTGTCAACCCCTGTTATCTTTTCTTCTCCAGCAGGATATATGGGAAGAAGTATAAGTTTGTCAGCCTGGTAAAAAGCGCGCGTAAAATCATCAAAAAGAGCTTTGGTCCTTGTATAGCGGTGCGGTTGAAATACCACCACCTTGCGTCTGTCCGGCCAGCATGTCTTAACCGCCTGCAGCGTTGCCTTGATTTCAGTAGGATGGTGGCCATAGTCATCCACGACTGTAATCCCCTTTATCTCCCCCTTGACTTCAAGCCTGCGGTGAACCCCTTCAATAGTTTCAAGAGCATATTTAATTTTTTTAAACGGAATATCCAGTTCAATCCCAACCGCAATACTTGCCATGGAATTATAGATGTTATGAGATCCAGGCAGATTCAATACTATTTCACCAAGCAACAAGCCATGATGATAAATACTGAATCTGCTTTTAAGACCTTCAAATGATACATGAGTAGCCTGAAAATCGGCTTGCGCACTCATCCCGTATGTGACGAATCTTTTCTTTATTTTCGGGATCAAGCCCTGTATTGGCTCGTTATCAAGACAAAGGACAACAAGACCGTAAAAAGGGACTCGATCTATAAATCTTAAAAAAACCTCCTTTATGGCGTTCAGGTCCTTGTAAAAATCAAGGTGTTCCTTGTCTATATTTGTCACTACTGCTATTGCAGGAGACATTTTTAGAAATGAACCATCGCTTTCATCAGCCTCAGCCACAATAAAGTCTCCATGGCCCAGAAGCACATTTGTGCCGATGCTTTTCAGTTTTCCTCCGATAACGACTGTCGGGTCCAACCCCCCTTTATCAAGAATACTTGCAATTATTGAGGTGGTCGTTGTCTTGCCGTGCGTTCCCGCGACTGCAATGCTGTATTTTAAACGCATAAGCTCGGCAAGCATCTCAGCCCTTGGTATCACGGGAATCGACATTTCTCCGGCCCCGACAACTTCCGGATTTCCAGGCTCGATTGCCGACGATGTTACCACAACATTGGCTCCTCTGATCTGCTCCCTGGAATGCCCTTTAAATACAGTGCATCCCAGCCTTTCCAGGCGCTCGGTAATGGATGACAATTTTACATCAGACCCTGAAACCTTGTATCCAAGATTAAGAAGTAGTTCGGCAATACCGCTCATCCCTATGCCGCCGATTCCAACAAAGTGCATGTGATATTTCTTATGATACATATTCGTAAATTAGGAATTGGCAATTCAATCCCTTAATCCCCTAATCAACTTGTAACAATCGTCAACAATAGCCTCAGCCGCATTGGATCTGCCGATGGACTTTGCCTTGGAAGCCATAGCCTTAAGGGCTCCTGGATTTGATGCATAGTACTCGATTCTTTCGGCAAGCTTTTTACCGGCAAGATCTTTTTGAAGTATCATTTCAGCCGCACCTGCATTTTCAAGTGAACCTGCATTTAAAACCTGATGATCGTCGGCGGCAAAAGGATATGGTATGAAAATAACCCCCTTGCCTATGACCGCGACTTCGGCCACAGTTGTCGCGCCTGCCCTGCAAACAACCAGGTCGGCATTATGATACTGCGTGGCCATATCGTCGAAAAAAGATTTAACCATGCAGGAAATACCGCTTTTCATGTATGCTCTTTTTACATCTTGTTCGTCGGCAGATCCGGTCTGATGCACAAAAAAATATTTATCCTTTTCCTTCAAATATTCAAAAGCTTCTAAAACAGCCGTATTTATGCTGTGAGCCCCCTGGCTTCCCCCAAGAATCAGTACTGTAAAAGGTTTTTTCCGCAATTGATCAGCCGAACCTGCATCCTGCGGATCTATTGTGGGTTGCAGAATCTCCTTGCGTACCGGATTCCCTGAAACAAGTATTTTTTCCGGTTCAACAGGGACAAGCCATCGGAATCTCTCTAATCTTGTGTCTTTAAAGGATACATATATTCTGTCCGCAAAACCGGATAAAATGCGATTTGTAATTCCAGGCAGAATATTCTGCTCATGGATGACGATCTTAATGCCCATAAGCCATGCCGCTATAACAACCGGTCCGGCAGAATAACCGCCGACCCCTGCAACAAGGTCGGGCCTGAAATCCTTAAGAATCATGATGGATTCAAGTATTGCTTTTGGTATTTTTAAGACCGAAACAGCCTGCCTCCATAATCCCCTGCCCTTGATCCCTTCTGCTGTAATAGGTTTATGTTTAAAAACAGTTTTTGATAAAATAGCTATTTCAAAAGGATTGCCTGTGCTGACGAAAAGAACTCTGTTCTCCTTATCCCGCGTTGCAAAGGCGTCTGCAATAGCTATACCCGGAAAAAGATGTCCTCCTGTACCACCGCCTGCGATAATAATGCGCATAAGTGTTATTCGCCCTTCAATCCTGACGCTTCTATATTATTCAGTATCCCTATTGATGCCATACTGAATAAAAGCGATGTCCCGCCATAACTCAAAAAAGGTAATGCAAGCCCCTTGGTCGGCAAAAGTCCGACAGCAACTCCCATATTAATGCAAACCTGAATGGCTATTGCAGATGTAATGCCGACAGCCATAAACGACTCAAAATAATCCCCGGCGTTTTTCGCGATATTTATGCCCTTCCATAAGATCAGAGAATAAAGCCCTATGACAATCAGCACCCCGCACAAACCAAGCTCTTCACCAATGACCGAAAAGATAAAATCCGTATGTGGTTCAGGAAGATAAAATAGTTTCTGGTAACCTTTTCCGATTCCTGTGCCCCATATTCCACCTGTACCAAAAGCCATGAGAGAATGGATGATCTGATAACCCTCATTCATTGAATACTGCCACGGGTCCCAGAAACTGATGATACGTTTTAAGCGATACTCTGAGTTAATCATTAAAAAGTAAGCAGCAGGGAGTAAAAATATTAAAGGGGACAAAAGATGTAAAATGCGTGCCCCACCGACATAAAGCATGATCCATGTAATAATCCAGAGAATAAGCACAGACCCAAAATCAGGCTGAAGAAATATCAGGGTTGTAAACATGCAAAGAATAAAAAAGTGGGGTAAAAAACCTATATAAAAATCTTTGAGAACATCCTTTTTTTTGCTCATGGAATAAGCCAGATAGATTACCAGCGCAAAACGGGCAAATTCCGACGGCTGAAAATTTAAACAACCAAACCGCAGCCAGCGCGTTGAACCATTCACAGAATATCCAAATTCTGTAGTCTTCACTGCTACAAGAGTAATAACGGCCAGAATAAGAATCGGGTATGTTAAAGAACGGATAAGTTTCAATGGAATGTGCCTGCAAGCAACCAGAACAAGGATACCAAGCAGGGAAAAAAGGACCTGTTTTTTCAAAAAATAATAATCGCTGCCGAACTTTTTAAGAGCAAGGGCTGAACTGGCACTGTAAACCATTACAATTCCTATCCCCACAAGGAAAAGCACCGGAAACAGAAGCTTGACATCGTAATGTCCTGTTTCCGCGCCATAGGCTCTTAAAACCGGTATTTTTTCTGCTTTGCCTTTTTTCATTTCAGCCTGCTTTTATTTATTTTGCCGACAGCCCTGCAAAAGTCTTCTCCCCGCTTGGCATAGCTGGTATACATGTCAAAGCTTGCGCATGCCGGAGATAGAAGAACCACATCTCCTGGAGAGGCTGCATGATAAGCCGACAGCACAGCATCCTCCATTGAAGAAGCCCTTTTTGTTGATGTTATATCGCCAAGTGCGGACGCTATATCCTCTTTTGCTTCTCCAAAAACAATGAGCCTTTTAACATGCCGGCTCACCAAATCTCTGAGGGTTCGAAAATTACCGCCCTTATCACGACCTCCCATAATAAGAATTACCGGCTTGCTGAAGGTTTCAAGCGCCCTTGCGACCGCATCAACATTTGTTGCCTTTGAATCGTTGAAAAAACCAACCTCATTTATTGTGGCAACATATTCGAGCCGATGAGGAAGCCCTTTAAAACTACTTAAAGCCGATTGTATCCCCTCTAAACTCCCTCCAATCGCCAGCGATGCCAGCGATGCCGCATAAGCATTTTCCAGGTTATGTTTTCCCGAAAGCTTTATGGATGAAAAATCAAGAGATTTAAAAAAAGTATTTATTTCAGCATCATCTGCGATCTGATTATAAAAGGACAATTTTTTGCTTTTAATATTTTTACATATAGAACCTATAAGAGGGTCAAGACCATTAAACACGGCAACATCACTTTCCTTCTGGTTTTCAAATATCCGCGCCTTAGACTTGGCATAAGCCGCAAAATCAGAATAACGGTCAAGATGATCTTCAGTAATGTTCAGCACTACTCCCACCTTTGGCCTGAAAGTATCTATTGTATCAAGCTGAAAACTGCTTATTTCAGCCACAATAATTTCAGCCTTTTCCCCTTTGTCCGCATATTCAATTAAAGGATTGCCTATATTGCCTCCGACAAAAACCCTTTGGCCTGATTTTTTAAGCATGTCTCCTAAAAGTGTTGTGGTTGTGGTCTTGCCGTTAGTGCCTGTCACCGCGACAACAGGTTCCCGTATAAATCTACAGGCAAGCTCGATTTCTCCCAATATCGGTATCCCCTTTAACGCGGCTCTTTTTATCGGCAAAATATCATGAGGGACCCCAGGGCTTACAACAATGAGATCCGATTTTTCAAAAGTATCAATTCTATGCTGCCCAAGCTCCATCTTGATGCCCATTTCACGCAAAACAGGCGCATAAGCTTCCAGTTTGTCTTCTTCTGCTTTGTCTGTAACAATAACCGACGCGCCCCTTTTCTTTAAAAAACAGGCAGCCGCAAACCCGGACTTTCCCAGACCCACTACTACAATATTTTTATTGGCAATCTGCATATATAATTTTGAGTTTTTAATTTTTAATTGTGAATGAAAAAAATCCGATTTTAATTTAAAATTCAACATTCAAAATTAACAATTTTCTTCCTACCTGAGCTTCAGCGTACTCATGGAAAGAAGGGCAAGCATAATCGATATTATCCAGAATCGAACTATGATTTTTGGCTCCGCCCACCCTTTTAATTCAAAATGATGATGAAGAGGGGCCATTTTGAAAATCCTGCGGCCGTTTGTCATCTTGAAAAAGCCGACCTGAAATATAACGGAAAGCGCTTCAATTACAAACAGCCCCCCCACAAGCACAAGCAGTATTTCCTGCTTTGTAATAACGGCTGCTGTCCCAAGTGCAGCCCCTATTGGAAGGGAGCCGACATCCCCCATGAAAATCTGTGCCGGATATGTGTTAAACCACAAAAAACCGAGACCTGCGCCGGCTAACGCTCCGCAGAATATAGTTATCTCCCCGCATCCGGAGACATAATTGATCTGCAGATAATCGGCGATTTTGACATGGCCGGCAACATAGGCAAAAATCATGTATGTGGCCGAAACTATGATCACAGGCCCGATTGCAAGACCGTCAAGACCGTCCGTAAGATTAACGGCGTTTGAAGTCCCGACGATCACAAGGGTTGTAAAAAATATATATCCCCAGCCGATATCCGGAGACATGTTTTTAAAAAAGGGTATGGTTATGGTTGTAGTGAAACCGGTGTGAGAAAAAAGCAAAACACCTGCTCCGATTGCAAGTGTTGCCTGCAGCAGCAGCTTGTTTCGACCGCTTAAACCCTTGCTTCTCTTCTTGGCCTGCATGAGATAGTCATCAATAAAGCCTATAACGCTGTACCCGATTGTAATCAGAAGAATTATCCATATGTAAAAATTTGACAAATCAGTCCAGAGAAGTGTCGATATTACAACCGAGAATACAATCAGAATTCCGCCCATTGTGGGTGTTCCTGCTTTTTTGCTGTGCGCTTCAGGGCCATCTTCCCTGATATACTGCCCGATCTGCCTGTCTGTGAGTTTTTTGATAACCCATGGTCCAAGAAAAAAACAGATCAACAAAGCCGTCAGGCTGGCATAGATGGTTCGGAATGTAATGTACTGAAATACATTAAAAACCGAAATTGTTTCGTGCAGCGGATAAAGTAAATGATAAAACATAATTAAATCCCCTGTTAAGCGGCTTTATAGCCGACCCGCTCTCTAAGCCCTTCTACTATCTTTTCCATGCCCATTGCTCTGGAACCCTTAATCAGAACCCAGTCGCCGGGCATGAGCCAGTCTGCCAGGTCTTCGAGAATCTCTTCTCTGGTTCCTGTAAAGATATCCAGCGAATCATCTTCTTCCCTGGCGCCTGCCGCGACACTTTCTGCAAACTCACCCGTAATATAGAGCTTTGCAATATCGGATTTGGCGGATAACGAACCGATCTTTTTATGCATGGTCTCAGCATATTCGCCAAGTTCGAACATATCGCCGGCAATGATGGCCCCTCTATTTTTGCCCTTTAATGATTTAAGCGTCATGATTGAGGCTTTCATTGAATCCGGATTAGCATTGTATGTGTCGTCAATTATATTAGCCCGGCTTATCATAAGAATATTCATCCTCCCATGAGCCGGCTTAAAATCCTCAAGACCGGCTTTAATTTCAAGCGCGCTTTGACCCATAAGATATCCAACAGCGGCTGCGGCAAGCGCATTTGACACCATAAAATCGCCGAAAACACCAAGATTTACTGAAACAGTTCCTGACGGCAAAATCAGCGTAAATGAAACTCCGGATTCCCTGTTAATCACAGACTCAGCCCTGACAGCAGCTCTGTCTGACAGCCCATAAAAAAGCACATGCCTTGAGGTTTTATTCGCCAGATCAACAACTCTCCGGTCATCTGCATTGAGAATTGCCGTGCCGTCCGGCCTGATTTTCTCCAGGAGCTCCCCCTTGGCGCGCATAATTCCTTCTATTGAACCTAATCCCTCTAAATGAGCATGGCTTATATTGGTGATAATGCCGATGTCAGGCAAACAAATATCCGCAAGCATTCCTATCTCTCCGGGTCTGTTCATGCCAAGCTCGAGAACAGCCCATTCATGGCAACGGCAAAGCCTTAGAAGGGTTAATGGAAGCCCGATTTCATTGTTTAAATTACCCTTGGTCGACAAAGTGCAAAATTTCCTGGCAACGACCGCGGCAGTCATATCCTTGGTACTGGTTTTGCCGTTTGATCCGGTTATCGCCACAACAGAAACATCCGCCCGCTTGCGATTAAAACGGGCAAGATCCCCCAGAGCCTTTGTCGTATCCTTTACCGCAACACAAACAACCCCCTTTTTTTTCCATTTTTCGTTTGGCAAAACGTTTGCTTTATCCATGTTTACAAGAAGACCGCGAACACCCTTCTTGATTACATCGCAGGCAAAAGAAAACCCATCATGGATATTTCCTCTGATCGCGACAAACAGCTCATCAACAGATATGCTGCGAGAATCAATGGAGATGCCTGAAAATGTGCTCTTTATATCACCGAGCAACAAATCTCCCTTTGTAGCACCGACTATATCGGCACTTGTCCACGGCATCGGTTTTGTGTAATTGTCGGTCATCAAAGATTTTGCAAATTCCTTAAAGCTGTTTCAGCCTCTTTTCCATCATCAAAGGGGATGGTTTTACCGCCGATTATCTGATAGGTTTCATGGCCCTTGCCTGCTATCAGAACAATATCGTCTGCCCTGGATATTGTAACGGCAAGCTCTATGGCCTTTTTACGATCAGGTTCCACGACATATCCTTTTTTCCCCTTATCCTGGTTTGACAGACTATCCATATCCGCGCGGTCATATTCCGGTATTGACGTTTTTCTCATTCCATCAAGCACCTGCGTAATGATATCCATAGGCGCCTCTGTGCGTGGATTATCCGATGTAACAACAGCAACCTCGCATAACCTGCCGGCGATTTCGCCCATTTGATGTCGCTTACCTTTATCCCGGTCGCCTCCACAGCCGAATACGCAGATTATTCTTGCCTGGGCCATTGATCTTAAAGAGGATAAAACATTTTCCAGAGCATCAGGAGTATGCGCATAATCCACATATACAAAACGCCCGGCAGTATTTGGAATAGCTTCAAGCCTGCCTGGTATGCGGGTGAGAGCCTCTATTCCTGCCTTTATGACATCAAGCGGCAGGTTTAAAGAAATTCCGACACCTGTAACGCTTATTATGTTTTTCAGATTATGTTTGCCGACAAGGGATGATCTGAAATCAAACACCCCTTTTATGGTTGAAAGTCTTCCCGCAATGCCGCTCGGTTCGCACTTGATATTAGAAGGCCTGATCATATTGTCCGAAAGCTCAAAGACTTCCGGCTTTGAGCTTTGAGCTTTGAGCTCCGACGCGAGTTCCTTTCCCCTTGTATCGTCACAATTAATTACAGCCAGGGTCCTGCCTTTTTTGGGCCCTGACATTAGATTTTCTGTAAAAAGCCTTTTCTTACACGACCAGTAGGAATCCATATCCCCGTGATAATCAAGGTGATCCCGGGTCAGATTGGTAAATACACCAACATCAAACCAGCAATTCGCGATCCTGTGCTGGTCTATGGCATGTGATGAAACCTCCATAACAACATGTGTAATGCCCTGTTTTAGCATCTCGGCTAAAATTCTCTGAAGATCAAGCGATTCAGGCGTTGTAACAGGACTATTAAATACTTTGCCTGAACAACGGTAATTTATCGTCCCTATAACACCCACTCTGAAACCGGCATTTAAAAGTATGCTTTCGATCAGATAGGCTGTGGTTGTTTTGCCGTTTGTGCCGGTTATTCCTATTAAAAATAAATCTTCGGAGGGGTTGCCGTAAAAGGCGGCAGACATGGCAGATAGAGCCTTCCTGGTATTTTCAACCTCGATAATTATTGAATCCCGGTCAATCGGCTTTTGTGTAATAATTGCTGATGCGCCATTTGCCAATGCCACGTCAACATAGTCATGGCCATCCATCACATTGCCCTGTATAGCCACAAAGATCCCGCTTTGCTTAACATCCTGTGCTCTGCAATGGATTGAAACCACCTCAGCCTTATCCATTCCTTCCTCTTTTTTTTTACCGGAAATACTTTTTACAGCAATTGTTTTAAGCAAATGCGAAAGTTTCATGCTGAAACCTTTGAAAAATGTCTAATTTTATCTGATCCATTAAATCTGTTCAGACCGGCCCGTCTATTAACAGGAGTGCCATAAGGCGCATTATGAGTAGCCGGCAGATTCATATAATTCAGGGTTTCAAAGGCAATTTTTTTAAATACCGGGGCTGCGACAATACTACCAAAATACTGTTGCTCAGGCTCATCAATTACAACCAGGACAGCTATTTCAGGATTTTGTGAAGAAGCAAACCCGACAAATGATGCTATATATTTATCTTTGGCATATGTTCCTTTTTCATCAACTTTCTGAGCAGTGCCTGTCTTACCGCAAACAGAATAACCTTCAAGCGCTGCATTGACCCCTGTGCCTCCATCATCGGTTACAGATTCCATTATCTTTTTCAAGATTCCGGATGTTTGTACCGAAATAACCCTTCTAACCTCGCAAGGGCCTGAACTTTTTATCAAACGTCCATTCTGATCCATTATGGCCTGCACAATATAAGGCTTCATTAGAATCCCGCCGTTGGCAATCGCGCAAGTGGCTGTTATAAGCTGAAGCGCTGATACGGAAATCCCCTGGCCGAATGAAATTGCTCCGGCATCTATTTTTGACCATCGCTTATGTGAAGCCAGGCTTCCGGATGTTTCCCCCGGGCAGTCTATTCCGCTCTTTTTACCAAAACCAAAATCGCTCAGAGTCTTATAAAGCAAATCCTGGCCGGTTGTTTCAGCAACCTTAACTATACCGATATTGCTTGAATATTTAACGATCTGCTGCAAGGACATCCAACCATGAGGCTTGGTGTCATGAACAATATCTTTCCCGATTCCGTATGAGCCGTTTTCGCAATAAAAAATAGTATTCTGTGTGCATTTCCCTGATTCTAATGCCGCTGCTGCTGAGAAGATTTTCATGGTTGAGCCTGGTTCAAACTGATCGGCTATTGCCCTGTTTCTCCAAAGCTCCTTTTTAAAACCGCTAAAAGTATTAGGATTAAAAAAGGGATAGTGCGCCATAGCCAATATAGCCCCTGTTTTAGGGGCCATTACTATCGCCATCCCGGAATTGGCGGAAAATTTATCAACCGCTTCCTCAAGAGCGCTCTCCGCTATGTGCTGTATTGTCCTGTCGACAGTCAGGATAAGGTTGTTTCCGCCGAAATCTCCGGCTACTGTTTCCCCGCCGTTAAATCCACGGCCGAATGCATCCTTTAAAACCGTAAATTTACCTGCGTCGCCTTCAAGATAATTGTTATAATAAAATTCAATACCTTCCAGACCATGGCCATCGATGCCTGAAAATCCAAGCATCTGTGCAGCAAGGGTTCTGTTTGGATAAAAACGCTTGTTCTCAGGTATGAAAGCTATACCTTTCAGCTTTAAATTCTTTACCTGCGTTGCCTCGCTGGGTGTAATATGACGCTTTACCCATACAAATGATCTTTTTTTTAAATTTAGATTTCTGCAAAGGGAGCTTTCATCAATTTTCAGTGCCCTTGCAATGAGCCTGGCCGTAGTTGCTGGTTCTGAAATATTTTGGGGATATGCTGCTATTGATGCCATGTCTATGCTGACTGCTATTTCTCTGTGATTTGCATCATATATGGTTCCGCGCTTTCCCGGGGATATAAAAGATTTTTCATATTGGTCGGCTGCTTTTTGAGACAGCCACGGACCGCAAAAAACCTGCAGGTATACCGCCTTTGCCCCTATCGCAGCTAAAATAATGCTAAAAATAAAACCAATAAGCATAGAGCGCACTCCGATACGCCTTTGTTGAAAAGCAGTGTCTGTTGTTGCTGATAATCTTCGATGTTTTGGTTTCATGGAATTATAATAATCTGTTTTAAAGTCGGCCTTGTCAGATTGAGCTTACGGCTTGCTATTTCTGCAAGCCGTTTCGGAGATTTCAGACTTGCAAGCTCTGTTTTTAATTTGTTTTGCAAGGTTATGATTTTTTGATTATTATTTGTTTCTTTTGTTATCTCATATCCGATCCTTACACATTGAACTCTGCACCAGGTATAAGAAAAAAGTTCGACAATGAAAAACGATAACAAAACAAACCAGACTCCTGTTGGTTTTGATTTGCGAAAATTATTTTTTCTTTTTTTAAAACCCATTAGCAATCTAACCCTGATAAGTTTTTTTATTCACCGCAAAGCCGCAGAGGACGCAAAGAAATTTATTAATAAAGGACTAAAGCTATATTTTTTCGCAAGCCCTTAGTTTTGCGCTTCTTGCCATGGGATTGGCCGCTATCTCTTCTTCAGTAGGCCGCAATACTCTCCTGGTCAAAGAGCGAACAACCCTTTTTGGATTACAAACACATTTTGGAAAGTCCGGCGGACAAATGCACTTGCCCTCCAGAGCTTTTATTTGATGTTTTACAATTCGATCTTCAAGGGAATGGAAAGATATTACACAAAGACGGCCTTTGGGCCTTAAGAAATTTACGGCGTTTTGCATAAACGAATCAAGCACTTCGAGCTCTCTATTAACGGCAATCCTAAGAGCCATGAACACTCGAGTAGCAGGATGAATTTTCTGAGTAAATAAAGATTTCTTTGGGACAGAGTCACATACTATTTGAGCTAACTGCCCGGCTGAACAGATTCTTTTTAGCTTTCTTACCTTTACGATATTACGTGCTATCTGTTTTGCCCAGCGCTCCTCGCCGTACTGCTTAAAAAGTTTTTTCAGACCTTCTTCATCCATCCTGTTTACCAAATCTTCGGCTTTTACCCGCGAGTTAATGTTCATACGCATATCCAGAGGCTCGTCCTTTTTGAAACTAAAGCCTCTGCCGCTTAATTCGAGTTGATAAAAGGAAACTCCAAGATCTAAAAGAATACCGTCTACTGCATCAATATTTATCTGTGAAAGAATATCCGGAAGATTAACAAAATTTTCGTGAAAAAGACGGACATTTGATTCATATGGTTTCAAGGCCTTGTTTGCATTTAATATTGCATCCTTATCCTGATCTATCCCGATCAATAACCCGCCGGGGATAATTTTTTCCACAATGGCAAGAGCATGGCCTGAACCGCCAAGCGTGCAGTCAACATAGGTTTTCCCTGGAATACAATTCAGGAAATGGACCGCTTCACTCAGCATGACAGGAATATGTTTGTATGACATTGGATTAAAGCCCTAATTTTGCAATTTCGTTTCCAACATCCTCCTTTTTCATATCATCTTCCATCTGCATCGCTTCCTGCTCATATCTTTCTTTTGACCATATTTCAAAGTGAGCAATTTGGCCCACAAGCACGATCTCCTTTTCAAGCCCGGCATACTGTCTTAATACCGACGGAATCAGGATACGCCCCTGCTTATCACACATGCAATCAGATGCTCCCCCAATAAAAACCCTCCTGAAACGCCGCATATATTCACTGGTCTGGGCCAGGGACAATACTTTGGACTCGATTTCACCCCACTGATCAAAAGTATATGCAAACAGAGACCTGTCAAGCCTGGTAACCATTACGCCGTCACCACCGCCATCCTTAATGACATCACGAAACCTTGCCGGAATTATGACGCGTCCTTTTGAATCAATTGTATTATAGGAGCTGCCCCTGAACATATAACACCCCAATTGCCCACTTTTATCCACTTTTTTTTAGATAAAAGTACATTTCAATCAAGGTGTCAAGAAAAAAATAAAAAGATTTATATTTTTTATAATGATTTATAAAAGTTAAAGGTAAGAATTTGTATTAATTTTAGGTGGGAAATTGTGGGGCCGCATCTCTCTTTCCTCAATTTAATAAATTTTTAGTAAGGCGAATAGAGATCATATTGTTGTATTGATAGCATTTATAGTGTATATTGTTAATAAGGTATTTGGTAACCGTTGACAGCTTACGGCTATCGGTTCACGGTTGAAAAAACGTAAGGTAGAGGAGGAGAGAGTTTTGAAAAATATTGATGCAAAAAGACCGGTGTTGCCCCCAAAAACCCCTGAGACCGATGCATGGGTTACAGCATTTTTTATAGAAAACCATATTGACTATTATACCTACCCCGACCATGTTTCCACACCTGAACAAATAAGATTCATTGTCTTTACAGAAGAGGATGAGCGGTATTATCCATGTTCAGATCGCATGTTTGAAGCCATAATGAACAGAAACCGGTCGGAATTTTTACAGAAAAAATATCATGAGATTTTGCAGAAAATGCTTAAAGTTATTGACGGTCAAATAGAGAATACAGATGAAAAAGCCTATCTTGAGTCGCTGATTAAAATCAAGTACCAGCATGAAACAAGGGATGAAATCATGATACCATCCCGCGTTGAAAAGCGCCTGATGGGAATCTTCTTAAACCGCACCCAAATTGAAGACCCTTACATTTATGAAAAAAAACTGCGAAATAGCCGAGCAAATAACGCATTAAGTTCAGATGCCTTAATCAATGCCATGAATCATGGAGATGTTGACGATCTGAAAAATTCTCCTTCAACCCTTTCGAGCATTAAAAAAATCTTGCATTATCTGGAACTAAAGAGGCTTCTTTCTCTGTCAGTGGAACATTCTCTGTGGGAGTCCGATAAAACCGCGTACTTCACGCAAAATGATTACCTTGGTTTTTTTAACCGCCGGTTTTCCGGAAACGGAGTCGAACCCCTGTTTGACTTTTTGTGCGCTCAGGACAAGGAAAAATCTCTATCCAAAAAAATACTGTGGCTGGCAGATGAAGCAGGAGAGATTATGGTGGATTTCGCCATAATTAATTATCTTATAAACTTGGGGCATAAAATTATTATTGCTTTCAAAGATGGACCTTTTTTTACCAAGATCGATTATTATGACGCTGTTGAAGATGAAATGTTAAGCGGAAAGCTTAAAGGGGCATTATTTATTTCTGAAAAAAACCTTGGCAAAAATGAACTCGCTAATATGTTGAGAAGCGATAAAAATATTATCGTTATATCTGATGGAACAAGTGAAAATCTCAACCTCCTTCTCGCATCCACAACATTTGCCAGAATTTTCAAAGAGGTTGACGGTGTAATATCAAGGGGAGAGGATCAAAGGCGGCGTTTCTTTGACGCTCATTTTCAATTTACTCAAAATATATATAACATCTCAGCCGGAAATAAGGGTTCAGTCCTGATAAGTTTTAAGCCCAAACATCCGGCGGTAATCAAATTTTCTCATGCGGACCTTGAAGAAAAGGCTAAAACAATTATTGATCAAATGAAAGAGTCCCGGGGAAAGGGAATGACGGTAATATTTTACAGTGGAATTATCGGTTCCATACCAGGAAAAATAGAAATGGCAAAGAAAATAATGTCCGCTTCCATCAGTCTCCTCAGGAAACAGTTTGCAATGACCTTTATAATAAATCCCTCGGAATATTATGAGTCAGGGATGGATGCGGATGACCTTATGTATATGTGGAAAATCGTCCAGACAAGCGGCTTTATAGATATATGGCGATTTCAGACATATGAGGATATTGTTAAGGTGTTTCAGAGTATGGATAAAAAGGTCCCGCCTGAATGGGTGGGCAAGGATGCCACATTCAGCACAGGATGTACAAAAGAAATGAAAATCGCCCTTGAAGTACAGCGGAAATATCCGGAAATGCAAATCATCGGACCGCCGCAGGAAAGGTTCATGCGACGCAAAGAGTACGGCATAGGCAAGATGTATGATCAAAGGCTAAGTGAAATCTGCCGGCAAAAATAAGCTTTTATTGTAGGACGACAAATTGGAACTCACGATAATCATCAAAATCAGCATAATATTTTTTCTGCTGATTATTTCCGGTTTTTTCTCCGGATCGGAGACCGCTCTATTTTCTCTCTCGCTAATGCAGCGTGAACGCATAAGAAAAAGTAAAAATAAAAGCGCCGCTCTGATTGACAAACTTCTTATGCATCCGAAACAGCTTATAATTACAATCCTTATCGGCAACGATCTTGTAAATATAGCCGCATCCGTTGTTGCAACGTATCTCTTTGTATCCATGATAGGCGAACAGGGCAAATGGGTTACAATTGCCATCATGACCCCTGTGACTCTGTTATTTGCCGAGGTAATACCAAAGATATTTTCAGCAGCCCATAATGAGCGTGTCGCCCCCTTTGTATCAAAGCCTCTTGATATTTTCGGAAGATTAATTTCACCTCTGAGGTGGGTTTTCAATTATGTCGCAAACTCCATCATAAAACTATCAGGCGCTGAAAGAAGAAAAGCTTTGCCTGCCATTATGGAAGATGATTTTCGCGACATGGTTGATCTGAGCCACAAAGAGGGGGAGCTGAAAAAGATGGAAAAGGAGCTTATCCACAATGTTTTCGAGTTTAGCGACACCCGTGTCTTTGAGGTCATGACCCCCCTGAAAAAAATGTTCTGCCTGACCGAAGATATGGATATAGACACGATTTTAAAACATATTAAGGAGATCCACTTCTCCAGGATCCCGGTTCGCGAAGAAACTGCTGATAAAATTACTGGGATTCTTTATGTAAAGGATCTGTTAAAGGTTAAAATTAAAAAGATCGACGGCAAAACAAAACTTTTGCCGAAAATATGCAGAAAACCATTTTTTATACCTGAAACAAAAATGGTTGATGAGCTCTTTTATACCTTAAAGCAGAAGCATACACATATTGCTATCTGCCTGAATGAGCAGGGAATGGTTTCAGGGCTTGTCACAATGGAAGATCTTTTAGAAGAACTCTTTGGTGAAATCTATGATGAACATGATATGGGTGAAGCTGGATGATCAGCCTGAACATAATTATAATAGCTGTTTGCATCCTTATTCAGGCCTTTTTTTCCGGCTCTGAGATGATGCTGTTAGCTTCAAACAAGCTAAAACTCAGGCAAGAGATTGCAAAAGGGTCAAAAGGGGCCAGGCTTGCCCTGAACATGATTAATGACCAGCAATGGTTCCTTGCGACTACCAGCACAGGAACAAATATGTTCGTGATAATATCCTCAGTTATCTCTGCTACATACTTTCACCAGCTTTTCGGAATCTATGGCGAACCCTTGGCAATTATTATCATATCTCCCGTGCTTTTGATGTTTGGAGAAATAATACCAAGAACACTTTTCCAGCAAAATGCAACGAAAATCGCCCCGAGGATCGCCAAGACCCTGTGGATAGCATCACGTATTATATTCCCTGTTACATATCTGGTTTTTGGGGCCAGCAGGCTGTTTTACGGCCGTTCAGGTCGGGAAGCCTTTAAAAAACAACATCTTATAACCAGAAAGGATCTGGCGCTGATATTAAGGGTGTCGGGCGAAGAAAGCGATCTTCAGAAAAAGGAAAAAAAACTCATACACAGGGTTTTTCATCTTGCTGAATCGAATGTTGCTGATGTCATGGTTCCTCTTGTTAATGTCACAGCCATACCAGACACTGCAACAGTAGAGGATGCCATAAAAATAATCGGCCGGACCGGCTATTCCAAACTCCCTGTGTTCAAAGATAGAATCGACAATCTTACAGGCGTTATATTTGCCAGGGATCTACTCGGTACCCCTGATACTCTGGAAAAAATCGGTCAATTTATGCGCAAAGCGGTTTTTGTGCCTGAACTTAAAAAGGCTGATGATCTTCTGGTTTCCTTCCAGAAAACTCGCGACTCCATTGCAATCGTTGTTGATGAATATGGCGGAGCTGTGGGTATTATTACACTTGAAGATATTCTCGAAGAGGTTGTTGGGGAAATCCGGGATGAATACGACAGTGAAACAGGCCAGTTTGTCAGGCTCAGCAAAAACCGGTTCCTGGTAAATGCTGCAATGGAAATCGAGCAGGCCAATGAAAAAATAAACCTTAATCTTCCCAAAGAAGATTACGAAACAATTGGAGGATTTCTTCTGAAACAGATGGGAAAGATCCCCAAAAAGGGAGAAATATTAATATACAAAAATGTAAAATATACCGTCATGCAATCAAGCAACAGAACGATTAACGAAATTCTTATAGAAACTAATCTTTGATGAACTCGAATTCATCATCTTAACACCTAACACTTAACTTTTACCCGCTCAACATATTGACCTGTTCTGGTATCTATCCTGACAAGCTCAGCCTCCTCAATAAATGGAGGCACCTGCACAAGAAAACCTGTCTCAAGTGTTGCCGGTTTTGTGCTCCCCGCGGCAGTATCACCTTTAACCCAGGGCTCGGTTTTAATAATCCTTAAATCGATAAAGTTGGGAAGCGATATGCCAATCGGTTTTTCTTTAAAAAAAAGCACATTGCAAACAGTATTTTCCTTTAAGAATTTCATCGACTCATCAACATGCTCTTTGGATAAAAACTCCTGGTCATATGTAGATGTGTTCATGAAACAGTATCCGTTATTATCTGAATAAAGATATTCCATTTCACGTTCTTCAAGATTAGCCTCCTGGAATTTCTCGCTTGATCTGAATGTCCGATCAAACTGAACTCCTGTAAGCATGTTTTTTAACTTACACTTATAGAGAGAATGCCCCTTACCGGGTTTTAGAAAGGCAAATCGAACTATTACATATGGATCTCCATCCAACTCAATTTTAAGACCTTTTCTCAGGTCACTGCTTTCAAGCATTTATACCTCCTTATTGTTTGATAAATTAGTAAAAAGTCTCGAAATCGTCATGCCGGACTTGATCCGGCATCCAGAACTCATTGAATTTACTGGATAGCGCTGATGCTTCACTTCGTGTTACTACGTGTCCGGCTTTCGCCGGAATGACGGAAAACGGTGTTTTTGGACTTTTTACAAAGTTATCTTATTTGATATCCTCCTCAATAATAGCCCCCGGCTGTGGCGCTACGTGTGGCACTACGTGTGGCCCTACGGTTTCTTCCGCCGGCTTTTTCAAGGGAATGGGTTTTGATGTAGCAGCAACCGACGGTATGCTCATTTCGATCTTTTTTATCCTTTCCCGGATAGATTCAACTTTATTTGCTAAATCCACTGTAATCTGTTTTAGCTTTTGCTCATAAATCTTCTGTTTACTATCAAGAGCATTGTCAAGCGCCTTTCCGTCTATCTTGGCGGAAGAAAGCAGAGATATATCCGCTTGCATTTTATTTAAATCATTTTTTGCCTTATCAAACCCTTTCCCAAGATCTGCCAGATTCTTATCAAGGGTTTTGATTCCGGATGCGGCATTTTCCAAATTCTTTCGGACAGAGCCTAACTCCTTCTCGATATCGGCTATGGACCCTTTTAGCATTTTATTATCGACCGTTCTTGCGGATCTGATATGTCTTATGGCAGTATCAGCCTCTTTCAATCCCGCCTGTAAAGAAAGGATGGTTTTTTCTACAGGCTCGAGCTTTTTTACAAGCATCTCTTCAAGTTTTGCCTGTTTGTCCGACACCAATGATAGCTTTGATTCCAGGCTCTGAGAAACAGCCTCGCCGGTGGAGTGCACGCTGCCTACCCTCTTCTTGATATCAAGATAAGCAACAAATAGAATAACCGCGATCAGGCAGGGAATCAAAATTGATACAAAGGTAATCCTCCAGCTTAATTTTTCAATACGGCGATCCTTGATTTCTTCTTCAAACCCAATATCCTGAACTTTATCATCAATACGTATCCTGAACTTTGTGGGGTCTGTTTCAGCCATTAAAATTTACTCCCATCATAATTATTTGTTCTACCCTTGCAATATCCTCCGGCAAATCAACCTCGGGCGAATCATAATCTGTTACAACCACCTTGATTTTATGGCCGTATTCAAGAGCCCGGAGCTGTTCAAGCTTTTCTATCATCTCAAGCCTTCCTTCCGGCAGGTTCCGGAATATTTCCAAAAACCGTCTTGTATATGCATAAAAACCCAGATGCTTGTAAGTATCAAAATTGCCGGAGAAATCACGGCTGCATGGTATCGCTGATCTGGAAAAATAAAGAGCAAAACCAGCGCTGTCAAATGTAACCTTTACATCCTTTGGGTTTGTTATTTCATTTTTATTTATGATTTTAAAGGCAAGGGTGCTCATCCCAAGAGCCGGATCAACAAAAAACGGCTCTACAAGCTCATCAATACAGACCGGGTTAAGAAGAGGCTGATCCCCCTGCACATTTACAATAATATCATCGGGATTAAGGCCGAGCTTCTCTGCAGCTTCAGCCACTCTGTCCGTGCCGGATCTGTTCTTGGCCGAAGTCATAACAGCCTTGCCGCCAAAAGCAAAAACAGCATCATAAATTCGTTGATCATCAGTGGCCACAAAAACGTCCGATATTCTTTCCGCCTGAATCGCTTTTTCATAAACCAGTCTTATCATCGGCTTCCCGGCGATAAGGGCAAGAGGCTTTCCGTCAAATCTTGTAGATCCGTATCTTGAAGGAATAATTGCCACTATTTTCATATTACTTTCTCCATAAAAAACAAGTATCTTGCCTCTTGCTTTATATGCCCCGCATTGTATATAGTGAATTTGCAAAAAGTCGAACTCTTAACACCTAACACTTAACAATGAATACTAACTTACTTAATCATCTACTTAAATCTGTTGCCAAAGGCAAAATTTCTGTCGAAGATGCAACTAAAAAACTGACGCATATATCCTTTGAGGATATAGAATATGCACATATAGACCATAACCGATCACTTCGCAAGGGGTTTCCTGAAGTTATATTCGGCCAGGGTAAGAGTACGGATCAGATTATCGGAATCATGGAAAGGATGGCTCTTCAGGAAAATATCATTCTTGTTACCCGTATCAGCAGAAAAAAGGCTGAAAAGGTAATTTCCCGCTTTAAGGATGCTGCATATCACAATGATGCAAAGATGATAATCTGGGGGGGAAACAAAACCCCGAAACAGGGAAAAGGAATGATACTTGTAATTTCGGCAGGTACTTCCGACATACCTGTCGCAAAAGAGGCATATCTTACGGCAAAAGCCATGGGCAATGATATTGAAGCGGTTTTTGATGTCGGCGTTGCAGGAATTCACAGGTTGTTCGACCATAAAGATTTGATTGAAAGGGCTTCGGTTCTTATTGTTGTCGCGGGTATGGAAGGTGCACTTCCAAGCGTGATCGCAGGAATGACCGGCAGCCCGATAATAGCTGTTCCCACCAGCACAGGTTATGGCACAAGTTTTTCAGGCCTGACAGCCCTTTTTGCCATGCTAAACTCCTGCAGCTCAAATGTTGCAGTGGTTAACATAGACAATGGATTTGGAGCAGGATATATGGCATCTGCAATAAACAGGGTATAAAATACAACCCTAACAGCCTGTACACCTGTTATTCCCACCCGCCAATAAGGTGCAGATGCAGATGAAAAATAATCTGTCCGCCTCCCTTCTCCACGTTAAAAAAGAGCTTATAGCCTGATTTCGCGACCCCCTCCTTCTTTGCCATGTCCTTGCCGGCCATTATCATTTCAGATACTATCTTTTTGTCCTCTTCCTTTAAATCATTTACACTCCTTATGTGTTTCCTGGGCACAATCAAAAGATGAACAGGGGCCGCAGGATTAATATCTTTAAAAATCACAAGTGTTTGGTTTTCATATAAGAATTTGGTTCCCATCTTGCCATTTATAATATCACAAAAAATACAGTCTTTTTCCATATCAGTCACCATCATTACTCAAGTTTCGCGCCCTTAATTTCTATCAAGCTCAATACGATAAAGGAGCCAAATTCAATTTTTCAAGCAAAATGATTTATTTGTCTTTTTTAACCAGCACTTCACGACTTGTGCCAAGAACAGGCACAAAGGATATATAACTTACTAAACTCATACGTGGTTTCAAGCATTGTCTTAATGCCTGTTATTGGTGCCGTTGTCGAAGCTTAAGGTATAATATTTTGCTTTAAAAATTTATTTTGGCCCTTAGCGTTTTACCCGTGCTTCCTGACTTCCGCCTCCTGCCCCCTGCCTTCTATTTTCCGCAACACTTCTTATACTTCTTGCCACTCCCGCATGGACACGGAGTATTTCTCCCAACCTTATTTTCCGTTCGCCTGACCGGTTTTTTTATTTCACCTTCAGCCCCGCTGGAAAATACAAGATTTTTCTCTTCCGACCTCCTTAAATTATCAATCTTTTCAGGTTCGGATATCTGCACTCTAAACAGAACTCCAACAATCTCCTCCTTTATCCTGGAGATCATATCCTGAAACATTTCAAATCCTTCCTTTTTATAAACAATCAAAGGATTCTGCTGAGCATAGCCTCTAAGACCGATTCCCTCCTTCAGATGATCCATGCTGAGGAGATGATCCTTCCACAGGTTATCTACAGTCTGCAGCATTATAATCCGTTCCAGTCTCCTGATATTTTCCGCCCCTATCTCGGCCTCCTTTTCATCATATACCTTGATGGCAGCATCAGAAATCAACTGGTCAAGCCCTTCCCCTGTCAGACCATCTAATGTGTCATCATCTATCCTGTCCAAACGAAAATTAAACTGCTTAAATACCGCCTCATTAAGCCCTTTTATATCCCATTCTTCGGGAAGAACCTTTTCCTCGGCAAAAATACCGGCAATATTTCCGGCCTGTTCACAAATCATATCAACAATAGAGCTTTTCAGGTTTTTGCCTGTCAATGCTTCGTGGCGCTGCCTGTAAATGACCTCCCTCTGCTGGTTCATTACATCATCATACTCAATAAGCTGCTTGCGGATATCAAAGTTGTGCCCTTCAACCTTTGCCTGGGCATTTTCTATTGCTTTACTTATAAGATTATGTTCAATCGGCTCTCCCTCCTCCATGCCTAATCTATCCATAATCGATGTCATGCGTTCTCCACCGAATATACGGAGAAGATCATCCTCAAGAGCAAGGTAAAAACGGGACGATCCAGGATCGCCCTGTCTTCCGGAACGGCCTCTAAGCTGATTATCAATGCGTCTGCTCTCATGCCTTTCTGTGCCAAGGATATGCAACCCTCCCAGCTCGGTTACTCCTTCGCCTAATACTATGTCGGTCCCGCGGCCTGCCATGCTTGTTGAAATTGTAACCGCCCCTTTCTGACCTGCCTTGGAAATAATCTCCGCCTCTTTTTCATGGTTTTTTGCATTAAGCACGGAATGCTTGATGCCTTTTACTTTTAACTGGTTGCTGAATTTTTCCGAAATATCGATTGAAACCGTGCCTACAAGAACAGGCTGGCCTATTTTATGCAAATCGATTATTTCATTCATGGCTGCTTCAAACTTCTCTTTTCTGGTTTTATAAATAACATCAGGAAAATCGACCCTTATCATCTGTTTGTTGGTGGGAATAACCATAACGTCAAGATTATAAATCTTTTTAAATTCAGCAGCTTCAGTATCAGCCGTACCTGTCATGCCTGCAAGCTTATCATACATACGGAAATAGTTTTGAAAGGTAATTGTTGCAAGGGTCTGGTTTTCGTTTTCTATCCTGACATTTTCCTTGGCTTCAAGCGCCTGGTGCAGCCCTTCACTGTAGCGGCGGCCCGGCATAAGGCGACCTGTAAACTCATCTACTATGATTACCTCGCCATCCTTTACAATATAATCAACATCGCGCTTAAAGAGGGTATGAGCCTTTAGCGCCTGATTAATATGATGAAGAAGCTCAATATGTTTTGGGTCGTATAAATTGTCTGCATTAAGAAGGCTTTCAGCTTTTGCTATTCCTTTGTCGGTCATAACCGCTGTTCTGGCCTTTTCGTCAACAACATAATCTTTGTCCTGCGCAAGGCTCGGTATTATCCTGTTTACCTGGTAGTATAGATCGGTTGATTTTTCAGCAGGACCGGATATAATAAGCGGGGTTCTTGCCTCATCGATTAATATGCTGTCCACCTCATCCACTATGGCAAAGTTGAGTTCCCGCTGGACAATTGAGTCTCTCTCGAACTTCATATTATCCCGCAGATAGTCAAAGCCGAACTCATTGTTCGTGCCATAGGTAATGTCTGCGCTATAAGCCTTTTTGTGCTCAACATCATCCATGCCGTGCAACAGGGAATCAACAGAAAGACCTAAAAAATTATAAATCTGTCCCATCCATTCTGTATCACGCTTTGCCAGATAATCGTTCACAGTAACAACATGCACTCCTCTGCCTGAAAGAGCATTTAAATATACAGGAAGGGTGGCAGCCAGTGTTTTCCCCTCACCTGTCTTCATTTCAGCGATCTTACCCTCATGCAGAACAATCCCGCCAACAAGCTGGGCATCAAAATGACGCATCTTGAGAGTGCGCACCGAAGCTTCCCTCACAGTTGCAAATGCTTCGGGAAGAATATCTTCAAGGGATGCCCCATTTTCAAGCCGCTGCTTAAACAAAACCGTCTGACCTTTCAGCCGGTCATCATTCATGGCCTGCATTTCAGGTTCAAGAGCATTAATCTTATCTACAACAGGTTGCAGCTTTTTTAATTCCCGTTCGTTTTTGCTTCCAAATATTTTTGTCAAAAAATTAAACATTATCTATAAAATACTCCTAATAAATACCTTGTGAATTCGATTTTTTATAATAAAATGAACTCCACAAAATGTCCATGAAGAATTTAAGTTGCTGTTTTTAAAACCGGGAATTACAGGGAGGCGCAAGCTCACTTAAAGACAAGAAAAAGAAAGGAACTAAAGAATATATAGAGAATTGTTAATTTTAAATGTTGAATTTTGAATTAAAATCGGACTTTTTCCTTCATTCAAAATTAAAAACTCAAAATTATACTTAAGCCTGACGCCGACACGAAGTGAACCATCTGAGCAAAAGGGGGCGTTTTTCAAAGGTCGCTAATTGAGTATGTATGTTTCAGGATTAAACGGAATCCCGTTAAGATGAACCTCATAATGGAGATGAGGGCCTGTGGTTCTGCCTGTATTACCGACAAGCGCAATGGTCTCGCCCCGCTTTACAGACTCGCCTGGTTTTTTTAATATCTTCTGAAGATGCGCATAACGGGTAACCATTCCATGTCCATGATCAATAATAATTACTTTGCCAAGCAGGCCTTTTCTGTCGGCAAATGTTACGGCCCCATCAGCAGTGGCAATTACAGGTGTACCCATCCGCGTAGCAATATCCAAGCCTTTGTGAAATTCGCGCAAACCGGTAAAGGGGGATACGCGGTATCCGAATCTTGATGATATCCACCCGCTTAGCGGGCGTACAGCAGGTGTTGAAGCAAGAAGGTTTCGTTGATCTTCAAGATGTTTCAGCAGCGACTCAAACCCCTGCTTTTGATTTGTTGATGCAAAATCAAGCTGCCCTGTCTGCTCGTGCATTTCACGAACCAGACTGTTGTGCTTATCCTCAAGAGGAATCTGTGTGTCAAGATCATCAGGCATTGAACCGCCGATGCCAAAAAGGTTGTCCTCACCAGCAGGTTTTTCAATATTGGCAACGATTCTTATCTGTTTTTCAAAACTGTTTAGCTCAACCATTTTTGACTTTAAGGAATTGATTTCATCTGCAAAGTTTTTTATCTGCTTGCGCTGGCCGATTATTATATCAGACTGGTCGGAAACATTGGTCTCCATCTTTCTGATATTTGATAATTTCAGCTTAACATCATAATAGTCATACATTACAAAACCAAAAAACATGATGATAGCTGCGACAAAAAGGCCTGAAAAACGTAAAAATGTTCCGGAAACAGTTGCCTGTTTTATTGGAGAGCCTGAATCGCTTAAAATAAAAAATGTGGTTTTTCGCTGCATAAATTGAGACCTTTGTGAGTTCCAAAAATATTCAATTTTGTCTGCCTGTGCATTGCACGCAGACAAAGGATGCGAAAACTTCAGAACTTCAGTTTTGTTCGTTATCATATAAATTATAGGTTTGTCAAGTCAGTAACACCTGAAAAATAAAAAGAAATGTCATTAAATTCGCAGTGCGCACCTCAGAACCGTCAATTTTGCATTTCTAAACAGGAAAAGGAACATTATTTAGCCCCCTGGTTTCATCCAGGCCAAGCATGATATTCATATTTTGAACAGCCTGGCCCGCAGCCCCCTTCACAAGGTTATCTATCGCAGAAATTATTATCAGCCGTTTGTTTGGTTCATCTATGCTAAAACCTATATCGCAGTAATTGGTTCCCCTCACATGCAAGGTGTCGGGAACCCGATTTTCAGGGCATATACGAATAAAAGGATGCCCTGCATAAAAAGAGGAAATACAGCTGTGTATTTCTTCAACGCTGATTTTTTTCTCAAGATTTACATATATCGTTGTAAGCATGCCGCGCGTCATGGGAACAAGGTGCGGCACAAATGTTATTCTCACCGGCTTTTTTGCTTCTGTGCTCAGAATTTCTTCCATTTCAGGACAATGCCTGTGCTGGGCGACTTTGTATGCCTTGAATGATTCATTTGCCTCGCAAAAATGGCTTGTCAGCGAAAAAGATCGCCCTGCTCCGCTAACCCCTGACTTTGAATCTGCGATAATTGTATTGATATCTATAAAATCTCCTTTAAGCAAAGGCATAAGAGGCAAAAGAACGCTGGTTGGATAACATCCTGGATTGCCTATCAGAGAGGCATTTTTTATTTTATCAAAATAAATTTCGCAAAGACCGTAAACCGCTTCTTTAAGCAGCTCTTTTGCAGTATGCGGCTGATAATATTTTTCATACCTCAAAACATCCTTGAACCTGAAATCAGCGGAAAGATCTATGACCTTTTTGCCATGCCTCATCAAGCCGGGAACAATTTCCATGGGAAGCCTGTGAGGCAGGGCAATATATATTATATCCACTTTATCGCAAAACCTGTCCTCATTAAATTCTTCGCAAGCCAGGTTTACAAAACCTGCCATCGAGGGATAAATCCTGTCATATTTCATCCCCACATACTTGCGGGATGTTAAGGCTGTCAGCTGGACATCCGGATGTCCCAAAAGTATCCTGACAAGCTCCGCTCCAGCATATCCTGTTGCGCCGATTACGCCGACCCTGATCATATATCCTCCTGATTAAAACAAAGTAACCGTTCACAGTTTACAGTTAACGAAGGTACTTACTTATAAACCGTGAACCGTGAACGGTTACCATTTATCAAAGGCCTCAGGCTTTATCAAGGATATTTGCATAAAAGATTTGCTTGGAATCAAATACAGGTCGTGTTAAGTAAAATGTGTCAAGTGTCATTGTCGTGTGTTAAGTAATTGATAGAACAAATAATTACCTTAACCCAACTTGAGTAATAAAGGATAAAAACAGTTTGGAAAAGAAACCAGAACTCGTCGCCGACTGGCAGACTCTAATGAGAACATTTATTAATCATGAAGATGATGCTTCCAGGTCCACTCTTGTCAAATACATGGAGCAGATATTTTTCGGGCTTCACGATTTTCTCAAGAAACATGTCGGCATCACCGAAGAGGTCAGCCTCAAGGATTTATCAAAAAACTTTACCAATACCCTTATCAGTAAAAATCCTGAAAAGAAACTCGCGGATGTGATAACAGATCTTGTCGAGAATATTGCGCCACACGCCGTCAATGTTACCTCACCCTATTTTGTTGGCCACATGACTTCCGCAATTCCATTTTTCATGGTTCATCTCAAAACCATAGTCGCAGCGCTCAATCAAAATGTAGTTAAAATTGAAACATCAAAGGTTGTCTCAATTTTGGAAAAACAGGTTATAGCCAAAATTCACAGGCTGATCTACGAAGAAGATGAATCTTTCTATGAAAGGCATGTCCAGAATATCCTAACCACGTTAGGCTGTTTTATTGAAGATGGCACCCTGGCAAATCTCACAGCTTTCTGGGTCGCCAGAAACTCCCTGCTTGCGCCAAAAAATGGTTTTACCGGCGTTGAGCAGGAAGGAATACATGCCGCATACAAAGCATACCAGACAGAAAGGTGCGTTATACTGGCATCAAGACTTGGTCACTATTGCCTTAAAAAAGCCGGTGGTATTCTTGGAATAGGCAATCAAAACATTATAATAATTGATGTTGATGCCAACAACCGCATGGACTTGAATAGTCTAAAAAAAGCGATCAAAGACATAAAAACCAGCTCAATTAAAACAAAGATTATTGCTATTGTCGGCATTGCCGGAACCACGGAAACCGGGACCGTCGATCCTCTGCCTGAAATAGGAGAAATATGCGCAGAAAACAGGATTCACTTTCATGTGGATGCCACATGGGGTGGCCCGACGCTAATGTCTGAAAAATACAGGCATCTGCTTAAAGGTATAAACCTTGCGGATTCCGTGACAATAGACGGCCATAAACAGTTTTATATGCCGATGGGCTGCGGCATGGTTGTCTTTAAGGACCCTTCGATCATGGATTCTGTCTCATATCATGCAAACTATGTAAACCGCCCGGGTTCCGTTGATCTTGGCATAAAATCGCTTGCAGGGTCAAGGGAGGCAAGCTCTATTATACTGGACAGCGCGCTTAAAATAATGGGAAGCAGGGGTTATGCGCTGCTGATTGAGCATGGGATTGACACATGCCTGAAGTTTGCCGAAGAAATCGAGAAAAGACCGGACTTCCAGCTAATAACGCGCCCGGAGCTTAACATTCTTACCTACAGAATATGCCCCTTCCATATTCAGCGCCGGTTAGCCCGGGGTAATCCTGAACAGATATGCAACATTAACAAAAAATTAAACAAAACAAACACGGCTGTTCAAAGGCTGCAAAGGGAGGCTGGAAAGAGTTTTGTTTCACGAACAAAATTAAAAATATCAAACAGGCATGGAAAAGATATTGTTGTTTTTCGCTGCGTAATAATGAATCCCATGACAAACATAAAGATTCTAAATGAAATCCTTGATGAACAGGAAGAAATATTTAAAAGTAATTTTGAGATTTAACCTTTTTTAATATCTTTGACCAGTTCTTTAATGATGGAAATAAGATTGCTTCCTCTTTCACGAGCTATACGATGCGCATCATCAACTATTTGACCGGCCTGCTTCTCCAGATCTTCATGCGGAGGGGTGGGAATCTGTTTTTTCTGATATTGCCATAATAAATAACGCATGGTCAGACTCTCTTCCTGGCGTCTTATAAACCCCATATTCTTTTCTCCTTAGCAATAAAAACAGTAACTAAAAAATATTAGCTTTTCAAACCACCGCAAATATGAAAAATCACCTTTTCCAATATAATTTTTGGATTCTCTCCGGTTGACTTAAGCCGCAAATCAGTTTCACTCAAGCTCTTAATATCTTCAATGAGTTCATTTGTCGTAAACTTTTCAGAGCTGAGAAGCATCTGGTAAACGGGATAAGGGTTGTTCGGGTTTTGCGCGATCAGCAGGTCCACGGCTGATTTGCTTTTGCCTGCTTTAACATTTTTCGAAAGCATGCTTTCCCAATCTTCCAGCAGGCTCAACAGGTCGTTGTCATACTCCTTGATTGCAGGCATAACAGCACTCTGAAACTGATCAAACCTGATACCGGCATGCCATGCCCTCCCATGCCGGCTTTCAACAAAACCCTTAATCAGCAAAAGCTTTCTAACCTGATTTGTTATTGCCGCAAACAATTGAAGAGGATGATCTAATTGAGGCAGAAGAGAATTCAGAAAAAAAAGGGCTTTTCCTAAGTTACGGCCTGATATTGCATTTGTCAGCTCAAATATTGGATCTGTTTTTGTGCGTTTTACAATAAACTTTACATCATCAATTGTTATTCTGTTTCGCTCACCAACATAACTGATAAGTTTCTCCAGATTATTTAAAAATGAGCGGATGTTAAAACCGGTCATTTCAAACATGGCGGCAATTGCGGCCTTATCCATTCTCTTTTTATTTTTTGTGAGAACAGTTTCCATGCTTTCATAAAGAACCCTTTCCTGGGCCATTTTGTCTGCTCTTCGTTCACCTTTTGGGACAGAGCAATCAACAATCATTCCGCATTTATTTATAACTTTATAAAGGCCCTTTCTTTTATCAATCATATCAGCGGTAATTATCAGATGATTATTTTGGGGGAATCCATTCTCAATGGCCTGCTGCAAAAGTTTTCCTTTATCCTCTCCTTTAGATGGAGTCAGGCCGCCGGCCATACAATAATCGACGGTTCTATCAAGCCATTCTCCATCAGCCGATCCGTCAACATCAAGTTTTAATGCTTTGTCTATGCTTGCCTTGCTTATATCGTCAAAGGAAAGGTTCAAAAGCCCGAGAAGGCTTAGAAGATAGTTTGCAGCCTTTTGAATATTGTCGTTATTATATTCATTCTTTGCTTTTTCTATAAGAGCCTTTTCGTTTAGTTTTGAATAAAATATCTGTGTGTCGCAAATAGCCACAACCTTTGTGCCCTGCAAAAGAGAATATGTGTTTATACGCTGCAGCGCGTCATTAATTTTCTCATCGGCTCCATCTACAGGTTCATAGTTTAACCCACTAACCTGACCGGAAAGCAATTTATTTAAAAGCTCTTCAAACACTGCCTTGCAAAGCAGTTCCTCTCCGAAAATCAGATACACAGGGGCAAACCCGTCCTTATCAGGCTTTTTCAGATAATCCTTAAATTCCTTATAGTTAATTTCCGTCATTATGTATATTTTTACAAAACGTTTTAAGTGTTAGGTGTTAAGTGTTAAGAGCTTGATAAAACAGATAATTACTTTAACATGGCACCTGCTCCTTAAACCCTTATAACTTTAAAAGAATAACAGGAGATGTGCCGTGAGTAAAGGGAAAAGGAGATGCTTGCTTATCGAGTTTAATTGGGATATTCACAATCAAAATATAATACACTTAACACCTAACACTTAACACTTAATAAACATGATCAGCATTGAAAATCTATCAAAAAGCTACGGCAATCACGTCCTGTTTGACAACGCAAGTTTCAGGATAAACTCCAGACAGCGGGTTGGCGTTGTCGGACGAAACGGGCATGGTAAAACCACCCTGCTTAAGCTCATCACCGGAGAGGTGCATCCGGATTCAGGATTGATCACCACGCCCAAGAACTATTGTATCGGTTGTGTCAGCCAGCAGATTGAGTTTACCAGGGATACGGTTCTGGCCGAAGGCATGACAGGACTTTCCGAGGCTGAACAGGACCATCACTGGAAGGTTGAAAAAATCCTGTTTGGACTGGGATTTACCGCATCGGACATGCAGCGGCATCCCGGGGAATTTTCCGGCGGTTTCCAGGTACGGCTGAACCTGGCCAAGATTTTGGTTGCCGAGCCGGACCTGCTGCTTCTGGACGAACCCACAAATTACCTGGATATAACCTCAATCCGATGGATTACCCGTTTTTTGTCGGGCTGGCCCCGCGAACTTATGCTTATCACCCATGACCGCAGCTTTATGGACGGAATCGTGACCCACACCATGGGTATTCATCGCAAAAAGATTCGCAAAATCGCCGGAAATACCGAAAAGTACTATTCGCAGATTGCCCTGGATGAAGAAATCTACGAAAAAACCCGGATCAACGATGAAAAACACCAAAAGGAAACCGAACTGTTCATCAACCGGTTCAGGGCTAAAGCCAGGCTGGCAAACCTCGTCCAGTCCCGTATCAAGGCCCTGGCCAAAATGGAAAAACTGGAAAAGCTGGAGACCATCAAATCCCTTGGCTTTTCATTTCGATCCAAACCGTTTCCCGGAAAACATGTGATGAGCGTAAAAAACCTGACATTTTCCTATGATACAAAAAAGCCGCTGATTCAAAATCTGGATTTTACCGTTACCGCCGGTGAACGGGTCTGCGTGATCGGCAAAAACGGCAAAGGCAAAACCACTCTGCTCAAGCTCCTGGCCGATAGTCTCGCGCCACATTCTGGAGAAATCGCTTGCAACCCCAACATAACCCGAGGTGTTTTTGAGCAAACCAACATCAAAAGTCTAATAGACACCCGCACAGTGGAAGAAGAAATCCTTTATTCCCACCATGATGTGGATCGTCAGACAGCCAGAAACATATGCGGGGCCATGATGTTTTCCGGTGATGATGCGCTTAAAAAAATCAGCGTACTTTCCGGGGGTGAAAAAAGCCGGGTGATGCTGGGCAAGCTTATGGTCACACCGGTCAACCTGCTGCTTCTGGATGAGCCAACCAACCACCTGGATATGGATGCATGCGATGCTCTGCTTGCGGCCATCGACAACTTCAACGGCACGGTTATTATGGTGACCCATAATGAAATGTTTCTCCATGCCCTTGCCAAAAAGCTCATCGTCTTTCGGAGCGACCACCAGGAGGTTTTTCACGGGGGGTATCAGCAGTTTCTGGAAAAAAGCGGGTGGGAAGATGAAGATCGCAGAGGAAAACCAGACCAGACCAAAAATTCAGTTGAAAATAACGCCGGCCGGCCGAACCGGAAAAACCTGCGTAAAAAGCGGTCTGAAATCATCATTGAAAAAGGAAAAACATTAAAACCCATGCAAAACCGTATGTTGAAGGCGGAAAAAGAAATAGAACGCGGCGAAACTGAAATCGCACAGATCAATAAAGACCTGGTCTCGGCTTCAGTAAGCGGTGACGGCTCAAAAATTGCCAATCTTTCCAGACAGCTTAACACACGGCAGGCCACTGTCGACAGCCTGTATGATGAACTTGAATCCCTGACAATTGCGCTGGAGAAAAAGCAGGCTGAATTTGAGAAACAACTGGAGAACCTGGACGCAATGGCTTGAGCTAATCCTCGGAAGTTGAAACCAGCCCTCTCATCCGTTTGATTCTACTTCGCCTCTTTTTAGCTGCCAGCAGGCGTTTACTTGATGCAAGGCTCGGTTTGGTCTTAATGCGGGGTTTAGGTTTTTCAGCTGCTTTTTGAATTAATTTAATCAGACGGCCAATCGCATCCTGCCGGTTCCCTTCCTGTGTTCGAAACCGTCTGGCCTCAATAATAAGAATCCCGCGAGCTGTAATTCTTCTGCCCGCAAGCCTGGTCAAACGACAGCGAACCTGATCGGAGAAAGAAGTGGAATTTCTTACATCAAAGCAAAGCTGAACAGCCGTGGAAACCTTATTGACATTCTGGCCTCCAGGGCCTGATGCCCTTATAAACCGAAGCTTAATTTCATTTTCGCTTATTTTAATATCAGGTGTGATGTAAATCATTTTAATAGTTTACATCATCGTTGTTTTTTTCTCAAGAGCAACAAATGCAGCCCCCTTATACCTTCCAAAGTGCCTATACAGGCATCATACTTTGCCTTGCTCACATCTATTCCACCTAATAAAAGTCCGCTTTGCTTAATATATCCTTTACGTTTTTTCTGATTTCTGCCATAATTTTTTAGTTTTATGAGCATACCTCCTCTGTTTTATTAGGGCTGATTTGTTTATCTTCTTAGGAGGTGTGCCTTATCTTAACAAAACATGCGATCTGATCTCTTATACGATGCGGTAGATGAACCGCAAAAGCCGGCGAATCTAAAAATGGCTAACTTCCTTACGGTCGAAGATTTTCCGCTGCTTGCGGCGGGGAGCTTCAATCCTATAAAATTTTTAATGGTGAAAACATGGAAAAAACTTTTAACGGTCAAAAGACAGCAAAATTAGGTACTGAAAAGAAGCCTGCTGTTGTTAATGTACAAACAGAAGAAAGATTGAAAGAAGTAGCATTGATATTTGAAGAAAAGTGTTGGAAATATACAATTGGAGTAGAACCGGATAAGCCAGAGGATATTACCGATTTAGAAATATTATTGAATACACCAAAATCAAAAATAACCGAAACTAAAGTTGGCCGCAATGAGCCGTGCCCATGTGGAAGCGGGAATAAGTATAAAAAATGCTGTGGCAAATAAGGCTATTTTACATTGCCTCTGTTGGTCGACATGATTGGATCCTTTGTCAAGTAACAAGCAATCCCTAAGCCTTCCCATACTTAAAAGATAGCTATTTGCTTTTTTACGGATGTTCCGCAGGTTCCCCCGCAGGTTCCAAGTTTAAAAGTTGAGAACGTCCCGTAAGTTGTCCCAAGCTGCCGGTTGTGAAAGGTTGAGATCGTGTTTATGTCATTTTCGGAAAGCTCCTGAAGATTAGAATTGCGGAACTGTATCTTTAAACTCAACTCTCCATGGCCTTGACATGTTTTTTCAATGTATCTGCGTAAACAGATGTCAGCTAATGCGCTAATCAAGACACGATACCGGACCCCCACCTTGAATTTTCATAAATTGTCGCCTCCCACTAAATTATTCGTTCAGCCATATAATGTTTCGGCTAAGTGGCTGGCAAAGGAGCGCAGCGAACTTGCCAGTCCATCTTCAGCCGCCGGTTGGGGATTGTGAAACGACCGAGCGCAGATTATTTTTCGTCAGCAGAAAGCTCCAACATTCTGAAAATATCAGCTACATTTTCTGGCTGCAAAGCCCAACGATAGGCAGGATGTATTTCCCAATCAAAGCCAAAATCAACAAATCGACCGGAAAGATAGCGATTTTCCTCAAAGTATTTCCGAACAATTCCATTTGACATCTCTTTTCGTGCTGTTAAAAAATTGATCTTAAACATAAATGCGGCAAGGTCTTTATTTGACGCTACGATACCATTCGAAAAATGGAATTGTCCCATCTCACAGATGTTCGAAATCTTTTTGAGCAGGGCGTCTGTTTTGTATACGTATCCCGCCTTTGTCGTTCTTTCCCTCCTGTTAGGTCGCATGTTCATTAGTAGTCTTTCAATGTGAGGCAGTTCTGATCGGAATTCGTTTGCGGTGTCTTGAAGACGCCCTTGTGAATACTCTTCAAAACTGTTTTCGAAATTGATAGTTTGAATTTTGTCATTTTTGAGTTCTCTTGCGTTTCTAGCTGCAAGGGTACACAGTTTGACTAAATCCCGCGGTCTTTTTCTTATTAGAGACATAAGCACTCTGTACATAGGGGCATTTTGCCAGTGCCCGACGCCTCGGAATCGAGGCTCCATTACTTGATACAGATACGTTGCAAGATCTTTCTGAGGTGTCTCTATCAGACGAGACTCATCAACGCCTCTACCGAAAAACGATTCGATTCTTTTTATTAAGAGAACAAATATCTCGTGGTTGTTCCAGATTTGCCATATAACTGAACCTTCGATTTTGTCTGTTGATTCGTCCGACGTTCGGACTAGGAAATAGACGTCAGACCTCAAGCTTACTCTGAAATACAGGCCTTTGCTTTCTTTTACCAAATCCCTGACAGCATTCAGAAGGGCTGAAATCCTGAGCGTATCTTCACGTTGACCTTGCCACCCTCGGTCTAAATCGTCGATGTAGACAATTATCTTCCCGGTTTTCAAAAAATTGTTAACAACAAGTCTGTTTGTGGGGTTAAAATCGATCCTTTCAGTTTCCTTAAACGTATTTCTAAGAAACTCGATTGCTTTTCCACCAAATCTTTTTAGCCTTGGCCCGAGGTCTTCGCCAGCATCTGCCCCAAGGCTGGAAAAAACCCTTCTCGTAATTATCTCAGTTAACCCTATTTTCCATTCACGTATCGTCTCAAGAAAATCTTTGGTATCTGTACCTAAACCCAAAACGTCGTCAGGCTTGATTAGGATGGCAAGGCGACTGCCCTCCTTATCCTCTGCCATTGCGACTTGAAATAGCGCACTCTTGCCTATTCCTTTGTGACCCACAAGAATTCGCAAAGGTAAGTCTGTTACTACCTGGTCATATGTTGAGGTTTTGAAATAATATTCTCGGAGACGATCAAGGTCTTCATCTTCCGCAGCCTCATGGCCAAACATTCTCTGAATTTGAGCCTCATCAAAGGACAGAATATTTGTCATCGTGGTACCTCGCAATTTTTTTCTATAATTTTTAATTATTATATAGTTTCCGTCTAATATCAAATTTTAAACCATTTGACGAGTAAATGTTGATTCTTTTATAATTTTTGAATGTGTTTTTTAAAACAACTGCATCTGTCTTGATGCATCGGCTTTCTGTTTCTTTTTCCTTTTGCGTGCGGGCCGGCTTTGACTTCTTGTTCGTGGATTTCGTGGTTTAGTTTTAGCAGGCGCTTTAGGACTTCTTTTCTGGCATCATGTGAAATTGTGTATCGTACACGGTCGTTTTCCGGCAGATAATCCACTTCGTAAAAATCATGGGCCAGATCGATATCCTCCCAGCCATAAGCTTTCAGAACTGTTTCGTCCATTTGTTTATGAAGTTCGCGCAGGTGCAGAATGTCACGGACGGCCTCATTGAAAGTGCAGATGCCTTCAGTCTTCGAGAGGGCGTTCTACTTCCACTAATGGGTTGATCAAGATGTGATACCGAGCCTTTCACCAAAAGAAACGCCTAAATTCAACCCCCTTTTCCACACTATCCCGATAGCGCTCATTCTTCATCTACCTGTCTGCACTTAGAGCACACTCGCTCGTTTTCTATGACTGAAAACCTCTGCCCACATTCTGCGCACGTACGGATAAGCTCGACAGAGACCTCGTCATGCAGGGACATCTGTTTTTGAAACCCTAAGAATATCTTGTTTAGAAACTGCAATGCAAATTCATGAGAGGTGCTATCAGGACTCAACTGCACATTGACGATTCTCTCTGCGCGGGCCACCTTTTGAGCACCCTCCTGTAAACCAAGGGGACTCACGATGATTCCTCCCTGTGCACCGGTGTCAAGTATTCGATAAGCCAGTGAGGCGATTCTTTCTTGATTCTGTTTCGATGTTGTATATCGACGGCATTCTATAATCACAAATCCTTCATTCCCTTCACTTACACCTTTAGCATCTATTTCCCACTCTGTCTGTGAACGGAGACCAGGCACGCTTTGTTTCCCTTCAACCTTGGACAGCCCAAACTCACGAGCGCACTGGTTGAGCAAATATGTTGCCACCTCTTCATATGATTGCCATTCAGTCGTCATGATTTCTATTCTCTTGTTGAACGAAGCCGCTACGCGGCGGAAAAATAATCAAAAATAGTGTATAACTCCTATACTTGTCCAATTCCGGGCACTTATAAAAAAGGAGTATATCATGAAACAAGCAGAAGTAAATCGATTTAACAAGCTCTACGAACGTCACCTGAGATTACTCAAACTTCAGGG
>Ga0307378_10000050_pt1 | contig 216621 bp, 204 predicted proteins | sample UN1MG_FD_202238 | JGI IMG/M metagenome (GOLD analysis project Ga0307378, IMG submission 202238) | Soil microbial communities from Risofladan, Vaasa, Finland - UN-1 | ecosystem: Environmental > Terrestrial > Soil > Coastal area > Acid sulfate soil | place: Finland: Risofladan, Vaasa... | reverse complement strand
GACGGCGCAATCGCCTGGCTCACCGTGTGCGGCTCAAAGGACGGGCAGGATGCCTTCAACCCGATCAAGGGCTCTATCCCGGCGCGTACGGATGGCGACCGTTCACTGTACGACGTCTACCTCCAGTCGGCCATGGACGACTTCGGCTCCAACGAGATCGTGCCCAGCTTGCCCCACGGCGCCGCGGCGTCCGAGGGCTGGGTCACTGCTGCCGGTGACGCCATGACTCTCTTTGTCGCCGACCTGGACGTCGCCGCAGCTCAAACGGCTATGGCCCAGGCTTGTGTGGACGCTGGCGTGTGCCAGTAGTCTAGGGTTCTCACGCGTCTCATGGACCCTGTGGGCGCCGCCGAGAGGGCGTCATCATCCCGGCGGCGCCCAGCCCATGTAAGGGGTGGCTTATGACACACGCGCGGCGCGAGCGTTGGATCGCCTTCTTGATGGTTCTGCCGTCCATCATCCTGATCGCGATCTTCGTCTACGGCTTCATCGGCTGGACGGCCAGAGTCGCTCTGTCCAAGTGGGACGGCATCCGGCCTGACTATACCTGGGTTGGGTTGGAAAACTTCAGGCATCTACTTGTTGGGCAGGGCACGACGGCCAGACGCTTCCACATTGATCTATGGAACACGTTCTTCTTTACTCTTCTTTTTATGGTGGCGTGCGTGGTCGCCGGTCTATTGCTCGCCATCCTTCTCGATCAAAAGATCAAAGGTGAGGGCATTTTTCGCACTATCTACCTCTTTCCTATGGCCATCTCCTTCGTTGTCACCGGAGTGGTCTGGCAGTGGATTTTCGCGCCAGGTACGGAGACGCGCCTGAGAGGCGTCAATGCGCTGCTGCACAACATGGGACTTGACGCGCTCCGCTGGGGGTGGTACACTGACACTACTTCCATTGGGCCTTTTCACGTGGCCTTGATTCCGGTCATTATCGCCGCTGCCTGGCAGCTTACCGGCTACACCACGGCCATGTACTTGGCGGGCCTGCGCTCCATCCCCGACGAACTGCGCGACGCCGCACGGGTGGACGGTGCCAGCGAGATCGCGATGTATCGCCGTATAATCCTGCCCATGTTGCAGCCCATCACCCTTAGCGCTCTGATCATCCTGGGCCATATCTCGCTCAAGATCTTCGACCTGGTCTTCACCATGACGGGCAGGGGAACCGGCTTTGTCACGGACGTGCCAGGCATTTTTATGTTTGAAACTACCTTCCAGGGCAACCACTATTCTCAGGGCGCCGCCATTTCCATCATCATGCTGCTCACCATCGCCGTGGTGGTCGTTCCCTATCTGATCTACAGCTTCCGGCGGGAGGTGGAGCTATGACGCAGCGCTTGAACCCCATGCGTATCGGCATCTACCTCCTGCTGATCCTCTTTTCCGGCCTCTTTTTGGTGCCGGTGTACGTTCTGCTATCCAGCTCACTCAAGACTTTTACCGAAGTGCAAGATCTTTCCAGGCTGTGGAGCCCGCCATCGGGGTTGTACCTGGAAAGCTTTCGCTCTGCCTGGTTTGGCATCCCCGAGAAAGGCTTGCGCGGCCTGGGTCCGAATCTACTCAACAGCATCTATTTGACTGTGCCCGCTACTATCATCTCCTCCATGCTTGGTTCGCTCAATGGCTATGTCCTCTCCAAGTGGAAGTTCCGGGGAGCCAACGTGGTCTTTCCTCTGATGCTCTTTGGCATGTTCATCCCCTACCAGAGCATCCTCATTCCGTTGACGCAGACACTCCGCGCCATGGGCCTGGGCGGGACCCTTTGGGGGCTGATTCTGGTCCATGTGGTCTATGGCATTCCTATTACCACGCTGATCTTCCGCAACTATTACGCCGAGGTGCCCACCGATCTGATAGAGGCTGCACGAATTGACGGCGCGGGAATTCTGGGCATTTACTGGCGGGTGATGTTTCCGCTGTCCCTGCCCGGTTTCGTGGTGGTCATCATTTGGCAGTTCACCAACATTTGGAACGAGTTCCTCTTTGCCGTAACGCTGCTGCAAAAACCCGAGCTCCAGCCCATCACCGTGGCACTACGGAACCTGGCCGGCAGCCAGATCAAGGAGTGGAACATGGTGATGGCCGGGGCACTCATCGCGGCCGTCCCAACGCTGCTCATCTATGTGCTCATGGGCCGGTACTTCATCCGGGGTCTGCTGGCTGGATCGGTGAAGGGATAGAATCTGAAAGATGACAACTGCACAGCGGAATGAGACTGTCCTGAAGTGGGGCCTGCTCTCCACAGCCCGCATCAACGGCCGGCTGATCCCAGCCATTCGCGCCGCCGAGCGCGCCGAGCTGGTTGGGGTCGCTAGCCGCAGCCTGGAGCGGGCAGAGGCGTACGCCGCTGAGTGGGCCATACCCCGTGTCTATGGGGGCTATCAGTCGCTGCTGGACGATCCCGATGTGGATGCCATCTACATTTCGTTGCCCAATAGCCTTCACGCGGAGTGGACGGTTCGGGCGGCCGAAGCTGGCAAGCACGTCCTGTGCGAAAAGCCACTGGCGGTCAGCGTTACCGAGTGCGACCGGATTATCGCCGCTGCTGAGTCAGCCGGCGTCGTGGTGATCGAGGCTGTCATGTACCTCCACCATGCCTTGCTGAGCAAGGGTCGTCAACTGATCGAGGAGGGAGCGGTGGGCCGGGTCACGCTTGTGCGCGGAGTTCTCTCCTTCTTCCTCGATCGGCCAGATGACGTGCGCTGGAAGCCAGAGTTGGGGGGCGGCGCGCTGTGGGATGTGGGCAGCTACCCTGTGAGTTTCATCCGATGGATGGCCGGTGAGCCGGAGGAGGTGTTTGGTTGGCAGACGCTCGCCGAGGGTGGTGTGGACGAGACCTTTGCAGGGCTGCTGCGTTATAGGAGCGGCGTGCTGGGTCTCTTCGACTGCGGCTTCCGCACCCTACAGCGGAGCGAGGCTCAGGTCTTCGGCACCGAAGGGACATTGACCATCAAACAACCATACGCCATCAGCGCTGAAAGTGGGATCCTCCTGCGTCGTGGCTCGGAAGAGGAGGAGATCAGTGTGCGGGACATTGATGTCTACCGATGTGAGGTGGATGCTTTGACCGCTGCTGTGCTGGACGGAGCACCATTGCCCGTGTCTCTGAGGAGCAGCCGTAGTAACGTGGCTACCATATCGGCGCTCTACGCATCGGCACGGAGTGGCCTTCCTCAACCAGTCTTCTCTGCCTGAGCTGCTGCCCAGAACGCTCGTCGCTCTCACGTTCTTCTCATTCCCCGCCCTTCCTCCAGGTCTGCACATCTGCCATAGGAAGCCTCTTGTTATTGCTCGATGGGCGCGTGGTCGACTCCGGGGGCTAAGGGCCGCGGATGAAGACGCAGCGGAGCGAGCCTCACGGGGTCCATGGGAGGTGCCACAACCCATGACCTGTGCTACAATGCCAGGCGGCCTATGTCCGACCAGTTGCGGAGCGGAGGCAGACTGTGTCCTTGTCAGAATTGGCAAACAGCAACAAGCGCGTGCTCATGTTCGGAGGCAAGGGTGGAGTGGGAAAAACGACCTGCTCTGCAACCACCGCGTTGCACTACGCTTCGCTGGGACGAAGAACCCTCATCATCTCCAGCGATCTCACACCCTCTCTCTCCGACATCTTCGAGCTGGACGTGGGGCCCACGGAGAAGACCGTCCCGGGGGTCGACAACCTCGATGCTCTGGAGATAGGTCCCGATGAAGTAATGAAGAGGTGGAAGAAGAAGTTCGGCCCGGAGATCTACGAGGCTGCCTCCTCGCTGGTAGACATGGAGTACGACGAGCTCATCGACTACGTGGCCCTTGCCCCGGGTATCCAGGAGGAGTTCTTGCTGGACTACGTCCTGGAGCGGGTCAAGGATGGCTCCTATGACATCATCGTGTGGGACACGGCGCCGGCGGGGGACACCCTCCGTCTCCTGGAACTGCCGTACAAGTTCATCGCCCACCTGAAGACGGCGCCAAAGGTTTACATGCGGGCCAGGGATGCCCTCAAGCTGAAGAAGGTGCCCTTCCTGGATCTCATCGAGAGCTGGAAGGCCCTGGCGGAGGAAGTGACCTGCTTTATGAGGGACCCTGCTAACACAGAGTTCATCCTGGTCACCATCCCGGAGGGGTTGGGGGTCTATCAGGCCAGAAGGCTGGTGAAGGAGTTCCACCGTTTTGGGCTGGAGATCCGCTACATACTGGTCAATGACGTGATTCAGAACCCCGACAGCCCCTTCAACCGACAGCGGATGGAGATGCAGCACAAGTACATCCAGATGCTGTACGACGAGTATGGAGGCGCTAGGAAGATAATCGAGGTGCCCCTGTTCCCCTACGAGATCAAGGGCGTGGAGAGGCTGAGAGAGCTGGAACAGGTGTTGTTTGCTTCCTAGCTGAGCGTGGAGCCAGTCGAGGGACACCGCCGCGTCTGGGAGGGCGCTACTCCTCTCCCGCCGGAGAGAAGTACAGCCGGGTACGTACAATACTCTTCACCTGGTTCGCCAGACCCATTTCATCGAGGACCTCGTCGGGGCGGCCCGTGCCCTGCTCACCAGCTCGCAAGCGCATCCCCAGGACGTAGTGACCCACCTCTTGCGTTTCCAGCCAGACCTTCTCCAAAAGAGGACGCAGATCGTACTCCCTGCCACGGCGCTGACGCGGTAGCTGATCGCTACCCAGCAGAGAGGTGATTCGCTCCTCCAACTGGTGTGTGTCCTCGCTGACAGCCACTGTAGCCAGGTACTCGGCTCCCTGTACCTGCGTCTGGAGGGCAGGGAGGGTGGCGTAGACCTCTTCCACCTCGACCAGGGTAACTCCCACGGGAAGCTGTCTGTTGACCGCTGTGGCGAAGTCAAGGGGCGCCAGAGGTCTTTCGAGCATCACGTCTAGGATCTCCCTGTGGCCCGTGATGCCCACCGCCAGGGGCGCGGGGAAGGAGATCTTGGGCCGGGGATTGTAGCCCTGGGAGTGGAGCAGGGGCACCTCGGCACGGCGCAGGGCACGCTCCCAGAGGCGCATCAGGTCGAGGTGGGAGATGTACTTCACCTCCTCTCCCTTGACAAAGGTGACTCTGAGGCGCTGCGGCTCCGTCGTTGGTCTCATCGCTGACTTCTCTTCGCCGCGGCCGCCTGGCCGGCGTCCCGCAGCACACCGACACAACCCCACCCGGCCTGGCGCATGGCTTCAGCATCCCTGGGGAAGGTCTCCAGGATACCGCAGGTCTGGCACTGGCCTTCACGGCAGTCGAAGGTCATCGCCCCCTGGAGGCTGCGGTGATAGTCGGCCACGAGGAATTCCTTGCTCACGCCTGAGCTGATGTGATCCCAGGGGAGGGTCTCATCGAGCGGACGCTCCCTGTGGGCGTAGAAGGCAGGGTCCAATCCCTGGCTGGCAAACGCGTCCCACCAGCGCTGCACGTCGAGGGCCTCGCTCCAGGCGTCAAACCTGGCGCCTCGGCGCCAGGCGTCGAGAATGACCTGGCTCAGGCGGCGGTCTCCGCGGGAGAAAGCGGCCTCCAGCAGACTGGTCTGCGGGTCGTTCCAGCTGAGCTTCAGGCCCCGGCCCCTGATCAAGCGCCGCAGGAGATGGTGTTTCTCCTCCAACGACTCCCTCTGCTCCAGGGGCGACCACTGGAACGGGGTGTGGGGCTTGGGGATGAAGGTGGAGACGCTGACACTCAGCTGAGCCCTGTTGCCCCGGGCACGGCGGCCGATGGGTAGGATCTCCTTCACCAGGTCGGCGATGGCCTCCACGTCTTCCATAGTCTCCGTGGGCAGCCCGACCAAGAAGTAGAGCTTGATGCGGTCCCAACCGCTTTCGTAGGCAGCCGCTGCCGTGCCCAGGATCTCCTCGTGGCTGATGATCTTGTTGATGACCTGTCTCAGACGGTCGCTGCCTGCCTCGGGAGCGAAGGTGAGACCGGTCTTGTGGCGTCCCTGGAACATCCCCGCCAGCCGCAGGGAGAAGGAGTCCATACGCAGGCTGGGCAGGGAGATAGAGGTGTAGCTCGGGCCGTGCCGGTTCAGGAGTTGCTCCACCAATTGCTCGATGCCCGTGTAGTTGCAGGAACTCAGGGAGACCAGCGCCAACTCTTCGTAGCCCGTGGCCGCCAGGAGTTGGTCTGCGGTGGAGAGGATCTCCTCCAGCGGGCGCTGCCGGAGGGGGCGGTAGATCATCCCCGCCTGGCAAAAGCGGCAGCCCTGGGTGCAGCCCCGCTGGATCTCGATGGTGGCCCGGTCGTGGATGGCCTCCACGAAGGGCACCACCACCCTCGTCGGCGCGGGAGGCAAGGTGTCCACGATACGCTTGGTGACCACTGGCCGGGCGCTGGGATGGGTCGGAGAGACCTCCCGCACCGTGCCGTCGTCGCTGTACGTGACTTCGTAGAGACTGGGTACGTACACCCCGTCGATCTCCGCGGCACGTGCAAGGCACCCCTTCCTATCCTCCCGCCCGCACTGCCGGAAGAGCTCCACCAATTCGAGAATGACCTCCTCACCCTCGCCCACGACCAAGAGGTCGAAGAAGGGGGCCAGGGGTTCCCCATTGTAGGTACCGCTACCACCCCCGATGATCAGGGGATGGGAGTCGCCCCGCTGCTCGGCGAGCAAAGGGATGCCCCCGAGGTTGAGCATGGTGAGGACGTTGGTGTAGTTGAGCTCGTAGGGCAGCGTAAAGCCGATGATGTCGAACTCGTGGAGCGGGTGCCGGGTCTCCAGGCTGTAGAGGGGAATCCCAGAGGACCGCATGGCCTGTTCCATGTCCATCCAGGGCGTGTAGACCCGCTCGGCCAGGACGTCCACCTGCGAGTTGAGGATGTCGTAGAGGATCATCAAGGCCAGGTTGGACATCCCCACTTCGTAGACGTCGGGATAGGCCAGGGCGACCTTGATGGGGGTCTCGTCCCAGTCTTTGACGACGCTATTCCATTCCCCGCCGGTGTAGCGGGCGGGTTTGATGCTGTGGGGCAGGATGGACCCCAGGGTCGCTGTGTCTACACTCACCAGTCGTCTCCCTGGGCTATTATAGGTTCCCGGGCGGAGGGGGGCAACTTGTTCTCGACGTCGATGGTCTGAGGGAGGTGCTTGAGGCATCTGGACGAAGTGCGGGCGACAGGAAGAAGGCGGCTGTGAGCGCACCCACGGACCTAAACGGTCGCATGCCCAATCCCCGGGGACGCCGGAAATCGTCCTGGTCGCAGTTGTATCACTGAGAGAGAAAAGGGCGGACGCTCTCGGCCGTAGGCGGCAACTGCTGGACTTGAGTTATCTTGTGCAGTTCCGGCATACTGTCGTAGCCATCCACCATGGCCAGAGTGCCCTCAGGCAGCCGTGTCGCCCTGCCCACCGAGATCACGACGGGCCTGTCATAGTCGCGGGCCACGATGGAGCTGTGGGAAGATGTGCCGCCAGACTCGGCAGTTAACGTACGCCGGCCCTACAACAACTCAATTCTCTGCCGTCCCGGCTCCCCTCGCCTCCTCAATGAGTTCCTTTCGCCGCTGGCGATAGGCCACGATGGGCCGGTCGGCCTGGAACAGCTTCTCCCCCATGTCCAGGGCGGTTTTCTTGGGCTGCTGCGTCAGCACCACCCGCTTGTCCTGCCCCAGGATGATCCTGTTGCCCAGGTTGCTCAGCTTGCAGAAGAGCCTGTCCAGTGCGGGAAGGCGGACGAAGCGCCCGTAGAAGCGCAGGTAGAGCCTGGTGTTCTCTTCGTCGATGGGGACGAAGGCCAGGGATACCCGCATGTTATCCCCCAGCCGGTTCTGCCAGAGGTTGGGGAAGTGGAAGTGCAGCAGGGCAGCGGTCTGCGGCTCTGGGATGTCCTGAGGCTTGCGAGGAGCGCTACCGTCGTCTACGCGGTTGTAGACCCAGACCAACAGCCTGTCGTTTTCCAGCCTGGTCACCGGGCCATCGATCAACTTGCGCCCCCCGCGCCCGATAGTGTTGTAGTGCACGAAGGGCAGGTGCGCCACATCGAGCTGGTTCTCGATGGCCCGGGAGTAGTGCACCGTCCAGTGGTCCTTGAAGGTGGCGTAGGGGAAGCTGTCGTCGAGGTCGTCGAACCAGGGCAGTGGCGGCAGGTCCTCTCGCGCCTCTCCCCACCATAACCAGATGAAGCCGTAGGCTTCCCGGGTGGGGTAGGTGTGGACCTGAAATCGCTCGGGAACCGCGGTGATTTTGCCGTTGGCAGGGATCAACTGGCAGCGCCCGGAGGAGTCGTATTGAAGGCCGTGAAAGGGGCATTCGATGCAATCGCCCACGACCTTGCCTGCGCTCGGAGCAGCGCCGCGATGGGCGCACTTATCCCGCTGGCAGACCACCTGGCCCCGGGAGTCGCGCCAGAAGACCAGCTTCTCTCCCAAACGGATCACGCCCACCGGCTTATTGCTGGGGACCTCCTTGGACTCGAGGACGGCGTACCACTGGTTGGGGATCATAGGATACCTCCTGGACAGCCTCGCCAACTCGCTCGGCGACTGGCTTGGTGGAGACGGTTGCCGGATCCACCCCGCCCACCCGTCTGGGGGCGCTAGTCGTCAGGGAAGATCTTGCCCGGGTTCATAATGTTGTCGGGGTCCAGAGCTCGCTTGATGGTGCGCATCACCTGCACCGTCCCTTCCGGCAGGTCCAGGTGCAGGTACTTCTGCTTCATCAGGCCAATGCCGTGCTCGCCCGAAAGGGTCCCTCCCACGGAGGTAGCCACCTCGAAGATGTCGCCCGACGCGGCCTCCACCCGCTCCATCTCCTCCGGGTCTGCCTGGTCGAAGAGGATGTTGGGATGTAGGTTGCCGTCGCTGATGTGGCCGAAGATGACGATGGGCAGGTCGCGCTGCTGAGCGATCTCCTGGATGCGCCTCACCACCTGCGGGATGGCCTCCCGCGGAACGGAGATGTCCTCGCCCAGCTTGTTGGGCCGGACTCGCGTGAGAGAGGGAGAGATGGACTGCCTGGCCTTCCACAGGGCTCCCTCCTCCGCCGGTGTCGTCGCCACCTCGACCATGGTGGCTTTGTTATCCCGGCAGAGCTGGGACACGACCTGTAGCTCCTGATCCACCGCGGCCCGGACACCGTCCACCTGGATCAGGAGTAGCGCGGCAGCCTCACGAGGGAGGCCGCTCTGAAGGTAATCGTCCACGGTGCGGACGGTCATCTGATCCATGATCTCGATGACGGCAGGGGTGACCCCAGCGTGCAGGATCTTGTTAACCAGCGTGGCCGCATCGTCCAGGTCGGCGAAGGCGGCCAGCACGCTGCCGCTGGTCTCTGGCTGGGGAATCAGGCGCAGAGTGATCTCGGTGATGATCCCCAGCGTGCCCTCGGAACCGACGAAGAGCTGGGTCAGATTGTAGCCAGTCACGTTCTTGATGGCCTTGCCGCCGGTGCGAATCAATTCGCCGGAGGGGAGGACCACCTCCAGGCCCATCACATAGTCGCTGGTGACACCATACTTGAGGGCGTGGGGTCCCCCGGCGTCCATGCCCACGTTGCCGCCGATGGTGGTGGCCTTTTGGCTAGCGGGGTCAGGGGGGTAGTAGAGGCCCTGCTTGGCCACCTCGGCCTGAAGCTTGCCGGTGACTACCCCAGGTTGCACCACAGCCACCATGTTGACGGTATCGATCTCCAGGATGTCAGTCATCCTGGTGAGGCTGATGACGATCCCACCCCTGATGGGTATCGTCCCACCGGCCAGGTTGGTACCCGCGCCTCGGGGCACGACTGGTATCTTGTCTCGGCTGGCCAGCTTGACCGTGCTCGCGACTTCTGCCGTTGTTCTCGGTAGGACAACGAGCTCGGGCAGGTGCTCCAGCACTGTGCCGTCGTACGAATAGCACAGCAACTCCTCAGGAGAGGTGAGGGCGTTGTCCTCCCCAACGATGGCCTTTAGTTCCTCAACCACGCTGGACCGGATCATGTATTGACTCCTTTGTTGCGCTGGCCTGGGCATTATAACACTCGGCCCTGTGCTTGGCAAAGGTCACCAGACGTACGGTGTGGAGGAGTTGCCGCCCGACCACCCATGAGCTACTCCAGGCATGATCTGTAGGGTGAACCTGCAGAGTGCTGGCACGCACGTTGGCCGGGCCCTGAGCAGGCCGGAGGTCGTGTCGGAGCGGCGATCCAAGAGCGGCCCTCGCGGGTTTCTATGTGCTCCGGCCGGGTGGGTGCTTGACACGAGGTAAACGCGGGCTTATACTAGCCCGTCGAGTGGGTTCGAGGTACGTTTTGCGGTAGGCACGAATGCTGAAGAGATCGATCGGCGTACAGTTGTGTCTGATCCTGGCTCTGCTCTCTCTGTTGGCCCCGGTCGCGGGCGCCGAGGAGCCGGTGGTGCGGTTCTTCGTGTTCGAAGCCCAGGACTGCGAGCACTGCCGGGTGGTGAGGGAGCAAGTGCTCGCGCCCCTGCAAGAGGAGTACGGCCGTCAGGTCGAGATCCAGACTTTCGACATCGGCGCCATGGAGAACTACGAAGTCATGGTGCGGCTGGAGAAGGAGTACGGAGTCTCGGGTCTGGCCATCCCTCAGATCTTCATCGGGGACACAGTGCTGGTGGGTGAGGAGGAGATTCGGGAGCGACTAGTTGACCTGGTTGACCAGTATCTGGAGGCTGGAGGACGTGACTATCCGACTGGTGACCAACCGGTGGTGGCTACAGCCATACCCTCAGGCACCGCAGCGGACCCCTTCTGTGAAGACCCGGCTGCTGCCGGCGAGGCCGACGTCTGCGAAGTCGTGGGCGGCGAACTCGCTGCCACGGTATACGTCGCCTACTTCCACAGCCCAGGCTGTCCGGAGTGCGACCGGGTTTCGTACGACCTGTCATATCTGGAGCAGCGGTACCCCAACCTCGAGGTCAGAAAGTTCGATATCAACACCTGCGCCCCCCTGAATGAGGCCATGTCTGAGCGCAGCGGTGTCGCACCTGAAGAGCGCCTGCTCACGCCAGCGGTGTTCATAGGCGACGAGTACCTTGTGGGCGACGAGTTGACCGTCGAGCGGCTGGAAGAGGTGATCAAGGCGCATGGTCAGGGGGGGTGCATTCCTCCTTGGGAGGGTCTGGAGGAGGAATCACCAGCAGCCATCAACCGTATCATCCAGCGCTTCAAGTCCTTCTCCTTCGTGGCTGTGCTGGGTGCTGGTTTGCTGGACGGGCTGAACCCCTGCGCCTTCACCACCATCATCTTCTTCGTGTCGTACCTGGCGGCGATGGAGCGAAAGGGCAGGGAGATACTACTGGTGGGTGCTGCCTTCACCGGAGCCGTGTTCCTGGCCTACCTGCTGGTGGGAGCTGGGGTCCTGGGTTTCGTTCATTCGCTGGGGGTTGTGCAGACGCTGTCCCGGGTGGTCTACCTGGGCACGGGCGCGTTCTGCCTGGTGTTGGCTGTGGCAGCGCTCTACGATCTCTACAAGATCAGGAAGGGCAAGCACGAGGAGATGGCTCTCAAACTGCCAGACTTCCTGCGGAGGAGAGTGCACCGGGCCATAAGGGAAGGGGCCAGCGTCAGGAACTACGTGTGGGCGGCGTGTGTAACCGGATTTGTCGTTTCGCTATTAGAGTTTGCCTGCACTGGCCAAGTCTATCTGCCCACCATCATCTTCGTCACCGGGGTGCCGGAGCTGCGGGCCAACGCCTTTCTGTACCTCGTACTGTACAATCTGATGTTCATCGTGCCTCTGGTGGTCATCTTTCTCCTGGTGTACTACGGCACGACCTCTTGGCAGTTGGCGGGCTTCATGCGCCGTCACGCGGCGCTGGTGAAGACGGTGACGGTAGTCTTCTTCGCCAGCCTGGGGAGCTGGCTCCTTTTCACCATGCTGTAGGGCTGTGACCTGGGCCTAGCGAGATGTGGCTCCCAGGTCTTCCATGGCGAGCAGGGCGGCGCCCAGTGCGCCTACGATCTGAGGTTCGGACGGCACGATCAAGGCGGCGCCGAGCTCTTCTTCATTGGCCTTGACCACCCCTTTGTTCTTGGCCACGCCGCCAGCCATGACCACGGGCGGCACCAGACCCAACCGGTTCGCCATGCTCGTGGTGCGCTTGGCGATGGCGGCGTGCAGCCCGGCCACGATGTCCTCACGATTCACGCCTTCGGCCACCAGGGTGACGACCTCGGACTCGGCGAAAACGGTGCAGGTGGTACCCGATCTTGGCCTTCGTGCTATGTTGGGTCAGAGGGTCGCTCGGCAGGGCAGTGTGGGCGATTATGGCACCGCCATTGCTGGTGGGCAAAGATCTGGGCAGGGGATGCGGAACACTCCTGTGGGGCGTGCCGGAGAGATGCCAACTGAATCCGGTATCACACTCCGGGAGGACCGCGTACGGAGCTGGAGGCGAGTTGTTCCGTCTGCGCACCACAAGGCCCTGGTGGAGGCAGACTTGACAGCGCCACTTGCACGATGGAGAGTGGTGGTGATAGTTTCAGGGGGCGCGGTCTTGGCTTCTTGATGGGGCGACGTCTGGCAAGATCGGGGAGAATAAGATGTGCGCCTTGGTCCAGAGGAGATTTCAGCCCATTCGGAGTCCGACAGCTATCGCTGAAGGAACCACAGAGGGTATCGTGCAGGACGCCATTGCGGAATCGAGGTGAAATGGTGTACCAGCTCAAGTTGTATGGTCTTGGAGGCCAGGGCGTGGTGACGGCGGCCGCGATACTGGTTGAGGCGGTGACCATCTACGAGAACAGATATGGCAGGAGCCTTCCCGCCTTCGGACACGAGAGGCGGGGGGCGCCGGTATTCGCGGACGTGATGATCGACGAGCAGCCCATCCTGTTGAGTTCCTTCGTCTATGACCCAGACTGCGTGATGCTGTTCGACCCGTCGCTGGTGGGCATGGGCATCAACGTAGGACAGGGTGTCCGGGACCATACTGTGCTCGTAGCAAACGCGGAAACCATGCGGTCACTTCCAGATGAGGTCACGAAGCTACCCTGGAAAGAGACGTACTGCGTCAATGCGACAACGATTGCCCTGCAGGCTATGGGCAGGCCCATCTTGAACAGTCCCATGTTGGGGGCTCTCGCCAAGACCGGTACTGTGGATCTAGAATCGGTTTGCCAGGCCCTGGTGGGGGTTTTCGGGGCTATCAGAGGTGAAGGTAATGTCAGAGCCGCCAGAGAGGCATACAGCCAAGTTAGGACAGACTAGGGCGCTCCTGGGACCGGTGGCGACGACGTTCGCGACGGTCCACACCGGCAACTGGCGTACAGAGAGGCCCGAGGTCGACTACGGCAACTGCGCCGAGTGTGGAGTCTGCTCAGAATACTGTCCCGCGGGTGTCGTAGAGATGAGAAAGGAACTCGAAGAGTGTGTGTCGATCGACTGGTATTGCTGTAAGGGTTGCGGCATCTGCGCAGAGGTATGTCCGAGGCGGTGTATCACCATGATATCAGAGACAGGTTACGATGCAGAGTAGACAAGTTCTGGATGGGAACGGAGCTGCGGCCGAGGCCATCAGATTGGCGAGGGTGCAGGTGATAGCGGCATACCCTGTCACGCCTCAGAGTCCTATTGTCGAGAAGCTGGCCCGCCATGTGGCTGAGGGCTCGCTTCCTGCGAAGTACATGCGGGTTGAGTCAGAGCATTCAGCCCTATCGTGTGTCATCGGGGCACAATTGACGGGCGTGAGAACGGGCACCGCCACCTCGTCGGTAGGCCTGGCTCTGATGCATGAGGTGCTTGGGGTGGCCTCGGGATGCAGGGTACCCATCGTCATGGCCGTGGTGAACCGGGCGCTGGTCAGTCCATGGAGCCTGTGGTGCGACCACCAGGACACCATGGCGGAGCGAGATTCCGGTTGGCTCCAGTTCTATGCCGAGAATGCCCAAGAAGTGCTGGATCTCTTGCTTATGGCCTATAGGATCGCGGAGCATGAGCGCGTGCTCACGCCGGCCATGGTTTGCCTGGATGGGTTCTTCGTCTCCCATTCGCTTCAGTCGGTTACGATGCCCGATCAAGAGACGGTGGACGGCTTCCTTCCTGCGTACCGCGCGGCCAATCTCTATCTCGATCCCGATGATCCTATGTTCATCAACGGGCTGGTGCCGCCCGAGGATTTCACGGAGATGAGGTACCAGCAGCTTGTGGGCTTTGAGAGCGCGCTGAGGGTCATTCCCCAGGTCCAGGAGGAGTTCTTCAGCAAGTTCGGTCGCAGGTACGAGATGGTCGAGGCCTACCGGTGTGAGGATGCGGACGTGGTGCTGGTGACCATAGGGTCCATGTCCGGTACAGCGAAACACGTGGTCAACAAGCAAAGAGATCAGGGCATTCCCGTGGGTGTGGTCAAGCTCACTACCTTCAGGCCGTTCCCTGTCGAAGCGCTGCGAAAGGCACTGGGGGGTGCACGCGTAGTGGGTGTCCTGGACAGGAGTGCCGGGCTCGGTGCTCCATCTGCGCCAGTTTGCCTGGAGGTGGTGGCTGCCGTCCGGGACGAGGGAGTGAGGGTCATTGGGTACGTCGGTGGGCTCGGAGGTAGGGACATCACTGAGACCACTGTGGAGTCGATTTTCCGTGAGCTGCTGGAGATCAAAGACGGGCGACGGTCGAAGCCGGTCAAGCCTTGGATCGATGTACGGGCTGATGCTATGACCATCAGGCCGTGGGGAGGGAAAGCTTCATGAGAGAGGTGGAAGCCGTACTGATCTCACATGGCATCAGCACCTGTGCTGGATGTGCTCTGGAGCTTGCCGCTCGACACGTCATGGACGTGCTCGGCCCCAACACGGTCATCGTCATCCCACCGGGATGCGCAGCGCTTCTGTCTGGGTTCGGGAGTGAGACGGCCCTGAGAATACCGGGGATTCAGGGTAACCTGGAGAACTCTGCGGCGTACGCCGCGGGCATCAGAGCGGGATTCGAGATGCAGAACAGGGAAAGCGTGACGGTGTTGGCTCTAGCCGGTGATGGCGGGACCGTGGATATAGGCCTCCAGGCGCTCTCGGGAGTCTTCGAAAGGGGTGACCGAATCCTGTACGTATGTTATGACAACGAGGCGTACATGAACACGGGGATCCAGGGCAGTGGATCGACTCCCGTGGGGGCCACGACAACCACCACCCCTGGCGGGAAAGACAGGCCCAGGAAGGACATGCTGGCCATAGCCGCGGCGCACAAGATCCCGTACCTGGCCTCAGCCTCCGTGGGCTACGTCAGGGACCTCAGGAAGAAGATCGAGAAGGCTGAGGCGACATCGGGGCCGTCGTACATCCATATCCATGCACCATGTCCAACAGGTTGGGGATACGAATCAGCGAAGACCATAGAGGTGGCCAAGGCCGCAGTGCAGACAGGTGCCTGGCCGCTATACGAGGTGGAGAAGGGACGGACCAGGATCACGGTGAAGGTTGGTGAGCTGCGACCCGTGGCTGAGTACCTGAGGTTACAGGGCAGGTTCAGCGGCCTCGGTGACGCCGACATCGAGGCTATTCAGGCGCAGGTGACAGAAGACCTCGAGTCTCTGCTGGAGAAGTGCCAGGAGGAGGAATGTGAGACAAGGTCGGTGCGCGCAGCTACCACCGGGGATCGAGACATCGGCGAACTACCTTAGTTTCTGCTCAAGCATCCGGCAGCCTTGACGTCTGCCGCAGGCTCGGCTATGCTTCACGTCGCGACCGCGAACCTGACAGGGCTGGCCAAGGGAGGTAGCGATGCATCTGAGGGCCGATAGTTCGAAGTGTACGGGTTGCAGGCTGTGTCAGTTGGCGTGTTCCCTCTATCACTTCCAGGAGAACAACCCCAAGAAGTCATGTCTGGCCATAGATCCCAAGTTCCCAGACCCAGGCGTCTTCGAGGTGCGCACCTGTACCCAGTGCGGAGAGTGCGCAGAGGTATGCCCTGTGGAGGCCATCATTCAGAATGAGAAGGGTGCCTACTACATCGATAGCGAGGAGTGCATAGCCTGTCTGGAATGCGTGGACGTCTGCCCGGAGAACGTCGTTTTCACCCACCCGGACCAGGAGGCACCATTTGAGTGCAATCTGTGCGGTGAGTGTGTGCATTTCTGCGCCTATGGGGCTTTGTACGTGGAGTAGCATGGTCCGAGGGCTACGGGCAGCCCCGTCACGTGCACGTGTCGTGGGGTGAAGCCTAGGGAAGTGCTCTCAAGGAGGACAAGATCATGTTGAATGGATACGGTGGACGTGTGTTGAGGGTGAATCTGACTCAAGGAAGAGTCGAAAAATCGGAGCTGGACCCGGACCTGGCCCGAGACTACCTTGGCGGGCGTGGTTTTGCGGCGAGCGTGCTCTACTCGGAGTTGGAGAAGGGTATCGACCCTCTGGGAGAGGCGAACAAACTCATTGTCGCGGCCGGGCCGATATCAGGACTGCTCATACCGGGGGCTGGCAAGACGACCTTCGCCGCTATGTCACCAGCAACGGGCGGCTACGCCGATAGCAACGTGGGAGGCCTGTTCAGTGCAGAGATGAAGTACGCTGGCTACGATCTCATCATCGTGGAGGGAGTCTCGCCCGAGCCCGTGTACATCTACATCGACGACGACACCGTGGAGCTGCGGGATGCCGAGGACTACTGGGGTAAGGGCGCTATCACGGCCGAGACCGCATTGAAGAAGCAACTCGGTGATGATTTCCAGATTGCTGTCATCGGCCCCGGCGGAGAGAACTTGGTGAAGTTCGCCTGCATCTGCCACGATTTTGGCCGCCAGGCTGGCCGTGCCGGTGTAGGTACTGTCATGGGCTCAAAGAAGCTCAAGGCCATTGCCATCAGGGGTAGCAAGAGCATCCCGGTTGCCGACGTTGACGAGTTCCGGCGCGTGGGCCGCGAAATGTACGACTACTGCAAGGCGAGCGACGCCTGGGACGTGTGGGTCAGGCTGGGCACTGCGGGCGTGAATGTGCCATCGAATGAGTGGGGTTCTTTCCCCACACGCAACTTCCAGTCTGGGCACTTTGACGACATGGACAAGATGACCGGCGAGTACATGCGCGAGCAAATCGTCGTGACCGACAAGGCCTGTTTCGCGTGCCCTTGTGCGTGTGGGAAATACTCTTACTCCAAGAAATGGGATGTCCACGTGGAGGGGCCTGAGTACGAAACGGCGGCCTTTTTGGGAGCGGACGTAGCCATCCGCGACATAGAGGATGTCGCCTATGCCAACTATCTGTGCGACGAACTGGGCATAGACACCATCTCTGCCGGAAACGCCATCGCCTTCGCCACGGAGTGTTTCGAGAAGGGGATCATTGGTGTCCAGGATACCGACGGGCTGGCGCTGAGCTTTGGAGATTCCGAGGCCGTCTTCGAACTGATCAAGCGCATCGCCAGCCGAGAGGGCATCGGCGATGTCCTGGCCGAAGGGGTGCGGCACGCTGCGCAGGTCTTCGGTGGCGGGAGCAGCCACTTCGCCATGGAGATCAAGGGGCTGGAGATAAGCGGATACGATTCACGCAATGCTCCGGCGATGATGCTGGCCTACATGACCGCTGATATCGGGGCACACCACAACCGTGCCTGGGCTATCACCTATGACATCCAGGTGGGGCGCGACGCCATCACGCCTGACAAGGCAGCGAAGGTCATAGAGTTGCAGCACATCCGCCCGCTGATCGATTGCCTGGGGGGCTGCCGGCTTCAGTGGGTAGAGCTGGGTATGCCTCTCGACTACTATGTTCCGGCGATGAAGTCCATCACAGGCATCGATCGCTCCTGGGAGGACCTTATGCTCGCTGCCGAGCGGGTATGGAACTTGACCAGAGCCTTCTGGGTGCGCGAGATGGAGGGCTTCGGACGTGAATGGGACTATCCGCCGCCACGCTGGTACACCGACCCGGTGCAGAGCGGCCCGACCGAGGGCAAGTTCGTCACCAAGGAGAACGTGGACAAGCTGCTCGACATGTACTACGAGCAGAGGGGCTGGACCGAGAACGGCATCCCGACGCGCGAGAAGCTTGATCAGTTGGGCCTCGACTTCGTGACGATTTGACCGGGAGGCTCGAGTATCGAACGGTGGAGCTGGCTAACACCGTAGAGCTTGTACTTGTAGGACTTCTCAGAGACTATGGCCCCGCACAGGCTTCGCTTCCCGTCGAGCCGGGGGAGACGGTCCTGGATCTGATTCGGGAGCTGGGACTGAACCCCGACCTGGTGGCCATTGTGATGGTAAACGGCCGCCAGCAGTTCAAGAGTCACCATTTGCAGCCGGGCGATAGGGTGAAGCTGTTGCCAATGGTGGGCGGCGGGTGATCCCAGGGCCAAGGTGACCTCTGGAGAGGTTGGTGATGTACGATCACAAGCTGGTGGACTTGAGCACGGATATCCCGGGCCTTGGGGCCCGGGATTATGTTGTGCGCGACAAGGAGTCTGTCTCGCCGTCCTGCACCCGCGCCTATCCTTTGGTGCGGACACGGTGGATGCAGGCCTAGCTATCTTCGAAGAGGCGTTGACGGAAGCAGAGGGCACAGGTTAGACCACTCAGCCCCGCTCCTTCTTGCAGACCATGATCACGTTGTTGGCTCGGCGGGTGCGTTCCGCAAAGAGGCCTTCGTTCCACCTGATTCCCCTTCGTCTATCCAGCCAGGAATAGAGAGGCAGGGCGACGCTAGCCTCCATCGCAACACCCAGCCTCCAGAACTTGCTGGCGAGAAAGGCAGTGGCATTCCGGTACCAGGTGTTGTGCGGTGAGAAGGTGACTTGATACTTCTCGATGGGCAGTCCGTACTCCGCAAGGAGAGACTCCAGCTCAGAGGGATTGTAGCGACGGGCGTGTCCCGCGAGCTCATCGTACCCGCTCCAGTACGCCATGTGAAGGGGCACAGAGAAGACGAACCTCTCTCCATGCTTGAGCACGCGCCGTACCTCGAAGAGTAGCGATCTATCGTCTGGGACGTGCTCTACGATCTCGAAGGCGCAGATCAGGTCGAAGCAGTCGTCGGGGAATGGCAGGGCTTCCGCAGAGCCTGCCGTGCAGTGGGCATTCCTCTCACTCAGCGCCGCCATAGCACTCCAACTCAAGTCCAGGAAGTAGGAGCCAGCGATGGGTATCCGGGGTCGATTGCCTGCGCCGATCTCCAGGAAATGGCTCCCGTCCGCTGTGTAGGTCTTAATGGTGTCCCAGAGCGCCCATGCCGAGGGTTCCACGACTTTGCTGCTAGACCACAGTGCGTTGTAGTATCTTCCTTGCTGGTTACTCACCTTTGGGAACTCTACCTCCACTTGCCGGGAGTATAACACTCCCGAGACCGAGTGGCAATGGAATATGGCGCGGGATGAAGGGGCGATCAACAAGATGTTTCATGCTCTGCTAACTCGAATGGATGCATCGGCTTTCCTCGGCTTCAGAGGTTGGGACTTCTCCTTCCGGAGCATGAGAGAGAGATTCGGCCTGACCTTTCTGGGCCAGGTCGCCCTACGCCATCCGTGGCGGACCTTGAGAGGGGTACTGAAGTACCGGAGACTCACCGACCAACACATGGGACAGCACGGCGCGCCCCGGATGTTCGAGGGCTCAGACGCGGAGTTCGTGCGTCGTTTGTGCGAGGCGAAGACCGGCCTGCTGGTGGCGGTGGGCTTCTGCCAGAAGCCTCTGGCCCCGGCGTGTCCGTCGCGGCGTCCCAACCATGACTGTGTCTATCTGGACGAGCTGGATCTGCAAACCGAGGGGCGTAAAGTTCACGCTGCCTGCGAGGAGTGTGACATCAGAACGTTGGGCACTCTGGCCCTCCGGGCTGGAGCCTGTATGCACATCATGACCTCCGCACTGGACATCGCGCGTGACGTGATGATCCCCAGTGTAGATCATGGGCGCTTCCAGAACGTCATCATGTGTCTCTGCCCCTATTCGGTGCGAGTCATAGCGCTGCCCCTGACGATCTGTGGCCTCGAGGGGTATCTGGTGGGATATGAGTCGGGCGCCTGTGCGAACTGGGACCAGTGGTCACTGGCCGATCGGGGCATCAAACACGAGATGACATTGCTGGGCTCCACAGCTCATGCTGGGGTGGTGTCTGTACTGGAGATGATCGCGCACGCTAGGGTGATGGAAGGGCTGAGCTATGCCAGTTACCGGCGCAAAGGCAACGTCTACGAGCCGCTCCTGCGCTGAGAGTCCATGGTTGCGGGTTCGGCCGAAAGCTCTATAATTGCCGTGACTGCCTTCGGGGCGCGCGGAGTCGATCATGGATCTGTCCTACTCGGTGGTATCCGTCAACGGTATCCCCATCCGCTTGCTGGCGGAGAGGTGGTCGTACTTGAACGCCTGTTGCGACGATGTGTTGGCTACCGTCGAGCGGCCAGACTTCATCCTGCGGGGATGGCTGAATACTCAGGTTGCGGTTCGCAGGATGGCGGGGGGCCGATACCTCACGGTGACATATCGCGAGCTGAGCTCTCGCGAGGGGTTTGTGATCTCCGCTGTTGTCGCGTCCAACGTCGAAGAACGGGCCGTGGTTTGGCGGGCTCGCAGCCGACTGTGACTCTGGTGGCGGGGCCTTTCGTGGTCGAGGCCCGGGCACGAGCTGACGCCCTGGTCCGACCTGCGGAGGGGGCGACTGACCCGCCGGGCATGTTGGGTTGAGTTCGAGCCACTGAACTATGGAGTTCCACGAGCAGCTCACCATTGGTTTCGTGTTCTTCGTGTTCGCGTTTTTCGTGAGCCTGGGCTTCTGGCAGATTCTGGCTGCACATCAAGGTCTCAGTGCCTTGTCTCTGCTGCCACAGGGCGCCAAGGCTAGATGGAGCCACCTGTTGGGGGCAGCCCTCATACTGCTGCCCTGCGTCTGGTTCTTCGGCGCGAGAACAGAGGACGTCTTCAGTCCTGGGCCGGCCAGTAGCGAGTTTCTGTTCTTTCTGTCCATGGGCCTGCTTTGCGCGCTGGGGACCAGCATTGTCGGTTCATTAGTCGTGGATAGGGTGTCCCTCCGCGGCGAGGACCGGAGTGAGAACCCATACCATCGGAGAGAGGCGGTAAGCACCAGTCGGTGGCAAGGGACTCTCTATCTCCCGGTGTCGGATAGCCAACCATGGCGCGCGGTGTGCATCGTTCCGGGACCGACTGAACGCTTGGAGTCAGTGGGCAACCTGGCCGAGGGACTTGCCAGGAGGGACGTTGCGGCTCTGGTCATCGACATGACCAAACGCGACCTGTGGCGATACCCTGACGTCTTGGCAACGGTTCCGCAGGCCATCGGCTATATGGAGAAGCGAGGGGACCTCGACCGACGCAGAATTGGTCTCCTCGGAGTCGGGCTGGGCGCAGACTTGGTCATCCGAGCCGCTGCATCTGACAGGCAGGTCGGGTCGGTCGTGGCGCTATCCCCGCTGCTCACTGCGTCCAGCGTCCAGCCAGGTCTGGATCTGCTGAGAGAGATGTCATACATCGAGGCTCTCCGTTGGAGGCGCGTTCACCAGGGGGGGCAACTCGTGAGCCAGTTGGCTGCGCTCGAGTATATGCCTGGTCTCGATGGTCGGCCGCTGCTCGTAGTCAGCGGTGGGATGGATCGGCTGGCACCGAGAGTGGAGCAGGAGACGCTCCCACCAGGGGCGCAGCTCAAGCTCGTGAAAGGTGTGGGTCGCAGAGGGCTTGCCCAGGACTCAGAGATTCTCTCCTCTAGCGTCGGTTGGTTCTTGAATCATCTGTAGGCCTAACCATGGGGCTGGACACTACTCTGTTCAATCTGATCAACGGTGTCGCCACCCGCGTGGCCCCGCTCGACGGCTTGATGCGGCTGTTGGTCAACGACTACTTTGTGCCCACAGCTCTCTGCCTGCTGGCGGCAGCGCTCTGGTTTTCGGGTGCAAACAGGGATGCCCGAGCAGCCAACCAGAGGGCCGTTGTCTCTATGGTGGTGGCTGTCTTGCTGGCCAATGTCCTGGTCAAGCTGTGCAACCTCCTCTACTTCCGACCCAGACCGTTCTCCGTACAAGAGGTCAATCTCCTGTTCTATCGCCCGTCGGATTCCTCTTTGCCCAGCAACGCGGCGGCCGTGGGCTTCGCCTTCGCCGGGCTGGGCTGGCAGAGGGATCGCCGCCTGGGCGTGGTGATGGGGGTCCTGGGAGGTTTGTTCGGGTTCGCGCGCGTGTACTGTGGGGTCCACTACCCCCTGGACATCGTGGCCGGTGGGTTGGTCGGGGTCTTCTCCGCGTGGGTGGTGGGCAAAGCTCAGAGTCTGCTGGAACCGTTGATGCTGGCGCTCATCGCCTTTGGGCGGAGGCTGTATCTGGCGTGACGCGGCGCCTTCTCAGCAGCCGAAATCCCTGTTCTTCCTTCCCATGATTTCAGAGATTCCTGTCTTCAAATCAGCACGATCTCACATCGTAGCCCTGGGTGGGTACGTCCTGCTCGCTCTGGTGATGACCTACCCCCTGGCCGCGCATTTCGGCGCGGCCATTCCTGGCGACGGGTTCGACGGTTGGATGAACTACTGGAATCTGTGGTGGGTCAAGACCGCGCTGCTCGATCTCCAGCAGAGCCCCTATTTCACCCACTACCTGTACTACCCCACTGGGTGCAGCCTGCTTTTCCAGAATATGAGCATCTTCGATGCATTCCTCGCTCTGCCCCTGCAGCTGGTCTTGGGACTCACCGCGTCCTACAACTTCGTGGTGCTCTTCTCCTTTGTTGTGGGAGGGTACGGTGCGTATCTGCTGGCACTGCACATCTTGCGGACCAAGAACGGGGAGGGTGCCCATGCTGCTGCCTTCCTTGCGGGCGTGGTTTTCAGTTTCTCCCCCTTCCATTTCGCCCACCTCTTGGGGCACCTGCAGGTTATCTCCCTGGAATGGTTGCCCTTCTACGCTCTGTGTCTCGTGGCGTCGCTTTCTTCGCCCCGCCTGCGCATAGTACCTCACATCGTGCTGCCGGTCGTTTTCCTGGTGCTCACTGCGCTGTGTGATTGGTACTATCTTCTCTATCTCCTCATCTTCACCCTAGCGTATGTGTTCTACCAGCTATCGAGGCGACGGGCGCCGCAACTGCCCCTGTTGAAAGCCGTCATGGTGCTTGCCGTCGCCGGGTTGATCCTCTCCCCCCTGCTGGTTCCCATGGTGGCGGAGGCGTTGCGGGATTCGTCGTATCTTGGCTTTCCCTTCCGGACCACGATGCGGCTCTCTGCTGACCTGCTGGCCTTTGTCACGCCCAACGAGCTCCATCCCATCTGGGGCCCTGCGGCTACTCGCCTGAGCCAGGTCTTCAGCAGCTCGACTTCGGAGAGGATGGTCTTCGCTGGCTACATCCCCCTGGCGCTGGCTGGCCACGCCTTGTATACCAGAAGGCGTGAGGCAGCGTTCTGGCTGGTCAGTTGTCTCGTCTTCTTCATCCTGGCATTGGGACCGTATCTGCACGTGGCAGGGCGGCAGTTGCCCATCCCGCTGCCATATCTGGGGCTATATCGACTGGTTCCTTTCTTCAGCATCGCCCGTTCCGTGAGCCGGTTCGACGTGATGGTCATGCTCAGCTTGGCCGTCTTGGCGGCTCTAGGATTGCAGGGGGTGCTGCGGGGCCTGCCTGCCCGCAGAGGCATCTTCGTTGCCTCGCTAGGTGTGGCTCTGGTCTGCCTGGAGTTCCTGCCGGTTCCCTATCCCCTCACCGAAGTAGAAGTCCCGTCTTTCTACGAGAGCCTGGCCGCAGAGCCCGAGGAGTACGCCATTCTGGAGTTGCCGATGGATTGGGATCGCCCCGCCCACCTCCTATACCAGACGGTGCACCACAAGCCCATCATCGCGGGGTATGTAAGCCGCCGGAACCCGCTATCGCTGGCAGACAGGTTACCCGTCATGCAGCACTTCCGCTTCCTGGGACCTGACATCATCGCTCAGGATCCGAAGGAGATCGCACCAGAGGTCTTTGGCTTCCTGGGCGCTAGGTATGTGATCCTCCATGAGTACATGCTGCCGCCTGGAAGAGAGCGAGAGGCCACCTTGGCTTTGGTCGAAGCTGTGTTCGGGGGCCAGGTGCCCGTGTACGAGGATGGCCGGATCACCGTGTACCTGGTTGAAGGTCAGCCGGGGGACTCGCCTTTCTTGGTGCTGGGCCAGGGATGGGGAGAGCGTCAGGTGCGAGACGGTGTGCCGTCAAGGGTTGTGGGGAGTGAGGCAACCCTGGCCATCGTGTGCCCCGTCGATGCCGTGGTCAACCTGAACTTCGGCGCCTTGGCGGAGGAGGGCACTCGGTCACTGGAGGTGCTTCTTGACGAGCAGTTGATAGGGGAGTACCAGATTGACGACCAGAGCGGCCCATTCACCGCTGACGCACTATCGCTGAAAGCGGGAGTACACACGTTGCGATTCCTCGACAGAGGTGATGGGAAGCCTGGCGTGGTCTTCTTATCCCTCAATCTGAGTGACAACGCAGGAGAGGCTTAACCTGAGCTCTCCTTCTTGGTGAGAAACTCGAGAGATCCGATGTGGCTTAGGTGGGTGAGCCTGGGCCCCCAGTCGTCGAAGCGCAGCGTGGTGACCGAGGCAGGGGAAACCCAGATCCGCCCCACCAGGTCCAGGGGCAGGCCGATGTAGTGGGCAACGGTCACCCGAATGGGGTCGGCGTGACTCACCACGGCGATGTTACCCTCGGGATGGTCTTCGAGGATCTGCTCCAGCGCTGCCACCACGCGCACCTGCACTTCGTACGTCGTCTCTGCTCCAGGGAAGCGCGTCCTACTGGGATGCCGCAGCCACTGTTCCCAGAGCTCCGACTTGAAGATCTCCTCAATGGGCTTGCCATCGAGTTCGCCGTAGTGGCTTTCCCCGATGGCTTCTCTGACCTCCATCTTCAGCCCGTGCGACGTGGCGATGGGCTCCGCCGTCTCCACCGCGCGCTCGAGGGGGCTGGAGTAGATGGCTTCCAGGGGCACAGGCTCAAGCCACTCTGCCAGGCGAGCGGCCTGCTCCCGTCCTTTCTTGTTTAGTGACACCCCAGGGGTCCAGCCAGCGACTCGCTTTCCCACCCAATCGTTCAGGGCGTGGCGGACGAGTAGTAGTCTGTTCATGACACCTCTCTCACGGGTCTTGCCTCGCCGTGGATCAACCAGCGATAGCTCTTCTCGATGCGGTCCCAGTTCTCCTCCCTATCCAAAGACCAGAACCTGCCAATGACCGACACCAGTTTGCCCACCCCCAGCCGGGCTGTAGCTTCCTCGACCTGCTCGATGTACTTAGCGCCGCTCTCAGGGTGCTCCCCTCTGCGACCCAGCATGGAGTGGACGTACACCTCGTGCAGCTCCTCACGCTTGGCCATCCGGAGCAGCGCTAGAAGATGGTCCACCGAGCCGTGGGAACTGTAGAAGGAGACGATGCCCAGCAGGTGCAGGCGCCTCCCATCCCTCTTGGCACCCCTCATGGCCCACAGGAAGGCGGGGTTCTCGAAGAAGGATCCATCCTGGAGAGCATGTTCGATGCGGAGTCTGTCCGAGTATACCATCCTGCCGGCTCCCAGATGCAGGTGTCCCGCTTCGGAGTTGCCCACGGTTCCCTCGGGCATGCCCACAGCTTTGCCCGCCGCGGCCAGCACAGTGAAGGGGTATTCCTTCCGCAGCCTGTCCATCGCCGGGGTGCGTGCCTGGGCGATGAGATTGCCGTGGAGTTCTTCCCTGAAGCCCCAGCCGTCGACGATGAGGAGTAGAACCCTCCGGCTCCCTGAGGTGCTGGTCGACGCGTTCTGCACGAGGCTGCGACCTGTCATAACATGAGGCTTGGGAAGTCCCAGGAGTTCTAGCACGGTAGGGGCTACATCGGCCAAGGCTCCACCGTCTCTCAGGCTGAGCGGATCAGGTGATATGATGATGAAGGGGACGGGGCTGTCGGTGTGGCCGGTGTCTATGGTGCCGTCGGAATAGAGCCACTTTTCCACTGTGCCGTGGTCGGCGGTGATCAGCGTGGTAATCCCGGCTTCCTGTGCGGCATCGACGACTTGGCCGAGGTGGGAGTCCACGGTCTCCACAGCTCGAATGATAGCTTGCTGGTTCTCGATATGTCCCACCACATCCACGTTGACGAAATTGGCGACGATCACATCATAGGTGGGAGCAGCGATCTTTTCCAGTGCGGCTTTGGTCACCCCAGCGACGTTCATCTGGGGAACCTGAGTGTAGTCCACAACGCGGGGTGAGGGGACGATGATCCTCTCCTCGCCTGGAAAGGCCTCGTCCCTCTTGCCGTTGAGGAAGTATTGGAGGTGGATCGCCTTCTCCGACTCGGTGATCTTAACCTGTTCGAGTCCGTGGTCGCTGATCACCTGGCTCAGGGTGTGGTCTATCTGCTGCAAGGGTGGGAAGGCCACCTGCACGTCAAGGCTCTCGTCGTACTGGATCATGGTGGCGAAGTGGGCCTTGATCCCTTTCTCGGTGGGGAACTCGCCAAAGTGGGGGTCCACGAAGGAACTGGTGAGTTCCACCTCACGCTCCCCTCGGATGTTATAGAAGATGACGTAGTCTCCATCTCTGATTCTGCCCACTCGTTCGCCGTCTCGGTCAACCAGAACCAGAGGTTCCAGGGCTTCGTCTTCCTCACCCCTGGCGTAGGCCTCTCTCACGGCCTGGGCCATCGGTTGCTGCTGGGCGTCGGGTCTTCTTCTCGCCATTAAGTCCTTCTCTGTGAACCTTGGTCTCCCGTGGTCAAGGAGTCGAGGCGTCTCACGGGAAGACGACAACGGGTCTGCTTGCCAGGGGCTGCGACGGGCACTCGTGTCACTGGGGGAATCATTATAGCGCAGTCGGCACCCGCTCACAACCTCAGGTTACCAGCTCTGCGGGGAAGACCTGCCACCGGGGCGGCAGTCCGCATGGGGTGCCCTAGGTCGTCTCGCAGGCGCACGCACGTACGGGCGGGTCTCAGACCCGCCCGTACAGGTGTGTGAGTGAGCCGAGGCCTGGATGATACGACCACTGCCGCAAGGAACGGGCACACCCTTCACCTAGGCAGGTCCGGCTGAGAGATGCCCAGATACTCAGCTCCCTCAGGAAACCCCTGCCCAAGGTGCTCTGCCAGCAGTGTTCTGAAGACCCTGGGATAGACGGGGTAGTGCGCCAACTCCTCCACATCGAAGAAACGGGCATCGAAGATGATCTGGCGATCATCAGGCAGCTCAGGGTCGTTTCCGAAGGCTAGTTGTCCGCCAGTGACCTCTCCCGTGAAGTACATCTCGACACAGTGAGATTGCTCCCATATCCATTCTAGCCAGTAGATGAGTCGGCTGATCTCAACCTCCAGTCCGGTTTCCTCTCTCACCTCCCTGGCTGCGGCCTCCATGGCTGGTTCCCCAGCGTGGACCAACCCCCCAGGCGCCATCCACCAGACCCTGCCGGTCTGGGTGGATCTGTGACCGACCAGGAGCACCTGCTGGCCTTTGAACACCAGGGTGCGCACCGCGACGAGCTTCCCCGTTGAGCCTTGGTTCACGTTTCTTGCCCTCTGCAAAGACATACGGCTCTATTATAACATGCGTTTCAGCCCGGTCGCATCCCAGGGCGTCTTGCCTCGGCCGTGGCCTCTGCTTGCTTTCGCCAAGATCCTTGAAATCGAGGGTGGCCTGTGTTGTCTATTCGCGTCCTTTGTATTAGAATTGCTTGAAGACGAGCATAAGTGCCGTCCCATGGAGGGAGGATTGTCCGACTTTCACTACGGCGGTCAGGCGGTCATTGAGGGGGTGATGATGCGCGGGCGAAAGAGCATGGCTGTGGCCGTCCGCGACCCCTCCGGGCACATAATCCTCCATGCGGAGCCGCTATCAGGTAGAATCAGGGACGGCGTATGGCAGAAAGTGCCATTCGTGCGTGGCCTGGTGATGCTATGGGATACGCTGGTGTTGGGTATGCGCACGCTTATGTACTCCGCCAACGTGGCTCTGTCGGAAGAGGATGTGGAGTTGTCGACCCCGGCCATTCTGGGGACCCTTTTCTTCTCGCTGGCCGTGGGCATCGGCTTGTTCTTCGTATTGCCCCTGGTCATAGTGGGCTTCGTGGATCGCTTCATCACTTCTGACATCGTCAGTAATCTCCTCGAGGGCCTCGTTCGTCTCTCGGTGCTCCTGTCATATCTGGCGCTGATCGGGCTGCTGCCAGATGTCAGACGCGTCTTCGCCTATCACGGCGCCGAGCACAAGACCATCGATGCCTTCGAGAGCGGAGCCTCGTTGGACGCCAAAGGCGTGAGCTCCTACAGCACTGCCCATGCCAGGTGTGGCACCAGCTTCCTACTCGTCGTAGTAGTCATCTCAGTCGTCCTCTTCGCGTTCCTGGGGCGCCCTCCCATGGTCTGGCGGATCATCTCCCGGATTCTCCTCGTTCCGGTAATCGCTGCCATCTCCTACGAACTCATCAGATTCAGCGCAGACCATCGGGGCAATCCTCTGGTACGAGCGTTCATCATGCCTAGCCTGGCGCTACAGCGACTCACGACCCGAGAGCCAGACGAACGTATGCTGGAGGTGGCCATCGCAGCACTGGAGCCGGTCCTTGCGGCCGACGGCATCAGTGACATCGAAGGTTGAAGGGCATCCGGCTTTGTTTCATGATTGGCATGTGGTAGGATAGTCCCGATGTGAGACCAGTTGGAGGAGATTCACGATGTCTGCAGCCAAGAGCGCGGATGTGAAGCAGCAGGCCGAGTCTCGCAACGTCGAGGGTCTGGAATGCTACGAGAAGTGGCTGGTTGACGACGCCATCAAGAACTTCAAAGAGGCAGTGCGCCTGGCGCCCGACGACCCAGAGTACCATTTGAATCTGGCGCGGGCCCGTGCACGCTTCGGTCAGTGGGAAGAAGCTCTCACCTCGCTGCGTGATTTCCTCGATCTGGAACCTGACACAAGGTTGCGCGACCGCTTTCGTGCCCTCTTCGAGGTGGGAATGGATCCCGTGGAATCGGTCCTTACGCGCACCATGACCAGCCAGGGCGTCCCTCTGGAAGAGATAAGTGCCGCGATGCAGATGTGGTGGGAGTTCCGGATCGCGGCAGGGCGCCGGACGTTACCCATGCGCAAGCCCGAGGTCTGGGCGGCAGCTCTGGACTACACTGTGCGCAAGCTGAACTTCCGACAGGTGACTCAGAAGGAGACTGCCACAGTGTACGACGTCAGCGAGGGCGCGCTACGATCTCGCTATCAAGATCTGGTCGACACTCTGGACATTATGCCCTGTGATTACCGATATTTCCGGGGTGAGAAGAACCCGCTGGACATGCTGGTGCAGGCCGCCATAATGCTGGATAAGCTCGAGAAGCAATTCAGAGAACCCTGAGGCAGCCGCTGGCGGTTCCGTCAGCATCTAGAAGCAGGTCTTTGTCTCAGGCCGGTGAGTTGATAGTCTGTCCAGGGCTTGGTTGAAGCCTAACGCAGGAGGGCCGATAAGGCCCTCATCTTCTTGTGGCGACTAGAATCCGGGATAATGCCGAGCAGAGTCCGAACTTGGCGACACGAGGTGGCGAGGAACGATGCGCCATGGCCGACGCAGGCGGGACGCTCCTTCCGACACCTTCGGCGACGAGGGTGAGTCTCGAGTGACCACCACCTCGAACAGTTGTGGAACGCGCATGCGAACACGCCGGCTCGTGGGGGTCAGGTGGCTGGTCACGGGAAGGAGCCCGGCGGACATGGAGGGGATAGGCCCCGTCGATCCAGTATATGCCGTTTCGGCACGCTCATGGTCAGGATCTTGACATTCAGGCTAATCTATGCTATACTCTGGGTTAAATCGGCACGGCGAAGGGGGGCAGATGAAGCCGATGGTGGATGATCTCGACAGAGCGATCCTGAAATGCCTGAATAAGGACTCGCGAATGCCCTGCGCGGAGATAGCGCGTCGGGCAGGCCGGGTGCCGGTCAGGACCGTGAGGAGTAGATTGAGAAGACTGATCAAGAGCGGCGTGGTCTCACTATGCGCCGGCGCGGTACCTGAGGCATTGGGGTTCGGGATCAGGGCTGACATCGTGATCGACGTAGAGCCAGGCAAGATGAACGAGGTGGCCGCCAGGCTTTTCGAGCTGGACCAGGTCTGCTATGTCGCTCTATCCACCGGTGATTTTGACATTTCCGCCGCCTTCGTGGCGACTGACGTAGACGCTTTGCGCACGTTCGTGACTGAGACCATCCACCACATCCCAGGGATTGCTAGGACCAGGGTGAACGTGATAACCAAGGTTCTCAAGCGCAGTTGCAGCTGGGACTTTCCGGAGGAGTTGCCGTAACAGTTCGGGGCCGCGCTCGTGGTCCCATGGTTCAGTAAACGGGTGGCAGGGCGGAGTGGTCAGGAGTTGCGAAGGTGGGAGACTGCCGGATGCGGGCCGAAGGTACGGAGTGGGGTATGTGCACTTCTTCGAAGGTGGGCTTGAGTGAAGTGTTTCCGCACTCTGCGGAGTAGACAACCATAGACTACAGACTACCACAGAGGACCTGGCTTCCCCCTGTGGAAGGAGGCAATAAATGGCTCGTCTTCATGAATACCAGGGAAAGGAGCTGCTCAAGTCGCACAAGGTGCCAGTGCCGAAGGGTCGGGTGGTCTCGACCCCCGAGGAAGCTCGCCAAGTAGCCGGGGAACTGGGCGGCGAAGTGATGGTCAAGGCCCAGGCCTGGGTTACCGGACGTGCAGGCATGGGCGGCATCCAACGCGCGAGCACGCCGGAGGAGGCAGAGTCGGTGTCTCGCGAGATGCTGGGGATGGCGGTCAAGGGGTTCACCGTCGAGAAGGTGCTGGTGGAGGAACGGCTCGACATCGAGCGGGAGTTTTACGCCGGAGTAATCATTGATGACCGGGCGCGGGCTCCCGTAGCCATCTTCAGCAGTGTCGGAGGCACAGGCATAGAGCAGATCGCCCGCGATCATCCGGACAGAGTGGCGCAGTTGGAGGTCGACATCGTTGAGGGCCTGCAAGACTACCAGGCCCGTGACTTGGTACGCAGGACCGGTGTACACGGCAAGCTACTTCGGGACCTGGGAGGGATGGTGGCGAGCTTGTACGAGGTCGCGCGCTCATATGAGGCTCGCGCGGCAGAGATCAATCCGCTGGTGCTGACGGCAGATGGCAAGCTCTGCGCCGCCGACTGTCGTGTCACCGTGGACGACTACGCGGCCTTCCGTCATCCGGAATTGGGGATCGAGATAGCGCGCGAGTTCGACAGACCACCCACCGCGCTGGAGAAGATTGCCTTTCAGGTGGAAGCCAACGACTACCGGGGAACTTTCTACTTTATCCAGATGGCCGACGATTTCCAGAAGGGCGACGGATACATTGGCTTCCACGGTGCTGGCGGTGGCGGCTCCATGATGTCCATGGATGCGCTGCTGAGCAGGAACTACAAGCTGGCCACTTACGTGGACACCAGCGGGAACCCGCCGGCTTCGAAGGTCTACCGCGCGGCAAGAATCGTGATGTCTATGCCTGGCATAGACGGCTACTTCGCCTCGGGCTCCGGTGTCGCCAGCCAGGAGCAGTTTCATTCGGCGAGGGGCTTCGTGAAGGCCTTCATGGAGGATCGTCTGTCGGTGCCGGCGGTCATCAGGCTGGGTGGCAACATGGAGGAGAAGGCCATCGAGATCCTTCAGCGCGCCGCTCCCGAGATCCGAGCGCCCTTGGAGGCCTACGGCAAAGACGATACAGCGGACTTCTGCGCGGAGCGGCTCGATGCTCTCATCAGGGAGGGAAAGATCAAGGACCTTCCTCCAGCGCCTCCTAGGCCCGAGCCCCAAGAGCCCTACACGTTTGAGAGCCCGACTGGGACCGTGACCTACGACCATGCGGTCTGCGACACCTGCGAAAGCAAGGTTTGTGTAGAAACCTGCGTCCGAAAGATCCTCAAGCTGGAGAATGGATGTCCTGTGCTCAACATCAGCCGCGATGACGCCAAGGGCGGGCGATGCGTCGAGTGCCTGGCCTGTGAAGTGGAGTGTCACTTCGCGGGGGCTGGAGGCGGGCACGTGGAGTTGCCTATCCCTGGGCTGGAGGAGTATCGCAAGGGCTTGCTGAAGCGGTAGACGGCAAGCCCTTACTTGTTTCTGGACAACCTGTCAACAACCAGAAAGGGTCGAATGCCATGTCCATTCTCATCGACGAATCCAAACGAGTTCTCGTGCAAGGCATCACCGGACGAGAGGGGATTGCCAGGACGCTTCTGATGACGGAGTATGGCACCAAGGTGGTTGCCGGATGTACGCCAGGTCGTGGCGGGGAGGAGGTGGAAGGCATCCCAGTCTACGACACGGTGCTGGAGGCTTGGGAGGAAGCAGGGCCCATAGACGTCAGTGTGCTGTTCATACCCGCCCCACTGGTGAAGAGTGCCGCGCTGGAGGCCATCGATGCCGGCATCAAGCTTCTGGTGATCATCCCCGACCGCGTGCCCATCTACGATGTCCTGGTCATAGCCAAAGCTGCCAAGGAGTCGGGAGCCAAGTTCGTGGGGCCCAACACCTTGGGGGTGCTGAGCCCCAACAAGGGGGTGCTGGGGATGATCGGAGGGCGCGCTGCGTCGGCTCGCGCCTGGTTCTTTCCGGGCCCGGTCGGCGTCACCTCCCGGAGTGGCGGCATCACTTCGGCCATGGCTTACTATCTGGCGCAGGAGGGCATAGGCGCCACCACGTTAGTGCACGTGGGCGGAGATGCTGTGGTTGGCCTTCCGCATCCAGAGGTGGTGAAGCTGTTCGAGGCCGATCCCGATACGAAGGCGGTGGTGATGTTTGGAGAGATCGGGACATCGCAGGAGGAACAGGTAGCCGACTTGATAGAGGCCGGAGAGTTTACCAAGCCGCTGGTGGCTTTCATCGGGGGCAAGGCAGCCAAGGAAGGGACACGCTTCTCTCACGCCGGCGCCATCATCGAGGGCGGCCGCGGCACTCACGAAGGCAAGGTCGAGCGGCTGCGCGAGGTTGGGGCTACAGTGGTGGATTCCTTCGGCGACATACCGAAGGCCACAAAGGGTGTGCTGGCCGATCTTGGTGTCTAAATCCGGGAGGGAGACCTGAGCAGAGAGGAGGCCGCATGCCACCTCACGTGTGGCACTAGGTGCCAGTTCTATCGCGGGCTGACGGTTGAGTCTGCGGCATACCTATTACTAGGAGGATAGAGGGATGTCTGAGGAGACGTGGAAGACCAGCATCACAAAGATTGAGCCCAACAAGATTGCCTACAAGGGTTATCGGGTTGAGGAATTGATGGGCCGTGTGCCCTTTGCCGATGTGGTGTTCCTGCTGTTGAAAGGCGAGCTTCCGTCTAAGGAGCAGGGCATGCTGATGGATGCCATGCTGGTGTCCAGCATCGACCACGGGGCCACTCCGCCGTCGGCCCTGGCCGCGCGAACGGTGGCCTCCGGAGGGGCCCCGCTTACAACCGCTGTGGCTGCGGGCATCAGTTCCATCAACAAACACCACGGTGGTGCAATCGAGGGCTGCATGCGCGTACTGCTGGATGCGGTGGAACGAAAGCGAAGCAGTGGCAAGGAAACAGCAACCGTGGCCGGTGAGGTGGTGGAAGAGTACAAAGCTGCCAGCAAGAGGTTCCCTGGTTACGGACACCGAGTTCATACTCAAGACCCGCGCAGCGCAAGGCTGTTTGCTATGGCGGCCGAACTGGGAGTTGCCGGGGAATACGTGGAGATGGCGAATGCGATAAGGGAGGCGATCAAGGAGAGAATGGGACGCGAGCTGCCTATGAACGTGGATGGGGCCATCGCCACCATGCTCTGCGAGATGGAGTTTCCTCCAGAGGTGAGTAATGGCATATTCGCCATCAGTCGCAGTGGTGGCCTGGTCGCTCAGGTGTACGAGGAACAAACGCGCATGCGGCCCATGCGTCGCATAGATCCCTCGGCTCACGAGTACGACGGGCCTCCGGAGAGGCAGGTGAAATAGAACATGTCTCAAGAGCTGCTGAACCTGATCCCCGAGTTTGACCTGATGGAGGACTCCGACCTGCGAGAGAAGTGTCTCAAGACCTGGGAGGAGGGGATGAGACGCGGTGGGTGGAAGGCCAGCGACTTGACCCAGATGGCCTTCACTCTCCTCATCCTCGATTGTCCAGTCAGCTTCGTGGAACACACCCGCGCGGTGACGCTGAACTGCGTGGCGGTGGCCGACGTATTTGAGAAGGTGTACGGAGACAGGAACCCGGTCAACCGCGACCATCTCATTGCGGGGGCTTTGCTTCACGATGTAGGCAAGCTGCTCGAATATGGCAGAGAAGGCGGCAAGACGGTGATGAGCGAGTTTGGGGCCAGCCTGCGCCATCCGTTCGGTGGCGTCGTGCTGGCCGCAGAGCAGGGGCTCCCCTCTGAGGTCCTGCACATGATCGCGGCCCACGCCAAAGAGGGCGACCTGGTGAAGCGCAGCAAGGAGGCCACCATTCTCTACCATGCCGATTTCACCAGTTTTGAGACCCTCAAATAGCAGCCTCGCGGGCCACTGAGTTGTGGTCCACGGGCGGGGCATCTGAGCGAGTATCGCGAGGACAACGGGAGGACAGTATCGCATGTCCGGGAAGACCATCATAGAGAAGATCTTGAGTGATCATTCAGGTGAGGACGCGCGGGCTGGAGACCGGGTGTGGGCAGAGCTGGACCTGGCAGTGGTGAGGGATTTCGGCGGGCCGAACGTGGTTCTGGAGTATGAGGAGCAGCTGGGTGACAAGCCGGTCTGGGACCCGCAGAGGATCGCCATGACTTTCGACTACCAGGCGCCGGCCAAGGTGGTTCAAGTGGCCAACAATCAGCGGATCTGTCGCCAGTTCGCAGTCAAGCACGGCGTCCCTCACGTCTTCGACGTCAACGCCGGGGTTGGGCAACACGTCCTTCTGGAGCATGGAATGGTTCTGCCAGGGAGCGTGATCATCGGTACCGACAGTCACATGAACCTCTTGGGCGCCGTCGGGTCGTTCTCGACCGGCATGGGTACCACAGACGTGGCGGCCGGTTGGGCCACCGGGCGACTGTGGTACAGAGTGCCGGAGACCATCAAGATCACCTTCAAGGGGGGGTACAGCTATCCAACCTCGGCCAAGGACGTGACCTTGTTCCTGCTCTCCAGGATAGATATGGGCAAGACCATTTACAGGTCGCTGGAGTTCTATGGTCAGCCCATTGACTCCCTGTCGCTGGCTGGCCGATTGACCCTGGCCAGCATGGTGACGGAGATGGAGGGCAAGATCGGGTTCATCACTCCCGATGATGACATCCTGGCGTGGATCGGGGGGCGAGCGGGAAGGACAGTGGAGGCGGTGGTCCCTGATAAGGACGCCTACTACTGGGAGGAGTGGGAGTTTGACATCGATGGACTGGAGCCACTCATCGCCTGTCCGGACAGGCCAGACAACGTGAAGCCCGTGGTTGAGGTTGCCGGCGTGCATGTGGATGAGGTGTTCATCGGGTCCTGCACCAACGGCCGACTGGAAGACCTGAAGGTGGCTGCCGAGGTGTTGGAAAGGATGGGGGGTAGGGTTGCCCCTGGTATGCGCCTGGTGGTGACCCCGGCCACGACCGAGGTGGCGATGGAGGCCGTGGCAGCGGGGTTGTACGAGACGTTCATCACGGCCGGCGCCATGGTTACCAATCAGGGATGTTCCCTCTGCACCATTGGTCATCACGGTGTGCTGGCAGAGGGAGATGTCCTGGTAAGTACGGGCAACCGCAACTTCAAAGGCAAACTGGGTAAGGGAAGCCTGGCATACCTGACCAGCCCCGCCGTCGCGGCAGCCACCGCGGTCAAGGGCGAGATCTCTTTGCCCGAGTGAGCCACCAGAGATTGACGGAGAGGAAGAGATGAGCAAAGAGTTCGTGTTCAGGGGCCGAGCCTGGGTAGTCGAAGATGACATAGACACCGACATGATCTATCATGGTAGCTACCTTCCCTTGACCGATCCGAAGGAGATGGCTAAACATGCCCTGGAATACGTTCCGGGCATGGAGGATTTCACCGAGAAGGTACAGGCCGGCGATATTCTCGTGACCGGCAAGAACTTTGGCTGCGGTTCCTCGCGTGAGCATGCGGTGATCACGCTACAGTACAACGACGTGGCTGCAATCGTCGCCGAGAGCTTTTCCCGCATCTTCTACCGCAACGCGGTCAACCTGGGATATCCAATTCTGGAGGTCCCGGGCATCACAAGCGAGGTGGAAACCGGGGACGAGCTGGAGGTGGACGCCAACACTGGTCTGATCCGCAACCTGACAAAGGGGACGGAGGTGCGCGGTGCGCCTCTCTCAGGGCTGGAGAAGGAGATCATGACCGCGGGAGGCCTGTTCAGCTATCTAAGGAAGGAGCTTCCGGCTGAGGAGTAGATCATGGGCCAGACATTTGCAGAGAAGGCGCTCGCTCGCAAAGCCGGACTGGAGCAGGTGGAGCCCGGCCAGATCGTGACCGTGCAGCCGGACAAGCTCCTCACCCACGACAACACGGCCGCCATCGCCAAGATATTCCGGGAGATCGGGGTCGAGCGGGTGGCCAGGCCAGGCATCAACGTCATCGTCCTGGATCACGTGGTGCCCGCCGCGACTGAGGGGCACGCCACGAACCATCAGCAGACGCGCCGGTTCGTCGCCGAGCAGGGCATCACCAACTTCTACGACGTGGGCGTGGGGATCTGCCACCAGGTCTTGCCGGAGAAGGGACACGCACTGCCCGGCTACGTGATCGTCGGCAGCGACTCCCACACTCCGACTGCTGGCGCGTTTGGTGCCTTCGCCGCGGGCATCGGCCGGACGGAAGCGGCTGCCGTGATGGCGACGGGGGAGATCTGGCTGATGGTGCCCCATTCCTTCCGTATCGTGGTGAAAGGGGCGGTGCCCGGCGGGGTCTACGCCAAGGATATCATTCTTAACATCATCGGCGATCTGGAAGCCGATGGAGCGGACTACCGATCAGTGGAGTTTGCTGGCCCGGTCATCGAAGAGATGAGTGTTGCCAGCAGGATGGTGCTTTGCAACATGGCGGCGGAGATGGGCGCCAAGGCTGGCATGGTGGAGCCGGACGACAAGACTCGTGCCTGGCTCAAAGGCAGGACCGATGTCGGCTACGAGGAGGTCTTTGCGGATGCCGATGCAAGCTACGAGCGGGTGATGGAGTACGACGTCAGCGACCTGAGTCCGCAGGTGGCTCGACCGCACACTGTGGACAACGTGGTGCCGGTGACTCAAGTGACAGGGACCAGGGTGGATCAGGCGTTTATTGGAACTTGCACCAATGGGCGTCTCGAGGACTTTGAGGTTGCCGCCGGCATACTGCGTGGTCGCAAGGTGGCACCGCATACCAGACTGCTGATCCTCCCTGCCAGCAGGGAGGTGCTGCTGGTCGCGCTGGCGGAAGGCATAGTCACCGATCTGGTAAGTGCGGGCGCTGTGGTGCTCAACCCAGGTTGTGGGCCCTGTCTGGGCGCCCACGAAGGAGTGATGGCGCCAGGTGAGGTGACCGTGTCCACAGCGAACAGGAACTTCAAGGGACGTATGGGCTGCAAAGACTCGGAGATCTACCTGGCGAGTCCGGCGACGGTGGCGGCATCGGCGCTGACTGGGGAGATAACCGATCCCAGAGAATTCCTTTGATCTCGCGGGGGAAGAGTGGAGATGTGGAACAAGGTTCATACCGGGCGAGTCTGGAAATACGGCGATGATGTCAACACCGACGTGATCTACCCGGGCAAGTACACCTACAGCGATCTGCCTCCGGAGGAGATGGCCGGGCACGCGCTGGAGGACCTGGATCCCGAATTCGCGAAGCGGGTTCAGCCAGGAGATATCGTCATAGCTGGCAGGAACTTCGGGTGCGGCAGTTCTCGCGAACAGGCGGTGTCCTGTCTCAAGCATGCCGGCGTGGGCGTTCTCATCGCCAAGTCTTTCGCCCGCATCTATTTCAGGAACGCGATCAACCAGGGCCTGTCCATCGTGCAGTGCGCTGCGGTGGAGGGCGTGGAGCCGGGCGAGGAGGTCACGGTAGACTTCTCTGCGGGGAAGGTGTTGACTCCTCGTGGTGAGTACTCATTCCCGCCGCTGTCGGAATTCGTGATGGGCATTCTGGAGGACGGGGGGCTGATCCCTCACGTGCGCACAAAGCTGGGCATTGGGTAGCCGAGATCCAATAATCTCTGACTCAGAGGAGGTGAAGACTGCTGTGGCCAAGTACAAGATCGCCTGGTTGCCGGGTGACGGCATAGGCAAGGATGTGATGGATGCTGCTCGGATCGTGTTGGATGACCTAGAGTTGAACGCGGAGTACATACCTGGCGACGTCGGATGGGAGTTCTGGTGTACTGAGGGGGAAGCACTGCCGGAGCGTACCGTCGAACTTCTCAAGAGCACTGATTGCTGCTTGTTTGGAGCGATCACATCCAAGCCGAAGGAGGAGGCAGAGAAGGAACTGGTGCCTGAGCTGAAGGGAAAGGGGTTGGTGTATTTCAGTCCCATCGTCCGTATGCGGCAGTTGCTGGATCTCTACACCAACATGAGGCCCTGCAAGGCGTATCCGGGCAACCCTCTCAACTACCGCGACGACATCGACTTGGTGGTGTTTCGCGAGAACACAGAGGGGCTGTACGCTGGCGTGGAGTTCCACCCGCTGCCAGACGAGGTCCGACAGGCGCTACTCAAGAACCATCCCAAGATGGGCCGTTTCGCTGAGGTCCCTGCAGATGAGATTGCCGTCTCGTGCCGCATCCTCACCAGGCAGGGATGTCGTCGTATCGTGCGCCAGGCGTTCGAGCACGCCAGGAGATTCCAGCGCCCGTCGGTGACGGTGGTGGAGAAGCCCAACGTGTTACGCGAAACGAGCGGGATGATGGTTCGCGAGGCTCGCGACATAGCTATGGAGTATCCGGGCGTCGAGCTCTGGGAGACCAACGTGGATGCCATGGCCATGTGGCTGGTGAAGAACCCTCAAGACTACTCTGTGCTGGTGACGTCCAATATGTTTGGCGACATCATCTCCGACCTGTGTGCCCAACTGGTGGGCGGCCTCGGCTTTGCCTCCAGCGCCAATATCGGAGACAATTATGCAGTCTTCGAGCCCACCCACGGTTCAGCTCCCAAGTATGCGGGACAGTACAAGGTCAATCCGATGGCGATGTTGCTGACGGTGAAGTTGATGCTGGACTGGCTAGGGGAGGTGAGCCTCGCGCAGCGGCTGGAGAGCGCCCTAGCTGGTGTGATTGCCGAGGGCAAGGTGCGTACCTACGACATGGGTGGCACGGCCAGCACGCTGGAGGTGGCGGAAGTCGTCGCAAGCAGGTTATAGCGCCGCGGTTGGTGCCCGTCCTCTGGATGGGCGCTCTGCGGTGGGCGACGGGTGGGCTTCGCTTTGACGAGCCCACCCATTGTTTTGGTGCTGTGTCGCGGAGGGAAGTTATGGGCTTCTGGGAATTCGAGGGCAAGCGACCCACTGTGGCTGATGGCGCCTTTGTGCATCCCGAGGCGACGATTATTGGTGGAGTTGAGATCGGCGAAGGCTGCTACGTGGGCGCGGGAGCGGTACTGCGCGGAGACTGGGGGGACATCGTCGTAGGCGCCGGCTCCAACATCCAAGAGAACTGCGTGCTCCACGTCAGGCCGGATGAGGTCATGGTGCTGGGTCGAGACTGCCACATCGGTCACGGGGCCATCGTCCATGCCTCCACCCTGGGGCACCATGTTATGGTGGGCATGCGCGCCGTCATCCACGATGGAGTGATAATAGGTGACGAGGCCCTCATTGGCGCCGGATGTGTGGTGCTGTCCTATATGGAGATTCCGAGCGGCAAGGTGGTGGTAGGCGTTCCTGCCAGGATACTTGGCGACCTGTCGGAGGAGCAGAGGGCGGCCTGGGCTTGGGGTTTGGAGGTGTACCAGGCCCTGCCGGCGCGCTGCCTTAAAGGGCTTCGCCCATTGTAGGAGAGCCATGAAGCTGACGTATCGCGACAAGGAATGGGATCTGAAGGGCGGGTTGACAGCCCGTGCCGCCATCGAGAAGGTCGGCCTGGACCCAGAGGCGGTCCTCGTAGTCCGAAATGACAAGCTGATCACGGACGACACTGTGCTACAGGAGGGGGATGAGGTCAAGCTGATAGCCGTCATCTCCGGGGGCACGGGCGGGGGCGCTGGCTGCGGGAGGTGGCTTAGGCTGTGAGGTGCAGGACGTGCGGCATGCCAGCGGCCGTCAACATGCGCCAGCACAAGCTCTCTCTGTGCGGCGAGCACTTCCTGGCGTGGTTCGTGTCTCATACCGAGCGGATCATTGAGCAGTATCGAATGTTCGGACGGGAGGATCGTGTGCTTGTGGCCGTCTCCGGAGGCAAGGACAGCCTCGCTCTGTGGGACATCCTGCTTCGTCTGGGCTATGAGGTACAGGGCTTGCATATCGATCTCGGAATCGGTGATGGGGGGTATTCGGCACAGTCCAGGGCCATGGTGGAGCGCTTCGCGACGCGATGTAGGAGTGCTTCGTTTAGTGTGGTGGAGGTGAAGTCTGGGTACGGGAAGTCGGTTCCGGAACTAACACGAGAGAAGCGTGGCCGGAAGGCGTGCTCGCTCTGCGGGCTGGTGAAGCGGCACGTCATGAACCGCGAGGCTTACGAGGGTAGCTTCGCCGCTGTGGCTACAGGGCACAATCTGGATGACGAGGCAGCAGTCCTCCTCCAGAACGCTTTGCGCTGGCAAACAGGCTATCTCGCTCGTCAGGCGCCCGTATTGCCCAGCACCCATCCGCGACTGGCACGCAAGGTGAAGCCCTTCTTTCGCTTCTACGAACGAGAGACAGCTGCCTACACCTTGCTGCGGGGCATCGACTACATCTACGACGAGTGTCCCTATGCGAAAGGCGCTACCACCATTCTCTACAAGGAGCTGCTGAATCAGCTTGAGGCGCGGTCCCGCGGTGCCAAGCAGCAGTTCTATCTGAGTTTTCTACAGGCTCGGGCCAAGGAGGGGCTCTTCCAGAGGGATGCGGAGGAGTTGGAGCTGGGCGAGTGCGAACGGTGCGGACAACCCACCACCGCTCCCGTACTGTGCGCGTTTTGCCGTCTGTGGGAGGCAGGGTGAAGCCGATCCGACTGATGCAGGCTCTGCGGACGGCGACGGGCAGACTCGGGCCCACGAGTGTCACCGGGCTGGTGGCTCTGGTGCTGGCTTGTTTATACGTCTATCTGTTGATGGGCCTTGTTGCCCGCGATGCGTGGCGGCTCGCTGCAACCGGTGCCGACGCCCCATCACCCGCGAGTGAGAGCGAGAACACTTCGGCTCGGACCCCGACGACAGCCAGTACCGCGACACCTAGTGGACCAACGGCCACTTCCACCGCGACGCCAACGTACACACCGATCTCGTACATTCCGACCCCAGCCTTCCTGGTCTACACAGTGCAGCCCGGCGACACCTTGAGCGGTATTGCGCGCCGGTACAACACCACTGTGGCAGCGATCATGGAGTTGAACAGCCTGAAGAGCGACATGCTCTCCGTGGGCCAAGAGCTGGTTATTCCAGGACAGCGCCCTGTGGCAAGCCCTGACCCTGTGGCATCACCCACCAGCAGCGTTGTACCTGCAACCGCGACACCTTCGCCGACAGCCACTGCCACGTCCGGCTCCACGCCAGTACCACCCTCGCCCACACCTACTCAACCCCCAAATCCCGCTCCGCCTGGTGCCGGCCCCTCTGGCGAGCGGACGGTGGTTGCCTTCTACTACTCCTGGTATGGGCTGGACCAGTGGGCGCCTGGCAAGGTACCTGACATTCCCGCTGTGCCCTATGCTTCAAAGGACCGTGATACCATAGTCCGACATGTCGAACAGGCTCGAGGTGCTGGAATCGATGCCTTCGCCATGGCGTGGTATGGCCCTGCAGTGCAGAACAACCAGACGGAGAAGAACTTCCGAACAGTGCTCGAGGTGGCTGCGGAGCGGGGGTTCCGTTGCACTGTGGACTTCGAGACGCGTTCGCCTTTCTTCCACAGCCAGGCCGACATCGTGGAGGCTCTGCGGTACCTCATCAACAACCACGCGGCGCATTCGGCGTTTCTTCGCTACGAGGGCAAGCCAGTCATCTTCTTCTGGGCCGTGGGCCAAGTCTTCACAGGTCAGGGGCAACCTGCTGTTGATGCCTGGGCCTCCATCCGGCAACAGGTGGACCCCCAACACAACACGCTGTGGATCGCTGATGGCGCTGATATCGAGTTCCAGCGTGTGTTCGACGGACATCACTTGTATAACATCACCTGGAATCCTCCGGCCAACGTGCACAACACCCTGAGCACCTGGGGGAGTAGAGTACGGAGTTACGGCTCGGAGCATGGAGTTCGAAGGTTGTGGGTGGCTACGGTCATGCCTGGTTACAGCGACCTCTTCATCCAGGGAAGATCCGGTCGTTTCGCTCACGATCGAAGGAACGGTGCCTACTATCGAGAGACTTGGCAGGCGGCGATGGACAGCGAACCGGACCTGATTGTGATCACCAGTTTCAACGAGTGGCTGGAGGGCACGCAGATCGAACCCAGTGTCAGTTATGGCAATCTCTACCTGGATCTGACGTCGGAACTGTCCAGCGCCTTCAAGAGGGGCGGATGAGAAGAGCGGACCATACGCTTCGGCCCGATGGTGCTCCCAGCCAGCGCTCGTATCCCTACTGTGGGGCTAGCCTCACGCCGCCCGCTTGAAGTGCCCGGCGACCTATCCAGGACGAGCTCAGACCGAACTGGTCTGCGGCGCAGCACACTTCTGCGTCTCGGTTTCTTATTTGACAACGCAATACAAGTGTGATACCCTACAACTCACGACGCCTCAGCGAACACCGGGACTCTGGGGGGTACGCGATGGCCGGCGAGAAAGTACTCATCGTTGAAGATAGCTTGGAGATCCTCTCTTTCCTGGCGGAGGACGTGCTGCCCTATCACGGCTATCAAGTCGCCACTGCCACCACCGGGCAGGAAGGGCTGCGCAAGCTCGCCTCTGAAGGTTCAGAGCTGCTGTTGCTTGACCTCGAATTGCCGGATATGTCCGGTCTGGACATCCTCAGAAGGGTGCAGCAGGATGAGAACGACATCCCCGTCATACTGATGACTGCCTATGGCTCCGAGGGTGTCGCCGTGGAGGCGTTCCGCCTTGGGGTCAAGGACTACATCATCAAGCCCTTCAAGACAGAACAGGTCATCGAGGTCCTTGAGCGGACGCTGGCAGAGACCAGGCTGCGCAAAGAGAAGGCCGAGTTGACCGACAGCCTGCAGCGAAGGGTCGAAGAACTGACGATTCTGTCGGCCGTGGGCAAGTCTGTAGTCTCCCTCATGGACATAGAGGAGCTATTGAGCCGCATCGTGGAAGCTGGAGTGTACGTCACCAAGGCCGAGGAAGGTTTCCTGCTGCTCGTAGACCGTGCGAGCAATGACCTCTACCTCAGGGCGGGCAAGAACCTGGGTAGTGAACAAACTCAAGGGTTCAGACTCAAGGTCGAGGATAGCGTGGCAGGGCAGGTGGTCCAGTCGGGCAAGTCTGTGAGGCGTGGTGGCAAGGGGACGGGCCGCGATTTCAAGGTGAAGACCGGCTACCTGGTAAAATCGTTGCTGCATGTCCCTCTCCTGTTGAGAGGGGAAGTGATAGGCGTGCTATCGGTGGACAACCAGGAGTACGATGCGGAGTTCACCGAGCAGCACGAATATCTGCTGTCTACACTGGCCGACTACGCAGCTATCAGTATCGAGAACGCCACTCTCTACGAAGAGCTAAGGAAGAAGATGCACGACCTGGAGCGTTCTCAGCAGGAACTGATCGAATCGTCGAAGCTGGCCGCCGTTGGTACTCTGGCTGCGGGAGTTGCTCACGAGTTCAACAACCTGCTGGCTGCCATCTCGGGACACACCGAACTGGGCTTAGTCTCGGATGACGTGGATGAGATCAAACGATCTCTCAACGTAGTGATTCAGACCGTGGACAGGGCAAAGAAGATCACCTCCAACCTGCTCATGTTCGCCAGGAGACGGGAACCGAGGATGGAGTTGGCGGATGTGATAGGGGCTGTGGAAGCCCCGCTAGAATTGGTGGAGCGGGACCTGGAGAAGTCGAACATCGTGGTGGAACGGAGATACTCTGAGGTTCCGCCCATCGTTTGCGATTCGGGTCAGATATCTCAGGTCTGCCTGAACCTGTTGACCAACGCGCGGGATGCGATGCTTCCGGATGGCGGCACCGTGACGCTGGAGATCAGAAAGGACGGGAATGACGTCCTCATTGCCTTCACCGACACCGGCACCGGCATCCCCGATGACATCCTAGACAAGCTCTTCCAGCCGTTCGTAACAACCAAAGGACCACTGGGAGGCGGGGAGATGGCCGGGTCCGGTCTGGGACTCTCTGTCTCGTACGGCATCGTCAAGAATCACGGCGGCACCATTGAGGTGGAAACCGGACTGGGCAAGGGTAGCACGTTCACAGTCCGGTTGCCCATCGAGGGCGCCGGTCCCTCCCGATAGTTGGTGAGTCTGGCACGCAGGCTGTTGGTCCCTCTCTTCGTTCTCCTCGTCGCGCTGGTATCGTGGTTGTTCCCTGCAACCCAAGCTCCGGCCGGACCTGTCACCGCAAGCGATAACGCACGCTTCGGAGAGGGGTGGGTTGAGGGGCGACAGGGCTTTCGTGTTCTCCATTTGAGCGGTAGCCCGTATGAGATGGGATATCAGCACGGAGTCCTGCTTGGCGACGAGATCAGGGCCAGGATAGGCGATGGCCTGCTGGGCGGGAGTGTCCAGGAAGGCCAAGTCTCGCATTTCCTGCTGCTTCGCCACGCTCACCAGACGGAAACCAGGATCCGGCCCGAGTACAGGGCGGAGATGGCTGGGGTCGCCGACGGTGCCGGGGTGTCGTATTCTGACGTGTTGGTTCTGAACACCTACGATGATCTGGTCGCTCGGCCGTGGCCCGACGAGAGTCTTCAGGATTTGCTACTCTCCCTGTCTCCAGTCTTCACCCCCCATTTCGGGCCTCCTGGCGCACCCGGCGGCCCTGGCCAAGACGTGCGCCGTGGAACGTCGGGACCCGTTCCCAGCTCAAGAGCACTGGGGGCATTCGCGGTCTTTGGTCTGGCCACCAGGGACGGCAGCCTGCTGCAAGTCGTTGAGTTCGGCTCTCCAACACCCCATCCGGAGGAGCTAGTGATGAGACTGTATCAGCCGGAGGAGGGAGACAGTTTAATCTGTGTGGGGCCGCCAGGGGCGGTGGGTTGCGAGGTGGGGCTGAACGAGGAGCAGATCTCTGTGACGGCCCTGTTCTCGCCTTCGGGAGACAGCTCTCTGGATGGAGTCCCCTTGCCGTTCGTCCTACGTGACGTACTACAGGATGCGGGAGACATACCGGGAGCGCTGGCGATCCTGGCCGGGGAGGAGCGCTCGACTGGGCATAACGTCCTTCTGGGCGACGGTAAGAGGCCGGACGCTCAGGCGGTGGAGTTCTCGACACACCTGTACGCCGTCTTCGAAGCCCAGAATGACTTCGTGGTGCGCACCAACCACTTCCTGGATGAGGGCCTGGCCGAGACGCAGCGCTCGCTATCCTGGTGGCAGGAAGACGAGAGCTGGGAGCACCTAGAGGAGCTCTTGAAGGCGCTCGAGTCCGACTACGGGCGGCTCGATTCTGCCGGAGCGATGAAGCTCGTGCGCCAGGTAGCCAATGATGCTGAAGGAGCCCCAAGCGGTGCGAACGAGCCTGAAGTTCTGGGGGTTGTGCTCGCTCCCGGTGATCTGGAGATCAGTCTGGTGGCCGGTTCCAGTGGGGATGAGAGTCTGGTGGTCAGCCTGGATGAGAGGCCCTGACCTCCCCCTGCATAGACCAGGGACCTGCCCAGGTGATGTCTACCTGCGCCAGCTTGCCTCGCCACTCGCAGCCGTGTTCGAAGAACACGAGCTTGCTACTGCGAGTGCGTCCCTTCCACTTCCCTTTGTGCTTTTCCTCGACCAGGATTTCCGCGGTTGATTTTAGCAGCCGGTTGTTGATTTCGCTGGCGATCTGCTGCTGTAGCTCTTCCACCAGTCGACGACGACGCTCTTTCTCCAGAGATGGTACGTCGTCATGGAGTCGGGCAGCAGGGGTGCCGGGGCGGGGTGAGTACGCTGCCACATGGACCACGTCAAACCTCTCCTCCGCGAGCAGACCATAGGTGGCCCTGAAATGCTCCTCGGTCTCCCCAGGGAAGCCCACGATGACGTCGGTGGCGACGGATGCGCCAGGCACACGTTCTCGTATGGCGTCGAGCAGACGTCGATACTCTCCCACAGTGTAGCCCCTGGCCATTCGCTTGAGGGTGACGTCGTGTCCGGCCTGCACGGGCAGCTCTATGTGCTCGCACACTCTGTCCAGCTCAGAGACGGCATCAATGATTCTCTCGCTCATGTCGCTGGGGTGGGATGTGAGGAATCTGATGCGCCACAGGTCATCGACCTCGTGGACGACGCGTAGAAGGTCAGCCAGGTCGGGCCGGCCGGGAAGGCCGTGGCCGTAGGCGTCGACGTTCTGACCGAGGAGAGTGACTTCTCGCGCACCCCGTTCAACCAGGCGACGCACCTCCTCGACGATCGTCCCCATCGGCCGGCTCCGCTCACGACCGCGTCGCAGACGGACGATGCAGTACGTGCAGTGATTGTCACAGCCCTCCATGACGGGCACGTAGCAGCATACCGGCACAGTCTGGCTGGCCCCTACACCAGAAGATGAGCCGGCCCCCCACCTTTCTGTAGCGAACTCGAGGAGACCTTCCACATCCGACGGCCGAAGGAAAAGATCGACGAAGGGAAAGGTCTGCTCCAGAGCGATGGTGTCTTCGCCTACCAAGCAACCCATGACCACGATGGCAGCCTGAGGGTTCTGGCGTTTGAGGGGTCTGAGGGCGCCAAGGCGGCCGTGCACCCTGTCCTCAGCGCTCTGCCGGACGACGCAGGTGTTAAGCAGCACCAGGTCGGCCTCCTCTGGCTCTGGGGTGGATTGCCATCCCAGGGAATCGAGTCCCTCGCCAGCTCGCCAGGAATCGGCCTGATTCATCTGGCAGCCGATGGTCCAAAGGTGGTACTTCATGGCAATTCTCGATACAGGAAAAGGGCGACCTCTTTGCGGGCCAGATCACGATTGGTGTGGAAGTGATCATCCACGCCGCAGACCTGGAAGCCCAGCTTGAGATAGAAACTCAGGGCTGGCCAGTTGGTGGCCTGGGTCTCGACCGAAATCGCCCTGCAGTGCTTCTTGAGGGCAAACGCCTCGGCACTGCGCATCAGCTTGGTGCCGATCCCGCGGCGGCGGTACTCTTCGTCCACCAACAGGTTCCAGACCTTGAGCACCCTGCGCCACGACTCCACCTCTGCGTCCACGAGGGCGATCAGTCGCCCGTGGTCTTCGGCCACCACTTGCAGCGTCTCCCCAGGAAGGCGGCTGTGGGTTTCTGCCTTGTCTCGTTGTCCGACGATGGTCAGTCCCTGACTGCGGAACGTGTGGCCTAGGATCTCAACTTGCAGTGAGAGACTGATTTCAGGGCTCTGCCCTGTTCTCACGACTCGAACGCAGCGATCAGAGACGTACTCGGCCCTGATCTCGTGCAGTCTGGCGACATGTTCGTCTACCAGGAGTTTGAATTCCACCAGGCGGTCCTGAGAACTGGATGGCCTAGGAATACAACTGCCTCAACGTGTTGAGGGCGCCTAGCGTCACCCACTTGCTGGGTTGTCCCACTGTCTCGAAGGGGATGGGAAAAGTCTTTCTCACCGGGATCTCTCTCTCCGTGGGCCAGCGGCCCCGCTCATGCTGCTTCTCCAACACGAGGTTCAGCCCTTCCTCTATCCGCTCGTCGTCTGGCGCGACGAAGAGCGCCACGAGCTCCAGGACCTCCAGCACGTCGGTGCTGGCGAAGAGAGGCCGGGCGAACTGGAACCAGCGGGTGCTGACCTTGCCGAACTCGCTGTGGTGTCGGTAGAGCCCGTTGTCGAGGAAGAGGCTGACCGCCCGCTGAACAGCCTCCGTCACGTAAGCCGTTTGGTCATCGGCGGGAAGGGCCTCCAGGGCTCTGAGCGCCTTGGCCGTGGCCCAGAAGCAGGCGTGCGTTTTTTTCACGCGCTCAAAGCACAGCCAGCCGCCATCATCTCTTTGGGTCCGCAGTAGGTAGTCCAGAGCCTTGACCGTGCGCGGATCCTCGCCGTAGCCAAACCAATGGAGGAGGCGCACGGCGTTGGCGGTGAAACAGGGGATAACCGAGCTGCGACCTCCCTCGAACTTGTCGGAACTGAGGGCGCCGTCGTCCATCTGGGCGTTGGCGAAGAGGTACTCGACGGCCCTGTGAACCCGCACATCGTGCCCCTGGTAGCCTAGATGCTCCAGGACCATCAGGTGCTTGCTCACTCCGTGATATGGCCGCTTGTCGCGATCCCAGTAGCCCGCAGGGCGCTGGGCGTCGAGTATGGCACGCACCTGATCCGAGAGGTTGATGGCCTCTCTCGCCGCCCGGACGTCGGGATCGTCCTCCCGGCGATCGAGCAGGCTGACGAGGGTGAAGTAGCGCACCGACGGATCGTCTTCCTCCAGCAGCCAGGCGGTGGGATCGTCACGCAGCAACCTCTTCCACTCTTCCACGATGGTCGTCCCCCCTAGGATACCTGATCTCTCACGCCCGGCGGCCGTCCAGCACCTTCGTGAGGAACTGGCCAGTGTAGGATTGAGGCATCGCCTTCACCTGCTCCGGAGTGCCTTCGGCGATGACCTGGCCTCCTTCATCGCCCCCTTCCGGCCCCAGGTCGATAATCCAGTCCGCGCATTTGATGACATCGAGGTTGTGCTCGATGACGATGACCGTGTTGCCAGTATCTACGAGCCTGTTCAGCACCTCCAACAACCGCCTGATATCCTCGAAGTGTAATCCGGTCGTTGGCTCATCGAGGATGTGCAATGTCTTGCCGGTGGCTCTTCTGGACAGTTCCCGAGCCAGCTTGATCCGCTGAGCCTCACCGCCTGAGAGCGTGGTGGATGACTGCCCCAGCTTGACGTATCCCAGCCCGACATCCCACAGAGTCTGAAGCTTCCGCTGGATGCGAGGGATCTTGTCGAAGAAGGCCATCGCCTCTTCGACGGACATGTCCAGGACCTCGGCTATGGTCTTGCCTTTGTATTTGACCTGGAGGGTCTCGCGGTTGAAGCGCCTGCCCTTGCACACTTCACACGGCACGTAGATGTCTGGAAGGAAGTGCATCTCGATCTTGATGATGCCGTCGCCCTGGCAGGCCTCGCAGCGACCGCCCTTGACGTTGAAGGAGAAGCGCCCCGGCTTGTAACCCCTCAGCTTCGCCTCGGGCAGGGTGGCGAAGAGGTCCCTGATGTAGGTGAAGACGTTGGTGTACGTCCCGGGGTTGGACCGAGGAGTCCGACCAATGGGCGACTGGTCGATGTTGATCACCTTGTCCAGATGTTCGACACCCAGCACATCCCCGTGGCGGCCCGGCTTGGACTTGGCACGGTGGAGAGTCTGGGCCAGCTTCCTGTACAGGACGTCCACGAGCAAGGTGCTCTTGCCTGAACCGGACACACCGGTGATACAGATGAACTTGCCCAAGGGGATGGTGACGTCTATTTCCTTGAGATTGTGCTCCGCGGCCTTGTGGATGACCAGGTCGTGGCCGTTGCCTGAGCGACGAGTCTTCGGTATGGGTATGCGTCGCTTGCCCGAGAGGTACTGTCCGGTAATGGAGCCCGGCACGGCGATGATGTCCTTGATGGTCCCCGCGGCCACAACATGGCCGCCGTGATCGCCAGCGCCCGGACCCAGGTCGATGATGTAGTCGGCCGAGCGCATCGTTTCCTCGTCGTGCTCCACCACCAGCAGAGTATTGCCCAGGTCCCGCATGCGCATCAAGGTATCTATGAGCCGCTTGTTGTCCCTCTGGTGCAGGCCGATGCTCGGTTCGTCGAGGATGTAGAGGACCCCCATCAATTGGGAACCGATCTGCGTGGCCAATCGCAGCCGCTGTGCCTCCCCCCCAGCCAGCGTGGTCGCCGACCGATCCAGCGTCAGGTAATCGAGCCCGACGTTGACCATGAAGCCCAAACGTTCTCGGATCTCCTTGAGTATACGCTCGCCTATAGCCAGGTTCCTGTCGGAAAGCTCCTCCGGTGCCTCTCTGAAGAAGCGGAGCGCCTGACTGACGGACAAGGCGGTGACCTGGTCTATGGACTTGCCTACAACCGTCACGGCCAGACTCTCGGGTTTGAGGCGCTTCCCGCCACAGGAGGGGCAGGGATGGGTAGTCATGTACCGCTCTATCTCGCTCCGGATGTACTCGGAGTTGGTCTCCTTGTACCTCCTTTCCAGGTTGGGAATCACACCTTCGTACGTCGTGGCCCACAGTCGCGTCCTGCCCTGGTGGTTCTTGTAGCGGACGGTTATCTCCTCGTCGCCGCTGCCGTACAGTATAATCTCCATCTGTTCTGCAGAGAGTTCTCGGACGGGGACTTCCGTGGAGAAGTCGAAGTGCTCTGCGACTGCCTTCACCAGCTGCCAGAAATACGACTCCGAAGTGGTGCGACGGCTCCAGGGATCGATGGCCCCTCGCTTCAAGGAGAGGCCCTTGTCAGGAATCACCAGGTCCGGGTCGATCTCCATTTTGGTGCCGATGCCCTGGCAGGTAGGGCAAGCACCGTGAGGGCTGTTGAAGGAGAAGGTACGGGGCTCGATCTCGCCCAGGCTGATCCCACAGTGGGGACAGGAGAACTGCTCGGAGAAGAGCAGGTCCTGAGGCGGGTCGCTGGTGACGTCACTGACAATGGCCAGCCCGTCGCCCAGGGGCAGGGCCGTCTCAATGGAGTCGGTCAGTCGTGAGCGAAAGGAGACAAGTTCCTCCTTCTCCTCTGGTATCACAAGGCGGTCCACTACTACTTCGATATTATGCTTCTTGTACCGCTCCAGCTCGATCTCTTCCTCCACGTCTCGCAGCTCCCCATCCACCCTCACCCTGACGTATCCGGCCTTGCGCACGTCTTCGAAGATCCTTTGATGGTGTCCCTTGCGATCCTTGACCAGGGGCGCGAGGATCAGAATGCGAGTGGCAGGCGCGAAATCCAGGATGGAGTCCACGATCTGCTCCGCCGACTGTTGGGAGATCACTCTCCCACACTGAGGACAATGGGGAGTGCCGATGCGCGCATACAGGAGCCGCAGATAGTCGTAGATCTCCGTCACGGTGCCGACAGTACTCCTGGGGTTGTGACTGACCCCTCGCTGGTCAATGCTTACCGCTGGAGAGAGCCCCTCGATCTGGTCCACGCTGGGCTTCTCCATCTGGCCGAGGAACTGGCGGGCGTAGGCGGAGAGGGATTCCACGTAACGGCGCTGCCCTTCCGCATAGATGGTGTCAAAGGCCAGGCTGGACTTACCGGAACCGGAGATGCCGGTGATGACCACGAACTTGTCGCGGGGGATCTCTACGTCGATGTTCTTGAGGTTATGCTCTCTTGCTCCATGAACGACGATCTTGTCCTGTGGCATACACTCCTCGTAAGTTGATGATGTCGAGCGTCGATCAGCCGTGCCTCAGCCGTCTCTGCCTGTCCTCCATTCGTATTCGCTCCCACTCGGGCACATCTTCATCTTGCAGCGCCTGTCTCAGCTCGAAGATCTGGTCTCGCAGTATGGCCGCCTTCTCGAACTCCAGCTCTGCGGCTGCTGCCTTCATTTGCTTCTCTAGCTGCTCTACGAGGTGGGCCAGTTCGTCCTTGGGCATGTCGGCTGCCACCACATATTCGGCCTTCTCTTCCGCTACCTTGCGGACCTGATCGGTGAGGTCCTTGATGGCCTTGACGATGCTGCGTGGTTCGATACCGTGCTGTTTGTTGTACTCCAACTGCACGTCGCGGCGGCGGTTGGTCTCGTCGATGGCGCGCCGCATGGACTCGGTGATGGTGTCGGCGTACATGATCGCTTGTCCGTTGATGTGTCTGGCCGCCCGCCCCACGGTCTGGATCAGCGCCTGACCGGAACGGAGGAACCCCTCCTTGTCGGCATCGAGAATGGCTACCAACGATACCTCTGGCAGATCAAGGCCCTCGCGCAGCAAGTTGATGCCCACAACCACATCGTACGTTCCCGAGCGCAGAGAGCGCAGGATTTCCACACGTTCAATGGTCTGTATCTCGGAGTGGAGGTAGTGAACCTTGACCCCCATGTCCGCCAGGTAATCGGAGAGGTCCTCGGCCATGCGCTTGGTCAGGGTAGTCACCAGCACTCTCTCTCCCCTGGAGACGCGCTCCTGTATCTGTTGGTAAAGGTCGTCGATCTGCCCTCTGGTAGGCTTGACAACGATCTCTGGATCCACCAGGCCCGTAGGCCGAATGACCTGGTCGACGACCTGTTGGCTGTGCTGCAGTTCGTATGGCCCCGGCGTGGCTGAGGTGTAGATAACCTGGTAGATGAACCTCTCGAACTCCTGGAACTTCAGGGGGCGGTTATCCAGGGCCGAAGGCAGACGGAAGCCGAAGTCCACCAGGGTCTCCTTCCTCGAACGGTCCCCGTTGTACATGCCATGGAGCTGAGGGATGGTCATGTGGGACTCATCGACAATCAGCAGGAAGTCATCGGGGAAGTAGTCAAGGAGGGTCCAGGGGGGGCTGCCCTCTGGGCGTTGTGCCAGGTGGCGGGAGTAGTTCTCTATACCTGCGCAGTAGCCGATCTGTTGGAGCATTTCCAGGTCGTAGTTGGTGCGATGCTCCAGGCGCTGCGCCTCGAGGAGTTTGCCTGCGTTTCTGAGCTTCTCGAGCCGTTTCTCCAGCTCATCCCTGATGTCCTCCAGGGCGACCACCAGCTTCTCTTCGGGAGTGATGAAGTGCTTGGCCGGGTAGATGTCCACGCCGTCCAACTCGGCCAGGATCTCTCCCGTAAGCGTGTCCACTTGCACTATCCGTTCTATCTCGTCTCCCCAGAACTCGATACGATAGGCGAGCTCCTCGTAGGCGGGTTGAACCTCCAGAGTGTCCCCACGCACGCGGAACTTCCCTCTGCTCAGTTCGTAGTCATTGCGCTCGTAGTGGGTGTCCACCAGATGGCGCAGCACCTTGTCCCGGTTGCGCACCTCGCCCTTGCGCAGAGAGAGGACGACCCTGCCGTAGTCCTCGGGCGAGCCCAAGCCGAAGATACAGGAGACGCTGGCCACGATAATCACGTCCCTGCGGCTCATAAGGGCCGAGGTAGCGGCCAAGCGCAGCCGGTCAAGCTCGTCGTTGATGTCGGCATCCTTCTCAATGTAGGTGTCGGAGGAGGGCATGTACGCCTCCGGCTGGTAGTAGTCGTAGTAGCTGACGAAGTATTCCACGGCATTGTGGGGGAAGAAGTCTTTGAACTCGGAGTACAGCTGCGCGGCCAGGGTCTTGTTGTGAGCGATGATGAGCGTGGGGCGTTGCGCAGCCTGTATGATGTTGGCCATGCAGAACGTCTTGCCTGTGCCGGTCGCTCCCAGCAACGTCTGGTGCTGGTACCCCTTGTTCAGTCCCTCGATGAGTTTGGCGATGGCCTGAGGCTGATCGCCAGTGGGCTGGAAGTCTTTGACGAGAGCGAAGTCGGTCATACTGTGTCCCCGCCTATTCCAGAGTCGGCCCTACCCTCACTCTGGAATCTCCAGGTGTAGAACTACTGTTCGAAACTATATTATACAACATCCTGAGCTGGTTGTCCAGCCCGTTGACACCTCCCAATCCTTAAAGTAGAATTGGCGTGCTCAACACGGGGCGCAAGTGCGGTCCCGTCAAGGGAGGCGGTATGACAACGTCGCTGATCGTCCATGGAGGTGCCTGGGATATCCCGGAGGACTTGCTCGAGGCCCACAAGGTGGGCTGTAAGGCAGCCTTGCTCAAGGGGTGGTCGATCTTGAAGGGCGGTGGCCATGCTTTGGATGCGGTGGAAGCGGCCATCAAGAGCATGGAGGACGACCCGGCCCTCAATGCCGGCACCGGTGCTGTACTCAACGCCGAAGGCGAGGTGCAGCTCGATGCCAGCCTCATGGAAGGGGCAGCCCTGATGGCAGGCGCGGTGGCCGCGGTGCAGGGCATTAAGAATCCGATTTCCTTGGCCAGGCTGGTTCTGGAAAGCGAGAACGTATTCCTGGTGGCGGAGGGGGCCGTCATGTTCGCCCGAGCGGCGGGCATGGAGGAGTGCGATCCCCGACAGCTGATGGTCGAGCGTGAGCTGAGGCTGTGGGAGGCCTGGCGGAGGGAGTACGAGTCGCACCGGGGAGAAGGCTCGGGCACTCCTATGGGGGACACCGTGGGTGCTGTGGCCCTGGACCGGCACGGGAACATCGCTGCCGGCGACTCCACCGGTGGAAGCCCGTTCAAACATCCGGGGCGAGTCGGCGATTCTCCCCTTGTCGGATGTGGGATCTACGCCGACAACGGCGTGGGAGGAGCGGCCTGCACCGGATGGGGCGAGGGCATCACCAGGGTGGTGATGGCCAAGTCCGCGGTTGATCTGCTCAAGGACGGCGAGTCCCCGCGGGAGGCGGCGGCACATGCCGTAGCCATGCTGAAAGAGAGAGTAGATGGCAAGGGTGGGGTAATCATGGTGGATCGGACAGGCAACGTGGGCTACGCCTTCAACACCGCTCACATGGCTCACGCTTACTTCACGGAGGCTATAGGGGAACCGGTCGTTGGTGTCTGAACTGGCACTTACACCGGGTGCTATTGAAGTCAAGGAGAGAATGCGGCATGGAACGGGGGTCGCGCTTGTTTGTACGAGAGGTGCAGGGTATCCCAGGGCCGACAGGCCATCCGTCTGGGCTAGATCAGCTCGTGGGAGGTGCGTTCGCCCCGCGTGCGGGTGTGATTGATACGTTACTCGCTGCCTGTTCAGGAGGTGGGAATGAAGATCATTGACCTGCGGAGTGACACGGTGACCCTTCCCACTCCTGCCATGCGCCAGGCTATGTACGAGGCAGAGCTGGGAGATGACGTCATGGGCGAGGATCCCACGGTGAACAGGCTGGAAGCCCTCGCTGCCGAGAAGGTGGGGAAGGAGGGGGCGCTCTTCGTCCCCAGTGGCACCATGGGCAACCTGGTCTCGATCCTCACTCACTGCCAGCGCGGCGACGAAGTGATCATGGGCGAGCAGGCACACACCTTCGTCTTCGAGGTAGGGGCCGCGTCGGTCTTCGGCGGCTTGCAGGTTCATACTGTGCCCAACGAGCCTAACGGGATGCTCCATCCGAGGAACGTGATGGGTGCCATTCGGGGTGGTGATATCCACTTCCCGCCAACCGGGTTGGTGTGCCTGGAGAACACGCATAACAAGTGCGGGGGGCTTGCGCTCACGCCAGAGCAGATGGATTCCGTATGCACGCCGGTCAGGGAGCGGGGCATCCCCGTGCACCTCGACGGGGCGCGTATGTTCAACGCCGCGGTTGCCCTTGACGTTGACGTCAGGGAACTGACGAGGAACGTGGATTCGGTGATGTTCTGTCTATCCAAAGGGCTGTGCGCACCGGTAGGCTCCATGGTCGCGGGCAACCAGGAGTTCATCCAGCGGGCCAGAAGGAACCGCAAGATGGTCGGAGGTGGAATGAGGCAGGCGGGCGTCCTGGCGGCGGCAGGAATTATCGCACTGACAGAGATGGTGGACCGGTTGGCGGAGGATCACGAGAATGCTCGAATGCTGGCGGAGGGGCTCACAGGGATGAAGGGCATACGCCTGGAGTTGCACGGGGTTCAGACCAACATGGTGTTCTTCACCCTACTGGCTGACGGGATCGCGCCGGCGGAGCTCCGGTCTGCCCTGGAGGGAGAGAGAGTCAAGTTCGGTTACTATGGCGGAGGCCTTTTCCGAGCGGTGACCCATCACGGGATAGAGCAGGAGGATGTTCAGTACGCCGTCGATGCTTTCCAACGTGTCATGCACAGGAAGGGCTAGCCGTGGCCCGCAAGGGCGCTTCCCATGGTGGGAAGCTCGGGGGCGATGTGTACTTGGTCTTCGCGGTCTTTGCGGCAGTCGGGGCAGCGACCTGGGTGGTGGACCAGCCGGTGCGCTTGACGCTGATGTGGCTGGTCCTTCTGGTTTTCACGCTATTGTATGCCTCGGGTCAGAGGATCCAATTCTCCTACACACTCTCTGACCTGGCTCGCGGAGGGGTGGCGGGCCTTCTCGCGTCTTTGCCCGTGGTTCTACTGGGCGGCGAATTCCTGATCGTGACCTCGTAGCGTGTCTTTCCCTGGGAGAACATTGTCAACCTTCTCTGGGGCGCGGTGCTCTTCATGCCTGTGGTGGAGGCACTGTTCTTCCGCGGTCTGGTCCAGCGGGAAAAGGGCTTGTGGCCCTCTGTCCTGTTGTATGCGGCTGCCGGGCTGGTGTACTTCTTGCCCGGTACTTGGGACGAGCACCTGCCCATTCTGGGGGTCCTCATCGGTGGCATGGCCTTGTTGGGCTTTGTGTACGGCTACATCCGAGCCATGCACGGGCTGATGGCCAGTCTGCTCTGCCAGGCGCTGGCACACCTGGTGTTGTTGGTCGTTCCTTCCCTGATCCAGAGTTTGGCGCCGATCGTAGAGTAACGTCCTGAGCTAGCCCGGGCAGATCTCGCTGACGCGCGGGACTCAAGTTCCGCGATGCGGAGGTCAAACCGCGTTCAGCCGGTTCTGGTGCACAGCGGCAGGTGGGCCTTATTGGGTCCCCCGGACGCCCGGCCCAGGCTCACCTCGTCCAGGAAAGCGGTGAAGTCCTGTGAGCCTTCACGGTGGTAGCTGAATGAGACCCATGCCGTACCCGTGTATGGCGAGACATCCAGCCAGGCGTGGGTCCATTCGTCGTTCGCGTCGAGGCTGGTCAGGGCGTGATAGGTCCAAGGGTCGCCGTGGTAGATACCCACCTCGAAGGTATCGATGACATCGGCGCCCGAGGTGCGGTACCAGAAGGAGAGCGTGGGCATGTACATCGTGGGCGTGATGTACACCGTCTGGGTGATCGCGCACGTTCCGCTCGCGGTTGAATCCTTCCCCAGGGCCAGCGAGTAGCCGCCGCTCCTGACGCCCTCGTCCACAACCACAGGGTCCACCACGCCGCCGGCCACCGTGTACCAGTTCGACAGCCCCTCCTCGAAATCCCCGTTCTGCACCACGTCGTCACGAGGACGCAGGGTGAAGTCCAGAGCGACTGGGTCGTACTGAAGTTCAACGTCGCGTACTTCGGGCGGGGCGTTGTAGCCCAGGCCGCTGGCGAACACGTCGTAGGTGCCGGGGGACGAAGGCACCAGGCTGTAGTGCCCGCCGTCCCTCGTATCGCTCGAGATCCCTGTCCCCACAAGGTTGACTGTGGCGCTCAGCAAGCGGATGTCTCGATTGTCCCTCACGTACCCCTGGACTTCTCCGCTGGTGGTGACCCTCGTCGTGGTGTCGCCCTCGCTCCAGGCCCCGACGAGGCGGATTTCATACCAGGCGGTGTATCTCTCATACGCCCTGGCCCGGAAAGTGTAGGTCCTCCCCACGATCCCTGTGAAAAGGGCTGAGGTGTCCCTGGTGTTGTCTTGCCAGAGGATCCAGGTGTTGTTCACATCGTCCTTGTACTCCACGTCGTACTTGACGATGTAGCCCCCGGGGGCTGGCTGCCCATTGTCCCAGGTCACGGCGAAGGTGGGCGAATAGCTCACTGGCGGTGAGGATGCGCTCACCGTAGGTGCCTGGGCCAGCATCACGGCATCGATGAATACCTGATTATCGAGCGAAGGGTGGCTGACCCCCTGGAGGCAGTTGACTCTGACGAAGACGGTGATGGTGCTGGACTTGGCCACCGCAGCCACCCGCATATCCACCCAGGGCGCTTCGTCGTGGGCGTCCGCTGGGCTCCAGACGATGCTGGAGGAATTGGGGTTGGTGCCACCGTAGGGGTCAATGCCGACTAGCTTCTGCATGGTGCCATCGTTGATGGGAGGGGCGGAGCTCTCGAATAAGGTGAGCATGGCCGCCTTGGCTGCGTACGGCTCCCCAATCGTGACCCCGGTGATCTGCTGGTACAGACCGGCGCTGAAAGCGGTCTTGGAGATGATGAGTTGCGAGGTTTCCCCCTCGGTGTGCTCGGCGTCGGGCCAGAAGTACTCGATGGTGTTGGCGAAGGTGGCGTTGCCACTGAGGACGAAGTGGTTCCACCCCAGGCCCACGCCGTTGGCGTTGAAGCCTTCCTCGAAGCCCCAGTTCTGTGTAAGGTTGACGCTCGCTCCGGAGGCTGGGGGCACGCCGGCGAGGAGGAAGCCGAGCAGGGCTACTAGACTGGGAAGAGAGCGCATGACTCTGAGTATCAGTCGCAGCTTGTCCTTGTGTTGCCTAGGCATGTGGAGTCCATCCTAGTCTACGTAGAGGTTGGGGGGCAAGTCAATAGTACTTTCGTGCCCCTGAGGCGGTGACACGTGGAGCGCTGGCATTGAGGGGCTCAAGGCAGCACAGCATGCTGAGCCGCGTCCTGAGCACAGCCGAAGGATAGGGCGAAGCCCGTATCGAAGCGTGCGGTGGAGAATAGCCATTGTTGACGGCGTGGAGTCGCGCCCCGCCAGGCGGGATGCACCCCCGGGGCAAACTGGTTCGTAGTAAGGGCTTCAGCCCTTCTCAAACGCTGAAGCGCACACTACAAACGACGGAGGACTTCCTCCCCCTCGATGGGGGAGGATTGAGGTGGGGGTGAGGAGATAGGGCGCCACCACCACCCTCCCCCAGCCCCTCCCGTCAAGGGAGGGGAGGCTTTGGCCGGGCGGGGTGACAGGTAGCGCCCGGTTTAGTCCCAGCTGAAGCGCCGCGTGAAGGGAGGGATACTCTTCACCGCCTCGATGGTCAACGTGCGATCCCCAGCAAAGCTGTCAAACCAGGCGCTATCGTCCATCTTGGAGGCCAGGAGCCAGGGGCAGAAAGCGAAGAGGTAATCGGGCAGGGGCTGGCCGTTGGAGAGGATCCCCGTGCGGAACCAGTTGAAGACCTCCACGTGATACTCGCGGTGCAGCTGGTCGTCTATACGAGGAAAGCGGTTGTCATCCGTGGCGCCGTACTTCCACCCGCCTTCACCGGCGATCATGGGCGGCACGAAGCCGATCTCCTCCTGGAAGACCTGCGCGAACGTGAGGAACCCCAGCACGGCGTTGAGGTCCTCCTGGTAGGCTGGCGGGTGATTCAGTCCATAGGGATGGGGGACGAAGAACATCCGCTGGAAGATGGGCTCGCCGCCGTGGAGCCTTATCTCGTAGAGGGCCTCTCTCAGCCACTGCGGGTCGACGAACTGGAGACCGACGTATCCGCCGGCGTTGTAGACGTCCCGCGCTGCCTTGAGGAGGTCCCGGAAGAAGCGTTCCCTGGGCACGGGCGGGTCCTCCCAGCCCGCCTCCAGACTGGCCTCGTTGTAGATCTGAATGTAGGGCGGCACCCCCAGGCTTTGCAGCACCTGGACGTCGCGGCCCCAGTCGAAGTACTTGTCGCCGGGGTAGAGCATCTTGCGCCAGACGACGGTGATGCCGGCGTCCCTGAACTTCGGTGCCGCCATCTGGAGCTGAATCTCGTCGGCGTAGATGACCAGCGCCCACTTCATCTTCATGTCCACCAGGCGCGAGATGTGGTGGTCCAGGTGCTCCGGGGTGTGATACTGCTCGGGGATGAAGTGGATACAGAGGCCGTTGTCTAGTGCGGGCCGGGGCCAGTCCTGAAGGGTCATAGGTGGCAGATCCTCCAGTTCCATTTGCCAAATCTCGGTGGGCGTGGGCGGGGCAGGGATGGAGGTAGCGGTGGCGCGCCGGCCAGGTTTTTGGGTTTCAGTGGGCTGCGGTGTGGCAGTACTGGTGGGCGTGGAGAGCATGGCGGCCGCCGTCACAGTAGCGGGGGTGGCGCTGGCAAGGGGTTCTTCTGGCAGGGCGGAGGGCAGACTGCAGGCAAGCAAGACGAACAGCAAGAGCACGGCGATGAGCATGACAGATCGCGAGTTTGACATAACCACCACAACAAGACTCCACGAAGATGACGCTTCGAGTGCGTCGATTGTATCACTGGCTTCTGGCAGGGGCAACCGACGCTCCGTACGCGGCTGCGCTAGGAAGTCGGGACGCTCCTCTGCTGTGCCGGTTGGCGGAGGACAGCATGCTGAGCCGCGTCCTGAGCTTGTCGAAGCCTGCCCTGAGCGGAGTCGAAGGGGACAAGGCGAAGGCCGTATCGAAGCATGCGGTGGGATGGAATCATGCGGGGCTACGCGAGGCCGCAGGCTAGTCGCGTGGGTGTAGCAACTGACGATGTGTGTAGTCTCCTCGCTCGCCCAACAGGTTGATGAGCGAGATGGCTGACTCGCGCGCCGCGTCGTCGTCGTCCGTGGCGTTCTCGAGGATTGTCCAGATGTGCTGCTCTGCGCCGATGAGGTAGATCCTGTTCACATCGGGTCCGCGCGCGAGAACTCCTTCACGAGCGAGGAGAAGCCTCACCACCTCACTTGCAAGGAGCGGATGGGACTGGGATTGCTGCGACAGGTATTCCAGGAGTTCGTGAGCGTCATGCCCTGTCGCTAGACGCTCTGTCGAGACACGAAGCGGTGGGCAGCGCGACCATGTTTGACATGCTCACGTCACCGTGCTAAGATGTGTTGCATGCGGCCGGTCTGCCGCGAGACCGGTGCGCCACTGCACATCGCTTGACAGGAGCCGTGCGTGAACAGCGATGACCCGAGTTCTGCTGGGGGCGAGACAGCCGCGCGCCGCGGCGAGGTTCTGGTCGCCCTGATGAACAACCTGCTGGACTTCAACATCGCGCGCGATCAGCGATGGTACCGCATCCCCGTTTCCAGCGCCAGGAAGAGGCTCAAAGAGCGGTGGCCTCCCCGCTGGCTGGCTTTTTATCAGACGAAGGTCTTTGGGCCGGAGGGATGGGCAATCAACCACTATGCAGCTGTCCAGCGGGTTCGCGTCGTGCCGAGAAGAGAGCTGCTGCCCGAGGATTCTGGTCATCCGCGTGCGGATGAACTCTACCACAAGATCGAGATTGGACCTTTGCAGCGCTTGCCTCAGCCCATTCTCAGCGCACGTTGGCGCAGGATCGTGTTCATTCCGACAACCTGGGACAAGTTCATCAGCGCGGCAGAGATCAACGATCTCTATGATGAGAGCTCGCTGGAGGACCGGCTGTGGGGGGAGTTCAAGAGACATAAAATTGCTGCGGAACGGCAGTATTTCCTACAGGTGAAGGCGAGACTATATGCTCTGGACTTTGCCATCTTCTGTGACGAGGGGCACATCGACGTGGAGGCCGATGGTGATACTTGGCATGTTGGTCGTGACCGGGCGCCCTTGGACTATCGCAGGGACAACGACCTTGTGCGCACCGGCTGGAAAGTAATCCGCTTTGATGGGCAGCAGATCCGCGAAAGAGCTGCCGAGGAGTGCATTCCGGTCGTCATGGAGACGATCAACGGGCTAGGGGGGCTCACGACCGAAGGCCTGCTATCCCGGAAGTTTGACCCCGATCACCCCGAAGCTCCGAGACAGTTGGCCTTCTTCGAGTCAGGGCCCGACTACGATGTGGAGTCTTGGTGACCGATGACCGCCTAATCCCGGATCAAAGGGCGTTGGGCAGCGGATGACGATGCACTAAGGCCGGGCCTTGCACGCCGTGCTTGAGAACGGCGGCCGAAGTGTGGTCTTCTCCCCGGTGACGGAGTTTGCGGGCCAGAGCCCTCAGTCGTATAATCCGCAGCCGGGAACCTGGGCGGCGCGTCGATCGAGGGGTTGGGCGCCGCCGCTGACGTTGTGGGCGGTAACTTCAGGGCAACATCGGGGTTCCATCTAAAGGAGGTCATTGACGTTGCTCGTCATCCAGTACGCGGTGGTCATCCTTCTGGGCTATCTCCTGGGCTCCATACCCTTCGGCTACATCGTCTGCCGGGCCAGAGGCGTGGATGTAACGCAGTACGGCAGCGGCCGCACCGGGGGCACCAACGTCCTGCGCACGGCGGGAAAGAAAGCCGCCGCGGTGAGCATCGGCCTCGACCTGGCCAAGGGCGCGGTGGCGGTTCTGCTGGGCAGGTGGCTGTTGGGCACGGAGCTGGCGGCTGCCCTAGCTGGCTTCGGGGCAGTGCTGGGGCACAATTGCTCCATTTTCATCGGCTTCCGAGGCGGCGCCGGAACCGGCACGTCCATGGGCGCGTACTTCTTCATGGCCCCCTGGCCCACTCTGATTGTAGGGCTGTCCAGCGCCTTCATCGGGTTTGTGCTGCTGCGTTACGCCTCGGTGACGTCACTGCTCATCGTTTTCCTCATGTCTCCGGCGCTGGTGATCGGGGTGCTTTTCTTCGATCAGCCCGTGGAGCATCTGGCCTTCGCGCTGGCTGTGGGCAGTCTGGTTCTCTGGTCTCACCGGCCCAATATCAAGCGCCTTCTCCAGGGCACCGAGCGGCGTATCGGAGAGCCGGCGAAGAAGATAGGGGAAGAAAAGATCTAGTGGGCGAGAGCAGGCGCATCGCCGTCGTAGGCACGGGCAGCTGGGGCACGACGCTGGCGGTGTTGATGGCCCGCGCGGGGCACCACACCTCGCTGTGGGCGCGGACGCCGGAAGAGGCCGAGACGCTTCGCTCCTCTCGCGAGAACAGGCCCTTCTTGCCCGGCGTGATCCTTCCCGATGCGCTTACCATCACCTCTTCCTTGGAGGAAGCACTGAACCCCTGCGACATCTTGCTGCTGGTAGTGCCGGCGCAGCGGATGCGGGAGAACGTGGGGTGGGTGCGACCCTTTCTCCAGGCGGAGACCATCGTCCTCAGCGCGGCCAAGGGACTGGAGAAAGAGACCGCCCTCCGCATGTCGGAAGTCATCGCCCAGGGGTTGTCCCCAACATCCGGTGAGCGAATCTGCGTGCTCTCAGGTCCCAACCTCTCGCGAGAGATAGTGGCTGGCTTGCCCACCGGCACGGTGATCGCCTCGCGGAGCGACGAGGTCGCGGAGTTCGCCCGAGACACGATCATGACCCGGCAGTTCAGAGTCTACACGCACGACGACGTCATAGGGGTGGAGCTGGGGGGTGCGCTGAAGAACATCATCGCACTGGGGGCCGGGGCCTCCGATCAGCTGGGCTACGGCGAAAACGCCAAGGCCATCTTCATGACCCGTGGGCTGGCGGAGATCGCCAGACTGGGGGTCGCGGCCGGGGCCAATCCACTGACCTTCTCGGGCTTGGCAGGGATGGGTGACCTGGTCTGCACCTGTGCCAGCAGGCACAGCAGGAATCACTATGTGGGGGAGGAGTTGGCCAGAGGGCGGACGCTGGAGGACGTGGAGCGCACTATGAACAGTGTGGCTGAAGGCGTGAACACCACCAAAGCCGCCAAGACGCTGGCTGAACGGTACGGCGTGGATATGCCCATCACCGAGCAGGTGTATCAGGTGCTCTTCGCGGGCAAGGACGTTCGGCAGGCCATCAGAGACATGATGCTCCGCGAACCAAAGCGGGAGTTCGAAGGACCCGTGGAAGACTGGCTCAAACGTTTGCAGGTTTGACCGGAATCCACTAGGATAGAAATGTGACACAGACTCAGGAGGCGCCCCATGGCAGAGCCGATCCACGTGACCGATGACAACTTCGACGAGGAGGTACTCCAGGCGTCGTTGCCCGTGATTACTGATTTCTGGGCCGACTGGTGCGGCCCGTGTCACGCCATCGCTCCCATCATTGAGGAGATCGCAGCGGAGCACGACGGGCAGCTCAAGGTCACCAAGCTGGACGTGGACAGTAACCCCGAGACCCCCACGCGGTATGGGATTCGAGGGATACCCACCTTGATCGTCTTCAAGAACGGCCAGCCGGTGGAAACGCTGGTGGGGTGGATGCCCAAGGAGCACCTGCTGAATAAGTTGAGGCCTCATATCGAGACTGAGTAGTCTGACTACTCTAGAAGCGGCGGCAGCCGCCAGATTCCCAACAGAGGATCTGGCGGCTTTTTCGTTCTAACCTCGCCCCATCATTCTGAGCGAAGCGCCTCAGAATGACAGGGACAGCGACCCCGTTGCTCTAACTACGCCCGTTTTGGTCCTTCCGCTGTACCTGCAATTCGTGATCGCCACCCATCATGCTCATCTTGCTTCCCGGCCCAAACCCGCCGAGCCAGGTACTTGACAAAGGTGCGAATATATGCTAATATATACGTGAAAGCGTAGATATGTACATTCGTCAGAAGCAACAAGGAACGCCCTCGTCAGCGGATCGAATGGAGGTTGGATAGGTGAACAAGGTTCTTCGGGAGGAAATCGACCAGCTTCACGCTGAACTCTGTCAGTGCATCGCTGACCCCAGACGAATCTCCATTCTGTATGCGTTGAGTGAGGGGCCGAAGAACGTCAGTGAACTCATGGAAGCTCTGGACATGACCCGTGCCACAGCGTCCCGGCACCTGAAGGTGCTCAGGGACGGGTCGATGGTCAACACTGAGCGCGACGGTGTGAGCATCTACTATTCCCTGGCGGACAAAAGGGTGATCCAGGCTCTGGATCTCCTGCGAGGGGTATTGGCCCAGATGCTTGCCCAGCGGAAGGCGCTGGCCGAGGCACTGGAATAGGGGACGGCCGTCCCTCAAGTGGGATGGTCAGTCTGCAAACGAAACTGGAGTAACGGGAGGGTAAACAATGAGCGCAGAGATCAAAGCGGACAAGACGGTGGACTACAAGGGTCTGTTCTGTCCCATGCCCATCGTGAAGATCTCCAGGGCCATCAAGGAGATCGAGGTCGGTCAGGTGCTGGAAATGCTGGCCGACGATCCGGGGTCCAAGGCTGACATGCAGGCCTGGGCCAGGTCCACCGGCCACGAGTTGGTCGGCATGGTTGAGGAAAGCGGCCTGTTCAAGTTCTACGTGCGTCGCAAGAGCTAGGAGAGGTGGTGAAAAGAGTGGCTGAGCAGAGAAAGAAGAGACTGGCCCTAGTGGCCTCCAAGGGATCGCTGGATGAGGCTTACTCACCATTGATACTCGCTACCACGGCTGCGGCCATGGGTTGGGAAGTGGGCATCTTCTTCACTTTCTTTGGGTTTGACATAATCAGCAAGAAGAGGATGAATGCCCTCAAGGTAGCTCCAATCGCCAATCCGGCGTTTCCGGAGCCCATCCCTGCCGTGCCCATTAAGGTCCCCAACTTCATCGGCACCATTCCGGGAATGACCCACATCGCTACGGCCTTTATGAAGAGTTGGATGGCCCGGGCCCACCTGCCCACCATCCCAGAGTTTGTGGACATGGCCCAGGAGCTAGGGGTACGGTTCTTTGCCTGCGCCATGACCATGGGTGTGATGGGAGTCAAGGAAGAGGACCTCATCGACGGCTGCGAATTGGTGGGGGCCACCACCTTTCTGGAGTACGCTGGCGACGCAGACGTGCAACTGTACATCTAGCGATTCTGAACCGAGCGGGAGCATAGGGCAGTACTCCTGCGCAGACTCCAACTCACCGTCGCCCGGGGCACTTCGTGTGTGCCTGCTGTGATCATGCCTGCGCGGCGGTGGGGGATTCCCTGTCTGGTTGTCAGGCCGATGAATGCCTGATGAAAGGAGATAGAGTGTGAGCGAGGAAGAGGCCAAGAGTATCATGTACGTGCAGACGCACGGCGTGGACGAGCCGGGCAAGACTGCCACGCCCTTCTTTCTGGCTGCGGCTGCCGCGGCCATGGACATCGAGGCTGGCATCTATTTCACCATGAATGGCGCCACTCTCTTGAAGAAGGGCGTAGCCGAGGAGTTGATGATCAAGCGCGGCCAGAGTGGCCAGAGCCTCAGGTTCTTCATGGACCAGGCTCAGGAATTGGGGGTCAAGTTCTACGTCTGTCAGCCCAGCCTGGACCTGCACGACTTGACCATGGCTGACCTCGTCGACGGGGTGGAGATGATCGGCGGGGCGGCCTTCAACAGTATGGCGCTAGACGCCGACGTGGTGATTTCCTTCTAGGGACTTGACGCACCATGGCGAGGCTGCTCTGGCGCAGCGCGCCGAAGCGGCCTTGTCTTCCCGTGTAGACGCGGCCCTTGCGCCGGTGGGTGAGGGGCTTATGTACTACTGGTTCGCCTGGATAGTATCCAACGTGTTGCCGTTCATCACTGCGGCGGTGTTCTTCGGAGGACTGGCCTACCGTGTTTTCCACTGGTGGCGCAGTCCACGGGCCGCGGTGTCACTAGCTGTCCCGCCGCAGAAACGCAGCGCCCGAAGGGCTCTGGGCGAGATGGTGACCGAGGTGGTCACCTTCCGTCGGGTGTTCAAGGGTTCGAAGGCGTTGTGGGTGGTTAGCTGGCTGTTTCACCTGTCCATCTTCGTGTTCGTTCTGGGTCACTTTCGCCTGTTTCTCCCCTTGGACTGGCTCTGGAACTTGCTCCGCCTGACGCCGGAACAGGTTGACATGCTGGCCCTGATCGGCGGGGGCACCTCTGGTACGATATTCATGCTGGGGCTGGTGGCACTGCTGGTGCGCAGAATGAGGATGCCAGTGAGGAGCCTGTCGGTGCCCAGCGACTATCTGCTTCTGCTATTGCTGCTGGGCATTGCGGTAACGGGCAACTACATGCGGTTTTTGATGCACATCGAGCTGGAGCCGTACCAGGCCTTCTTCTCCAATCTCTTCAATCTGAGGCTCGGCGTGCCCGTGGAGAACCCGGTCTTTGTGCTGCACTTCTTGCTGGTGCAGGTGTTCCTCATCTACTTCCCCTTCAGCAAGCTGGTGCACGTGATCGGGGGCCAGTTGACCCTGAAATGGACACTGAGATAGTCGAGCCAGTGCCGAGTGTTGACATGAGGTAACGAGTGTGGCAAACGAGGTAGACACGGATATCAAGGACTTGGTGGAGTTGTTCAGGGACAGGATCAAGGGACCCATCGAGACCTCCCTGGAAGTCTGCGCGCACTGTGGTTTGTGTGCGGATTCGTGCCACGTCTACGCCGGCACCGGCGATGTGGATCAGATTCCGTCTGCGCGGGCCCAACAACTGGAGAGGGTCTACAAGCGATACTTCACCAGGCTGGGCAGGATCGCGCCTCGTCTGGTCGGCGCTCAGGAGCTGGACGAGGAGGTCCTGGACCGCTTGCAGAGAATCGCGTACCAGTGCACGTTGTGCAGGCGGTGCGCGCTCTTCTGTCCCTTCGGCATCGACAACGCATCCATGGTCAGTGCGATCAGGTCGCTGCTGGCCGACGCCGGCAGGGTGCCCGCAGCGCTGGAGGAGCATACCAACAACGCCTACGAGAAGGGCAACACGCTGGCCATTAGCGAGGAGCAGTTCCTGGATAGAGTGGAGTGGTTCGAGGAGGAGCTTCAGGATGCTGTGGACGACGACGAGGCGACTATTCCTCTGGACAAGGAAGGCGCCCGCATGTTCTTCGTGCCCACGCCGATCCAGATCATGCGTTTCCCCAGTGTGATCATCTCGGCGGCCAAGATCTTCTACGCCGCAGGAGAGGACTGGACCATGAGCACCCAGCGCTTCGACGCCACCAACTTCGCCCTTTTCTCAGGGGAGGAGGAGAAGAGGGATGAGATCGCCCAGCGTTTGGTGGATGAGATGGGGCGTCTGGGGGCCGAGGTTCTCGTGCTCACCGAGTGCGGCCACTCTTACTGGTCGATGAAGTATGCGGTGCAAAGCTGGTTGGGCAAGCCTCTTGCCTTCGAGGTGAAGAACATCGTGGAGTTGACCTCGGAATACATCTCCGAGGGACGGATCAAACTGGATCCTTCCGTGCACAAACAGTTGACAACCTATCACGACCCGTGTAATCTGTCGCGAAAAGGTGGTCTGCTGGAACAACCCCGGGCCTGCCTCCAAGCGGCCTGCGAGGATTTCGTGGAGCTGACGCCCAGCGGCGCGGAGGCCTGGTGTTGCGGTGGCGGCGGTGGCGTGATTGCCATCCCGGAGTACGACGAGGTGCGGATCGCTTCCGGCAAGAAAAAGGCTGAACAGATCCGGCAGAGTGGCGCCCAGGTGGTGGCCACGGCATGCGACAACTGCAAGCTTCAACTCATCGACCTGGCGGAGCACTATGGCTTGGACGTTTCGGTCATCGGGGTGACGGATCTGGTGGCAGAATCACTGATCATGGACGAGCACGAAGAGTAGAGGGGGAACGATGGCGGAGATCAATGGCTGCAAGATACCGGAAGAGCTGTACTACCTCGCGGGCGACAAGCTGGTATGGGCGCGGTTCGAGGCTGACGGGACCGTCACAGCGGGCGTCCCCGACCCCGGCCAGGCTATCGCGGGCAAAGTCGTAGCGGTCACGGCTAAGAAGCTGGGTAGAACCATCGAACGCGGCAAGAGTATGGGGACCCTGGAGAGCGGCAAGTGGGTGGGACCTATTCCGGCCCCGGTATCCGGCGAAATCATCGCCATCAACGAGGCAGTGACGGCCAACCCGACTCTGGTCAACAGCGATCCCTACGGCGAAGGGTGGATCGTCAAGCTTCAGCCGTCCAACCTAGAGGGCGACAAAGCCGACCTGGTGACTGGCCAGGCAGCCGTAGAGGCTTTTCGACAACTGCTGACGGAGAGGGGCATCTCCTGCCAGTAGCTCTGCCCCAAATCGTTGGCGCAGCAATATGGCGCACACTCACAGCTTGACCCATCACAGGTCGCTGGCTTCTTCGTTGCCCAGCGGGCAGTCCTGATGCCACCAGAGCACGAGCGCCTCTTTGCCCGTGCCCTCTTTGCGTGCTATACTACCACCCTGAGTGTCGCGGCCAAGGCCGCGCGGCAGGGCGAGGAAAGATGAGGGTCAGGCATACAGGGAGACTGGCTGCACCGCTGGTGGCAGTCATGGTTCTGATGGCAGCGATGCCGGCGGTGGTGAAGGCGCAGGATCCCTGCCAGGACCCGAGCAACCTGACTTTCAACTGCCAGTTCGACACCTTCGACCAGATTGCCCCCTATGGTGCCGTGGCCAGTGGTTGGACCCCGTTTGAGGAGTTCTCCGTGCAGCCCCCTGCTTTCAACAGCGCAGGGGAGACTCCTGTGGCCCCTGCACAAGAGATTTTCTGCGCCTGGCTGCCGTTCATGGCGGGGATCTACCAGCAAGTGCAGGCTACCCCGGGAGTGGCCTACGTGGCAGCTATCGGCTGGGCCCCCTATGCATCGTACGACGAGACGGGAGAGAGAAACCAAGGTCAGTTCATTGGACGCAAGGTGGGCATAGACCCCCGGGGAGGCACCGATCCCGCGTCACCCAACATCGTCTGGAGCCCGGAGGTGTGGGACGAACTGGGGGGCGTTTTCCCTCAACTGCGGGTCTCGGCAGTGGCCCAGATGGGGACGGTCACGGTCTTCGTTAGGGCGCATAACCCCCAGTCTCATGGGAACGACAAGGTGTGGTTCGATGCGGTGACGCTGATGGTCGATCCAACTCAACCCACGGCCACGGCGACGACCGTTCCGCCCACTCCCACACCTACCTCGCCACCGCCCACCTTCACGTCGACTCCCTTGCCACCTACGGAGACCCCACCAGCCACGGCGACGTTGACCGTGCAGTCAACGAACACCCCATTGCCCACTCACACCCCAGAGCCGACACCGACGGCCACGACGGCCCCTGAGGAGGAGGTCGCTCCCAACGTGGCCGCACTTCCCACCGTTACCTCTCCGACGGCCGTGGTTACGCCCGTTCCTGTACCGCAGCGTGAAGCTTACGACTGGGTACCTACGATCCTGGTGGCAGTGGCTGCGGCGTCTTTCCTGGGAGCAGGCGTACTGGGGATACTCCTGCTTATTCTGAGGCACCCCTAGGGCCGCACGTAGATGGGGTTGGTGAACACCCAGCCGCGGCTCTTGACCAGGTGTCTGCGGTAGGCTTCCACTCTATAGACGCCGGGTTCCGCAGTCGAGTAGTTCAGAGTCCTTCCCTTGTGGCGCGCGACCACCTGACCGTCTCTCAGCATGCGCAGGTCCGCCTTCAGCGGCGAAAAGATCGTGAACTCCACTTTGCCAGAGAGGGAGATCTGTTCTCCCATCGCTGCGCTGTGTTCGCCGCTCTGGGCAGAGAAGTGGAAGCCTTTCGAGTCGCCGATGGCATCGTACCCAATGAAACAACTGCCTGCCCTCAGGGCCTGGTAGACCAGGGCCCGATCGTGCTCCAACTCCCCCTCGAGCGGCTCCGGCGAGAGAATGTGGGTACGCACCGCCTGAAAGCAGTGCTCGTAAGGAAGGACGGCACGGCGGAGGGGCCCCAAGCTGTAGGGGTTGCCGTGGGCGTCCGTGCCCGCCATGGCTACGGTCCTGCGAAAAGAGAGCAGTTCGTCCCATTTGGCCAGCGTCTCTGGGAAGGGGCCTCTGATCTCCCACTGGGGCCAGAAGATGAGGAACAGGGTGTGGCGCAGGTTGTGGAGGTAGCTCTTGAACTCGGACATGTAGTTCCAGATCTCCAGGCCGGCGTATCCTGTAATCTGCCAGTCAACCCAGGGCAGCTCCGGCTCCCCGGTGAACGCGGGACTGCGCTCGAAGGGGTGTGCGATGAAACCGAAGCCGTCTTGCGCCTTCACGGCATCGATGACCTGCTGGGCAGTGATTCCATCGCCTGGCACCTGTTCCTTGATGTCGAGGGCCAGGTAGTGATTGGCTTCGGGAACCCGCTTGGTATCGTGGATCTCCTCACCCACCAGCACCAGGACGTCACCGTACCACCCCTCGATCCCAGGGGTGCACACGTTGTGGTCGGTCACGATGAGGAAATCGAGTCCAGCCTGCGAGGCGATGCGGGCCACTTCCTCGTGAGTGAGCGCGCCGTCGGAGGCGGTGGTGTGCAGGTGGATGCTGCCAGCATATTCGTGGGCTGCTCCTACCATGGTGTACTGCTTCAGCAGCAGGGGCCACGTCCCGAGAAAGGGGCTGGTCCCTGGCTGTCCTTAGTCTCCTCCGCTCACCGTGTCCTTGCGAACAGAGTCTGCAATCGGCTCAGGACTCCTCCGTTCGGGCGATCACCTCTCTGGCCTTCTCAGCCTGGGGCTCCGGAACCAGGATACGCACTTCCCCCATTCCGTCCACCGTAAGGCCAAAGACCTCGCTCTCGTACTGAAGAAGGGCAGGAATACCCTCGCTCTCCAGCTTGCCCTTGATGATGTGGGCCTCGAGTTGGCCAGCTGCCCTGTAGACTACCTCCAGGTTCACGTCCTGTGGGTCGGACATGGGGGCTGCCCCCTTTCGTTCGTGTGCTCTGATTGGCACTGGTTGCTCGGCCGGCGCCTGTTTCTCCGGCCGTCCAATTGCCCAGCCACTATCATACCCGAACCGACCACCCTTGGCCTTGCCGACTGGACGGTGATCGCCTAGTCCACGACGATTGTGGCGTCGGCGGGCATCCCCGGTTTCAGATCATGCCCCGGGTTGGGAACAAGGATCTTCACCGCGAAGACGGTGTTCACCCGCTCTTCCTTCGTCTGCACGTTGCGCGGCGTGAACTCGGCCTCTGACGAGATGTAGACTACTTGGCCTTCATATACCTTCCCGGGGAAGGAGTCCACCTGGACAGCAACCTCTTGACCCAATCTGATACGACCGTAGCGGTTCTCTGGGATGTAAACGGTGAGCTTCACCTCGTCCAGGTTGGCGATGGTAATCAATGTCGCACCAGGCGATGCCGTCTCCCCAGCATAGATGGCGCGGTTACTGACCAGACCGCTCAGCGGGGAGTAGAGAGTCATCTTCTCCAGTTGGACCTGCAGAATACCCAGAGGAGCCTCAGCCTGACTCACTTGTGCCTGGGCCACAGCTACTTCCTCTGGTGTGGGCCTGGCCGACAAGGCGTCCAGGCTGGCCTGAGCCACTACCACCGCAGCTGAGGCGTCGTCGTACCGTGCTCTGGCTTGATTCACGGCCGTGTTGAGGGAGACCGGGTTGTCGCGCATTTGGAGCAGGTTCTCCAGCTGAGTCTGGGAGCCGGCCAGCGTCTCCTCGGCGATGGCCACAGCTGCCTCTGCTGCCCGCGCCTGCTGGTCTAAGGCTGCGTACTGTGTCTTGCTCCCGTCATCGCCGGCACCAGCAAAGGCATCTCTCTGGATGACTACCGTTTGCAGTTGAGCCTGGGCCTGGGCGACCCCTCGCTCAGCCAGTTCCACCTGCGTGCGCGCTTCGTCTATCTGGGCGTTCAGCTGCTGGGGGTTGTTTCGCAAGGCTACCGCATCCTTCCAGGCTCGTTCCGCCCCATCACGGGCAACTATGGCCTGGTCCACGAAAGCCTCAGCGGTCGTGATCTCCCCAGGGCGGGCGCCGGATTCCACGCGCGCCAGGTTCGCCTGAGCGGCGGATACTGCTGCCTCCGCCTGCCCTTTTTGTGCTTCGAGAAGTTGTGTGTCCAGGTGTATCAGCGCCTGACCGAGTTCGACCTCATCCCCCTCAGCGGCCAGGATCTCTTCTACTCGCCCGCCGAACTCGGAGGCCACGATAACCTCCTCAGCCTCAATGGTCCCGGAGGCCTCTATCGCCCCGCCGACGCTCGCTTCCCGGCAGCCAGAGCACGAGAGGGCGAGGGCACAGGCCATGATCATCAGAAGAGCGACGGCTTTTGTTCTCCTCTGGAGTCGCATTCGTTGACCTCCCTTCATTCCTCAACCAGGATCTCGGCGTCCGCAGGCATGCCGGGCTTCAGTGCCCCATCCGGATTGGGGATCCTTATCTTGACAGCGAAAACAGTGCTCACCCTTTCTTCCTTGGTTTGCACGTTCTTGGGCGTGAACTCCGCTCGCGAAGCGATGTGGACCACCTGAGCGTCGAAGGTTCGCTCGGGGTAGGAATCAACCGTGACTCTCACCCCTTGGCCCACTTTCACGAGACCGATCTGGTTCTCGGGTACGTAGACGGTCAGCGTGACCTGGTCGAGATCCACGATTTTCAGCAAGGAGAAGTTCGGTGGGGCGATTTCGCCCACGTTGACCATCCGTTCCAGTACCACGCCCGCTCTGGGTGCCAGAAGGGTCATCTTTCCCAGCTGTACCCGGATAGTTCGTAGCGCCGCCTCTGCCTGTTCGACCTGTGACTCAGCGACGCCTACCTCCTCCTGGGTGGCGCCGGCCTGGATGGCCTCGAGTTGGGCGTGTGCCACACCAACGTTGGCTTCGGCGATGTCGTACTGGGCCTCCGCTGCGCTGACCAGGACGTTCGCCTCCAGAGGGTTGTCACGCATAGCCAGCAGGTTGTCCAGGTTCTGTCGAGCACCGTCTCGAACCGCCTCGGCAGCGAACAAGCCCTCCCAGGCCATCCACGCCTCCTGATTCGACAGGTTGCCTTGTCGGCGCACCTCGCTGAGCACCGGCTCATGCACGTTGATGTGCCTTCTCACGATGATCGGAGTGCCAGGAACCGGGATTTCCACGTCGAAGCCCTCCAGCAACTGGGCGTAGGTCCTCTGGTAATACGCTTGCTGGACTTCGGAGGCCCGCATGTTGGCTATCGCCTGCTCTACCGTCAGCTCGGCGACTCCCAGCTGGGTGCGCGCGGCGTCTATACGAGCCTCCAGTACCTGAGGCTGCCCGCGGGTGGTCTGGGTATCTTGGAGGGCTTGCAGTGCGCCATCACGGGCTACCTCCGCCTGGCCAAGTAGAGCCTCAGCCTGACGGATGTCCTCGTCGGAAGCGCCCGCCTCTATCTGGGCCAGCGAGGCCTCGGCCGCCTCCAAGGCTGCTTCGGCTTGCGCCATCTGGGCACGCAGAAGGGCGTCATCGAGGCGGATCAACACGTCACCTTCCTGTACCGAATCTCCCTCATCGGCCAGCACCTCTGCTACCCTGCCGCCGATCTCGGTGGTGACTGACACCTCCTCGGCTTCGACGATGCCGGAGGCGGCCAGAACACCCGCCGACCTTGCTTCCCCTCCGAGCTCAGTCTGAGCCAGCACCTGGTCCAGCAACCCCGGATGGGAACTAATGTACCAGCACCCCGCCGCAGCGCAGATCAGTAACAGCACTACCACCGGGATGACGATGTACTTCTTATTCATGGTCATTTCTCCTCTGAGTCCGCGTTCTCCAACAACCTAGCTGCCTCCCGACTCTACACCCAACTTCCTGTCTTCCTCCTTGATGCTGGAGATGAACACATCTTCCAGGGACGGCGCGATGATGTCCATGGTTCTGATCTCTATGCCCTTCTCCTGGAGCAGGCGCTCCACGGCCGGCCGGTGGGATTCCAGGTCTTCCCCCACGACGTGGATGAGCGCTCCATAGAGGGCCACCTCGTCGAAGAGAGAGGAGTCCCGCAGGGTGCTGAGAGCCAGATCGGGGTTCAGGCAGTCGATCTCCATGACCTGACCCTTCATGATCTTCTCCTTGATCTCTTGCGGCGTGCCGCGGGCGACAATCCTGCCCAAATGGATGAAAGCCAGGCTCTGGCAGTGCTCAGCCTCGTCCATGTAGTGCGTGGTGACGAAGATGGTGGTTCCTCCCTCTGACAACTCGTAGAGCAGGTCCCAGAACGCCCGACGGGAGATGGGATCCACCCCGGCGGTCGGCTCGTCCAGGAACAACATCTCCGGCTCATGAATGATGGCCGTTCCCAGAGCGAGGCGCTGCTTCCAGCCTCCTGACAGATTCTTGGTCATCTCGCGCTCTCGTCCTCTGAGATTGGCCATCTCCAGGATGTATTCCTTGCGCTGGCGAAGGCGGGCACCAGTCACGCCATAGGTGCCGCCGTAGAAGTTCAGATTCTCTGCCACCGTCAGGTCGTTGTACAGGCTGAACTGCTGGGACATGTATCCTATTCTCTTGCGGATCTCTTCGGCTTGCTTCACTATGTCGTAGCCCAGAACAGTGCCTCGCCCTTCAGTGGGCCTGAGCAGGCCCAGCAATATGCGAATGGTCGTCGTCTTGCCTGACCCGTTGGGCCCCAGGAACCCGAAGATCTCGCCGGTCTTGATCTGAAAATCGACGTGGTCCACAGCCGTGAACTCTCCAAACTTCTTGGTCAGCCCTTCAACTATCACAGAGTACTCGTTTCGCATCCGGTCGGCTCCTTCTTGCAGACTGCGTTGGCACGCGACCTGTCCCCGAATGTCGCTCCCCTACTTCATCTCGGAGGCCACAGGGTTGCTGACCCGGCCCTCCGCGATGCGCTTGCGGATGAGGGAGATGAAAGCTTCCTCCATGCGGGGCCTGGTCTGGCGCAGCCCCGACACCACTATGCCTCGATCCTTCAGCTGGCTTTCCACCTCGCCCAAACGCTTTTCAACATTGTCAACGAACACGTGCAGAAGATCACCGTAAGTCTGTATCTCGAGCACGCCATCCATCTCCGCCACGATATCTCGAGCCCGCCTCAGGTCGTCGGGGCGGATCTCGATCAGCTCCCCTGATATCAGGTCCTTCACCTTCTCCGGCTCGTCACAGACGATCATCTCTCCCTCGAACATCAGGCCCACTCGCGAGCACCGCTCGGCCTCGTCCATGTATGGTGTGCTCACGAAGAGGGTGACCCCGCGCAAGTGAAGGTCGGAGAGTATGTCCCAGAACTCGCGCCGTGAGACGGGGTCCACGCCGGTCGTGGGCTCGTCCAGAAACAGTATTTCGGGCTCGTGGATGAGAGTGCAGGCCAGAGCCAGCTTCTTCTGCATCCCGCCCGAGAGCTGGGCCGCCCTGCGGTCCTTGAACTCAGTGAGCCGAGCGAAGGCCAGCAATTGAGCGATCCTCTCCGCCCTTACCTCACCGCTCACGGCGAAGATGTCCGCAAAGAAGTTGAGGTTCTCCATCACGGACAGGTCACCGTAGAGGTTGAAACGCTGGGCCATGTAGCCGATACGTCTCTTGATCTGCTCGGCCTCCTTGAGTGTGTCGAAACCTGCCACCTTCGCGCTGCCGCTGGTCGGGTTCATGATGGCGCATAGCAGGCGGATGGTGGTTGTCTTCCCGGCACCATCCGGCCCGACCAGGCCAAATACCTCACCGTGCCTTATGGCCAGACTGAGCTGGTCCACAGCCACGACTTTCTTGAAATGTCGGGTTAGCCCGTGGGTCTCTATGGCGAAATCGTTGCTCTGGGACATTCACTGCACCTCGTACTGTACGACATATCACTCCAGTTGCTTGCGAAAGCTGCGCACACTGATCACCAGATTGGCGACGCCTAGCAGCGCCAGAGCCGATAACTGAGGGCCGATATGCGAGATGTTGGCTCCTTTGAGCATGATGGCGCGCAGCATACTCAGGTAGTGGCTGATGGGAAAGAGCTTGGACACCCACTGCATGCCCATGGGCATGTTCTGCACGGCCACCAGATAGCCAGAGAAGGCCACACTTAGGATGCCCATCATAAAGATCAAGAGAACAGCCTGCTGCTGTGTGGCGGACACGGCCGAGATCACCAGCCCCCAAGTCTGTTGTACCATGATGAAGACCAGAGTCACAGCCAGCAGCAGCGCGATGGACCCTCGGATGGGAAGCCCGAAGACCAAGACGGTCATGGCCAGCATGGCCACGAAATCCACGAAGGCCACGATGGTGGGCAGAGTGGCCTTGGCCACAATCAGTTCGACTCGCCTCAAGGGGGTGACCATCAACTGCTCCAGGGTTCCGGTTTCGCGCTCTCTCACGATTCCCACCGACGAGACGAGAAGGGTGACGATGAGAACGATGAGGCTCAACTGTGAGGGCAGAAGATAGTAGCTATGATTCATCTCCTCATTGAAGCGCGCAGTAGTCCTCAGGTCCAGTGTCGGGACTCGCTGGCCACTGGTACCACTGGACTGCAGGCGCTCCCACGCTACGTCGCCTCCCATCCTGGCGATGGCACCCTCGGCGGCGCTGAGGGCTGCGTAGGCACCGAGGATGTGCGACCCGTCCACTAGCATCTGGACCGTTGTCCTTTCGGAGGGAGAGTCCAGAGAGGCCGCGAAACCCGCAGGAATGACCACGGCAATGCTGATCTCTCCTCTGTCCAGGAGGGGGCCGGCCTCCAGTTCTCCCTGCAGGTAGTGCGTCACATCCAGTGCGTCGAGATTGTCCAGGGCCACCATGAGAACCCTGCTGTCGCTGGTGCGATCCCCGTCCACGATGGCCGTGGGCAGATGCTTGATGTCTGAAGCAGTGGCCTGGCCCATCATCAGTAGCTGGAATGTGGGGCCCACCAGGACAAAGATGAGTAGGACCCTGTCCCTGAGGAACTGCTGTAAGTCCTTGACGACCAGGTTGACGATGCGACGCCACATACTCGTTAGCCGAACCTCTTCTTGAAGAGTCTCACCGTGAGCAGAAGGTAGCCCATGCCCATGGCGGCCAGAATCGCCGCCGGCGGCCAGAGCGCACGCAAACCAACACCCTTGAGGAAGACGCCCCTGGATATGGTGATGTAGTGGGTGGTGGGCAGGAAGTTGGCCTGAAGCTGGGCAGTGAGAGATGTCCTGTCCACCGGGTCTATCAGGCCGGAGAGAAACATGGATGGTATGAAGAGCACGAGGAACAGGACCACCATGGCTGCCTGTTGACTGGACAAGAAGTTGGCCAGGAAAAGGCTGAGGCAGAGCGCTCCCAGGAGGAAATCGGCGGTCAGCAAGAGGAAGAGCGGGATGCTTCCACGGAACGGTACGCCGAACCACAGCGTCGCCACCAGCATTACCGGCACGGCACTGACGACACCACACAGCAGGTAAGCTGCCAGCTTCCCGAGCAGCAGATCGGCGCCACCCAAAGGCGTGGCGAAGAGACCCTCCATAGTCCCGACCTCTTTCTCCCGGGTCAGCGCTGTGGCTATGGAAAAGGCGGGCATACACATCACCACGGCTATGAGTCCGGGCACCATACTGTGCAGAGCTCTCAGATTGGCGTTGTACCATACTCGCCTGCGTGTCTCAATGGGCATCAACTGAGCCTGGACTTCCTCGGAGATGGACGCGGGTCCAGCAGCGAAGCCTTCCGTCCGACCTCGGAGTTGGCCCAGCATTTGGGAGAGTGTAGCGGGGTTGGTGCCATCCAGGATCACCTGGATCTCTCCTGTCTCCCCGGCGCTCAGCCGCTCCATCAACCCCGGGGGGACGACGACCACGCCTTGAACGCGCCCGGTGAGGAGAAGCTCGTCCATTCTGTCGCTGCTGGAGATGTCCTCACTCAGAGTGATGGTGCCATCTTCGGTGAGCGCAGAGATGTACTGCCGCGAGAGAGACGACCTGTCTCGATCGAAGATGCCCAAGGTGAAGTGCTCCACGTCCCAGGTGAAGAGATAGGATAGCATCACCAACGTGAAGGCGGGCGAGATGAAGACCATGAAGAAGGTCCTGCCATCACGCACGATGTGGAGCAGTTCCTTGGCCGCTATAGACTTGGTCCGGTGCATCATCGCACCCATGGACGTCGCCCACCGGCGTGGGCTTGCTCTGCTACCGACCTTGCGAACGTATCTCATACTCAATGCTAAGGTGTTAGTCCAACCGTTTGCGAAGAACGGTCAGGGTGACGGAGTTGATGATGATTCCCAGGACCGCCAGGGCCACCAGTTCTTTCCAGAACATGTTGATCCCGGCGCCCTTGAGCATGATATCGCGCATGACAAGCAGCCAATGCTTGATAGGCACGAGATTGGCTGCCGCCTGCATCAGCGGCGGCATGGTGTCCACAGGGAAAGCGTATCCGGAGAAGACCATGCCTACCATGTAGAGCATCATCACCAGGAGCAGCGCTTGCAGCTGCGTCCGGGAGAAGCCCGAGATGAGAAGGCCCCAGCCCAGCTCGACGAAGATGTAGAACAGGGCCAGCACCAGCAGCAGGGGAAGCGAGCCCTTCATGGGCACGCCGAAGACGAAGATGGTGATGCCCAGCATGATCAGGAAGTCGAAATAGGAGATGACTACCGCAGGGATCGCCTTGCCCACGATGAGTTCCCAGCTTCGTATGGGCGTGACCATCAATTTCTCGAAAGTCCCCAACTCACGCTCCCTGGCGATGCTGATGGCGGCGATCATCAGGGCTACCATCTCCAGCATGAAGCCCATCTCCGAAGGCACGGTGTAGTTCGCTTCGGACAACTCCTCGTTGAACCACACGCGGTAGTCGGTCCTTATGACCCCTCCCAGGCGTCCTCCCAGGTAGCCCCAGTTCTGGAGCAGTTCCCTGTATGCATAGCTTTCGATCACCCCTCGGGCGCTCATCTCTGCCGCGCGCGCGGCTGTGGGATCGGACCCGTCCAGGATGACCTGGACCTGAATGGATTGTGAAGCAGGTGATGACAGATCTTTCCCAAAACCAGGGGGAATGACCACCCCTGCGGAGACGGAACCTGCGTCTAGCAGGCTGGCCAGCTCCTCCTCGTTAGCGGGGTAGTACCCGGCATCGAAGGTCTCGGAATTCTCCAGCGCGACTACGAGTCCGCGACTCAATGCGGTGTTGTCTCGGTCGACGATGGCGGTGGGCAGGTGCTCAATGGGAGACGATGTGGACCAGGCGATGAACACCAGCTCCAATACCGGTCCCAGGACCAGGAAAGAGACCAACAGGATGTCACGCCGAAGATGGATGAGTTCCTTGTTCACGATATGCCAGATGCGACTCAGCATATCGGCTACCCCAGCCTCTTCTTGAAAGTCACGATGGACACGCCCGTCACTCCCAATCCCATGGCGAGAAGCGCGGCGGCGAAGGGCCAGAGAGAGGACATGTCCAGTCCCTTGAGGAACAGGCCCCTGGTAATAGTCAGATAGTGGGTGGTGGGTAGCATATAAGCTTCCATCTTCATTTCCGGGGGCATGCTGGCGATGGGATAGAAGAGCCCGGACATGAAGAAGCCCGGAAAGAGGAAGATCAGCATGGCGCAGGCCATGGCCGCCTGCTGGCTGGGCACGAAGACGGAGATGACCAGGGAGATGCTGAGAGCGGCCAAGAAGAAATCGGCCGACAGGAGAACATAGAGCAGCGGGCTGCCGCGGAAGGGGGTACCCAGCCAGAAGACGCCCACGAGAGCGCAAAGCACGGCGCTGAAAAGGCCACTGATCACGTAGGGAATGAGCTTACCGATGATAAGCTCCGAGCGTTGCACGGGGGTGGTGATCAATGCCTCCAGGGTCCCCTTCTCCTTCTCGGCCGTCAGGGCCAGGGTGGCGGCCACGGCGGGCATACCCAGCACGATGGCGATGAGGCCGGGCACCCAGCCGATGATGGCCTTCAAGGTCGGGTTGTACCAGGTGCGCATGCGTAGTTGAATGGGAGACAGCTGCCCTACGTCGATACCCTCGCGCGCCAGGGCCTCACTGAGTATCTCCAGGGCCACTTCCTGGCTGTAGCCAGCTATGTGGGTGATGGTATGGTTGGCCGTGCTGGGGTCTGTGCCGTCCACGATGACTTGCAGGCTCGTTTCACGTCCAGCAAGGAGCTCTTCCTCGAACCCAGCAGGGATGACGACCGCGGCCTTGGCCTGACGGCGTTCCAGTCTACTCTGCATCTCAGCGTAGTCGCGAGGCCAGTAGCGAATGACGATGTCGCCGGTGCTGGCCAGGCCATCCCGGTAGCGGCGAGACAGGGTGGTCTGGTCGTAGTCGAGGATGGCGATGGCGACGTTCTTGATCTCCACGGACATGGAGTAGGCGAAGACCAGTAGCAGGAAGACCGGCGACACGGTGACGAGCACGAATGCCCTCCGGTCGCGGAGGATATGCCGCATCTCCTTGCGCATGATAGATACCGTTCTGGTCAGATTCATTCCTTGCTCCCGGCCGGCATCACACGAGAGAGCTACACAGCGCTTCCCAGAAGTGCTCGGATGGACATCTCCACCGCCTCCCATACTGCCTCATCGTTGACCAGGTCTGGCTGTAGGTAGAACTGAGCGAAGAGGCCATCGCTGCTGCCGAGAAGGAACATGGCGAGTCCGTCCAGAGGAAGGGAGGGGTTGATGATCCCCCGCTGCTTGGCCTCCGCCAAACCTTCGGCAAAGGCCTTGCGGGCGCGCACGTAGAGGTTCTCCATCTCTGTCGCTACCAGCGGGCTCTCGCGGGCCATCGTCCAGCATTCGAGGGTCAGGTTCATGTAGGTCGGGTCGCTGCCCACAAGGGTGTGCAGCATGCGCGTTAACCCCGCCGCCAGGTCCTCCGCCGACTCGCTTCGGGCGAACGCGTCCTCGAACAACTCGAACATGGCCTCTCCGGCGGCTTGCAGAGCCTTGGCCATCAACTCTTCCTTGTTCTTGAAGTAGTAGTGCAGCAGGCCACGGCTCACACCGGCCTCCGCGGCGATCTCGGCGATGGTCGCGGCTGCGTAGCCCTTCTCGCTGAGACACCGACAGGCTGCGTCGAGAATAGACCGAGCCTTTTCATCGGAACGGGGTCGAGCAGTCATCTATTGTCAAGTCTCGTTTGGTTGGACGTCCAACCAGATCCTATTCCCGTTCCGGATGGTTGTCAAGATGCGGCCCGCATCCACAAGCCTCAATCACATTCGGTGCTCGCCAGAATGGGACTACTCCAGGTGTTTGCGGAACCTCCTCGCCGCCAGGGTGAAGATGACGATACCGAACACAGCAATGGCGAACACCTCCCCTGCCAGGACGCGGAGCCCAACGCCCTTAAGTATGATTCCGGTGGCCGCGCTGAGCATGTATCGCAGCGGGATGACATAACTGATTACCTGTAGCGCTCTGGGCATCGCTTCCAGGGGAAAGAGGAACCCGGACAGGAAGATGGACGGCAGGAGCGTAAAGAAGCTGAGATACATTGCCTCCTGCTGGGTTCTGGCTACGGTGGAGATGAGGATGCCCAGCCCCAGAGTGGTCAGGAGAAACAGAGTGGAAATAGCCAGGAGCAAGGTCACGCTGCCATGAATGGGTACACCGAACCAGAGGACTCCAATGATCAGCACCTCTGCCAGGCCGAAGAAGGCGATGGCCACGTAGGGCACGATCTTGCCGAGGATCAGTTCAAGAGGCGTGATGGGCGTGACCATCAGCTGCTCAATGGTGCCGTGCTCGCGCTCGCGGACAATGGCCATGGCGGTAAAGAGCGTGGTCATGAACTGCAGGATCAGGCCAAGGAGGCCGGGTATCATGAAGTTGACGCTCTTCATCTCGGGGTTGTACCAGACACGCGTGTGGACAGCCACGCCGGGGAGGGTCTCCAGGCTGAGCCCGATCCTCTGACCGGCCAACTCCAGCGAATGAGCCTGGGCTATCGTTTGGGATGCCGCGAAGGCGGTGCGGGCCACGGTGGGGTCTGATCCATCAATGACGAAGGAGACTTGAGGGTTCTGCCTGTTCTCAAGGTTCTGACCATACCCAGTAGGGATGATCAGGCCCGCCCGAAAAGCGCCTTTGTCGATGACGCGGCGCAGCTCCTCCTCGGTGCTGACGTGGCGGATGATATCGAAGTAGCTGGAGGCCTGATAGGCCTCGATGAGGGCGCGGCTTTGAGATGTGAGATCCTGGTCCAGCACGACAGTGGGGAGGTGGTCCACATCCGTGGTCATAGCGTAGCCCAGGAGTATGAGTTGCATGATGGGCATCAAGAACATCACCGCAAGAGTGCGCGGGTCGCGAACGATGTGGATGAATTCCTTGTAGATGACGAAGAAGAGTCGACCGGTCATAGCTGTTTCCTGAACCGTGAGGCCGCCAGCAGCAGCATGGCGCCGGCAAAGAGGACAAGGGCCAGGGCCTGTTCCCAGAGAATGGTGATCCCTGCGCCCTTGAGGATGATGCCTCGGGTGATGACCAGAAGATACCGGAGCGGAATGAGATAGCTGATCCACTGCAAGACTCTGGGCATGGCCTCCACGGGGAAGAAGAACCCTGAGAGGAAGATGAAAGGCAACATCAGGAAGAACATGAGGAAGATGGCCTCCTGTTGTGTATGAGCCACGGTCGAGCCCAGGAGACCGATGCCCAGAGAGACCAGAAGGGCCAATACACCCAGGGCCAGGAGGAGCAGCACGCTGCCGTGAACGGGCACGCCGAACCATACGACGCCGATGAAGAGTACCTCCAGGAGGTTGAAGAGGCTGACCGCGACGAAGGGCATGACCTTGCCCACAATCAGTTCCATTGACCGCAGAGGGGTCACGATGAGCTGCTCAATGGTCCCTTCTTCCTTCTCCCGGGCGATGGAGAGCGCGGTGAGGAGGGTAGACTGCACCTGCAAGATCATGGCGATGAGCCCTGGGATCATGAAGTTGGCGCTCTTCATGTCGGGGTTGTACCAGACTCGGGGACGAACGGCGATGCCTAGCTCTGCCTCCACGTCGATGTTGTAGAGCCGCTCAATGAGGGCAGTAGACTGGGCCTGGGCCACTGTCTGTGCGGCGCTGAAGGCGGTGGTGGCCACACTGGGCAGGGATCCGTCGATGATGAAGGCGATGGATGCTTCGTGGTCAGCCGTGAGGCGTCTGCCGTAGCCCGCGGGGATGAGAATCCCAGCTTTGGCCTCGCTTCCATCTATCAGCCGCCCCAGCTCCTCCTCGGTCGCCACGTAGAATAGGATGTCGAAGTAGTTGGACGCGCGGTAGGCGTCTACGAGTTCCCTGCTCTGTACGGACTGGTCCTGGTCCAGGACCGCCGTGGAAAGGTGCTCGACGTCTGTGGTGGCTGTGTAGCCCAGGAGGATGAGCTGGATCACGGGCATCATGAACATGATGCTCAGTGACCTGGGGTCTCTGAGGATGTGGATGATCTCCTTGCGCGTGATAGCCAGAGTACGTCTGAGCATACGTGCGCGCGCCTCTAGTCTGCTGGACGGACCCGCAGCCCGTCGAGAAACAGCCCAACCACCTCCGAGACCAGCTCCTCCTGGGATCGCTGCTCCAACTCTGAGGGGCGTTGAAGCCAGAGGTAGCCGAAAGACATCACCGCGCCGATCATGGCGCGTCCGACGACGTGGGTATCGACGTTGCGAAAGACTCCGGCCCTGGTCCTATTCTCGATGATTGCGCCCAGGTAGTAGAGGGCAGGGGAGAGGACTTGCTCGACGTAGGCCTGGCGCAGCTCGTCGTCCACGAGGACTTCAGGCATCAACGCTCGAATGAGGTCCATGTTCTTGGTGAGCAGTTCGAAGCGGTCCCTGACCAGCGCTGTGACGTATGCTCTCACGTCCTCTTGTGGAGGAAGCTGATCCAGTTGCTGGAGGGATTCCAGTGCCAGGCGCTGGGACATGGCGATGAGCAGGTCGTATTTGCTGTCGAAGTAGTTGTAGATGGTCCCTTCGGACACTCCGGCCACAGTCGCGATCTCCCTGGTGGTCGCACCGCGGAAGCCTTTGCTGGCGAACACCTTCGTGGCGGCATCCAGGATCTGGGCCTCTCTCTGCTTCTTGGTGAGCCGTTTGGCCCCTTTGCCCTTCTGGTGCGACATGGTGCCATATCTCGTCATGCTCAGGAATGAGTGAGCGCTCACTCAGTATACTGGATATGGTGTTCGTTGTCAAGATGACCTCGGCGGCGGATGGAGGGTCTGCTACAAATCCGGTGGGGAGGGCCGGGAGTGGCGATGGCACGTAATGGCCAACCGCGGTACAGTTGGGGGAGGACGGAGCGGAAGAGATGGCGTATTCACTGGCTGAAGATGCTGCGCAGGTGCGCGCCACCGTGGCCGGGTTGGCAAGAGATTACGGGCTGCGTGTCTTCAAAGCTGAGCGGTGGACCGCAGAGGAAACTGGGCGCCTGCACGAAGCCGCAGAAGAGCTTTCGTCTCTGATGGGAGGGTCCGAACGGTTTCGGCGAGAGCTGCGAAGGGTGCCCATCTGGAGAACGCAGCGGCGGACGCGGATGGCGGCCATGGCTGCTCCCTTCGTGGGCGTTGTGTACTTCAAAGGCGCCAGTTGGGGAGATGCGCCTGAACTGAAGTGGCAGACGGTTCATGAACTGGCCCACGTGTGGGACATCTGCTCCTTCTACCGGCTGTCCAGAGGATTGAAGCGCGCGACGGGCAGCAACTACGGCAGGTTCAGATGGCAGTCTCCAATCCCCTTCGAGTACGAGCCTGGCGGGCGGTGGCTCGAGGGAAGAAGGCCTCCCCTCAACGCCCTTGAGGACTGGGCTGACTCCGTCGCCACCTACGTCTATCCCAGCCACGCGGAGTCCTGCCGCCCCGTACCCAGGCTAATCTCGCCAGCGCGGTGGAACTACATCCGCGAGCAGATGCAGGTTCATCTGCCCTATCCCTCGGAGTGGATTCCCCAGTTCTACGGCCCGGACGGGGTCGCGCCGACTCCTGAGTGACGTGCCCCGACGTTATTCAGGCAGCCCCTGATCCCATAGGAGGCTGTCTACCTTCGTTTCGATTTGCCCCAACTGGCTGCGCAGTCCCTCCAACTCGGTCTCTGTGGGCACGTCAAGACGTACCAGCGAGTCTTGGATCTCCTGGATGATCCTTTCCTCTGCCGCTGCCTGTCGCTCGCGTCCCCTGGCCGCCAGCTCCTCGCGCCACTCCTGGGCCTCCGTCAGGGTGATCTCGCCCCTTGAGGCCAGGGTGTCTATCCGCTCATGGGCGTCGTCTTCGAGCGCCTGGAGAGCTTGTAGCGACGTCTGAAGAGGGCTCCGGAGTTGCTTCAGGCTCCCGGCTCCTCTCGTCACCAGTGCCGTGAGGAGAGACCGAGGAAGCAAGCTGCCCTGTCTCTGCTGGTCACGCAAGACTTGAGACAGAACCAAGGTGCTGATGTCGTCTCCCGTCCGGTTGTCCACGACCTGGACATCTTCTCCGTCTCTCACCAGGGAGGCGATGCCAGACAGGGAGACATACCGTTTGTCCACGGTGTCGTAGAACTTGCGGTTGGGATACTTCTTGATCAAGCGCAAGGCAGCTCTTTCTGCCGGCAGTGACGGTGAGGGGCTCTCGCTGAGGCCCTCACGCCCAGGCATCCTAGCTCTTGACCAGCTTGTCCAGCTTCTGGTTCAGCTCGTCCAGCTTCTTCTCCACGGCCTTGAGATCCGCTTTGGTGGGAACATTCATCCTGTCCAGCGCGGCCTCGACGCGAGAGTCGAAGTGAGCCTCCATCTTCTCCCTGCGCTTGGCCATCATGTCATCGACGAGCTTCCGTCCTTCCTCCCGGGCGATCTCGCCCCTGTCCACCAGCTTGTTGATCAGGTCCTCCGCCTCCTCCTGGGCCACGGCTACCGCCCCTATACTGGCCAGAAGGACCTTGCGCAGCGGCGCCAACACAGGGCTGGCCTTCTTCTCCTCTTCTTGCACGGGTGCTTCTTTCTTTCTCGCCATTCTGATGACCTCCTCATGCTGCGATTAGGTGAGTGTTCATGACGCAGTGCGTCATGAATCAGTATACAACGGGCCCGTGGAGAAGTCAAGTCCCGGGCGAGGGGGTGGGATCTCGCTCATGGCGCCGCGCCTCAAAAGGGGTTGACCGCGGTGGCAACGGGCAAGCTAGAGAGAATGTGCCGCCAATCTGGGGCGCGCTCAGGTCGTCAACTGAGCAAGTTGCGGATCTCCCTCTTCAGCAGCTTGCCGGTACTGCTCTTGGGGAGCTCCTCCACAACGACGATCTCCTTGGGGACCTTGAAGTTGGCCACACGGGCTTTCAGGAAGTCTCTAAGGGAGGCCGGATCCACCTGGTGGCCTTCCCGCTGAACGATGAAGGCGGTCACCCTCTCTCCGTACTCCTGGTCGGGTAGTCCGACCACAGCACACTCCAGGACTTCGGGTCGGGTGTAGAGTAGCTCTTCAACCTCTCGCGGATAGACGTTCTCGCCACCGGTGATGATCATGTCTTTCAGGCGGTCCACGATATACAAGTAGCCGTCCTCGTCCATCACTCCAATGTCACCGGAACGGAACCAATCGCCCCAGAAACCCGAGGCGGTCTCTTCAGGGTTGTTCAGATACCCTTTGGTGATGTTGGGTCCGCAGATGCAGATCTCCCCACGTTGACCCTGTGCCAATGTGTTCCCCTCAAGATCTCGGATCTGGACTTCCACCAGATTCACCGCAGTGCCCACAGAACCGATCACGTGCCGATAGTAGTGGTTGTAGGTCACCATGGCGGCACTCTCGGTCATACCATAGGATTCGTAGATATCCAATCCGGTCTGCGCTTTCCACTCTCGCACCACCTCGGCAGCCATGCTGGCGGCAGCGGAGAAGCAATACCGGACCAAACTCATCTTCTCCCGCAGGTCCGGCACCCTCAACAGTCGGATGTAGACGGTCGGCACAGCAAAGAACTTGGTGACCTGATGACGATGGATAGCCTCCAATGCCTTCTCCAGATCAAAGCTAGGCAAGAGAACGATCGCGCCACCGCTGAGCACTGTGGCACCCAGAATGTGGATCTGGCCGAATACGTGATTCAGAGGCAGGAAACATAAGGCTCGGTCGTTTGGGGTGGAGCGTTCATAATGCACGATGTTGAAAACCGACGCCTGGATGTTTTGGTGGCTCAGCATAGCCCCTTTGGGGATGCCAGTGGTTCCACCGGTGTACAGGATGGCTGCGGTGTCATGCCGATGTCGATCGACCGTCTTGAAGCTGGCAGTACCTTTTTCAGCCAGACGTCGGAGGGGAATGTCCCCTTGATCACAGACCACCAACTCTGGATAGGGCCGTTCGCGGTAGTCCCCCAGATCCTCTAGCTTCTCATCCACGGTGAACAGGATCTTGGGCTGGCAATCTCCCAGGGTTCGGGTCAGTTCATCTTTCATCAGCAGGTGCGAGAAGGTCACGGCCACGGCGCCAGCCTTGAGGGCCCCAAAGTAGAAGACCAGCCAGGCATAAGAATTCGGAGCGCAGAGAGCTACATGGTCGCCAGGTTGGACCCCAAGACCGACCAGGGAGGAAGCGATTCGATTGGCATCTCCATTGAATTCAAGGTAGCTGACGCTTCTGTCCCCGTCGATAACCGCAGTGTGACCGGGGAAGTGAAAGGCGGCATGATCCAGATTGACGGCAACGTTCACTGCTTTTCCTCCCCTATGTCATGGTAGTGAGCACATGACCGCCGAGAAACGCGGGCCGAGTGTTTACACTCTGGCGGTCTGCGATTGAGCTGTGCTGGGCCTCTCCTCAGCGCTTCTGTCCGCCCTTTGCTCCCATAGCACTCCACGGGGGCCCCCGAGAGATATCCGGCCATGCGTGTGCTAGCGGAGAAGTTCTCGCGCGATCACCAAGCGCTGAATCTCCGCAGTCCCCTCGAAGATGGAATACGCCCGCGCGTCGCGCAGGTATCTCTCTACAGGGTATCTGGTGGTGTACCCATCAACTCCCAGCAACTGTACCGCGGCACTGGTCACCTCTACGGCAATGTCGCCTGCGAAACACTTGGCCATCGCCGATTGCTGGGTGTTGCGATGACCGTGATCTCCGAGCCAAGCCGCGTGCCAGCAGAGCCAGCGTGCAGCCTGGACTTTGATGGCCATGTCAGCCAGCATCAGCTGAGTCCCCTGGGGCGGTTTGCCGCCCTGTCTGGAAGCAGTGCTCTGATTGACGTAGGCAACTGCCGCCTCCAGTGCCGCCCGGCAAATGCCCACCGCCTGAGATCCGACCACAGGTCGGGAGGAATCCAGCGTCCTCATGGCGATCTTGAAGCCGTCTCGACCTCTGCCCAGGAGGTATCGGGCTGGGATGCGGACCTCTTCGAAGATCACCTCACAGGTGTCGGACGAGCGTTGGCCCAGCTTGTCCTCTTTCCTGCCGTGAGAGACTCCCGGCGTGTCTGCCGGCACCATGAACGCCGATAGGCCCCTATGGTCAAGGTCGGGATCCTCCTTGGCAATCACCGCATAAAGGCTTGCCACTCCACCGTTGGTGATGAAGCGTTTGGTGCCGTCGATCAAGTATTCGTCCCCGAACCGCTGGGCCCTGGTCCGTATAGACCCCACATCGGAACCAGCCCCCGCCTCTGTGACGCAAAGAGCGGCCTGATTGGGACCCGCGCAGTGCCTTGGCAGGAGTTCCTCCTTCAACTCGTCGCTGCCCGCGATGAGCAGGGGCAGCAGACCCAGGATGTTCCCGTAGAGGCCCACCTCAACCCCGCCGCAGCCTGCGGCCAACTCCTCGGCGATGAGACAGCCCTCAAGGCTGCCGAGCCCTCCTCCGCCGTATTCTTTGGGCACACCGTAGTGGAGCAGCCCAAGTTCGAAACACCTCTCCACGATCTCCTGAGGGTATCGTTGCTCACGGTCCAACTCGGCCGCTAGGGGTGCCATCTCCCTCTGCGCAAAGTCCCTGGCCAGATCCCGAAGGGCCTGTTGGTCCTTGCTCAGGCTGAAGTCAATCATTCTCAACCTCTGTTGGTAGCAGGCACCTAGTATCGGCCATCGCCGGACGAGGAGCTAGTACTGATCCAGGTCACCACTCTGTCTTCTCAGCTTCATGGAAGTCGTAGATCTGGCCCTGCCCAGCAGACTCAGGCCGAGGGCAAAGAACAAGAGGTGCCCCCAGCCCAACGCGCGCAAAGGGTATTATGCATGTTTTTGGTGGCATTAACACAGACTACTGCTGCCGGACTGTTGCCTGCTTTGGCATTCAGGACCATCACACACCACTATGTTAGACTCGCCCTCAATCGTCTGGCGGGCTCTGACCCAACTCAACTAGGAGTCGCCGAACGAACTCCGGTCCATCGGGTTCATACGCTGGAAGAACCCACGGCATATCCCGCAAGGTCTGTAGCAGGGAAGACAACATGTCAAAGGGAATGGAGATGAGTTGCAGACCTTCCGGAAACAGTTTTCTGCGTCTCATCCCATGACCAAGGCCGGTGATGACATAGTTCAGTTCGCCGGTCAGATATGGATGAATGAGAATCCATGCGCATCCTATGGCGCTGGAGAACTTGCTCGACCACATCTGCCCCGTTCTATAGCTCATTGCCCGGAGCAGAATCTCTGTCTGGCTGGCGTTGGTCAGAAGGATCAGGACATCTGGCTCGAAGGCGAGCCTGTCCAACGGCGAGAAGGCAACGTAGTTGACCACGCCTCTACCTATCTTGGGAACGTACAGATACAGCCTGCTTGCCGCCCGCGGCCCCTCGAAGATCCTCAGTCCGGCTCCAAACTGCCCACTCACAAATGGTTCCGTGGCCTCTACTTGCCCTAGCACGTAGGCTCCTGCCGCGCAGGCATGGTTCTCTGAGTCAGCGTAGAAGGCAGACCCTTCCATCGCACGCTTGAGCATTTCGCAGAAAGCGATGTTCTCGCCCAGCCTGTCAATCGCGTCTGGTCGCTCCACCAGAAACTTGACTGCGACTGGCTGTACGTCAAACTGGAACTTGTCCAATATGGCCAGATCGCTCGCGGCGAGGCTCATTGTGACCTCCCTCACTCCCGGACTGGGAACTGCAAGCTTGTTGTCCTGGGCACTCTCGCTGCCAAGGATTGCCCCGATGATATCCTCGTTCCTGCCCGATGTGCACGCGCGTAGCGCCATGCCCAGTCCGGAAAGGCACTGTGTGCCATATACCTACATAGGGTACAGTGTACACGATCCATGCGAGGAAGCGCCCGCGCTTGCGTACACGCGGGGCCGGCGGAGGCCGGAAGTTCGGGGGAGATGCCGGGGGCTCCAGATTCGGAGCCCCCGGCGCGGGACTCACAGGTGCTTATATATGTGGCGAAGTGGCCAGGTGCCCACTTCTACAATCTTCCCGCCCTGTATTTGCTGAACACGCACCTCCTCCATACCCTCCACATCACCTGGACCAAAGGTCAGCGGCGTGCTAGCCAAGCCACCGGTGTCCAGGTCTTTGATCTGGTAAACACCGTATTCAAGCACATCCACGGGCGTCAGTTCTTCGGCAGGCACCTGTTCCATGGCCAGCCTTAGCGCCTCCACCTGGATCATGGCCTCAATGACGCCGTGAACGTACATGATGTGGGTAGCTTTGTTGTCGGGGCGATAGGTCTCCTGCAATTCGTTGATGAACTGCATCCCAGGGCCGGTGTCATCCCAAGACGCGTAGCCACCACCGACCACAAAACCCTCACCCAGGTCGCCCATAGCCGGCAGGAACACCTGAAGGTGGCTCGGTGTGGCGCAGGCAAATGTGATCTTGTAGCCCAGATGGGGCCCCATATCCAGCCTGACCGCTTCTTTTATCGTCGGCTGCGAACCGGGGTTGATCATGACCCCCACTGTAAGATCAACGTTGTTCTCCTTCAGCCATAAGAGTTGGGTCGTGGGTGGTGCGGTAGGTACCAGCGGTACATACTGGGCGCCAACGAACTCGAATCCCAGCTCGGTGAGGTAGGCCTGAAATTCGGGTATCTCAATCGACCGGCCCATGGCGTTGTCGGCGGTGAGGATGGCAACCCTGGGCGCCCTGTCTTCCTCCCAATTCTCCAGGAACCACTCGGCGACGGCTGCCATGCTGTCGGTGTAGATCGGGTAACTGGTGAGGACAGTCTGTGGGGGCGACAGGAGATATGGCCCCGTGGCCATGCTGGGTGCCATTATGCGGTCCTCATTCAGCAGATCCTTCAGCGCCAGCGCTTGAGGTGATCCGCCTATCCTGTAGACCAGCATTCCCATGCCCTTCAGCTCCTCGTAGATGGTCAAAGCCTTCTCTACGTTGAGCTCATCATCCCGCCAGAGCAGCTCCAGGGTCACATCGTCAGGGAATTTCTCCTCTCGCCACGGAGCCAGCATTTTCGTCTCGTTCACGTACTGCACATAGTCTTCATAGGCAGCCAGAACCGCTGCCGTATCCTCGGCATAGGCGCCGGTGAGCGCCATGGCGCCGCCGACATACAGCACCGTCGGTGGCGGTGTGGTTGGGGTGGGCGGCGGTGTTGTCGGCATCGGAGTCTCGCCGACAGCAGGGGTCGGCTCCGGTGCCGGTGCCGGTGTGGCGCAGCCGCTGGCTACCAGCGACAGCAACAGGACCACGGTCACTATTGTAGCGAGTCTTGCTTTCACTTTCCTTGTCCTCCTATCCCTTCTCGCTTTCTGTAGGCCCATGCCGGGAGGCCACCCCTTTGGCACTGGTGCGAACACCGATCTGGTGCATCTCTGGAAGGGCCAATCACCTCCTCTACCGGATCAGCCAGACTGCCCAGCGGCTGACTCTTGCCCGGCTTCCTATCTAGCTAGTGTGAAAAGGGCCATAGCCTGTAGTACGCCCTGATCCTCTCCCACCGATGAGCCAGCCCCCGGGGTTCAAAGATCAGGAAGAGCATAATCACCACTCCCCGGCTGATGAGAGCCAGTGACGCCGCTGCCTGAGCGGCAACAACGGAAGACAGAACGGGGCCTGCAATGGTCACCAGTTCGTCCAGCAGTTTGAGGGACACGGCGCCGAATATGGCGCCCGGGATGCTGCCCATGCCGCCGACGATCAGCATGCCCAGATACCACACCGAATTCATGAAGGGAAAGTGATCAAGTGACGCGAAGGCGAAATAGTGAACCAGCAATGAGCCAGCTACACCGGCATAAACGCAGCCGATGAAGAAGGCCACTAACTTATACCTCCACAGATTGATCCCCATGACTTCAGCCGCCAGGTCATTGTCTCTGATAGCGACGAAGGCTCTGCCCACCCTGGTCCTGACAATGTTCTGGGCCAGGAATGTGGCGAGACAGGCGACTATCATCACCAGGTAGAAGTAGCTGCTCTTGGACTTGAACACAAAACCGCCTATCGCAGGCCTGGGCACGGCCAACCCATCAGGGCCACCAGTGATGCCGCGTAGCTGGATGATCAGCCAGACGATAATGAACTGTGCTGCTATCGTCGCCATGATCAAGTAGAAACCTTTGATCTTGAGTGACGGTAAGCCGAAGATCAAACCCGCCAATCCCGCAGCCAGCGCAGCACAGGGCAGAGCTACCCAGAAGGGCCAGCCCATCTTGGCGGTCAGGATGCCCGAGGTATACGCACCTACTGCCATGAAGCCGGCATGCCCTATGGAGATTTGGCCACAGTATCCCGTCAGGATGTTTAGCCCGTGGACACTAATGATTGTGATCCCGATGATGGTCATGATGGTCAGTATTCTGTCACTGAAGAACAGAGGGCAGGCGAACAGGAAGACGAGGAGGCCAGCCAGCGTGATCCACTGCCATCTAGTACGAAAGATCGCCATATCCTGAGCATAGTTTTGCGAAAACGTTCCGCATGGCAGACCCATACGACTAGATCCTTTCTATCTCGGCCTCGCCAAAGAGGCCGTAGGGCCTGAGAACGAGCACAACTATCATCACCATGAAGGGGAAGACACTGGCCAGCCCACCGCCAGGCAACATAGGGTCCAAATACCCAGCAGCGATGTTCTCCAGCACACCAAGTATTACTCCGGCTACAATAGCCCCACCAACTGAGTTCACGCCGCCCAGCAACACCACAGCGAATGCTTTGATGCCGATCTGAGACAGCGGTATCATCACCCCAGACACCCCGCCCAAGAGAATGCCGCCGATCACGCCAACGACAGAGGCAATTGCCCAGGAAAAGGCATAGACTGAAGTCACCCTGATACCAGCGCTTTGCACTACCTGCTCATCATCGGCGGTGGCTCTCATGGCCAGCCCGATCCTGGTGTAGCGGAACAGAAGCATCAATAGTGCCACCGCGACAAAGGAGACGATCATGGCAATTGACGTCTCTGAGGGTAGGGATAGCCCGCCGAACTGGAGGTTTATGGTTGGCAGCACTCCGTGGTACGTTTTATACTCGCCTCCCCAGACCAGGGTGGCCACTCCTTCCAACACCGTGGATAGGGCTATGGTCATCATGACTACAGCCAGCACTGGCTGACCCACCAGAGGGCGCAGGGTAAGCCGTTCAATTGACAGACCCATTACGATGGCCACTAGCACTGCTAGCAGCAGGCTGGCCCATATCGGTAACCCGAACGTTACCAAGAAAGTGAAGCCCAGATAGCCACCAATCATGACGAAGTGTCCCTGGGCAATGTTGAACGCATCCGAGCACTTGAGGATGATCACAAAGCCTATGGCGATGAGCGCGTAGACCATGCCGAGGGCAAAACCCGTTACCACCAACTGCAGAAAAAAGCTCATCACCCAGTCTCCTCAACGGATTGTATGCTGACAGTAGTCTGTGCTGTTCTCATGCGCCCATCCCGGTATCTGACCTGGGCCTCTATGGGCACCTCGGCATGATCACTGTAGATGGCATCAACAAGCTTGCGGTAGCGCTCCTCCACAAACGCCCTTCTCAAGTTCCCCGTTCTGGTCAACTCGGCTTCATCAGGGTCGAATTGCTTGGGCAGATTCACGAATTTCCTCAACCTGGCGCCCCGCGGCAGAGCTTCGTTCACTCTGTCTATCTCCCTCTTCACCAACTCACAAACCTCCGGCTTTTGGGAAAGCTCGGCCAAGCTCGTGAAGGCTACCTTCCTCTGCCCAGCCCATCTGCCCACTGCGTCACCATCAATGATGATGATGGCCGAGGTGTAGGCTCTATCCGGACCAGCCAAAACCCAGGCGTCCCTGATGAAGGGGCTGAATCTCAACTGGCTCTCGATAGATTGGGGAGCCAGGCTTTCACCACTCGCGAGCTCGACAAGGGCGTCCAGTCTATCCACAAAGACGAGGTGCCCATCTTCCGTGAGGAAGCCACTGTCACCACTGTGGAACCACCCATCTCTGAGCACTTCTGCGGTCTTGTTTGGGTCCTTGTAGTAGCCAACGAAGGTGCCCGGCTGCCGATAAAGAAGTTCCCCGTCGCCGGCTATTCTCAACTCTGCTCCCTCGTGGACTGGGCCTACGGTATCCATTCGGATATCACTAGTCTTGGCCCCAGCCAGAGCCCCACCTTCTGTGGACCCATAGACGCTCTTGAGAGGGAGATTCAGAGCGTGGTAGAACTTGAAGGCCTGGGGGCTGAGCATGGCCCCGGTCGCATAGCAGATCCTGGCTTTCGAGAGCCCAAGATTATCCCTGAGGGCTCTAAACAGGGCTACGTGTGCCACAGCATAGAGTATTCTCCACAGCGGGCCTGGCTTTGTCTTGCTCAATTCAAGATCAGCCACCTTGTACCCAATTGGCATCAGAAAACGGAAGGCGCTCCTTTTGATGGTATCGGCCCCCTGCATCCGTGCCTGAACCACGCTCGCCTCAGTCTCCCATAGCCGAGCCCCATGGACGAGGATGCTTGGCGCTATTTCCCTGGCATCCTGCTGCTGGGTTTCCGGACCCTCAGCGAAGTTCAGAATACTGCCTGTTAGCAGGTGACAGCCAATCCCGAACCATTGCTCGGTCATCCACGCCGGTGGCAGATAGGGGACGAGGTTGTCATGGTCATGCCATGGATCGAGAGCTAAGTAGTATTCGGCGCCAGCTCTCGTCGTCCTGAAGGTGTGGACCGCACCCTTGGGGGCAGCGCCTGTAGTTCCTGAGGTGTAGACGATAGCACAGACATCATCAGCTCTACCGGTTTCCACATTACGCTCAAAGACTCCGGGGTTCTCGTCTTCGTAGGTCCCCCCAAGTTCAAGCACTTGCCCATATCCCATCAGCATCGGGTCATCATAGTGGGCCAGCCCCTTGTAGCTCCAATAGATCACCCTTTGGAGTAGTGGAAGCTCCTCCTTGACCTGGAGGAGCTTATCAACCTGCTCTTGATCTTCAACAACAGCAAATCTAGCCTCGGAGTCTTTGGCGATGTATTCTATCTCGGAGGGGCTCAACTGTGAATATGCTCCCACTGAAACTCCGTGATTGGCCTGCGCAGCCAGCTCAGCGTAGTACCACTCTGGGGCATTGTCCCCCACAATCAGCACTTTGTCGCCTGGCTCAAGGCCGAGGGATAGCAGACCAAGGGCGAGGCGTTTGACATTGAGGTAGTAGTCCTCCCAGGTATACGGCTGCCAGATACCATAATGCTTATGGCGCATGGCCATGTGGTCATCGCCATACTCTTCACAGTTGTACCTGAGTATCTTGGGCCACGTGTCGCCCTTGTCCCCGTGGACTTGCTCTGTTGCAGTAGTCATTGCTCCCCGCTATTCCCCTATGCGAGCCACCTCTTCCTTCGCCGGTAGTGCTTCACGTCCCGATAACTCTTTCTGGAGCCAATCGCCGACAGCCCCATATAGAACTCCTTGACGTCTTCGTTGTCCCTTAACATCTCTGCCGGACCGCTGAGGACTATTCTGCCATTCTCCATGACGTAGCCGTGGTCAGCGATGCCAAGCGCAGCTCTGGCATTCTGCTCAACGAGGAGGATTGACATACCTTGCTCGGCGTTGATTCTCTGGATGATGTCATAGATCTCTCGCACAAGCAGTGGGGCGAGGCCAAGGGAAGGCTCGTCCAGGAGCACGAGCTGGGGACGTGCCATCAGAGCCCGCCCTATCACTAACATCTGCTGTTCACCGCCAGATAGGTAGCCGCTCGTCTGGCGGCGAAGGTCTTTTATCTTGGGGAAGTATTCGAAGACCAACTCCATATCTGGCTTAATCGCGGCCCGATCTTTGCGGCGGTAAGCACCTACGAGTAGATTCTCCTCAACACTGAGGTGCTCAAGAACCCTTCGCCCTTCCATGACCTGGCTTATGCCCATGGCGGCGATATCCTCGGGACCATGCTTGTCTATCCTTTTGCCATCAAAATCTATGCTGCCGTGGGTCACCTCTCCCAGTTCTGTCTTGAGCAGCCCTGAGATGGCCTTCAGCGTGGTGGTCTTGCCTGCACCATTGGCGCCCAGGAGGGCGACTATCTTGCCGTCACCTACTTCCAGGGATACCCCTCGCAGCACGAGAATGACGTTCATATACATGACTTCAATGTCATCTACGAGCAGCATCTTGCGAAGTCCCCCCTCACCCTTTCGTTGTCTGAGCTAGCGGACACCAAGCGCTCGGCGGCACACCACCGACCGCTCTATGCGCCTTCAGGTGTGTGATACAACGAGACTCCCGTGCCACACGATAGCTGGCGCACGCCCTCTTGATGTAGCCCTCAGGCTATCCGGTGCTTTGTTCCGCACCCAGGTAAGCACTTATGACCTCGGGGTTAGCCCTAATCTCGCCAGGGGTGCCCTCGGCGATCTTGCACCCAAAATCGAGCACAACGATCCTGTCTGCAATGTCCATTACTACGCCCATGTCGTGTTCGACGAGGACGATACAACGAACACCATCCCGCAGAACGGGTGTGTTTGGGTATGAGGCCCCCTGCCCTTCAAACACATCGATTATGAATCGGGCGATGTCCTCCTTCTCCTCCAAGTTCATCCCCGCCATGGGCTCGTCAAGAAGGAGGACCTTCGGTTCCAGAGCAAGTGCCCTTCCGAGTTCCACCCTCTTTCGCAAGCCGTAGGGGAGAACAGCAACCACCCTCTTTCTGATGGGGTCCATCTCCAGGAAGTCGATAATCTCCTCCACAGTCTTGCGGTGCTCGACCTCCTCCCTCTGTGCCCAGCCAAAGTATAGCGCACTAGCGATGATGTTCTGCTTCATCAGAACGTGGCGGGCAGCCATGATGTTGTCTTGCGTACTCAGCCCCGCGAACAGCTCTATGTTCTGAAACGTTCTGGCGATCCGGAGCCTGGCCAACCTGTCCGGGCGCATTCGGGTGATCCTCTGCCCGTCGAACCATATCTCGCCCGCCTGAGGTTTGTAGAAGCCGTTTATGCAGTTGAGGAGGGCAGTCTTCCCGGCACCATTGGGTCCGATGATGGCTAGGATCTCGTCGTCCCTGATCTCCATGCTCACGTGGTCAAGGGCCTGGACACCGCCAAAGCTGAGCGAGAGGTTGTCGATCCGCAGTCGGACTTGCCCGTTGGTCTCCACCGATCATCGTCTCCTGAGGACTGCTGTAGTCGCTTGTGAACAATCGATCCGATCACGCAGGGCTGGCTGCCTGCGGGACATCGGCCTGTGTCTGCAGTGAGTTGCCCCGCGGTCCGCTGGACCCTCACCCAGAGGATTGGGGCTCGGCGCCCTGGCTTTCCTCTTGAGCATCTTCACCATTTCCTTGCTAGGATTCTCAACGTACTTCCGGCATCTGGTGTACCTCGTACTCCCGTCTTGGCAGACCATTATCGTCACATCATCATCCACGGCATCACTGTATCTGGTTGTTGCGGTTACCCGCCAATCTGCCGCTCGGCTATGGTCATCCCGGTGACGTGCACGGCAAGCGTACGGTCGGGCTTCCGCGCAAGAGGATCCTGAGCGACTTCCCCACGGAGTGGGTGGGCCCCCTGACGAACGTCGAGGGCTAGTCCTCGTGGCGCGCCCCGATCGAGGACAAGAGCTGTCCAGGACTCCGAGATGTCTACTGCCTCCCCTCTTGGGCTTCTTCCTCGCGAACGAGTGGAACAAGCGTGGGCTCGCGGAGAGCCCATATAGCACGGAATGCATTGATGAGTCCTTCTGCATCTCTAGCATGGCAAGCCCGATAGATTCTGCGATATTTTGCAACTCGCTGTGGGACAAGCTCGGGAAGCGATGAGAAATAGCGACGGTACTGCTGAGAAAGATCCCAGAGGCTTGAGAGAATACGCAGGAGGTGCCCTTTCTCGCTCGCCTGGAAGATGGTGAAGAAGAACTCGCGTACCAGCTGGAGGCGCCGGTCAACGTCATCGGAACTTGCTTCAGCAGCCTCAATCTCACCCAACAGATGTCTCAGGCGGTCGATGGGGATCCGCTCGAAGTCTTCCGACGCCCAACGAACGGCCAGAGTCTCCAAAGCTTCTCTGATGTGGTAGATCTCTTCGTAGTCAGAAACAGAGAGCCTTGCTACTCTTGCGCCGCGACGTGGGTAGAATGTGACAAGGCCTTCCGCCTGCAACTGGCGCAGGGCCTCGCGGATTGGCATCGTACTGACGCCAAGGGTGGTGGCCAGGTCTTCCTGACGCAAGTGGTCGCCAGGCCTGAGTTGGCCCTCGAGGATCATGTCCCGGATTCGGTCGACGACGGCCTCGTGGACATTGCGGTGTTGGATTAACGAAGAAGAAGGACTCGCAAGCGTTGGCACAGGTGAAGTCCGCGCTGCTTCGCTCGTAGATTCGATTTTCGATTTTATATACTGTAGCCAGCTTCTGGCGTTTTGTCAAGCATCCCTTGCTGGTCCTTGACAAAACCAGAAATTCAGTGCATAATGATGTCAATTGCCGTCGCCGAGGCTGGCTCACATGGCGCGGCAGCTGGATTGTGTTTAGCCATTTTATGTACAAGGAGGTGATGCCAATGGACGAATGTAGTAGTAGCAGCACCCTGGCGCACCTCCGAGGTGAGAGCTAGGGTGCCAGGCAAGGGGCCCCTGCAAAGGGGCTCTTTGCTTTCTGGCGGATTCCTATGCATTGGATGGAGACCCGCCGCACTCGCCGACAGGATACTCCACTGCGCTGGCATGGCAGTCTCTGCCTCCGGGCTCACGCCTTGATATCACTTGCGGCCTGCCCTCGGACAAGCTCAGGACGCGACTCTGGATGAGCCCGTCGACCGCTCCAATCCAATCTCTGAACACTCCCTTCCCTCAGCGTTTGACAGGCCGCTAGGTCGTCGCTATACTGGTTGTGACGAGTCCAAGATCCAAAGGTGAACAGCGATGCGATACTATGGAACCGTGGTGCGACCGCCCAGTGAGGCGGGGAGCTATATCCTCCAGGTCACCTATGGGTGCTCGCACAACGAGTGCATCTTCTGCTGTACGTATCTAGACAAGCCTTTCCAGGTGCGGCCCGCCGAGGAGGTGATGGAAGACATCGCCACGGCTGGCCGGTACATGCCGGACACACGGCGGGTCTTCCTGGCCGATGGCAACGCCCTCGTCCTCAGCAACCGGAGGCTGATCCCTATCCTCGATGCCCTCGCTGAGGCGTTTCCACAACTGGAGAGGGTGGGCATCTATGGCATAGCCCACGACATCCTGCGCAAGTCAGACCAGGAGTTGAAAGAGCTGTTGGAGAGGAAGCTGTCCATCATCTACTTGGGGATGGAGAGCGGCAACGACGAGGTGCTCAAACGGGCCAAGAAGGGAGTCACAGCCCAGGAGAACATCGATGGCGTGCGAAAGGCCCAGGCGGCGGGCTTGAGCGTGTCTGCCATCGCCATCTTGGGACTGGGTGGCGTGGACCTGTGGAGACAGCACGCGGTAGACACGGGCAGGGGCGTGAGCGCCATGGACCCGGCGTATTTTTCGCTCCTCACCCTGATGGTGGTGCCGGGCACAGAGCTGCACCGTCTGGTCACCGCGGGAGAGTTTGAGGTTCCCGAGCCGCTGGAGATGCTTCGGGAGGTGAGAGTGACCCTTGAGCACATCGAGGGCGTGTCCAGCTGCGTGTTCAGAACCAATCACGCCTCCAACTATCTCCCTCTAGCAGGGACTCTCCCGCAGGACAAGGAGCGGCTGCTGATGACCATCGACCGGGCCCTGGCCGGGGGAGAGTCTGTACTGCGACCGGAGTTCCTGCGGGCGCTGTAGATACTGGTCGCCGTAGAGTCAGCAGGCGGCCCCTCGTGCCGAGCGAGGGGCCGCTTTTCTTTTTCCGCGGACGGTGCTCTCGACTGGACGGCCCGGGGCGCTCACTTGTCTGTAGTGTGCGCCCGAGCGCCGCTGAAGGGCTGAAGCCCCTACTACGAACGTTCCTAGAAGTTTAGCTTCCCGCAACGAGAGCCGTTGCTGGCGATGGGGTCGCCGGCCTGCATGATCTGCGTGATCTCGCAGTGATTTTCGCAGTCCTGGCAGATGAAGGAGTGGATCTGGTAGTCAAAATCAGCCAACTGAAACCCCTTGAACTTGGTCTCTGCAGGGCGGTTCTCCAGGGCGAGGAAGGCGGCCCCAATGGCGCCCAGGCACGCAGCATGGGGCGGGACGATTACCTCAGCCCCCAGCTGCTGCTCCAGGGCGTGTCTCAGCGCCACGTTCTTGCTGGTGGCTCCCTGGAAGGTGTATGGAGGCGGGCTGACCCTGCGGTAGAGCATGGCCAGGTAGTTGCGCACCAGACCGTTGCACACACCCATCAGGACGTCCTCTAGCTTGTAGCCGGAGTTGAGTTTGTGTACGGCGTCAGTCGTGGCGAAGACGGTGCAGCGCGAGGCGATGTTCACGTCGTTTCTTCTCTTCAGGGCCAGTTCTCCCACGGCGCTGATGGGTATGTCTAGTCTACCAGCCAAGGAATCGAGAAACGCGCCCGCACCACCGGAGCATATCCGGTTCATCTCGAAGCCGGTGATGATCCCGTTTCTCAGAAAGATGACTTTCGAGTCTTCACCACCGATCTCAAAGATGACGCTGACCTCCGGCACGAAATGCAGCGTGCCTATGGCGTGGGCCAATATCTCCGTCTTGTGCACATCGGCGCCGACCAGCACCTTGGAGAAACCAGCTCCGCTCCCGGTGACGCCTACGCCGCCCACCTCGATGTCCGAGGGGAGTTGCTCTCTGAACTCAGCCATCCCCTTCTTCACTGTAGGGATGACACCATGGTTGCGCATGTAGAGCGTATCGACGACGTTCTTCCCTTCGTCAATGAGGGCAAACTTGACCGATACACTACCTACGTCAACTCCCAGGTAATGCATGGCGTTCCCTCCTTCGCTCTCTTCTCAAACGGAGGACATCCACGAAAGTCTCGATTCTGGTCCTGATGGCCCCTTCGCTGATCAATTCGTCGAAACTCAGGGTGAGCACGGGGAAGTTGTAGTCCTCGCTGACCTTGCGGAGGATGGGCCGCACCGTCACTTCAGGCATGCAGCCCATGGGCAGAAGATGCAGGACTCCGTCGCATCCCGCGTCGTGGAACCTGATAGTGTCGGCCACAGACTCTCTCCCGTGCCCAGCCACAGAACAGCTCAGGTAGGGCCTGGCGATCTCGGCGATCTCAGCCCGGGAGGGAATGCTCATGTTCAGCCACCAGGCCATCAGCTTGCCCAAGATGAAACTGGGTGGATAGCGCAACACGGCCTCGCTTAGACAGAGGTGTCTGTGTACTTCCACACCCAGTTCGCCTAGCATCTCGAATACGTAGCAGTTGCTGGCCGGCTCCACCAGGAGGTAGAACTCCCCCACAACCCCGATCTGGAGTGGCTCCTGCTCGACCGTCTCGACGCCGCAGAAGAACGATTCGGGGTCCAGGCCATCCAGAGTCCTGAAGTCCTGCACGCCCTCCAGATAGGTGAGAGCTTTCTTCAAGGCCTTGGAGGTGGCGCCGCGCCTTTTCTCCACCGCGCGAAAGCGCCAGGACAACTCCTCCAGTAGTTCGATGAGCCGCAGTTTCTTGATGGCCACTCTGAGGGTGCGGATGATCTCCCAGGTCCCCTTGCCGGTGATCTCTTTCACCTGTTCAACGAGACCGCCGCCCTCTCCGAGGATGAAGAACTCGACGTTCGCTCCGGTCTTGCTCATCACCAGTTGCTGCAAGTGGCCATAGTGCCGGAAGCGGCACATCCCGCCCCCGCCCCCGCCGTGCTTCTTGGAACCCGCCTGGCTGTTGATGTAGAAGACCACCGAGTTGGCGCCCTTCTCGATGGCTTGGAGGTAGTTGCCGATGATGACCTTGAAGGGCAGGCAGATGCCCTCTGGGCTGTATCGGGCCCCCAGGGCGATGGTCTCGTTGGTGATGGGGGGCGGGACCACCACCTCAAGGCCCAGTTGCTCAGCTGCCCCCTTGAAAGGGATGTAGGCGTTACCGCACAGCGGCAGGGTGAACACTCGCTGCGTCACGCTCGATCCTCATCTTCACGGTGTCCACGAAGGTGTCTACTCTGGTGATGATGCCGGTCTCACCAGTGTGTTCGTCAAGGACGAGATGCATGCAGGGGATGTCGTGCCGTTCCACTTCGTCCTCCACGAAGGGGACCGTGATGGCGTCCACCCCGCAGTTGAAGTTGCTGAGCACGATAACCCCGGCGATATCGTGGGCAAGTACCTCCTGCAATTGACTCATGGCCTCATAAGCGAAATCCCATCTCAGGAAGGATTCTCTGGGAATGAGTGGGACGCTATCGATGGTGATGGCTTCCATGCCCCTCTCTTCCAGCTTGGACAGGAGGTTGAGGTTGGCAAATGAGTCGTGGATCACATAGTTGTGACCGATGACCACGATCTTGGGCCTCTCAGAGGAGAGTTGCTGCTGGTACTTGGCTGTGAGCTCTCGCCTGTATTGCTCCTGAGCCGCCAAGGCCTCTGCCACTGCTCGTTTCACCGTGCGCCCGTTGGTGGAGAGCGTCTTGCCCAACTCCAGCATTCCCGGTTCGAAGATGCCGTCTTCCACTTCGCAGCGCAGGAACTGAACGTGCGGTCCGAAGATGCACTTGCTGATGTCAGGCACGCCGAGAAACTTGGGACAACTGTGGCGGCCCGGCTCCAACCCATAGTACGCTGGAGCAAAGATCCGGTCACATCTGTCGAGCAAGTACCAGATGTGCCCAAAGACTAGCTTCACGGCCAGGCAACTCTCGTCCTCGCCGTATCTGACTGCCGCTCCCAGGATCTGCCTGTTGGTTCGCGGGGAGAGAACCACCTCCCCGCCGAGTTCTCCGAAGAACGTGGTCCACAGATGGGGATGCTTGTAGTAGAAAAGGCTCCTGGGTATGCCGATCTTCATGCAGGCTCCACTCCCTGTACAGGGATGAGCGGTCCTTATCTCGCCATTATACGACTCCCTACAAAGCTATTTCAAGTAATGCGGGGATTTGGGTAGGGGCGTGGCCTTCACCATCGGCTTCAGCGGAGGGGCCAGCGATGTGCGGATGATGCTTGCTTGAGACCCCTCTTTTGGGCTATAATGAAAATGGAGATCTGATAGTGGTCGTGCGGAGGTAGGAATGGGTAGGGACAAGGAAACTGGTACGCCTGCGGTGAAGAGAGGACTGGCCCAGATGTTGAAGGGCGGAGTGATCATGGATGTGGTCACCCCGGATCATGCCAAGATAGCGGAGGATGCGGGTGCTTGCGCTGTCATGGCACTGGAGCGTGTGCCAGCCGACATCCGAGCCCATGGTGGCGTGGCCCGCATGAGCGACCCAGGACTCATCGTCCAGATCATGGATTCCGTCACCATCCCGGTTATGGCGAAGTGCCGGATTGGCCATTTCGTAGAGGCGCAGATCTTGGAGGCTCTCGGCGTGGACTATATCGACGAGAGCGAAGTCCTGACTCCGGCGGATGAGGAGCATCACATCGACAAGCACGGATTCAACGTGCCTTTCGTCTGCGGGTGTCGTAATCTGGGCGAGGCACTACGACGGATCGGCGAAGGGGCGGCCATGATCCGCACCAAGGGCGAAGCCGGCACGGGCAACGTGGTGGAGGCCGTGCGTCATGCGCGGTCGGTTTTGGGTGACGTAAGGCGTCTCCAGAACATGGCCCCCGAGGAGATGATGGCTGCCGCGAAGGAGATGGGCGCCCCTTATGAGCTAGTGGTGGAGACGGCGAAGCTGGGGCGGCTGCCAGTGGTCAATTTCGCGGCCGGAGGCGTGGCGACTCCAGCCGATGCGGCCCTGATGATGCAACTGGGAGTGGACGGCGTCTTCGTCGGCAGTGGCATCTTCAAGTCGTCAGATCCCGCGCGCACGGGCAAGGCCATCGTGGAGGCCGTGACTCACTACAACGATCCCGTCATTCTTGCTGAGATCAGCAAGGGGCTCGGTGAAGCTATGCCTGGGCTGGAGATCTCTGCCATTCCGGAGGCGGAGTTGCTGGCTCAGCGTGGGTGGTGACCCTCCGTCGCCACGGCGCAAAGGCGCGGATGCACAGGATCGGCGTACTGGCGCTGCAAGGCGCCTTCATTGAGCACGTCAACGTGCTGCGCAGCCTGGGTATGGATGCCCTAGAGGTGCGGCTACCCCAAGAGCTCGACAAGCTCGATGGTCTGATCATCCCTGGCGGTGAGAGCACCACTGTTGGCAAGCTAGCTGTGACCTACGGCCTGGTGGAACCCATCAGGATGATGGCCGATGCCGGCAAACCTGTGTGGGGCACCTGCGCCGGCCTCATCTTTCTCGCCAGGACCGTCGAAGGCCTCGAACAGCCCCTGCTGGGCCTGATGGATCTGACGGTTGAACGCAATGCCTTCGGTCGTCAGGTTGACAGCTTCGAGGCGGAGATCCTGGCACCGTGTCTGGACGTGGTGAGCCAGCCAGACCAAAAGGGGTGTCCTTTCCGCGCCGTCTTCATTAGAGCTCCTTTGATTACGGCTGTTGGCGAGGGCGTGGAGGTGCTGGCCCGACTGGACCAGGGGGGCATCGTTGCAGCGCGCCAGGCTAACCTGTTGGTCACCGCCTTTCACCCCGAGTTGACCACCGATGCCAGATTCCATCGCTATTTCCTGACGATGGTCGAGAGCGGAGGGGCCTGACCTGCCCCGCATGCTCCGCCGTGGGCATGCGGACCGAGTGTCCTTCGTGCCAGCGGTGGCAGAAACGGTGTCCTGAAGGCAGGAGTTCGTGACACCAGTGGGACCGAGGAGGAGACCTATGTTGGAGAACATCACATGGCTGGGTCATGATGCGTTCCAGATAGCTGCATCCAAGATGATCTATGTTGATCCCTTTCAGTTGGCCGGTGACTTGGAACCGGCCGATGTCATTTGTATCACCCATGAGCACTATGATCATTGCAGCCCAGAGGATGTGGACCCGATACGACGCGAGGACACGGTTGTGGTGGCAGCGGAGAGTTGCCGGGGGAAGTTGGAGGGCGATGTCCGATTCGTCAAAGCCGGCGACAAGGTCACGATAGACGATCTAGTGATCGAGGTCATCCCTGCCTACAACGTGAACAAGAGGTTTCATCCGAGGGAGGCAGGGGGCGTCGGGTACCTGCTCAGTGTGGACGGCAGCCGCATCTACCACGCTGGAGATACCGATCCCATCCCGGAGATGGAAGGGTTGGACGTGGATATAGCCCTGCTCCCGGTCAGCGGCGTTTATGTGGCGACGGCGGAAGAGGCGGTGGAGGCCGCCAACAAGATCGGGCCCAAGATGGTGATCCCGATGCACTACGGCAGCATTGTCGGCTCCCGCGCCGATGCCGAGCGATTCAAGGAGTTGTGGCCCGGTCAAGTGGTGATTCTGGAGGCTCAACCTACATAGGGGTGTGAAACGCCGGGTCTGTGCGGACTCCGGGCTCATCCAGCAGAGCAGTTGGATTCGCACGCGACGCGGCTCGCAGACATCTCCTCCCGTCCTCCTCATTCCGCATTCGCACACCCAACCTGCTTGTCACAGAATCGATGCCTGAGGCACAATCCAGTCTCCGGATGTGCGCTGGTCCGAAAGGCGAGGTCAGTGCGTAGCTCTGCAAGCGTCAGAGAGAGCGAGTTCTTCATCTAGTAAGCATATGTTGCACAGAACACACATGAGGAAGGTGCTACCGTTGCCAGGGAGTGTGAGGCGAGGCTCTGTGGCAGACGAGTCCGGCTTGCCCTGTCTCACCGTGCGAGAGACTGCCGCCCTCGCGGCACAGAGCTCCGCGCCATGAGGAAGTTCTGGCTAGGCCTGAGCCGCGACAACTTCTTGGTTATGCTGTCTATGCTGTTCTGGGGAGCTGGCGAGGGTCTATGGTTCTACGTGCAGCCCCTGTACATCAAGAGCCTTGGCGCCGACTCTCTGGAGATCGGTCTTGTGTTGTCGCTGGCCCCCGTGCTCATGGTCTTGATCCTTATTCCCTCAGGCATCCTAGCTGATCGTCACGGGCGCAAGAAGATGATGGTGGGCGGCAGTGTGATGGGCACCGTGGCTGTGTTGCTCCTGGCCTCGGCCCGTGACTGGCGTCAGTCCATCGTCGGCTTCCTCATGTACTGGGGCTCTACCGGTTGCCTTCCCGCCTTCCATGCCTATATCGCCCATGCCTCTGATAGAAAGGATCTCAACCGGAACTTCAGCCTCATGTATGCTGCTTTCGCGGTGGGACTGATAATCTTCCCCACGGTGGGCGGCTTCCTGGCTGAAAGGGTTGGGTTTCCCCTCGCTCTTTGTACGGCTGCGGCCTTCTATGCGGTCTCCACCGTGCTGGTGGTTGCTGTGAGGGAGCAGCCCGTGGCCGCCACGACGGTTGGCTTCGGCTTACGGGATGTGCTCTCCAACAGCCGTCTGATGATCATCTGCACGGTCAGTGTCTTCATCTTCCTCGCCATGTTCTTGGGACAGCCTTTCGCACCCAACTACCTCGAGGAGGTGGTCGGTCTCGAGTTGGTTTGGATCGGCTTCCTGGGTTCAGCGCATGCACTGGGGGCCACCGTACTGGGTGTGGGACTCGGCAAACTGTCGGAGGGTGTGGCAGGACTGGTGGTGGGTCAAGCTCTGGTATTGGTGTCGTTGCTGCTTCTTCTGAGGTTCCAGGCCATTCCGCTTCTTGCTCTCTCTTTCTTCTTGCGAGGGGCCTTCAACGCGTGTCGAGCGCTGGCTTTGGGGCAGATGGGCAAAGTAATAGGCGAGACCGCCTCCGGCCTCGCCTATGGATTGCTGAACACCGCCATGGGGCTGCCATGGGTACTGGCTCCTTACATGGCTGCCTGGTTGTACACCTCCCGCCCGGCTCTACCGTTCATGGTCTCGGCGGTCATGATTGCGGCGATGATGATGGTCTCCGTGGTTCTCCTGAGGGACCCAGGCCAGATGAAGGGCAGCGGTGGCTAGATCACACCTAGCTCCTCGCCCACCTTCTTGAAGATCCCCAGTGCCTGATCCAGGTCGTCCTGGCCGTGCATCGCGGAGAGCATTACCCTGATCCGCGCCTTGCCTCTGGGCACGGTGGGAAAGCCCAGTGCCATGGCGAACAGGCCTTCCTCAAACAGCTTCTTGGAGAAGGCGAAAGCGAGAGGTGCCTCGCCCAGCATGACAGGAGTGATGGGGGTTTCACTGCGGCCAGTGTCGAAGCCCAGCCTCCTCATCTCTCCCTTGAAGTAGCGGGTGTTCTCCCACAGCCTGTCTACCAGCTCGGTGGATTCCTCCAGCAGGTCCACGGCGGCAATGCACGCTGCTACGTCAGCTGGCGTAGAAGCGCTGGAAAACAGGAAGGGCCGTCCCTGCTGTCGAAGCCATTCCACGACTTCCTTCTTGCCAGCCACGTATCCTCCCATGACGCCGAAGGCCTTGGAGAGGGTGCCAACCTCGATGTCTACCAGGCCGTGAACGTTGAAATGGTCGACGATGCCTCGACCGCCCCTGCCGAGCACGCCTTCTCCGTGGGCGTCGTCAGTCATCAGTGGGATACCATACTCATCCGCGATGTCGGCCAGTGCGTCCATGGGGGCGATGTCCCCATCCATGGAGAAGACGCCATCGGTGACGATAAGTCGCCTCCGGTAAGCGGTCTCTTGCTGGATTACGTGTCTCAGGGAGTCCGGATTGCAGTGCTCGTATCGAGCGACCTTGGCCCGAGAGAGGCGGCAGCCGTCTATGATACTTGCATGGTTGAGTTCATCTGAGAAGATGATGTCCTCCCCTCCCATGAGAGCAGGGATGACCGCCAGGTTCGCGCTGAAGCCTGACTGGAAGGAGATAGCCCCTTCCACCTGTTTGAACTCAGCCAGACGACTTTCCAGCTCCAGGTGTATGCTCATCGTACCGGCAATGGACCGGACGGCTCCAGGCCCGACACCGAGGTCATCTATAGCTTTCTTGGCCGCCTGTTTCATCCTGGGATGGTTGGCCAGACCCAGGTAGTTGTTGGAGCAGAAGTTCAGTGTGCGTTTGCCGTCCACCGTTACCCACGCGTCCTGGGCGGAGCCGATGGTCCGGATAGTGATGTACAGTCCCTGGTCCTTCAGTCCCTTGATGTCCTCTCTGATGAACTCCAGCTTGTCATTAGCCATGTCACGGTCCTTTCTCACACTCACTGCTCACGGGAAAAGCACAACCTTCCCGCACTGGCCGGTCCGCATCAGCTCCATGCCTGCCTCGAACTCCTCGAGGGGGAGCCGGTGTGTGATGATCGGCTTCACGTCTACCGCTCCGGAGTCCAAGAGGGCTCTGGTCTGGTACCAGGTCTTCCAAATCAGGCGACCTGTTACGCCATAGACAGTGGCGCCTTTGAAGATCACTTCGTTGGCCAGGTCGAACTCCACCGGCTGGGCAGGGATACCCAGCAGGGCTGCGTAGCCGCCTCGACGAAGCACAGAAAACCCCTCGTGTATCGCCGAGGGGTTTCCAGACATCTCCAGAAGCACATCAATACCCGTGCCGCGCCTGCGCGTCGTGATCTCGGTCACTACATCCGTCTCTCGGGGATTGAGCACCATGTCTGCCCCCATTGCTCGCGCCAGATCGATGCGGTAGGGGACAACCTCTGTTGCGATCACCAGTGCCGCCCCGGCGGCCTTGGCAATGCCGATGGCCATCAGGCCGATAGAGCCACACCCGGCAATCAATACGCTCTTGCCCACGAGGTCTGTAGACAGAGCTGTGTGCACCGCGTTCCCGAAGGGTTCTTGGACCGAGGCGACGTCGTCCGGCATCTCGGGCGGGTTCAGCCAAGCGTTGCGCTCGGGGATGACTACGTACTCGGCAAAACAGCCGGGCCGGTCTACTCCGATGATGGACACGTCCCGGCAGATGTGAGCCTGGCCAGAGCGGCATTGGTGACAAACCCCGCAGACGATGTGGGTCTCGGCAGAGATGTGATCTCCCACCTTTAGAGTGGTGGAGCCTTCCCCCAACTGAAGTACTTCGCCAGCGAACTCATGTCCGAAGATCAGGGGTGGCTTGACGCGGCTGGCCGCCCACGGGTCCCACTGGTAGATGTGGAGGTCCGTACCACAGATGGAGGTGGCTCTGATCTTGACGAGGACTTCACCGAGGCCGGGCCTGGGAATGTCTGTCGTGGTCAGCTCTGCTCCAGGTCCTGCCGTTTGCTTGACCACTGCTTTCATGGTGTCTGGCATTCCTGCAGATGCTCCTCCAGTCGGGCTGGTTTGCCAGACACATTTTATCATCGTCCTACACTGTGGTCAAGGGTGGTGGGTTTGATGTGGTCCCGTGACGGTGGTAGAATCGGTATGGTCACCCAACAGCACTGCGTGAGGGATGGGGCGAGATGAGGAACAGAACGGGCCAACTGTCACTGGCTCTGTTGGCGGGCATTCTTCTCACCGCCTTCCTGGTGCTTGCCTGGGGACGCCTGAATCAAGCGCCCAGGCCAGACCACGTGGAGCCGCTACCTTCTCCCGCGACAACCGACACACTCCCCGTACCCGCCCCCGAGATCCGGGAGGACAGCTACACGGAGGCCAGGAGGGTCATGGTGGAGTACCAGATTCGGCCCAGAGGAGTGCACGATGAGCGTGTTCTGACAGCGATGGAAGCGGTGCCGCGCCAGGAATTCGTACCCGAGGAGTATCTACAAGCGGCCTACAGCGACGGACCTCTGCCCATCGGGCACGGCCAGACGATATCGCAGCCGTACATCGTGGCAGTAATGACGGAGCTGTTGGAGCTGGAAGAAGCAGACAGGGTCCTGGAGATCGGGACCGGCTCGGGTTACCAGGCTGCCGTCCTGGCTGAGATAGTCGATGAAGTCTACACGGTGGAGATCATCCCCGCACTGGCCGAGTCGGCACGGGAACGGCTGGACAGGCTTGGGTATGGCAGCGTAGTCTCTGTGAACTCTGATGGATACTATGGCTGGGAGGAGTATGCTCCATACGACGCCATAATCGTGACGGCAGCGCCAGATCACGTTCCTCAGTCCCTTGTTGAGCAGCTGAAGGATGGTGGTAGAATGGTCATACCGGTGGGGCCCGTGGGTTGGTATCAGACGCTGTGGCTGATCACCAAGGAAGGGGAAGAGGTTGAGTACCACAACAAGGGGGGCGTCACGTTCGTTCCCTTGACTGGAGAGCACTAGTGGGTGCGCTGCTGCCGGAGGCTGCGCAGTATGGCAGGTGAGAAGTTCAAGTGCTGCTATCCCCTCAGGGTCAGATACGCGGAGACGGATGCCCAGGGTCACGTGTTCTTCGGCAACTACTACACCTATTTCGACGAAGCTATGCTGGAATACATGAGAGCCATCGGATATAGCTACCAGGACCTCTTGGATGATGGGATGGATCTGCTCTATGTAGAGTCCCGGTGCCAGCACCACGCGCCTGCGTACTTCGATGATCTGCTGGACGTGCATGCGCGCATAGGGAGCATTGGCCACAGCAGTCTTACCTTCGAGTTCTCGATCTACAAAGACGGCTCCGATCGCCTGGTCGCCACCGGCCACATAGTGGCTGTCAACGTAGATGGGGTCACCCGCCAACCGGTGCCTGTTCCCGAGGCATTGCGTCAAACCGTCAGCGGGTATGAGAACTGAGCCCACTGCCCCTCGTCCTGCAAGAGCGGTCTGCTCCTCTTGCCTGCTGCTGCTCCAGTTGCTATAATGGCTCGAGTCTGGGAACACGCATGCGGAACGAATCATGCCTGTGATGCGCGTGGGAGTCGTGTTGGGTGGGATCTCTGCCGAGAGAGAGGCCTCGTTGGCCAGTGGTCGGCAGGTGTGTGTACATCTCAACCCACAGAAATACTCGGTCGTTCCTCTGTTTATGGATCTGGATGGTCGTCTGTGGCACATCCCCCAGAAGTTGTTGATCCAGAACACTACGGCCGACATTCTGGCGCGGCTCGAACGAGAAGCGACGAGGGTCTACTACGAGGACCTGCCCTCACTCATCGACTTCGCCTTCATTGCCCTTCATGGCAAATACGGGGACGATGGTTGTGTGCAGGGCTTGTTGGAGTTGCTCCGTATCTCCTACACGGGTTCCGGCGTCCTGGCCTCAGCCGTGTGCATGGACAAGCACATGGCACACAGAGTGCTGAAGCACGCGGGCGTCGAGGTGGCCCGGGAGTTGTTGGTTGAGGACCTGGATTGGGCGGAGGATCGGGAAGGGGTTCGCGCCCGGATGATGGAGACCGTTGGCCTGCCTTGCGTGATCAAACCAGATCGGGAAGGTTCGAGCATCGGTGTGTCGGTCGTCAACGACAAGAGCGAGATCGACGACGCCTTGACAGAGGCCTTCTCCTGGGACAACCTGGCGCTGGTGGAGGAGCGCCTGGAGGGCTTGGAGTTCTCATGTATAGTGTTGGGCAACGACGAGCTCCAACCTATGGTGCCCACCGAGACGGCTACGACCAACCCCTATCTGACCTACGAGGACAAGTACATGCCGGGGCAGTCCCAGAAGATAACGCCGGCCCGGGTGAGCAAGGAAGTGCTGGAGAAGATCCAGCAAGAGGTGCTGAAGGCCTACCGGGCGCTGGGAATGACCAACTACGGCAGGATTGACGGGTTTGTGGTGGATGGGGCTCGTATCCTGATCACTGACCCGAACACATCCTCCGGGATGAATCCTTCCTCTTTCCTGTTCCACCAAGCAGCGGACATCGGACTCAATCCGATGATGCTCTTCGATCGTATGATAGAGTTGGCGCGAGAAGCACATGCCGCCAAGAGAGGGCCGCTCTAGGGCCGGAGCGACAGGCAAGGGGTAGATGGGCGAAGAAAGTGGTGCGACAAAGCTGCGAGTGGGTGTGATCCTGGGGGGCATGTCCTCCGAGAGTGAGATATCGCTGGAGAGCGGTCGCAACATCTACTTCAATCTGAACCCCCAGAAGCACGAAGGAATACCGATCTTCCTGGACTCCGATGGGGGTTTCTGGGTGATCCCGTTGCAGCTACTGGTGCAGAATACCACACTTGACATAACGGAACGCCTGGAACGGGAAGGCACTCGAATCGCCTACGAGGAGCTGGGATCCGTCGCGGATTTCATGTATATCGGGCTGCATGGGAAGTACGGGGAGGATGGTTGCCTTCAGGGTCTTCTGGAGCTGCTGAGAATACCGTACTCTGGGTCTGGAGTGATGGCCTCGGCCATCGGGATGGACAAGCACATGCAGCGCAAGCTGCTGTCGGCGGCGGGAATGAAGGTACCCAAGTACCTGGCCGTCAGCGAGAGGGAGTGGGAGAAGGAGGCGGAAGAGGTATTGGGCCGTGTCGAGGACTCCCTCGGCTATCCCTGCGTGGTCAAGCCGACTCGCGAGGGTTGTAGCACCGGGCTATCCGTGGTACGCGAAGCCAGCAGCATGGGTGCGGCACTGGAGAATGCTTTCACGTGGGACACTACTGCGCTTGTGGAAGAGGCGCTGGTGGGCATGGAGATTACCTGTGCGGTGATGGGGAATCGGGAGTTGACGGCTCTACCGCCCACCGAGACCGTTCGCAAGGGCGATTTCCTTACCGTGGAGGAAAAGTTCCTGCCGGGGGAGGGAGAGAACATCACGCCGGCCAGGCTGCCGCGGGAGACGATCCAGAAGGTGCAGGAAGTGATGGTGCGCGCCTACAGGGCTCTTGGGCTGAAGGGCTACGCTCGGATGGATGGGTTCGTGATCGACGGGGAGGTGATTGTCACCGAGTCCAACACGCTGCCGGGTATGACCCCCTCTACCTGCATTTTCCACCAAGCGGCCGAGGCAGGCATAAGCCCGATGGAGTTCATCGACAAGATCATTGAGCTATCCCTGGAAGCCCACGCCCACAAGAAGGGCCCTCTGGCCTGAGCAAAGCTGGCTAGCTGGAGTAAGCTCGCCTCTGGAGCTTGAGCAGCTCCGCTATCCCCCCTTCCGCTAGCTCGAGCAACTGGTTCATCGCTTCCCGCGAGAAAGTACCTTGCTCTGCGGTTCCTTGAATCTCCACATATTCATGGGCACCGTTCATCACCACGTTGAAATCCACCTGAGCCTGGGAATCTTCCTCGTAGTTCAGGTCCAGCAGTACCTCATTCTGGACAACACCCACGCCAACGGCAGCGATAGGCGATCCGAGCACTCTGGGCGATAGGAGTCCGCCTTTGATGAGCTTACGGAGCGCTATGGCCAGCGCCACGTATCCTCCTGTAACGGATGCAGTGCGCGTACCACCGTCAGCCTGAATGACATCGCAATCGATGGTTACTGTCCTCTCCCCCAAGAGTGTCAAGTCCACGCCAGCCCTGAGGCATCGTCCGATGAGGCGTCTGATCTCCTGGGTGCGGGCTCTGGGACCGCTCGTCTCGCGGGCGGCGCGTTGATGGGTTGACCTGGGCAGCATCCCATACTCAGCCGTGACCCAGCCTTGGTTCTGATCGCGGAGCCAGAAGGGCACTCGCTCTTCCACCGAGGCGGTGCAGATGACGCGGGTGCGACCCATCTCGATCAGGACAGATCCCTCAGGGTAGTCGAGATACCCCGGGGTGATGACCACCGGGCGCATCTCGTTCTGTGCCCGTCCATCGAGTCTCATGGAGCCTCCCCTTGATGATACTGAGCGCGATTATCCTGTAGATGGTTGCTTCCGACCATCGTTTGTTGCCAGCACCATTAGTGCCTATGGGGCTCCCTCAGTCTGAGGGATAGCACCAGGCCAGCAGTGGTTCCTACCGTCGCCGCAGCGAAGAGAATGGGGTATGACGTGACTTGCAGCAGCCATCCGCCGAGTAGAGGCGCCATGAAGACCACGGTGCCCCCCAGGGTGTTGTACAAGCCTACATAGGCCGGCGTTTCTTCCGGCGGGGCGATGTCCAGCACGAAATTCATGAAGCCTTGCATGTAGCCAGCATAGTTTCCACCGATGAAGACGAATACCAGCGCATAGACGTAGGCTGCGATGGCTTCCGGCGGTGGGAAGTAGTGCACGGCCAGGGCCAAGATGGGACTGCCCACCCCTAGCAGGAGAGTCAGCTGGCTGACGATCCTGCTGCCGGATCTCTCATTGAGGTAGCCCATGGCTAGACTGGCGATCACACTTCCCAGCATTTGGGCGGATACAAACAGGCCGACGCTTTCACTGCCTATGCCAAGCACGTCTGTGGCGTGAATCACGTAGAAGGGCACCGCCAGCCCGCCGAGTGCTGCGAGGAGACGAACCAGGTTGATCAATCGCAATTGCTCGTCGTCGCGAAACAGGCTGGCCAGTCGGGGCAGATAGGCACGCCACGGCTCTCGTTCGCGCCGCACCTTGTGGATTGGCTCTTTGACAAAGGCGAAGGAGGCGAGGGACGCTATGAGCAAGGCAAAGCACGTGAGGAACAACAGGCCGTAGTTTCGCGGGAAGGGCGGACCGCCGGGACCGAGTATTCGCGCCACGACGACGCCCGCACCCATGGAGAGCAGCCCAGTGAGGCCCTGCGCAGCACCGTAGAAACGGCCACGTCTCCGGGCAGGTATGACCTTGCCCAGCACGTCGAACCAGGCCACGCTTGACAGGCCATCAAGTGTTGAGAAGGCCGTTTCCACCAGGAGGAAGACGGCAAGCAGGACCCAGGGATAGCTCTCGCCGGCGACCAACGCGAATAGCGCCACGATGAGATACATGGGCCGCCCTATTAGCCCCATGACGATGACCCATGGCTTTTTCCGCTCTCTGCCGCCGACATAGTTCGCAGCGACAAGCTGTGGAAGAAGCCAGACTCCATTGGGCAAGGTGGCCGCCAGTCCGACCAGGGGGGCGAAATCGGTCAACTGGTTGACGAATGACGGAATGACAGTGGTGTAGCTGATGAATGCCATACCCGTGACAAAACACACCCAGTCGCCCGCCATGCAGGCGAAGTTGCGGCGGTAGTCAGGGCCCTGGTCACTCATTGCGCCATCGTCCAACCGTACTTGGTCATATCGATGCGGCCGCTGTCGTCGAAAGCAATGCCTTCCTCCTCCAGCATCGCCCTTTGTTCACTGGCTCGCTGTCCACGGGGTTGGCCGCTGATGCGTCCTTGAGAGTTGATTACTCGATGCCAGGGCACATCCAGCCCTTCTGGTAGTGAGCCCAGGGCCCACCCCACCGTGCGTGCCCCCCGAGGGTTGCCGAGGTAGGCGGCAATCTGTCCATAGGTTGCCACCTGGCCTCGAGGAATCATGGATACGATCCGGTACACTTCCTCAAAGAAACTCTCGCGCATCTTACTCTTAGCCACTCCAGTTCAGGCTACGGATGTGCGGGAGCGTCACTGCACTGTCCGCGACAGGGGAGTGGGCTTCCGTTGGCAGCCCGTCTGTTCCTGCTTTTCGCCGCGCGCAGTCAAGAAAGGTCATCTGAGGCAAGCACGCTGGTGGGCAGCGCAGACTCTTGGAAGTCCACGGGGCATCCCTCGCCTCTGCCGCTGGCTCGAAAGGTCCGTTTGGACTCTTGTGGGCAATCTCCATCGCTCGTCCTACGCAATCTGCGGGAGCGGATTATACCACCGCCGGGGGGCTTCTGCGACCACCACGGCGCGCGTTACGGGGGATCCAGCGCCCGTCGTTTGTGTCGCGTTTGGCGTAGGCTATAATCACCAGGGGCCAGCGACATCAGCTCTTGTTCGGGCGGGAGGGTCTAGCCTCTGGAGCGTCTTCCACGTGCATGAAACCTCCCGCAACTGCTCTGGCGCCCAGAAGTGAGCTCTTTGGACGTTCTAGTGCACGCGTGACGCAGGACCACAGCTAGAGCTAAGGACATGCTCAGAGACCGCTTCCCTCACCTTCGCGCTATTCTCCAGGCGCTTCTCGTGACCTTCCTTTGGTCTACCTCCTGGGTCCTGATCAAGGTTGGGCTCCGAGATATCCCGCCGGTGACCTTCGCCGGACTGCGCTACGCCCTGGCCTTTGCCTGCCTCCTACCGCTGGCATTGCGTTCCTCCAGCCGGTTGTCGCTTCGGGGGCTTACCGGTCGCCGATGGCTGGAGTTGGTGGGGCTCGGCATACTATTCTACGCCCTTACACAGGGTGCCTCCTTCGTCAGCCTGGCATATCTGCCGGCGATGACAGTCAGTCTACTCTGGAATCTGACTACCATCACCGTGGCGATGCTAGGCATTTGGGTCCTAGCGGAGCCGCTGACGGCGCTTCAGTGGGGTGGAGTGGTTCTCAATCTGCTGGGAGTCCTGATCTACTTCTTCCCTGCGGCATTTGCGGGCGCCCAGCTGGTGGGGCTGGTGGCCGCGTTGGTGGGAGTCCTGGCCAACGCGGGTTCATCAATCCTGGGACGAAGCGTCAATCGCCGCGGAGATGTGCAGCCGGTCGTGGTGACAGCCATGAGCATGGGAGTCGGGGCTGTGCTGCTCCTCACCACGGGAGTATGTCTGCAGGGAGTCCCACCTCTGCGCGTGCAGCACTGAATCATCATCGGCTGGCTGGCCCTGGTGAATACGGCCTTTGCCTTCACCTTGTGGAACCGTACGCTGCGCAGCCTCACGGCCGTGGAGTCCAGCATCATCAACAGCACGATGTTGGGTCAAATAGCTGTGCTGGCCTGGCTCTTTCTCGGCGAGAGCCTCAGTTGGCAGAGAGGTACGGGTTTGCTTCTGGCAGCACTAGGGACGTTGATGGTCCATGTCAGGGCCCGGCGCGGCCGACGAGCGGTTGGCAAGTCACGCCAACAAATGGTATGATATGTTCAGCGGTCCACTATACTATTCGGCTGACAATAGCTGAGGGGAAGGTACGAAAACGATGAGAGAAGAAGTGGAGAAATCACTGGGCAAGATCAGGGAATACCTGAAGATGGACGGCGGAGATGTCGAACTGGTCGATGTCACCGACGATGGCGTGGTCAAAGTGCGGTTACTTGGTTCCTGCGCTGGATGCCCGTTCTCTGCTATGACGGTGCAGATGCGTGTCGAGAAGACGCTGAAGGAACAGGTGCCTGGAGTGACGAAGGTGGAGAACGTAGCTGCTCTGCCAGCGTAGTGAACGTGTAGCCAGGTGCCAAGATGAGATACGCACACCTGCTGCCTGCGGGCCCCGGGCCCGCAGGCTTTTGTTAGACCCGACGGGGGGTGGAGTGGTAGACAAAGGCCGCCTGGCTGCATGGCATACAGCTTGTCCGGGATTATGTGCACCGGAGGTGCCCCGGGCTTGTCACGTGCCACATTCTTGGAGAGACAGCCGCTGCGCGGGGTAGCGAAGCATCCATACATGCCAGTGATTCTCCTGGCCCTGTTCTTGGCGCTTCTCCTGCCTGCGTGCGGGGCCCCCTGGCAGGTCAGCGTGGCAGGGCCGAATGGCAACTACCTCCAGGTCGATGCCGGAGTACTCCGAGAGTACGAGGATTTCACCCAGGCGTTGGAGGGACAGCAAGCCGTGCCCATCGAGCGTGTGCTCGTTGCGGCGGGGCATACTGCTGTCGATACTATGAGTGTCGCTGTCGAGGGCACCGGTACTCTGACCAGTTTCGAGTGGGTATCCGTCGCAGACGGGGCGTGGTGGCTGAGTGACGGCACCCTGCTTCTTGGTGGCGACCGGGTGCGGGCCTCGCGTCTGGAAGCCGAGCCTGCGCCATTGCTGGACGATGTCGAGGCATCGATCACTGACATCGCGCCCACAGCGGCTACCGCCTTGGGCCTGTCTGTGCCCTCAGAGGCTACGGGGCGAACGTTGCGAGTACCCTCTGCTGATCGCGTGGCGCTCATCTTCCTCGATGGCTTTGGCTACGTGCGATACAGCGAGGCTCTCGCCGAGGGGTCGATCCCCAACCTGGTGGGCTTAGGAGATCCGCTGGTCGCCCTGACGACGTACCCTTCCATCACCTCTGTGTCCACAGCCTCTCTCCTCACAGGCGCCTCACCTGACGTGCACGGGGTGGACCAACGGGGGATTCGAAAAACCGACACGGAGACGCTGTTCGATGTGGCTGCATCGGCGGGGTTGAGGCTGGTGGCCGTCGAAGGAGAGAGCCTGGCCTTCGCGCTGCGCGGCGCAGAACTCCAGCTGTCCGCTGACTTCGACGGCAACGGTAGCACTGACGACAACGTTCTGGCCAAGACCCTGGACGTACTGCGAACAGGGCTGCCAGATGTCCTCTTTGTCCACTTCCATGGTATCGATGACACCGGTCACAGCTACGGCCCGGGCTCCCCTGAGGAGAGCGCTGCCGTGGAGGAAGTAGACGCTGCCGTAGGACGGATAGTGGAGATGCTGCCTGAAGGTACACTCATCGTCGTATTCGCGGACCATGGCATGCACAAGGTAGAGGAAGAGGGACGCCTGGGGAATCACGGACATCTCCTCGAGCGGGACATGTTCATCCCGATTTTCCTGGTGGTCAAGTAGAGGGCCAGCGGCGGCCTCTTTGTGGAGGCGGACCTCTTGGCGTAAGGCGGACGTGGAAGAATCATGGGTTCCATACCAATAGGAGCGAGTAGGAGGCGGTGGGCATGACAAGGGAGAACAGGAAGAGAGTGGTGGTCACTGGGATGGGAGCTCTCACTCCGTTGGGTCTCAACGTGGAGGAGACCTGGGAGGGGCTGGTCGAAGGTCGCTCCGGCATTACCCGGATCACGCAGTTCGACTCGTCCCCTTTCCCGGTTCAGATCAATGGTGAGGTTAAAGGTTTCGATCCGGGCCGCTACATGGACGAGAAGGAGTCCAAGCGCATGGCCCGCTTCAGCCAACTCGCGGTGGCTGCGGCCAAGATGGCTGTGGACGCCGCAGGCCTCGTCGTGGACGACAGTAATGCCGAAGACGTGGGCGTAGTGCTGGGGACCGGCATAGGTGGTGGTCTGGTGGAGGGCCAGAAGGCGCACCTGACCCTGCTCAACAAGGGAGTGCGACGCATTCCACCGCTTTTCATACCCAATATGATGCCCAACGCGGCTGCCCATCACGTGGGTTGCGCCTTTGGAATCAAAGGCTACACCTCAACAGTGATCGCGGCATGTGCGTCAGGGACTCAGGCCATTGGTGAGGGCGCGAGGGCCATACGAGAGGGCTTGGCCAAGGTGGTGCTCGCCGGGGGGACGGAGTCCACAGTCTGCGAGCTGGCGCTGGCGGGCATCTGTGCGATGCGGGCCGTCTCCAGGCGAAACGACGAGCCCGAGAAGGCCTCACGACCGTTCGATGCAGACCGCGACGGTTTCGTGTGCTCCGAGGGATGCGCTATTCTGGTGCTGGAGGACCTGGACTATGCGCTGGCCCGAGGGGCGCCCATAGCGGCCGAGATCCTGGGATACGGTGTGACCAACGATGCGTACCATGTCAGCGCACCGGATCCGGAGGGCCGTGGTTCTGCCCTGGCGATGCGTAGAGCCATTGAGGACGCCGGGCTGAACCCTGAGGATATCCAGTACATCAACGCCCACGCCACGGCGACGCCGATCGGCGACCCTGCAGAGGTTGTGGCCATCAAGAGCGTCATGGGAGATCATGCCTATGACATACCGGTCAACGCCACCAAGTCCATGATCGGGCATCTCCTGGGTGCCGCTGGCGCGGTGGAGACGGTGGCGACCGTGATGACCATCAAGGAAGGCATAGTGCATCCGACCATCAATCGGGATACTCCAGACCCAGAATGCGATCTCGACTGCGTGCCCAACGTTGCCCGCGGAGTGAAGGTGGACATCGCCCTCAAAAACTCGTTTGGCTTCGGCGGACAGAACGCCTGTCTTGTCCTCGCTCGCTATGGATAGCGTGCCAGTGGCGGACAACTGACCGTGCTGCATTCGAGCGCCAGCATACCTCTTGTGGAGAGCTCCCGGTGAGCTACCGCTGTTGAGTGCGGTTCCAGTTCATCGTAGTCTGCACCCCGCACCTGTCGAGTAGTTCGCTCCTCAGGGCGGGGTTTTCCTTTCTCCTGAGCCCAGGATGCTTCCGTCGCGAGTTTGGGAGTGGGCTCCCCGTTTCCCCGCCGAGGCGGGGCGGTCGTGACAGATGAATCGAGGCGGCATCGTTGGCAAGGAGACGGTGTCGCCGTGCGCAGCTTTTGGGCTCAGGAGAGAGAAGAAGTATGGAAAAGCGATGCAAACGGCAGCAAGGGCCAGGGATCGCGTTTCTGAATACCCTCTCAGCCCCTGTGGGCCCTTGACAAGTTGTGGAGGCCGGAGTATACTTAGGATGTAAATAATTAGGAACCTTATAATACGGAAGGATACGGTCTGAACACGAAGGGTGAAACAGGGGTGGGCAGCGGTGAAAGGACAAGAATGCGTCGTGCCGGAAACAGATACGCAGAGGGGATCCGTGGCGGAGGTCTACCATCTCGTGGATCTGGTGGCGAAGAAGCTGACGCGCCTTCAGAGGCAGCGTATAAAGGGAGAGGATCTCACGCCGGCTCAGTACTCGGTGCTGGGTCTGCTGTGGCAGAGGGACGGACGGCAATTCAATGAACTGTCGTCGACTTGTTGCTGCTCACCATCGACGATCACAGGAGTAGTGGACACCCTGGAGAAAAAGGGGCTGGTCACTCGCGAGGCGAACCCCCAGGACCGGAGGAGCCTTCTCGTCCGGCTGACCGACGCGGGCGGGGCCCTGGAGCGGGCGACGCCGGGTTTGGAGATGATCTTCGAGGGCTGCTGTGGTGGTTTGGCGCGTGACGAACTTGGGCAACTCGGTGAGCTACTCAGGAGACTCAACGATACAATACCAGACGTATGAGGAGGTGGTGTGGTGGGCAAGTCGCAAGAGGAGCGGATCAAAGAGGCCGTGAAGGCCTACTACGGAGCGCGAGCGCAACAAGTGGTACCGTCTTGCTGCGGTCCCGAAGTTTGCTGTGGGGGGGCAGGTACCGAGGAGCAAGCTGTTGCCGTCTCTCAGGCGGATTCGCCGTGTTGCGCCGATGAATGGGCAGTGGGCTCCCTGGGATGCGGGAATCCGCTGGACTTCGTCGACATCCAGCAGGGACAGGTGGTTCTTGACCTCGGTTCGGGGCTCGGCCTGGAGGTCATTCTCGCTGCCCGGATGGTGGGCGACAAGGGCAAGGTCATCGGGCTGGACATGACTCCCGAGATGATCGACCGAGCGACGAAGAACGCTGAGCGCGCCGGGGTGCAGCAGATTACGGACTTCCGTCTGGGGGAGATGGAGAATATGCCGGTAGACGACGAAAGCGTGGATCTGATCATCTCTAACTGCGTCGTCAACCTTTCTCCGGACAAGGAGAGGGTGTTCCGGGAGGCATACCGCGTGCTGAAGCCCGGCGGCCAGATGCTCATCTCCGACCTGGTGTCCACTGGGCTGCCGGAGGAGGTGAGGAAGGACCTGACCTCCTGGGCACAGTGCCTGGGCGGCACTATTGAGGAGTCGGAATACCTCGACCTCATCAGGAAGGCGGGCTTTGAAGAGGCAGTTGTGGTGGAAAAGGTCGACGCGACTGCCCTCCTTTCGGGAGCTGGCTGCTGTTCGCCTGCTCCTACCGAGAGCGGACGACCGCGAATAGACAGCATCAGAGTCAGAGCGGTGAAGGAAGCTAGTGACTAGTTGGCCCCAGAGGCCTGTTCAGCAAGAGCAGGTTGTGACGGGGCGCCGGAAGGCCGCTGTTCCGCAGGGGGTCTTGGGCTCGAACGGGCCGGTCGGAACCTCGCGGACCTGGAGGAGGAGTGTTATGTTCAGGCTGAGCGAAATCATGACCCACCGGGACAGGCACTTGGACATGCAGGTAGACATCGGAGAGGCTCAGATGGTTCGAGAGTTGGTGGTGCCGCGCCAGCGAAAGATCGTTCTTAGTGGCGTGAAGCCACTAGATCGTCTGTGGTGCCGCGTCGTTTCGTGGCTTCAGAGGTTGGACCTTTCGGCAGGATATCCTGTAAGTCCAGCTCCAGCTCACCTGGCCGATGAGGCGCGGGTTCCTTCTCCCCATGGTTCATGCTGCCAGGCGGGCTGCCCTGTGGCCAGGTAGGGTCTTCCTCGCGATGTAAGCGCGTCCCATTTCCCTCCGGTCCAGGCAGGAGCCCCAAGGCCGCTCGACACAGGTCCCACTAGGCATCGGACCTCGTGGGGGCGACCAGAGGGTGACTGGGCCGGTTTTGCTACTCCTCGGGCGGTGGCCCCAGAGGGATGATGATGGCCCCCACGATGTAGGCCACCAGAAGCGGCATGATCGCCGTGGCCAGCCCCAGAAAGACGAGACCCAGCCTGATCAGCGTTGGGTCAATGTCGTACAGCTCGCCCATGCCACCACAGATACCAGCGACCTTTCTGTCTGTCCGTGAGCGATACAGTCTCTTCATGGATGTCCTCCGAACCGGGCTTGCTCGCCGTCCTCGTCACGTCACCTCCGGCGAGGCTGTGGGGTCGAACGGATTGGTCCGCATGGCCAACGAGAAGAGATAGGGGTAGTTGTCTCGGAGGTGTCTCATGTAGGCCAGCCATTGAGCGGTCAGCAGCTTGTAGGCCCTGGTCATGTCACCGGCGAGATGCTCGTAGTCGGCCTTGGGCAGACGACGTACGTCGCTCCGGTGGCCTAGTTCGTCGGTGAGGTGGAATACTGCCCAGAGAGTGTCGGTAAAAGACTCGTGTTCCAGGAGGTTTGGGTTCTCCAGCAGTCTGAGCATGAAGTCGCGCCTGCCCACGAGAAGACCCTGAAGTTCCTCCAGCGCGTCAGGCTCTGTGTTGACCGCGTAGTGGTGGGCATTCAGGCGCTGCTTCAGAGCGGAGAAGTCGCTCGCAGATGTGTGAGCGCTGAGGATCAGTCCTTCTCTCAGGCTGGCGGATACCGGATCGAGCTGGGAGAAGATCTTCAGGAGAGCGGTGCCGACTTCGCTGAAGAAGGCGCCGATGACCATGTTCAGCTTCTCCATGATAGCCCGTTTCTCTCTTAGACTCAGGACTTCGTGTATGATCAGAGTAACCATGAGGACCTCGATGAATACAAAAGCGATGTCCCCGATAAGGTAGATCAATATGTGGTGCACGTCCCTGAAGATCAGATAGTGGATTACGTAGACAAGGGCGGAGAGCGCGATGAGGGTCATGCCCAAGACCAGTTGCCAGCTGAACCGCCTTCCCATGTATCAGTAGTCCCTCCTAGATATGCCGTTGTCAGATGCCATAGGTGGGCTGACTAGCATCGAGAATACGTCAGCGCTACGCAGGCCAAAGGGGGCTGAAGCCTGCGCACGTACAGGCTCGAGCAGCGACCTGGTCCACAGGGTCGAGCGAATACGAAAGGCCGGCGGCTGCCTGGGTTTTCCTCGGGCCACACGTGTTGCTCCACGAGGGCTTCTGTATCGACCAGGTCCGTTAACTGAGTCCCAGTCAATCTCGGTGCCAAAGGATCCCGATTCGCGCACAATGCAATCAGCGGTAGAGGTCTTCTATCAGGCTTGCGTACTCCTGCGCTACGAAGTGTCTTCTGAGTTTGATGGTAGCGGTGAGTTCAGCTCCGATTCGCAACTCCTGCGGAATGATGGCGAACTTGACGACCTCTTCCCAAGGCCGGATGCCCTTCTCGCGGGACACCCTCTCTCTTATCTCCTTGCCGATCAGGGCCCGAATGTCCTCGTTCTTCGACATGGCTAGGTGCCCCGCTTCCGGCTCTTCTCTCGGGAAGTCAATGTGGTGTTCGCGGGCGTATCGTTCGACGGCGTCCCACTCTGGGAAGATCAAAGCGCCGACGAACTTCCTGTCAGCGCCGACGAGCATGACCTCGTTGACGAAAGAGCTGGTGCTAATCATGTCCTCTAGTGGCTGCGGGATCACCCATTCCCCGTTGACGAGCTTGAAGTCGTCGCCCACTCGGCCCAGGATCTTGAGGTCACCGGTGGGTGTGATTACGCCGAAATCGCCCGTGTTGTACCATTTCAGGGGCTGACCGTCCGAGGACGGTGAAAGCACCCTGCTGGTGAGCTCCAGACTGGTGTAGCCCTTCATGATCTGAGGACCTCTGGCGTAGATGACCCCTTGCGTTCCTGGCTTCACTAGGTTCAGGTACTTGTCCAGAACCTGAATCTCGGTCCCAGGGATAGGCTTACCTGCGGTGTAGAGGGTCCCGCCGAAGAGCCTGACGGTCAGGACGGGGGATGCTTCCGTCATTCCGTAGGCCTCCAGGACCTCCAGCCCCGCCGCGTCCAGGAAATCCTCTACGTGCTCCGGCAAGTGGGCACCACCGAAGATGGCCCCCCGTAGTTCCCCACCCAGCATCTTCCGCAACCTGGAGAAAACCAAGAGGTCTGCCAGCTTGTATGCTACGAAGTTGGAGGCAGTGTCCCTGAAGTCCTTGACACGATCGCTCGCGTTGGCCGCTGGATAGGGGTATCTCCCCTTCCGCCGGTTAACGGCCTTCTTGTAGGCAATGGCCTTCTCAACTAGGTTGGGTAGCAGACGGTCGAGCGGCGGTCGCTGCCTCCTCATCTCCTTGTACGCCCTCTCGTAAAGCGCCGTCCAGACTCTAGGCACAGAGGCGAAGAAAGTCGGCTTCTCCAGCGCCAGATCCGTCAGCACATCCTTGGGCGTGGTGTAGGACAAGGAGCCGCCCATGGCGAAGACAATGTAGTCTATGGCCCGCTCGAAGAGGTGCCAGGGCGGCAGAAAGCTCAGCACGCGGTCATTCTCGGTAACATCGAGGAGCGGAGGTACGACCTCGAAGATATAGGCAAAGTTGGAGTGAGTCAGCACAGTCCCTTTGGGGATGCCCTGTGTGCCGGAGGTGTAGACTATGGTGCAGACATCGTCCGGTGACACCTTCTTTGCTGCTTCAACAAGCGCGTTGCCACCCTGCCTTAGCTGAGTTCTTCCTTCGGTCACAACGTCTTCAAGCGTGTAGACGTTCTCCCTCCCTCTGGAAGACCCGTCCATGACGAAGGTTGCTGCTACAAAGGGGAAGTCGTGCAGTACCGGATGGATCCTGTCGAGCACTTCCTCGTTCTCGACGATGAGGAATCGCGACTTCGAGTCATCGAGAATGCCCCTCAATTCGGGCAAAGGTACCGCCGAGTCGCGGGGGACATCGGGCGCGCCGATTCCCTGAAGAGCCAGATTGAGGAGGATCCATTCTGGACGATTGTCGCAGATCACCGCGACCTTGTCGTCCTTGCCGACTCCGAAGTTGATCAGGCCGGTCCCCATCTCCCGTACGGATTCAAACGCCTGATGGTAGGTGACTCCCCTGAAGGAGCCTCCTTCCTTGATCCGCTGGAAGTCCTTTTGCGGGAATCTCTCTACGGATCTCTGGAAGTAGTGGAACATGGTACGTTCCATTAGTTCGACCTCGTGATCCTCGCTCTCTTGTGATGTTGCCGCGGCGAGTGAGGCGCGCGCACCCCCCAACGAGCGCTGGTTTGCTTGCGCTCCATCAGTGAATTGGGGACCGTTGCGGAAGCGGAACGTCCGATCACACCCTGGTGTCGTGAGAGCATTATAGCCTGGAAGCAGTGGCGCATCAAGACGGGGTGGGCTGTGCTCAATGCGTCTCAGCGGCTGGCGTCCCTTCCCTTGTCGTCCTTTCCGTGAGACGACAGGGGCGGGGGGTGAGGAGCGGCCTACTCAGCCAGATGACCTGCTTCCCTGTGGTGAGGTCCACAGCAGCCAGACGTTCCTGGGATCGACGTCCTCCTGCCAACTGGTTTCCACCAACTGACGCCACTTCGCTTCGTGGGGTTGAGAGTGCTGGCTGAAAACGAGCATGTAGCGGTGGTCCATGAACCGCCATCCGCTGGCCAGAGTGCCGGACAACAACAGCTTGCGATAGTCCTGCCCGATGCGGCGGTAGTCCGCCAGGCGGGGCCGATCTGCACGCACCAGGCAAATCTCGATTCCCACGAGACAGAGAGGGGGATCTTGCGGTTGTGCCCTGTCTCTGATCTCCTGGCGGAAATGTGCGAAGTCACTGTTGCTGATCGCCTCAGGAGGCGCTTTGTCCACCCACCAGGGATTGAGCACCACCAGATCGTAGTGACCACGCTTGCCACGCGAACTGTCCTCCAACACCTCGAATCTGAGGTCGCTCATCTGGCATTTGAAGGGTGTCGGATACTCCTGGTGAGTCGGGGACAGAGATCCGTCTGGCGTCTTAAGGGTGAACGACGGCTTGCTTGACAGAAGGGCTGACAGTCTGGAAACCAGTTCCGTCTCTCTGAAGAAAGCAGTAGGATCCTGCCTGAACAGGACACAAAGCTGACTGATCATCTGCCTGGTGGCGCATTGTCTCGCTTGCTCTGTTCCCTTTGTGTCAGGGGTCACAAACACCTCCTCAATGGTGGCGCTATCGCGAGGGCTTTCCGGGTACACTTCGTCCGCCGTGTTCGGTGCGGTGACCAGGAGGGCAAACCTTGCGGCATGGATCGGCTCGCACGGCAGCTCCTGAAGTCAACTCCCAGCTTGGCGGCTACGTGGTGCCTGGTACCATCAGTCTGGTGCGATGAAGCGGCCACTGCCCCGCTCGGCCAGGATCTCGCCTTCACTGAACACGACGCGTCCTCTGGAGATGGTGGCCGCCACCTCTCCTTGAAGAGGCATCCCGTCGTAGAGTTTGTCCACGTCGCTGGCCTTGCTAAACATCTTGTCCGGGGTCATGACGGTTTGGGGTCGCGGATCATAGATGCAGAGATCAGCATCCAGCCCTGGTTCGATTGCACCTTTGCGGCCTTGGAGACCGAATAGTCTCGCAGGCTCGGCGCTGATCAGCCGGACCACCTGTTCCACCGAGAGGCGGCCCTGGAGGGCGGCGGTCATCATCATGGGCAGGAGAGTCTGCACGCCGGGACCGCCAGAGGGGATTAACCATGGTTGATCGCGGTGGCGTTCCTTCTCCTCAGCCAGATACGTGGCGTGGTCGCTGGTGACGACGCTGATTATGCCGTCCGCCAGCCCTTGCCAGAGGGAGCGCTGGTCATCGGCGGTGCGGATGGGCGGATTGTACTGCGCGTATGGGCCGAGGCGGAGGTAGTCCTCTTCTGTGAAGAACAGATAGTGAGGGCAGGTCTCTGCGGACACGTCCACCCCGTCTCTCTGGAAGCGGCGGATCACCTGGATGGCGAGCGTTGAGCTCACGTGCGCCACGTGCACAGGCACCTCAAGGTCTTCAGCCAAGGCCAGCAGCCGCGCCACGCCCATAGCCTCCACCACCGGCGGGCGAGAGTCCATATGAGCCTGAGGGTCGGTCCTGCCCTCTGCCTTGATGCGGGCCAGTCCCGCCTCCAGCATAGAGTCGCTTTCGCAATGCGCCACCAGCCGTCTTCCTGTTTCCTTCACCAGAGCCAGTGTTTGGTACAACTCCTCGTCTTCGGTGAGACAGATGCCAATGAACTCGTCTTCGCGGCCCAAGACAGGCCGGTGCATGAAGATCTTGAAAGCAATGGCACCCTCCTCCACCATCCCCAGGACGTCTCCGCGATTGAGGGTGCCCGGAGCGCCGAAGAGAGCGACATCGATGATGGCCTGCTCTTCGACGAGTCGCCGGCGGTTCCGGAAGGTCTCGGGCGTGGCACAGCCCGGCTTGGAGATAGGCATCTCCAGGACGGTGGTCACACCTCCGGCCGCAGCGGCCCGTGTTTCGGTGTAGAAGTCGCCGCGCTCGAGGTACGCTGGCGTGCGGCTGTGGAAGTGGACGTCAATTGCCCCCGGGAGAACAAGCATGCCAGAGGCGTCTATGGTTCGCGCAGCCTCCGGGAGATAACCAGGAAGCGCCAGAGCAGCGATTCGTCCTTCTGCGATGCCCACGTCGGCAAAAACGCGCCCCTGTTCACTGACGACTAGGCCTCCGTTGATCGCCAGATCCACCAGATCACCTCCTCGAATAGTCGTCCACAGGTTGCCAGCGGAGATCCAGCTATTGGATCGGACCGATGGCCTGCTCAACAGCCCGGAGGACGGAGCCGCTGCGAAGAAGCTCCAGAGTAGAGACTAGATCGGCGTGCAGCCACCGGTCGCCTTCCAGAGCGGCCGGGATTCGTTCGCGAAGGGCTGCGTAGGCGGCAGCGGAGCCACGGCCCAAGCCGAACTGCCTGAGCAGCGGTTCGGTCAGACTGATGGCCTGGGCAGCCATGAGCATCTCCGTGGATACGATCTGTTGCACGTTGTCGATCACCATGCGTGCCTTGCGGGCGGACCAGGTGCTGTTACTGATGTGATCCTCTTGGTTGCTCTTGGTGGGGATGGAATCGACGCTGGCCGGCCAGCAGAGTGTCTTGTTCTCTACTACCAGCGCGGCCATGGAGCAGTGAGCGATGGAGTAGCCGGTGTTCAGTCCGGGTAGCTTCGCCACTAGATTACTGGGCAGGCCGTAGCTCATCGTCGGATCCAGAAGACGGTGCGTGCGACGTTCGCTGATGCTGCCCAGGTCGGTCATCACCACGGCCAGCAAGTCCATGGCCTGAGCCAGGTACTGGCCGTGAAAGTTCCCGCCGCTCAGAACGTCATACCCCTTCTCTGTCTCGAAGATGAGAGGGTTGTCGGTGGAGGAGTTGATCTCCGTGGCCAGAATGCTCTCTACATACTCCAGCGCATCACGGACTGGGCCATGTACCTGCGGTGCACAGCGGAGGGAATAGGCGTCCTGTACCCGCGCGGAGATGGTCTGCGCGGGCATCCGCCCCTCGTCGGGGAGGGCCACCTGCCGTGCTGACTCAGTGCAGCGTTGACTACCGTCCGTCAGGCGACGCACAATCTCGGCTGTGTTGGATTGACCGCGATGGGGCCGCGCTTCCTGGATACGTGGATCGAAGGCAGCCAACTCCCCGCGCATGGCCTCAAGACTTAGGGCCAGGGCGATTTCGGCGTGAGCCAGTGCCAGCTCCGCCTGATGCTTGGCCAGTATGGCGATAGCCAGCGACACAGTGCTGCCGTTGATTAAGGCCAGCCCTTCCTTGGCGCCCAGTTTGAACTGGACGGGGTCGATACCCGCGGCGTCCAGGGCCTCAGTGGCCGGCAAACGTCGTCCGTCGAAGAACGCTTCTGCTTGAGGGTGTCCTACCAGCGTTCCGGCCATATGAGCCAGAGGCGCCAAGTCGCCGCTGGCTCCCACCGAGCCAAGTTTGGGTATGACGGGATGCACACCACGGTTGAGCAGCGCCAGCAAGCGGTCCACCAACTCGGGGCGCACGCCGGAACATCCTCGGGCGAAGGTATTGGCCCTGAGGATGATGATGGCCCTGACCACGTCTTCTGGTAGCGGCTTCCCAACACCGGCGCTGTGGGAGTTGATCAGCATCTCCTGGAAGAGATCGATCTGCTCCAGGGCGATGGCCGAATCTTTCAACTTGCCCACGCCGGTATTGAAGCCGTAGATGGGTCGAGCATCAGCCTTTAGCCAGTGATCCTCCACGTATTGGCGCGCCTTGGCCAGGCGCGCGCGCGACTCGGCCGAGAGGAGCACCAACGGCCAATGGTCCTTGGGTGCCGTGGCCACCGAGACCACCTCAGAGGCCGCAAGGCTGTTCCCATCCAGTTCAAGATTCATGCCCTTCTCCCATTCGGAGGCAGTCAGTATGCGCCCAGTTCCCTTTGCACGCGTTCCAGCACCTCTCGCGGTGGGCGTGCCAGTTCGAATCGCCCGCCCGGGTCTCCATCACCGGGCAGTGCGGTGGCCACGATGCCCACTTTGGTCACGGTGAGGCTCTCCTCCAGCGGCTCACACCGATCCGCCCTCGCTCCGGGGAGAATCACAATGTCTCGCTCGGCCCTCATCCTCGTGGCCAGCGCCCATTCCACCTGGGACCAGTCTTCGGGGTCGATGTCGTCATCGATGAGGATGACGAGCTTCAGCAGGTTCACCTGGTCCATGGCCAGCGTGATGGCCCGCCTTGCTTCGTCAGGCTGTGGTCTGTGCATCGTGATGATGGCGTGTAGGCGCCCCATTCCACCATCGGTGATGAACACCCTTTGAACGTTGGGCATGGCGCACCGGAGCGCCTGACAGGTCGTGGCTCCGATGGCGACGCCACCCAAGAGGCAGTGCTCGGGAGCGTAACCGGGCAGGATGGCCTGGTAGATGGCATCCCGACGACGGGAGACGGCCCGAACGCGTACCGCGTGCCCTGCACCATAATGGACGTAGAACCCTGGAAACTCGGACACAGGGCCCTCTTCGATTCTGTCGGTGGGGTCGAGAACACCCTCGAGCGCGATCTCCGCTTCGGCGGGGACTTCCAGATCGACAGTTAGGCAGCGCACCAGGCGGAGGGGTTCGCCCAGCAGGCCGCCCGCGATGTCGTACTCGTCGTGGCCCAGATCGACGTACATCTGCGAGGCGATGAGTACCGCAGGGTGGTTCCCTATGGCCACCGCGATCTCCAGATCGTGGCCTCGAGCCTCTGCCCTCCATATCAACTCGCTCAAGTGATGGGTGGGAGCGATACCTGCCAGGAGTCGATCGCCGCCTTCCACCCGCAGCCGCGCTATGGACACGTTGCGCAGGCCCGTCTCTGGGTCCTTGGCGATGATCACGCCAGCTGTGATGTACGGTCCGCCCTCCCTCTCGAACCAGGTCGGCACGGGGAGGAGCGACGGGATGTCCACCCTGTCCTGGTGAACCACCTCCTGCACCGGTCCTTCGGGCACGACGAGCGGCTCGATGCCCTGCTCAAGGGCGTCGATGCAAGCATCCTGAAGAGCGGGCAGCTCTACTCCGAGTCCCCGAGCGATCTTCTCCCTGGTGTTGAGCACATTGCCCACCACCGGCATGTCATGGCCTTTGACCCGGTGGAAGAATTGCGTCGGACCGTCCTTCCTCAGAGAGAGAACGGCCCCCAGTTCAAAGCGTGGGTCCACGACACGGTCTACGTCGTGCAGGTCGCCTGTTCGTTCCCAATCGCGCAGTGTGCTGCGCAGGCTCTGTTCCATAATCCCACTGTCGAAAGCGCCATTTGGCGTTTAGGGCCCATGCATCGAAGGGCGAAAAGGAAACTCTCCCTATCTCTCCATGTCGAGCTGACTATCTATCTTGAGAAGGGCCTCCAGCAGGACACGAGCGCCGATCACGCAGTGTTCGGGCTTTGTGAATTCCTCTGGAGAGTGGCTCATACCGCCGCGGCTGGGCACGAAGAGCATGGCCTGCGGCGCAATGTGGGCCATACACATGGCATCGTGACCGGCGCCGCTGGGCAGACGCCGATAGGGGACGCCCAACTCCTCGCAGGTGGAGGAGAGGATATCCACCAGCAGGGGATCGGATCGGGCAGGTGGTTTGGCGGAGAGTACGCTCAGGGTGCCACCCATCTGCACGGCTGAGCGCGAGAGCTCCTTCTCGGCCTGCTCCAGGCTGGCTTCGTCCAGTCCTCTGGTCTCCACGCTGAGCTCAACGCGGCCGGGAATCACGCTCGGGAAGCCAGGTTGAAGGTGTAGGGTCCCCACGGTGCCCACTATGTTGTGAGCCAAGGCTACATCCCGCACGGCCAGGACAAATTGCGCGGCCAGTACCAGGGCATCGTGACGCTCGGCCATAGGCGTCGTGCCAGCGTGGTTGGCCAGGCCCTGGAAAACGGCGCCGTAGCGACGGATGCCCACGATGCCTTCGACGACGCCCAAAGGCACGCCAGATCTCTCCAGTGTGCCGCCCTGCTCGATGTGCAGTTCCAGGAAGCAGGCCAGGCTACACCGGCCCCTCTTTGCTTCGATCACCGTCGGGGGGTCCAGGCCGGCGGCCTCTAGGTGCTGGGCGACGGGGATGCCATCCCACGCCGGCCTGTCGAGGATGGCCGGATCCAGCAGACCGGCCATGGCCCGGCTGCCGATGGTGCCCCCCATGGTTGCTTCCTCCGCCGCGAAGTTGATCACCTCTACGGGGTGTCGCAGACGGAGCCCTGCCTCGGCCAGCGCCCTTACACAAGCCATGGCGGCCGCCACCCCCAGGGAGCCGTCATAGCGCCCCCCCTGGAGTACGGTGTCGGTGTGCGAGCCCACGGCGATGGGAGGGAGTTCGGGAGCCTGTCCATGGTAGGGACAAATGCTGTTTCCGGCCTGATCTATGGTCACTTGGAGGCCCAGGTCTCGCATCTGGGTCTCCACCCAGCGTCTCGCCTCCAGGTCTGCCGGGCTGTAGGCTACCCGATTGACGGCGCCGCTAACACAAGACCCGAATCCAGCCAGGGCGTCCAGGTCTTCCAGGAGTCTCTTGCCGTCCAGCTGGGGTTTGCCCAGTCGTGCCTCCCTGTCTCTGCGCCGATGCGGCTCACAGTCGGAGATGACTCGCTGGTTTGTCTCCCGCCTCCAGTGGCGAGTATAGCACCACGATGGGTCTCGCACAAGCGGCTCTGCCTGGAATGTGGAGCAAGGATTGTCGTGGTGTACAGCGCTAGTTTGTTGGCTGAATGCCATCCGTGTTTGCTGTGCCTTGGGACTGGCAGGCTCAGCCAAGCGCACGCAGCACCCTTGCGCGCGGTCCGAAGCTGTGGCAGTATCTGGGAGGCATCCGTCGAGAGGACGCCATGTGTGGATACATGCCATGTGTGTATCACGGCTGGCCCGTGATCTGCCGGCTGGTGGCTCAGCGTGTTTGCGGCACGCAAAGGGTAGCATGGATCGAGAGGTCGTAGGTGGACAATAGCAGCTACAATCGGTCAACAGAGGTCCCTCATGGGGTGGCGCTCAGCCGGGATCTTGGCCTGTTCACGATCACCATGATCGGCGTGGGGGGGATGATCGGCGCCGGGGTCTTCGTACTCACCGGCATCGCCGCTGGGGTAGCCGGGCCGGCCCTGGTACTCGCCTTCATGCTCAATGGCATCGTCACTCTCTTCACCGCGATGGCCTATGCGGAGCTGGGTTCGGCCTTTCCGGAGGCGGGTGGCGGCTATCTGTGGGTTAAGGAAGGGCTGGGTGGCGCCCAGGGGTTCCTGGCCGGCTGGATGAGCTGGTTTGCCCACGCTGTAGCCGGCAGCCTGTACGCCCTGGCGTTCGGCCGGTTTGCCACCGAACTGTGGATCATGGCTGGATTGCCGGTCTGGGGGCTTTCAGTGCATCAGATGACCCTGGGATTGATGACCCTGATAGTCTTCCTGTTCATCGCCATCAACTACCGGGGTGCCTCGGAGACTGGCCTGATCGGCAATATTATCACTCTGACCAAGGTGGCGATCTTGGTGCTGTTTGTCATCTTTGGGCTCGCCGCCATGTATCGCGCTGGTGATTGGGGCGAACGCTTCACGACGGACTTCATGCCCAACGGTTTCGTTGGGGTTCTGATGGCCATGGGGCTCACCTTTATCGCCTTCGAAGGGTATGAGATCATTGCCCAATCGGGAGAGGAGGTGGTCGACCCCAAGCGCAACGTGCCGAAGGCGATCTTTGCGGCGATTGCTCTGGCAGTGGTTGTCTACATCCTGGTAGGATTCACCGCCATTGGGGCGACCACGCCGCCCGACGGTATGGCTGTGCACGAGTACTTGGGGGAGAGGAAGGAGGTCGCGGTTGTCGAGGTAGCGAGGCAGGTGTTTCCCTGGGGCGTCGGGGCCATCGTCTTGCTCTTCAGCGGACTGATATCGACCATGTCCGCCCTCAACGCGACCACCTACTCTTCGTCTCGGGTCTCCTTTGCCATGGGGCGAGACCACAATCTGCCGGCGGTCTTCGCACGAGTGCATTCCGTTCGACACACCCCCCACTGGGCGGTTGTACTTTCTGGTGCGCTGATGATCCTGATGGCCTGGTCTCTTCCCATCGAGCACGTGGCGGCAGCGGCCGACATCATGTTCTTGCTTCTCTTCTTTCAGGTCAACGTGGCGGTGATGACTCTGCGGAAGAGGATGCCAGACCTGGAGCGTGGCTTTGTGATCCCGTGGTTTCCAGCGGTGCCGATCATCGGCCTGATCACACAGGGTATCCTCGCCGTCTTCCTGTTCGGATACAGTCAGGTTGCCTGGTACTTCGCTGGTGGATGGATCGTTGTGGGTTTGCTGGCCTACTACGCGCACTTCTCCAAGATCGAGGCCATGGAGAAGCCCAAGGACATCCTTCTGGAAGAGGTGTTGGTGAGTCGCGACTACTCGGTGCTTGTGCCGGTGGCTAGCGAACTAGAGGCACGAATGCTGGGCGACATCGGCGCCGTCCTGGCCCAAGACAATCAGGGCGAGGTACTAGCGCTGTACGTTGTCCGGATCCCGCCTCAACTCACCCTGGGCGAGGGGCGGCTCTTGCTCAAGGAGGGGCGCCCCTACCTGGAGAAGGTGATCGAGCAGGCGAAGAGGCGGGATGTACCGGTACATACCATGATCCGGTTGGGGCGGAACGTTGCCGAGGCGGTGCGCAAGACCGCGGTGGAGAATGCTTCGGACCTGATCGTGCTGGGGTGGCCAGGCTACACCGGTACCACTGATCGGCTCTATGGATCCATCATCGACCCCATTGTAGACAATCCACCTGCTGACATCGCGGTTGTTCGCTACCGGCAATACCGGCCTTTACGCTCGATACTGGTGCCTGTGTCCGATGGGCCCAACAGTCGGCGGGCGGTGAGAATGGCCGTTAGCATGGCCCGCGTTGGCGAGAACGGTCCGGCAAAGGTCACCCTTGTGCACGTATTGCCGGTTGGGTCTCGCAGCGCCCATGCCGTTCGAGCCGAGCAGTGCCTCAAATACGTGCTGGAGGGCATCGAGTACCAGCATGTCGAGAAGCGCCTCGTTGAGGGGACGAGCATAGTTGACACAGTCGTGGCCGAAGCCGAGGAAGGGGTGCATGATCTGGTGGTTGTGGGGGCCACGGAGGAACCGTTGTTCCGCAATCTCCTCTTCGGCAGCGTCTCACACGAGATTGCCGATCGAGCCCTGGTGACGGTAATTATGGTCAAGCGCCGCAGCAGCCCGCTCCACTCTTTCCTGCGCGAGACAGTACTGGAGTCCAGTACCGGAAACGAGGAGCGTGTCTGCGAGAGCAAAGAATAGCTTCCAGAGTAGTATCGCTGGTGCGCGCCCTTTGCCCGCACCTGCTGGGCTTTGGCTTCTTCCAGAGGAGTTACAGCATCGCAACCCTGTCGTCTTGGGTGGTCATCGATGATTGGAGCCCTCATGTCCCGCTCATGACCTGGGCAGCACTTCCGGCCACGTGGACCCTCGTACTCGCCACTCGGCGCGTGTTCCGGAGGGGCAGGCTACGGATCGGCGACGCGTTCCTGCGCTCAGGGCCACAAGGACGCACATGCTTCTCCTACGTCCGGGATGCTTCGGATCGACCCTTCTCCGAAGGGCAGGGCGCGGCCGTGGAGTCGTACGGTCAGGTTGGACGGGAGCCGCGGCGTCCGGAGCTATTACAGGGGGTGAGCCCACCGGATGGGGCCGCCACAATCTTGATGTCACTTTCGTTCGGTGCAAGGTAGCGTCCGGATAGGGGCCGGTCACAGGGTGGTGAGCAACGAGCGGCGGTTCCCATAGGGAGCAAGCCATGTCTCAGATCTATGTCTATACAGTGGTCCTAGTTGTGGTGGCCCTGGTCTTCGACTTCCTGAACGGCTTTCACGACAGCGCCAACATAGTGGCGACGATGATCGCCTCCAGGTCGATGGGGCCTCGCAGGGCACTCCTGCTCAGCGGGGTCGCGCACTTTATGGCGCCGTTTCTCTTCGGAGTGGCGGTGGCCACGACCATCGGCAAGGGCATCGTGAGTCCGGAGACCATCACTGTCTCTGTGGTCATGGCTGCTCTGCTAAGCGCCATCGCCTGGAATCTGATCACCTGGTTCTTTGGACTGCCTTCCAGTTCCTCGCATGCGCTGGCCGGGGGCATCGTCGGGGCGGTTGCGGTGGCCAGCGGACTGGGGGCGATTCACCAGGCCGGGTTGGCGAAGGTGATCATCGCTCTGGTAGTGTCACCCGTGTTGGGGCTACTCTTCGGCTACTTGCTGATGAAGCTAGTGCTGTCTCTGGTCAGAGGCGCCACCCCGCGCGTCAATTGGCTCTTCAGGCGAGGGCAGGTACTCACAGCTGTCGCGCTGGCGCTCAGCCACGGGACCAACGATGCTCAGAAGACCATGGGCATCATCACCATGGGCTTGGTGGCTGGTGGCTTTCTCAGCGAGTTCGCTGTGCCGTGGTGGGTAGTTGCCCTTTCCGCGGGCGCCATTTCCCTGGGGACTGCTCTGGGCGGGTGGCGCATCATCAGGACGTTGGGTGCCGGCCTCTACCGTCTCAGGGCTGTGGACGGCTTTGTATCCCAGGCTTCATCTGCCGCAGTCATCCTGGGGGCGGCCATTCTGGGCGGCCCCGTAAGCACCACTCAAGTGGTGAGTTCCTCCCTTATGGGCACGGGCAGTGCTCAACGGGTGTCCAAAGTGCGGTGGGGTGTTGCGGTTGACATCATTACCGCCTGGGTGCTGACGATTCCTATCTCCGCGCTGGCAGCGGCACTGCTCTACTTCCCGCTCGATCGTGTGCTAGGAGGTGCGTAGGCCATGGGGATCAGAGAGTTCTTGCGACCTAGGCAGGACACCTTCCTGCGTCTGATTGCCGACCAGGCTGCGAAGACGCTGGAGGGCATGGATGCCCTGGAAGAATACATGAGGAACAACAACAGAGACGCGGCGAAGAGAGTCATCCAGGCGGAGAAGGAGGCTGACGAGTTGCGGCGCATCCTCGTAGACGAGTTGAACCGCACGTTCGTAACGCCCATAGACCGGGAGGACATCTTCGCGCTGTCTCGTGCCATAGACGACATCCTCGACTATGGTGACTCCACGGTTGAGGAGATGACCATCCTGGACATCTTGCCGAATAAGCACCTGCATCGTATGGCTTCTCTGCTGCGGGATGCGGCCAACGAGATACACCTGGCCACTCTGCGGTTGAAGGATCATCCTAGTGTGGCCTACGAACATGCCATGAGGGCCAAGGCCCTTGAGAACAGGATGGAGACCATCTACCGGGAGGCCCTGGCGGATCTGTTTGGCGGTCCTGCTGACTGCGAGCGCATCGTGCAGATGCTGAAGCTGAGGGAGCTCTATCGTCACCTAAGCAACTCCGCCGACAGGGGTGACGAAGCGGCGAATGTGATCACGGACATCGTGGTCAAGATGACGTAGGCATAAGCCAGGGTGAGTCGGATGAGCAGGGTAGTGTTGGTCACCGGTGAGCGAGGCGTCGGCAAGACGCATCTGTGCCAACAGGTGGTTGAGCAGGCTGGCAAGATTGGCTACCGTTGTGCCGGGGTGCTCTCGCGCGCTGTCTTCGACCGAGAGGAAAAGGCCGCCATCACCCTGGTAGACGTGGCGACCAGCGCTGAGAGAACCCTCGCGGTAGCGGACGACACGCCGGGCGAGCTCCGATGGGGTAGGTACAGGTTCGTGCCCTCGACGCTGGAGTGGGGTTCGGACCTACTGGCCGGAGCAACGCCCTGCGACTTGCTCATCGTGGATGAGTTGGGTCCGTTGGAATTGACACTCGGACAGGGGTTGGTCGCAGCACTGGACGTGCTGGACGAAGGTGCCTTCTCGCTGGCCTTGGTGGTGGTGCGACCAGAGCTGCTGGACACCTTGAGAGACCAACTCCATTGCGCCGAGACAAGGGTGGTGGAGGTAGATCTTCAGAACCGGGATCTGCTTCCGGGGCAGATTGTGTCCCTCTTGGACGAGAGCGCTGTGAATCGAGACTTGCCTCTTGGGGCAGACCACTGTATAATGACTGAGTAGATAATAGGTTCTCCGACCCAGCGTGCCTAAAGGCCGATGCCCATGGGCGTTGGGCGGCAGGGCACAGCCTGAAAGGGCTTTGCCTCCCGTATTTGGAAAGGAGAATCGCTAGGATAGACAGGGCGCTCTTTTCCAGGTGCGCCCTTTTTTGTGGAGCGGGGTATGAAGGATCAGATGATTGTTCAAGAACTGAGAGATTCTCTGGAAGAGGACGGCCGGGTGACTTGTGCAACGATGCATGGGATTGCCGGAAAGCTGGATGTCGAGCCCCTCATAGTGGGAGACACAGCCACTGATCTGGAGATCCAGGCTTCGCAGTGCCAACTGGGTCTCTTCGGACATGGTCCCAGGGGGCAGGGCAAGGGACGTATCGTCCACTCACAAGCGGCAGTCAGTGAGGAACTGGCGGGTCGCATCCGTGGCGCCGTGGTGAATAACAAGCTTCCGTGCGACGCTGCTTGGGACATTGCCAGCGAGTTCAAGCTGACGCGCCTGGACCTCGGAAATGCGGCCGAGACGCTTGGCCTATTGATCTCGCCGTGCCAACTAGGCTTCTTCTGACCTTTACAACATAAGAGTGCTGAGTTCTCCGACCCGGCAGTCCTACCGGCATAGGCCCATGGACGCCGGGCGTTAGGGTATGGCTTGAAAAGGCCATGCCTCCCGTGCTTGGAAAGGAGAATGCTGCCAGGGGCTCTGTCCCGTATCTGGATGCTGGCTTCCTTTCGAGCGTAGGGTATCGTGAGGAGGGAGGTGAGGATCAAAAGGATAAAGTTGACAGGGCCCTTCTTAATGCTTGCTGGAAATGGCGAACGACAGACTACCATAGGAGGCAACCGCAGATGAAGTTGTTGAAGTATTCTGGGCTAGCGCTGCTGGTCACGATCATGCTTGTGCTTGCTGGATGTGGCGGAGCCGCAGGCCCACAGGCTCCTCAGGTGGATTGGACCCTGACCGTGGAAGGAGAGGTGGACACCCCGTTGACGCTCAGCTACGCGGACCTGGCGGCTATGGAGCAAATCTCGCTGAAAGAAATCCTGATGCAGAAGTCTACCGGCGAAGATACGGTCAATGACTGGGAGGGTGCATCTCTGGCCGCCATCCTGGAGAAGGCGGGAGCGAGTCCAGACGCCAGTGGCCTTACAGCTATTGCTGCAGACGGCTATGCGATCATGATCTCCATGCCTGACCTGGAGGATGCGATCGTGGCTCTCAAGTCGGACGGAGAGTGGATCGCCACCGCCGACGAGCAGCATGGTCCCATTAGACTGGTGGTGCCCAACAAGCCGGCCAATCACTGGATCTTCCAGTTGACCAATATTGTGGTGGAGGGTGCAGGTGCGCTGCCTCCTCAGGCCGAGTGGGAGTTGGCCTTTCAAGGCGCGGTGGACAATGAGAGGACTTTCGAATTCGTACAGCTCACGGGGTTTGAGCGGGTCGAGCTGGAGGGTCTAGTGGTTCAGACCAAAAGCGGCGAGAGCACCCATGATTTCGAGGGAGTCCCGCTCACTACTCTCTTCGACCTGGTTGCCCTTCGTAGCGACGCGGAGTCCATCACGGCAGAGGCTGTTGACGGCTACAGCGTGGCTATCAATATGGCAGACCTGGGCGAGGACGCCATGGTGGCCCTGAAGATGGATGGCGAATGGCTGGTGGAGAGCGATCCCGAGAGCCCCATCCGCCTGGTCGTTCCGGGGCTGCCGGCCAACAAGTGGGTGTCGCAACTGGTGAAAATCACCGCGAGCACCGAGTCTGCCGCTGAGCCCGAGCCGGCTCAGACTCCGGAGGCATCTGAGGCCCCTGTCGTCGACTGGACGCTCACGCTGGACGGCGCGGTGTCCAATGTGCTCAGTCTGGACTACGCTGAGCTTGCTAGCATGGACACTGTGGTCCTGGAAAACGTGGTGAAGCAGACCCAGCGGGGCGAGAGCACCCATACCTATGAGGGGGTGCTCCTCAGCGATCTCTTCGATCTGGCTGGAGTTGACAGCGCCGCGACCACGCTGACAGCCACTGCCTCTGACGGATACAGCGCGTCAATACCACTGGCCGACCTGGGCACCGAAGCCATGGTGGCCTTGAAGGATGACGGAGAATGGCTGGCAGAGGCTGATCCGGAGACTCCCATCGAGTTAGTGGTGCCGGGATTGTCCGCCAGCGAGTGGGTTTCCATGCTGGTGAGTTTGACGCTGGAATAGGGCATCGTCGACCTGCAAGTACGCCAAAAGGGGTGGTGACATGCCATATCACCACCCCTTTCCCTCGTTGTTCACCCTTGAGCTGGCTCTACGGATTGGAGACCACCCTTACCACATCGGAAACCCACTCGCCTTTGTGCAGTTCGGGGAGCATGAGAGTCGGTTTTCCATAGTAGATGGTGAGGATAGCCTGCTCGGCATCGCGAGCCTCGATGGTGTACGTTTCGCCCTCGGCGTCGGTGACAGTCAGCGTAGAGAAGTCCGGGTGGGCTACTACATCGCCGATGGGAGCACCGGTGTGCAGATGGGAGTACTCCCCCTTGCGCACCTCACCGTCTTCCTCACTGCGATACATGGGATAGCTACGTTCTGAGATCACGGTCAGAGTGTTTTCCCTCAACAGCCGACCCATGGAGGTGGCGCGCCCGTCGATGATGATAGGCAGCTCTCCGCCGATGACGATGATCTTGGTGATGCCTTTCAGCCAAGTTGAGACGTGGAGGCCGTCGTCCTGGAAGCGGATACTCTCCAGATAGGGCAGAAGAAGCGACCGCTCGCTCACGTACTGTCTCTCCAGGGTTACGATCCCGCCGTCAGTGGAGATGAGGCTCACTTCCTTGAAGCCCTGGACTCCGTTCTGAGTGAGGAAGTCCAAGAGAGGAAGACTTGCCTGGCCTGAAAGCCGATAAGGCAGCATTTCGTTCACGCTGATCAGCTTGGGCTCGGGCACATCCCCGGTAAGCAGGACGAAGGAGTTGAAAGGCACATCGTCCAGGTTGATTGCTCCGTGGAGCTGGTGGCAGTCCACGCAGCGGAACTCCGACGAAATGCCGGTCAAGTTGGGCGAGACCAACAGGCCTCCTATGCTTCCCGCCACCCCGATGGCGATCCCCACCAGCACCGTGACGATAGTCGATACTGCGATGTTCCTCTTCAACTCCGCTTGGCCTCCTCTAGAGTGGTGGCAGTATGCTCCATGCCACAACGATGATACCCGCACCCAGCAGGGCCAGAGCGAGGATATCCCAGCCGGTATATCCGGGGGTCCTCCTGTAGGTGCGGGTGGAGTACTTCCCGAAGCAGCGCCCCTCCATGGACACGGCGAGCTCGTCTACCTTTCTCAATGCCGACACCAGGAGGGGGAGGATTAGCTGGCGAGCAAGGGTGACGAACTTGCGAGGAGTGCGGACGTCATACTTGACTCCTCTCGTGAGTTGAGCCTGGTAGACGGTGTTGCCCTCGATCTCGAAGATCGGTGCCATACGGAGCGCCGTGATGAGGACGAAACCGTACCTGTAGGGCAGGCCAATGCGCATCAAGGCATAGGCCAGGGAGCTGGGATCCGTGGTTAGGACAAAGAGGTAGCTCATCAGGACGAGGCTCAGAAACCTCCCCCCGACATAGATCCCGGCTGCGATGCCGCCGTCGGTGACCAGAAGGTTCACCGGGCCCAAACTCGCTTTGAGGATTGGTGATCCCGTGTGATTGAAGACGGCCTGAAGCGAAAAGAGCAGTACGCCCATGGTCGCCAGGAACCGAATACCGCGCACGTCGCGACGCAGGCCGAGACCGGCCAGTGGAAAGAGGGCCACGGCAAGCAGGAGGACCGTCAGCACCCACAGTGGGCTGGAGATGACGAAGAGAGAAATGCTCAGCCCGGCAAGCCAACAAAGCTTGACCAGGGGGTGCAGCCCGTGCAGCCACGAAGCTCTCGGCTGATAAACGATCTTGGGCCCGGCGCTCATCTGTTCAAGAGTTCCTCTGACCTTCCATGGGGCAGGTAGTCGGTAAGGCCCAGTGTTGCCAGCCTGTCCAGGGCTTCGCCCGTCGCGACGTCCAGCAGAATGCGGCCGTCTTTCAAGAAGACTACACGATCACTGTAACGGAAGGTGGTTTCCGGATCGTGCGTCACATTGACCACCGTGCTGCCTCGAAGGGTCTCCTCCCTGAGGAGGTTCATGACCATGGTAGCATTCTCACTGTCCTGACCAATGAGTATCTCGTCCAGCAGGATCACGCGTGGCTCGTAGGAGAGTATCGAGGCCAGGTTGAGGCGCCTTTTCTCGCCATAACTGAGCCTGTGAGGATGGCTATTCCGATAACGTTCCAGCCTGCATCTTCTCAGCAGGCTGTCTACCCCCTGTGAGGTCTCCTCATCAAGTAGACCGAGGTTGCGGGGAGCGAAGATCGCTTCCTCCCAAACAGTTTCGGCGAACAGCTGATGGTCAGGATTCTGAAAGATGAAGCCGATGTCTCGCGCCAGTGAGGATACGGGTGTCTTGCCCGTGTCGTGGCCAAGGACCACTACCTCTCCTGCCCGCGGTTTGAGCAACCCCATCAGACAACGCAGCAGGGTAGTCTTGCCGGACCCGTTGTCTCCCATCACAGCTACGAACTCACCGGCGTGCAGGTCGATGGAAAGATCGTTCAACACGGGCGAGTCACCGTACTCGACGGTGAGGTGCTCCGTGCGGACCACGTGGCCGTCGTTAGACCTCGGCGTGCTGCGCTGTGAAGGCGCGGGCATACTCTCGGCTGGGGAGTAGCGAGGAAGGTCTCTTCCATCGCTGACGATGCGGCCCTGCTCCATTCTCACGACACGGGGCTGGAACGGTCTCAGGTAACCAAGCTTGTGCTCGATGACGATGACGGTGATGCCTGCCTTCTCGCGTATGTGCTGGATAACCCTGAAGATCTCCCCTGTGGCTGTGGGATCGAGGTTCGATGTCGGCTCGTCGAAGATGAGCACCTGGGGCTTGGCAGCCATCATGGCGGCGATGGCGATCTTCTGCTTCTCACCGCCAGAGAGGGTGGCGAGAGGACGGTCGAAAAGATGTAGCGCACCTACAATCTCCAAGGCCCACTCCGATCGCTCCTGGATAGTGGCCTTCGACAGACGCCGATTCTCCAGTCCGAAGGCCACTTCATCCGCCACCGTCAGTGTGCACAGCTGGGCCTCGGGGTTCTGCTGTACCAGCCCCACGATCTCTGCAACATCGAAGATCTCAGCTTCACGAGTGTCATGGCCATCCACTTCGACGACACCAGACGCTTCGCCCGCATGTTGGCGGAAGAGATAGCCACCCAGGGCTAAGGCGAGTGTCGACTTGCCACATCCGCTGGGGCCGGTGATGACCACGAACTCACCGGGCTCGATATCCAGGTGGACATCCTTCAGCGCGTGGGTTTCGCTATCCTGGAATTTGAAGCTGAGACCGCGAACGCAAATCAACTGACTTCGATCTCCGTGACGTCTGTGAGCCATACCTGGCCGATGTCACTTGCTACGGCGAAAGCAAGCCCCTCTTCGGCTGCGACGGTGAAGATTCTAATGCTTAAGTCGTTCAATACCGCTGGCAACTCCATCACCTGCACCTCGCCCGCTCGGTTCCGCAGCGTCACCGTGGTCGCTTGCGGCTGAGGCTCCATGGCATCCAGAACCGTCGCCAACGAAACGCCTTGGTACTTGCGAGTGCCGTATCCCAGATCGAGACGGGCGTTGTCCATCTCGAACTGCCACATATCAGGAACATACTGCCGCGGTTTGTTCAGAGACCCCGAGAACTCTATGGCGGCGGGGCCAATAATAGTGATCTCCACCACGTTTCTCACCCACGCTTTGTTGTTCCGCGCTCCGGCGACACTGTAGGTCATCTCTCGGGCGCTCCCTGACTGAGCCAGGATGAGCTGCTCGTTTTCCACCAGTTCGGTCATCTCGATGAAGAAATCATAGCCGTCGTTCCCCCTGGTGAGCACGGAGGTCGCGTCAGTGGCAGGCTGCGCCCGAGACACTATCTCAAGCAGGGGAAGTCCGGTGTAGGTGCCCATCAGTCCAGGTTTCGCGGTCTCCTGGATGGAGACCAGCAGGGGCTCGTCATCCTCGCTGTAGCTGTAGTCGTATGGCGCGTTCACACGCCCGTCGATGTGGACAGTGGGTGGTCCCTGAAGGGCGAAGTAGAGATAGGCGCCCCCGGCCAGCGTCAGCGCCGAGACGATGCCAAGAAACGCGGGGTAGAGCCACCGTCCCGAGGTCCCGGCGGGCTGGTCCCTTACCACGCCGGCGCGGCGCAGAGAGTCGAGGAGGGTCTTCCCCAGCACGCCAGCCAGGAGCACGCCGGAGAGGAAAGACACCAGTGACACCAGGAGGATGGCGCTGATGGTGAGTATGTCGCTGGGAATGGAGGCGAACGCCTGAAACACCCAGACGTTGGAGGCAGCGGCAATGCCTCCTGCCACTATGTAGGCCGGATAGCTGTTCTTGTTGCGGAAGGGCAGCATGCCCAGATCCACCAGGACGCCAGCCACCACGTCAATGAGGATGATCAGAATTCCATGGGTGTTGCCAGAGAGGAATTCCACTGCACCTTTGGCGATTCCCGTGACAGTGCCGGCACCTTGCTTGCCGGTCAATCCCACGGCGAGCACGAGCCACAGGACGTGCAAGCCGGCAAGCACCTGGGTCGCGCCGGGGAAGCCCAGTGCCGCGTGTGCGGCGTTGGCCAAGGTCTGGACGTACGTACTGGCGACCCCGCCAAGAGCGGCCAGCACTGCCATCATCAGTAGGTCGCGCGTCGAGAAGTAGTATCGCCTTCTTTGAGCCAACGTCTCCTGCGCCTCCAAGAAAACGGCCGGTGCTTTTCCAAGAGGAGGGCACCGGCCCAGGATCGATCTCCTTTCCAAGCACGGGAGGCACAACCGTTTCCCGTTGTACCCTGTCGGTCATGTCCCGTAGCCACCGAAGGCCTTAGGCGACATGACTCGGAGAGGTATTGGTTTGTCCATGATCATTATACCTGAGTTGAGCGTTGAAGTCAAGTGTCGACTCTGCTTGCGCCAAGAGATCGTTACCAGGTAGTGACAAAGATAGTGGCCAAGTCTGGTGTTCCTCTGGTACAAGGATAGTGCGAAAACCTCATCCGATAGGAGGAACGACCATGGCAGACTCGGCTTACGGGGAGTTTAGGGTATGACCAGCGAGCAGGCAAGGTTTCGGATGGTGATCTCCTGTCTGGAGACCCGCAGCGTCAGCGAGACAGCCCGCCGCTGGCATACCTCTCGAAAGGTGGTCCGCAAGTGGCTCAGACGCTTCCAGGCCCAGGGCCTCTCCGGGCTCAACGACGGCTCCCATCGCCATGACCACTCCCCAAGACAGACTCCTCCTCAGATCGAGCAACAGGTGCTGGGGGCGTGGAAGAAGACTCACTACGGAGGACATCGATTGGCCCTCTACTTGCGCGGCCACGGCCTCTGCCTTTCCCCTCAGACCATCCGCAATATCCTCCGACGACGAAGGCCTCCTCAAAAACGTAAGCCTCGCCAACCCCTCTGTCCCGCCCTGTGGGCCTGGGATCAGGAAGAGCCGTTCTCTGTCATACAAACCGATGTCAAATACATACACGACAGCCAGGCCCCACGCACAGAGAGAACCACCCACCTGCTCCGTCAGCGCCTCCCTCGCTATCAGTGGACCGCGTGCGAAGCACGTACCCGCCTCCGCTTCCTGGCCTATGGCCACAGACTCAACCGCACTAATGGTATGGCCTTCATGATCCTGGTAATCGTGTGGTTGCGAGCCCATGACGTACAAACCAAGGTCACCTTCCAAACCGACTGGGGTCAGGAGTTCGGCGGCGACAACCTGTCCCGAATCACCCGCCTCTCCACTCGCTACCTCCACCCTCTCGGAGCCGATCTGCGCCGCTATCCCTTCGGCCGCAAAGGCTACAACGGCCGTGTCGAACGAAGCCACCGCACCGACGACGAAGAGTTCTACCGACCCTGTCTCCTCAGCGCCAACGATACTAGCCAACTCCTGTCTCTCGCCCTCCATGGGGTCTACTTTCATAACACCATCCGCCCCCACTTCGGCAAGGGTATGGACCAAAAGCCTCCGCTGGAGGTGCTGGCCGGTCTCGGCTACAATGGAGCAGCAACCATCGCGGCACTGGCTCCTGTGTTGCTCGACCACATTAGCACTGATTTGGTGCTCGCCTGCCGCACCAGAAGTGGCAACGATCTATTGGCCAGATACAACGAGGACAGACCGGCGCAGGGTATCAGTGGTGCTGGGGAGTGTTTGCGTGGCCGTTGCAGAGATGGACGGCCAGCTTAGTGATTTGGGGTGCCTGGAGGCACTCAGCGGGTCGGTAAAATCGGCAGTCTGGCAGTGCGCCTGCGGGCACCTCCGCCCATCTGCCCTGTGCCCCTAGGGATTCTCAAGGCCATCGAGGTTGAACTGGACCTGGCGTTGCGCAGAGATGTGGTGATCCACGTCGATAGTACAGAGACGTAGCTCGTAGCAGGCATCAAGAGAGGAGAATCGGGCAAGGAAGGGAAGGTATGAGCGAGAAGAAGAAACATCTGGTCATCTTCCAGCCCTCAGGCAGCAGGGGACGCGTCGCGGGCGGAATGACCATCGTAGACGCCTCGCGAAAGCTCGGGGTCGAATTGGAGAGTGTGTGTGGGGGACAGGCCACCTGCGGCAAGTGCAAGGTCAGAATCGAGGAGGGATTCTTCGAGAGGTTCGGCATTGAGTCCAGTATGGATCATCTCTCTCCCATCGAGGAGCGAGAGAAGGATTTTTTCGAGAAGCACACCGAACTGACGGGCTATCGTCTCTCCTGCGTGACGGAGATATACGGCGATGTACTGATCTTTGTCCCCGAGGAAAGCCGCAAGGGCAAGCAGGTGGTGCGTAAGGCGGCGACCGACAGGAAGATCGACGTGAACCCCGCGGTCCGCAACTACTACGTGGAGATGACCCCGGCCACCCTCGAGGACACGACTGGGGATTGGGAACGGCTCACGGAGGCCCTTCAGAAGGAACACGGCATCAAGGGCCTGACCATCGACTACCTGGCACTGCTCTCGCTGCAAGACACGGTGAGAAAGGGCGGTTGGAAGGTCACGGTCTCCGTTTGGATGGGCAAGGAGGTCATCGCTGTTTTTCCGGGGAAGGTTGAGGAGAGCTATGGTCTCGCCGTGGACGTGGGGACCACGACGGTGGCTGGCTATCTGTGCGAGCTCAGTAGTGGCAAGCTGCTGGCCACGGACTCCATGATGAACCCGCAGGTGACCTTCGGCGAGGACGTAATGTCCCGCATCACCTACGCCATGACCCACAAAGACGGACTGAAGAGGATGAACGATGCCATCATCGACGGCCTCAACCGGCTGGCGGGTCAGGTCGCTGCGCAGGCCGGCATCAAGCGTAGGGACATCGTGGATTGGACCATCGTTGGCAACACCGCCATGCACCACATCTATATGAACATCTACCCGGAGTACATAGGCAAGGCTCCTTTTCCGCCCGCGATGCACGCTTCGATGGATGTGAAGGCCCGGGACATGGGGCTGAAGATCAGCCCAGGCGCCTACGTATACGTCTTGCCCATCGAGGCGGGATTCGTGGGCGCCGATAACGTGGGTGTGTTGATCGCCGAGGAGCCCTACAACCGGGATGATCTGATACTCATCATCGACATCGGCACCAACGGCGAGTTGGTGCTTGGCAACAAGAAGAAACTCATCTCTTCGTCTTGTGCCACCGGACCGGCCTTCGAGGGAGCTCACATCAAGTTTGGGATGCGTGCCGCCCCTGGGGCTATCGAGAAGGTACAGATAGACCCCGAGACGAAGGAACCGCGCTACAAGGTGATCGGCAAGGAGCAGTGGAGCGATGAGTTGAAGGAGATGGGCGCCAGAGGCATCTGCGGCTCGGGCATCATCGACGTGGTGGCGCAGATGTACGTGGCGGGCGTGATGATGAAGAACGGACGAGTGAACATCGAGCTGGACCACCCACGTATGCGTCAGGGTGAGGACGGATGGGAGTACGTGCTGGCCTGGGCGGACGAGACCTCCATCGGCCAGGACGTCACCGTCAACCAGAGCGACATCAGGGCTGTACAACTGGCCAAGGGAGCGATGTGCGCGGGCGCGAAGCTGATGATGCGGCGCCTGGGCATCAAGAAGCTGGACAGGGTGATCCTGGCCGGTGCCTTCGGGAGCTACATCGACCCCCAGCAAGCGATGATCATGGGTCTCTTCCCCGATTGCGATCTCAAGAAGGTGTATGCCGTGGGCAATGCTGCGGGTGATGGTGCGCGCATAGCACTGCTCAACGTGAACAAGAGGAAAGAGGCCAGCGAGTATGCCAGGAAGGTGGAGTATGTGGAGCTGACCGTGGAGGGCAATTTCGAGAAGGAGTTTGCCCAGGCGATGTACTTCCCCCACATGAAGGACAAGTACCCCCATCTGAAGGGGCTTATCCCGGACAGCGACACAGGCGGGTAGAGGAGAGGAGGCGGCCGTGAGTCTGAAGTTTCGTTACGACAAGGAGCAGAAGGTCTGCGATATCGGTGGCATCAAGGTCGGCGGCCAGCCCGGGGAGAATCCTCCCCTCCTCTTGGCGAGCCTGTTTCAGAAGGGGGACAAGCTGGTCGAGAGCAGGAAGAAGCGGAAGTTCGATAGAGTAGGAGCGGCGGAGCGTATCAAGGAGATGGAAGAAATCTCCGATCAGACCGGAGTACCAGGCATGGTGGCCATGGTGGCCAACGGTCCTGAGGAGATGAAGGCCTACGTGGACTTCTTCGTCAGCGTCAGCGATAGGCCCTTCGCCATCGACATCTGGGTACAGAATACCCGGGTGGAGGCCACCAGGTACATCTGCGAGCAGGGGTTGGCTGACCGTCTTCTCTACAACAGCATCACCCCTTGGGACGAGGACATTCCCCGCCAGGCGGAGACGCTGAAGGAACTGGGTGTCAAGCACATCGTGGTCCAGGCCTTTGACGTCGAGGACAAGACCCCGGCGGGCCGGCCGAAGTCCCTGAGGAACACGCTAGGGATGGTGGGCCAAGGCGGTTTCGAAAGCATTCTGGTGGACACAGCGGTGATGAACCTACCGGCGACTGCTTTCTCGCTGCTGGCCAACAGCTTGGTCAAGGAGGAGTTCGGCCTGCCGGCCGGCGGCGCCCCATCCAACGGCATATACATGTGGAAAGAGTCGAGGGAAAAGTGGGGCTCCAAAGGCTTCGTGGGCGTTGACGCAGGCATTCACGCCGTGAGCGCCCTGGGCAGCGACTTTATGCTCTACGGACCAATGACCGGGACGCAGCGTATCTTCCCGGCGGTGGCTGCGGCGTCGGCACTGCTGGCGACCCTGGTGTACCACGACACCCACAAGTTACCGCAAGGCAAGAGCCATCCGCTGAATCTGCTGTTCCCCGACATGGTGGAGCAGCTACTTGGACAATGAGGAGGCACATCAATGGCAGGCAACAATATGAATCATCGTGAGCGCGTTCTGGCCACACTGCGGGGCGAGAAGGTGGACCCCGTGCCGGTATTCAGCGGCATGGGGAACCTTACCGTGCATGGCCTGGAGGAGTTCGGGTGGCGCTTTCCGGAGATACACCTGGAAAGCCACAAGATGGCGGCTATGGCAGCTTCTACCTACAAGCTATTCGGCCTCGAGTCGGTGGTGGTGCCCTTCGACATGGGGGTTGAGGCGGAGGCCCTTGGCTGCGGGGTCAACTACTACGAAGATGCGGAGGATATCCTCTATCCCACCATCTCCACAAAGGTGGCGGACAAAGTCGATGAATGGGATCGCCAGTTGCCAGATAAGCCACTGGAGAAGGGAAGAATCCCCGTTGTGGTTGGTGCCATCAAGGAATTGAAGGATACTCTTGGTGGCGAGGTGGCCGTGGGCGCCTGGGTGCTGGGACCGTATACCCTGGCTGGGCAGCTTTTTGAACTGGATGATCTGTTCAAGAAGAGCTTCAAGAAGCCTGATGCGGTTCACAGGGCATTGGACGTATTGGAGGACTTCCTCATCGATCTGACCGCGCTCTACCGGAAGGCCGGTGCTGACTACATGACCGTGCGCGAGATGGGTGGTGGTGGTGACATCCTCAGCCCGCGTATGTTCAGGTCCTTGATTCAGCCCCACCTGCGGAAGATCTTCGCGGCCCTCGACTCGCCGAAGATCCTGCACATCTGTGGAGACACCAACTTGATCATTGAGCAGATGGCCGATTGCGGGGCGGACGCGGTTAGCGTAGATCAGAAGAATAACTTGAGGGAGACCAGGAAGAAGCTGGGCGACGATGTCATCCTCCTGGGCAACCTGGACCCGTACAACGTCCTGGTAGCCGGAACCATCGAGCAAATCGATGAGGCGGTCAAGGACATTATCGAGAGCAACGTCAATGCAGTGTGGCCGGGTTGTGATATTTGGCCCGATGTTCCCAGAGAGAACATGGAGGCGCTGATCGAGGTGACTCACAAGCACGGCAGGCGTGCCTAGCAGAAGCGGACGCGGACATCGACGTCGGGTCTGAGCCCATGACTGTGAATCAGGAAGAACGGGGTAGTGTGATCGTCTTCACCGGCAGCGGGAAGGGAAAGACGACCGCCGCTCTTGGTCTGGCTTGTCGCGCCGTGGGTCATGGCCGTAGGGCGGCCTTCATCCACTTCAGCGGTCCGGCGCTGCCCAGCCTGGCGGATGTACGGTCCACCAGCTTCCTGGGTCACGACGTGAGGATGATCCCATCGAGTCGCAGGCGGCCGAGACAGCCTACGTAGACCAGTTCGACGAGTCGGTGGCCACAGTGGAGGCCGCCCTGCATCGGTCGAGACAGTTGCTGGCAGAAGGCTCGTGTGACCTTCTTGTGCTGGATGACATTAACCCGCAGCTAGATCGCTGCATCATCACTGAATTGGCAGTCAGAGATCTGATCGCGGGTAAGCCCCAGTCTGCAACCATAGTGCTCACCGGTCGCTTCGCTCCACAGTGGGTGCTGGAGATGGCCGACATCGTCACCGACTTTGCAGAGCTCAAGCATCCTGTTCACGCTGGTGTGGGACCAAGGAAGGGCATCGAGTTTTAGCGGAGACTTCGCTGGAGCGGAGGTCCCGCTAGCCCGTGAGGGGTTGTTCGACCGCCGCTGTATTTGGCCGAGAGAACCTGGCGCGGTTCTGGCGGTGGGGGCGACCCATTGCAGCAAGCAGGTCCGTGGGCCTGCTCAGCGTTCGTTTGTTCGAAGCAGGTGCAGTTTCGGCGGTTGGGCCCCATTTGTTGCCGGGTGAGGGCGGTGCGGTTGCGCCTCGTGGCGTCAGTTCCGCGGGCCAATCTGCCAGCAAGGAACCGTCCCTGTTCGTGCTGATCCCTTGACCTGCCGCATCTCTGTGACCAGGTCTGCGAGAGCGATAACTTCGGGGTGGGCGCAGCTACCGGTCAGGATCACTTCTACCTTCTCGTGTTTGTGCCGGAGTATCGACAGCAGGTCGTGAAGCTCGATTAGCTTCCACTCCAGTGCGAGGTTCACTTGGTCCAAGATGACCAGGTCGTATTCGCCACTGGCTGTGGCCGCCTCTGCGGCGTCCAGTGCCTGCTGAGCCAGTCCGCTGTCCGCAAGTTCCGGGGCCTCTGTGATCGACGCGGTGTGTTGGCCAAGCTCGTTGATGGTGATGCCACCCTGGCCGACCAGTGCTGTCCTCAGTGCGCTACGCTCGGAATTGCCCTGCAGGAACTCGATGACGCGTACTCTGAAGCCCTGACCGGCAGCGCGCAGCGCCTGTCCCGCAGCGGCCATGGCCATGCCTTCTCCGTTGCCCGTGTACACCTGCAACAGCCCCTTTCGGTAGGTCATTCTGGGTCAGGTCTGTCTCGCTGGGCCCTTGGTGGTGGAGGGCAGAAGACACGCTCACGGCCACCAAGTGGACGGATACCGTGCGTTAGCCCATTTCGAAGCGAAAACGCCTCTGAAAGCGTCTCAGCAGTTGGAGAATCGGCGCGCCAAAGAGGAGAATCAGTAGCAGGTTCCCCAAGGCCCTCCCAATATCCCACCAGAGTGACGTGGCTAGGTAGAACGCCGCGTATCTGCCCAGCGTGGCCCAAAGGCCACTTCCAGGCTGCCACTGTGTGCTCGAAGGGCCCAGGTCCATCAGATACGGCCAGAACCAGAGGTTCATTATCGCGCCAAAAAGCAAGCCCAGGGCTGCTCCCCACAGTGCCAGCATGAGCACCTCGGCCCGCCCGAACCGCCGCAATTGAGGAAGCCAGGCGGATGCCATCCCCATCCAGCCAGCGGAGAACATCTGGTAGGGCAGCCAGGGGCCCATGCCTCCGGTGATGATGGCAGAGACCAGCAGTGAAAGGGCACCGAGGAGGAATCCGAAATCGGCTCCGTAGGCATAGCCGCACAAGATGGGAAGAAAGAGCATCGCTGTGAATCCCGCTGGGCCTGGGATGAGACGCAGAGCAGCATTGATAGCGACCAGGATGCCAAGAACAGCCACGACTTTGGAGTCCATCTGGCGAGTCTCGAGGTTGGCGATGATGACCACCAGGCACAGCAGTAGCAATATCAAAAAGGTCACTGGCGCGTCTGTAGAGTGGGCCATGAACCCGTGAGCGGATGGGCTCCGCTGCGGGAGGAAGAAGGGATAGAGAAAGGCGACCCCCCCCAACAGCGTGGCCAGAGCAAGAATCAGGGCGCTGAGAGAGCGCCCAGTGAACAATGACAACCGGACCTTCACGATTCCAGTACCGCCAGCACGTCGTCCACCGTGACAAAGCGCTCATCTCCGAACAACTTGCCTATCTGGGATGAGAATACCATCGAGTCGCTCATCACCCGCCGGGCTGGCCCGTCTACGACTACTTGTCCCTCGGCCAAAATCACCACCCTCTCGGCACACAGGGCCACCAGTTCGACGTCGTGGGTGGACATCACGATCGCTTTGCCTTCCTGTCGTTTCTTGGTCAAGAAGCTGGCGAGAGCCCGTTTCTGATGGTAGTCGAGGCCTCTGGTTGGCTCGTCGAGCAGGATGATCTCGGGCTCGGCGACGAGGATGGCGGCCATGGCAGCGCGCTGACGCTCACCGCCACTCAAGTCTCTGGGGTATGAATCAGCGAACTGGGATAGGTGGAGGCTGTCCAGCAACTCGTGATACCCGCCTGTCTCGAGTCCGTGGCTGCGCCTCGTGAAATCGAGTTCCTCTCGCAGGGTGTCGGCGAAGAGTAACGATCCAGGGTTCTGAGGCACGTAGCCCACCCTCCGCGCGATGTCCTGTACGCCCTTGCCCGCGATATCCTCACCGAACAGCTCCACTTGGCCACGCTCCGGACGCAGCAAACCGACGATCTGCTTTAGCAGAGTGGTCTTACCCGATCCGTTGCGCCCCATCAAGGCAACGAACTCTCCTGGTGCAACCGACAGGTCTACCCCTCTCAGGGCTTCCCGTCCGTCGTAGGAAAACCACACGTTCTTCATCCGCATCGTTACGCCATCGTCGCTTCGCACCGTGTCGGCGGGACGCAGGAGGCGGCGCTCATCAGGAGGGGGCAGGTTCATGGCTCTAGCGAAGCGGCGCCCGTCCTTGATGGTGAGAGGCAGTGGGTTCCAGCCCAGGCTCTTGGCTAGCTTGACCAGGGGCGGCTCCAGGTCGACCTGTGGCAGCACCTCTTGGGGTGACCCGATGACCGGACTCCCTCCAACCCCGGGGAGGTACACCAGACGATCTGCGTACTGCACCACGCGCTCCAAACGATGCTCCGACAGAATCACAGTCAAGCCGAGGTCCGCGTTGAGCTTCTGGACCGTAGTGAGGACTTCCTCTGCGGCCTGGGGGTCCAATTGCGAGGTTGGCTCGTCCAGTACAAGGACTTGCGGTTGGAGCGTGAGCACTGCTCCAATGGCGACTCGCTGCTTCTCACCTCCAGACAGGGTGTTGATCTTCCGGTGACGGAGGTGGGCGATGTTGATCTGATCCAACACTTCCTCGACACGCTTGCGCATCACAGACGGAGCGAGGTTGTGGTTCTCCATTGCGAAGGCCAGTTCATCTTCCACGGAGTCAACCACGAACTGACTCTCTGGATCCTGAAGCACAAAACCCACGACCTGGCTCATCCCTCGCGGCCCCAGGGCGACGGGATCGCGACCAGCCACGCGGACCGTGCCGCTGAGGGTGCCGCCGTAGAAGTGAGGCACCAGTCCATTCAGACACCGCAGCAAGGTTGATTTGCCCGAGCCGGAGTTCCCTATGAGTAGAAGGAATTCACCTTCTTCTACCTTGAGGGAAAGGTCCATGAGCACAGAGATGTGGGTGTCGGGGTATGTGTAAGTGACCTGGCGTAGCTCAATCACGTACTGATTTCCTCAGTTGCGGGGCGGCCAGCACCGGTGCCACAGCACTCAGCATGGCCAGTCCGATGAGGGGATTGAAGTCGGGCACAGCGACCTTCGGGTACGGGTAGAAGACCAGTGCCTCCACATGGAGAAGCCAGAAGCCAGCGACGACGACGATCGAGGCGAGGCTGGCAGCAGTGACCAGCGTATCACGCGGTCGCCACAGCTCCCGTCGATACCTGCTGCGCTTCACACCGCGCCCCATGACTAGCACATTGACGAGGAGTAGCGCCATGCTGCTCATCCCGATGATCGCACTCACCCACCGAGTGCTGGCAAAGTAACCGAAGTAGAAAGCCGCGACTAGTAGGCCGAATAGCGCGGTGGCGATGAGCACCCTATGCAGCGCTTCACGTCGTCCGGTGCTGCCGCGGGATCCACCACCAAAGCCACGAGCTTCCATGGACTCGGCCAGTTGAATAGCCCGCTCCAGTCCGGTGGTGAGCAGGGGGACGAAAAGGGGGAGCAGGTCCCGTATGCCACGGAAGCGGTGACCGCGAATGGCCTGAGCCTCCCTGATGTCCTGGAGTGAGGATACCATCTGCGGCACGAAGGCGATGGCGATGGAGGCGATCATCCCCGTTTGGTATAGAAAGGCTGGTGTCAGCCGCAACACCTTGTGGTGATCGACCAACACATTGAAGGTTGCGAAGACGAGCAGTATGGCTACCAGGCTGAGAGCACTGGTCAGCCCGTAAACCAGGGCCTCCATGGTAGTATCGCCACCGAGTTCCAGAAACGGCACTCGCCCGATGCGCAATGACAGACGGGGAAGCGTTAACAGCACGGTATCCCCGTAGTGCACGGTGAGGGTGTTGAACACCACGCTGATCATCCCGAGCGCCAAACCGGCCTTGAGAAAGACGCTCCAACTGGTGGCCATGGAAGATAGACGGCCCATAGTATTATAGGCGACTGCCACCGCCAGCAGCAGTAGGATCAGGTACAAAGGATTGCGAGAGATCATCGCCGGCAGCAGGGCGGCGGCGAGCCAGAGCATCCATGTCAAGGTGTGGTACATAGGCATCTGCTCGGTGTGTCCTTGCACTAGAAATGCGTCCGCGCACGAAAGTAGATGACCATCAGCAGCATCAACATGATCACGAAGGCGATGGCTCCAAAGCCAACGGTGCCGGCGCCGACCCCCAGTAGCAGGAGGATCCTCTGCAGGCCAACGGACTCCTCCCCTGTCGTGGAGGGCGGCGGCATTGCCAGCGGGTGCTCTGAGTCTCCGGAGCCCTGCAATACCACAGTAGGCTCCTCGTCCGGCGGGGTTGCGCTCGGAGTAGCGACCATGGCAAGCAGAGTGGCCCCGGAGGTAGGGGTTGTACTGGGCACCACCGTGGGACTTGGCGATGGCGAAAGGACGGGCGCCCGCGGGCTATTCGTGGCAGCTGGTGGCGGGGCGGCGGGCGGCTGCCTGGTTGCCGTCGGCGCTCTCGTGGGGGTCGCCGTGGCGCGAGGCGTCGGCGATGGCTGCGTCACCCTCACAGTCACCTCGTAAGAGTACTCGCCAGAGTCGTTGAACACCCGGAGTTCGAAGGTCTGCGTATTCTGAGGGCATACGTATCGGGCGTCGGTGGGCCGCACCCCTTCACCATTCAGGGTTACCACGCCCGCGTTCTCCACAGACCAGTGCACGGTCGAGCACTGCCCGGCGACGACATTGTCAGGCTCGGCATAGAGATCGACTATGGGAGGAGTGGGCGGAGCGCACAGCTCTTCGAAGGTCATCACTGGTGGTTGGACCTCGGAAGTCGCACCGACAGTGCCTGCACCCCAGGCCCATCCTTCCACATCCCCGGCTTCAACGAAGTGTGATGAGCATCCCGCTGTGGAGTAGTTCCATTTCGCCCCGCCCAGGTGGTAGTAGGCCCAATACTCGCAATCGACCCCACCGCACTCGCAGAAGCAGTTCGAGGCAGGACATCCCACACCGTTGATGGTGCAGACCGCCTCACCGTATGTGCCATACCCTCCGTATACTACCGAAAGGGATGATAAGTTTAGGACCTCGCATCCGCTTATGTCTGGTTGACTGAACTCGATGCACTCGGAGAAGACGCTGCCATCGTAAAACCGTACCACCAAGCCAGCTCGCTGGGTGTCTTGAGCCAGCACCTCTCCCGCCGGACAAACCCTCAGGAGAAGAAGGGCTACCGTGGCCGAGCCGAGAAGCAGGCCCAATGTCATGCGCTTCATCTGAACCCCATTCTGATATCCGGTGTTGCTGTCGGCGTGCTCGGGCAGACCGGCGACAGTCACATCTACGCCACTTCTTGTTTGGACGCTCTCAGCTTGAGGCTTGCGTATCCGGCGAGGCCAGCGAGCCCGCTCCCCATAAGCAGCATGGAGCCAGGTTCGGGCACGAACTCTCGTGGACGTTGCATTTCGCAGACTTCGGCGAGCGTTACGTCCTCAAGGGATGGGGTGTCAATGGGATCGAAGGTTGCCGAGTCGGTTCCACCCCATACAAATGCAATGACGTCACCATCCTGTACCGTGGGATCATAGGTAAGATCCCACCGATGGTTGGCCTGACTCCAGCGGAAGTACAGCCAGAAGAAGCATGGTTCGCCGGGCAGGAACGTGCACTCGCAGGTTAAGCAATCCGCAGAAGTGGCGGGGCAGCCCAGGCCTTCTATCGCGCACACGGAGACTCCGAGAGCGCCAAAGTCATAGGTGGCAACGTCGAGGCCGGTTGCCAGGAGCGGTGCCACCTTGTCGGCGGGCGTGTCCACTTGTACGCAAAAGGGTCGGACGTCTCCCCCGGGGAACTCAACGAGCACTCCTACGGTGCCTGGTCCCTGGCCGAAGGCTGTGCTGGCCGGGACCAGCACCATAACCGCCAGGACGCTGAGCAGCATCGCAATGCGGTGTGTTGTGCCTATGTTCTTCGCCATATTCCTTTGTCCTTTGCTATTCAAGATCCTAGTGTTGCCGCCTGCAAGCTACAGAAAGCCTACATCTTTGGCACCTCTCTCTCCAATTCATTGTTCACTCGTTGGCTGCTAACCGCTGAAATGTCTCATGACCATCGGCACACAACTCCTTCCGTCTTGCACCGTGATGGTCTGAGGCCTGTCCTCCGTGACCCCGTCAGGGTCATGGTATGTCACTTCCACCTCGTATTCCGTGCCCACCTGCAGATCCAGGAGGTGGAGATAAGCCAGGCCTCCTTTGTGCATGCTTGGCACTTCGTTCCAGCTCGGATCGCCCACAACATGATATTGCAGCTTGGCCCAGCCGTCGTTATCGTCGTCCCCGGTGTAGGGGGCGACAACCTGAAGGCCGTGTCCACAGGTCAACCGAGACGAAACCTGACCGGTCAGGGTTCCATCGAGTTCCGACAGAGGCTCATACGCTGGATAGTACCCCGAGACAAGGGCTGGTATGGCGTCGAGCGTGGCCAGCATAGGACTCCCAGGCGAGCTCGAGGTGAAACTGAAGCTTCCGGTTTCCTGTTGGAAGGCCAGGAGCGCGTCCCAAGAACTGAAGACCCCTCCCTTGCCAGTAGACAGGAGAAGAGGTGTTTCACGATACCTGCCGATGGCCAGCAGACCCTGGATTGCGAGCGCGGTGGAATTGCAGTTGGCCTCCGGGCGAGTCGCCAGGTCAGGAAATCCACCGTCTGCGAACTGAAGGTCTTGCAGAAATGCGGCGGCCTTGTCGAAAACGTCGGGGGAGCTGGGCCCGCCAGCGGCGGTGAGCGCCTGCATGCTTTGGGCCGTGGCGTCCGTATCGGGGGTGGAGGCATCCCAAGCCCAACCCCAGCCTCCGTTGCCTTTCTGGTCATTCTCGATGGCCGTAACGGCTTCCGGGTGGACGGACTGGCTCACTTCGCTCAGGGCCAAGATAGCAAGGTCGTGGGAGTAGAGGTTGGTGGGGTGGTAGCGATACGTGCCAAAGTTGTAGGTGGCCAGTAGCTGGCTCACCAGGTACTGCCCGGCGAAGTTGTAAGGGTTTGCCCAGCCTACTCCCACATCCTGGGCCGCTTGCACTGCCCTGATCACCTTGGCTAGTCTCCCCGCGGGATCACTGCCATAGATATATCCTGGCGTGGTTGATTCCAGAGCTTCCAAGGCGCTGATCTCGTTCTCCGTCCAATCTGCTCCATCGGGATTCTGCCCGGCGCGGGCAATGGCGAAGACGGCGTCGGCGTTTGCAGCGCCTCCGCCGAAACTCCCACTCTGAGTATCTTGCTGGGTCTTAAGCCATTCCAGCGCTCTCAGCGCGGCAAGGCCGCGCCCTGGGAGTGGAAGGAACCTGCCCATCAGCCCCGCTACCGAACCAGCGGTGATCTCAACATCGCCCTCGAACGAACCATCCCCGGCCTGGTCATTCAGCAGAGCGTCGAACGGCGTGCTTACGCATCGACGCCATTTGCTGTTCAGCAGGTTCTCGCCTGCCGCCAGCAGTGCCTGCATCGCTTGCGAAGTGGAAGCGGGCTCAGAATCCGAGGCCAGGGCCCAGCTGGCAAAGCCCGCGTCCTCGGTCTGTCGCTCGTGCAAGTAGAGTACGGCGTCACGCACGGGCTGCGAACCAGGCGACTCGCCGGCAGCAATCAGCGCCTGGACGCTGAGGGCCGTGCTCTTGGTGTCGCTCGCCTCTCCCGGCAGGGGACCCCACCCGTCGTCGGCATCATTCTGCTGGTTCTCAAGCCACGTGACAGCGTTGGGCCCTACCGTCTCCTTTGACACGCGCAAGGCCATTATCGCCAGCGCCTGGGCGGCTATCCCGTCGGAGCTGATCTTGTAGTACTGTCCGGTAACTTGACGGTAGCCCTTGAGCGCGGCGATGAGATCAGTGCTTCCAAAGTCACGCGGGTCCTCATTGCCGGCTACCACGGCCAGGATCAGGAGGGCTGTGCCTTCTGCGCTGTTCGTCTGTATCACTACCTGGGTGGCCAGGTAGTCCAGCGGCGACGCGCCGCTCACTTGAACGCTGCCCGGCTCCTCGTATGCTGAGGCGAAGGCCAGGACTACCGCGCAGGTGGTCTGCGGCTCGGAAGCTGGGTCGCCGAAGCCGCCGTCTGCATTCTGGTGGGAATCCAGCCAGCGCAGCGCCTTGTCTGCGGCTCGCAGTCTATCCGAGAGACCAAGGGTCGGCTGTGCTGCCTGCGTAGACGGCGCCAGGAGATACGGAGCAGGTGACAGCAGCAGCGCCATCAGCAGAGCTATCGCAGCCCTTGTCCTGAACTTCATCACACCCCCAACAACGAAAAACGCCCCAACCTTGCGAGTTGGGGCTTCGTACAAACAAACCCCCTCGTCGAGTTGACAAGGGGTTGTACTTGCGGCCTTGCGACCGCTGCTCCTTTCCCCTTTCTCTCGAAGGTTGCCGGAGCGCGACTCGGGCGGGTTTCCTGGCTCCTCCAGCCCTGCTGGAGCTACAGTTGCGGGACAGCGCCGGACTCTGACCGGCTTCCCCGTTACGTCCTAGCATCCGGGCAATGGACTCCCGGGTCGCTGGCTATTCGATTTGGCCACAGTATAGCAGAAGTCGTTCAGGTTGTCAAGTGCGAAAGGCCTGCGAGTCGTCTTGCATAAACCTGGCCGGACAGCGTCGTTGGCTGGCGCGTTGATCCTGCACACCCTATCTAACCACGAGCACGGGCCTGTCGGAGCCCAAGACGATCTGTTCTGTGGTGTCGGTGAGCATGAACCGCAGAATTCCGGAGGCGACATGGGCGCCGGTGACGATCAGGTCATAATCCCCTTCTCTTGCCTCGGCCAGGATTTCGTCCACTACCAGACCGTGTCGCACCTGTGCCACTGACGGCACCCGCAGATTTTCCAGGATCCTTAGGTCCTTCCTGAGATGCACTGCCTCGCGAGCGTCCGTGTCGAGCAGGCTCTCCGGAGCGCACGCTAGGTCATCCAGTTCGCACTCCGGACTGAGAGGCAGCTGTGACATCACATGCAATATAGTGACAGATGCGCCGGTGAGGGCGCCGATGCGACCGGCCATTTCAGTGTCCTTCTCACCAGCCTCAGCGCCGCCTGTGCAAACCAGTATCCTGTTCAATCCCCGCGCCTTTCCCTTGACGATAATTACGGAAACCGGGCAGTAGCGTGTCAAGCGGGCTGCGGTGGAGCCCAGGATGAAACGGGTGATGCCCCTGCGGCCTCGGGAGCCGACCACCACCAGATCGTATTCGTTCTCCTCCGTCTCTTTGAGTATCTCTTCTGCAGCGTGACCGTGCCTGATGCGCGTTTCGACGTGAGGAACCTCTTGGCACAGGGCATTGCTCACTCGCTCCACCATCCGGGTCACCTTTCTCTCCTCGTCAGGGTGCTCTATCACTCCGAGGATTGTGACCTGTTGCCTAACATCGCTGGCGATCAAGGAGCCGAACCGTAAGGCCTCGGATGCCTGTCTCGAGCCATCGGTGCACATCAGAATCTTCACGGCGGTGACCTCCAAGAAGCTACACTAACAAAAGGATGAGGGGAGTGATGAGAATAGCTGCTGCGAAAATAGCCAGGTTCCTGGTGCTCCGCACCGTCCGAGAGGTGATGTTGAGCACCAGTCGCTCGAATGGCCCATAGAGTAGAGACAGGACGAAAAGTGAGACGATGGAGATACTGATCATTTGAACGAGGACGACTTCTGTAGCAGCAGGATTGTTCAACAGGAGAGCCACGAATAAGGTGTCTACAAACGTGGAGACGTTCGCACCCATGACATAGGCTATTGCGTTCTCAGTTTTGATGTAGCCTCTTGCGGACAGAGGCACCAGGAGACTGAGGGAGATGGAGACTGACATGGAGAGCGCGGTGATCACAAGACCCATCAAGAACATGACCATGGGGCGATATACGACCCTGGAGATGGCGCTAAACTGGCTGCTCTCGAGGTGCAGCTGTGGCAGTGATCTATCGATGAGATTGAAGCTGAGGAGCACCAGGACCGCCCCGATCAGGAAGGTTAGCCAGCCGGGAGCGTTCTGCATCACGAACTCCACAATGGGACCGTACAGGAGATCTAGCACGGAGGTCAAGGTCCCTCCTCCTCCCAGCCTGATGGGATCAGTGACGTTGTTGGCGAGTAGAACGTAACTGATGCCCAGACCAGGCACGTGAAGGAAGGCAGTGATGATGAAGGAGAGCAGTCCCATGGAGAGGCCTGTAAGACGCTCGTGACCCCTCAAAACGTAGATTAAGCCGATGAAGAGCACGATGAAGGAGGCGCCGAGGCGCGAGCCGCTGATCATGGTCAGCGCCTCGAACTGCCCGATAGTGCCCGCGTCAAAGAAGGCCAGAGCGACCGCCGCCACTGGGGAGCCGCTCATTATCACATAGGCGGATAGCCATCCAAACCCCAGGCTGTTCGCCGCATTGTCCACGTGCAGCCAGCCCCGGACATAGGGAGCGACCGCGCCTGCAGCCTCCTTCATGAGCTGGATGGCCAAGACGAAGAGGGCTATGCTCACCACGGCGAGGCCGATCTTCTTCCAGTTGACTCTTCTCACACGAGTCTCCGGGCGCTACTGATCCCCTTTGACCTCTCGCTCAAGGCGCAGGAAGAACTCGCTCATAAAGCGGTGGCGTTCCTCGGCCATCTTCTTGGCGGTGGCGGTGAAGAGACTATCCTTGATCCTGGATAGTTTGAAGGCAAATTCGTGGACCGGCGTGTGATCTTGGGCAGCGTTCCGCCGTGCCAGCGACTTGTCGAGTCTCAGCGCCTGGACGTACTCGGGGTCAACCTCGGCCCATAGTCGCTGGCCGTCCAGCCCGCCCACGACGTAAGCTCTGGCTACGCCGATGGCCCCGATGCAGTCCAGCTTGTCTGCGTCAAACAGGACTTTGGCCTCCAGTGTCTCTGGCGCCAGGTCATCGCGATAGCGGTGAGCCGCGATGGCGTGCGCTATGGCGTCCACCGTGCTCGCGGGCCACGAACTCAGGATGCGTCGTGCCTTCTCCGCCCCGACCTGGGCGTGGCAACGTCCCTCTCTCAACTCTTCGGGGCGGCCGATGTCATGGAGCAGGACGGCGGGCGTGAGGACCTCCATGTCGGCTCCCTCAGCAGAGCCGATACGTTCTGCCAGGGCCAGAACCCTCAGGACGTGATCGAAATCGTGGGCGGGATCTGCATCGTCGTAGTATCCTCGCGCCTGTTCCAAGCTTAAGGGCTCCAAGTTGCCTCCAGGGTAGCTATGGGGGCTCTTCAACGGGACGAGATATCGGGCCGAGGTCCGATAGGTCAGCTGGCCGAATGCGACCTGGACATGAAGAAGCGCCTGGCGTCCGACACGTAGGTGGGGAGTCTTCTCCAGAACTCGGGGCGCAGCCCCTTCCGGAAGAGGCGGCCGGGTCGCAGATAGAAACGCCGATAGGCCTCGTGCCACTTCCGCTCGACCAGTTCCGGCGTCGTTTCTCCGATGGAGAAACGAGCCTTGTTATCGTGGATGGCAAAGTCGCGCCAGTCGTGACAAAAGAGGTCACCCTCTTCCTGCACCATCTGGTACAACTCCGTGCCCGGGAAAGGAGCGGCGATCATGAAGTTCGCCAGATCGGGGTCCAGTTCCAGTGCCAGCTTGGCGGTGTCTTCCATAGACTGCTCGTTGTCCCCTGGCAGGCCGAAGATGAAGAACCCGATGGTCTGCAGGTCAGCCTTCCTGGCGTTGCGAAAGGCCTGGCGCACGTCGTCGATGGTCTGACCCTTTTTCATGATGTCCAGGACGCGCTGGTTTCCGCTCTCCACGCCGAAGCCTACGCGCTTGCATCCGGCCGCCTTCATCATCTGGAACAGTTCCAGATCCGTGTTGTCGGCCCTGATACCGTGGATGGTGATCCAGGGCACAGTGTTGAGTCTCTGATCCATGAGCAGCTGGCAGATCCTCTTCGCCCGCTTGATATCGAGAGTCATGACGTCGTCGGTGACGCCGATCTCCGTGGCTTTCAAATCGACGACCAGTTTGCGCCATTCCTCTACCACGTTCTCGGGTGAGCGGGGCCGCCAGGTGTTGCCGGTGACGGCCTTGGAGCAGTAGATACACTGATAAGGACAGCCGCGGGAGGTGATGATGGTATAGGAGCGCGCTTGCGGATCCAGACCATCGGTGAGCGGCTGCAAGTTGGTGTACCGCTCGATCTTGTACAGGTGGTGGGCTGGAAAAGGCAGGCCATCCAGGTCCCTGGGAGGCTTCCGTGGGGGATTGTGAACGATTTCGCCCGCCGAGTTGCGGAAAGAGAGGCCCTCTATCTCGCTCCACGTCGCGGACGGAAAGCGTCGGAAGCCGGTCTTCGGATCAAGCTGTCCCCGATCCCTCTCCAGTTGACGCATGATGGCGATGATAGTCTCCTCGGCCTCGCCTCGTACCACCAGGTCCACTTGGGGCCGGTCCAGCGACTCGCCGGGCATGAGAGTGGGGTGTGGGCCTCCCAGAATGGTAACAGCTTCTCGCCTCCTGGCCTCTTGGGCTGTTTCCCAGGCTTCGTAGATAAGGGGGGTCACACTGGTGATGCCCACCAGGTCGAACCGCTCCTCATCGAGCAGGCTGCCCAGGGGCTCTGTTTCTACGGCCGCATCCCAGAGGTGGACTTCGTGTCCTTCCTGCTCCAGCACTGCGCCAAGGTAACCCAGACCCAGAGGGATGTGCTTGCGGGAACTCCAGGTCTTGGACTCCGGACTGACCAGGAGTATCTTCATCTCTTGCCTCCGTCAGAAAACTATTCTAACACAGGATGGACCTTATGGCCATTTGTCACCCGCTGTGCTAACATTGTTGCCGGGGATGAGGCATATTGAAACAAGAAGAAAGGATCATCTTTCGCAGCGTGGAGGTTGACTCTATTCAGCTCGAGGGCGTGATCCACATCCCCGCCCTGGAGGCATCGCCGCGCCCGGCCGTCGTGGTCTGTCATCCACACTCTCTCCACGGAGGTAGCGCGGACGTCCCAGTAATCGTGGCCACAGCCCGGGAGTTGGCGAGAAGGGGAATGCTGGCCCTGCGCTTCAACTTCCGTGGGGTGGGTGGCAGCGCGGGGAGTTTCGGAGATGGCGTTGCTGAGGTGGCAGACGTGGCAGGTGCCGTGGAGCACCTGGTGACCAGAGAGGGGGTCGATCGAGAGAGACTGTATCTCATGGGCTACTCCTTTGGTGCCTCAGTCGGGCTCCGCTACGTGGAGACGGACCCGCGCATCCGCGCCATTGTCGCTCTCTGTCTGCCCTTGGGCCCGATGACCATGGGGTCGCTGGATGAATACTTCTGGCGGAGCTACACCCGGCCCAAGCTGTTCCTGGCCGGGGATCGGGATGACATTTGCCCGTTATCAGAGTTGAGGCCTCTGGTGGACGGGCTCCCGGACCCTAAGAAGTTGATCGTGCTGGACGGCGCTGATCACTTCTTGTGGGGACGGGAACAGGAGGTAGCAAACCACATCGCCGATTTCCTTGTAGAAGTGTCGTTATCCAGGAGCGGAACTATGCCCTAGTGTGTCTCTGAGCAAAGGGAGGGGGGTGGACCATGGCCGCAAGACAAAGGCTGGAGAGATACCTCCGTGAGGAGGGAGTACCGTTCGATACGATGATTCACTCAGTGGCCTACACTGCCCAGGAGGTGGCAGCAGCTCAGCACACGCCTGGTAGACAGCTGGCCAAGGTAGTGCTCGTGGACGCCGACGGCCGATTGGTGATGCTGGTCTTGCCAGCGAGCTTCCGGGTCGACTTCCCGAAGCTCAAGTCTGTGCTCAAAGCCAAGAAGGTTCGCCTGGCCACGGAGGAGCAGTTTGCCGGCACCTTCACCGATTGTGAGGTTGGGGCGATGCCACCCTTCGGCAGTCTCTACGACTTGCCGGTGTACGTGGATGAATCGATGTCCGGCGTTCCAGAGATCGTCTTCAAGGTTGGCACCCATACCACGAGCATCAAGATGAGGTATGCAGACTACCAGAGGTTGGCTGCGCCCAGCATAGCCGACTTCGCTGTTCGTCTGTGATTGTTGGGATCCGGTTCCCAATCTCCGCTGTCCTCCTCTATCGCCCGTGAGGATCGGGAGGCTCGTTGGCCTTTCGATTGTTCACGGGTTTGTCTGTCTGTGCCTCAGCGTACTGAAGGACCCCCCTCCTAAGCTGCATGGCGGCCTTGACCATAGACGTCCGGTGGTTAGGGTGCGCGGCGATATGGACGTGAAATAGGGGAGCCGCCAAGACCTGAACTAGTAGAGGTGGTATCCTGCGCGAACGGATTGTGAATGGGAGGCTCGTTCAGTATCTCAGTCTGGACAGAGCACTCCTGGGGATGATCGGGCACCTGGCCTATCCAGTGGTGCTGGCCAACCTGCTCCAGGCCACTGTGGGCATCATCGACATCTGGATGGTCAGCCGCCTGGGGACTCAGTCCACGGCAGCGGTCGGCATGAGCCGGCAACTTATCAATGTAGCGCTCATCTCGACCGCCGGGCTGGTGGTGGGCAACAGAACCATGGTCGCCCAATTCACCGGGGCCAGGAGGCCGGACATGGTGACCCGCGTGGCCGCGCAGTCAATAGTGGTAATGTTCCTGGCGTCACTGGCCATGAGCCTGATGGGGATCTTGCTTGGACCAGCTATGCTGCTTGTGGTCGGGGCCGGCCCTGAGATCAGGGCACTGGCTGTCCCCTACATGCAGGTCTTCTTCAGTCTGTCGATTTTCATGATTTTCAACTTCATGTTCAACGCCATGTTGCAGGGCGCCGGGGACACCCGGACCCCCTTAATGATCATGGTGGTGATCAATGTCATCCACGTGTTCTTCAATTACATGTTCATCTATGGCTTCGGGCCTTTCCCAGAGATGGGGGTGACCGGCGCCGCGATGGGCACGATGGCCTCACGGTTCGTGGGGACAGTGGTAGGTTTTGGGGTGCTTTTCAGCGGCAGGTTTGCCGTCAAGCTGTCGAGGCGGGCGTCCTTTCGGCCCGACTGGAATCTGATCTGGCGCATGTTGCGCATCGGTATTCCGGTTGCGGAGCAGAACGTGGTGAGGACACTGGCGAACTTGGCTTTTCTGTGGGTGGTGACGAACTCGGCCGTTGCTGGTTTTCAGCGGCAGGCCAACGTGGCAGCCTACAGCGTGGGTATTCAGTCTGAATCCTTCTCTTACATGCCGGCCATGGCTTTAGGCATCGTGGCCACCACGCTTGTGGGCCAGGCTCAGGGGGCGCGCAATTCGGCAGAGGCAGAGCGGCGGGGATGGACGATGGGCCTAATAGGCGTGGTGGCCATGTCCTGCGTAGGGCTCACACTCTTCGTCTTCGCTCCCCAGATCATCGCCGTCTTCAACGAGGCGAGGGATCCACTGGTGGGCCAGGTTGGCGTCGCCTATCTTCGCATCAACGCCCTCGTCGAGCCATTCCTGGCCCTGGCCAACGTGATGATGGGGGCGCTCAATGGCGCAGGCGATACGCGTCCGGCGCTGTACTACACCATCCTCGCCCAGTGGCTGGTTCGTCTACCCCTCTCCTACGCGCTGGTCATGATGCTGGGCGTGGGCATCAACGGCGCCTGGTACGCCATGGCTTTCTCAACCGTCATCCAGGGCGTTCTCACCGCCAATCGTTTCCGAACCAGCCAGTGGAAGATGATCAGGGTCTGACACGGCCGTTTCCGGGGTTGTTTGGACGCGCGCAGAGCGCAGGTGACATCTCCGAGAGCGCAGGACGGTGAGGTCCGCCCGGCGATGAGCAAGGCGCCAAGTGGTGGCCTCTGGATCGATAACCTCCGGGGATTCCCCCTCTTTGGCCACCGTTGCCGGCCAACGCGGAATGGCCCATGCCACTTGTCGGCCTCTCCACGCCTCCTTGGGCAAGCTGTCTGTCTTCGTGTACGCTGCGAACGCACATTGCCTACTGAAGCAGAGACCTGCCAGAAGGTCCTTTGCTCTGCCAGCTCGCATGGTGCGGAGTTCCGCCTAACGTCAGCGGCTCTCGACAGGCGATTGGCGGTGCTAGCGATCCAGTTCCAGGGCCCGGCGCAGATTGGTCAGGGACAGGTTGCCCCCGCTCATGATGAGCGCCACCTTCTTGCCTTTGAGTCGATCCCGCAGCTTGATGGCCGCGGCCAGCGCAGCGGCTGCCGCACCCTCGGCCAGGTTGTGCGTGCACTCCAGGTAGTGGGCTATCCCGCGCAGCATCTCCTCCTCGCTGACCAGGACAAAGTCGCTGAGGTGCTCCCAGAGGATGGACTGGGGGAGCATGAAAGGGGCTGCCGTGGCCAGGCCCTCCGCGAAGGTCTCCATGGAGGCCTCAGTACGCTTTCTGGCCTTCCAGGTGAGATAGGCAGCCTGGGCCTTCTCGGCCTGGGCGCCGATGACCTGGATACTGGGGTTGACGGCCTGGGAGACGATGCAGGCGCCAGAGGCACCGCTGCCTCCGCCCACGGGCACGACGATCACCTCCGTATCGGGCAACTCCTCAAGGATCTCCAGGGAGTACGTTCCCACACCGGCGATGAGGTGGGGCTCGTCTCCGGCGTGGACGTACCGGTACCCTTCGGCCCGGGCAAGTTCCTCTACTCTGTTCTTGGCCTCGTCGAAGATGCGGCCATGGAAGAAAACCTCGGCGCCCAGATTGCGGATCGCGGCCACCTTGCCGGGATTAGCGCCCTCAGGCATGCCGATGATGGCTCGAACTCCAAATAGCCGTGCTCCGTAGGCCACGGATTGGCCGTGGTTGCCGGTGGAGGCCGTGATCAGGCCTCTCGCTTTCTCCTCGGGGCTGAGCTGCGCGGCCAGATTGATGCCGCCTCTGACCTTGAAGGCGCCGACTGGTTGGTGGTTCTCGTGTTTGACCCACACCTCCGCGCCGATGAGGTCATCCAGGAGAGGATAGTGATAGAGCGGCGTCGGCCTCAGATAGGGCGCGATACGCTTGCGGGCGGCGAGGACGTCCTGGAAAGTGGGTGGTTGAAGAGATGTCATGTGTTTCTGCTCCTTGTGCCCTTCTTGTCTGAATGAGGCCAACGTTGCCTTCGGCGAGGTGGGAGACGAAGGCCACCAGTTGATCGGTGCACTTCCCGTCAGGTGTGGCCAACCCTTCCCAGGTGGCGGATCTGACGAAGCTTCTCTTGAGAATCAGGCCGTTGATCTCGGTTATCTCCCACAGGCTGGGCACGGTGTTGAGCGCCTCCTTACAGGACGATTCCGTAGTTTCGCATCAGTGCGTCTTCCACTCCTTCCCAGGTCCCCTCGATCTGGGGGGCGAGCGACTTGCCCACGTCCATGTCCTTGAAGCCGCTGGACGTGTTGATGCAGACCACCGGGCCTTCGCTTTCGAAGTCCCCGGCACAGACCTGGCGCAGACCAGCCAGCGCGGCGGCTGAAGAGGCCTCCGCCCAGATTCCGTCGTGTGCGAGTCGGGTCTGCGCCTCCTCGATCTCTTCATCGGTGACGGCCACGGCAAACCCACCTGATTCCTCCAGGGCCACTATGCCCCGGTAGCCGTTCACGGTGACGGCGATGGCGTAAGCCGCAGTGGGCCGGGTGTGCACTGTGAGCGCAGGCACGCCGGCGGCCACCGCCTCTCGCAGCGGCGCCAGAGATGCGGGCTCACACGCCGCCATGAGCGGCGCTGACTCGGTCAGTTCCAGTTCGCGCAACTCGCGGAAGCCCTTCCATACTCCGTAGAGGAGTTCGGCGTAGCCTGTGGGGACAAAAACGGCTGTGGGCACGCGGCGGCCGAGCTGGAGCCAGATCTCATAGGCGATGGTCTTGTAGCCCTCGGTACCGTACGGTGGGCCGGTGGGGGTGGGCGTGAAAGTGCTGGCGGGGTACCAGCGTCCCCTGTGGGCGCCCTCGCCCATGATGATCCGCGCCGCCCTGGTGGGGAGGAGCAGTTGGGCGGCGCCGTAGGCTCTGAGGAACGACTGGACGGCAGGCGGGCACTCGGGCGGTGAAAGGACGATGCAGGGGAGACCCGCCCTCGCTGCATACGCGGCTGTGGCTGCACCGTGGTTTCCCGTGGAGGTGACGATGAGAGCCTTGGCCTTTGCTTCCAGAGCCCCGCATACGGTCAGGTAGGCGAAGCGGTCTTTGTGGGACCAGGTGGGGTTGCGTGATTCGTCTTTGACGTACAGTTCGCCCTCCAAACCTGCCCAGGAGGCCAGGTCGGGTGCGGGGATCAGTGGCGTGCCTCCCTCCTGGAGGGAGAGTTCCTCCACCAGCGGGGGCAGCAGGGGAGCGTAGCGGGCCAGTCCAGGCAGCGCGGCATCGGGCATCAGACCATCTGCTGAGCCGGGATAGTCGTAGGTGACGTCCAGAGGGGCCTGGAAATGTTCCGACATGCAGGCGGTGCAGCCCACGAAGAGCTTGGGGTCCAGGGGAAAGGTCTCGCCGCAGGACAGACAACGCAGTCCGGTTGCCAGAGATCCACCGTTGGCCATATGCCCTCCTTTCGTGGGGCGGAGTACCATGGCAATAGTATCGTATCTATGGGACATTGTCAAGAATGGTATCCACCGATGACATGACGCCGCACCCTTCGATACGCTGCTCAACTCCGTTTCGCAGCTACTCAGGATGCTGTCACAGCGGGCTGGCGACACTGGGACGGAGGAAGAGGGACGAATCAAGTATGCTGAGTAGGGCACAGCCCGTATCGAAGCATGTGGGTAGGCAGAGCCCAAGTCGAGGGTCAGACTGGGCGTGTGCGATGAGGCCGCACCCTTCGATACGCTGCTCAACTCCGTTTCGCAGCTACTCCGCGAGTACCGGCAGTCTGATCTATCCCTGTCATTCTTCGGCGCTTCCCGCGCTACGCAGGGCAAGCCCCTGCGGGTCTGCAAACTGGTGGTGCGCGGCAGACGGTGATTGCGGCTCGTCGTTGCCAGCTTGCCTTGCTTGTGATTGAATGTATAGTCAGTTCATAGCACAGACCGCGCCCGCTAGAGCGGAAGGTGGAGGAATGAACAGGCGGATACGTGGTGTGGCAATGGTGCTTGCACTGTCGGTCTTGCTTGGGGGCCTGGCGTCGCCTGTGTGGAGCGAGCCGGGCTCCGGCCCCCGGAGTCAGGGCACAGGTTCGACCATCCACATCGTACAGTGGGGCGAGACTCTCAATATTATCGCCTCGCGGTACGGCGTAAGCGCGGCCTCCATTGCCCAGGCCAACGGGCTGTGGAACCCCAACTTCATCTACGCCGGGCAGAGGCTGGTCATCCCCACAGCGGCAGCGCCCGCCCCGCAGCCGGGAGCGACCACGACCTACGTGGTTCAGCGAGGCGATACGCTCAACGTCATCGCCGCGCGCTTTGGCACCACGGCTACGCAACTCGCCTCACTGAACGGGCTGTGGAACCCCAACTTCATCTACGTGGGCCAGATGCTGAAAGTCCCCGGAAGCGCGTCGCCCAGCACACCACCGGCCACCACCTGTACCTACTGGGTCAAGAGGGGCGACACCTTGACCACCATCGCCCTGCAATACCGGACCACGGTCTGGGCCTTGGCCATCGCCAACAATCTGGCCAACCCCTCCTTCATCTGGGTGGGACAACAGTTGACCATACCGGGGTGCTCGCAGGGGTCGGCCCCCGCCCCCACGCCAGCGCCGACGCCAGTGCCCGTAACCGGCGGGCCCAAGGCGGTGATCCTCGTCGTCTGGGACGGCACGCAGCGCGCCCATCTCCAGGAGATGCTCGGCAATGGCCAGCTCCCCAACCTCTCAGCCTTGATTGCTGAGAACCAGCCGCTGACCTGGCCGGTGATCAAGTCGCAGACCTGCCGGCCGGGCAGCGAGGCCGGCTATCGCACGGATACCGGCCCCGGCAACTCCGCCATGGCCACGGGCCTCGGGTACGAAGGCATGGGCAACTGGACTAACGACGATCCCCACCCTATCCCCGATGGCCGGACCCTGTGGGAATGGTTCAAGCCGCGGGGTTACGCCACGGGGATGGTCTCCTCCAAAGACGAGCCTTTCTGGCCCAACACCACCTTGGACAACGCCCGGGGTGAGATCGACTACTGGAAGGTCTCCCACCAACCCCAGTCCTGGGTCACGGACAACGCCCTGGCCTTCATTCGCGTCCACGCGGGAGGGCGGTTCTTCCTGTGGGTCCACTACCGCGAGCCTGACTCCCTGGGCCATGGTTACGGTGAGAATAGCGCCGAGTACACCCAGGCCCTGGTGACAGACGATCAGGAGTTGGGCCGCCTGGTGGCCGAGCTGGGGGCTAGGGATATCCTGGGGCAGACAATGCTGATCCTGACCACCGACCACGGCTTCAATGAAGGTGGAATGCAGCACGACACCTGCTCGGTGGACACCAAGAACCTGTTCCTGGCGGTGAACAAGAAGGGTGCTGCCCTGTCTGGTTGTATCCGGTATCAGACGGACTTTGCGCCTTGCATCTGGGCGCTGTACTGATCTTGCGGATGGTTCGTCGAGACTGACTTGGGCGTCTGGCGGGTGCGGAGGCCATTGTGGACCGGGCTCTGCGCCAGCCCGACCGGGTGTGTCCCGCGTGGGAGAATCCTGAAGGCCAAGAAGGAGGTCGCAGCATGGAGAGAGGGATACGCAGGCTGGCCATGGTGTTTGTTCTAATGGTGATCCTCGGCGGGGCCAGTTTGCCTGCTCTGGCGGCCCCTGGAGCGGCACCCGAGAGGCAGGGCACCACCATCCACATCGTGCAGTGGGGGGAGACCCTGTACATCATCGCTGGATGGTATGGGGTCACCGTCAATGCCATCGTGTCGGCCAACGGTTTGTACAACCCCAACTACATCTACGCGGGGCAGATGCTGGTCATCCCCACGGGCAGCCCGGCCCCACCCCCCTCGGGACCGACCACGACCTACGTGGTGCAAAGGGGAGACACACTGGGCGTCATCGCCGCTCGCCACGGCACCACGGTGAACGAACTTGCCAGGCTCAACAGCCTGATGAACCCCAATCTGATCTACGTGGGCCAGGTGTTGAAGGTCCCGGGGCCGGGGACATCTCCGACGCCGCCCTCCAACGTGTGCATCTACTGGGTCAAGGCCGGGGACACGCTGACCAGGATCGCCCTCCAGTACGGGACCACGATATGGGCCCTGGCCATCGCCAACAACTTGGCGAACCCCTCCTTCATCTGGGTGGGGCAGGAGTTGATCATCCCCGGGTGCGGGACGACCCCGGCACCCACGCCGACGGCCACCTGTCCGCCTTTGGCCACCGCTACACCGCGACCGCCCACGGCCACACCCACCCAGGCGGGGCCGACGCCCACGGCGACGCCGAGGCCGCCTACGCCGACCAGCACGGTGCCGGCAGGGACGTACCAGTTCCAGATGGTCCAGGAGCCGACCAAGGACCCCTGCCACCCCGGCTTCTGCGTGCCCGAGGTGAGTGGGGTGGTGCAGGATGCCGCTGGCAATCCCTTGAGCAACTCCACGCCGGTGTGGATCAAGCTGGTCTCGGAGAAGCAGGGCACGATGTACTGCCGCACGGGGGAGCCCAGTTTGTATCTCCAGGAGGGGCTGTTCAAGTTCATCTCCAAGGACGGGGACGTGTTCGGGGAGTACACGCTGACCGTGATACGAAGCCAGGGGGATCCCACTGCTCTCTCGCTCACGTACTGGTTGAAGATGAACTCCTACGTGAACGCCGGCCAGCAGTCGAATATGATTCTCAGGAGGAACTACTAGTCGGACCTCCCAGGTCTTGGGGGGAGCGAGGGAGATCCGACGCCGCTTTCGCGCAACTATTGGCTGCAGCGCGCAAGCGGTCAGTCCATTGCGTACCTCAGAACATCTCAGCCCTGGGAGGCCCATTCGCAGGCGGGCGCGACGGAACCAGCACTGCAAAGGGAGATTGGATCCATCAGGAGCGGACTATGGGAGCACAGGTTGCACGCACGCTAGTCTCGAAACAGGTGTCGGGTCAACACTACACCTATGAGGTGGAGGTACGGGAACTGGGGGATGCCCGCAAGTACCTTGCCGTCCGGCAGTCTGGCGGGCCTCTTGACGCAGAAGAGGGCCCAAGGGGCATTATGGTCCTCGAGGAAGACATGTCAGCGTTTGCCAGGGCGTTGTACGCCGCCATGGAGTGCCTGGAGTGTACTGCCAAGCGCAAGACCTACAGCGTCAAAGCGATCCGCCAGACATATGCGAGAGCCTACACCCCTTGGACCGTTGACGACGAAGCGGTTCTAAGGAGCGAGTATCTTCAGGGCAGGTTGCTGGGTGAGCTGGCAGCCATGTTGGGCAGGGGTCCAGGTGCCATCAGTGCGCGGCTCAAGAAGATGGGTTTGCGCCCTCAAACGGCATTCGCGGTGCCGGACACCAGTGCTCGCGAGGTGTCTGGAACCTGGGACCGCGGCTGGGTGTTGGACCTGCACACCTTATCGAGCGTTCCGCTGCCAGATGGCGGTTTTGACACCGTGTATACCGAGGTCGGTGAACTCCTATATCGACTGAAGTACAAACAGGACCGCGGAGCGGTACGTCCGATTGCAGCCGCTGCCGTGCGGTTCCTGGCCGTGAGAGGCGTCGTCAGCTCTTTCGAAAGCATCATCCCGGTGCCGCCGTCCCAGCTTGATCGTCCGTTCCAGCCAGTGGCGGAGCTGGCGTTGAGCATAGGGCACTTGCTGGACAAACCGGTTTGTCTGGACTACCTGAGAAAGGTCAGACACACGCCACCTTTGAAAGGTCTTGACCATGGCGAGAGCCGGAAGGCGCTATTGGCGGGCGCATTCAGCGTGGCCGATGCGCGCTTCGCAGGCAAGCCAATCCTCCTCGTGGACGACCTCTTGCGCTCCGGTGAGACTCTGACTGAGATCACGCATGTCCTGCGCACGCAAGGGCGCGTCTCACGCGTGTATGTGCTGGTAATCACGAAGACCAGGACCAAGAAATGACCGCTTCTGCGGAGTACCTCTGGTACAAGCTCCTGCGTCTTGAGGGTTTCGGCCCGGTCAGTCTCGGGATCCTATACCGCACGATCCGTGAGCAGGCCCTTACGGTACGAGATGTGTTCGAGATGGACGAGGCGGCTTTCTCAGCCGCGTTCCCCGAACTCGGCCGCGGTAGGCTGGCATCCGCCAGACATGCCGCATTCAGTGCACTGGAAGAGGATGTGGTACTCCGAGAGTACCGAGAGCTTCAGATCAACGGCGTGCACGTGGTACATCCCGATTGCGGGTGCTATGCCGCTCGACTGGTCGCGCACTTCGCGCATGGCGCCCCGGTCGCGTTGCTCTGTCGAGGGAACTTACGATTGCTCACGCAGCCAAGTGTGGCGATTATCGGTTCAAGGGGTGCATCGCATGGCGGCTTGGAGATAGCAGGTGGACTGGCCAGTGACGCGGCGCTGCTGGGGTACAATGTGGTCTCTGGTTATGCCAAAGGCGTTGATACTAGGGCGCATTTGGGCGCCCTGGAGGCGGGAGGCACCACATCGATTGTGTTGAGTTTTGGCATCCTGCGCTTCTCGAAGAAAAGAGCGTTTGACCCCTTTCCTCTCGAATCAGCTGCTGTCGTCGTGTCCCAGTTTCTCCCTTACGCGAACTGGAGCGCGGGAAATGCCATGACTAGGAACAAGCTTGTCTGTGCGTTATCACAGGCAGTTGTCGTTGTCGAGTCTCGGCCCCGGCGCGATGGTCGCGGCCGGGCCAGCGGGACGTTTGATGCCGGGAAGGTAGCCCTGCAGATGGGTGTGCCTCTATTTGTCGTGACCCCGTCTGCTCTGGGCACGGACGGTGAGGGCAACGGGGAACTCTTGCTGATCGGAGGCATCGAAATACCAGCGCGACATGGCATGGAAGCTGTTTTGGGCCATCTGCAGCGGGTTGAGGGCGCCTCTGGCGACCCCGTCTCGAATGCAAAGCAAGGGTCGCTCTTCGACGACTTGGGCGGCAGCTCCCGATGATCTCAGGGAAAGAGAGATGGCCGAGGAGGGGCATCTTCACAGTCCCTCTGCAGGGTGCCCAGCTCACGCCGGGCCCGGAGTCGTGGGATCTTGGCGGTGTCTTCAGGGCGGCACAATTGACACGTCGGCCTGTGGAGATCGTGCTATTCTTCCCATCGCTGATTACCGTCGTCACGTGCCGAGTGAGTCGTATGTGTCTCCAGCTCCTCACTCGTGGGGCCGCGAGCGCCGATCGACCTCTCCAGGGAGACTCTGGTCCGCGCTACAGTGGTCTGGACCTGGTGCCGGAACGGTTTCGGCTTCAATGATCATCGCAGAGAGGAAATGCAGATGGCACAAATCATCGGTGATCTAGGCCCTGATGCGACTTACGGCGAGCAGAGAGTGCTTGAGCTCCTTAGCGGCTTGTCAGACGATTACACTGTTTGGCCGGAACTCCCCATCAACGCAGACTATGTGACCTATCCTGACTTCACGGTTCTCCATCCACGGATTGGCGTCTGCGTGCTGGAGGTGAAGGATTGGGTGGAGATAGTGACTGCCAACCCCAGCACCTTTCGAGTACGAACACGCGAAGGGAAAGATCGAGAGGAGAAGAACCCTCTTACTGGCGCCCACGTCAAGGCCACCAAGATAGCAGGTAAGCTCCAGCTGGACCAACGCCTGGTCCACTCTGATGGCCCCCATCGGGGAAAGCTGAAGCTGCCGTGGGGGGTTGCGGTTGTCTTTCCGAACCTCTCCCGGATGTTCGTACACGGACTAGGGGAAGTGCTGAACCCGCAGCAGATGATCTGCATGGACGATCTGGAGACCGGCCAGCTGGAACAGCGCTTACTTCAGATGGCCTACTTTCCCGTCGATCTGGCGCCCGCGGAACTGGACGTGGTGCGCAGCGTCTTGTTCCCCGAACTGAGGCTGTCGCAAGCGCTCGGTGGCGAAGCGGTACTGGACCTCGAGCAAGAGCGGATTGCCAAGGGTGGCCTATACGAGGTGCAGGAGTTGCCTCCGGAGGGGCAGCGCGTTGCCGTCGATCCTCTGGTGCGGCTGGTCCGAGGGGTTGCTGGAAGCGGCAAGACCCTAGTGCTGAGCATGCGTGCCAAGTACCTGGCGGAGACACATCCCGATTGGACGATTCTCGTTGTCACCTTCAATCGCCCTCTAGCACAGGACCTCCAGAAGCGCCTGGGCAAGTACGAGAAGCAGATCCAGGTCGCCAATTTCCACAAGCTGTGCAGAGCCTGGCTGGATGAGGCCGGCCTGTGGCGGCCGCCCATAGAGGATCAAGAGGGACGCATCGCCAACATCGTGGCCAATAAGACCCCGGAGATCGACAAGTTCGACGCAGAGTTCCTGTGCGACGAGTTCAATTGGATGAAGGATACTGGTGTGCTGGACCGTGATGCGTATCTGGAGGAGCCAAGGATTGGCCGCCGCAAGGGGTTGGCGAAGAGCGACCGAGCGCTTGTGCACCGGGTATTCGAGCATTACCAGAGCCACTTGCAGGCCTTCCGCTGTAGCGACTGGGCGGATGTTCCGCACATGGTGATCAGGGGTCTTGATGAACGGCTGCTATCACCAGACATGTACGACGCTATCTTGGTCGATGAAGCTCAGGATTTCGCGCCTGTCTGGTTTGCGGTGCTGAGACGCGTACTGAATCCGGAGACCGGTGTGATGTTCATGGCCGCTGACGCTGCGCAGCGCATCTATCGGAAGTTCATGTGGAGATCTCTTGGCCTGTACGTTGTGGGGAGAACGAGAATCCTCCGCAGGAGCTACCGCAGTACCTACGAGATTGCTCGAACTGCGTTTGAACTGGTGAGTGGCAGCCAGGCTTTGCTGGATGAACTGGCGGACGAAGAGGAGGACCTTCTGCAGCCCAATCTCGACCCGGCTTGGATGCGCCACGGCAACTATCCACAATTGCGACGCTGCGGCGACGTGCAGGCCGAGGTCTCCCTCATCGCTCGCACGATAAAAGCCCTTCTTGACAAAGGATATGCTCCGGGTGACATCGCTGTTTTGCATCGCAGGCACTGGGGGCCCGACCGCTACCTCAGTGCCTTGCGCGCGGAAGGGATCCCCGTGGCTCACTTGAGGAACACTGGACGCGTTCCTCGGGATGCCGTTGCGCTGGGGACGCTGCACGTCGCCAAGGGATTGGAGTATCCTGTGGTCTTCATAGGGCAACTGCAGTGCCTGTTCGATCCCGAGAAGCCGATCCCCCAGGCCGAATGGACCCTTTTCTGCGCTGACGAACTGAGACTATTGTACGTGGGCATGACTCGGGCAAGAGACAGGCTCTATTTGACGTACCAGAGCCAGCTTCCTAAGGAACTGGTCGGCGTCAAACGCTTTCTTGATGGCGTCCATCCCGGAACTGCTTCGGCCTCCATCAGGGGCAGGGCGAACTGAGCGCCTGGCTCCGTCTGCTATGGAAATCTCGGCATTCGTAGTCGTTGTCGCCTTGGGATCCCTGCTCCAGGGCATCCTGGGCTTCGCCAGCGCCCTGGTGGCGGTCCCTCTGGCTCTGCTCTTCCTCCCCAAAGAAACCGTGGTCTCCTCTATTCTCATGGTGGGGCTGTCGCTCAAGGGGTACGTATTGCTGCCCTTTCCCCAGCGTCTCAGTCCCCCGTGCTGGTCAAGTCCTCCCCGTTCCTATACAATGCTCGCTGGCGCAGTGATGCGAAAGTGACAACGCCGTTCAGGTCCTTGGTCGCGAAGATCCCGTCTGGTCAAGGCCAGTATTTCTGACGTTAGAGTGGGCGGACCTGTGGGCCAGGAGTTTACAGCATGAGTAGCCCGCGTGCTGCGCGTCGCGCACACAAGATGACCGCCTGGGAGAGCAACCTCCTGGGAGTCACCGTGGACAAGGTCCCCTCGCTGTTGCCGGGCCTGCTGGTGGCCGCGCTGCTCGCTGCGCTCAGCATCTGGCTGAGCAGTTATGTCGGCGTCACGCTGCTGGGCTTCGACAAGACGCCTATCTCGGCGGTGATGCTCGCCATTCTGCTGGGACTGGTTTTCGGTGCCCTGGTGCCGCTGCCTGAGGTGCTCAAGCCCGGGTTCAGCTTCGCCGTCAAGAAGGTCCTGCGTCTAGGCATCATTTTGCTGGGCATCCGCCTGACCGTCTTCGACATCTTCAAGCTGGGCGTCTTCGGCGTGCCCATCGTCGTCTTCTGTATCCTGGGTGCCCTGTTCTTCACCACCCGTATCAACAAGTGGGTCAACCTCCCCGAGAGGCTGGGGACCCTCATCGCCGTGGGCACTTCCATCTGTGGGGTCTCGGCCATCGTGGCCACCGGCCCGGCCATCGACGCGGAAGAGGAGGAGGTGGCCTACGCGGTGGCGGTGATCACCGTCTTCGGGCTGCTGGCGACCCTGGTTTACCCTTACGTGGCCAACGTGATCTTCGCTGGTGAGGCGTTGAAGGTGGGCCTCTTCCTGGGCACGTCGGTCCATGACACGTCCCAGGTGGTGGCTTCGGCCAAGGTGTACGCCGACGTGTTTGGGGCGCCGCTGGCCCTCGACGTAGCCACTGTGACCAAGCTGGTGCGCAACGTGTTCATGGCTGCCGTGATTCCGCTGATGGCCTTATACTGTGCGCACAAAACAGCCGTGCAGCGTGAGAGCGCAGACAAGAAGATCAGTGTCCTCAAGCTGCTGCCCCTCTTCATTGTAGGGTTCCTGGCTATGGCGGCGATTCGATCCATCGGCGATGCAGGCGGCAACGCGGGAGGCAATGCCTTCGGGCTGTGGGACGCCGCGGCCTGGACGGGCATCGTGGGCTTCATCCAGACCTGGGGTGGGAACCTGCTGGTAGTGGCGCTGGCCGGCGTCGGGCTGAGCACCGATTTCCGGGCCTTCAGAGGTCTGGGGATCAAGCCCTTCATCGTGGGCCTGTGCGCGGCGCTGGTGGTGGGGGTGGTCAGCTTTCTCGCCATCTCTCTGATGGGCAGTCTGGTTAGCTTCTAACGGTACGCCTGAGGGGAGAGAACGAGGGAGTCGGCCGAGGGCGCGGGTGTGGCCGTAGCCTTCTCCGCCGAAAAGCGTACTCTGGTTGGCTTGCCTTTGTGCGCTCTGGTGATGGCGGTATGTTGCTCCTCCTGTTCGTGACTGTGATGTTCGTCTCTTGCGTGCTCCAGGGCATCCTGGGCTTCGCCAGCGCTCTGGTGGCCGTGCCGTTGGCCCTACTCTTCCTCCCCAAAGAGACGGTGGTCTCCTCCATGTTCGCGGTGGGCCTGTCGCTGAACGGGTTCCTGTCCGTGAGAATCAAGGAGCGCATCTCCTACCGGCCGGTGGCTCTCCTCTTCATAGCCAGCCTGTTTGGCATGCCCCTGGGCGTGTGGATCCTCCGGGCCATCCCCCTCCAGACCATGCAGATCTTCGTGGGTTGTCTGGTGGTGCTGTTCACCGTCCTGCTCCAGTGGGGGAAGCTGAGGCTGCCGCAGAACGCTCCCCTCACTGGGATTGCGGGTTTCTTCAGCGGGCTGCTCAATACCAGCACCAGCATGTCCGGCCCTCCTGTGCTGATCCTGCTGGCAGGGCAGGGCCTGCCCAAGGACCAGTTCCGCCGCACCCTGGTCTCGTTCTTCTTCGTCTCGGGGCTGGTGGCGGCGCTGGTGCTCGTTATCAGCGGGGTGATGACGCTCCAGAGGGTCAGCTATGGGTTGGTAGCGATACCTTTCGCCTTCGTGGGGGGCTACGTGGGGGACAGGATCTCGAGACGGCTCCCTGAGAGGCCCTTCAGGGTGCTGGCCCTGGCCGTGTTGTTCCTGGCGGGGTTGTACAGTATCGTGTCAGGCTTGACGTGATTCTCAGCCTCGCCTAGCCCCTCAAGGGAGGGGAAAGGCCTCGGGTGGCTCTCACTCCGCGGTGAGGCCGTTGATCTCGTCCTCACGGCATTCGCAGGCGGTGCGCACGAAATCCCCGTTGGTCATGGTCCCCTCGTAGGATTCGCTGCCGTGGGCCCTCCAGCCGGAGAGCACCAGGGGACAAGACCCGTCGGCGGGGATCCATTCCCCATTGTACTTGCGGGCGAAGTGTAGATGGGTGGCTGTGGAGTAGCCCCCCTCGCATGATGGGTGTCCGATCCGCTGTCCCTGGTCCACCCTCGTCCCCGCTGGCACCCGGTCCTCGGCGGCCACGTGCATGTAGAACAGGTTCCAGCCCGTTTCCTCGTGGCCGTCGCCGTCCACATCGATGACCACCACACCTTCGTCGCTGCGGACCACCAGCCCCGCGGCGGCGGCCACCGTCCACTGAGCGGACATCTGGCAGCCCAGCTCCTCCGGCGTGATGAAATCCACCGCGGCCCAGCCGCTGCCCTCGTTCCAGGCCCCATGGGGACCACCGGTGAGGTACCAGGTGTGGCCTGTCTCCCAAGGCAGTCGCAGGTCGGGCTGCATCAGGCCTGACGGCACGGAGGGGCCAGGATCGCCCTCGAAGGGATCGCCGAACAGCCCGCGGTAGGTCGCCAGGAAGGAGTCGGGACCGTCCCCGCAGATGGTCTGCCACTCCTCCGAGGTGGCACTGTAGGCCAGGAAAAACTGCACGGCCGCTGTGCCCGCGTTGATGCTCGGGTCGTACTGGGTGTGCTTCCCCTCAAGGAGGTCGATGATCTGCCTTCCCCGGCCCTTCCAGTCATAGTATCCCTTGTTCATCTGGTCGGCGGCCCACGCCAGTTGATACAGGAGGGTCATCTGCCCTTCCTCCGTGGCGCCGAGAGGGTGCTCCAGCGCCCAGCCTCCAGGGTTGGGGTTGTCCAGCCAGCCGCTCTGGAACTCGATCATGGCCAGCAGGAGCCTGGGGCTCACGCTATACCGCTGGGCCAACAACTGGACGATCTGGGGTCCGGTGAGTATGTCCCCGCCCACCTGTTCTTCGTAGCTGTTGAGATACCCGGGCCTGGTCCCACAGAAGGCCTCCACGTCGAAGCCCAGGTCAGAGGGTCCGTAGACGAACTCGCTGTCTGGGAGGAGGGGAGTGGAGGGGCCCAGGGGCAGGTCCAGGGAAGGGAGGGCCAACCGCTGCCCGACGTGCAGGGCGTTGGGGTCCTCCAGACTGTTGACCAGGATGATGTCGTCGGAGGAGCACTCGTACCTGGCGGCGATGTAGTCCAACGTCTCGCCCGCTTCCACGAAGTGGACGTAGGGTGCCGGGGTAGGTGTGGGTACCGGGGTACGGGAAGTCGCTGGCAGAGGCTCAGGGGAAGCGGGGCCACCGATGTCGGACACGGGGGTTGCTTGTTCCTCAGGGGCCGGGGTGCGCGCGCAGGCCAGGACGCTGGCCAGGAAGACAAGGGCCAGAGCCAGCCTCAGAGGCAGCGAACAGGCGATGGGGCGATGGGCGGGCTTTCCCGTGGGGCTGGCTCCAATGAGGTGGCGCTCCATTGATTTTCTCATGGGCTGTCGTGTCAAACGCGCTGCTCCCGATGCATCGCCGGCGCCCGCGCTGTGCGGTCCGTCGTGGATGGGATGGTGCCGGTCTGGGCGATTATAGCGCAGGAAGGCAGTTGGCAAAAGTAGGGGGAATGGCCCCTTACTTCACCCCCTGACCCTTTCTCCCGCAGCTGCGAATAGTGGCTGCACAGCATGCCGGGCAGCTACATCGTCCTCGCCCGCGCGCGATCCTGCCAGGCGGGAGGAGCGGCGAGCCAGCGAGTTGGGGGTCCGACGTCTCCTCGCCCGAGCCGCTCCTGGCCGCGTCCTCAGTAGTGATCACGGACTGCATTCACAGCCAAGGAGGAGAATGGGCATGGTTGGAGCAGCGAGGGCGCTATCCTTGTTTTTCGGGGCGCGAAGGGAGGTAGACGACTGAATGAGGCAATTGTGGTGGGGGGAGGCTTCAACATCACGGGCCAGTCTTCGGGCGATGAGGAGTTGGGTCGGGGAGTGGTCGATTCTTACCGGGGGGCCGGATGGGGTTTCGGGCACACGTTTCCCGAGCTGGAGGCCCGATCTATGCCCACCCCTTTTCGCTTGATCCGCATTGACTACATCTTCCATTCAGGGGACACGAGGGGCAGGCGCGCGTACGTGGGAGACAGGGGCGGCCCGGATCGTCGCTTCCTGGTGGCAGAGTTCCCGTTCTGACCTGGGCGGGAGAGCCTCCTCGCCCGTTGCCCTGAGGCAAACCAGTGGCCACAATCCGGACCTGCTACCCTATGTCCCCCAATCCGTTTTGTCGTCTACGCTCTGGCACTTCGGCCTTCCCCACGAAGCACGGGCAGCCTTCCCCTGTGAAGCTGCGTCCGCACCATGGCGGCGATCACCAGCGCCAGCACAGCACCCAGCACCACGATGATCTCCAAGCTAAGCATTTCCGTCACCTCCTTCGAAGAGCGTTTGTAGCGCTCCAGCCAGCACCCGGTCAAGACCGGGCACTAGACTCTCTTGACACCTTGGTGAGCCTCGATCTCCTCGTGGGAGACGGCCACGCCCCTGCGCTCCCTCTGGGTCACCACCATACCCCAGACCAGTAATCCGAACAGCAGACCGAGTATCCCGATCAGCTCTAGCGACAACATCTCCTTCACCACCTTTCCTTCATTCTCGGGCCCAACGGCCGTCGAACCGACCATCAGGCTGCTTGCCGTACGGGGTTACCAAGCTCCCCCCGTCGTGGCCGGGGAGATTCTCTTCAACTGGACTTCGTTCCTCCCCACTTGGGTCCTGACCACAACCCACACCAGGGCTGCGTACACCGCTCCCAGAACTCCGATGATCTCCAGTGCCAACATCTTTCGTACCTCCTTCCTTTTCCTTCTCCATCTGTAGTCTACATCACGACGGCCCTCGTTTGAAGAGCCGGAGTGCTCGTTCTGGACCCCCGAGAAAGACTTGCTGTGGTCGACGGATGGGGCATGGATATGCCCGCGGGAGCGGACGGGGACGCAGGTATTCAGGGCGATTCTCGATAGGCAAAGATGCGCACTGGCAGGTACGCTTCCTGGCGCCGGGGCTGAGTGCCCATCCCGATTGGCTGCTCCAGGGTCAGAGGGAGTATGGAGGGTGGGGTTGCGCCCGTGGGGTACCAAAGGGCCATTGTCAGGACGACATGGGGCAGGTATAATTTGAAGTTGGAGCGACAATGGACCTCATCCATACTGAGAGCTTGACCAAGAAGTTTGGCGAGTTCGTGGCCGTCAACGAAGTCACATTGACCGTGGCCGCCGGTGAGATCCTGGCTTTGCTGGGGCCCAACGGGGCGGGCAAGACCACCACCGTGCGCATGCTGGGTTCCATTCTTAAGCCGACCTCAGGATGCGCAACCATTGCTGGGTACGACGTGGTTCGCGATGCCAGAGATGTCCGCAGCACCGTGGGACTCCTCACCGAGTTCCCGGGGCTGTACCATCGGATGAGGGCCGACGAATACCTGCACTTCTTCGGCGAACTCCAGGGCCTCTCCTGTGCCCAGCGTGAGAAGCGCATCGAGGAGTTGATGAAGCGCTTCGGGATGTGGGATGCCCGCAAGAAACGGCTGGGCGAGTACTCCAAGGGCATGCGACAGAAGATCGCGCTCATCCGAGCCCTGATCCACGACCCCAGGGTGCTGTTCCTCGACGAGCCGACTTCAGCTATGGATCCGCGGAGCGCCAAGACCGTGCGAGATGCCATCGCCGAACTGCGTTCCTCCGATCGGGCCATCATTCTCTGCACCCACAACCTGGCCGAAGCGGAGACGCTCGCGGATCGCATCGCCATCATCAAAGAGGGCGGGATCATCGCCCTGGGAACGCCGCGCCAGTTGAAGAGTCATCTGCTGGGCAACCCCTTGCTGGAGATGCGCCTCGGCCAGCCCCTGGATGGGCTGCTGCCGGCTATCGAGAGCCTGGTCACCGTGGAGGAGAAAGGGGACGACTGGTTCCGCTATCGTACCGACGTTCCGGCGGAGATCAACCCCTTGCTCGTTCGTCGTCTGTCGGAGGAGGGTGCGCGCATCGTCACCCTCAGCGAGGTGGCACGCAGTCTCGAGGAAGTGTATCTCCGGATCGTGGAGGAGCGGGAGTGATGTCCAAAACTCTGATCATCACCCGCCGCGAGATGCGCGACAGCCTGAGAGACTGGCGCATTGTCACGCCGATCCTGTTGCTGACCATGATCTTTCCGGCCTTGATGACCGTGACCTCGGGGCTGGCCGCAGACGTCGCTGTGGTCTGGGGAGCCGGAGAAAACGCCAGGGTGATTTTGGGCCGGCTGGTTCCCTTCTCCCTGATGATCGTGGGTTTCTTCCCCATCTCTTTCTCTCTGGTCATCGCTCTGGAGAGCTTTGTCGGGGAACGGGAACGCCGGAGTATAGAACCTTTGCTGTCCATGCCCGTCTCTGACGGGGAGCTGTACCTCGGCAAGCTCCTCTCCTCCATGGCTTTGCCTTTGCTGGCCAGCTATCTGGGGATTGGCATCTACTACGTCGGGCTCATCGTCGCCAGCGAGTACGTCATCTCGGCGGAGCCCTTGGTCCTGGTCGTGGTGCTGACGACTATGGAGGCACTGGTCATGGTGGCCGGGGCGGTCGTGCTCTCCAGCCAGACGACGAGTGTGCGCGCTGCCAACCTTCTGGCCAGCTTCATCATCATTCCCGTAGCTCTTCTGCTCCAGGTGGAGGCCGTGTTGCTCTTCTGGCATGACTACGAGGCGCTGTGGGCCATCGTGGCGGCGCTGCTCGCGGTGGACCTGATGCTTATTCGAACGGGGATGCGCATCTTCAATCGGGAGGATCTGCTGGCGCGAGAGTTCGATGAGATCAGTCTGCCTTCAATCTGGAGATCATTCGAGCACCTGTTCGCCTGTCTGCCTGTCGACGTGCGGCTGCCCAGGGACGGACCGGCCCCGAGGGTAAGCATCCGTCGCCTGTACGGGCGTGACATACCCCAGTTGATGCGCCTACAGAGGCTGCCCCTTCTCATCGCGGCGCTCGTGCTGCTGGGGGCGCTGGTGGCTGGATGGGCGGTCGCCCAGGCCTTCCCGCTCCCGGCTGGTACGATCGACCTGGAGGGCTTGGGTAACGTTGACTGGGCAGGAGACATGCCCGACGTTCCTCTGCTGCCTGGTTTTGACGTGCGTGGCATCTTCACGCACAACCTGCGGGTAGTGGGGATTAGCTTGGCTCTGGCCCCACTCTCCTTCGGCGCGGTTCCCCTCATGTTGCCGCTGCCGGCGATGCTGTTGGTGGGCCTTTTCGCAGGTGAGGCTGCGTTTGTGGGCCTGAATCCCCTGGTGTTCCTGGCCGTCTTCATCTTGCCCCACGGCATACCGGAGCTGGGGGCGGTAGTCCTGGCCATGGGTTTTGGGCTGCGTCTCGGCGCCTCCATCATGTCACCTCCTCCCGGTTTCTCCATCAGCGAGGGCCTGCTGCTGTCTCTCGCGGACCTGCTGAAGGTGTTCGTGCTGCTGGTGATCCCCTTGCTGCTCCTGGCCGCGGTAGTGGAGGTGTACGTCACCCCCTTGGTGGTAATTCGGTTCTTCGGCGCCTAGGGGTGCCGGGCATAGCCGCGTCGTCCCTTTTGCCTCTCCAGTTCTTCTTCCACAGCCTGTGGGTGTGTATACTATTGAGCAGCCGGGAGAACCGTGGTATAATGCTGGTCAGGATTCTCCCCGGTCTTTAAGCTGTCATCCCGAACATCCGTTGACCTAGCTTCTTGAGGTGGACCATGGCCGCGGCCGGTGAGAGCAGGCAGCGAGTGGAGCGACTCCGTGAGGTGCTTCGCTATCACTCCTACCGCTACCACGTCCTCGACGATCCCGAGATCAGCGACGCCGAATACGATGCCTTGATGGTGGAGCTGAAAGAGCTGGAGGCTGCCCATCCAGAGCTGGTGACTCCTGATTCCCCCACCCAAAGGGTGGGCGCTGAGCCCTTGCCGGAGTTCGAGAAGGTCGAGCATCGGCGGCCCCTGCTCAGTCTGGAGAACGCCTTCAGCGAGGAAGAAGTGCGGGCCTGGGAGAAGCGGGTGTTGAGGATCCTGGGGAACGGCGCCGAGGTCGGCTACACGGTCGAACCCAAAATCGACGGCCTGGCGGTATCACTGTGTTACGAGGACGGGCTGCTCGTCCAGGGGGCGACTCGGGGGAACGGGTTCGTGGGAGAGGATGTGACTCAGAACCTGAGGACTATCCCGGCCATACCCCTGAGAATCCCCGTCGTGGGCGGAGAAGCTCCCCCTCGCTTTCTCGAAGCGCGGGGAGAGGTGTACATGCCCCGGGATCGCTTCGAAGAGATGAATCGGCGAAGGGAAGAAGAAGGAGAGCGGCCCTTCGCCAATCCGCGCAATGCCGCAGCGGGCTCGGTGAGGCAACTCGACCCCTCCATCACCGTGACTCGCCCCTTGAGCATCTTCATGTATGCAGTGGGCGAAGTGGACGGGTTGAGCCTCGATTCCCAATGGAAGGCTCTGTCTTTCCTCCAGCGGATGGGCTTCCCCACGGCCGGGAACATCGCTCGTTGCGACCGTCTGGATGAAGTCCTGGACCTGCACAGGGAGTGGCTGGCACAGAGGGACGATCTGAACTACGACGCCGATGGGGTCGTGATCAAGGTAGACAGCCTGTCGCAACAGGATGCCCTGGGGGAAGTCTCGCACGCCCCTCGTTGGGCCATCGCTTTCAAGTTCCCCGCGCACGAGGCGATCACCAAGCTCTTGCGAATCGGGGTCAATGTTGGGCGCACCGGCTCCCTGAACCCCTATGCCGAGCTGGAACCGGTGCAGGTGGGTGGTGTGACCATCCGTCACGCTACTTTACATAACGAAGAGGACATACACCGTAAGGATATCCGTGAGGGTGACACGGTGGTCATCAAGCGCGCGGGGGACGTGATACCTCAGGTGGTGGCCCCGGTGACTGAGCTGCGCACGGGGGCCGAGAGGGTCTTCCGTATGGTCCAGGTTTGCCCGGTGTGTGGACAGCCGGTGGTGAAGCCCGAAGATGAGGTGATGTACTATTGCATCAACGCCTCCTGTCCGGCGCAGTTGGAGGCGCGGGTGGAGCATTTCGCCTCGCGGGGGGCGATGGATATCGATGGGTTCGGTGAGCGGCTGGCCCAGACCTTCGTGGAGAAGGGTTTGCTGAAGGACGTCGCTGACTTCTACTATCTCCAAAGCGATGACCTGCTGGGGTTGGAGGGTTTCGCGAAGAAGAGCGCCGACAACCTGCTGGCAGCCATCGCTGCTTCCAAGGAGAGGCCGCTGTGGCGCCTGATCACTGGTCTGGGTATCCGTGGTGTGGGGGCGGTGGTGGCCCAGACGCTCTCCAGGAACTTCGCCTCCCTGGACGAGTTGATGGGCGCGAATGAGGAAAGGCTGGAGGCGATAGGGGGTCTGGGGCCCCATACGGCCGGGAATGTAGTGGACTTCTTCGCGCAGGAGCGCAACCGACGGCTGGTGGAGAAACTGCGGAGAGCGGGAGTGGGCATGAGTCGCCTGGCTGAGGAGGAGGCTCCGCCGGAGGGCCTTTTGAGCGGGCTGACCTTTGTGATCACAGGAACGCTGCCGTCAGTGAGCCGTGAGGCTGCCGCAGAGCTCATCGAGTCCCATGGGGGGCGCGTGACCTCCAGCGTGAGTCGCAACACGAGCTACCTGCTGGTCGGCCAACAGCCCGGAGAGACGAAGGTGAAGAGGGCCACGGAACTGGGGGTGCGCTCCATGAGTGAGGAAGAGCTGCTGCGGCTGGTGGAGGGGGGCTAGCCGGGGAGGAGAGCGGGCGCACGTGCAGCCTGAGTCTCTGCGCTGGTGCCTGGAGAGGGGAGCTGAAAGGTGGATGAGAGGGAACGTGACTCCGTGACCAAGGTGGAGATGGTCACGGTAGAGCATCATCTCGTGGGCTACGTGAAGACGGGCGGCAGGCGCTTCTCCTCCTGGCTGAATCTGGGGGACCCACCAGCGATGAGAGTGGAGAACCTTGCTCTCAAGTGGCTCCATGACCTGGCGAGACGGGAGGTGCATCTCAGGTACGCTGTGGTCAACAGGGAGGCTATTCTGGCAGTCATCCCTCGAGAGGTACCGTTAGTGTCCTTGGGCGAAGAACGCCAGCAGAGGCCTCTGGAGTACGTGGAGAAAGAGCAGCACGAGATCGTGGTCAGCGTGCCTCCCTTTGCTGTCAGAGGACAGTTGCACATTGCAAGGAGTGCCGATCTTCAACGCGCAGTGATGTCCTTTGCCGGCACCTTCATGCCCCTCACCGAGGCACGGATTGTATACACCCCGAATCCCAAAGCGGTTTGGCAAGGAAATGTGATACTCGTCAACCGAGACAAGGCCCAACTCTACTGGTCCTCTCCGGAGAGCGAAGAGTGACACGCGCGGTCCGGTTTGTGGCGGGTCACGCCGGTTCCACCGCGTCGTGGCTCATCGAGGCACTGCGCGCATGGCGCTACCGGGTTGGCATCAACGGCAGCTCGCGATGAGAATCCGCCGCCCCTTGTTGGAGGCGTCTTTCGTGGTGAGAGAGAACAGATTTCAGGCCAGGGTCAGCTTGGCGGATGAGGAAGTGCCGGCACATCTGCCGAATTCCGGGCGTCTGAGCGAGTTGCTGTTGCCCGGACGACGGGTGCTCCTGGGAAGGCGAGGGGGCCGCACAGAGTGACGGAGTACGACCTGCTGATGGTGCAGTTGCCGGGGACTCTGGTCTCGGTTGATGCTCGCCTGCCCAACAGGCTGTTTGCGGAGGCCCTGGAGGGCGGGACTCTACCTGAGTTCGCTGGACTGATGACGGTGTCCCCAGAGTTCCGTTATGGCGAGAGCCGTCTGGACTTCCTGCTCGAGGCTGATTCCGGGGGGGAGCCCTGCGTTGTGGAGGTGAAGTCCGTCACCCTGGTTCGGGATGGTGTGGGGCATTTCCCTGACGTGGTCACTCAGCGTGGCAGTCGCCACCTGAGGGAGTTGAGGCGGGCATGCCAGGAGGGGAGGCGGGCGGCTGTGGTCTTTGTTGTCCAGAGGGACGATGCACGGGCTTTCGGCCCCCACGACGACTCGGATCCGCGTTTCGGGGAGCTGCTGCGAGAGGTGGTCGGGGCGGCGTGGAGGTGTACGCTTACACGTGTCGTGTCAGTGCTGAAGAGATAGTGTTGAATGGCCGAGTTCCAGTGTTTCTGAGTGAGGGCGGCAACTCTATGGCGAACCAGGACGCGGCAGCACACGCCAGCTGAGGTATCGCGAAGAGGAGATACACCAAGATGACCAATGATCATGAGATGGCGGAGTTCTTCACTCACCAGTATCGCATCGTGGGTGCCGCGCGGGTGGGCGGACAGCGTCTCACCGACGTTCTGAACGACGATCTGATGTCTTTGGTGGAGTTGAAGGACGTTCAGCTCTTTAGACTCCTCGCTCCGAACAAGCTAGTGGCGAGCCACGTCGTGGCACTGCTGTACAAGAAAGGCATACTGTTTGCCATCAGCGGGGAGCAGAGAGGTAGTGCGGCCGAACGTCGCTTCTTTAAGCACGTGGACACTACGGAGTGGGACGTCTTCCTGACCCTGTCCTCCTTCGAGTTGACGGGGAAGTTCCACGTTCGGGGCACCGGTGACTTGAGGACCATGCTGCTCAGGTGGGGAGGGCAGTTCATCCCCCTTACGAGTGCGAAGGCGGTGTACACCTTCTACCCGGAGGTGGCCTTCACCGGAGATGTGATCATCGTCAACAGAGAACACATGGAAGTCATTGGCACCGACAAGGCGCTGACCCACTGAGCGCTCTGGGGGCCGCTCACGGAGGGAGAACGAGGGACCGGGAGGGACCGAATCTCGATTCTGTTGCCATCGCAGGCCGACGGGAGCTCCGCCGCCCTAGCCTTCTTTGGAGAGGGCTGGGGCGGTGTGTATGTTGGCGCGTTTCGCCAATAGAAGACAATGGTGGTATAGTCGGCCCTCAAACGCATGACGGCGAGGGTGCAAATGAGTGAGTTGAACGACGTGACACTGAGCTTCATCGGCAGCGGAGTGATGGCCGAGGCCATGATCAGCGGCATTCTCAATGAGGGGTTGACGGCGCCGGACCACATGATCGCCAGCGATCCGCGGCAGGAGAGGGGCGAGGAACTGGCCGTCCGGTATGGCGTGAAAGCTACGACCGCGAACCGTGAGGCGGCCAATGCTGCCCAGATCGTGGTGCTGTCGGTGAAGCCGCAGGTCCTCCCTGCGGTCCTGCAGGAGCTGCACGGGGTGGTAGCGCCCCAGGCGCTCGTGCTCTCCATTGTCGCTGGTGCCCGCATCGGGGTCGTGGCAGCAGGTCTGGGTCACCAGGCCATCGTGAGGGCGATGCCCAACACTCCCGCTCAGATCGGCGAGGGCATGTCGGTATGGACCGCCACCGCCGCGGTTAGCGAGGAGCAGCGGCAACAAGCGCAGAGCATTCTGCGAGCCCTGGGCGAGGAGATCTATCTGGAGGACGAGGAGTACCTGGATATGGCCACGGCGCTGAGTGGCACCGGGCCGGCCTATGTGTTCCTGTTCATGGAGGCGATGATCGACGCCGGTGTGCATCTGGGCTTCTCACGGCGCATTGCTCAGCAACTGGTCTTGCAGACAGTGCGGGGGTCTGTCGATTTCGCCAGGCAGTCGGTGGCTCATCCGGCAGAACTGCGCAATATGGTGACCTCTCCGGGCGGTACGTCAGCGGAGGCTCTCTACCAGCTGGAGAAGGGCGGATTCAGGACGGTACTGTCCAGGGCCATCTGGGCAGCGTACCAGAAATCGCAGTACCTGGGGGAACTGAGCGAGAAGTGAGGGCAATCGTGTCCTCTACGGATCTCTGCACTAGCTCCACACGTCACACTTGGCCGGGCTTTGGTGAGAGCGCTGGTGTTCCGGCGGGGCTAGCGGACCACACCGTTTGCCTTCCTCAAGTTCTTGGGCTAGTATCTGTCCGGTCTGGGGACCAATGATACTAGAGTAGCGGAGGGACGCGTGATTGAGCGGAAAAGGCTTAGCGCGGCTGTAGGACGTGCCCGGGGGGCGGAACCTCTGGTGGGTTTGCTTCCGCTTATTGTGGTATCGCTCGTCGTGGCCTTTCTGGTAGTGGGCACGGTCCCGGGTTCGGCAAATGGGCTCTTCCAGTCACCTATCAGCCCCGTCAGTCCCATCAGTACGATCGGCCCCAGCCCGGAGGTTCCCCCAGCTTCCCCTGAAGCAACGGTGGCTGGGCCCGCCCTGGTGGCGGTGCCGGCGGCACCCAACTTGGTCCCGTGGCTGGTGGGTATTATCCTGGTTAGTGCCATAGTCGTGGCAGCGATGTTGTGGAGCAGACGTAGGGGGAAGGGGGAAGGTAGCGCGTGAGAAACCTGCGCCGCATGCGCGGCCCTTGGCGGGGTGGGTCGGGTACCGTTTCGTCTCTCGTGCCAGTTGCGATACTCTCCCTGTTGGCCGCTGTATTCATGACCCAAAGCGGCGCGACCTTTGCCTACTCGTCCTTCCAGTCGCCCCAATCCCCTGTGCAGACGCCACCGCCCGCTCCTGCCCCCACGGAGGTCGCACCCGGGCCGCCGGAGGAGTTGCCTGTCGTACCTCCTGGCGAATCGCCGGTTGTGCCTGCCGAAGAGTCGCCTGGGGTCCCTCCGGGTGAGGAGCCAGGCGAGGTGACCACGCCTCCTGCGGAGCCTGGGGCAATCCCAGGTGAGGAGGCTCCCCCAGGAGCACCGACTCGCGCGGCGTCGGAAGAAGAGGCTTCTTCCCCGATTAGAGGGCTGTCCTGGGCGGTGCTGATCGACACCTGTGTGGTCGGTTTGTCCTCCGTGTGGCTATGCTGCGGTGGCCTGGCCCTCGTGGTCTTCGTACTTTTGATGATTGCCTCCTTGGTGCTGCGGGTGACGTGATGAAGCCCGGATCATCCGGGGCTATTCACGCGCCCAGGTTGATCCTCCTTTCCCTGGTTCTCCTGGCCTTTGGGCTTCGGCTCTATCACCTCGACTACCAGAGCCTGTGGCGGGACGAGATAGATGCCATTCTCTTCGCCCGTCGCGAGTTAAGCGGTCTGGCTCCGCTCTTTGTGACGCCCGGGCACAATGGCCCCTTGTACTACCTCGTTCTGCACCTCTGGATTCGGCTGACGGGCGACAGCGAGTTTGCGGTGAGATACCTCTCGCTGGTCTGTGGCGTACTCGGCGTGCCGGTGGTCTATGTCCTTGGGCGGCGATGGGTTAGTGGGACCGGTGGTTCGGTGGCAGCGTTTCTATGCGCAACGTCGCCATATCTGATCTGGTACGGGCAGGAGGGCAAGATGTATGCCCTCCTGCTCTTGGTTTCTGCTTTCTCTACCCACGTCTACCTTCAAGCGCTGGAGCGCAACCGCGTCTATCTCTGGGCTTCTTACGTACTGTTAGTGGCTGCGTCGATGTACGTCCACCTCCTGGCGGTGCTGATCGTTCCCTTTCACTTCCTTCTGTTCTTCCTGACCCGGCCACGGCATCGAGGGGCGTGGAAGGGGTGGCTGGTGACCTTTTTCGTCCTCACGCTGCCCTATGTGCCGCTAGTCCGTTGGGAGATCCCCCTCCTAGTCGGGCCCTTCACCACGGGCCACCAGTTCTACTCACTGCCCGAGATGCTCACCATCCTCTTCTTCTCCTTCAGTCTGCACGCGGCTCCCCATCAGAGTGTACTGGCGATAGCACTGTATGTCTTTCTTCTGTTGGGGGGCTTGCTGCTCTACGTGGACCCCAGGGCGGCCAGTGCTCGCGGCTCTATGAAGGCGTTGCTGGAGAGTCGTCGGGAGAGCACCATTCTGGGCCTCTATCTGTTTGTGCCCGTGGTTTGCCTGTTCCTCGTGTCGCTGGGCATGCCCATCTTCACCGACCGGTACCTGATAACGGTGGTGCCACCTTTCCTATTGCTGCTGGCGTGCGGCGTGGTTGCGGTGAGGTTGAGGTCGTCCGCTCTGGGAATCGTGTGCCTGGGTCTGGTCCTGGTTTCGAACCTCTACGTGGTCGCCTTGCAGGTACACACCAAGATCAAGTCCGACTTCCGCTCCGCGGCCCAGTACGTGGAAGAGGATGGCCGTGGTGACTTGATGGTCTTTCTGATACCCCAGGGCCGCCCGGTGTTCGACTACTACCATGAGGATCAGTTTGCCTGGGCGGATGCGCCCTACACGAACGGCGGCATGGGGCCGGGAGGAGTGACGCGCGCCATGGAGGAGGTCACGGAAGGGCACCAGAACGTCTGGTTCGTCGTCACCGAGGCCGAGCTGTGGGATTCGCGCGGACTGGTCCAGGAGTGGTTTGAAAGCAACAGCGCTTTGCTCGGCAAAGGCAGTTTTGCGCGAGTGGATGTGTACCTGTATTCCCTCGCAGCCGAAGAGACAGGAACAGAGAGGGGGGTTTCCTAGGTGCGGTGTGCGTTCTGCGAAAACTGGGCCTGGTACCGTTGTGCCGACACGGGAAAGCTGGTATGCCCTCGCCACGCGCGGCTTCAGGTGGTGGCGGTGATGACCGGCGGGGAAGCTGTGGAGTGCCAGGTACGCCCTGCCACTGAAGAACACTATCCTCGATTGGAGCAGCTGGCGCTTCGCCTTTGGGGCGAGACGTTGGTCGAATGCTTCGGCAGAGCATACGACGTGCTGAAGCTGCCTGCCTTCGTGGCCCAGGCAGGTGAGGAGGTGGCGGGCTTCCTCTCCCACTCTGTCGAGGACGATCGCATGAACCTGGTGATGCTCAACGTGGTACCAGAGCATCAGGGACGAGGTCTGGCGAAGGCCTTGCTGGGGGCCGCCGTCGCCGAGTCCCAGAAGCTGGGACTCACCAGCCTGGAGGTTGCCACCTCCAACGATGATCTCCCGGCGCTGGACTTTTATCAGCGCGCGGGCTTCGTGATCACAGAGGTGGTGCCGGGTTTGCTGGTGGAGCACCATGGCGGGGTGGAGGAGGGATTCGCCGGCATCCCGGTCCGCGACGAGATCCGTTTGGAGCTGCTGGTCCGGTAAGATGCATCCTGAGCCGCGTCCTGACCCTGCCGAGGCTTGCCCTGAGCACAGTCGAAGGGGGTGGGCCGAAGGCTTGCATCGAAGGATGCGCGGAAAAGGGGGACTCGGCGAGCCGAGTGGGGTTGCCTGGATGACGGCTGTGTGCTAGAATGATGCTTGTCGTGCCCCCGTAGCTCAGGCGGATAGAGCGGCGGCCTCCGAAGCCGTGTGCGCGCGTTCGAGTCGCGCCGGGGGTACCTGACCTCTGATGCGAGCGGAGCTCCCAACACGGAGCTCCGCGTTTCCTATCTGCCGCAAGGTGCAGCACGGAGTCCACAGTGAGGCCCTGACCGGTGCTCCCGCTGAGCGCAGTGGGCCAGCGGGAAGGACGGACCGCACGTCGAGGGGGTAGGAGATGAGGATCGCTCTTGTTCAAATGAGCATGGAAGAGAGTTGGGAGGCGAACCTGGACAAGTCCCTCGCATCTATGAGGGAAGCGGCGAGTAAGGGCGCGGAACTGGTCTGCTTCCCAGAGATACAGTTCAGTCCTTTCTTCCCTCAGTTCCCCGGTGGCGATGCCTCGGCGTACGCTATGGGGATCGACCACTTCGCGATCAGGGCGATGCAGCAGGCCTGCCGAGAACAGAACCTAATCGCCATCCCCAACCTGTACCTGGACGAAGGCGGAAAGAGGTACGATGCCTCTCCGGTCATCGAGAGGGACGGCACGGTGCTGGGCATCTCCAAGACGGTCCACGTCGTGCAGATGCCGTTCTTCTACGAACAGGACTACTACACACCATCGGATTCGGGTTTCCACGTCTATCACACTTCAAGGGGACGGGTCGGGGTAGTGATCTGCTTTGACAGACACTATCCTGAGAGTCTACGGTCGTGTGCCCTGAAGGGGGCCCAGCTCACAGTGATCCCCACGGCGAATGTGAAGGGGGAGCCCCTCGAGTTCTTCGAGTGGGAGCTGAGAGTAGCAGCCGTTCAGAGCGGCGTATTCAGTGCCCTGTGCAATCGCGTAGGGCTCGAGGAGGAGATGGAGTTCTGCGGGCAGTCCCTCTTGGTCGATCCGAACGGGGAGTTGGTGGCCAAGGCGGATGACAGTGAGCAGGTTCTCTACGCCGAGGTGGATCTGGACCTGATAGAAAGGAGCAGGGAGGCAAGACCCTACCTGAAGCTGAGAAGGTCCGAGTTCTGCACACTGGGTACGACTGATATGGGAGCGTGAGCAGCGAGGCGCTGTGCGTTGTTCTATGGAGGGGAGTTGTGAGTCAATTGCCGGTCTTCGATGGACATAACGATACGTTGATCGATCTGTATGCCCCAGAGGAAGGAGAGGAGTGCTCGTTCTTCGAAAGGAGTGAAAAAGGGCATATTGACCTGCCACGAGCACGGGAGGGGGGACTGATCGGGGGTCTCTTCGGGATCTTCACTCCGGCTCCGCCGGGGTCGAGAGAGCGGGATCGTGAGTACGGGCTGACGGTCACCGAAGAAGGCTACAGAGTCAAGCCGCGCAGTGCTGTGGACCCCAGGTACTCGAGGGAGTTCACGGCCGAGGTCATCGACTTTGCCTACGGGCTGGAACAGAAGGCGGAGGAGGAAATGGCCCTGGTTCGCGGGCATGAAGACCTTGAGTACAACCTCCAGCGAGGCGTTCTGAGTGTGGTCTTGCACTTGGAAGGCGCATCAGCCATCAAGGAGGATCTCAGCAATCTGGAGGAGTACTACTCCAAGGGGGTGCGTTCGCTAGGTCTGGTTTGGAGTCGGCCCAACGTCTTCGGCCACGGCGTGCCGTTCATGTTTCCGCATTCTCCAGACACCGGTCCTGGGCTGACCGAGGCGGGGAGAGAGCTCGTCAAGGAGTGCAACCATTTGGGGATCTTGATCGACCTCGCTCACATCAACGAGAGGGGGTTCTGGGATGTGGCGGAGCTATCTGATGCTCCGCTCGTGGTCAGCCATGCCGGTGCACACGCCATCTGTGCCTCAACGCGGAACCTCACGGACGAGCAGATCGACGCCGTTGGTGAGTCGAAGGGGTTGGTTGGCATCATCTTCGCGCCTAGCATGACGCGAGCGGACGGGAAGCGCGAGGAGGACATACCAGTCAGCGGCATAGTGCGTCACATCGCCTATGTCGTGGAGCGGATTGGTGTCGATCGCGTGGGTTTGGGGTCAGATTTCGATGGAGCGCAGATGCCTAGCGAGTTGGCCGACGTAGCCCATCTGCCCAACCTGATTCAAGCTCTGCGGGATAGGGGGTACGACCACGATTCTCTGGAAAAGATCGCCTATCGGAACTGGTTTCGTGTGCTCAGGGACAGTTGGAAGGGGTAGCCGCTACGGAGCATCCACGAGGCCCGGGTGGCTGGATGGAGGACGTACCTGGATCACTCCTCCGGAGTAAACCTCCGGACAACCCCGGTGCCGCCACAACTACCCCGATAAGAGGAACCGCGCCGGGGGTACTTTGTATGTCTGGCCACCGCCATGCCTGGCGGTGCCACCTCTCTCCTTGACAATCTGCCAGGAGCGGTATACACTAGCATTGTGGAGTATATGGACCGGAAAAGGAGACTCAGAGTGCGGACTCTTGATGGCAGGTCGGAGAGAGGAGTGAGTCGCAAGATGTTCCTCGGAGGGGCGGCGCTCGCAACTGGTTGCGCTGTCCTATCGGTGGCTAAGAGGCTGCTTGGTGAGGTTCCCGAAGTGGGAGCACAGCCAGAAGACCTCACCCCTCAGGCGTACTTGCCACTGGCGGTGAAGCGATACTCACCGCCGAAGGTGGTGCACGTCCACGCCAGTGGAGCCACGTCGTGGGATTTCCAAACGGGATGGTATGGTGCGTGCGTCGATCAAGGTGTTGTAGACCAGATGCTGGAGCGAGGCTTGGTAGAACTCACCGGGCTCGGTTCCGTGGAGGGGGCCTGGGCTACGCTGCTGCCCGGTTACTCGCCTGGCAAGAAGATCGCCGTCAAGGTCAACCTCAACAACTCTGGCAGTTGTGCTGATAGCGACAATGTGATCGATGCGCTGATAGAACCTGTGAACGCCCTCATCAACTCCTTGGTCCAGGCGGGGATCCAAGCCCAAGATGTCTGGGTCTACGATGCTAGTCGTCGGATTCCAGCACGGTTCTACGACAGGCGCGAGAACCAGGAGGCACGCTACATTGACCGGTTCGGGTGCGCTGACGAGACAGCGACTTTCGGCCATGTGCACCCCAGCCTGAAGGTGTCCTTTTCCCACCCAGGGATGGTCACCGATCGCTGGCTCACCGACCTTCTGTATGATGCTTCCTACCTGATCAACATGCCGATTCTCAAACGGCACAGCAGTATTCCGGTGACTCTGGGTTTCAAGAACCACTTCGGAAGTCTGGACAACCTCGGGGGAGCCGGGGACGACAATCCACATCCCTACATCAACCCCAGTGATGGCCGCTACAGTGCGAACTTCAGCCCCTTGGTGGAGATCAACGCCAACCCCAACATAGCACAGAAGACAGTGTTGACCGTGGGCGATGCCCTCTTCGGAGCCTCCTCGGTCGGGGCGACACCGGCACCATGGACGACCTTCGGCGGGTCGCCGAATAGCCTGCTCCTCTCACGAGATCGTGTGGCCATTGACTGTGTGATGTGCGATCTCCTCCGGGCGGAGTGGGGCCTTCACGATGCTGCCTACGACTACCTCATGCTGGCGGAGCAGTGGGGGCTGGGCACCTTCGACAAGGGGGATCCGTGGGGTGGGGGATACGACCGGCTCGACTATCGGCACGTTGAGTTGTAGCTGCGAGATCGTGCCAGCCGGATTCTGAACCGACCCAGGAAGCCCTTGCCGCCTGGACCACCGCACTCTGGTAGCTCTCGTCGCGGTGTTATCGTGCCATCGTGTGTTCTCGGATACGTTCGCCACTCCACCATTGCAGCTTCATGCCACGCCCATGGGGCATCGCTGTGGACATCCTCCCGCGAACGGGAATCCCTCTTGACCAACGTTGGGGACTCACAACAAGCCGTTCAGGCGCACTGATCTCTGTGACGGGTCGCGCCGGGGGCACCTGTGGGAGACATCCGGGCCTTTGCTCCGCCCGGGCCTAGCGGCGCGCCATCGGTTGCACCGATGCGAAGACACCGGACTAGGCGGGCAACTCTTGGATGCAGGACCTCATTCAGTGGCGATCACGAGTGACCGGCCAAAGAATGTGGCTCTTTTTCCCGGTTTGCCCTTTTGGAATAGTGTGCTCCTACGTCTTAGCTTGGATGTGTCCTCCGGGGTCTGTCTCGACCATAGTGCCGGCACCAAGTACAATCGCCATCTGCATGTGTGGTCGCGTGAGGCTCTTCCAGGTCACAGGACCATGCTTCACACCCTCCGGCACATACAGCGCTGAAGTAGTGTCGAATACCAGTCGCTGACCATCGACCACGAACTCTATTTCGGCCCCCAGGTCCTCTGGATTGTTTGGGTCGGTACCCAGGTGTAGAACAATCTCCCTACAGCCTTTGGGATGGCTGTGTTCAAAGATGTGGGGGTTCGGCTCCGGCATACCCCATACCCAGCCCAGTTCAATGTAGGTGTCGACCCCCGGCACCAGGTCGTTGCTCATCAGCGTCATGGTCGGAACCTGTCGGCCAGCTACCTTGCCAGCAACCACTTCGTACCGGGGTCTCCTGACCAGGTTTTTCTCCCAGTCTCTTGATACCATTTTTCCAAATCCTCCTTCTACAGCCTGTGAAGCTCTTGCGGGTGGATAAGATGGAAACCACAACTGACAATCATATTGTGGCCGGTCATGGCGCTGGAGTCATCCGAGGCCATAAACACCACAGCGCGAGCGATCTCTTCCGGTTCGGCTATCCTATTCAGGGAGTTGGCCGCTTTGAGTTTCCTCCACATCTCCTCGGCGCTCATTCCCCTCCTCTCGGCCAGGGCCTCGATCATCTCCTCGAACTCCTTGGTGCGGGTAGCGCCGGGGCTGATGGTGTTCACCCGGATGTTGTGTTTGCCGGCTTCGATAGCCAGGACCTCGGTGAAGCCGATGATGCCCCACTTGGAGACGCAGTAGGGGCTCTCCGTGGGATGTCCGGAGATCCCCGCCACGCTGCTGACATTGACGATCACGCCGCTCTGGCGAGGAATCATGACCTTCATCGCCTCTCTCGCACAAAGCATCGTCCCGGTAACGTTCACCTCCAGGGTGTTTTGCCAGACGTTCAGGTCCATGTCGGGGACATCAGCATTGTTGTATGAGTAGGCGGCTGCATTGTTGATCAGGATGTCCAGCTTGCCGAACTCTTCGACGGTCCCGGCCACCATCCGCTTGACCTGCTCGTAGTCAGCGATATCGGTGGGTATGACCTTGACCTTGCCGGCCTTGGCCCTGATCTCACTAGCTGTTTCTTCCAGCCTGGCCACGTTGCGGGCGGCCACCACCACGGCGGCGCCTTCGTCGGCAAAGGCTAGGCTGATGGCCTTTCCTATGCCTGTCCCACCACCCGTGACAATGGCTACTCTGTCCTTCAGTTTCATGATCTCTGTCCTCCTGATAGATTGACTGAGCGCACTTTGGATTCTTCGTGCCCTGGAACTTCACGGCCGGGCTGGGATGTGAGTCGGTGCCCTCCGAGTCGTGAGCACGACGAGCCCCCCTCCCCGGGTCGATGCGCTGTGAAGTATAGACGCTCGCCGGCGTAGCGTCAAGGTCAGGCAAAAACAGAAGGCTGGGCGGTGAGATCGTTGCCTGAGCCGGCAGATTCTGGTATTATGCATGTGTGTAGACACCCCGGAGGCATGCCGGGCGCTGATGGAGGATCCGGAGCTGCAGGAGACGCTGAAGGCAGGGGAGAAGGCTGATTTTGCCATAGCGGGCATTGGGGCTGTGGTAGCGGATCACTCCACCATGGTGGAGGTTGGCTATCTTTCAGCAGATGAGCTGGCCGAATTGGCCGCGGCAGGCGTGCGGAGGTGAGCGAGCGGCTGGGAGGTTGGGACTATGAGTCAATTGGCAGGACTTAGCGATGAGAGGCTCAGGGAACTGCTTCGTCAGATGCACTTGATTCGAGCCTTTGAATGGAAGGCTGACCAGCTGTACGCCGAAGGCAAGGTGCACGGCACGATGCATCTTTCCATCGGCCAGGAGGCGACGGCGGTGGGGGCCATTGCGGCCTTGAATCCGGACGACTACATCTTCAGCACACACAGGGGCCACGGCCATTGCCTGGCCAAAGGCGCCGATCTGAACTTGATGATGGCGGAGTTCAGAGGGAAAGAGACGGGTTACTGCCGCGGTCGCGGCGGATCGATGCACATCGCCGACTTGAGCTGTGGCAACCTGGGAGCCAATGGTGTGGTTGGGGGTGGCCTGGCTATGGCGTGCGGCGCTGCACTGGCTCAGAAGATGCAGAGCACCGGCAAGGTGGTGCTGTGCTTCTTCGGCGACGGCGCATCGAACCAGGGCATCTTTCACGAATCCCTGAACTTGGCGGCCATCTGGGATCTGCCGGTGGTGTACTTCTGCGAGAACAACCAGTATGGGATGTCTATGCACGTGCGGCGGTCCGTGGCCATCGAGCGGATCTCCGACCGGGCCTGCGCGTACGGGTTTCCTGGGAAGACCGTAGATGGCAATGATCTGCTTCAGGTCTATGAAGCCACGAAGGACGCCGTCGCGCGCGCTCGCGCTGGGGGCGGCCCCACCCTCCTAGAGGGTATTACCTACCGCTGGAAGGGTCATTCCAAGAGCGATGCGGATCGTTATCGGACGAAAGAAGAGATAGAGGGATGGAAGGCGAAAGACCCCATCAGACGCTTTGAGCAGTTGCTGATGCAGGAGGGGGTATTGACGCCTGATCAGGCCAGAAGCATCGAATCTCAGGCGCAGAGCGAGATAGAGTCTGCCGTCGAGTTTGCCGACGGATGTCCCGAGCCTTCCCTGGACACCATCGAACAGGGGGTGTATGCGTAATGCCAGAGGTCCGGGAGATCAGCTACAGCGAGGCGATCAGGGAAGCTCTGACCATGGAGATGCGCCGCGACCACCGCGTCTTTCTGATGGGCGAGGACATAGGGGTCTATGGTGGTGCGTTCGGCGTCACCCTGGGGATGATCGACGAGTTTGGTGCGGAACGCATCCGAGAGACACCGATCTCGGAAGGAGTGATAGCGGGAGCGGCGATTGGGGCTGCACTGGTAGGCATGCGCCCCGTAGCGGAGATCATGTTCATGGACTTCGTCACCATTGCCATGGAGCAGATCGTCAACCAGGGAGCCAAGCTCCGATATATGTTTGGTGGCCATGCCACGGTACCCATGGTACTCCGTACGCCGGCGGGCTCGGGGACAGGTGCGGCCGCCCATCACTCCCAGAGCCTGGAGGCCTGGCTCGTCCACGTGCCTGGTCTCAAGGTAGTCATGCCCTCGACGCCCTACGACGCCAAGGGGCTCCTGGTGTCCTCCATCCGTGATCCCAACCCCGTGATGTTCGTCGAGCATAAGTTACTGTATCCTCGCAAGGGCCCCGTTCCCGAGCACGACTACGAGGTGCCCCTTGGCTTGGCGGACGTCAAGCGTGAAGGGACAGACCTCACCATCGTCGCCACCTCTATCATGGTCCCTCGCTCCCTGGAGGCGGCAGAGCAGCTATCCGCAGAGGGGATCGAGGCTGAGGTGGTCGATCCGCGCACCCTCAGGCCCTTGGATATGGAGACCATTGAGGCTTCGGTGAAAAAGACGGGCAGGGTCATGATCGTTCACGAGGCACCAGTCACGGGCGGGTTCGGGGGTGAGGTTGCCGCCCGGATAGCTGGGGGAGCGGCTTTCGAATACCTGGAGGCGCCGATAAAGCGGTTCTGTGGTCTCGACACCCCCATACCGTACAATCGTACACTTGAGTACTATACGGTGCCGCAGCCAGAGACCATAGCCGCCGCGGCAAGAGAACTGGCCGCAGCATAGCTGGAGAGGGGGAGCCGCCCATGGCAACACCGGTGATCATGCCCAAGTTCGGCATGACCCAGGAGGAAGCAACAATCGTACGCTGGTACAAGCAGGAGGGCGAGCCAGTGGAGAGAGGGGAACCCCTCCTGGAGGTGATGACCGACAAGGTGAACATGGACGTGGAGGCTCCGGCCAGCGGAGTGTTGCTGAAGGCGAAGTACAGCGTGGACGAAGTGGTGCCGGTGACCGTGATTATCGGCTACATTGGGGAACCGGGAGAGGAGATCGTGGAGGAGGAGCCCGCGCCGGTGACGAAGCCAGCGCCGAGGGTGGTGCCGGTGCTGGCCACAGCACAGTGGACCGTCAAAGCGGCATCAGGGAAGGTGAAGGCTACACCCGCGGCCAGAAGGCTGGCGCGGGAAAAGGGCATCGATCTGTCAGTCGTGTCCGGCACCGGTCCGGACGGACTGGTCAGGACGGAGGATGTGGAGTCCTTTGTGCCCCGGGAGGCTCCTGTGGAGGGGGAACTGGTGCCCCTCAAGGGCGTGCGAAAGATCATAGCCCAGAGGATGGAGGCCAGCTGGCACGTTGCTCCCCACATATCCTTCACCGTGACCATCGACATGACCGAGGCCGAGGCCCGTCGAGTGGAATGGAACGAAGCGAGGTCGGAGGGCGAGCCGAGGCTCTCGGTGACTGGACTGATCGTCAAGGCTGTCGCTGACCTTCTCCCCAGACATCGGTATCTGAACGCCTCTCTCCGTGGGGAGGAGGTTCTTCTGCACCACAACGTGAACGTGGGCATGGCCGTGGCGCGCGATGAGGGGCTGATCGTTCCAGTGTTGAAGGGTGCTGACGGCCTCACTCTGGGCGAGGTAGCCTTTCAGTGCTCTGATTTGGCCGAGAGGGCGCGCGAGGGGAAACTGACTCCGGACGAGGTAACGGGCGGCACCTTCACCGTCTCCAACCTTGGAATGTTCGGGGTGGAGCAATTCACCGCCATCATCAATCCCCCGGAAAGCGCCATTCTAGCTGTGGGAACACTGGGACCGGAACCAGTGGTCCTGGAGGGGAACGTCGAGGTTCGCCAGCGGTTGAGGGCAACGCTGTCGGTGGATCACCGGGTGGCCGACGGCGCGCTGGCCGGCCGGTTCTTGCAGGATCTCAAGGAATGTATGGAGAATCCCGACTCCCTGTTCGGCTAGGTGTACGCCACAGAGGCCGGAGTTGGGTGACGCAGTCCCAACGGAGGACGGATGATCACAAGAGACACTTCGCCCATAGAACTTGCGGAGATGGGCAGGGTTCTGAGCGTTGACGACCACTTGTGCTCCGCTCGGCCTTTCGACATTTCGCCTGACAGCACTCAAGTGGCCTTTACTTGGAACGCCACGGGCAACTGGGAGATACATGTCGTGCCCATCGCGGGCGGCACCCCTCGACGCCTCACCTCCGGCCCAGGCAACAAATACTATCCACTCTGGTCTCCGGACGGAGAGCGCATCGCCTACCTGTTCCATCCGGATGGGGCAGAGAACTTCGATATCTACCTGGTACCCGAAGAGGCGCGTTCCATCCAGAGCGCAGGCAGCGGAGTTGCCTGAGGACATGTTCCGGCCGGGTTTCGAAGTTCGTTAGTTGCGGCCACGTGGCCGCGTGTCCCTCCAGAAGTGTGCGTGGATGTACCGAGCCGGCTTGGAGCAGTTGGATCCGCACCGCCTGCCTAAACAAACAGGTCCCAGGCTACTGGCTGGGACCTGTCACTTTTCGCATGTTGTGGAAAGCCACAAGGCCCTCGTTGAAGCTATCGCAACCGCCAGGATCGTTGATAAGCCGGTGGGCTGATGTGGGGAAGCGGTAGTCTTTGCGGCACGTTTGTACACGGTGGCTCAACGGCGATGGCACTTGACATTGTGGCTAGGGCCGGTCATAATAGCAGAAATAAGTGTGCTGTGCCCCACCCGTACGGTGAGGTACCTGGCGATGGTGCTGGCTCTCCGGTTGCGCAGTTGTGGTCCTGGGCTGCGATCTTCAACATGCGCAAGTCAGCAAACCAAACTGCTGTAGAGGGGAAGCAGATGGAGCATTGGGCTCGTCCGCCCGGCCGCTGGACTGACAGGAGGCGTGCCCGCCAACAACCAGCGTGACTCTCGTGTGTTGGGTCACCACTGGAAACACATAGCGTGGAGCCATCGACTGTTCCCCCAAGCACTAACTTTGACCACGACTTCGACCCCAGGGAAAGGATGAAAGAAGATGACTACACAATCTGTGGACAAAGCGACAGCGATCCTCAAGCAGTTCTCGACCGAGGAACCTCAACTCGGGGTCAGTGAACTGGCGCGACGTCTGAACCTCACCAAGAGCACCGTGCACCGGCTCCTGCGATCGCTGCTGAAAGCCGGTATGGTGGCGCAGGATCCGGGGAACCGGCGGTACATGTTGGGGCGGGAGACCGTGCAATTGGGATACACCGCCATCTACTCGGACCCCCTGTTGTATGGAGCGCTGCCGTATCTGCACTACCTGGCGCAACAGGTGGGCGAGTCGACCTATCTGGCAGAGCGACGGGGGCTCGAGGGAGCGCCGGTGTTGCAGGTGCTGTCACCTATCATGCAGGAGCAGATGGGCTGGTATACGAACGTTCGTCTACACTCCGCCTCTTCCGGTAAGGTCCTGCTGGCTTATGCCCCGGAGGGCGTGTTGCAGGCCGTGCTGGACGAGGGGCTAGTTCGCGATACCGAGTACACCATCACCGATCCTGCCCAGTTGCGCCAGGAAATGGAGAGGGTCCGCGCACAGGGGTACGCCACCTGTTTCGAAGAGGGCAAGCTAGGTTTGAACACCATCGCCGTCCCCGTGAAGGACGCCGAGGGGCAGGTCGTCGCCGCGCTGGCCATCGCCGGTCCGCCGTACAGATTGACCAGGGACCAGGCCTTGGCCTCGGTGGAGAAGCTCAAGGCGATCTCGGGCGAGATCACCCGCAAGCTGGAGTCGCAGCGGAGAGGGTGAGCCTGGAGGGCGTTGGGGGCTACCGCTCTGCGGGGGCGGTCACCTTTCGAACCACTAAGCGTGGCGGCATCCGCTGTTTCCCCTGGCACGGACTTCACCCACTACTTCGACCCCACCGGAAGGACGAGAAAACGTGACCACACAATCGGTTGACAAGGCGATAGCGATCCTCAAGCAGTTCTCGACCGAGGAACCACAGCTCGGGGTGAGTGAACTGGCGCGAAGGCTAGACCTCACCAAGAGCACCGTGCACCAGCTCCTGGGATCCCTGCTGAGAGCCGGTATGGTGGCGCAGGACCCGCTGACCCGGCAGTACATGTTGGGGCGGGGGACCGTGCAACTGGGATACACCGCCATCTACTCGGATCCACTGCTGCATGTTGCCCTGCCTTACCTCCACTACCTGGCGCATGATGTGGGCGAGACTGCCTATCTGGCAGAGCGATGGGGGCTAGAGGGGGCGCCAGTGCTGCAGGTGCTGTCACCCATCATGCAGGAGCAACTGAGCTGGTACACGACCGTACCTCTACACTCCACCTCTGCCGGCAAGGTCCTCTTGGCTTATGCCGAGGAGGCGGAACAGGACACACTGCTCAGCAAACAGCTCCCCGGGAGCACGGAGCACACCATCACCGACCCTGCTGAGCTGCGCCAGCAACTGCAGAGGGTCCGGGAAGAGGGATACGCCATCTGCTTTGAAGAGGAGGAGTTGGGGTACAACGGCGTCGGCGTACCGGTCTGGAACCCGCAGGGCCAGGTCGTCGCCGCGCTGGCCACCGCCGGTCCGTCGTACAGATTGACCAGGGACCAGGCGGTGGCGTCGGTGGAGAAGCTGAAGGCGATCTCGGGAGAGATCACCCGCAAGCTGAAATCGCTTCGTTGAGGGTGAGCCTGGAGGGCCCGCGGGTTACTTCTCCGCCCGGCGGCCCGACGACCGCTCGGGAGCGGAAACGACAGCCCGCTCGTCCCGATCGACCTTGCGCAAGAGCGCGGCTCCAGGGTGGAGCTGCCTCTGTCTGTGCCACTCCCTACTCCAGCATCGCCAGGAGCTGCTGATACTGCTCATCGGAGATGGTGAAGCAGTGTTTGGGCTCCGGGAATACTCCCTCTCGTACCTCCTCCCCATAACGGCGCAGACCTTGGACAATCATCTCTCCCAGGTCCGCGTATCGCTTGGCGAACTTGGGGGTGAAGGCCGGATAGAGCCCGAACATATCGTGAAAGATCAGGACCTGGCCGTCGCAGTCCGCCCCGGCCCCGATGCCGATGATGGGTATCTCGGCCCTCTCCGTGACCAGCTTGCTCACCTTGGAGGGGACCGCCTCTAGAAGGATGGAAAAGGCTCCGGCTTCTTCCAGGGCCTTGGCATCATCGATGATCCTTTTGGCCATGTGGGCGTCCTTCCCCTGGGCCTTGAACCCTCCCAGCATGGACATACTCTGGGGGGTGAGCCCCAGGTGGCCCATCACTGGGATTCCGGCGTTGACGATGGCCTCCACCCGGCCGGCCATAGGTAGGCCTCCCTCCAGCTTGATGCCATCGCAGCCGCCTTCGCTCATGAAGCGCCCGGCGTTCTGCACCGCGAGCTCGACGGAGGGCTGGTAGGACATGTAGGGCATGTCCCCCAGGACGAAGGAGTTCTCGTTGCCACGGGTCACCGCCTGGCTGTGCGCGATGAGCTCGGCCATGGTGGCCGGCAGGGTGGTGGAGTACCCCAGCACGGTCATGGCCATGGAGTCGCCCACCAGGAGGATCTCGATGGCCGCTCTCTCGGCCCAGACGCCGGTAGGGTAGTCGTAGGCGGTGATCATGGTGATCTTCTGACCGCTTTTCTTCATCTCCCACAGTTGGGGTATGGTGACCTTGGTTCTCTCGCTCATGCGCTCTTCTCCCTCTCCAGAGCTTTGCAGCCGCCACCTCTGCGGCTGGCTTCTTCAGGTTCGCGTCAGGCTGATTGTAGCATTGGTCCGATAAAGTCGCAGTGATAACCTCCTCGTGGCACCGAGCGCCGCAGCCCCGGCGGGGAGGAGGTCGGCGTGGAGGCTAGTCAGGTGGCGACAGTGGGGCACTCGCGAGGACTGCTCCCCAGCTCAGCCAGCTGCCAGCGCACGTTGTTGTCTCTGGCTCGCCCTGAGCCAGACCGCGGCAATCAGCCCCGCCAGCGCGACGACCAGCAACTGGAAGATCCGGAATTGAGGTCCCGGCTCGGTGAAGACGTCCAGGCTCAGGTTGGCGGTGAAATGAAGCAGAATCACCGCCAGCACGCTGCGACCGTTGTCGTTGTAGCACCAGGTCGAATAGATGGAACCTGCGAGAACAAGAGCGAAAAAGAGCCACAAATCGGGCCCGAACCCATACTCGATCTGGTTCGTGCCCACGACCCAGAACAATGGGAGGTGCCAGAGGGCGTGGCAGATCCCCAACACCAGCGATACGGGCAGGGGGCTCCACAGGGCCTGCACCCGGTCCAGCATATATCCCCGCCATCCGAGTTCCTCGAGGCCTGCCTGGACGAAGTACAGGACCGGCACGACGATGAGACCCACGGGCTGGGCTACCAGTTCACGAACAAGAGGGAAGCCCGGCGGTTGCCCGCCGAGTAGCGCGTTGAGAGCGATGGCGACGAGGTGCAGGGCTGGCCAGAGGACGATGACTATCAGGTACCACTCCGGCCGGATACGCCGAGGATCCAGTACGCGCCGCCAGAAGTCTTGCCGCTCCGCCCTGTCCCCGCGCAGGTAAACCAGGATGATGGCTGCCAGGCCGGGGCCGAACACGCCCGCCAGCAAAGCCGTGACCAGAAGAGGTGAGCTCTGGTAGTCTTGCCTTGTCCAGGAGATGGGTATCCAGAAGACCCACGCAAAGGCGTACGCCAGTACCAGATAGAGCCAGGGGAACCTCGGTCTTCCTGAAGTTATGCTATCCCTTCCTCCTCTGTATGGTGTGGCCAGGCAGCCCCGCCGACCGGCCTTGCTTGTGTGGCGCACCTTCTGGCCCTGTTGCACCGGCCACCAGGTGCCGACTTGGAGTACCCCAACGCCCCCTCATTTGGTGCCGACGTAGATCCCGTAGCCGAAGTAGTCAAACAGGTTCTTGGGTAAAGACAGGGACCCTCCGAGGTACGTCCTGAAGGCGGGATTTCGAACGTACATGTACAGAACCCTGTGCGCGACCCTCAAGGCATCCAGGAGGCCCTCACGCCCGGTTCCCAGGGATTCCGCCTTGTACGTTCTCGCCGCAATGTCCCTCAGGCCAGCGTCTGCCAGCAGCTCCTGCCAACCCTCTCGGGTCAGAAGGCTTGCCCGGAAACCGAAGGTCGCGGCCAGACACTCGATCAGGTCTTGGGGAACTGGGGTCTTGAGCTTGGTGCCCTCGTTGAGGGCCACGATGCCCCCTGGTCTGGTCACCCGAAAGTACCCGTGCACTGCTGTCTGCTTGTCGTCCAGCAGCCCGGTGATGAACTCGCCGATGACCACGTCGAAGAGGTCGTCCTCGAAAGGCAGGTGCTGCGCGTCCGCCTGTTGGAAGCTCACCCTGTCCTCGACGCCCTCTCTTTGAGCCCGCTCGTTCGCCCGCTCGATCATCTTGTCCAGGATGTCCACGCCGGCCACTCTACAGCCATACTTCGTGGCCACGTAGCAGGCGGTCTTTCCGGAGGCACAACCGACATCCAGGACATACTTGTCCTTGCCCAGATGGCACAGGTCGAGCAACTCTGTCGTCGCTTCCCAACCCCCAAGGTGGAAGTGTCTCCCGAAGCCGACCTCGGCCACCATGCGGTAGACTACTTCTGGCGACAGTTCTTCTACGTCTTTCATCTACTACCTCCCGCGGCATCCCGGCCGCAACCCAGTACGTGTCTCGCGAACCGCTCTCCAGGTGACAGGACAGCCCGGTGATGGTGGGTCTGTGTGCCGGGCCTGTGTGGCTCAGGCAGGACCCCGCCCGCTTTCTCCGATCATCCGGCAGCGTTGCCCGCTTACCGCATCTTCCTGATAGAACTCGCTCCACTCCGTCTAGCTAGCCCCAGCATACAACGAAAGGCGGCCAGACACATCGGCCAATAGGGGGATTCCGCCATTGGCCAGGTGGCCAATCCAGCCTCCATCCGCCGATTGGTTTGACTCAGGGGGCGTCCTGGGGGGTCTGCGTGGGCCACAGGACCGCCTGGCGACACCCTCCAAGGCGGGATTGAGGAAGGTTTGGGCTTCGTGACCGCGGTTCGTCCCAGGCTGGAGGGGGTGCTAAAGATCCAGGGCCGATGCCCTGGTGCGACTACTTCGTGCCGACGTAGATCCCGTATCCGAAGTACTCCAGCAAGCTCTTGGGCACAGAGAGCGATGCTCCGAGCAACTTCCTGAAGGCGGGATTTCGAGCATACATGTACAGAACCTTGTGCACCACCCTCAAGACATCCTTCAGACCCTCACGCCTACTGCCCAGAGCTTCCGCTTTGTACGTTCTCGCGACCGTGTCCCTCAGGCCAGCGTCTGCCAGTAGCCCCTTCCAGTACTCCGCGGTCAAGGTCGAGAGGTCTCCTAGGAACCCGAAGGTGGCGGCCAGATACTCGACGATGTCTTTGGGAACCGGCGTCTTCAGCCAGGTGGCCTCATTGAGGCCCACGATTCCGCCCGGTTTGGTCACGCGGAGGTACCCGTTCACTCCCCTCTGCCTGTCATCCACGAGCCCGGTGATGAACTCGCCAATGACCACGTCGAAGAGGTTGTCCTCGAAGGGCAGGTACTGCGCGTCCGCCTGCTGAAAGCTCACCCTGTCCTGGACGCCCTCTCTTTGGGCCCTCTCCTTCGCCCGATCGATCATCTTCTCCAGGACGTCCACGCCGACCACCTTACAGCCATACTCCGAGGCCACGTAGCAGGCGGTCTTTCCGGAGGCGCAGCCAACATCCAGGACATATTTGTCCTGGTCGAGGTGGCACGACTCGAGCAACTGTGTCGTGGCCTCCCAGCCGCCAAGGTGGAAGTGTCTCCTGAAGCCGAGTTCAGCCATCATCTTGTACATCACTGCTAGGGACAGCTGTTCCGTGTCTGGCATCAACCTTCTCCCATTGCAGTCCTGGCAGCTCGTGCCGTCTGTCTTGCGGGGGGCGTCGCCGGCGATGGCCCAGTTGACCGGTGGTCAAGGTGTGGCGGACCAGAGTTGCCCGTCGCCACGTCCTCCAGATGAGGCATCGGTCTACTCCGCATGGTCTCAGCATACAAGTAATGGCCACCGGGCACATCGGCCACTTGGGGGATTTGTTCATTAGCCATGTGGCCAGATCTGTCCCAGTCCGCCGGCTGGTCACATGCTCGTCCCGGCCAGGGATCGTTCTCTGGACATGGAGAGGTGCAAGGAGTATGATTCGGTCAACAGGTGGTGGCCACGTCACGGTTGTTGCCGAGACACTTTGTGGAGGTGTGATGCCAATGGCTGGACAACAAGACCGTGGCCATCACGGAGTCCTTGGCGCGATGACAAGGCAAAATGGAGCTGGTTAGTCCAGCTCGGGAGGATTGATGACAGGGTATCGCAAGGCAGTATTGACCGTCGTGCTGGTGTTGGCCCTCTTCAGCGCGGCCTGTAGTCTCTGTCCGCTGTGCGGTGTCCTGGGGCTGGGAGATGGCCCGGGGCCCGACAAGCACTGGGAGAACGAGGAATTCTCCTTCGACTACCCCAGGGGCTGGCGGACCCTCTCGGAGATCTGGGGACAGGAAGCGGACGTCGGGGTGGCCGACCGCGGGACTGCTACCCCCTGGGAGAGGTACCTGACCTCGGTGAGGATCGAGGAGCAGGCGCTGCCGCAGCGTTCGACGCTGGAGGCGGTCTTTGAGGAGAGCGATCCCCAGGCCGAGGGGGAGATCTCACAGGGGACGACCACGGTCGATGGAGTTCTGGCTTACGAAAGAGTCTATGAGAAGTTCCACGGAGAGCCCCTGCGAAAGATCAGAGAGGTCTGGCTGGAGAAGGGGGGCACCATCTACATCATCCACTGCTGGTCCACGCCCGGGCACTTCGACCAGGCCCAGGCCGATTTCGACCTGATTATAGGCAGTTTCCACGTCAAGTAGGCCGCACACAGGCACTGGTCGGCTCCCGCCTAAGGCTCCGTCATTCATGATAGGCCACGAATACGGGTAAGATGTCGGGATCGTGGGACTGGAGGGGATGGTTTGCCCATAGCCTGCCGCCGCTGCGGCACGGGAGGTTCCGGCATCATCAGTAGCCAGGCAGTTTCCTCTTCTATCCTCGCGCACGGGCGCCATCCCAGAAGGAGGTCCCGCGAATGTCCGCTTCAACCATTCTAGGATACGCAGCAAAGGCAGCAGGACAACCACTCGAGCCCTTCACCTACGAGGCACCTGAAGTGGGCGACCAGGATGTCCGCGTGTCCGTCACCCACTGCGGTGTCTGCTACACTGACATTCACGCCATCGACGACTACTACGGTCTATTCGGCTATCCCTTGGTGCCCGGTCACGAGATCGTGGGGTACGTGTCTGCTGTGGGCCGCGCGGCATCCGGGTTGAAGTAAGGGGACCGGGTTGGCATCGGGTGGCAGGGCCGTTCGTGCATGTCATGTGAATGGTGCTTGTTGGGGGAGGAGAACCTCTGCCAGGACATCAGCCGGTGTGGAACGTGGACCCCCTACGGCGGCTTCTCGTCGTCGGTGGTGGTGGATGGCCGGTTTGTCTACCCGCTTCCTGACGCCATGCCCCCCGAGGTGGCCGCTGTGCTCATGTGCGCCGGCATCACCGTCTACTCTCCGCTCCGATCGTATGCCGCGGGACCAGCGCGGAAGGTTGGCGTTATCGGCGTGGGTGGTCTGGGCCATCTCGCCATCCAGTTTGCGCATGCCCTTGGCTGCGACGTCACAGCCATTTCCTCCTCGCCCGGGAAGAAGGAGGAGGCGCTGGCCTTCGGCGCGGACCGCTTCATCGTTGTTGGGGATAAAGCCCGCATGCAGCAGTTTGACTACTACTTCGACCTGTTGCTGTGCACGGCTCATGGCGAGATCGACTGGGAATCCCTGCTCATGACTCTCAGAAAAAAGGGGAGGCTGGTCCTGGTTGGCTTCCCGACAATGGCGTTCAAGCCGATAGACCTTGTGGCGCACCAGTTGTCGATCACCGGTTCCTTCATCGGCAACCGGGCGACGATGCGAGAGATGCTCTCCTTTGCCCAGGCGCAGGGCATCACGCCGCTGGTGGAGCTGATGCCCATGTCGGAGGTAAACGAGGCCATTCTGAGGGTGAGGGAGAACCGGGCCCGTTACCGGGTCGTGCTGGTCAACGACACGGCCGGCGTGGGGGCCTGAAACACCGGTCTACTTGGAGATCCCTCGCCACAGGTAGACCTCCGCGCCCTCACGGATCAGGCTACCGGAGGAGGGCCAGCGCCGCGGCGGCGCTGCATCTCCACGATGTTGCTTGCCACGTCGCGGAAACCGGCCTCCAAGGGCCCGCTTATGACGTCCACCACGGTCAGGGTGCCGTCAACCATCATGCGCGCCACCTTGGTGTCCATCAACCTGTGGCGCTCCGGCATGTCTTCGCTGCTCCAGGCGGTGGTGGCGGCCTGCACTTCGCTCTCGCTGACGGGCGCGAATTCCAGACGATAAGCCTCTCACTGTGCTCCTCGTTGCAGCCGCTCCGCCAGGATTTCGGCCAGCAGGCCGATATCTATGTTCCCGCCCGAGATCACAGCCACGACCTTCTTGCCCTTCAGGCCAACCTTGTCGAATAGCAGCGCGGCCACCCCCACAGCTCCTGAGCCCTCCACGACCAACTGCTCCGCGTCCAACAGGGCAAGAATCGCCTCCCGAGTTTCCTCCTCATTGACGAGCACCACCTCATCAATGAGATCCTTGGCGATCTCGAACGGCACGATGCCGAAGCCGCCAGCCAGGCCCTCGCAAATCGTGGGATCGTGGTCGTATCTCTCGTAGCAGCGCCCTTCCTTGAGAGATAGATATGCCGATGGCGACGCCTCGACCTGAACGCCGATGATCTTTATCTCCGGGTTCATGGCCTTAGCCGCTACAGAGACTCCAGCGATGAGCCCTCCGCCGCCGATAGGCACCAAGAGGGCCTCGGCGTCGGGTAGTTCTTCCATGATCTCGAGGCCGACGGTGCCCTGGCCAGCGATGACTAGCGGATCGTCGACCGAGTCCGTGTAAGTCAGGTCGTGCTCCCGTTGGAACTCCTTTGAAGCATCAGACGCATCATCGTACGTCTCTCCAACGAGGAAGATCTTAGCCCGAAACTCTGCCAGCTTATCTATCTTGGTGACCGGAGTGCTAACGGGCATGAACAGATTCACCGATACCCCGCCCAGGACACGCGCGGCATAGGCCACGCCCAGCGCGAAGTTGCCCGAAGAGGGTGCTACCACCCCCCTGGCCCTCTCCTCGGCCGACAGGCTGGCAATCCTGTTGACGGCCCCCCGCACCTTGAAAGAGCCGGTTCGCTGGAGGTTCTCCAGCTTCAACCAGACATCGCTTCCCGCCCGTTCGCTCAACACGAAAGAATGTTGGAGGGGTGTCCTCCTCACCAGATGGCCAATATTCTGCCGGGCCACCAAGATGTCCTTAAGGCCTAACATGATCCTTGTCCTCGCCATTGGCTACCGTGCAGAAACAAGCCGAGCGCAGAGCTCGGCGTGGGCAGTCGAAAAGCCGAATTGGCTGTGCGTGCACCTAGGACTGCATCTATTCAAGTATCTGGCTCAGGAATAGTTTGGTTCTGTCCTCTTTCGGGCTGGAGAAGAGCTCTTCGGGCGTCCCCTCTTCAAGGACGCGCCCCCCTTCGAGGAAGACCATGCAGTCGGCGGCCGCCTTGGCGAACCCCATCTCGTGGGAGACGACCACCATGGTCATGCCTTCCTTCGCCAGGTCCAGCATCACGTCCAGCACCTCTTTGATCATCTCTGGATCGAGCGCCGAGGTGGGCTCGTCGAAGAGCATGATCTTGGGGTTCATGGCCAGGGCGCGGGCAATGGCTACTCTCTGCTTCTGCCCTCCCGAAAGTTGCCCGGGATAGGCTTCCGCCTTCTCCGGTATCCCCACTCTCTCCAGTAGCTCTCGCGCGACTCGCTCCGCCTCCTTCTTAGACCGGCCGCGCACCTTCTCCTGGGCGATGGTCACATTACCCAAGACGGTCAAGTGGGGAAAAAGATTGAACAACTGGAAGACCATCCCCACCTCGGCCCGGACCAGATCTATGTTGGTCCTGGCATCGCTAACGGGGATGCCATCGACGATGATGGTACCGCCATCGGGCTTCTCCAGGTGATTGATGCAACGGAGAAGTGTGCTTTTCCCTCCCCCGCTGGGGCCGAAGATGAGGCACACCTCGCCTCTCTTCACCCTCAGGCTGGCATCGACCAGCGCCCGAGTCTTCCCGAAACTCTTGTAAACATGCTCAATTACGATGATGTCGTCATCCATAGGCAGCGGCTCGACCACTCCTGGTGAACCTTCACCGTGAACATTGTTACTCTTCAAACGACATCCTCCTCTCCATGATCTTCACCAATACCGACAAGCTAAGAGTCAGAATGAGATAGAGAAAGGCGACCGTATTCCAGGTCTCGAAGGTGCGGAAGGTTCGAGCCCGATTGAGTTTGCCCAGATGGGTCAGTTCTCTCACGGCCAGAACCGAGATCAAAGATGAATCCTTCAGTATAGCTATGAAGTCGTTGCCCAGGGGGGGCAAGACCCTCCTGATGGCCTGAGGAAGGATGATGTAGCGCATGCCCTGGAAATAGCTCATGCCCAGGGAGCGGGCTGCCTCCATCTGTCCTCTCTCGATCGATTGGATCCCCGCCCGAAATATCTCCGCCTCAAAAGCGGCGTAGGCGAAGGCCAGCCCTATAATCGCCCTGACCATCATGTCCACACCTTGGATGTTGAGGTTGGCCAGGTACTCCCCGAGCCTAACCAGGGGGCCGAAGGCCAGGTTCTGGAGTATGACAGTGCCCAAGGCGTTCGCAAACTGCAGACCGATGGGCGTCACCACGTAGGCGAAGTAAATGAGCAGGACCAGCATGGGGATACCTCTCACCACCTCGACGTAGAGGGAGGAGATGGTGTAGGAAACCACATTCTTCGAGACCCGCCCCAGGCCGAGAATAAGCCCCAGCACGAGGGACAAAACGAAGGAGGCGAGGCTCACCAGGATGGTGACTCGAACGCCCGAAATGAGGAACGAGAAGGCGTCCTGATACGTGGGGGATGTATAGATGAAGTAGACGATAAGGACTCCCCCTAGCAGAATCAACAAGGCCCACCAGGGCAGCGAGGCCATTTTATCTGTCCAAGGGATCAACTTGGGCCTAGCCTTGTCGGTCTCAGTGGCAACGGCCATTAAGCCCTCCTAATCCTAAAGCTACCATGGTTGGAAGAGACCAGCGAACACTAGCTGCGGGGCGCCAGCGGCGCCCCGCAGCCCCATCTTTCCCAGGTGGCTCCCCTCACTACCTATGGCTCTACTCCGCCTCCGGTGAGCAATTCCGAAGGAGCCAAGTCTGGCAGATCTGGTCCATGGTGCCATCGGCGAACATTTCCTGCAGAGCCCAGTTGAAGGGCTCGACAAGGTCACTCATAGGTTGGAAGATGAACGCCAGCAGCTCGCCACTGGTCACAGAGAAGGCGATCCTCAACTGGCCCGGGTTCGCTCCGATGAAGCCGATGGCTGCGACCTCGTCGATGATGACGGCATCTACCTCGCCCGCCATCAAGGCCACCATAGGCAAGTCGTAGGTCTCGTAGCTCTCTATCCTGTCCTCGCCGACGAGTTTGATGGCCGAGATCTCATTGGTCGTCCCGATCTGGGTGCCTAGTATCAGATTCGAGGCCACGAAGCTCTCCTCGTCGGCGAGCTCTGGACGGTCATCGTCCTGTTGTGCCACGATCACCTGGCCGTACTCGACATAGGGATCGGAATAGTCGATCTTCAAAGATCGGGGCAGGTTGATTGTGATGCCGTCAAAGGCTACGTCGTTCTCCCCAGCCGCCATGGCCTCGAACAGACCCTCCCAGGCAGTTTCCACAAACACTGGCGTGCAGTTCAGTTTTTCGCAGATAGCGCGCCCGACGTCGTAGTCCCAGCCAACTCCTTCCCCGGCGTCATCGATGTAGTTGAAGGGCGGATAGGCGTTCTCGAGCGCGATGCGGACCTCTCGACCGCCTAGATCCGTCGTTGGCCCAGTCGGTGGACACTCTGGGCATTCGGGCGCCGGCGGGCATGGTGTCCCGCCCCCTGGACATGGCGGGCATGGAGTCCCTGCTGGCGCTGGAGCGCAAGCCCCAACCACCAGGCCCAGAGCGACGATGACCGCTACCACAGCAACAAGCTTCTTCATCTCTTTCCTCCTTCTTTGCGATATTCCTTCCCTCTACGGAAGGGCCACAATAATACGCCACCCCAAGCTAAGCATAGGCTAGAAACTCTGTCAAGTTTGGCCTCTCCACCAACGCTAGGTATCCCCAGTTGTTGTCCCACCCCAGCGACCTGTTCCCCCCGGTTCCGCTCGGTTTTCATGAGGTCTCGCCCGCATTCGGCCTCCAGCCTGCGACGGGAGGACTTACGGCCGATATGAAGATGAGGTCTTGGTCTCCAACGGAGAAAAAACGATGCGGGGTCACCCCGTGGTAGTAAGTGGCGTCACCGGGTTCAAGGACGTAGC